>Ga0272445_1000003_pt1 | contig 429360 bp, 406 predicted proteins | sample YNPCB0031_FD_194404 | JGI IMG/M metagenome (GOLD analysis project Ga0272445, IMG submission 194404) | Hot spring sediment microbial communities from Yellowstone National Park, WY, United States - YNP-CB-003-1 | ecosystem: Environmental > Aquatic > Thermal springs > Hot (42-90C) > Sediment...
TCGTCGTGGGATCCAGAAGATGGTTGGGAACCTTAATTTTCCCAAAATCCCCATATATATACCCGTTTTCGTAATATGCGTCCGCTCCTTTTGAAAACATTGAAACTTTTAGAATCTTACCCCTTGCGTAAGCCCTGCAAACCTCAAAGTTTTCGTCGTCAAGGTTCAAGATGGAAACCCCTCTTTCGTCCATATTTTGGAAGATCTTGAGCTTATCCCCCAGGTAGTTTTCAAAGCTTAAGTGCCAATCAAGGTGATCGGGAGATATGTTTGTTATAACTGCAACGTCGGGTTTAAACTCCCTTATATAGTGGAGTTGAAAGCTTGAAACCTCCAAAACGAACGTACCTTCCTTAAAGGCGAGCTCGGAAACGGGATTCCCCCAATTCCCCCCTATGTACGAACCCTTTATCAACCGGTGGGTAAAGTAAGCGGTAGTGGATTTACCGTTTGTCCCCGTAATTGCTACGGTTTTCCCCCTCAAAAATTTCCAACCGATCTCTATCTCCGGAATTATCGGAATTTCCGACCTCTCAACCCTTGAAAGGATCCTGTTATGCGGTGGGATCCCGGGCGAAGGAGATACAACATCGCACATAAGGATCCTGTAGGTATTCTCCCTCTCGTCCCCCTCTTTAAGATCCGATACGAAGGTTTTTATTCCCAACCTATCCGCCAAACCCTTCAGCGCCCTACCCGTCCTTCCAAATCCCAAAATCCCCAAATACTTACCCTCAAGCTTCATAAAAAGGGCGATTATACGGACGTTATCTTTATTTCCCTACCCTTAACTTCAACCTTAACGGGTTTTCCATAGCATTCGGAGACGAAACCCTCAAGGGCTCCTATTAATGGACTTAATGCCTTAATTTCATCGCCATGCGCCTTCAAAAGAAAGGAATCCTTAACAAAAACCCTTATGCTTTCCCCCTCAACCGAACTCTCTATCTCCCCAAATCCTGTGGCATTAAAGAAAACACCTATAAGCTCCGCCATCTTTTGAATGTCAAGACCTTCAAGATTTGAGTTTTCCTTAAAAGCCCTTGCTGCGGACCTTCCCGCCTCAACGGAACCCCTCCTTATCAAACCCGCAAAAGGACCTGCGACCTTCAAAATCTGAGAATAAACTTCAACCACAAAATTCTTGGGAAGTATAACCCCTTCCTCCCTAAGGAACTTTTCAACTTTCTCCTCCATATTTCACCTCCTACTTATAAGCCTTTAGCATCTCCGCGAACCTTTCCTTATTCTTCCTGAATTCCATAAAGAGGGGTCCAAGTTTCACGTTCGCATTTGCTATGAAAGCCACATAAAACCCCTCAACCTTACCAACCAATATTGCGTATTCCTCACCCGAGGTAAATACCATTTGGAAGTCGTTATCTTTAAACTCCCTTAGTACGTTTTCCATCATAGCGCTTGCTGAAGAAATCAAACCCGCAATTATTATTGGGTCCTGAATGCTTAAACTTCTTGATATACTGTATCCCATAGGCAAACCCTCGTCCGATGCCACAATCACCCCCAAAACCTCCGACACCAACTTCTGTATCTCCTTCAAAATTCCTTCCATCATACCGTATATTATACGGGTGATATATTTTGATTTGATGGTAAAAATATCATTTTTATACCGCAACGTAAGTCACCCTCGTAGACCTTGATGTTGGCTTTTCCGTTGATAGGTCGTCAAAGTAATATACGCCAGTAAATCCCGCCTTTATTAAAAGTGTTTTCACCTGGTTGGGCGAATATCCCCTTTCAACGTAAATTTCCTCAACCTTCCTGTAAAGGTTCTCACCGTATGGGACAAAGAGGATTAGGTTCAACCTTGAGATCGCGTTCCCCAAGTATTCCCCCTTCCAGATGCTGTATATTCCGTTCCTCAGGACCTTTACAAAAACCGCCTCGTTCCATATGGTTTGCATGGCATAAGGTGTATTTAAGTCAAATATGAAAACCCCACCATCCCTAAGGTGCCTTCTAATGTTTATAAAAGCTTTGAGCATTTCTTCGTCTTCAAGAATATTGTTAAGGCTATCAAAGGTGCTTACCACCGCGTCAAACTTTTCGTCTAAGGATAATTCCCTTACGTCCGCGACAAAAAACTCAACATCCGGGAGTTTTCTCCTTGCGACCCTTACCATATCTTCGGAACTGTCCACCCCCACCACCTTAAATCCCATATCGTTTAAATGTTTCGTTAAGTTCCCCGTACCACACCCCACCTCCAACATCCTCTCCACTTTCACCCTCGCCACCGAAAAGAACCTAACCACATACCTCGCCCATTTCTCATAATCCACATCCTCAAAGAGAAAATCGTAATACTCCGCTATCTCGGAAAAGGGCTTGATAGACACCCAAAATTATAAAGCGGTTAAAACCTCACCTTTATTTCCCTACTCTTAACCTCTACCTTAACGGGTTTTCCGTAGCATTCGGAGGCGAAACCCTCAACGGCTCCTATTAATAGACTTAATGCCTTATTCTCATCGCTATGCGCCTTCAAAAGAAAAGAATCCTTAACAAAAACCCTTATGCTTTCCCCCTCAACCGAACTCTCTATCTCCCCAAATCCGGTAGCATTAAAGAAAACACCTATAAGCTCCGCCATCTTTTGAATGTCAAGACCTTCAAGATTTGAGTTTTCCTTAAAAGCCCTTGCTGCGGACCTTCCCGCCTCAACGGAACCCCTCCTTATCAAACCCGCAAAAGGACCTGCGACCTTCAAAATCTGAGAATAAACTTCAACCACAAAATTCTTGGGAAGTATAACCCCTTCCTCCCTAAGGAACTTTTCAACTTTCTCCTCCATATTTCACCTCCTACTTATAAGCCTTTAGCATCTCCGCGAACCTTTCCTTATTCTTCCTGAATTCCATAAAGAGGGGTCCAAGTTTCACGTTCGCATTTGCTATGAAAGCCACATAAAACCCCTCAACCTTACCAACCAATATTGCGTATTCCTCACCCGAGGTAAATACCATTTGGAAGTCGTTATCTTTAAACTCCCTTAGTACGTTTTCCATCATAGCGCTTGCGGAGGAAATCAAACCCGCAATTATTATTGGGTCCTGAATGCTTAAACTTCTTGATATACTGTATCCCATAGGCAAACCCTCGTCCGATGCCACAATCACCCCCAAAACCTCCGGCACCAACTTCTGTATCTCTTTTAAAATTTCTTCCATCGCTCTTTCCATATTGTTATTGTAAAGCTGATCCTGATTTGATGGTAAGGATATACGAGTTTCCCTCTATTTTTCCCACAACCTCCTTTCCCAAGAGCTCGGAAATGAAACCCTCAATAATTCCTATAAACTGCCCCAAGGCTATATTTGGGTCCGGGTTTGCCCTAAGCATAAACGAATCCTTTACCTCAACCCTTATCTTATCCCCATTCACCTCACACTTCACATCCCCCATACCCGAAATCTTGAAGAAGGTCTCTACTACCGCGGGAACTTCCTCCTCCTTTATCTCCGTTATTTTGTACCTATCCCTCAGGAAGTTTTTAAAAGATTCCGCAGATTTTTTCCCCGCATCCCTCGTTATTATCCTCCTCACACCCACGGGAATATCTCTGAGGAAGTTGGCGAGGTTTGAGTAAGCGCTTTCTATTAGGACCTCCGGGAACTTTAACCCTTCAAGCTCCAAGTATATCTTCGTATAAGCCCTCAAAAACTCCCCTTTCATCCCTTAACCTTGAGAATATAAGATTTATCCCTTACCTCGCCCTTAACTTCCTTTCCGAGGATCCCCGATAAGAAGCCCTCAACAAGGCCGAGGAAAGGCCTGAGTATTTTCTGCGGATCCAGCGAAGACTTAAAGAGGGGAGAATGTAGGAATTCCAATAATATCTCGTTTCCGTTCAAGGAAACCTTCACCTTTCCCATACCCGAGAAATCATAAATTTTTTCAAGTAATTCTGGGATCTCCCCAAGATCAATTTTCCCACCTACGGAATCCATAAAAGCTTGCGCGTACCTTTTACCCGCCTCCCGCGCCATCAAATCCCTAGGACCCGGAGGAAGTCCGATTTTTGCTGCACTTTCAAACAAATAAACGATAAGATCCTTGGGGAGTATAACGAGCCTCTGATTTTTTAAAATCTCCGAAAAATTATACATACTGTTCAAGGATCTTGGCGATCTCGTTTTTTCTCCTGTTGAACTCCATGAAGAGGGGCCCGAGCTTTGCATCCGCGTCGGCTATGATGGCTATGTAGAAATCCCCGACCTTTCCCGCAACCATAGCCAAATCTTTACCTTTTACGTACGCTACCTCACAATCCGAATCTCCGAGACCCTCAAGGGCCCTATTTAGAGAAGAAACCGCGAAGGAGATCAAACCACCCGTTAAGATCGGATCACCGCTTTGATTCTTATCCACCGTCACGAAATCAAACGGTAATCCATCGGGGGTGAGGATCATCAAACCCCTCACCTCCGGAAGGAAAAGTCTCATTTCCTCAATTACACCATTCAGGTAATCGCGCATAACTGGATATTCTATGGTGGAAATTTTTTCCTGTCAAGGTGTTCCGCCTTAAAATTGAAAGTATGGAGAAGAACGGGAAGAGAAATCTAAGGGAGCTTTACGAGGAGTGGAAGGAGAGGATAGGGAAGAACAGTAAGGATAGGAAGGAGGTTTTCCTGAGCCTTTCGGGAATTCCGATAAAGGAGCTTTATACCCCCCTTGATATCCCGAACTTTGATTACGAGGAGAAGCTTGGATTTCCGGGCGAGTACCCATTCACGAGGGGACCTTATTACAATATGTATAGGGGAAGGCCTTGGACGATAAGGCAGTTTGCGGGTTTTGGTAGGGCAAAGGATACAAACGAAAGGTTTAAGTACCTGATATCCATTGGTCAAACCGGACTTTCCACCGCCTTTGATATGCCCACGCTTATGGGTTACGATTCGGATCACCCTATGGCGGAGGGTGAGGTGGGTAGGGAAGGGGTTGCGGTGGATACCCTGGCGGACTTTGAGGTTCTATTTGATGGTATAAACCTTGGGGAGGTTTCCGTATCCTTTACGATAAACGCCCCCGCAATTTTCATATATAGCCTTTACCTTGCCCTTGCGGAAAAGCAAGGAGTTCCCTTTGAAAAGCTGAGGGGTACCTTGCAGAACGACATGCTTAAGGAGTTCCACGCCCAAAACGAATGGATCTTCCCACCCGAGCCATCCGTTAAGCTCGTGACGGACATAATAGAGTTTTCTTCAAGGTTCACGCCAAAATTTAACCCAGTTTCAATTTCGGGTTATCACATAAGGGAAGCGGGTTCCACGGCGGTTCAAGAGCTCGCATTTACTTTGGCGGATGGGTTTGCGTACGTCGAGAGTGCCATAAGGAGGGGTTTGGATGTTGATGAGTTTGCTCCAAGGCTTTCCTTCTTCTTCAACTCACACCTTGACTTCTTTGAGGAGATTGCGAAGTTTAGGGCGGCAAGGAGGATTTGGGCGAGGGAAATGAGATATAGGTACAAAGCTAAGAATCCGGAAAGCTGGAGGCTCAGGTTCCACACCCAAACCGCCGGTTGCTCCCTAACCGCCCAACAACCCTTAGTGAATATAATTAGGACCGCATTTGAGGCCTTGGCTGCTGTTCTCGGGGGAACGCAATCCCTACATACGAACTCTTACGACGAAGCCCTTCAGCTTCCCTCCGAGGAGGCGGTAACCATAGCGGTTAGAACACAACAGGTGATATTGCACGAAATAGGGGTGACAAACACCATAGATCCTCTCGCTGGCTCTTACTTCATAGAGTGGCTTACGGACAAGATGGAGGAGGAGGCTTACAAATACTTTGATAAGATTTTGGACCTTGGCAATGGTTCGTTCCTTGACGGGATCCTGAAGGGGATAGAGATCGGATATTTCAAGAAGGAAATATCGGATGCGGCGTACGAGTTCCAAAAGAGGGTTGAAAGCGGGGAATTTATTTGGGTTGGCATAAACGCATATCAGGAAGACGTACCCTTGGAGGTTCCAAAATTTTATGTGGATCCCAAGATAGAAGAAGAACAGAAGGAATTTTTAAGGAAGGTGAAGGAAAGTAGGGATAACGAAAGCGTTCGTTTGGCCCTCCAAAGGCTCGTGGAAGCTGCGAAAGAAAACAAAAACCTCGTCCCTTACGTATTGGATGCCGTTAAAACATACGCCACAGAAGGGGAAATAATGGATGCCCTAAAGAAGGTTTACGGAACTTACAAGGAGACCGTGATCATTTAGCCCAAGAAAGCCCAACGTGGTAAGAGATTGGGAGATCAGGGTGGATTTGGAAGAGGTTTATAAACTGGAAGTTCTTGATGTTTAAGGAGAGCCCGGCGAAGTAAGAGGGTACCTGCCCGTCGTACCTAACGGATGCAAGAATTTTAAGTATTTCCGCTATTTTCCATTCGCCCCCAATTCCGTAATTCACGGGCCCATACTGATCCTTTAGTACGCCCAGAGCGGTGGTTATATCTTCCCTTGGGGAGAAGGAGATATAAGAGCCTACGAAGGTTTGGAGGGGAAAGCCCCCAATTTCGGGTGAATTTAAATTTTTTGCGAAAATCCCAACCTTCCAAAACTCATATACCTTAAAGGATGCCCCAAGGTTCAAACCAAAGGAGGATCTATTTCCAACATCCGGCCTCGGGTTGTTTATTTGGTAATAAGAAAGGGATGCCCCTAACCTCATCCCTTCAACGGGCGAAAAGGAATACCCAAAATTTGCGGAAAATTCCCCGTACGTTCCCGAGAATTCATCTTCGCTTGGCAAATTTATAAAACTTCCCTCCGCATAAAGGGAAAATCCCTTATAACCGAACCCCAAGAAACCCTGATCAATTAGGTTGAAGGATCTCTGATAGGCGGAATATAGGGAAAAACCATCGTAGGAAACGGATGGGTCAAAGGAAACCCTCACAGGGTTGTTAAATGGGATCATCCAAAAACCATGAAAGATCATCAATCAACCTCCATACCTTCTTTCTTGACCTCTTCCTCCTCGACCTTAAACCCCTTCTTCTTCCTGAGCTTTTGCAGGATCTTGGGTAAGTTGGTGTACTCCATCTCCTCCTCGGGTAACCTGTGGGGTTCAAATATCCCCTGCCTCCTCATGATGTTCGCCAATATGTTGGCTTCCTCCCTTGCCTTATCAAAGGCGGGATCATCAAACATATCCCTGGGACCTATTAACCTGCCGTTGGCTATCTGGAAGCCCGCCGCTATCACCCTTGGGGGACCGTCAAACCTTGAGGGATTCGCCTGATGGAAGGGTACGGGCATAAGGGGACCTACATGTGATCCCCTCATCCAACCCTCAACGAAGAATGGCTTTGAGAAAGGTTCAAGGATCTCACCAACCGCTGGGAATCCACTCTGAGCCCTAACTATCAAAACAGGGTCATCCTTACCGACGTACCTTCCTGCTATTAAAGAGAGCCTTTGGGTGGATGCGACCGCCGCAATCTCGTTATCGCTCTTCCTATATACCTCCTTAACTACGTATCTTTCAATGCTACCAATTAAAGCCAAAAGGTCGTAGGTTTCCTCCGGGCAATCCACAATGTACTCTTCACCCGTCTTCACATCAAGAACTACAAACCTAAAACCTTCGTGCATCAGAGGATCTATAACCAAACCCGATGTGTTTTGTGGATTCGCGAACATCTCGTATAAGGGTAAATTCCATGCGGAAGGCGATGTTTTATCCGCCATAAAGACTATAACGGGTTCGGATGGCCTTTCGTCAAACTCCATTTCTGCTACACCCGGACCCATACCCTTAACGTTTCCGCTGAAGGTATCCGAGAGTAGATCCTGACCCGCGCCGTAAAGTTTGAGCTCCTTCGCGACCTCCGTAGCCTTCTGGAAAGCCCTCCAAGCAAGGCCGTGGATCTCCTCGTTATCCTTCCCCTTCTGGTGGGTCATTATTAGGTTTATATCGTCTCCCACCCTCATAACCACGTAGTCTATTATCAGGCCCGAGTCCCTAGCTTCTCTCAATACGTTATCCGCGGCCTCTAAGAGCTTGGGATGGGTGCTTGAGTGCCCAACCCATCCACCCACATCCGCCTTTATTACGCTCAGGGTTATACGCATAGGCGGATATTTTAAACTTGTCGGGTTTAAAATATAAATTTCGGGTGTGTGCCGGTGGTCGCCCCAAATGGGGAGGAAAGTCCGGGCTCCAAAGGGCGGGGCGCCGGGTAATACCCGGGGTGGGGAAACCCACACGGTAAGGGCCACAGAAACGAGACCGCCGAGGGCGGTAAGCCAGGCAAGGGTGAAAGGGTGGGGTAAGAGCCCACCGGCTCCGCGGTAACGCGGGGTGAGGGGGTAAAAATCCCCCGGCGGGTTTTCCCGCTCTGGTAACCTCCCGCCCGGAGCAAGGCCAAGTAGCGCCGCACCCCGAAAGGGGATAAGGTGGCCCGCCGAAGCGCGGCGCGGGTAGGCCGCGATGGAAGCCGGGGGGTAACTCCCAGCTCAAGATAGATGACCACCTAGTACAGAACCCGGCTTATGGCACACACCCAATTGAGGAAGACCGGGAACTTTACCGATTTCATTGATAGCATTAAGGCAACCGCAATTTTAGGTGGTAGCGTTTGGAGAGTTTCTATAGAACTTCCGGACAGCTCGGGAGAAGCCTTCATATCAAATGGACAGATTTTGTATTTGAAAATTGGGGATCTTAAGGGTGAAAACGCCCTGAAACACCTAAAAAATTACGATAGATTTTCTTGGGATGTAGAGATCTTTACCGGTAGCATCCCCGAATACCACCAAATAGACCTCTCGATAATATACCTTGAAGGGCTTTCCCCAAAGATACCCGAACCCCCCCTTGATATCTTCGACGGGAGCTTTATTGACCTGTTGAAAAAGCTTGAAATTTCCCAATTTACGGGCATAGTAATTTATGAGGGTTATATTGCGATATTCAAAAGGGGTTCCCTTGGGGGGATCAGGAGTTTTGGTTCTTTAAGTAAAACTTGGGAAATTCTTGGGAGCCTTAGGGGAAAGTACGGGAGGTTTTATCTGTTGGAGTTTGAACCAGTGGAGAAGGTGGCGGGATTTATATACGGTTTGAGGGATATAACGGATTCGCCCGCTGGACAGTGGGATGCAAAAAAGGTTAAAGCGCTAAATGGGACGGTAGAAGTGAGCAGGGGATTTAACAAGATCTTGATAATTTCCAATGGTAGGGAGGTTTTGACGGTTTTGGGACTTTCCTCTCCACCAACTTTCACCGAAAATATCCCCAATTTATTCTTGCGTGGGAACCTCATAAGCACTTACCCATCAACGGAAGTGGAACCCGTATTTAAATATACATTCTCTGATGCGGAAATCACCTCAAACCTCTTTTCCGAACTTGTAAATTCTTCGCGAAGGTTCCTTGGAGAAATTATATTCCGAAGGGCATCGGAGAAGGCTTTTAATTATTCCCTACCAAAGGATCCATATCCAGACGAAGTTGTTGAGACCTTAGTTTCCCAATACAGAAAATTTGAGAAGGAGATTTCGGTTTTCACTGGGAAAGGTTGGAAACAAGAAAAGGAAAGGATCCTATCCAAATACCCCGAACATATCGCGAGATTATTCACCGCTTAAAAACTTTCCTGACCTTTCTGCCATCAACTACGAAATAAAATCCCCGTTTCTCAATTCTTTCCACCCTTCTCCCATCAACGGAATAAACCGATAGCCTTCCCCCCTCAATTTCCGATATATTTTCCTTCACATCCGTTGCGCAGACGTTTATATAAGAAGCCCTTGATACCATATGTAGGAGAAGATCCCCCGAGTTTATGGCGTTATTCTCATCTACGTCAAACCATAATGCAACAAGTAAATCGTAAGTCCCAGCGGAGGTACCGGCTGGAACGATGAAATACCTACTTCTGGTGGAGGAACCGGGAGGGATGGAAACCTTTATATCCCTCGGAGGGTCGCTTATGTAAGTTCCGTTGTACAAGGATGCCCCTATCATTATTTGGTTGTGGGTATCCTCCGCGTAGCTTTGAACGTTTAAGTCTATCCTGAAGGTGTCGCCTATGCATACGTTCGTGGGAGTTGCGCTTACCGAGACGATCCTCATAGGAGTTGAGATCCTATAACCCCCCGGAGAATAGTAATGCTCGTTTATCCACTTCCATGTAAATCCCCTGTTCGCCCACCTTGAGGATCCCCACTGGCACATACCCCTCCCGTGCCCGTAACAGGCGTTACCCGAACATACGGTATCAAGAATGCATGGCCAGGTTGAACCCGTACCCGAATACCCATCCCCGCATCCGCAATCGTTGTTCTCCGCGGAATACTCCGATCTTGCTATATTTCCCGAATTCTCAAGCATTATACCTGAGGTGTATCTCGCAGCATTTATCGTTGAGGTGTAACTATCGTTTGGATCCCAAACCTGACAGCAGGTATTATCACAAATATCATAGGAGGAGCTTATTGGATTTAAAACGTGCCAGGCGCCATAAGACCTGTATGGTATCGCCCCCGCCCTCAGGGAATGCGCGGCCCAGCTTGCGATCCATTCGTCATCAAGTCCAAGCTGAACGTAAGTCTCAAGGGATACGATGCTAACGGAGGAGCACGTCCTACAACTACATGATCTACCGACCCTTATAGTGGAAGGGGGAGCAAGAAAGGGAGCAAACAGTTGGTAATCCTCATCGGAGGGTTTGGAAAATTTTTTTTTATCCTCTTCAGGTTCGTAATACTGTTTCTCCTCCTTTAACCCATGCTTCTTCTCCTCTATAACCTTTGAGTTTCCCTTCTTAAGCTGGGCGTTCATCCTCTGCGAACCCTCAAGGATAAAAACCCCAGTCTTAATATAAGAATTATAACCTTTCTTTGAGAAGATAACTTTCCCTTCAAGGGGCTTTTCCCCAGAACCCTTCACGGGGAACTCCACCTGATAGTACCCCTTATCGTCCGTTTTTGCGGAAAACTTACCGTAAGGAGTGCTTATTTCAACCAAAACTCCGCTAATGGGCGTCCTCGTCTCCGCATCAACCACCCATCCGTACCAAACCGCAAAGCCCTCCTTTGCCTTTGGGGGTTGAGGGATCTCCATGGGCATAAGCATAAAGTTTATCTCCCTGGGTGTATTTTTATCCACCTTCAGGTTTGTCCTTAGGTCCCTGTATCCCAATGCGGATACCGAAATCTCGTAATTTCCCTCCTGTAGTTCCACATTTGCGAACCCGTTTTCCGTTGTTTTATAAACCGTCCCGTTTATCACCAAGGTTGCCCTTATTCCGTACCCCGTTATTGCATCCGTTATGCTGAAGTTTATCGTATAACCCAACAGCCAAAGCATAGGGAGAATTATAAGGTGGTCCGCGTTAAAATTCCCCAATGATAGAGGGGGTGAAGGTAAAGGAGCTAAAAGTGATAGCGGATGATAGGGGGAGGCTTGCGGAGATCCTGAGAATTGACGACGAAATATTTGAGGGTTTTGGGCAGGTTTATTTTACCACCGCATATCCGGGTGTGGTTAAGGCTTGGCATGCCCACAGGTTCCAAACGGATTACATCACCTGCATTTCCGGTATGATAAAGCTCGTCCTTTACGATGAGAGGGAGGGAAGTACCACCTACGGGCAATTTGAAGAATTTTACATAGGTATTCACAACCCGATCCTACTAAAAATCCCCCCTATGGTCTGGCACGGATTTAAAAACATAGGCTTGGAGGAGGCGATAGTCATAAACGTTATAACACGGCCTTATGATCATAAAAATCCGGACGAGCTTAGAAGACCCGCCCACGGGGATATCCCTTACGATTGGAGTAGGAAGGACAGGTAATTATATAATCTCGCCCAGCTCCCTCAGCTTATCCCTTATCACCATAGCCTTCTCAAACTCCAGGTTTTCCGCATAGAAATTCATAAGCTTCCTTAACTCCTTTACCGCCTTTGCTCTGGGTTTTTCCCTCAAAATTTCCTCTATTTTATCTTCAAGATCGCCCTCTTCTTTAGTTAGGATCCTTTCATCCGCCACCCCTGTAATCCTCAAAATCTCTTCCTTACTCTTCTTTACCGTCTTCGGCGTTATTCCGTGAATCCGATTATATTCCAACTGTATCCTTCTTCTCCTTTCCGTTTCCTCTATAGCTTTCTTCATGGCATCCGTAATTTCATCCGCATAAAGTATTACCTTTCCCGCGGAATTCCTCGCCGCCCTTCCTATGGTCTGTATAAGGGCGGTGTAAGATCTTAAAAATCCGGCCTTATCCGCGTCCGTTATTGCAACCAAGGAAACCTCCGGGAGATCCAAACCCTCCCTAAGCAAATTTACCCCAACCAAAACGTCTATGTTCCCCAGCCTTAGATCCCTCAAGATCTTCACCCTCTCTATTGCATCCAGCTCGGAATGTAAATATCCTGCCTTTATGTTCATCTCCCTCAAATAATCCGAAACTTCTTCTGCGGACCTCTTCGTTATAGTCGTAATTAAAACCCTCTCACCCCTCTCAATAGTTTTCCTTATCTCCCCCAAAAGATCATCCATCATATTCTCCGTGGGCCTAACCTCAACTACTGGATCCGGAATTCCGGTGGGCCTGACGATCTGCTCCACCACCTCTCCCCCAACAAGTTCAAGCTCAAATGGTCCGGGTGTTGCGGACATAAATATCACCTGATCCAAAAGGGACATAAGCTCGTCAAACTTCAAGGGCCTGTTATCAAGGGCGGAAGGAAGCCTGAAGCCATACTCTATCAAGTTCAACTTTCTCGTCCTATCCGCCTCGTACATGGCCCTCAACTGTGGAACCGTAACATGCGATTCATCTATAACCGTCAAAAAGTTTTTGGGGAAGTAATCCAATAATGTCCAAGGCCTTTCACCCGGCTTCCTCCCCGTTATATGCCTTGAGTAGTTCTCTATTCCGGGACAAAACCCCGTTGTCCTCAAGAGCTCAATATCGTACCTTGTCCTCTGCTCAAGCCTCTGGGCCTCAAGGAGCTTACCCTGTTCCCTAAGTTCTTTCAACCTCTCCTCAAGCTCCTTCTCTATGCTCTTTATCGCCCTCTCTATCCTCTCATCCCCTCCCAAGAAGTGGGCGGCTGGATAAAGCACAAACTCTTTAAGCTCCTTAACGGTTTTGAGGGAAACCGGCTCGAGGATCCTTATCCTCTCTATCTCCCTTCCGAAAAACTCCACCCTCAATATAAACTCCTCATACGCGGGGATTATGTCAAGCACATCCCCCTTTATCCTGAACCTACCCCTCTGTAGCTCAAAGTCGTTCCTCTCGTACCTTAAATCCACGAGCTTAAGGGCAAGCTCCTTAAGGTTCCATTTATCCCCAACCCTTAATCTCAAAAAGCTTTCCCTTATTACCGCGGGATCATCAAGGGCATAAATTGACGAAACCGAAGCTACTACGATCACATCTTCCCTTGAAAGGAGGGAGGAAACCGTCCTCAATCTAAGCCTCTCTATATCCTCGTTTATTACCGCTTCCTTGGGTATATAAGTGTCCGTTTGGGGGACGTAAGCTTCGGGCTGATAGTAATCGTAATAAGAAATGAAGTACTCAACCGCGTTTTCAGGAAAGAGGGCCTTAAGCTCCCCGTAAAGCTGTGCGGCTAAGGTTTTGTTGTGGGAGAGGATCAGGGTCGGCCTACCTATTCTGGCTATTACGTGGGCTATCGTGTACGTTTTGCCGGTTCCGGTTGCACCCAAAAGTACGGAAAACCTTTCCCCCCTCCTTATCCTCCTTACAAGCTCCTCTATTGCCTTAGGTTGATCCCCCGCGGGCTCAAAGGGCGCATGCAAAACAAAAGGCGAACCTTCAAACTTATAAACAACCACGGAAATGTATTATAAGGCTAAATCAACCTATCAAGTATGTCAAGGAGCAAGGAAAGGATCAGAACGTTTGAGAAGGATGTTTGAAGTTGGGCGGTGAAGAAGTCCAGCATCCCCTTCTGTATATAGTTGGGTTTGAAAGCCCAAGAGATATTCCTAAGGGCCTGTGGTAGGGTTATATAAACCGCCAAAGACCATATGGGCCAGATCTTGAAGGCTATCAGTATGGGAACGAGGATATATGCGCTCAAAATTAGTAAGGCATAGTAATACTTTGATAGCTCGGGTCCCAGGATCCCGGCAAAGGTCCTGTATCCTGCCCTAACATCGTCGTATATATCCCTCATATTGTTCCCATGAAGGATCCCAACTATTAGTAGGGATACGGGCATATAACCCAAGAAGGCTTTCGCATCGAGGGTTTGAGTTTGAACATAGTAAGAACCCGCGGATATCAAGGACCAGGCGAGAAATACCGCCACATCCCCGAGGGCAAGGTACTTCCAACCTATAGGCACAAAAGCGTAGAATAGACCGAGTATAAACCCAATTCCGATTAGATATAGGATCACCTTATCAAAATTCAATAGATACCAAAGTGCCAAACCGCTTAGGAGGGCTATACCGTAGAGGAACATTGATACGAGTAAAACCTCGGAGGGTTTAAGTAGTTTATCCACTATCACCCTGCTTGAACCCAAGGTGTCCCACCTGTCCGCTCCCTTCTTATAATCAAAGTAATCCGCGCTCGCATTCACCGCGAGGTGAACCGAAACCGCTCCGATTAAGGTAAGTAAAAACCTTAACAGGTCAAATTTTCCGGAAATTAAGGTGCCAACAATAACGGCCGCGATGGTGGCGTATATGACCCAGGGCCTCGTAGCCTGAACGTAAAGCTTCCACTTCGGCGTTTTGGGATATAATTCTTTTAACTTCTTAAAATCCTCTTCGTTTAAGTTTATCTCAAAACGCGGGATCCAACCCTTTGAGAAGTCGCTCACGAAAACCCTAGTGGGCACTATCCTAACTATAGTCGTGGGAACGATCTTTAAAAAGGGTATTATGGGGAAGTTTTTCCTCACCACTACCGTCCTTTCCCTCTCGTGATCGCTTGCCGGTCCTATTATCTCAGCCCTACCGTATCCCTGAATAAACCTATCGGGCGATCCCTTCTCTATTACAAAATAAACCTCGGGGTTCTCCTTGATGTTGCTTAAAGTATGCCCCTGATCCTCTAAGGCGACGTAAATATACCCATCCTCATCCCCATAATACGTCTTCGCGGACCAAACCATCCCATCTTTATTCTTTGTTGTTATAGTTATTGTGTTGTTTGAAGCTAATATTTCTGCGAACCTTCTAAGCATCTCTTCGCGGCTAAGCATAGCGGGTATTTTAAGAGGGTTAAAAATGAAAGTTGGTAGGCTCAGAGGGCGATATTCTTGGGATGTTCCCAAATAAACACCGTTAAAATACCCTCTATGGCGTACATATATAAAGCAGGCGTTGTAGGCGGAGGAACGATGGGTTCCGGTATTGCGTACGTTATTTCCTATTCGGGAATACCGGTTGTTCTAAAGGAAATAGACGAGGAGAGGGCACAAAAGGCTTACGAGACAATAAAATCCCTATACGAGAGTAGGGTTCAAAAGGGAAGGATAACGGAGGATGAGGCGGAAAGGAGGCTCGCCCTCGTTGAGGTCACCTCTTCTTACGAACCCTTCTCGGATGTTGATATAGTCATAGAGGCGGTTTTTGAAGATCTTGAGACGAAAATAAGGGTCTTTCAGGAGCTTGAGAATTATGTTCCAGAACATACGATATTTGCGACAAACACCTCCGCCCTATCAATAACCGCTATGGCTTCCGCAACGAAGAGGCCGGATAAGGTAATAGGTATGCACTTCTTCTATCCCGCGCCGGTTATGAAGCTTGTGGAGGTTATACCCGCCCTCCAAACCTCTGAGGAAACCGTGCAAACCGTAATAGAATTTTCCGAATCCCTATCAAAGATCCCCATAAGGGTTGAGGAATGTCCCGGATTTTTGGTAAACAGGATCCTTATGGCTTATATGAACGAAGCCGCTTGGGCCTTGCTGGAGGGTGAGGCGACCGCTCAGGAGATAGATAATGCTGCAAGGGAGTTTGGCTGGCCTATGGGTCCCTTCACGCTCATAGATGAGCTCGGTGTTGATGTTGGAGTTAAGGTGGCGCATATCCTTCATGAGGGGTATGGGGAGAGGATGAAACCCGCACCCATATTGGATGTTTTAATAAAGGAGGGTAGGTTCGGAAAGAAGGCTGGTGCGGGTGTTTACGATTACGGAAAGGGTGTAAGGCCTATAGAAGAAATAGCAGAGGAGATGAGGAAGGAGCTTGGGATACAAAAGAGGAATAGCTTTGATTACAACAGACTCATGATAGCTATGATAAACGAGGCTATACTCGTCCTTCAAGAGAAGGTATCCTCCGCAAGGGATATAGACCTTGGGATGTTGGCGGGAACCGGGTTTCCGCAGGCGAAGGGTGGAGGACCTTTGATGTATGCAGATATTATCGGGCTTGATGAGGTTTGGAGAATGAGCTTGGAGTTTGAAAAGATTTACGGTTGGAGGTTCCATCCATCTTATCTTTTGAAGAAGTACATAGATGCGGGTTGGCTTGGAAAGAAGACGGGTAAGGGGTTCTTTGAGCACGTATGAAAACCGCAATAATTGAGATCCTTTACGACCCTGAGGTTATAGGCTTTTCAAGGAGTAGGGGGGAATTCTTCGTAAGGGATCGAAAATTCATAATAAGGGATAGGTCCCCTTTCTTTGCCGATGAAGGAATTAAGTTTGTGGTGGGTTTTGGTCCGGAGGGTGGGGAAAACCTCCTCAGGGAATTTTTGGCTTTGGGGGCGGAAAGGGTTATTTACCTGAGGGTTCCGGACTACGGAATAAAAAACTTTGACCTTTATCCTGTTTGCAACTACCTTATCAAAAATTTCCCGGAAAACGAGTTCTACACCTCCAACGAGGAGATTTACTATAGGCTCGGGGGATTGAAGGTGGAATTCGTTAAGGAGAAAATTGAAGGTAGGCTTCCTACAGCCTTAGAGATAGTTAAAGCTAGGAACAAAAATCTGGAAATTGCGGAAGATTTCAAGTACGAAACCCCTTTTAACTTCATCTACGGTGAGGAATGGTAGATCTCGGGATTCTTTTCTTAAGGTTTTTCTTCTCGGTATTAATGTTTTTCGGGCACGGCCTTCCCAAACTCCTTGATCCCCAATCCCACATAAATTTCATAGAGCTCCTGTTTCACACGGGTCCCCTCTCCCCACCTCTGGCTTACCTTTCTATATCCGCTGAAACCCTCTTTCAGATGTCAATAGCGGTAGGACTTTTTACCAGAATATCCGCCCTAATATCCTCCATAAATATGCTCGTGGCGATTTTATCCTTGGCTTTCATCAGGGGGGAGCCCTTTCCTATATACGAGAAAGCCCTTTTATACTTCGTCTTTTACCTTTCCCTAATCTTTACCGGACCTGGAAGGTTCTCCCTTGACGCGTTTATAATGAGGAGATGATCCCTTTATACTTAAACCTCCCGAACTTTGAAATTAAAACCTTCCGAAACTTTGTTTATCCCTTTGTAAAAAACGGCTTTTATCCGGAAAGCGGGGGGGAACCTTTTATCCCAAAGGTCCTATTGGAGATAGACATAAGCTTCCCAGTAGAAGATATAAGTTTTACCGTAATAAAAGCGGATACAATAAGCCTATCAACTTATATCCTTCCCTCGCCGGGTTTTATACCAACGGACGGGAGGGAAATCGATATCCCAAATTTTGAATATAGGGGTGAGTATGGAAACTTTGGGGTTTTGTCTTGGAAGTACGCAAAGGGTAAGATTTTCGTTCTCATTTCTGCATTCAAGTACCAGCCGGATAGGGGGAAGTTGATTTATGCGAGGGAAGTAAGGTTGGATGTTAGGGTGGCCAATTCTCCAAGCTCAGCCGTTGAAGATGGCGGGGGGAGGGAAGGGAGATTTGATATGCTCGTAATTTACCCAGATCATTTCGTCGGAAGTTCCATCTCAAAGTTTGAGGAATTAAAGAAAAGGTGGGGAATAAGGGTGATCTCAAGGAAAGTATCCGACGCGAATACCTTTCAGGGGAGGGATCTTGCGGAGAGGATAAGGGAAATGATAAGGTGCTATCATCGCTTAGGGGTGAAGTGGGTTCTCCTTGTAGGGGACTTTGATGTAATACCCGTAAGGTATGCCAAGATAAACGCTTACTATCAGTATGGAAACGAGATCCCTACGGATCTATATTACGCGGACCTTGATGGGGATTGGGATTCAAACGGAAACGGGGTCTTCGGTGAGGTAGCTGATAACCCGGACCTAATAGCGGATGTCTTCGTTGGTAGGTTGCCCATAAACGACGAGTTCGTATTTGACGCTTACATTGACAGGATAGAAAGCCTTTTACACTTTTCCCCTAAGTATTTGAAGGTTTTTGCCTTGGGGTACGACCTATGGGCGGGTGGAACTAACGAGGGTATGGATGCGGTACTAAACATGTTCTCCGACCTCCCGCCTAGCATGACCCTCGATACTACCTCAAGGATCACCTTAAATGCCTTTTTGGATTCCCTAAGGACGCACTTCTTCAACACCGTTGTGGTACATGGGAACTTCCAACACTTTCTTTTGGGTGGAGGTTATTACACCATAAGCTCGGCTCTTTCCCAAAACATAAGCGATCCCATATTCCTAAACATAATAGATTGTAACAACGGCGCCTTAGATAAACCTTCCCTCGTAAAGTTTATATTAAACAATCCCAACTCGGGGGTAATAGGAATAAGGGCAACAAGCAGGTTAAATTCTCCATTCTTTTCCTCCGCTGTCGATAAAGCCTTTGTGGATTTTGTCTTTTCAGGTAAGAGCTTGGGTGAATCCTTTTATAATTCCCTCTCCCTATTTGTTCCCCTCGCAACTACCGATAACATTTACAGGTACTTACTTTACGGGTATGTCCTTTATGGAGACCCTTCCCTATTCTTCTGGTCAGATAACCCAAGGCCTATAAACTTTAACATCACCTTCCCCGATTCAACATTTGGAACCCTAACCCTAGGATGCGATTCCGGCTGTAGGGTTCTGGTTGATGGGGTCCTTTCTTTGCTTTCGGATGGTTCCACTTCTTCAACAACGCAGATCTTCCCAAACGAGCTCAGGATATATTTCTTCAGGCATAACAGCTTACCCTTTGATACCTTCAAGATCCTCACGGGATATAGTCTCAAATTTTCCCTAAACAAAAGGTATTTACAAGTTGGGGATACGCAGGATATAGTTCTGAATGTATTGAACTTTGGGGATAGGATCTTCAGCGGTGCCATAAACATTTCCGCCCTTTACGATACAACCATAAACATCTCCCTTCCCCCAAAACAAAGGTTAAACATATCCCTTAGGGTTTTCTCACCAACGGAAGCGGATACTTACCTTTTGGTAAATTCCGAGACCCTAAGGGTAAGATTTGAGGAAGCTATTCCCCTTGTTCTCCTTTCCCCCTTCGGCTCCTGGATAACCAACCCCAAAAATATAAAAACCGATACCTTTTTCATAAACGGGCAACCCCTAACCCTCGGTCCAAACTCCTATATCTCCCTACCCACCGACACCATAATCTTCTCCTACCGCTTTTTACATGACACCTTAATACCCCTCCCCGTTGATACCCCAAACTTCTCAATTGCGCCCATAAGCAGGGGAATAAGGATCATTTCAAGGGATACCCTTTTCCTATTCCATTCTTACGACAGGAACAACCTAAGGCCTATAACCCTAAAACCCTTCGTTGGGAGCTTTGAGATTTTGGATCTTTGGGGCTATGTGGGAGTATGTAAGTACAGGAACGGGAACCTCTCTCAGCCAGTATGGGTAAAAATATCCCCCTACCCAAGGAAGGTTTGGGAGGTTTATCTGCGCAAAGTGGGGAATTCCGCGCCATTAAAAATTGGGGATAAGATCTTCGTTATTGGGGAAAAGGTTTATAAGCTTTCCCTTGGGGGTGTGGTCCTTGATAGCGCATCAATTCCGGGGGAAGTTTGGGATAACCCATCTTATGGGGATGGCTTGATATCCTTCCCAACATCAAACAACTTTTTGGTAATAATTGACACCGCGCTGAGATACTCAAAAACTTACAATATTCCAACTCTACCCACCCAAACCCAGGTCTCATACTTCAACGGTAGGTTTTACATAAACTCCCAAAATACCCTCCTATCCTGCGATACCCTTTCCTGCGATACGGTGTTTTCCGATACTTCAAGGGTGGTATCCTTTTCAATCAGGAACTCCGGAGAGATATTCGTCGGGACGAGGAAGAACCTATGGAGACTATCCCCCCTGGGCATCTTAAAAACTTTCACCTCGGAAATAAGACAGGTGGCATCAACGAACGATAAGGTTTTTGTCCTCCTGAACGGATATGTATATCTCTATCCTGATGATATATCCACATACATCACAACAACCGACGGTTATATGTCTATTATGGGGAACGGAAGGTTTGCGGTTTCCTTAACGAACGGCGCTTACATAAACGGTAGATCTTTGCCAGGTTTATGGACTTTATCCTTTGGGAACGAACCAATTTGCGCAATATTGGAGGGTAGGGAGGTTTGTTTCTTCGCACCGGGGGATGGAGGTATTTTTGCAATTGATACATTCTCCATTTTACCCTTCTCCCCCTTTGGAGACAACGTTTTAACCGGAAGATCCTACCAAATCTTTGAGAATCTTGGTAAGCTTTACTTACTCATTGCCAACTCCTGGAAATTGACACTCTACGAGCTTGGAAACGGTTCAACTTACACCACATGGTTTGCCCAAGGTGGTGATCTTTCAAGGAGGAACCATTTACCAATATCTTCCCTACTTTCCGTTAAAGAGGAAAAACACAAAAGTTGCTTCGAGATCTCAAGGGGGGAGGTGAATTTGATTTGCGAGGGAAGAATCTACGATGTTTCGGGTAGGAGGATCTTTGAGGGTAAGGGGAAATTCAGGAATAGGGGTATTTTCTTTGTAAAAGTGCAGAGTAAAATTTTTAAGGTGATCCTTCAACCTTAGAATTTTTAAGGTGCATGCTTTTGAAGATTTTAAGGGCAAAGATCCATTGGGCGAGGGTGACCGCTAAGGATCTAAATTACGAGGGTAGCATTGTGATAAGCAAGGACCTTTTGGATGAGGTGGGTATCATCCCTTACGAAAGCGTTTTGATAGTTAATGTTGAGACGGGAGAAAGGTTTGAAACTTATGTGATTCCTACCGAGGAAAAGGGGACGGTTCAGCTTAACGGTGGCACCGCAAGGCTGGCCGAGGTGGGAGATAGATTGATAATAATGGCGTTTGGATGGTATAAAATTGAAGAGGCTATCTCCGTAAAACCTAAGGTGATCACACTGAACGAAAGGAACGAGGTAGTTCAACCTTAGAATGAAGCGTATGAGTCTCATAAGGAGCATAGGGGTAAATTTTAAGCACCTATTCAAAAAACCCTTTACCGTTATGTACCCGGACAAAAAAAGGGAGGTTCCCGAGAGGTGGAGGCTTGGGGGCTTTGCCCTAACCTTTAATCCTGAAACGGGCGAAGAGAACTGTATAGCCTGCCAACTCTGCCAAAACATATGCCCATCCCAAATAATAACCGTTGTTAGGGGGATGGAAACCATAAATATGCCCGATGGAACCACGAAAAAGAGGACTTTCGCAAAGGAGTTTTATATAGATTATCAGGCTTGTATGCAATGCGAACTTTGCGTCCAGGTTTGCCCAACCGACGCCATAGTTATGGTCAAGGAGAGGAGGAAACCGGGATACAGGAGGGAGGACCTGATATACGACAAGGAGAGGCTACTTGAGAATGGCAGGAGGATCTTGAGGGGGGAGCTTGAGATATCCTGGAGTACGGGGAATAGGTTAAGGGAACTTCAAGATCCAAAGAGGGTATGATGGGTTTATTGCTTTTTTCTTTGAGCGAAGTTGTTGTTAGTAGGGATACGGTGGTTGAGTATAACCCATCCGTATGGTTCTATTCCTCTTGCTTGGCTACGTCTGGGGTTGAAGTTCTTGCGTTTTACCTATCCTCAGGTATAGGGGGTCCCTTACCCCTATTGATCTCCACCGCTTCCGGTGCCGGAGGATGCCTGGCTTCCAGCTATTCCGCTTATATCCTAACACCCACGAAGGAGCATAAACCTAAGGCTTTCGAGAGCGCTTTTAAGGGGGGATTTATGGGGGGGTTCATAGGTTTGGGGGCAATAATAACCCTTAAGTTCCTTAAGGTCCTCTGAAAACTATGGCAAACCAAAAGTTTTTGGAAGAGATAAAAGCGGAAATTGAAAATCTGAAGGATGCTGGGCTTTATGTAAATATAAGGACGGTTGAGAGTGCAGTATCCGCCTGGATGGTGGTGGATGGAAAGAGGGTTCTAAACCTCACCTCCAACAACTATCTTGGTTTTGCAAACGAGCCAAGGTTAAGGGAAGCGGCGAAAAGGGCGTTGGATGAATACGGTATAGGACCGGCGGCTGTGAGAACTATCTCAGGCACCATGTCCCTCCACCTCATCCTTGAAAAGCTTTTAGCTGAGTTTAAAGGCGCGGAGGCTGTTATATCTTACCAGAGCGGTTTTAAGGCAAACCTATCCGTAATACCCTCGATAGTTTCAAGGGAAGACGGAATATTTTCGGATGAGCTAAACCACGCATCGATAATTGACGGATGTAGGTTATCAAGGGCGGAGATAATAAGGTACGCCCACGCGGATGTGGATGATCTAAGGAAAAAACTTGCGGAGAATAGGCATAGGTTCAGGAGGGCCCTCGTTGTGACGGATGGCGTATTCTCTATGGACGGGGACATAGCTCCATTACCGGAAATAGTTAAGGTTGCGAAGGATTACGATGCGATAGTTATGGTGGATGATGCCCACGGTGAGGGGGTTTTGGGAAGGGGAGGAAGGGGAATAGTGGATCACTTTGACCTTCATGGTGAGGTGGATGTAGAGATAGGGACGCTATCAAAGGCTTTCGGTGTGGTAGGGGGATACGCGGCATCCTCAAGTATTTTGGTTGATTACCTTAGGCAAAAGTCAAGGCCATTTCTGTTTTCCTCCGCTATGACGGTTCCTGATACCGCGGCTTGCATAGAGGCGGTCAAGATTTTGCAGGAGAGCGAAGATAGGGTTAAGAGACTTTGGGAGAATGCCAATTACTTTAAGAAGAAGATGAAGGAAGCGGGATTTAATACTTGGAAATCCCAAACTCCCATAACACCCATAGTCATAGGGGATGAGAAAAAGACTCAGGAGTTTTCAAGGAGGTTGTTTGATGAGGGGATCTTCGTTCAGGCTATAGTATATCCGACGGTTCCTAAGGGAACCGCAAGGGTTAGGGTTATGATATCCGCAATACACACCAAAGAAGACCTTGATTTTGCAGCCGAGAAGTTCATAAAGGTTGGACAGGAACTTGGTATAATATGAAGCTAGAGTTTAACGGCGAAAGTTGGGAGGGTTCAAGGAAGCATGAATACAAGGGAAACAAGGATGTAATTAAATTCGTCCTCTTTGGAAAAGAGGAGGGTTTGAATTTTGAAGTTAGGGTTTTCGTGATAGAGCCAGGGGGGGCAACTTCCCTTGAGAAACACCAACATATGCATGCGGTTCTGGTTCTTGAGGGGAAGGGTTCCGCCCTTGTTGATAAAAAACTTTACGATATAAAACCTTTTGATGGCATCTTCGTCCCTCCTATGACCCCCCACCAGTTCATAGCAAACAAAGGTGAAAGGCTTAAGATCTTATGCGTTGTGGATGTTGATAGGGATAGGCCCCAGAAGCTTAGCGAAGATGAGATTTTAGAACTTTTAAAGGACGAAAGGATAAGGGAGGTGATAAAGGTTCAATAACTTAAAACCGCTTTTAAAACATCATCAACTTCTATACCCTCCAAGCATAACCTGTCCCCCCTCCAGCACCTCCCGCTCCCGTTAGTAGAGCATGGCCTACATTTTAAACCCCTTTCCACAACCCTTATGCCATCATAAACAAAACCCAAGCTTCTTGCTGTAGGTCCCATTATCATAACCGCTGGAACATTTAAAGCCCTAGCTATATGGATTGGAGCGCTATCGTTTGAGATCACCATCCTTGAAAGGCTAACCACCTTAATCGTTTGCGATATATCCGTCTTTCCCCTAAGGTCAAGCCCAAAATTTACATTTGGGAAGCTCTCCCTCCCCATCCAAACAACTTTGAACCCCAAGCTTAATAACCTTTCCCCCAACTCCACAAACTTCATAAACGGCCACCTCTTTAAATCCGAGCTCGCCTCCGGAAATATAGAAACAAAATTCTCTGGGATATCAAACGGTAGAAATACTTCCCTTGGGTATATTTTTGGGTAAATTTCGGGAGCCCTTTCTCCGAAATATCGTGCAACATCCTCCAGATATCTTTTCCAAACTATTCCAAATTCAAAGTTTATACCAAACCAAACGTGAAGGCGCCTTTTTACCGCCATCTTCCTAACCCTTAAGGTTTTCGTCCCCAAAAGTTTTGATAGGAGTAATGTTATGGGCTTAACCTGAAGATCCACAAAAAGGTCATATTTTTGTTCCCTTAGCATTTCCGCAAATTCTTTTATCTCCTTAAATTTCGCACCCCTCTTGATCTTCCAAACCCTATTTATCCTAGGGTCCTCGGCAAAAATCTCCGCATTTTCCGGATAAGTTAAGAAATGAAGTTCCCCCTTTTTGCTCAAATATTCCAAAACGGGTGTTGATAGGATCACATCCCCCAGAGCGGAGAGCCTAACCGCCAATATTCTCATAGGGCTTTTTCCCGATAAGTTTAACAAGGTCCTTGGTGAGGATCTTTAAATATGCCCATTGGGATTGCCCCCTTATCTTCCCTTTCATGTCAAAATCCGCCTTCTTTAACCTCTCAAATGCGGACGATAGCTCGCCATCCGAGATCCATCTCGCGTACCTTGAAAGCTTCCTCTTAGTAAAGTCAGGAATCTTTTCCACCGCGAAATTCCCCTTAATAAATGTCAGATACTCCACCTGCCTTATTATGTAAGCCAAAATTAGTATAGGATCTTCACCCTGCTCCCTAAGGGAGTCCAAAACCTGGTATGCTCCCTCAATATCCCCAGAAAGGATCCTTTCTCCCAAGGAATAAACCTTCTCGTTTGGAAGGTGCCAAAGTAGATTCAGGGCTTCGCTTGCGGGCTTGTCGGAATAAAGCTTAAGTTTGACAATTTCATTGTAAGCCTCCGTTAAACTCAAATTCCTAAGCTCTTCCTGTAATCTTTGCAGTAAATCCGGCCTACCCTTCAACCAACTCAATCTGCTTACGAGCCATTTTTTGAATTCCTCCTCGTTTAACCTTCTCATATTTATCAAAAGGACACCCCCACCCTCCAGGCTTGTAAATTCTTCCGCCTTTTCCGGAATATAAAAAGCACAACCCTTACGTTTCCTTAGTATATCCACGTACCTCCTGAGGAGATTTTTATATCCCTTCAACGTATGAATGTTCCTAACCAATACCACATTCCTACCCATCAAACCCCCACCCAACCTTTCCAATATTTTCTCAATTAAATTCTCCTCCTCATCCGCCCAAATTACCTCAACCTTATCCGCCCCTATCCTATTCTTATACTCCTCCATTATTGCCCTAATTGGGAAGTCCTCCTCACCTGCCATAATTATCACGTTTGGTACAAGCCTCTTATCCTTGATAAAACCTATGTGATCCGTCATATGAAAAAGTTCCCAAGAATATAAACCCTAAAGACCTCAGGCCTCGGTTTGTATAACCACACCTCCCCCCCAACCTCAAGGAAGGGTGCTAAGAAAATCCCCAACTTAACCGAGGTCCAAAATTGATTTAAGGAGTAAGCATAATCCCCCCTTACTCCAAATCCAACACCAAAAACTTCTCCTAAATACCTATAAGTTAAGCCCTCAAAGTACATGTGCCTGTAAGCCCTCCTCTGGGAAACCTTGTTGTAAAAGGAGTATTCCTGGGTGTCCGAGGAGGCGGTGAAAATTCCCCCGAAATTCAAGAAAAATCTGGATATATACCCGCCCATTTGGAGCTCCCCCGCAGGGTTCCTGCTTGAGTACCTTCCCGTCGGAAAAATCAAATTAAATTGCGCCAATCCCTTTTCCGAAAACCTAACCTTTACCCCTAACTTAGCATCCGTAAGGGAAAGTCCATTTCGAAAATAAACAAAGGGCATATTAAAATTTAGTGATAAATCTTCATTTGCTACAAGCCACTCTCCCGCAAGGTCAAACCTCGTATAATACCCCCTCTCGTCCTCACCGTAACTTAAACTCAAATTCCACCTTCCGAATATTATGGGTTGTATGGTTAAAAAAGTCATCATCTTAAGATCCGCCAAGCAACTGCTCCCCCCACAACCAGAGCCCCCACTCCCCCAACCGTCATCCAGAAAGCCTTCCAAGAGCCCACCTTTGATGGGTAAGAAATTTCTATTTTTCTATAAGGTGGTGTTTGCGTCCCCCTCAATACCACGTTGTAGGTGCCACTTTTGGCATCTTTTGGTACAATAAAGTTTAAATTTAAATTGTACGCGCTTGCCTGCCCTTTTGATGGGGGGATTTCAAAGGGTTCTAATTTTTCAATTTGAGGCCTCTGTCCTTCGCTTATCGCTTTATCCCTTAATGTATCGGAATATACCGCGCGGACTTGTTGAAATCTTATCTTAACCGCGCTATCGCAATGGTTAAGGAAGGTGAGGGTATGGGTGTATTTTCTGCCGGGCATTTGACCGAAGAATAGGAAAGAAGGGACCTCGCTCTTGTGGAAAGAAATGCAAAGGGTGAAGGTATCTTCAACAGTAAGGTTGGGAAATCTCCTGATAAAATTCGAATCTTTTATCGCTATGCTTGCGTTTCCAATAACCCTATACCTTCCCGGATAAAAAGTTTTGGCGTAAATCCCAAACCATTCCCCCAAGTCATCCCTTTCAAGCTCAACCTCTTCAGAATTCCCCTTAGGATCAACTACCCTTAAGGAATACTTCTCTTCGGAGAAAACCTTCCCTCCCCTATTGGAGATCCCAAGGCTTATCCTAACAGGCCTTCCCAATATCCATGGTCCGTCCATCCTTATTGCTGGTATTGGTATATAAACGAGCTTGACAATTTTCTTTACCCTAATCTCGGAATTGGTTGGCTTATGATTCACAACGGCGGTAAAAACGTATTCCCCCTCGGGGAGCATACCTATGTTCCTCCCGAAAATTCCATCGCCCGGCTCCTCATCCCCATTTTTCCCATCATCGTAAAGCTCATAAACCTCCTGTTTTCCCGAGGGATGTTCGACATATATCTTGGCGGAAAAGTTTTTCCAATCTGGATGTTTAGGTAATATGGGCTCTAACTTGAGTTTGACATTTATGGGTTCGGTGTAGGGATGCTCCCCCGAAGGGTAAACAATCTTAGGAATAGCCATGGAGAGTAGTACCGTTGCCCCCTTGGATATCTCAAACTTCCATATCCCGGGTTTAGGATTGGAGACGGTAAATATCGTATATCCCTTACCCTCCTTCCTGTTCCCCTCCACCTCCTTACCGTTGGGATCGTAAATTTTTAAGGTACTTTTCTCCCTCGGGTCAAACGCGACCACCACCCCTATCTCCGCGACCCCTTCCTCAACCGGGATTTCCACCAGGGAGCTCGGTTTCACATCCACCCTAAACCTCAAGAGTTTTCCCTCCAAAAGGTTCATAAACTTTGTGGATATTTCGGAGAGGTCGTTCACCCTTGTGTACGCACCACCCGAGGAATTTGCCAAATCAATTATAGCGCTTTCCGCATCCTGACTTGAAAAGACAAAAACGTTCCAGTTGTTTTCCTTAAAGTCCGAAGCCATAGAGGATAACGTGGTGAGATAGTTTCTTATATCTTCCCCTGGAGGAATATCGTCTTCCCTTATCCTACCATCCGTTAAAACGATAACGTATGCTTGCCTCCTTTCCGACCTCCTCTTCAGTATCCCCTTTGCCAAATTTAGGGCGGACCTTAAGTCCGAATACTTTTCCGGCTTTACATTCATCAAAGAGTCCGTTAGAATTCTTTTTGCATCCCCAGGATTCATACCTTCCCCTATTACCCTACTCTTTTCCCCGTAAAATATTAAGCTAAATCTTACAGGAGCCTGTAGGGCTTCGGAGATATCGCTTATCATCTTTGAACCTTCCCTTGCTAAACCCCCCGGATCCAGCTTCACCATACTCCCAGAGACATCCACCAATATAACCACCTCCGTTGCGGGACCCGAAAACATCTCAATTTGTCCCATCAACCAGACCATCCTCCAAATCCTCCAGCTTTTTTATGAGGTAATCCCAAGCTTCCTCGTCCTTCACAAGGTTCAAGATCTCTTCGTAAATTTCCCTTTTCAAGAACACCTCGGCAAAGGGGGCGATAAATAGGCTGAAATTAAAGGTTAGATTTCGCAGGGGTTTTATGCTCTCAAGGAAGAATATTGCGGGTGTTCCCAATCCCATCAAATGAATTTTAAGAGCCAGTTCATCCAATTTACCCTTCAAGTTTTCTATTTTAAGGTTGGCTCAAGGTTCAAAACTTCCCTTAAATACATACCCGTATAAGAGCCTTCAACCTTTGCGACATCCTCGGGTGTTCCCTCCGCAACGAGATAACCCCCATCATCACCACCTTCAGGACCCAGATCTATCACCCAATCCGCGTTCTTTATCACATCAAGGTTATGCTCTATTACCAAAACCGTGTTCCCGTTATCAACCAGCCTGTGTAATACGTCTATGAGCTTCCTAACATCCTCAAAGTGCAAACCGGTGGTTGGTTCATCGAGGATATATAATGTCCTTCCTGTGGGCATCTTTGAGAGTTCTTTTGCCAACTTTATCCTCTGGGCCTCTCCGCCGGAAAGGGTGGTTGAAGGCTGGCCGAGCTTTATATATCCCAATCCCACATCCGCCATAAGCTGTAGCTTCCTCCTGATATTTGGAACATCCTCAAAGAACTCAAGGGCCTCATCCACCGTCATATCAAGCACATCCGCTATAGATTTACCCTTATATTTCACTTCCAGAACTTCCGAGTTGTACCTCGTACCTTTGCAAACCTCGCAGGGGACGTATACGTCGGGCAAGAAGTGCATCTCTATCCTTATGTACCCTTCCCCCTCGCAGGCTTCACACCTTCCCCCCTTCATATTGAATGAAAAATGTTGGGGTTTGAAACCCTTAGCCTTTGCTTCGGGGAGTTTGGCGTAAAAGTCCCTTATATAGGTAAATACGCCTGTGTAAGTCGCTGGGTTGCTCCTAGGCGTCCTACCTATGGGAGACTGATCTACATCTATTACCCTGTCTATGTATTCCATTCCATAGATTGCGGTGTGCTCTCCTGGATCCTCCCTTGAACCGTAAAGCTTCTTTGCCAAAGCCTTGTAAAGTATATCAAAGACCAAGGTGGATTTTCCGGAACCGGATACCCCCGTTACTACAACCAAAAGCCCCAAGGGTATCTTTACGGTTATGTTCTTTAGGTTGTTTGCCCTCGCCCCAACTATCTTTATATATTCCCCCTTTGGTTGTCTCCTCGCCCTCGGTAAGGGTATTGACTTTCTACCGGAAAGGTAAGCGCCCGTTATTGAGCTTGGGTTTGAGGTTATATCCTCCAGGGTGCCGTATGCTACTACCTCTCCCCCATAAACCCCCGCTCCCGGTCCTAAGTCTATTATCCAATCCGCGCTTCTTATAGTCTCCTCATCGTGTTCGACAACCAAAACCGTGTTTCCCAAATCCCTAAGATCTTTTATTGTCCTTATGAGCTTTGAGACATCCCTGGGATGCAAGCCTATGGAAGGCTCATCAAGGACGTATATCACTCCCGAAAGGCCCGAACCTATCTGGGTTGCCAACCTGACCCTCTGCTCCTCCCCACCCGATAAAGTATCCGACCTCCTGTCCAAAGTTAAGTACCCCAAACCTACGTTTTCCAAAAACCTCAACCTCTTCTTGATCTCATCCACTATCTTTTCCGCTATTATTTTCCTCTTCCCTTCAAGATTAAGCTCCTCAAAGTACTTAAGGGCACTTTTTACGTCCATCCTAACGATATCCCATATGGATTTCCCATCTATTTTAACAAAAAGCGCCTCCTTCCTCAACCTTGAGCCCCCGCAGGTTGGACATGTGGTATATACCATATACCTCTCTATCTCCGCCCTCGTCCATTCCGAATCCGTGGTCTTATATCTCCTCCAAAGCTGAGGAATTATACCTTCCCATTCGCTATACTTCTGCTTGTAATCCTCATCGTCCAAGGATTCAGGGGGAGTTTCATCCCCCCACATAACCACGTTCTTAAACTCCTCGGGCAAAATCCTCCATGGATCCTCCAAGTTCGCCCCGTACCTCCTTGCGATCCTCTCAAGTACCTTTACGGTTATGGGATGGGGTTCGGATAGGGGTTTAATTGCCCCCTCAAGGATACTCAAGTCAGGGTTTGTAATGAGTTTCGCGGGATCAAAATCTATCTTTACACCCAATCCTGTGCATGTTGGGCAGGCACCGTAGGGGGAGTTGAATGAAAAAAGCCTAGGTTCAGGTTCGGGCATTGAGAATCCGCATTTTGGACATGCTAAATTCTCGCTAAAGATCTCTTCCTCATCCCTATCCGTTATTACCTTAACTATACCCTCTGATTCCCTCAAGGCGGTTGATATGGACTGGTGTATCCTACTTTTTTCCTCAGAGCTTACAAAGACCCTATCCACCACAACCTCTATCTCGTGCCTCTTATTCTTGTCAAGGGTTGGAACCTCATCAAGGTTATACATAATCCCATCAACCCTAACCCTAACGTACCCTTTCTTCGCCAACTTTGAAAATAGTTCCCTATATTCCCCCTTCTTCCCAACCACCACGGGAGATAAAATCTGTATCCTCCTTCCCGTGTATTTCTTGTATATCTCATCTACGATCTCATCCACGCTCCACCTTTGTAGGGGGTAATCGTCGTTGGGGCAGTGTGGTACTCCTATCCTCGCGAAAAGTAGCCTTAGATAATCGTAAATCTCCGTAGATGTTGCTACCGTTGATCTTGGGTTCCTCATTATTTTCCTTTGCTCTATGGCTATTCCCGGAGAAAGTCCTATGATCTCATCAACGTCGGGTTTTTCCATAATTCCGAGAAATTGGCGCGCATAAGGTGATAGGCTTTCCACATACCTCCTCTGAGCTTCCGCGTATATAACATCAAATGCTAAGGAGGATTTACCCGAACCGGAAACTCCCGTTATCACCACAAACTTGTTCTTCGGAATTTCAACGGTTATGTTCTTTAAATTGTGTTGCCTTGCTCCCCTTACGATGATCTTATCGTTCATATAACCGAATATTTTAAGGTTAAACCTTAACTTTTCTCCAACCTAGCCTTAAGGTCTGCGGAGATAAGGGCGTTGATTATCTCATCAAGTTCTCCATCAAGGACATTCTCAAGGTTATAAACCGTGAAGTTTATCCTATGATCCGTGACCCTATTTTGAGGGAAGTTGTATGTCCTTATCTTTTCGCTCCTGTCGCCACTTCCTATATATATCCTCCTCAAGCTCTTTATCTCCCCCTCCCTCTGCATCTCGTAATAATCCCTCAACCTCGCCATAAGGATCCTCATGGCCTTCTCCCTATTCTGATGCTGGGACCTCTCATCCTGACAGGTCACAACTATACCCGTCGGTATATGCGTGATCCTAACCGCGGATTCGGTTTTATTCACGTGCTGTCCCCCCGCTCCCCCTGCCCTAAACGTTTCTATCTTCAAATCTTCTGGCCTTACCTCTATTTTTACATCCTCGTACTCCGGAAGAACTACCACCGAGGCGGCGGATGTATGGATCCTTCCGGAGGATTCGGTTATTGGGACCCTCTGCACCCTATGTACCCCCGCCTCAAACTTTAAAAGTCCGTATGCCCCCTTACCCTCAATCAAAAGCACCACCTCCTTATATCCACCCATATCGCTCTCGGTGAAGTCTATTATAGAAACCTTCCAACCCTTCCTTTCGGCAAACCTTATGTACATCCTCGCTAAATCTTTGGCAAAAAGTGCAGCTTCTTCACCTCCAACACCCGCCCTTATCTCTATTATCGCGTTCCCCACATCCCTCGGATCCCTGGGTATCAAGCTTAGCATTATTTCCTCATCCAACTTTTCTGCTTTTTCCCTGAGATTTTCAAGCTCAATCTCAAGCTCGGGATCTGGGCTTTCCTTCAAGAGTTCCTCTAAGGCGGATATATCCTCCTCAACCCTTTGTAGTTCCATTATAAGCTGGACCTTATCCTTAAGTGATTTATACTCCTCAAGGGTTTCCCTGAATTCCTCGCTTGAAAAATCGGTAATTTGAGAAAGCTTTTCTTCAAGGGCTTTAAATTTTTCCAAGACCTCCAAATACCTATCCTTCATATCGACAAATAGAACATTGCTATTCCTCCCGCCACGGACGCGTTCAGGGATTCCACCTTTCCAAACATTGGGATTTTTACCACAAGGTCCGCCTGATCCTTTATCGCCCTTGACACTCCCTCACCTTCACTACCCACAACCAAGGCGAAAGGTTTCAATTTTTTTGCCTTCCTTATATCCACCCCATCCATATCCAAAACTATACACCAACCCCCAGCCCTCTTAAATTCCCCAATAAACCTTTGTGTGTTGTATATTGCTATTTTTATATGAAAAATTGCCCCGGCGGAGGATTTCACCACAGCTGGGGTTATAGGAGCGGCCCTATGGGATGATATTACAACCCCCTCAAAACCAAAAGCCTCCGCGGACCTTATTAGGGATCCTAGGTTCCTAACATCCTGTATGTGATCCGTCACCAAAACTGGTTTCCCTTTTTTTATCGCCCCGTTTATTATCTCCCTTCTATCAAATGTTCTAAAATCTCCAATATCCGCAGCTATACCCTGATGATCCCTGGTTGATGTAAGTTTATTTATCTCCTTTTGGGATACAAGCACAGCCTTTTCCCCAGCTATTCTTTCCAGAAGCTCATCCTCAAACTTTGCCCCCTTCTGAAGGTATATCACCTTCGGTTTTATTGGACTTCTCAAAAGCTCGTATATTACCCTCCTCCCATAAACGATCATAATACCCCCTCTATCACCCCTTCAAGATCCCTAAGGTTCTTTATCTTTCCCTCCGCCTTCGCCTCATCTCCCCCACCACCTCCCCCCAACCTTTCCGCTATCTTAAACATTATATCCTTTGCTGACAAATTCCCCCAAACATCCCTACCCAACCTAATATGAATAAAGCCTCTATCCTTTTCATACTCCGATGCGAGAATTATTGCGCTTTTACCCTCCTGGATCCTATCCCCTAACTTCCTTAAGGCTTCCTTCGGTAATGGGAAGACCCCAAACTTCACCTTATATCCATCCCTCTCAATCACCTTAACCTTCTCGGAGTAAAGGTCCGCAAGGAGACCGTAAAGCTTTTCAATCTCGTTTTCCAAACCCCTAATTTCCTCAAGTTTTTTGCTAACTATCTTTGGTATTTCGCTATAACCTACCTTAAAAATTTCCGCAAGTTGGTACAATATCCCCATGTTTTCCTGCACATACTTTACCGCCCTTTCACCAACCAAAGCCTCTATCCTCCTTGTCCCCGCGGATACGCTCTCCTCCTTAACTATCAAAAATAGCCCTATATCCCCCGTCTTATCCACGTGGGTTCCCCCACAAAGCTCCTTTGAGAAATCCCCCACCGATATAACCCTAACGATCTCCCCATATTTTTCCTCAAAGATCGCTATAGCCCCCTCCTTTATAGCCTCCCTGTATGGCTTGTACTCCTCCGTAACAGGTATGTTCTCCCTTATCTTTGAATTTACAAGGAGCTCTATCTCCTTTATTTCCTCATCCGTTAAAGCTTTTGGATGGGAAAAGTCAAACCTCAATCTGTCCCTCTCAACCAAAGAACCCTGCTGTCTAACGTGGGGTCCCAGGATGGATCTTAAAGCCGCATGCAATAGATGGGTTGATGTATGGGCCCTCCTTGCCGAATCCCTTTCCCTTTTTGAAACGATTAGCTCGCACTCTTCTCCAATTTCCACATTCCCTTTTAGTTTCCCGTAATGTATTATATCCATCCCTAACCTCTTCGTATCCTCCACCTCAAACTCCCAACCCTTCCCCACTATCCTTCCCACATCCCCAACCTGCCCTCCACCTTCTGGGTAAAATGGGGTTTCATAACAAACTATAGCGTCTTTTTCCTTAAGTTTTCCGAACTTTGCGATCCTTGATTTCCAAGTTAAATTCTTATAACCAACAAACTTCGAAGCTGTATAATCCCCCGCCACCTTTAACCAATCCGGTGATAAAACCTTAAAAGTTGAACCCTTTCTTGACCTCTCCCTGGCGTTCTCCATCTCCCTTCTAAACCCTTCCCAATCCACATCCACATTGTAAGTTTTAGCCCAATCTTCTATCATATCCTGCGGGACCCCGTAAGTATCGTAAAGGTTAAAGGCAACTGTACCATCCAAAACACCCTTTTCCTTAGCCTCCTCAAGCTTCTCTATAAGAACAGGGATAGCCCTTCCCAAGGTATTCAGGAACCTTTCCTCTTCCGCCTTAATTATCTCCTTTGTATTTTTTGCATTTTCCACTATCTCGGGATACACATCCCCCATTATCTCTATTACGACATCCGCAACCCTGTAAATTATCGGCTCCAATATGTTTAGCTTTTGGGCGAACCTATAAGCCCTCCTCAGGATCCTCCTCAAGACATAACCCCTACCGAAGTTTGAAGGATATATCCCGTCAGATATCGCAAAAACCAAAGCCCTAGTGTGATCCGCTATAACCCTATGCGGTGCCCCGGTCTCGTAAGTGTATTTTACCCCGCTTATATCCTCTATAAAGTTTATTATGGGAAGAAAGAGATCGGTCTCAAAGTTGGAGTATGTCCCCTGTAAAACCGACGCGATCCTCTCCAAACCCATACCCGTGTCTATGTTCTTTTTTGGAAGAGCCTCAAGCGAACCGTCCGCCCTCCTGTTATACTGCATAAAAACTAAATTCCAGAGCTCCAAAAACCTCTCTTCCCCTTCCCCGCCCAAGTCGTATAAAATCTCCGAGGATGGACCGCATGGACCAACATCCCCCATCTCCCAAAAGTTATCCTTTGCCCCCATCCTCATTATCTTACTCTCATCAATGCCTATCTCGTCCTTCCATATATAAAAAGCCTCATCGTCCTCCTCATAAACCGTAACCCAAAGTTTTTCCTTTGGAATTTTAAAAACATCCGTTAAAAGCTCCCAAGCCCACCTTATAGCTTCCCTCTTAAAGTAATCCCCAAAGCTAAAGTTTCCCAACATCTCAAAGAAAGTATGGTGTCTTCTCGTAAATCCAACATTATCCAAGTCGTTATGCTTTCCCCCCGCCCTCAGGCACTTTTGAACGGAAACCGCCCTCTTAAATGGAGGTTCAACTTCCCCCAAGAAGTAAGGTTTAAATTGGTTCATACCAGCGTTCGTAAAAAGTAATGTTGGATCGGGGGGAAGGAGGGAGGATGAGGGCACAACCGTATGTCCCCTCTCCTTAAAAAACTCCAAAAAAACCTTCCTAATTTCCGCAGATTTCACAGGTGGAAATTATAAAGTTGATGCCCAACCTTAAAATAAGGACTATGCTGATTTTCCTATCCTATACCCACGAGTTCGTTATGGTTCCAATGAGGGATGGTGTGCGCTTGGCTACGGATGTTTATAAACCCACGTTTTACACGGGGAGGCTTCACACCATCTTGGTTAGGACACCTTACGGTAGAACCGATGTTGGATTAAATTATCTGATACCGTACATAACCGATGTAAAGGGTTATGCCCTCGTTATACAGAGCCTCAGGGGGTTTCAGGGTAGCGAAGGGGAACCTTCGGTGTTTAGGACGGATGGATGGGGAACCCTTCAGGATGGCTATGATGCTATAAATTGGATAATTTCCCAGAGTTGGTCCTCGGGTTCCGTTTGCGGTGCTTGGTTCTCCGCCATGGGGATAACACAATACCTCCTTTCGGGTACCCTCCATCCCGCATATAAATGCGCGTTTCCTATAGTCGGAGCCCACAGCATTTACCATTACGCGGCTTTCTATGGAGGGGAGTTTAGGAAAAATCTCGTGGAAAACTGGTTGGGGGGTTTGGGGGTTCCCCACCTGATAGACAGCATCGCAAACCATCCTTCCTATGATAGCACCTGGGCCATAATGAACCTTGAAGAGAGGGCAAGCTTGGTAAATACACCACTGCTTCACCTTGCGGGTTGGTTCGATATTTTCAGCGAGAGCCAGATAAAAGCCTTTGTAGAATTGCAGTTTAACGGCGGACCTTACGCGCGCGGAAACCAAAAGATAATAATAGGACCCTGGGGGCATTTAACCTTCGGGCAAAATGTTCAAGGGGATCTAACATTTCCAACGAACGCCATATTCTCATTTACCGACCTCTTAAATCTCCTGGGTAGATGGTACGACTATTGGCTTAAAGGTATAAACAACGGCATTATGGACGAACCCCCAGTTAAGTTTTATATAGTCGGGATAAACGACTGGGCTGACTCCGATACCTTCCCACCTAGGGGGGTTTATCCTAGAAGGTGGTACCTTCACGGTGATGGGAGCCTTAGGCTCTATCCTCCAACCTCTTTAGGCTTCTCCTCTTACGTCTACGACCCAAACGATCCAACGCCAACCATAGGGGGGAACGAGATGAGCTTGGCGGGTGGGACAGGACCAAAGGACCAGAGGCCCCTACTTTCAAGATCCGATGTCCTCGTATTTCAGAGCGATGTATTGACCGACACGGTTGTTGTTATAGGTAATATCATAGCAAAGCTTTACATAGAGAGCGATAGGTACGATACGGATTTTGCGGTGAGGATAGCGGACGTATTCCCGGACGGTAGGGCGATCTTAGTCTCGGATGGGATAATAAAGGCTAGGTACAGATACGGCTTTGATAGGGAAGTGTTGTTAAATCCCGGGGTTATAGATTCCGTTGAGGTTAAGGTTTGGGCTACCGCATGGGCCTTTATGCCCGGGCACAGGATAATGGTTATAATCTCATCCGCAAATTACCCGCGCTTTGAGGCAAACCCGAACAATGGGGGCCCCTTCGTAAGGGACGACCCTACCAAGCTCCCCGCAAACAACAAAATATACCACTCTTCCAACTATCCTTCCCACATAATTTTGCCGATGTACCCCTCCACATCCGTAAGGGAGATGATATCACAATCGGATAAAAATATAATAATTTCGGCAAACAGGGTATGTTGGGAGGGGGAGATCAAAGTTTATGATATTTCGGGAAGGGTTTTATTTGAAGGTATGGGTTGCACACAACCCTTAAAGAGGGGGGTGTACTTTGTAAGAACCGGCAATAGAATAAAGTCCATAATCATAAGATGACCTTACCTGACCTTTTCAACCCCTATGCATGGGCGGTAAAACTTTTAAGGTCCTCATCAAAACCGAAAACCCCCGACGTATTTTCAATAAACGTTGGAAACTTGCGCATGGGAGGAACCGGAAAAACCCCCTTGGTCATAGAGCTTGCAAGGAGGATTGAAAGTTCGGCGATTATAACCTTGGGGTACGGAAGGAAGTTTAAGGGGTTATACACATCAAGGGAACATCCGGATCCATACCACCTTGGGGATGAGGGCTATATGATCTTTAAAAAGACAGGGAGGGATGTTATAGCATCAAAGGATAGGTTTAAGGCGGTGGAAATTGCGAAAAACTATGGGGCAAAGGTTCTGATATTTGACGACGCTTTCCAGTACTTTAAATTACGTGCACATTTAAATTTTCTCATCCTTCGCCCCGCCGATCTCAAGTCCAACGTTTTTCCCTTTGGTCCCCTCAGGGAACCCTTCGAAAGTTTTAAGTTCTCCGATGCTATAATTTTCAACCTAAAAACCTCCAAAGAAACCCCCGAATTTCCCGATCTTGGAAAACCCACATTTATTATGAGATACCAGATTGAGGGTATTGAGTATATGGGAAAGGTTTTGGATCTTAAAGGCTTGAAAATTTTCGCCTTCTGTGGAATCGCGGATCCCTTCAGTTTCATAAATTCCCTAAAAAATGGGGGCGCTGAGGTTGTTGGGTACAGGATATTCCCAGACCATTGGTGGATAGGGGAAAAAACCTTGGAAGGGATCTTAAAGGCTTCCAAAAGATTAAACGCAATACCCGTTTGCACGGAGAAGGATTTTTATAGGTTGGGGAGGGAAGATGTTGGGTTCCTTAAGATATCTACGGTTTTGGAGGGTGGGTTTTGGGAATTCTTAAAATCAAAACTACCCCTTTAAAATTTTTTCTATGGCTTTTCTAATAACGGAGGAGCAAATTCAAAGGAGGGTTGCCGAGCTTGCGGAGAAAATATCCAGAGATTACGAGGGTAAAGAGGTGGTATTGGTGGGTGTGTTAAAGGGCGCCTTCGTTTTCTTGGCGGATCTTATGAGGAAGCTCAAAATTCCTTCAAGGGTTGATTTCCTCGCAGTTTCAAGTTACGGAAAATTTACCGAAAGTACCGGGCAGGTGAAAATTTTGAAGGACTTAGATTACCCAATAGAAAACGAGGATGTTTTGATAGTTGAGGATATCCTGGACACCGGATTAACCCTCAGCTATATTTACTCCCTGCTCAAGGAAAGGAACCCGAGGAGCTTGAAAACCGTGGTTTTGCTTGATAAACCTGAAAAAAGGGTTGTGGATTTCAAGGCGGATTATGTGGGTTTTGTTGTACCGCCGGTGTTCTTGGTGGGGTATGGGTTGGATGCGGGGGAAAGGTTCAGGTATTTACCCTACATAAAGGAGCTTGAGGAAAATGGCTAGGTTTTTAAGCGTGGGCTCCTATGCGCCGGAAAGTTTCTTGAAAAACGAAGATTTTGAGAGATTTATGGACACAAGCGACGAATGGATAACGGAGAGGAGCGGAATAAAGAAAAGGAGAATATCCCCACCCGAAATTACCACCTCCGACATAGCTTACTTTGCCTCCCTAAAGGCTCTAAAAAAGGCAGGTTTAAAACCCGAAGAGCTTGATATGGTCATAGTCGCAACCTCTTCCCCCGATTCCCTAACCCCATCCACCGCCTGCATACTTTCCGCAAAGCTTGGGATAAGGAATAAGCCCTGTTTTGATATAAGCGCTGCTTGCCCGGGATTTATATACGCGGTTGAAATTGCGAGGGGATTACTTGAGACGGGGGATTATAGGTATATCCTTGTGGTGGGGGTTGAAAGTGGTAGTAAGTTCATAGATTGGGAGGATAGGAGTACCGCGGTTCTGTTTGGGGATGCCGGGGGAGCTGCGGTTTTAAGTAGGGATAATGGGAAAAGGGAAATTTTAGCTACGTATATTAGCGGGGATGGTACGTTGGCGGATCTTTTAAAAATAGAAGTGGGAACAGCTTACCCCATAGGGAGTTGGGGGGTCAGGATGAAGGGTAGGGAGGTCTTTAGGAACGCGGTGGTGCAGATGGGGGAGGCTTCCTTAAAGGTTTTGGAGAAGGCGGGCGTAAGGGCGGAGGATATAACATGGCTTGTTCCCCATCAGGCAAATCTAAGGATAATAGAGGCTACGAGGGAGAGGTTGAACCTTCCAAAGGAAAGGGTTTATGTTAATATACACGAGTACGGGAATACTTCCGCCGCATCCATACCCGTTGCCCTTGATGAGATGGAAGAAAAAGGGCTTTTGAAGGATGGGGATTTGGTTTTGGCGGTCTCCTTTGGCGCCGGCTTCACGTGGGGTGGAATGCTCCTTAGGTGGTAGCTATGCCCCGAATCTCTTTAACCTGTTTGCGGATGCCAAAAGTAGTGGTATGAGCTCGTAAGATTTCCTTATCCCCAAAGAACCCTTTATCGCCTCCCTTTCCGTAAAGCTCCAGGCGGTGGGAACACCCGCCTTTAAGGAGGTTATAAGTAAGGGGACATAGTGCCAAGAGTGGGACCTTAATAGGGATGGTGTGTTATGATCCCCCGTTATCGCCACTATTCCTCCAAGTTTTAGGATCCTGGGGATGTAAGAATCAAACCTCTCAAGGGCTAAAACCTTCTTCCTCCAATCCCCATCCTCCCCCGCCTTATCCGCATCCTTATAGTGTATATAAAAGAAGTCGTAATTTTCAAAATTTTTCTCAAGCCCAACTAATTCCGCCTCAAAATCCGGGGTATCCTTTGGTACATACATACCCACGAGCTTTGCTAAACCCCTGTACATAGGATAGCTTGCGGTTCCGAATGCCCTTAAACCCCATTTCTCCTCAAACTTCTCAATTTTCGGGAGCTTGGCGTACCCCCTCATCAAAAAGAAATTTCCCCTCTCCTCATCCTTCAGTATTTCCCTTGATATTTCCAAAATCTTCTTCAGGATTCTTGATGTCTTTTCTGCTGAAACTTCTAAAGGTTCCGGGTCAAGGGGCCTTTCCCCTTCCCTCCCAGGGTCCGTTTCCAGAATCTCCTCGGATAATCCCTCCCCCCTTAGTACCATAACGAACCTATGCTCCTTACCGCTTTCCCAAATAACCTCAACATCCTCCACTTTGTTTATCTTTTTCAATTTTTCCACAATCCTCCTGTTTTCCTCGGTAGAGATTCTACCCGCCCTCCTATCCACTATCACCCCATCCCTTAAAGTTGCGAAATTGCACCTTATTGCAACATCCCCCTCTCTAATTTCCATATCCAAACCTAAAGCCTCCAATATCCCCCTCCCTATCCTGTACTTAATGGGGTCATAACCAAATAGGGATAAATGGGCGGGTCCGCTCCCTGGCGTGATCCCCGCTCCTACGCTTTCAAGGGCACCGACCGGAAACCTCTTTGCCAAGGAGTTTAAGTTTGGGATATTTGCAAGTTCAAGCTCCGTGAAACTTCCCAAAACGGGCAACCCCCCCAAACCATCCACCACCACCAAAATTATCTTTTCCCCTTCCTGCAAAAGTTCCCTATAAACCATACCTAAATTCTATACCCGAACCACCTTAACAGGTTTGGTAAAACGAAGATTTCCCCCCCTTCGCTTATCACCGTCCCAGAAAAATCCAGACCCTTAACCTGAAAAGAAACAAAAGATCCCGAACCCACGTTATATATCTCCTCAAAAGCCATAGAAATCGCCTTATTTTTCCTAACCAAAACAACCCCGTACTTCGCCTCTTCAAGATCCCCAACTAAGGGAATAAAGTTCCCCTCAAGATCCAGAAGGTACTCTTCCCCTTTCTTCAGCACCCTATCAAGCCCAACAACCCTATAAACGTAATCCAAGTTTATTGCCATATTGTATCCCATAAACCTGCCAAAGAGGTACCTTGAGTTCCATACATTTGAGAGGATATAAACATCAACCGTTGTTCCTTTATCCTTTTCCGTACCCACCTCCACCCATCCCCCCATCTTCCTTACCTCCTCAAGCACCACATCCATACCGTACCCCCTACCTGAAATTTCCGTCGCTTCTTCCTTGGTTGACATTCCGGGTAAAAATATAAGTTCAAGGGGATCGGAGTATTTAGTACCCATCTCCTTTGCCTTCCTTTCCAACTTCTCAAAATCTATTCCCCTCCCGTCATCGGATACGGATATCTTTAGATAGGATCCTTCCAATGTTGCCTCCACCCTAATTATTCCGAACTCCCCTTTACCCTTCTTGACCCTCTCCTCCGGAGTTTCTATACCATGATCCACCGCGTTCCTAACGAGGTGTATTAATATGCTTTCCAATCTCCTTAAGCTTTCCACCTCTACCGTCAAACTTCCCCCCAAAGTTTCCAAAACTGCCTTTTTACCCGTCTTTAACAAAAGCTCATTAAATCCCCCCCTTATTTTCCTATAAACCTCAAACAGTGGCCTAACCCTCAGGGAAAGGACCATATTGTATATCCTACCAAGCCTTTCCCTAAAATTCACCTCCTTACCTTTTGAAAGATCCTCCAAGGTCTCAAGAAGTTCGTTTTCAAGCCTCATAACATCCGTTGCTTTAACGGTAAATATTTCCTGATCCGCGGAAAGGTTTAAAATCCCCTCTATTTCATCTATAGCGGAGGATAGGGCGGGTATGAAACCTGCGAAATTTTTCGTTTTCCTTATTAAATTTATGTTCTCCTCCCACTTGTGGCATATAAAAACCAGCTCGCTCAAACCCATAAATCCAGCCGCCCCCTTAAGGGTGTGTATTAGCCTGTAAGCCTCATCCACTTGTGACTCATTAAAAGAAGATATAGCCCTACCAAGAATTTCCCTAAGGGATGAAAGTGTATTCCTCGCCTCCGAATAAAAGATCTCCTTTAGTTCCTCACTCATCCAAGAAAACCTGCCCCGTTATTTTTATCCCAAACCCCTCAATTGCGGGTAGAATCTTCATTTTACTCACAAGAAGTTTCGCGGATCTCACTCCCAAATCTTTCAATATCTGCATACCTATCCCGTACTCCCTAAGCGTTTGTTCCTCTTCCTCCATACCCATAAGGTGTAAAAATGGGAATATTCCCGGTTCCCCCTTCCTTATATAAACGAATACCCCTCCGTTCTTTGATATGAAACTCAAAGATTTCTCCAAGTTATCCCCACACTTACAGCTTTTTGCCCTAAATACATTACCCGCCACGCAATGGGTTTGAACCCTAACGAAAACCTCCTCCCCAATCTCCCCCTTTACCAAAGCCATATGATGCTCCCCCTTCACCTTGTCCCTATAAATTATCGCCCGGAACTTTCCATGAGAATTTTCCATCTCCCCCTCCCAAACCCTCTCAACCAGTATCTCGTTCCTTAACCTGTATTCTATTATCTGGGCTATGGATATAATTTTTATCCCAAGCTCCCTTGATATTTCAAATAGCTTTGGGAGCCTTGCCATTTTCCCATCATCGTCCAGGATCTCGCATATAACCGCCGAAGGGTATAAACCCGCAAGCTTGCAAAGATCCACACTTGCCTCCGTATGCCCAGCCCTAACCAAAACCCCACCTTCCTCCGCCCTAAGGGTGTAAAGGTGTCCAGGCTTCAAGAAATCCTTCTCCCCCTTCGTTGGATCCGCCACCCATCTCGCGGTTAAGGCCCTATCGTACGCCGACGCACCCGTGCTTGTCTCCTTCGCGTCAATTGGTATGCCGAAGGGTGTCCCAAACTTTGACGTGTTTTCGGAAGGGACCTCTAACCTAAGTTCCTTAAACCTCTCCCCCGTCATGGTGACGCATATTAACCCACCTCCCTTTTTTGCCATAAGGTTTATCGCCTCGGGGGTCACCTTCTCGGAAGCTACAACGAAATCCCCCTCGTTCTCCCTCTCCGGATCGTCAACCACTATTATAACTTTCCCCTGCCTAAGATCCTCCAAAGCCTCCTCCACCGTGTTAAAATTCATACCAATTTTACCAAAAGGTAGTTTTTCTTCCCCTTCCTCAAAATCAAAACCTTACCCTCTATCGCGCGTGAAATGGAGATTTTATCCTGTGCATCCGAAACTCTAATGTTATTTACATAAACCCCTCCACCGTTTATCGCCCTCCTTGCCTCCCCCTTTGATGGAAAGAGCCCAACATCCACCAAAAGCTCCACAATGGGATAACCTTCCCCCTCAAACCTTTCCTTTGGTATCTCCCTTGATGGAACGTCCGAAAATATCTCCAAAATCTCCCTTAAATTCAAATCTTGAATTTCTTCACCGAACAGTACCTTACTCGCCCTTTCCGCCCTCCTCATAGCATCCTCCCCATGAACCATCCTTGTAACTTCCCTTGCAAGGACCCTATGAGGTTCCCTCTTTTCCGGTTCCCTCTTCAACGATTCCTCAAGCTCCTCAATCTCCCTTTCCTCCAAAAAGGTGAAATATTTTAAATACCTTATCACATCCGCATCGTCAGTGTTTATCCAAAACTGGTAAAACTTAAAAGGAGATGTTAAATTTGGGTCAAGCCAAACCGTACCCTCCTCCGTCTTCCCAAACTTCACCCCTGAAGACGTGGTAATTAAAGGGAAGACCAAACCGTAAGCCCTTCCCCCCCTCATCTTCCTTATTAAATCTATCCCCGCGGTTATATTCCCCCACTGGTCGCTCCCACCCATCTGTAAAACGCAGTTCTCCCTGTCATACAACATCAAAAAGTCGTAAGCCTGAAGTAGCATATAGGAAAACTCCGTAAAGGAGATCCCTTCCTCCCTCTGGAGCCTGTTCCTTACAGATTCCTTTTGTAGCATATAGTTCACCGTTATGTGCTTCCCAACTTCCCTAAGGAAATCCACGAGCTTTATCTCCCCGAGCCAATCGTAATTGTTTACGATCTTTGCCGGGTTCTCCTTCGCTTTAAAGTCCAAAAATTTCTCTATTTGTGCTTTTATTCCCTCAATATTTTCCTCTATTTCCTCTTTGCTCAAAAGGGGCCTTTCTTTTGTCTTTCCGCTCGGATCCCCTATTAAACCGGTTCCCCCACCTATCACCGCTATAGGTATATTCCCGAACCTCTGGAACCTAGATAAGGTTATTAGGGGAAGAAGGGAACCTACGTGCAAACTCTTTGCGGTTGGATCAAACCCTATATATCCCACAACCCTACTCGTTAACTCCTCCAAACCCTCCGTATAGTCGTACAAAACCCCCCTCCACTTAAGTTCCCTTATGAAATCTTTCAACTTTCACCTCCTTAAGCTTGTTAAGGAGAATTACGTATGTCCTGTACCTCTCGGGGCGAACATTACCTATTACCCCACATGCAGGCTCAACGGTGTGTGTGCAATCCGGAAAGGCGCACTTGAATTTTCTAAATTCCCTGTAAAGTTTGGGAAGTTCATCGTATTTGACAAATTCCGTTATTTCAAACCTCCCAAAACCCGGCGTATCGCAAACGTATCCCCCATCCGGATTTTTTACCAACATTATGTCCGTAGTGGTATGCCTACCTTTCCCATGTTTCCCCACCTCCTGAACCTTAAGCTCCAAGCTAGGAATTATGGAGTTTATTATGCTCGTTTTTCCGCTTCCAGAAGGACCCGCCAAAACCGTTATATATCCCTTTATACTTTCCCTTATCCTTTCCAAACCTTCACCCGTCACAGTTGAACTCTCTATAACCTCGTAACCTATCTCCCTATAAACGTTCAACCACTTTTCCCTTTCCACATCATCCGCAAGATCCTTCTTATTGAAAACTATTACGGGCTCTATATCTTCCTTTTCCAAAACCGCTAGTATGCCGTCAAGGTGAAGGGGATCAAGATCTGGCTGTTTGTACGAAAAAACCACAAGGACCCTATCCACGTTTGCCACCCTTGGCCTGGGAAGTAAATTCTTCCTTTCAAGGACTTGCTCTACCCTGAAGTTTTTATCATCCAAGATTTCACCCTCAACAAAATCCCCAACAAAAATATTCCCCTTTAATTTGCTCTTTGGGACCGATAAATAAACCTTCCCATCCACCTCAATACCCAAATGGAGACCTTTCCTATAAACAACGAAACCCCTCATAACCTTATGATATCCTTTCTTGATCTTGTTATCACTTCCCCCTTACCCGCAATTACGATATCCTCAATCCTTACACCGAACTTCCCCTCCAAATAAATCCCGGGTTCCACCGTCACAACCTCGTTTCCCCTAAGTACATCCCTTGATTTTGGAGAAAGGTAAGGAGCCTCGTGTATATCCAAACCCACACCGTGTCCAAGCCCATGCCCAAATTTCCCCTTAAACTCTGAACTCTCTATAAAATCCCTCGCAACCTTGTCAATATCCGATGCCTTTCTGCTCCCCTTAAACCTCAATGCATTTATAGCCCTCTCTTGTGCCTCCAAAACAACCCTGTAAGCCCTCTCAAAAATCTCATCCGTTTTGTTCCCTATCCATATCGTTCTAGTCATATCCGAGCAGTAGCCCATATACCTAACCCCAAAATCCAATATCAGGACGCCCCTTTCGGGTATTAGATTTTCCGTAGCCTTGGCATGCGGCATAGAGGACCTCTCGTTTCCCGCAACAATGGGTTCAAAGGACATACCCTCCGCACCATTTGACTTCGCCCACCTCTCCATCTCGAAAGCAACTTCCCTCTCAGTTTGTTTCCCCGGTTTCAGGTTATTTAAGAGCCAATCAAAGAGTTTATCCGTTATCTCCTGAGCCTTCTTTATCTTTTCTATCTCCTCCGATGTCTTCCTTGATCTAAGGCTTGAAACAAAACCGCTTACCGAAAGGAACCTTATACCCTTAGCATGCTTTTTTAAGGATTTTACATATCCCAAAGGTGTATAATCCTCAACCGCCACTTTCCTCACCCCCTCCCCTTTCAATATATCCGCTAAAACCTCAAACTGGGTTTTCCCATAGGGTATATCCACAACCTCAACGCCCTTAACTTCTTTTCTTGATTGCTCCTTATACCTAAAATCCACGATTAGGTAATCCTTATTTTTCGTCTGTAAGAAAATCCCCGTTGAACCACTAAAACCCGTCAAATACCTTAGATCGGATATGCTAACAAACTCAGGCTTCCAAACCAAATAAGCATCGTACCTTTTCCCCCATTTCTCCCTTAACTCCTCCAACTTCATATTAAAATTCTACCGTTGAATTATCCTTTTCACCTTCCCGCATCCCACCTCAAACAATACCCCCTTCCCTTTCTTATCAACCCTCCTTCCTAAAACATCGTAAAACCTCTTCTCCAAACACCCCAAGCTTTCCCTCAAACTCAAAGGATCTATAACCGTAAAATAAACCTCGTATTTTCCATTCCTGTTACTTGTCCAAAGCAAGTTTAGTCCGTTGTACCAAATAGCAACCGGAAATTTCTCATTCCCACCCGAAGAAATCTCCCCAAAATACTCCCAGCTTCTGTTATCCAAAGACCTAAAGATCTTTATTGAATACCTTGATATGCTATCCGCCCATATGGAGAACTTCCCATAAGGGGTTATGACAAGCTCCACGTTTGAAACCACACCAACTCCCAGAGCCACATCGTTACAATTAAAGGAATTTCCGAAATCATAAGAGTAGCAGAATTTAACGAAGTTTGGACCGGAACCTAATATGAAAACCGTATCCCCAAAAACCTCAATATCCGCGGTATAGTAAGAGGTGTCAATAACTTCCATAATATCATAGTCGGAAGGTTTAAGCCTTATTAGGAAAACCCCGTTTCCCTCCCATCCAACCGCAACTATAAACCTAAAGGAATCCAAGGCCCTCATCTGGCCATTATGTAAGGCAAAGGGTAAGGGAAAGCTTAAAATCAAACTATCAAACGCTCCCCCAAATTCCCTCTTGATCCTCAACTTACTCCCCTCAATTTCGTAAACGTAAGTGTAATAAACCGTATCTCCCACCTTATACACGAAAGGTTCGTCCTCCGCATAATACGGATGATCCGCAAAAACCGTATGGTTCCAAGTAATACCCCCATCGTAAGATATAGCCCTAAAGATCACGGAATCTCCCCATCCATAATACATCAAAATTAGGGTATCACCCCAACATGCGAAATTACTTTCTGATCCATGCGTATTTGAAACCTTAAAGTGGGAAGACCAAGAAATTCCATCAAAATACCTGAAATAAACACCCTTACCTTCGCATGCGGAATGGTAGAATACAAAGAGCTTACCCCCACATACGTTTATAAGGGAAGGTTGAAAATCAGAAACGCCCGGACCTTCGGAATACGTTGAACTGTACCAACCGCAAGTGCTTATGGGAAATAGCATACCCACTTAAATACCTATGTAAGTTCCCACCCCTTCTTCCTTTAAAACCCTCAAAAGCTCCCCTTCCCTTGTTATGTTAAACACGATTATGGGAATGGATGTTTGCCTTGCTATGTCTATAGCTGATGTATCCAAAACTTTATAGTCCTTAACGAGGAAATCGTAATACGTTAGCCTGCTTATCTTCTCGGCGTTTGGGTTTTTTTCTGGATCCTCCGTATAAACCCCATCAACCCTCGTCCCCTTCAGTATAACGTCAGCTCCTATTTCGGATGCCCTTAATGCCGCCGCGGAATCCGTTGAAAAGTATGGGTTTCCCGTTCCACCGGCAAATATAACGATCCTTCCCTTCTCAAGGTGCCTTATCGCCCTCCTTCTAATGTAAGGTTCTGCAACCTGGGAAACCGTAATTGCACTCATAACCCTCGTCTGTACCCCCCTCCTCTCTATAAGGCTCTGCAAAGCAAGGGCGTTCAATATAGTGGCTAGCATACCCATATAGTCCGCGGTGACCCTATCTATTCCTAAATGGGAGCTTTGGGTTCCCCTCAATATGTTCCCCCCTCCCACCACTATCGCAATTTGAACCCCCAAATTATAAACCTCAACTATTTCGTCAGATATCCTGTTTAAAGTTTTTGGGTCTATTCCAAATCCCTGCTCCCCAGCCAATATGCCTCCGCTGAGCTTTAAGAGAATTCTATTAAAGCGCATACCCATCGGCGTGAATTTTAAACCAGTTCAAAATTATAATTCCCATTATGTTATGGGTGTTAATCCTTCAGGTTGAGGAGGAAGAAGTCGTAACCGGCAAGGCGGAATATCAGATAACTGGATACAAACGGCCGGTTTATTTCTATATGCCCGATATGAGGGATCTTGTAGGGTGGAACGAGATCTTCAGTTTGAAGTTTGAGGATTCCTTAAACTTTGTTAATTCGTTTGATCTCCCAAAAAAGCCCAGAAAAAAGGCAAAAAAGGATGAAATAGAAAACTATTATACAAGGCTGGCGATGTACGGTGTGGGTTTAATAAGGGTGGGGCTTTTCAAGGATGGGGTTAATGCTCTTTCCGAGGTCGTTGATTATTCTTTTTCTAAACCGGAAATATCCTATGTGGTTAGAACGTATTTCCTCTTGGGGCTAACTTACTCTGGGGATTACGAAGGCGCGAGGTCTTACGGTAGTATATTCCTATCGGATTATTATAACAGGCCTTGGAATTCCGGGGTGGGGTGGGTGATATGGGCGACGGGGGAAGCGAACCTATATAAGGGGCACTTCCTCCAGGCGGAATCCATATACGCAAGGAACATAAACGAGGGTGAGGGTTTGGTTAAGGAGCTTTCTAGGCTCGGATCAGCTTGGGCAAACCTTTACGCCCAAAAGTTCTCCGATGCCTTATCCCACGCCCAACAATGCCAACCTTATCTAAACGGTGTCCCTTTGGCTCATGCCCAAATCGCGGAAGCAATAGCAAGGTTCAACTTGGGGGATATAGAGGGGGCAAAGGCGGTGTTTGATAGGATATCCCTAACCGGACATTCACCTACTGACGCCATGGTTTATTATTACAGGGGTTTCACCTACGAGGCTTTGAGGATGTATGATATTGCCCTGCAAAACTACCAAAAGGTCATACAGGATTATGCGAACTTACCTATATCGGGGGAGGCGGCATATAGGACATACACTATTTATTTGGGGCAAAACAAGATAGAGGATGCAAAAAATACTCTAATTTGGTTTGTTGAGAGGTTCCCCCGGCATCCCGAAGCACCCAGGGCTTTATACACATTGGCGGAGATATACTTCTCCCAGAAGGACTATAAGAACGCCCTAAACTACCTTAGGAAAATTTACCAAAATTATCCAAATTCGGAGCTTTATTCCATCGCAAGGCAGAGGGCACAGCAGGTTTATAACGTAATAGCGAGGGAAGATACGGTTGAACTTTGGAACTTTCTAAGGGAGTTTCCCAACAGCGATGATGCCGCGGATGCCCTAATATATTGGGGAGGGAAGCTCCTTGATGAAGGCAATGATATGACGTCCGCAAGGTTTTACTATAAAATGGGTAGCGAATTTCCCAAGCATAGGCAGGCTCCAGATGCCCTATTCACCGCAGGTCAAATATACTTCAAGAATAAAATGTGGAAGGAGGCAGTTCAGACTTTCAAGAAAATCGTGGATCTCTACCCGGGATATAAAGATATAAACAAGGCGAAGTTTCTCCTTGCGGTTTCATTAATTTACGACGGAAAACCAGTTGATGCCATAAGGATCCTCAAAGCCGAACTCTCAAGGCAGGATTTGGATGATAAAGAAAGGGCGGATCTTCTCAAGTACTTAGGTTTAGCCTATAAGGAGATAGGGAAATCTTACGAGGCGAGGAACGCTTTGGAAGAGGCGAGGGTACTTTACTTTGGACTTGGCAAGTTGGACGAGGTTGATAATGTGGATAAGCTCCTTCAGGATATACCATACTGATGAGATACTTAATACTTTCCGATATACACGCGAACCTTGAGGCCCTTAAAGGGATCTTTGATTTTATAGAGAAAAACGATATAAAATACGACAGGCTCGTTGTTTTGGGCGATTATGTGGATTACGGTCCTAATCCAAACGAGGTTATAGAGTTTTTTAAGGGAAAAGAGGGGATCTTCCTTCTTGGAAACCACGACTATGCATTGATAAATAAAGGGGAAAGGGAGTACTTTGGAGAAATAGCGTTAAAGTGCAACCTTTGGACGGAAAGGGAATTAAAGCGGGAAAACCTAGAATTCCTAAAAACCCTTTATCCAAAACACAAAGAAGGGGACATCCTATTCACACATGCTTCGCCCTTGGATCCCATTTGGCATTACGTCCACGACTTTGAGGATGCAAGGGAGGTTTTTAAAATATCAAGGGAAAGAATATTCTTTGTTGGTCATACGCATATACCATCATTTTTTGCAAAGGTTGGGGATAGGATAGGAGGGGGATATATATTCGCAGGTTATGCTAAGATAAAACTCATTGATGAAGGGAGGTATATAATAAATCCAGGGGCGGTGGGACAGCCCAGGGATGGGATAAAGACCGCTAATTTTGGGCTCTTTGACATAAAGGAAAATACCTTTGAATGGTTTAGGATTTTTGTGGATTTTGAGGAGACAAAAAGGAAGATTTTGGAGCTTGGGCTACCGAGGGGACTTTTATCCTATCTATAAAGGGCTATTAAGCTTTCCCTAAAAACTATGGCGGAAATCGTTCCGCAAGTTAAGGAATGGTCAAGGGTCGGAAGGTACTCAACAAGCTCTATCCCTACCAATTTCCCCCCCAAAGTTTTCAGAATTTCAATAAGGTCCTTAAAGGTAAAGCCCATAGGCTCGGGATTGCTAACCGCGGGGAAGAAGGATGGATCAAAGAAATCAAAGTCAAAGGAAAGATAAATTTTTTCAAAACTCTCAACGAAATCCTTCAACCCACACAAACCAAGCTCACATCCAAACCTTGGAATATATTCCCCCTCCCCAACCGTCCTATAACCAAAAGTTCCCACTGTAAAACCCATTTCCTCCAACCTCCTCATAACCGTAGCATGGGAATACCTCCCACCAAAGTTATCCCACCTATCCAAATGTGCGTCTAAGTGTAAAACCGCGAACTCTCCGAATTTCTCCCTCATGACGGGTATCGTTGCCAAGCTTATGGTATGATCCCCACCCAAAAACAAAGTTTTCCCCCTGATCCTCTCCCTGAGCTTCTCGGAAATTAAATTTAACCTGCTTTCCGGATCCAAATCAAAGTCCGTCCATATATCGCCAAGATCGGAGAATTCGGGCATCTTCTCCTTAAAGTAAGGGCTATACCTATCTATTCCCCAAAGGTGCCACCTTATATGGGCGGGTGCCAAGGCTGAACCCCTCAAAAAGTTTTCGGATGTCTCAAATGGGATCCCTATGACGTCTATCATATTTGGGGAAGTCTTGGAAAAATTTCCCTTACCCTTTCCCAATTTTCCTCAAACCATTCCGAGGTTTTCATTAAACCCGTATATATATCCGTTTTCGGCTCCCAAGCCAAGATTCTCCTCGCCTTTGATATATCCGCCTTTGTCTCCAGAATATCCGCCCTATTAAACTCAAAGAATTTAACCTTAATCTTCCTCCCCGTAACTTCTTCAATGATCCCTATAACTTCCATTAGGCTCTCATCCCTATCGTTCCCTATGTTTATCACCTCAAAGCCCTTCATAACTTTATAAGCCGAAAACGTCCCTTCAACCACATCATCAATAAACGTAAATGACCTCCTCTGATTCCCATCCCCAAAAACTGGAAACTCCTCCCCAGAATATGCGCAATAAAAGAGCTTGAAGATGCTCATATCAGGTCTTCCCGCCGGTCCATAAACCGTGAAGTACCTCAAAACCCAAGCATCCAAACCATACAGATGATGATACGTATATAGCAGGTTCTCCGCCGCCTTCTTGCTAACCGCGTAAGGTGATATGGGTGTATCCGTTTTCATATCCTCAACAAAGGGGGGCTTATGTCCCGCGTATATGGATGATGTTGAAGCCATAAGGATCCTCCTTATTCCGAACTCTACCATAAGATCCAAAATGTTTAAAGTTCCAATGACGTTAGCCTTTATATAACTTTCCGGGTCCCTTATGCTCGCCCTCACCCCGGCCTTCGCACCGATATGCAATATTCCCGAAATTCCCCCCTTCTCAAAAACCCCCCTTAATCTCCCCTTATCCGAAAAATCAACCTCGTGAAACTCAAAGTTCGGGTTTTCCAAGATTTCCTTAAGCCTCAAAAGCTTATAATCCCTAGGATAGTATGGGTCAAAATTGTCAATCCCCAAAACCCCAAAACCTTCCTTTAAAAACCTCTTGGCTATTTGGAAACCAATAAAACCAGCAACCCCTGTAATTAAAACTTTATCCAGAAGTGGTGGGGGAGGGATTTGAACCCCCGAAGGCGTAACGCCACCAGGTTTACAGCCTGGCCCCTTTGGCCGCTCGGGAACCCCACCGAATTGGGTATTATAAGGTGGTCGGATTTAGAATATGAAACGATGGTTAAAGTGAAAAAACTTTTTAAAACTTACGGTGGAAAGCCGGTATTAAAGGAATTGGATTTTGAGGTGGAGGAAGGGGAGAGGGTTTATATATTGGCGCCTAACGGATTTGGGAAAACCACATTTTTGAAGGTTTTGGCAAACATAGAACCCTTCCAGAAGGGCGAAATAGAGGTTTTCGGTATAAAATCCCCTTCCCACAAAATTAGGGCTATGATCTCATACATTTCCGAAAGGGACAACCTTTATCCCGGATTTAGAATTATTGATATTCTGAGGTTTATATCGGGATTTTGGGAAATTGATAGGTCAAAGTTTGAAAACTTCCTCTCCCTTTTGAAGATAAACCCTTTAAAGAGATATTCGGAGTTTTCAAAGGGAGAAAGGACATTAATTAGGGTCGCCTTAGGGCTTTCAATAAAGGCAAAGCTTTACCTCATAGATGAACCCTTGTCCTCTTTAGATTTCGTCCTTAGGGAAAAGGTGGTGAAGCTGTTGGGAGAAATGGGGGGTGGAACATTCATCATTACATCCCACGAGATAGATGAGCTTTTACCTTTTGCAAATAGGTTCGTTTTTCTGAAGGATGGAAAGTTTTTCCTTGAAACCCGAGATAGGGATAAGGTTAAGGATATTTACAGGGAAGTTTTCGCATGAAATGGTTGGTTTGGAAGGATTTTAAGCTTTCAAAATGGTGGATCTTAGCAAATGTTATGATAATTTCTGCTTTAGGAGTCATAGGGGTTTATCTAACATACTTCAGGGATTTTCCGGGCATAATCCTCGTTTTGCTCTCTATGGCTGGGGTCCTATTCTGGAGCTTATTTTCCGGCGCTGCCCATTACTTTAACGAGGATCAGGGGAACGCAAGGGAATTTTTAAACACTTTACCCGTTCAAAGGTGGAAGATCTTGCTATCAAAAGCCCTCATCCTCCTCCTTGAAAATTTCCTTTATTGGTCCCTAATAGTTCTTTTCTTCTACATAAACCTTCTTAAATCCCCGGATCTTCCACCCTTAACCCCACGAATATTCCTCACATTTTACCTCTCCGCCATCCTCTCCACATACACCCTCTCGGTAATTTCCCTCTCAATATCCTCCCTTACCAAGGATATGCCCGCAAGGTGGTTTTTAACGATATTGCTTATGATAGCGGTTTTGATTGCCCTTCTGTTTATCCCCTCTCCACCCTTCAGGGTTTATTTCCCCGAACTTTCAAGTGATTACTTTAAAGCCGAGGTGGATTTGGGTTATATAATAAAGAACCTCGTATCTTCTTTTGTCTTCTTTGTAATATCCTCATTTTGGGTGGAAAGGAGGGGAGTTTAAAATTTTACAACGATAAAATAGCCAACTATGAACGAACTCTTCAAGGAAGCGGAAAGGAAAATGAAGGAAGTGGTTGAGCACTTAAGGAAGGAATATGCGAGGTTGAGGGCGGGGAGGGCGAATCCGGCGATCCTTGAGGGGGTAAAGGTAAGCTATTACGGGCAACTTTTACCCTTAAACCAGATAGCTAGCATTACCGTGATGGAGGGGAGGATATTGGTTATAAACCCTTGGGATGCGAACGCCCTACCCGAAATAGAGAAAGCCATAATCTCCGCCAACCTGAACCTGACGCCCAAAAAGGAGGGTAAGGTCTTGAAGATAGAGATCCCTCCCCTTTCGGAGGAGAGGAGGAAGGAGCTCGTTAAGCTCGCAAAACAGATGGCAGAAGAAACAAAGGTACACATAAGAAACATAAGGAGGGAATTCATAGAGAAGATCAGGGGGATGGAGAAGAACAAGGAGATAACGGAGGATGATAGGAGGAGGGGTGAGGAGCAAATACAGAAAATAACGGATAAGTACAACGAGGAGGTGGAGAAGGCGTTTAGAGATAAGGAGAAGGAGATCCTTGAAGGATAATATCCCTTTACACGTGGGGATCATAATGGATGGGAATGGAAGGTGGGCGAGGAAACGGGGACTTCCCAGGGTTATGGGTCATAAGGTGGGGGTGGAATCCGTAAGGTCGGTGATAAGAGTTGCGAGGAAACTGGGAATAAAGTATTTAACTTTATATACCTTCTCTTCGGAAAATTGGCAAAGGCCGAAGGAGGAGGTATCCTATCTGATGCAACTCTTGAAAACCCTGTTAATAAAGGAGGTTGATGACCTAAAAAGACAAGGGGTAAGGATTAGAGCTATAGGGAGGCTTGGAAACTTGGGTAAGGAGGTTTTAGAAGCTTTGAATTATGCTACTGAAAAAACGAAAGATAACAGAGATCTAAACCTTTATTTGGCCCTATCTTACGGGGGAAGGCAAGAGATCGTGGATGCGGTGAATACTATATTGAGATTGGGGATTAAGGAGGTAGACGAGGATAAATTTAGGAATTTCCTTTATGATCCCGAACTTCCCGATGTGGATCTGTTGATAAGGACAGCTGGGGAGTATAGGATCTCCAACTTCCTCCTCTGGCACACCGCCTACGCTGAGCTTTATATAACGGATGTTCTTTGGCCCGATTTTCGTGAGGAGGAATTTTTAAAAGCCATTGAAGATTACTCAAAGAGGGTAAGGAAGTTTGGAAAGGTTATATGACCTTTTAAAGCGGATCATCGGGGTTTTGCTCCTTCTTCCCCCTTTTGCCTTGGCTTTCTTTGCGGGCGGAATATATTTTAAACTTGCGGTCTTTTTAGCCCTGCTCATATTATATTACGAAATTTACCGCATAATCTCAAACAGGTTCAACCCTTACGCCTTCTTCTTTGGAATCCTTACCATATCCATATCCTTCTGGAAGGGAGAGATGATAGTTTCCCTTCTTCTCCTTTCCATATTTGGGGTGATAAACTACATTATGGGTTTTAGCGCGAGGGAGGCTTTAACGATACTTGCGGTTGTGGTTTTCATCCTTATTCCCGCTACGGTTTTGGTGGATATAAGGGAGGTTTCCTTAAAGCTCGCCTTCTTCGTTCTTTTTACGAATTGGATGTTTGACACGGGAGCTTACCTCTCGGGAAAGTTCCTTGGAAGGAGAAGGATATTTACGAACATAAGCCCGGGAAAGACTTTGGAGGGTTTAATAGGGGGGATATTAACGAGTACCGTAGTTGGTGGTATATTGGGTTATTTCCTTTGGGATCCCAATAAGGTCCTAGGTTTTTCTCTGACGGGTTTGTATATAGGGGTTTTGGCACAAGTTGGGGATCTTTTGGAATCCGCCTTAAAGAGGGAAAAGGGGCTAAAGGATTCGGGGAAAATTATGCCCGGGCATGGTGGGCTTTTTGATAGGGTGGATAGCCTCCTCTTATCCCTTACGGGATTTTATTTGATTTTCAGGATATTTAAGGAATTTTACCTGTAAGCCTCGTAAAACCTCAAAAATTTCATACTATCCTCAATCCAAGACACCCTCCTAAGTTCCCATTTTTTTTCCATTATTTCCCTTGAAAGCACCGTTAAACTGTAAGAATTCATAATCGCGCTTATAAGCAAAAGGAGGGATATGGCTATAAGATGGAAGATGAAACTTTTCACCTTACCTTAAATGGGTTGGCAAACCTCCTATCCCTCAGTAAAGAATGGTGATTCACTTCACCCACCTTCACAAAAACCCTCATCTTTGCGGATCTGCTCCTCGGATTCCTTTTTATTTCCTCCTCGGATGGGGTTATAGGTTTTCCTGTAACGTCCTCAACAAAATCGTAAAGCCTTAGGCTCTTTATCATTCTATCCTCAAGGGAATGGAAGGTTATGGCCACAAGCCTACCACCAACACTCAGGTACCTAAGTGCTAAAGCCAAACCTTTTCTAATGTTCTCAAGCTCGTTATTGGTATAAATTCTTAAAGCCTGCCAAACCCTAGCTTTCGCCTTATCCCTCATCTTTGGGTGATAAAGGGAGTCTACAATATTGGCTATATGGGTTGTCCTCAAAACATCCACCTTCCTTGAGATGGCCTTTATTTTCTTCGCTATTATTTTTGACTTCTTTTCCTCCCCATAAATCCTCAATATCCTTTCAAGCTCTTTCTCATCCATCTCTTTGATGAGCTCGTAAGCGGGCTTTCCCTCCCTCGGGTCAAACCTCAGATCCAAAACCTCGTCCTTCTTATACGAAAACCCCCTACTGTTCTCAAGGGATACGGATGATATACCCAGATCAAAGAACACCCTATCAAAGTAACTTAATCCAAGCTTAAGCATCGCAATGTCAAGTTTCTCGTATCCCAAGTTAAAAAGCCTGATGTTGGAAAAAAGTGGGATCTTCTGAGAAACCAAAGAATAAGTGAAGGGATCCTTTTCCAAACCTATTAACAAACCCGGCTTTATCCTCTCCGCTATCTGAAAACCGTGTCCCCCCATACCGAAGGTGGCATCCAAAACAAAAATATCCTCCTTTAGATCCAAGAACCAAAGTGCCTCCTCCAACATCACGGGAATATGCGTCAGAGCTTTATCCATATTGAGAGTAGAACCTCGTTCCAATCCACTTTATAACCGTTCCCTTTATAACTTGAAGGTTTTACGTTCGCGTCTATCCCCATAATGTAATTTCCCATCCTCATTTCTTGACCCAAAGAGAACACAGGATTATATATGTTTTCCTCGTAAATTGCCCCAGCCCCCAGCTTCACCTTCAAGAACTTCGTTATAAAACTTTCATACCTTAAAAATCCAAGGGTTTTATAGGAATTTGTAAGGTAAGCCTTCAGTTCCGAAAACCTCTCATCCATCAGGGCAAAGGAAGAAAAAAGGTAATACTCTGTTCTCTTATCTGTCCCTATGGAAATTTCCCCTCCCCCGTACATCCTATATCCATCCCTTAAAAGGAACTCAAAACTTAGAAATCTGCCTTCGCCCTTCACCTTCCCACCTATCCCCAAAGACAAAAACCTCAAAGCTTTATATCCTAAGGAGACCCCATAGCTGGATACGTTTTCATACAAGTTCAGGTCATAGACTCTAAACTCGTTTCTCTTTATAGAGTTATAAAATACGGAAAATGCGACCTTAAGGTTGGAATAAGAGAGGTAAGAGGAGGTTATGTATAAATTGAGGTTTTGTCCGAAATCCGTTTGGGTATATCCCGCAAATCCGTACTGGTCGTATGCGGGTATTGAATAGTACCAGAAGTTTCCGATCATCTCAACGCCAGTTTTCAAAGAAAGACCGCGCGAAAACTCCACCTTTTCAACCGCAAGGTAAGGATAAAAAGGAAACATAGCGTGTATTTTAACGTTGGATAATTTTTCAAGGGTAAAATATCCGAGTATGAAGGTGGAAGATATAAGGAAGGTCGGAGTGATAGGGGCAGGCACCATGGGGAACGGAATAGCCCATGTATTCGCCCAGTTCGGATACTCCGTAAAACTCATAGATAAAAGCCAGGGGCAACTTTCCAAAGTCCTTGAGACCATAAAAACTAACCTCCAGAGGCAAGCGAAAAAAGGGGTAATATCGGAGGGGGATATAGACTTGATATTGCAAAGGATAAGTACATCAACGGATTTGGAATTCCTCTCGGATGTAGATTTCATAGTTGAGGCGGTATTTGAAGATGAAAACGTAAAGAGGGAAGTACTAACGGAAGTTTCAAAAATCGTAAGGCCCGAGGTTATTATAACCTCCAACACCTCTTCAATTTCCATAACAAGGCTTGCAAACTATACCGGTAAGCCCGAACTTTTCGCGGGTATGCACTTTTTCAATCCCGTTCCCGTTATGAAGCTCGTAGAGGTTGTTAGGGGCTTTTCCACGTCCGACGAGACCGCAAACACCGTTATAGAGCTTGCGAAAAAACTTGACAAAGTCCCCGTTGAAGTAAAAGATTACCCAGGCTTCGTATCAAACAGGGTTCTAATGCCCATGATAAACGAGGCGATATGGGCTCTTTACGAAGGGATAGCGGACAAGGAGGCGATAGATACGGTTATGAAACTTGGTATGAACCACCCTATGGGACCGCTACAGCTCGCGGATTTCATAGGGCTTGACGTATGCCTCCACATCCTATTGGTCCTTTACAATGACCTAAGGGATCCAAAATATAGGCCTTGCCCCTTGCTCGTCAAGATGGTTGAGGCGGGGAAGCTTGGTAGGAAAACCGGTGAGGGCTTTTACAAGTACCAGTGAGGGTACTCGTAATAGTTCCAACCTACAACGAAGCGGAAAATATCGCGGCTTTAATTAGGGAAGTTAGGAACCTTGATATAGACCCGGAGATACTCATAATAGACGACAATTCCCCGGATGGAACAGCAAATATAGTAAAAACTATAATGGAAAGGGATCCAAAGGTGCACCTCATAGAAAGGCCTAAAAAGATGGGTTTAGGATCCGCATACATAACCGGGTTCAAGTGGGCGCTGGATAGAAAATTTGATGTTGTTGTGGAGATGGATGCGGATTTCTCGCATGATCCCAAGGATATCAAAAGGTTGGTTGAGAATTTGGAAAATTGCGATGCGGTGATAGGCTCAAGGTACGTAAAGGGCGTAAGTGTGGTGAATTGGCCTATATCAAGGCTCCTCCTCTCGTACTTTGCGAACCTTTACGCTAGGGTAATAACGGGGGTAAAGATCAGGGATCTAACATCGGGTTTCAAGGCTATAAAAGCCGAATGTCTAAGGGTGATAAACCTTGATGGGATAAAATCCGACGGATACGCCTTCCAAATAGAGCTTCATTTCAATTTGTGGTTTAAGGGGTTTAAAGTTTGCGAGATACCGATAATATTCGTTGAAAGGAGGGCAGGGAAATCCAAGTTGAATAAGGGGATAATATGGGAGGCTTTTTGGATGGTTCTAAGGTTAGGCCTGCGGAGGATGTTCAAAAGGGTGTGAAATTCTATAATTTCCTGGATGTTGGGTATGGGATTTTGGAGGAGTGGGGTTATCGTATAAGGGATGTTTTCGGTAGGGGTAGGGTTTTGGTTATTCATGGGAAGAGGTTTTCAAGGGAATACGGGGAGAGGATAAAGTGGATAGTTGGAAAACCTAAGAAGGAGATTTCCTGTGTGGTTTCCATCGGCGGAGGTTCGGTGATAGATAGTGGGAAATTCCTCGCAAAAAAACTAAACATACCTTTTATCTCTATACCCACCTTACTTTCAAGCGATGGTATAGCTTCGCCCGTTGGGGTTAGGGGTTATAAGAGCGAATTTTTGAGCTTACCTATGGGTGTAATAGTGGATCTTGAAATAATTTCTTCTGCACCTAGATGGAGCTTTTTGGCAGGAACGGGGGACCTCATATCAAACCTCTCCGCATCTTTGGATTGGGATAATTTCAAAGAAAAATCCAAGGAACCTTATAGCTTTTTAGCATCCCTAATTTCAAAATCCTCCGCCTTATCCATGCTTGAATCTAACCCATTTAAGAACCCCGAAAATCTGGCTTGGGGTCTGATCTTAAGCGGGTGGGCTATGGAAATAGCTGGATCCTCAAGGCCCGCAAGTGGGCCCGAGCACAAGATAAGCCATGCGCTGGATATTTTGAACTTTGGTGAGAAACACGGAATACAGGTGGGTTTCTTCACCCCCCTATTCTTGAACTTGAATGGGTACGAAAATTGGGAAGAGGTGAGGAATTATCTTCTGAATTTGGGATTTCCGGAGAGTCTAAAGATGAGCAGAAGTTTTGCGGAGAGGGTTTTTTCAATAGCATCGCAAACTAGGCCTCACAGGTATACCGTTTTGGAGGAGATGGGATGGGAGGAGGTTTTGAGGAGGGCAATTGAATTGGGATTTATAACCATAATCTAAGGGCGTGAAGGACCCCCATAATGGACCGATAAAACTCGTTCCCCTCCCTATCGTTAATTTGGCTAAATTTATATGACTTGAACCATTCAACACATCTATTTATCTTTGAAAGGTTCAAGGGTTTTGCCCCGTTTAAAGTTAAAAACCTCTCATCAAGCCACCATATAGCCCTAAAACCGCTTGTGTACGCGCTCTTGTACGCGTGAAAATAAAATATAGTGATCTCCAAATCGGGACTTGGGAAAAGGACGGCACCCCTGAACCTTTCTGAGTTTTCAAAAACCACGTTTTCGCTTACCAAATTTGGAAATAACTTCCTTGCAAACCTTGTATGAACCTCCAATGGCACACCCTTATATTCGTACCTATATTGAAAATTCACCTCCCCCCTACCTTTAAACCCCCTTGAAACTAAAAACCTATCAAGCTCCTTTATATCCCTACTCCTAACATAAACGTCCAAATCCGAAACCATCCTCCAGTACCTATTTGGGTAAAGCTCCCTTATATGCCCACCCTTAAAAGCTACAACCTCCACCGGCGAATCGGAGAGTATATTCAACATATCATCCAAAATTTTGTGAAATAATAGAGTTTGCGCCCTATCAAGTTCAAGATCCAAAATTTCGGGAAATTTATCGAACAGGTAAGATCCCAGCATATGGAACCTTATCCATCTTAAAAGTTTTCTCCTTTCAAGTTTGGGGATCAATTCTTTCGCCCTTTCAAAATCGCCGGAAATTACAAGTCGGATAAATTCCCTATATTGCGATGGCGATGGTTGGAGCATTTATTGAGAAAACCGCGAGGAGGTTTTCCTTTACCCTAAATTTTGCCAAAACCCCACCACTTGAAATATCATATTCAACCTTTGCGGGTTTAAATACTAAGGGAATTCCCCTCTCCTGTGCGTACCTCAAAAGTAAAGGGTAGCTCTTATTGTCCCCCAATATAAACTTGGGATTTTTTCCCTCGACCAGATCAACAAAGAAGCTATAATCTTCGGGAATTTCCAACCTTTCAACGGTTAATGCGGAAAACGTGGAGATATTTAAAGAGATCTCATCAAGGTTCTTATTTTCCCCAAAAACCAATATACCCCCACCTTCCGAGCCGAAATCAAATATCATGAAAGCGGAGGGTGGGGGACTCGAACCCCCAAGGGGCCTAAGCCCCGGCGGATTTCAAATCCGCTGCCTTGCCAATTCGGCGCAACCCTCCATCGTGTATTTTAAGGCCGAATTACATTTCCCTCTTTATTATCTCTAAAACCTCCTCCGCTTTTGCCTCGCTCCCCTTGAAATAAGCCTTGATCTTACCATCCCTACCTACCACGTGTATCCTATCGGTATGGGTGATAAAATATGTTGTATCCCCACTTTCGCTTATCTGCATAGGTCCAAAATCAACCACAATATGCAGATCCTTCATAAGGGAGTCTATGGTTTTCTCTTCTCCGGTTAAGAACAGCCAAGCGCTTGCGGTATCTATCTCATAAACCTTCATATAATCCCTCAAGACCTCCGGTTTATCCCTTTTAGGGTCAAAGGTGATGCTCAAAAAAAGAACACCCTTGTTTAAAATCCCCTCCTTTGCCGCAAGCTGGTATATTTTCCTCATATTGTCCGTTATTAGGGGGCAGACGTCGGGGCAATGGGTGTATATGTACCCAACAACCAGAACACTACCCTGCAACTCCCGGAGGCTCCTCTTATTACCGTTTTGATCCACCAGAACATAACCTTTGTTAAATGGAAAATCCTTCGCCCTATTTATCCCTTTCCCGCACGAAAGGAGAAGCAGAAGAATTAAAAATTTTTTCACTTCACCTCCGCGGTTATTTCTATCTTACCCGCACGCTTGAAATATAGGGTAAGGTTTATTCTGTTTCCTCCCCTCAAGGGCTTGTTGAGGTTTATAAGCATTATGTGGTATCCGCCTGGTTCAAGTTTAAACTCGCCTTTTGGGGGAATGACTATGTAATCCACCTTATGCATGCCCATCCTACCACCCTTGTGCTTCATCGTCATATGTATCTCCACTTTTTTGGCTATGTCGGATTCCGCGTTATATAGGGTGTCGGGTAGGGTATCGTTGTTCCTTATAACCATATAGACCGCGGAGTTCCCCCTCTTAACCCCCGGCCTCGCCCAAATATCCGCAATATCTATAAAGCCCATAAGCAACATCATATCCCACCTCCTTTTAACAAAGCATCAACTTCCTCCTGCAATTTCTTTATATGCTCCGCGCTCTTTCTAAGCTCCTCCATTTCATCTTCTGTAAGCTTTAGCTCAATTATCCTCTTAACTCCACCTTTACCCAAAACCACCGGGACACCCACAAACACCCCATCTATTCCATACTCACCTTTCAGATATACCGATGCGGATAAAACCCTGTTTGCATCAAGGAGAACCGCCTCCGCCATAAAAGCCGCCGCATCGCCGGGAGCAAACCAGGCGCTGGTCCCCATAAGCTGAACTATCTCCCCTCCCGCGTACTTAGTCCTATTAACTATTTCCTTCATCCTATCCTCCGGAATAAGGTCCTTTGCGGGTATTCCGTTAACCGTTGCGAACCTAACCATAGGAACCATGAGATCCCCGTGCGTCCCCAGAACCATAGCCCTTACATCCGCGGTGGATACTCCCAATTCTTGAGCTATAAACGCGGCGAATCTGGCGGAATCCAAAAGTCCAGCCATACCCATAACCCTCTCCCTCGGGAACCCGGTGACCCTATACGCGGTATAAACCATGGCATCGAGGGGATTTGAAACCACTATAACGACGGAGTTGGGGGCATACTTCTTCACATTTTCCGATATTCCACTAACTATATCAAAATTTACCTTTAAAAGTTCCTCCCTTGACATCCCGGGCTTTCTCGGCTTTCCCGCGGTGATTATTACAACATCGCTGTTCTCTATAAGGGAGTAATCGGAACCTCCAATTATTGAAATTGATGAGTTCTCTATGGGTCCCGCGTGAAGGATGTCAAGGGCCTTACCCTTTGCTATACCCTCCGCTATATCTATAAGGACTATCTCCGCTAAACCCCTATTTGCAAGGTATTTCGCCGCTTCACCCCCCACATTCCCCGCCCCTATTATTGCGACCTTTTTCATAAGATTGCATTCTAAGGAGGAAAATTTACTATCCACTGTAAAATTTTCGGAATGAGATTAAAAGATAAGAGGATCCTCATCGTGGGCGTGGGAGGTGGGATAGGTAGAGCATCCGCTTATCTTATGGCAAAGGAGGGTGCTGTAACGTTTTTGGTCTCAAGGTCCGAAAAGTGCCACGAGATATCCGAATTTCTCAACAAAAAGGGGTACGAGTCTTACTCCTTTAGGGCGGACGCATCAAACCCCCAAGAGGTAAAGGTGATGATACAAGATGCTCTGGACAAGATGGGAAAAATAGATGTGGTTTTTGTTAATGCGGGTTATTGGGCACCCACGGATGTGGAAAACCTTGATGAGGAGACCGTAAACGCCCTTTGGAGGAGCAATTTCCTGGCGCATGTATATGTTGTAAAGGAAACCTTACCGCTTTTCAAGAAATGGGGGGGAGGGGTTTATATACACACCTCGGCGGTTTATGGGAACTTTGGGATCGCGGAAGGTTCCTCAATATACAACGCGGTGAAAGCTGCCCTTGTTTCCTTCGTAAAGACCGTTGCAAAGGATTACGCAAAGTACAACATTAGGGCAAACGTTATATGCCCGGATGGGGTTTCGCACAGGATGTATTCTGAATTTGATGACATAAAAACGGAAGGGAAAACCTTAAGGGGAGGTTGGCCCGAGGATGTGGCCTTTTTGGCGGTTTATCTCGCAAGCGATGAATCCTCCTGGATGAACGGAAGCGCAATACCCATAGACGGCGGTTGGTCCTTGGGGTTAAAGCACAGGGAATAGTTGTTCTGGCTATTTCTTGGAACCGCGTTTTTGATCCTACAAAGGTCCTTTCTTTACAACGAAAACCCATTTTACCTTTTCTCCCTATTCCTCTTCTCCTTCTGGCTCTTCCTTTTGGCTTTTAAATCTTCAAGAAAAAGGGTGTTCTCTTATCTCCTCGTAATACTCATATTTCTCTTGGCGGAGAATATAAGGGGTAAATTTGAGAAAGGCTCCTTTTTTGTGGTCTTGGGAATATTGTTCCCATCCCTTTTTGTCAGGGATCCCGAGGGGGTTTTGAACTTCTTATCCTTCCGACTTCCCAAAAACCTCCTATGGCTTGAATTCTCCTTATCTATCTTCCTAACCTTTACCCTATTTTTCCTAAATTACAACCCAAAACCCTCCCTCCCTTTGCTCGCCACGATATGCCTATACTCCAACTCTTCCTTATGGAATGGCATCTTTGGGAACCTCCTCATTCTATCTTTCACACAGAAGTTTCACCACCTCGTTTTTTCCCTTTTTCTCTTTTGGGTAATCTACCCTATTTTAGGAAGGGGTTTTCCTTTATCCTTTATCTTGGGGCTTGGATTGGGGCTAATTTTCTCAAAACTTCAATAAAAATTTCGTTTTCCTCCCTTCTTCCAATGGTCACTCTCAGGTGATTATAAAGTCCAGGCAAGCTTGATACATCCCTCACCCTCACCCCTTCCTCCACGAAAGCCTGATAAGCGGTTTTATGATCCTTAACCTTGAACATTATGAAGTTTGCAAAAGATCTGAAGGGTTTGAACCCTAGCTCATCCAAAACCTTAAAAACCCTCTCCCTCTCCCTTACTATTTCCTCCGAGATCTTCTTTATGTATTCCTTTATCTTGCCGAAGTTTTTAAATATTGCAAGTTGAAAGGATGTGAGGTTGTAGGGGACAAAATTCATATGCTCCACAGCCCTTATTACCTCCTCCGAGCTTAATACATAACCCATCCTCATACCAGCAAGTAGAGACTTTGATAATGATCTACCCACCATCAAATTTGGGTAATCCTTCAGATCCTCCCAAACCGTTATTCCAGAAAATGGGAAATATGCCTCATCCATGAACACCAAGGCTCCGGTTTCAAGTGCTTCCCTTACGATTTCCTTATCTATCAAATTTCCCGTTGGGTTGTTGGGGGATACAAGAAATATTATGTGATATCCACCTTTAAAATCAGAGGGGTTTATTGTGAAATTCTCTCCCAAAACCTTTATATCCGCCTCCGTGGATGTCGCAAGGGCATAATGCCTGAACATAGGATATGTGGGCTCGTATATTAAACATTTCCTACCCTTCCCCCCTCCCACCCAAAAGGCGCTGAGTATAGCCTGATCCCCACCGAACGTAAGGGCAATATTTTTGGGTGATACCCTGATTTCTTGGGCAAATATCTCCTTAACTTCGTTGTATATTATGGGTTGCGGGTACCTATTCCACTCCATCCTTTTCACCTCCTCAAGGATCAGATCCTTTAATTCCTCGGGTAGATCGTATGGGGATTCGTTTTGGTCAAGTTTAGCTTTATAAGGTTTTTGGCTAACCGTGAAGGGGCTTGAAAATTCGATATCATCCCTCAAGAAACCCATAGCGTTTTATTCTAAACCCGCAACCTTATAATTCACACTTATGATAGTCAACACGATAAAAACCTTTTTGCTTTTGGCGGTTTTAACTCTAATTTTGGTCTATGCGGGTAAGCTTATAGGTGGAAGTACGGGTATGCTCATTGCCTTAATAGTTGCTGGTATAATGAATTTTATGGGTTGGTTCTTCTCCGACAAGATAGCCACAGCTTCCGTGGGGGCAAGGGAAGTTAGCAGGGAGGAGGCTCCGGATCTTCACGCCATGGTTGAGGAGGTGGCAATGGCGGCGGGGATCCCAAAGCCAAAAGTCTATATAGCTCCAATACCCCAACCCAACGCCTTCGCCACAGGTAGGAACCCGAAAAACGCCGCGGTAGTATTTACTGAGGGGATATTGAGGCTTTTGAATAGAAGGGAACTTAAGGGAGTAATTGCTCATGAGATCGCGCACATAAAGAACAGGGATATTCTCGTTATGTCCGTAGCCGCAACGTTAGCCGGCGCAATAGCTTACCTGGCGGATATGCTAAGGTGGGGTCTCTTGTTCGGTTATGGTTCGAGGGATAATAGGGATCACAACCCATTATCCGCCATAGCGGCTATAATACTTCTGCCCATTGCGGCGACAATAATACAGCTTGCGGTTTCAAGGAGCAGGGAATATATGGCGGATGAGGCGGGAGCAAGGTTTATAAACGACCCTTTAGCTTTGGCTTCTGCCCTTGAGAAACTCGCGTACGGTGTTCAAGCCGTTAGGGCTGATGTCCCTCAATACATGTCCCATATGTTCATAGTGAATCCCCTTTCGGGTGAATTTTTGGCAGAACTCTTTTCCACCCATCCACCCATTGAAAAGAGGATCGCAAGGTTAAAGAAAATGGCGGAAATGATGTATTGAAAATTCTGCAGGTTTCCGACGCGTATTATCCCTTCCCAGGTGGTGTTTCCGAGCATTTATATTCCCTTTCTAAGTACTTGAGGAAGAGGGGGCACGAGGTTTGGATCCTAACCACGAGCTATGGAAAGGATGATGGAAAATTCAACGGTTATGTCCACAGGATAGGAAGGGTTTTAATATTGCCCTTAAACAAGTCCCAAATAACCTTGACCTTTGATCCCCTTTTACCTTTAAAAGTTCTAAGATTTTTGAGGGAAATGAGATTTGATATAGTTCATACCCACGGTCCCTTGGCTCCCAACCTCCCCGGATGGACCACAATACTCTCCCCTTACCCCGTCGTCTCAACCTTTCATACATCCTTTGTTGGTTTTAATTGGTACAAGGTCGCAAAAATTTTTTTCACTCCAGTCTGGAAGAAAATTAAGGTTGCCATAGCAGTTTCCGAGACCGCAAAAAAACTTATGGAACCGTACTTTAAAGGGGATTACGAAATAATACCAAACGGAGTGGATACGGAAAGGTTTAAACAGGATGGAGAAAGGCACGAAATATATTCAAAAATTAATGGGAAAACCGTTTTGTTCGTGGGTAGATTAGAACCCAGAAAGGGGCCCGATCTTTTACTAAAGGCTTTCATTTCCCGTAAAAAGGATTTTGAGAAAGAGAATGTACATCTTATATTTGCTGGGGAGGGGCCCCTTAAGGAAAGTTTAATGAAAATGGTTCCGGAGGGATTGAAAAATAGGGTTCATTTTTTGGGGTTTGTACCGTTTGAGGATCTTCCAAAGATTTACAGGGGAGCGGATGTTTATACATCTCCCGCAATTGGGGGTGAAACGTTTGGTTTAGTTTTGGTTGAAGCTATGGCATCTGGAGTTCCCGTTGTTGCAGCTAACAACGAGGGTTATATAAACGTGATAAAAGATGGGGAAAACGGAATGCTCGTGAATGTGAGGGATCCGAATAATTACGCGGAAGCCCTCCTTAAGGTATTGAGGGACGGATCTTTAAGAAGAAAACTTATAGAAAACGGGCTAAAAACCGCAAAAGAGTACTCTTGGGAAAAGGTGGCGGAAAAGGTTGAAGGGGTATATTTGAGGGTTTTAGGTCGGTCTTAAAATTCCCGTATGTTCTTAATCTTTATGTCTCCAAAGTTGGATTTTTCCCTAAAAGCTTACATGGAATATAGGGGTTCAAAGGTTCCAATAGCACACATAAAAAACGGGAGCGGTATAAAACTTAAAAACGAAGATTTCTCGTTTTGCGAAGTTAAGGTTTTTGGAAGGTTTTCCCAAAGGGATTATTGGGAGGATCTCTCAGACGAATACTTTGTCGTTCAAGGTACTGATCTTCCAACATACACTTTCCATTACGAAAGCGGTAATTTTAAGAAGACCGTGAAAATTTACGGTCCCCCTAACTTTCCGGAAAAGATAAGGGAGTTTTTTGAAAGCTTACAGAAGGCGGAATGTTTAATGGAGGTTTTTCCAAAGAGGATACTACTTTCTTGGGAAAGGGTTTATGTAAAAAGGATCGCTGTTCAATTGGGTGAGTTTGAATCCTTGGTTGGGGTTGAAAGGGTGGAGGGGAAAAACTTAGAGCTTGGCTATAGATTCTTCAAAAGGTACGGGGAATACCTACTTAGGGATGGTATATTCTCGGATTCAAAGGGGAATACCTATAAAGTTCGCGTTCTCGACGTAACCTTTTAGAACATCGGCATCTCTTCCTCTTCTATTGTCTTCTTCCTCTGCTGGAACTTTCTGAAGTTGTTGTAATCAAATATCAGCATAACCGAGAGTCTCGGCCATTTGCTTGAATAGGAGGTTTTCAGCTTGTAGTTTTCCTCGTCTATTGTTGATGTCCCCTTTTGTAGTTTCAAGAAGTCTTCAAACCTCCCAACGAAAAATATGTTGCGATTTATTGGGAACATCACTCCAAGATCAAGGGAGTAAGAAGAAGATGTCATGCCCCTTGCGGTTTTCTTTGGAGCTTGGTAATTTCCCGAAATTTGAAGCATCATAAGGTTTAAATTCCCCTTTATCTCCCAAGAAAGACTGCTTGATGTCCTGCCTCCGTAATACCATTTTATATTGTAAATGTCAAGCGTTATGTCGGATTTAAAGAACTTAAAGGGTTGAAAATTTAATATGAACTCCGCGCCCGTTGAGGTTTGGATTCCCAGATTATCCCATGTGATCACTATAGCCCTTAACGTGCTGTCGTAATAGGAAGAGGCAAACATATCCATCAAAAATACGCCCTCGTTCCTCCTATAAAACCCCTCTATCCCTACGGTTGCAATATTGAAAACCCTCTGATATCCCACCTCAAATGAATGGGTGTAAGAAGGCTTTAAGTTGGGATTTCCCTTTTGATAATTCTTTTCGTCTATCTTTCTTATGAAGGGGTTCAACATCCAGGGCATGGGTCTCTGCGTCCTCCTTGAATAGGAAAGATTGAAGGAGTTTTTAATGTCGGGGTTGAAGGAAAGGGAAAGGCTTGGGAAAAGGTCTGTTGATTTAAAGGCATAATCGTTAATGTTCCTCCTGTAATCCTCAACCCTTAAACCCAGATTATAAGAAAACCTTCCAAGAGCATCCGAATATGTAAGATACCCCCCATTTACGTAGGAAGAGAAGGTGTAAGATCCAGAGGTGTCCGGATTTGAAAGCTTCAAGCTGTCCAAACCGTTCCATACCGTCAATTGGTATCCCACCTCCAGCTTTCTCTTTTCCCCAAAGTTCATTGAATAGTTTATTTGCGGTGAAAACCTGAAGAAGTTGGGCTTCCCTTCCCTCTTGAATATTACGGAATCTCCAACTCTACTTTCCGTATCCTCCCTACCCCTCCTAAATCCGTAAAATGCCAATATCTCGAGCCTCCGATTTCCCATATTCCTCGTGTATCCCCCCGAGAGCGAACCCCTCAAACCCCCCATATCCGTTTTTGTTGATGTGGTATCATTTGCATAACTGTACTTCATATTGCTCGACATCAACATCCTCCAGGATCCTATATCTCCCTCAAAGCTTAAGACATCCCTGCTTGTTAAATTATGCTCCAAACTGAACCTCGCCCCGTAAGGTTTGCCCTGAAAGGATCTTTCGCCTGAAGCGGTGTAAGATATGGGTTTTTCTGCATTCACCGTGCTCTCCATTAGATTGTTAAAGGAAAAATAGTTTGCGCCAAAAACAAATTTTGTCTTCCCGGTGGTTATTCCCAAGGAACCGTTTAAACCGTAGTTTTCAAAGGTCCCCAACCTCAAACTTAAATTTGCGGAAATGCCCCTACCCGTTCTACCCTTCAAAACCACGTTCATAATTATCCCCCCTTCCGCCTCGTACTTAGCGGATGGGTTGGTGATTATCTCTATCCTTTCCACCTCCGAAGCGGGTATCTGCCTTAAGGCATCCGAAACTTCCAATACCGTGGGCTTTCCGTTTATGTACAGCGTTATATTCCCCTCCCCCCTTATTCTTACGTTCCCCTCGTTATCAACGTTCACGCCCGGAACATTTTTTAAAGCCTCAAGGACGTTTGGACTTCCCCTTGAAACTATATCCTCCCCAAACCTTATAACCCTCTTTCCGTCCTCGTAAGTGATCTTTGGAGCCTGGGCCCTCACCTCCACCTCTTCAACTTTTATGGCGCTTTCCTTCAGGACGATCCTCCCCAGATCCACATCCCCATCCTTTACCTCAAATTCTACCCTTTTATCTTCATGCCCCACGAACTTTATTATGAGCAAATACTTCCCCGGTTTTACATCCTTAATCTTAAAAAACCCATTTTCGTCCGTGTAAGTTCCCCCCGCTTTTGATGTATCGGGTAGCCTCCTAAGGAGTACTACCGCGGAGGGTAAAGGTTTCCCACCCTCCCCATATACAAATCCCATAACTTCGTAAGCTATAAGGAGTATCATAGTATAGATATTATATGCTTGAACGATCGTTCAAAACCTCGATCTCCGCCCCCAACCCCCTCATCTTTTCCTCAAAATTCTCGTACCCCCTTACAAGATGCTCGTATCCTTCAACTTCCGTAACCCCTTCCGCCACCAAACCCGCCAAGACCAAAGCCGCGGTCCCCCTTAAGTCCTTCCCCACCACCGGTGCCCCGCTCAATTTTTCAACCCCCTCAACCACCGCAAAGCCTTCCCCCACCTTGATATTCGCTCCAAGCCTCATAAGCTCATAAGCATGCTTGAACCTGTCCGGGTATATTCCCTCCCTTATCACCGCCTTTCCCCTTGATACTGACATTAAGGATAAATATTGGGGTTGTACATCCGTTGGAAAGCCGGGGAAAGGGGCGGTTTCAACGTCCCTCGCTTCCAACCTTCCCGAAGGTTTCACCAAAACAAAATCCTCACCTATTTCCAGCTTTGCCCCACATTCCTCAAGCTTTGAAAGAACCGAAAGTATATCCTTTGGCCTTATGTTCTCCACCCTAACTTCACCGTTAGTTATAAGTCCAGCTATTATAAAAGTTGATGCCTCTATCCTGTCCGGTATAACCCTATACTCCAAGTTCCCCTTAAGGGGACCGGTTCCCACCACCCTTATGGTATCCGTTCCCTCCCCCTCTATTTTTGCCCCACATGCCTTTAAAAATCTTGCGGTATCAACCACCTCAGGCTCAATTGCGCAGTTATCCAAAACCGTCTCCCCCTCCGCCAATACCGCGGTCGTCATAAGGTGTATTGTGGCACCAACCGACTTCTTCTCAAATGATATATATGTGCCCCTTAAACCCTCCGTTTTAGCCAATATGTACCCATGTTCGAAGCTGATTTCCGCCCCCATTTTCCTCAAACCCTCCAAGTGGAAGTTTATGGGCCTGGGACCAAAGTCACATCCCCCAGGTAGCGCAACCTTCGCTCTTTTAAACCTCGCCAAAAGGGGACCCAACACATAAATAGAAGCCCTCATCTTGCTGACAAAATCATAAGGTGCAAATGATTCCTTTATGTTCCTCGTATCCAAAGTAAGGGTGTTATTATCAAAGGAAAAATTTGCCCCCATGAAATCTAAGAGTTCAAGCATGGTTCTTACATCCGCCACATCGGGAACATCAAAAAGTTTTACCTCCCCATCTATGACTATGCTTGCGGGGATGAGGGCAAGGGCGGAGTTCTTTGCTCCACTTATCCTCACCGAACCCCTCAACGAATTCCCACCCCTAACGAGAATCTTTGCCAATGGGCCGTGCAGGATTCGAACCTGCGACCCCCGGATTAAAAATCCGGTGCTCTACCACCTGAGCTAACGGCCCGAAGCGGATATTATAAAGTTGTTGCCACTTTAAAATATTCAGGTTATGAGAAGCCCTTTGGAATTCCTAAACTTACCGAAGGAGAAAATTGAGGTCCTTGAGGATCTTAGGGCAATGGTTAGGGAGTTCGTAAATCGAGAGATAAGGCCTATATCCCGGGAGATGGAAAAAAAGGAGGAGATACCGAGGGATCTGATAAGGAAGATGGCGGAACAGGGGTTTTTTGGGATCTTGCTACCCGAGGAATACGGCGGTGCTGGGCTTGGGGAGCTTGGAAACGTAATCCTTCAGGAGGAAATAACGAGGGGGGACGCCTCGGTTGCGGTTCTCCTGGGTGCATCCACGGGCCTTTGCGGTGGCGCGATAAACATCGGTGGGAACAAGGAACAAAAGGAGAAATACTTAACGAAGATAGCAACGGGGGAATATATTGGTTGTTTTGCGCTGACGGAGCCCAACGCGGGTTCGGACGCCCAACACATAGAAACCACCGCGGTAAAGAAGGGGGACAGGTGGATCTTAAACGGTTCAAAGCTATATGTATCAAACGGGAATATAGCGGATATAGCGGTGGTTTTTGCAGCAAACGACAGATCTTTGGGTGCATACGGGGGTATAACCGCCTTCATAGTTGAAACTTCCTGGAAGGGTTGGAAGGTAATGAAAACTGAGAAGAAGATGGGTATAAAGGCATCGGGTACAGCGTACGTGGTTCTGGAGGACCTTGAGGTTCCCGAGGAGAACGTTTTGGGGAAGGTTGGGGAAGGCTTCAAGATAGCTATGGAAACACTTGACATAGGTAGGATAACGTTGGGTGCAGGTTGTTTGGGTGGGGCAAAAGAAGCCTTTGAAGTTGCTTGGAAATTTGCGAACGAAAGGAAACAATTCGGACAACCTATAAAAAACTTCCAAATAATACAGCATTATCTCTCGAGGATGGCTATAGATATCTTCACACTTGAAAGCCTCGTTTATAGGACCGCATGGATGGCGGACAACGGGTACGATGTAATAAGGGAGGCATCAATAGTTAAGGTTTTCGCCTCCGAGGTACTTGATAGGGTGGTGGATCTCGCCCTGCAAATACACGGAGGAGCTGGGTACATTGAGGATTACCCGGTGGAGAAGATGTATAGGGATGCAAGGATAAACAGGATCTTTGAGGGGACAAACGAAATACAGGAGTACGTTATATTCAAAACCTTGGAGAGGAGGGGCGGGCTATAATATGAGGTTCTTTACCGCTGGGATCCCCCTATCCACCCAGGGAAGCTCAACGGAGGAAGGGCTTCTTAGGGTGAAAGAGTTGGGTTTGGATGGTATGGAGTTAGAGTTTGTAAGGGGGATAAAGATGGGGGAGGATAAGGCTAAGAGGGTAAGGAAAATAGCGGAGGATAACCACCTTTCCCTTTCCGTCCACGCGCCCTATTGGATAAACTTAAATGCCAAGGAGAGGGATAAACTTGAAGCTTCAATTGAGAGGATATACGAATCCGCAAGGGTGGGTTTTCTCGCGGGGGCAAGGGATATAACCTTCCATCCCGCCTATTATTTAGATGACGACCCAAAGGATGTACATAGGAAGGTAAAGGGGATATTGAGGGAGCTTGTGGATAGGCTTAAGGGGGAAAAGATAGAAGTCATTTTGCGCCCGGAAACCACAGGAAAACCCACACAGTACGGCTCCTTGGAGGAAATATTGGAACTTTCCGCAGAAATAGAAGGTGTTATGCCATGCATAGACTTCGCCCATTTGCACGCGAGGAGCGGGGGAAAGTTCAACACGGTTGAGGAATTTAGGGATGTCTTAGAGAAGGTTAAAGAGTATTTGGGGGAGAGGGGGATAAAAAATATGCACATACATATGTCGGGAATAGCGTACTCCTCAAAGGGAGAAAAACACCATCTAAATTTGGAAGAATCGGACCTTAGGTGGAGGGAGATATTGGAAGTTTTGCGTGATTTTGGGGCGGATGGATTCATAGTTTCGGAAAGCCCAAACATAGAGGGGGATGCGATTTTAATGAAGGATCACTGGAAGAAACTATGTGGATCATAACGTTTTTTGAGAAAGCGGATTACGTGGATATTTTCGGGAGGAAGATTGAGTCTTACAGGGTTGGAGTAGGGGAAGTTGAGTTTTTCATCCTGCCACCATCAAAAGATATCGGGGATTTTATCTTTCAGTCCTACCCTGCCCATATGTTCTTGTATTACTGGGCGGTGAAGACTTTAAACTTCAACGACAATAGGGCTATAATATTTCCATTTGTATCCTCCGTTTTCTGGGAGCTTTTTGAGGAAAAGATCCTGAAAACAACACCAATAAGCATAGGGGATATTTTCGTGGGGGTCCTCGGAGGATTCCTCGCCAAAACTTTACCTGAAAACATTCGTATCTCTTATTCCTTCACACCGCTTAAAACCGCAAAAGTTGGTTATCCATTTACTGGCATTTCCTCACTTGACAGCATAATTTACAGCCTAAACACCAACTATACCCCGTTTAAGATGGAAATAAATTACATCCTTGGGAATGGGACGCTAAACTTCGGATTTTCGTATGCATACTCTCCCCGCAAGGATTACCCCTACAGGTACCCATACAAACCCGACAGCATCCCGTCGTTCGTAGTAAGTACGGACAGACCCCTTTATCTGTCCCACTTTGATCCTTCTCCCCTCCTTCCAAACTCAATTACCCTTATCTTATCCTTCTCCCAAACCTTCTGATTGACTTACAGCCTATTTTTCCTACCCCCATTCTTACCCGAAAGTTCAATAATTTATTTTTCCGACACCTTACAGAATTTTTGGTCTGGGTATTACTCCTTTGGTACGGATGGTTTAAATCTAAAACTTAACGGCAATTTGGGTAGTTGGAGGTCCTCGCTTTTAATAAGGGATGTGGGGGGTTTAAGTGGTGAGGTAAAGAGGTTGGAAGAACTTCAAGAGTTTAGGGCTTTAGTATCGGGAGAAAGGATGGGTTTTTTTGGAGGTATCCTTACGGAGGACTTTATGGTGGGAAGGTTTAGGGGGGAGGGTTTGGGAATTTTTTACGGGGATGATACCTTGAAGTTTTTAAAGACTATTTCGGATGTTAAGAGAATTAGCTTTAGGTTAATAAAAGGTTATAACGGTCCTTACATATTACCCGAAAAGATCTTACGGGGATCGGTGAGAGTTTATTTGAACGGTAGGCTACTTGAAGGTGGTTATGAGATCAAGGATGGGGCTATTTATCTTAGGGAGTTTGAGGATGGGGATATATTGACGGTTGAATACCAAGAGGCGAATGGGGAGAGAATTTCGGTTTTTGGGGGTATATTGCGGAAGGGTGGTTTCTTCCTTAGGGGATTTTCAAAAGGGGCGGAGAAGGGGGAAAAGTTTAAGGGTTGCATCAGGGGAAAGGGGGATTATAAATTTTCCAACGATACGTTCTACATAGATGTTAAAAACGGGGATTTGATATGCGATTTTGTGAGGGTTGAGAATGGGGATTATATTTTCTTAGGGGATAGGTTTGTGTTCGTCGGGAGCGGTGGAAATTATACCATAAGGCCCTTAGAAAGGGTAGAAAACGAGGGGATAGGTTCCCTCGGTTATTCTTCGGGTGAAAGTTCCATTGAGATCTCCGCTAATACAAATAAAAATTTCGGTTCCAATTGGAATTTCAAGTTGGGAAAATCTATATATTTCTTCAGTTTTGGAAATTTGGGTTATAACCCTTACGTTCCTTTAAGTAAGGTTGGCGTAAGTTCAAACAAAAACATAAACTTGGGTTTTGGAGCTAACATTGATGGGCTCTTTGGGGAAATGGGAGGAGGATTTACGGATGGGAAAAGTTCAAGCTTTGGGAGAATAAAACTTGGGAAGGAGAGAGGAATTTTTGGGGAATTCTTCAGCTCAAAGGTTTGGGAGAACTATAAGTTTGGTGGGTTTATCTCAAGTTTCTCGATTTCAGGAATCACTTCAAGGGATACATTTGGCAGATCTTATGGGTTTTCCGCGATTTTTGGTAGTCTCTCATCCGATCTCAAAAGGTACGAGGATGGCTTTTTATCTTTCGCTTTGGAATTTGATGGGGAAAACATAAGGTTTAATTACGGCAAGACTAAGCTGGGAAGATCTTTAAGTTTTGAATGGATATGGATGATTTTCAGGATGAGCTTAAACTCCTCGGTTTCCTTTAAAAAGGAGGAGAGGTTCGTTTATGTTGGGAAAGGGTGGGGGGATTACGAGAGGGATAGTTCCGGAAACTTCTACCCAAAACCTTTCGGAAGCTACAAGAGGGAGATTATATATTTCCCCACCGATACACCCACTTACGACCTAAACTTTTCCATCGCGGGAAATCTTAACCTCTCCCTTAGGACAGACCCAAACTCCATAAAAAGTTTAAACCTATCAACTTGGTATCTTCGGGACAGTTTGGGTTTAAGCTTCCGGATTTTTAGGGATGAAGAGGTAGAAAGGGAAATTTACGAAAGGAGCTTTAGGGGATACATATACAGGATTTGGTTTTTGGAGGGGGAGAGCTTTTATAGGGCTTTTGGGAGGGAAATATTTTATAACTCCTTATCCTTCGGCTATAAGTTTTTTGGCTTTGAGGTCCTGAAGGGGGCTTCCTGGGCTTTATCTCCATTTTTCAGGATAAAATCCCCCTTTTCCCTTTCGGCATATTACAGGTTTTATACCCAAGATCCGGGACCTGAGGGGATCTTAAAACCCCCTGGTCCCTCCCTATATGGAACCTTCTCCCTATCCAAGGAATTTGAAAACCTGAAATTTACCGGGTATTTAAACTTCCTTTATAATCAAATGGACACGTTCTCCTGGAACTTTGGTTTAAACGTTTTTGGCGGTTTTTAAGCCTCTATGGTTGGACCTTCGTCGTTGGGTGGGTTCGTACCCGTTTGCTGGTAGATCCTCGTTATTATCCCGTTCCAAACCCTCTGGAACTCCTCAAATTCCCTCCTCATCTTCTCCTCATCGTTTGAATTCATAACCTCCCTGAGCTTGTTTATCCCCTCGTTGATCCTCTTCTTTTCATCTTCCGTAAGGTTCTTTTCAAATTCCTTCGTTGCTTTCTCAACCTCGTATATATAAGCGTCTATTTGGTTCCTAAGCTCCGCTATCCTCGCCCTCCTCTCATCCTCCTCCCTGTACCTCTCCGCCTCCTCTATCATCCTTTTAATTTCCTCCTCCGTAAGTCCTGTCCTTGCGTGGATCCTTATATCCGCCTTCTTTCCGGTGGATTTCTCAACTGCGGAAACGTGCAATATTCCGTTCGTATCAAGCTCAAAGGTCACCTCTATCTGAGGTACCCCCCTGGGAGCGGGCGGGATCCCAGTTAGATCAAACCTACCCAAGAGCCTATTCTGAGATGCTATTTTTCTCTCACCTTGATAAACCTCAACCGTAACGACAGTTTGGTTATCGTAAGCTGTAGTATATATTTTGGATCTTTTGACGGGTATAGGTGTGTTCTTGGGTATCACAACATCAAATATATCCCCCAACGTTGCAACGCCCAAGGATAGTGGAACGACATCCACGAGGACTATATCCTTCTTGTCCTTCATCTCGCCCACCGCTATCGATGCCTGTATGGCGGCACCTATCGCCACGACTTCGTCTGGGTTTATACCAGCATGGGGTTTCTTCCCGAAGAACTCCTCAACCACCCTTTGGACGAGGGGCATGCGCGTCTGTCCACCAACGAGTATCACCTCGTCTATTTCCTCCCTCGTCATCCTCGCCTCGTCAAGAGCTTGCCTCATAAGCTCAACGGTCCTGTTTATCAAACCCTCAGCCATCGCCTCAAGCCTAGCCCTCGTTAAAACCCTCTCGAGGTTGAGTCCCACCTTCGCCTCCGGATCAAATGCTATATAAGGTAGGCTGATCAACGTTTCGCTCTGGAAGGAGAGCTCCTTCTTTGCTTTTTCCGCCGCCTCCTTTAACCTCTGTAAAGCCGCCGGATCCTTTGAAAGGTCTATCTTTGTCTCCCTATAAAACTCCTCTATTAACCACTCTATTATCTTTTGGTCTATGTCATCCCCACCGAGGTGTGTATCCCCATGCGTCGCCTTAACAATGAAAGCTCCCTCAACAAGGGTAAGGATTGATATGTCAAATGTTCCTCCACCCAGGTCATAGACCGCGACCTTTAGCTTTTTGTCCGTCTTATTTAATCCGTAAGCCAAAGCCGCCGCCGTGGGCTCGGGGAGGATCCTAATCACCTCCTTAAATCCCGCTATTAATCCCGCATCCTTGGTTGCCTGCCTTTGAGGATCGTTGAAGTACGCGGGCACCGTTATGACAGCCTTATGCACTTCGGTTCCCAGAAAGTTCTCTGCCGCTTTCTTGAGCTCGGAGAGTATGAAGGCGGATATCTGCTCGGGGGTAAATCTCTTTTTCATCGCCGGTATTTCAACCTCTACCCTGTCGTTAGGACCTGGAACCACCCTATATGGTACCCTATCCACATCCCCAGTTTGTTTAGCCTCCGTGTAAGTCCTCCCCATAAACCTCTTTATTGAGAAAACCGTGTTTAGAGGGTTTGTTATGGCCTGCCTCTTTGCGGGAGAACCCACCAAAATTTCGCCATTCTCCCTAAAAGCAACAACCGAAGGTGTTAATCTCTCCCCTTGCCTGTTCGGTATAACTATAGGTTCACCCCCTTCAACTATCGCCACCACCGAGTTTGTAGTCCCCAAATCTATCCCTATCACCTTCTCCATAAGTGTAAATTTTAAAGTTGAAAACCGCCTTTATAATACAAAATTGCCATGCTTTCCTTCGTCCTTCCTAAGGATGAGGAGATAGATGCTCCACTAAGTAGAATTTTCAGAAAGGTTTTGGCAAACAGGGGAATAAGCTTCAAAGATCTGGAAACCAGAGAACTTTATGATCCATTTCTTATGGAAAATATAAACGAGGCGGTTGATAGGATCTTATTTGCCCTTAAAACCAACGAGAGGGTTTTAATACATGGGGATTACGACGCGGATGGGATAACCGCCCTGGCTTTACTCTATAGGGTTTTAAACGATCTCGGATTTGATGTTATCCCATATATTCCCGATAGGTTTTCGGAGGGGTATGGACTTTCAAGGGAGGCTATAAGGATCGCCAAGGATATGGGGGTTAATCTAATAATAACCGTTGATTGCGGGATCTCGTCAAAGAAAGAGGTGGAAGAGGCAAAAAATTATGGAATTGACGTTATAATCACGGATCATCACCTAAAACCAAAGGAACTCCCGGATACCCTAATAATCCATCCCCAAGGGTATTTAAATGAGAACCTTACGGGGGTTGGTGTTTCCTTCAAACTCGCTCATGCCTTACTTCAAAGGTTAAACCTTAGGGATTGGAAGAAAAAGCTTTATGTCCTTTTGGATCTGGTGGCTGTGGGAACGGTAGCGGATATGGGTTTGCTTGTTGGGGAAAACAGAACTATGGTGAAACATGGTATAAAGATCCTATCAAGCGCCTCCGCCAAGGCGGGCTTTAAGGCTATACTAAAAAGCGCATCCATAAACCCGCCAATAAAACCTTGGGTAATATCCTTCGTCATAGCCCCAAGGTTGAACTCCGCGGGTAGGATAGAGACCGCTATGAAATCCTTTGAGCTTCTAACTAAAATAAAAGGTGAGGATGCCTTAAAGTTCGCAGAAGAAGTTGAGAGGTTGAACAGGGAAAGGCAAAGGATCCAAAACAGGGACCTAAAGAGGATTTTGGATTTTGTTGAAATGGATGAACCCATAAATTTCGTTTATTTAGAGGGTTTGCATGAGGGGGTTTTGGGGATCCTCGCATCAAAACTCGTTGATATGTTTGAAAAACCCGCATTTGTGATAAACATCAATGGGGAGATTTCAAGGGGTTCCGCCAGGGGTATAGAACCATTTAACGTATTTGAGGCCCTTGATAGGGTGGGGTATCTCTTTGAGAATTACGGTGGGCATGCCTTAGCGGGTGGTTTCACGATAAAAACCTCAAAACTTGAGGTTCTAAGGGAAAAATTGAAGGAGTATGCCCTTGAGAAGGCACCGCAAGGGTTTGGCAGAACTATAAACATAGATGCTGAGATAATCGCTCAAGATCTCTTTGATGAGGAGTTTTGGAGGGATAAGGAGTTTTTAGAACCATACGGATATGGATTTCCCGAACCCGTTTTTGTCCTAAAAAACGATGGGAAAATGGAAATAAGCACCGACGGAAAGACAATACTTATCTTTGGGGAGTATAATTTATGCGAGCTCAAGGTAAAGGGAAATGTGAGGGGTAAAAAAGATCTGGTGATAACTAATCTTAGGAGGCTTGCGGACGGAAGCGTTTATGGGGAAGTTCTGGGGGAGATATAAATGAACTTTGGGATTTTTATCGGATCGGGTTGGGCAAACGTTGACTTTACGGGAATTTTAAACGCTATATCTAGATACTACCAAGTTGGAGAGTTTAGCAGGGTGAAGGTGGGTTTTGGTGGATTTATAGTTAGGGATAACATCGTCTTTTTAGGGAACTTTTGGACATTTTTGGGTGCTGAGGGCTTCAGGGATGACAAAAGGATAACCTTTAACTCATCGGATTTTTCCGCAAATCTCGGATACGTCATATACTATAGTAGGCTGAAAGAAAGGAGGTTTTTGGTTTATCCCGCTTTGGGTGTGGGATACTCAAGGTTTGAATTGAGGGGGGGATATGTCAAAAATTCGGAATTTTCGGATATTTTGATAGATCCCGCAATTTCCTTTTACGCAAATAAGGGGGAGTATTCGGGGACCATTTCCTTAAACGCCCACTTTGATTTTGGGTTTTTGATGGGATTTAGGGCTGGATACACCTTTCCCATTTACCAAACACAATGGAAATCCGATTTTGGGGAAATAAGGGATGTTCCAAAGGTTGAAAACAGGGGTATTTGGGGGCAGATTTTTGTCGGTTTTGGTTGGGATTCCACCTTATAATTTTCTAAATGGAAAAGATTGAAGCATCCAATTGGAAAAAAATTTTAAGGGCGAATTGGTTAAAACTTTCGGCGAATTTTGAGAATTTCGTCTCTTCCCTTTTGGATAGATTGGAGGAAAGTAAGGAACCTCAGGCGGATGTATTCCTTGAGGATGGAGAGGTATTCTTTGTGGTGGTTGCGAAGGATTGGGCGGGGCTTTTGGATGCGGTTTCAAGTGTAATACACGACAGGGGTTATAACATTAAGAGAATATTTGCAGGGGTTTTACATCCCTCGGATTACGCCCTAATCGTCCTTTCCATATCAAGCCTAAAACCCGACTCAGAGATCCTGAAGGATAAGCAAGGAATAATCGAGATCTTGAGGATCGCCGCAAGAGGTGGAATAGGGCTAAAATCCCTAATATCAATAAGCGGTGTAAAGATCAGGAAATACAAGGAAGTGGTGGATGAGATAGTAAAGATGGTTCCAAAAGAAGAACTTCAATTCCTTTTGGGGGATCAGGGGGAGGCGATAATGTTCATAAGGTCAAGGACGGAGGCTTACTTGGAAGAGAGGGATGCTAGGACCTTGGCGGAGATAATAGTATGGCAGAACAGGCTATACAAGTATGTTAAGGAAAACCCATCCTTGGTAAAGGTATTCTTCCACAATTTCACAACGACAAAAGGGATGAGGATGTCTGGTATAACGGTGGTGGGATTGGACAAATACGTCTCCCTTGACAGCGTATTGAGCGTCCTCTCGGAGGAAGGGATAGAAAAGGTTTACGAGAAGGAGTTTATTTATCCGGAGGGTATATCGGTTGTCAGGATTGAAACGAAGGAAATTCCTTTGGGAAAGCTTGCAAGGATAGCGGAGAGTCTGGAAGAAACTTTGAGGAAACCAAAGGCGAGGAGATACTTAGATATAAAGTTCGGACTTGAGATAATAGGGAGGGTTATCGTCCCCAGGCTTATTGAGGAGTATATAAATACCGGGATACCCCAGCTACTCATATTTCCCGAAGAAGCGGATCCGGAAAGGCCCATATTTAGGGTTATCCTAGTTGGAGAGTTTAATAACTTTGCGGAGGAACTTGGAAGAAGATTTTCGGAAAGCGGTTATTCCTTTCAACTTCCGAAGTTCAGTGAGAAGAAGGAAGGGGACAGAAGGGTGAGCATCCTGATATTTCAAACATCAACTTCCCTTAGAAGATTTGATAATCAGGAGCAGGTATATCAGGAGATAAAGAAGATTATCTCCGAGTTCGTCCCAAAATTTAGGGATTTTGACGAGGGTTTGAGGAAGATAACGGTCTCAAAGTTAAACAACCTTTACGAAATGCTGGAAGGGATCCCAAGAAAAATCGTAAGAAGGATTTATTACTCCCTTGAGGACACTTTCAGAATAGCAAAGAGCGAAAAGGAGATAGCGGAAATAATTTCTTTTCTTTATTCTTCCGTTGAAAAGTACCTTGAACAGCAGGATAGGGGCTTAAAAACATTTCAGGACGAAAAAGGGGGTATATGCGTTCTGGTCGGTGAGAGCGAAAATGAGGTTGCAAGCTCAATATTGTTAGGGGAATATAACGGTTATAAAGTTATAGGAACGGTGGAAATCTTCGGTGTCTTCACTGCTATATGTGTAAGGGGTTGATCTTGAGATTGTTTTCTTTTATCTTTGGAGATTTTTGGAGGGACAAAATCAACGCCCTGATTCTAACTTCCTATCAAAGAATCCGCTTTACTACGACCTTTCCCTCTTCTTTTACGGTAATTAAATTTAGGCAATATGATAGATTATAATTTAGATGGGCTGAATTTTATAGAGATTTAATAATCACCTAAATTTTCTAAAATTCTTTCAAGCTCTTCTTCAAGAAGATTTTCTTTTATTCTTTTGATATAAATTTCTATAAGGTCATTGATTGAAATTTCTTTGACTAAAATGCTTTCGCCATTATCGCCAGGATACTCCTTTATCCTTTGAGTTTTATTTCTCGTTATAATCCATACTTGTTTCTTCTTGGTTCTTATATTAAAAGATTTATCTTTACTATCTTTACTTTTACAAGATAATTCTACCACATCATCTAAACGCCTACAATAATTATTTATCTGTTCTTCTTTATCTGTCAAATCAGTTTTCAAAGTGCAATCATAAATAACTGCTAAATTCCTAAGAACAAAAAATCCATCTTCCCTACCAGCTTGTCTTTTTCTATCAATCTTACAAATATTATTTATTCCAATTAGTTTAAGCAATTGAAAAACTAAATCTTCAAATTCAAAAGGATCTTTTAATTTAATCAAATTATAAAAGAATGGGGGATATAAAGCAAATTCTTCCGGTACTATTATAGAGGATTTAATTTGAGATGCTAAATACCATCCTGGTTCAGGGTTTGATTTAGGCTGAGGAATAGTATCAATACCTTTAATGATATTATAAACTTCATTTAAATCTACTTCTTCTGTTTGAAAATCAAAAGAAATTTTATTTTTCTCTTTCCTAAAATTACTAACATAGCCGAACCAAGCTCCTATTATTTTATGAGTTTCTGCTTCAACTTTTATAAAGAGCGTAGGAGCATTTTCTACGAGTTGATGACTCTGTAAGTTAAATTTTATAAGGCTTTTGGTATAGGAAGTAGATTTAAGTTCTTTGTTATCCCAGTGCTTATCCCAATGAGTTATCATTACATAAACAGGTTTTTCCTTCATAGTTGATAATTTTAAGATTGAAGTTATGCCAAAGAGCGATCATTTCACCAGTTTTTAAATCCCATTTCCTTAAGCTTCCTCTCAAACTCCTCAACGCTCATAAGGATCCTTCTTGGCTTTGGACCTTCGGGGGGAGATAGAAAACCAAGTTTTTCCAGTTGATCTATTATTTTGGCCGCTCTGGGGAACCCCACGCCCAACCTCCTTTGAACCATACTCGCGGAACCATAACCAACCTCCGCGCAAACCATCGCCGCTTCCAATATCTTCTTATCTATCTTCCCCACCCCGGATCTTGGGACATTTTCTTCCCCTTCCTCTTCAAACACAAACTTATAAGGATAATAATTTTCAAGGGTTTCACTTAAAAGGTTTTTAAAATCTTCAGGTGGGATTTTTAATATTTCCTCCGCAATGTGGGATAATCTCTCCACCCTCTCGTTATAAGCAGGTTCATCATCCCTAAATATTGCGGAGAATACCCCCTCCTCCCTAGCCATTTTCAGGAAAACCTTAACCTTTTCTTTATCTATTTTCCACATCGAAGAAAGCTTACTTGAAACGTGATCAAGCAGTAGCCTTTCCGCATAGTGGTGCGACGCGTAAAAGCCGTGTACCCTTACAGGTTCAGGCCTGTCACTTAGAAGAACAAGCATATCCCCCTTACCCAAAAGTCTTTCCGCCCCTTCCACATCCAATATTGTCCTTGAGTCAAACCTTGAAGCGGTCTTTAGGGCGATCCTTGTAGGGAAGTTTGCCTTTATTACTCCAGTTATAACATCCACGGAGGGCCTTTGAGTTGCAGTTATAAGGTGTATCCCAACTGCGCGGGCGAGCTGAGCGATCCTTTGAATATACTCGGCGGTTTCCTTTGGAGAGAGCATCATAAGGTCCGCCAGCTCATCTATCACTATGACAATATAAGGCATCCTTTCTATTTCAAATTTCGGAGCCCTCAAATTGAAGCTCTCTATATCCCTAGCCCCTATTGCGGACATTATAGCGTACCTATCGTCCATTATGCTAACCGCGGTTTTTAAGGCGAATACAGCCTCCTTTACGGTTTTTGCGACCGGTAAAGCAAGGTGGGGTAAGCCCTCAAAGGTTGAAAGCTCTACTCTCTTCGGATCTATGAGGATCAGGTTCAGATCCTCGGCTGAGTTTTTCTTTATAAGAGCCGAGATTATAGCGGTAAGCAGTATGCTTTTGCCCGAACCCGTTGCTCCTCCTATTAGAATGTGTGGTGCGGACCCTATGTTTATCCTAAAAGGATTCCCCAAAACATCAACACCTATGGGTACCTCAAGGGTTGCCCCCTTTACTATCTCATCCTCAAAGTCCTCCAAGTTATAAAATACCCTTTCATCGTTTGGTATTTCAAATCCTATGTTCCCATTCGGAAGCGGTGCCACTATTCTTACGGGCTTTTTCAACCTAACATAAAGGTCATCCTCCAGCTTACTTATGGACTGCACCCTGACCCCCGGCGCCGGCTCAAATTCATAAACCGTCAATACCGGACCTTTTGATACCTTTACAATTTTACCCTTAATTCCGAATTCCGAGAGTTTATCCAGGAGTTCTTCACCATCTTCCTTATCCTCCATATCCTCCATATCCTCCCTATCCTCTTCTACATTCTCTGCTTTTTCTTTCACTTTCTCTTCCATTTTCTCCTTTTTCTCTGTTCTCCACCTCAGATCCTTCACCATAGGAATTAACAAGGGTATTAAAGGGACCAAAGAAAGGAGAATTGGGAACAAACCAAACGCCTGTCCCCTCAGGATCAAGTATATACCCCACAAAAACAGGGATGAGGATAGGACAAACCTGTGATCCACGGGAAAGAAGGGATCAATTACGAGCCATAGGAAGGGGACGATGGGTAAGGGACCGAGGAGTCCCTTGAGGTAAGAGATTGCGCCGAACTTTGAGAGTAAGTAGGATAGGATCCCCAAGAGTCCCACCAAAGGTGAGATTCTCCTGATAAAAACATCCGCCCTTGAAAAATAATACAAAATCCAAATTCCGAAGAATAATACACCAAAAACTATCTTATCCACGACCTCTCTATTCCGAACATTATCCTAAGGGCAAAGGCAACCTGCCCGAACCCCAAACCCAAATATATTCCCCTTTTGGCGGCGTTTTGGGGAACTGAAAGTAGCCAATCTGTCAGGGCGGAAATGTTCCCACCCAAAAAGTTGAATATGGGTGGAAGAAGGATTACAAACGCGCCACCCATAAGAAAACCTCCCAAGAACCTACGGAACAAAAGCTCGGAACCGTAAAGTTTCCTAGTGTTCGTAAAAATCCAAAGGCCAGCCAAAAACAAGAAAACGCTTAGAGCTATGGGGAAAACGATGTTTGAGTAAAGGACCCTACCTATCATTATTACGGATGCGGTTATTAGCAGTATTAAAGCGTTGAAATTCCTAGCCCTGAAGGCCCTGTAAGCCGCGGAAGCTATATAAAACGCAAGGATGGAGAACATCGTGGCATCAAGGGGCAGATATACGTTCAGGAAGAGCCACATAAAGGTGGAGTTTTGGGCAAATGGAGATCCGTACCTCCACCAGGCGAAGAAACCCCATATAACGGTCGTAAAGAAGCTTATAATAAGGACACCGCTGAAGAGTGTATTCTTACCCTCCTGTATGTTCCTCATATGATAGAGTATTAAGCTATCTACCCCCAAAAGTAAGGCAAATCCCGAGATGACTATTGCAACTATTAGGGCGTAAGTTTGTATATCCTCTGCACCCTTTAGGAAGAATGTTATTGTTGAAAAGAGGGCGCTTAGGATCACCACGATTACAGGTCCCTGCCTCTGCATTTTACCCTCCTATTTTAGCGCATTAACCATAATCCTAACAACTTCCCCAAACTGCGGATTGAAAATGGATAAAGTTGCAAAGATAGAACCAACGGATATAATTATGGCACTCAAAGCCTTAAACCAGTCCCCCGTCTTTATGCTTGCCACCTCAAGGGGATTTCTGGAGATGTAAGCGGATGCAGCGTAAAGCTCGTCCCCTATTAGAGTATGGTCGCATGAAGCGATGAAGAAGGGTAACTGGTCTATTGAAGTTGTACCCGCAGTGGTTATAGCCCCACTTACATGCGCGTTTTCCGCCAAAATTAGGGATTCCGCGTAGAAGTAACCCATCATAAATACCGCCCCGGGTTTTAACCTCTGCATCAAACCGCTCATTCCGGATGCAAACCCAAACTGCTCGGAGGTTAAGAAGAAAATATCGTTTTCCCTGTAAAGGTCAGGTCTCCCGCTTTCAAGGTAAGCCTCCTTGACCACTTCCCTCGCTGCGGCGAGGGTTAGGGGGTCGTTGTTTGGCATTAGAACTGGAACCTCATATAGGGAAGACTTTCTTGTAACGTGCTTTAAAACCGTTAAACCTGCAAGGATGGCCAGATTATCTATGCTACCTATACCCGTAGTGTATATTATGGGTCTTCCCATTTCCGCCGTCCTTCCCACCGCTTCATCTATAGCATCAAGCCCAGCTATTCTCCTTATATAAAGTCTCGGGTTTATCCTCGCCAAATATAACAGAAAGACAAATAGGGCGGAAAAAAGTAAGATACCTATCAGTATGTTCGTTTTTGAGGTGTCAAAGGATATTACGGAAGCCTTTTGAGGGATTGGGTTTTCCAATTTCACCGTTATCCAACCCGTATCAAACTTCTCCTTCCCGTAATATACCCTAACTAAGTATTCACCCTTCGTCTTCGTCGTATCAATCAGTAAAGTTTCTGGATATATTATCTTTCCTAAGGATATGGGTTTTTCCTTGGGGTTAAGCTTGTCTGCCTTGAAAACCTCTATGGAATCCGCCTTCAGTTTTTCCCCGAATTTAACGAGAATTAAAACGCCCGCATCGGTCCCTTTAACTTCTACCCTATCAACGCCAACAAGGGAAAATAGGAATATCATAATATCCGTGTATTATAAAAGGGATCGGGATATGGGTAAAATATCAAGGCTCGCAACTTTATATATCTTGATATCTTGAGATTGTTGGATTTTTAATGGAGCTTCCTTTATCATACACCTTACTCTTTCCAAAATTTCCTCAAAGTTTTCCCGCTTTTCCTCAAAAACGAATTATAATCTTGCTATCGGATTCTGACCTCACCTGTGCAAGTCTTTAAACAACCTGCGATAATTGCTCATCATAAAGCACCTCCTCGTAAAAACCCCGAACTGATACTTACAAATTATGGAGTTTCAGGTTTTAGTAGAACTTCACCCACCTCAAGCCGGGAACCCTATACTGGATGTAAATCTCAAGGTCAGCGGTGTAGGGACCTGATCCGGTTAGGCTGATAGATTAATCTCATTTTTTATGAAAAGCTTTCGTTGGGAAAAACAAAAATAGTATCTATAACGATTATCCTTTATACTCCCTTTGGTAGATAATTTTACGGACGAAACTGATCCATAAAGTTTTAATTTTTAGAATATTTATCCGCATTATAATACTCACCTCGGCCCCATCGTCTAAGGGCTAGGACGCCACTCTTTCAAGGTGGAAATGGGGGTTCGAGTCCCCCTGGGGCCATTGCCCTTATTAAGGTATTCAACACCTGAGCTCCTTTCCCTTTGGTCTGAATCCAACAAATTCAGGACTTGGGCTAAGGTTGAATGGGCGGTTGCCAAGGCTCAAGAGGAATTAGGTATAATTCCCAAAATTGGGCTTTCCGAAAGGCTTGAAAAACTTATAAACGACGAGGAATTTTGGGAGGATATTCCAAGGCAGGTTGAGGAAATAGAAAAAAGGTATGAGCATGATGTTTTAGCTTTCTTGGCGGTGATAGAAAGGGATCTTGGGGATATTGGAAGGTTCCTACATTTCGGTTTAACCTCTTCCGATGTGGTTGATACCGCAAATTCCCTTCTTTTAAAAAGCGCCCTTGAGTATATCCTTGAAGAGTTGAAACTTCTCTCTGATGCACTGTTTGAAAAGGCAAAAGATTACAAGTATGACCAAGTTATGGGTAGGACACACGGGGTTTTTGCCCAACCCACCACTTTTGGGTTAAAGTTTCTAAGTTTTTACTCCGAGGCCTTAAGGAACTTGAAGAGGTTGAAGGATGCTATAGAGGAGGTATCATACGGGAAAATTTCGGGAGCTGTGGGAAATTACTTGACGAATCCACCGCAGGTTGAGGAGCTTGCCCTCTCTTACCTGGGACTAAAGGTTGAGCCCGTTTCCACACAGATAATACCCAGGGACAGGTACGCCTTCGCCCTAAATATCCTTTCCCTAATTGGTTCCTTTTTGGAGAGGTTCGCACTTGAGATAAGGTTATCTTCAAGGACGGAAACGGGGGAGATATTTGAGCCTTTCGGTAAGGATCAGAGGGGTTCATCCGCAATGCCCCACAAGAGGAATCCCATAAAGAGCGAGAGGCTTACAGGCATAGCCCGCCTTTTGAGGGGTTGGGCCCTTGCGGAAAATGAAAGCGTTGCCCTGTGGCAAGAAAGGGATATAAGCCATTCCTCCGTTGAGAGATTTATACTCCCCGATGCAACCACAACCTTACATTATGCCCTGAGGCTTGCGAGGAACCTTGTAAAAAATTTGGTTATTGATAGGGAAAGGGCAAAGGAGAACATTGAAAAATTCGGGGATTTCTATCTATCTTCGGTCCTATTAATGGTGTTGACGGAAAAGGGGGCAAGCAGGGATGAGAGTTACGCTTGGGTAAAGGAGGTATCCCAAAACTCCTTCGAAAAGGGTACGAGCATATTGGAAGAGGCATTAAAACATGAAAAGATCCGCCAATTCGTGGGAGAGGATGAACTTAGAAGAAGGTTAAGGTTGGACCCCAAAATTTTTGTGGATCAAATTTTTGATAGGTTCTCTGCCATAGAATAGGATTTATGCTCCTTAAAAGACTTAATCTGCCGGGGGACCTGAAAAACTTAAACTACGGCGAACTTAAGGTTTTGGCGGAGGAGATTAGGGAACTGATAATTTCCGTTACATCCGAGAATGGGGGGCATGTGGGACCGAACTTGGGGGTGGTGGAGCTAACGATCTCACTCCTTAGGAACTTTGATGTCCCAAGGGATAAAATAATTTGGGATGTCTCGCATCAAACTTACGTTTATAAGATCTTGACCGATAGGTTGGGCAGGTTTCATACGCTGAGAACCTACGGGGGTATATCCGGCTTTTCCAACATATTTGAAAGCCCATATGACCCTTGGGGGGCTGGGCATGCGGGAACAGCGCTATCCGCGGCGCTTGGATTTGCCAAGGCAAGGGATTACACGGGGGAAGAATACAAAGTGGTGGCGGTAATTGGGGACGCATCATTAACGGTGGGTATGACCTTGGAGGCTATGAACAACGCGGGTAGCCTCGGCGTGGATCTGATAACTGTTCTAAACGACAACGGATGGTCAATAGATAAAAACGTAGGAATAATCGCCTATATCCTCTCAAGGGTTCAGGTATCTCCAACCTACAACATCCTAAGGGAAAAACTTTATTCCCTCCTTCCAAGGAAGGGAAAGTATTGGGGTTCAAAGCTTCAAGATGTGATAAAAACCATCGTTCAGGATCCCGCGGCTCTTTTTGAATTCTTCGGCTTTAGGTATATTGGACCCATTGATGGGCATAATATTGAGGTTCTTGACGGGATCTTTTCAAAGGCAAAGAATTTAAAAGGACCCATATTGATACACGTAATAACGGAAAAGGGTAGGGGGTTTAAACCTGCCCTCGCTGATCCGGAGACCTTTCACGGTTTGGGACCTTATGATAAAATTGATGGGAAAGCGAAGAAAAAAAGTGACCTTCCCACCTACTCATCCGTTTTTGGGAATACCGTCCTTGAGATAGCAAGGATTGATCCTTTGGTTGTGGGTATAACCGCTGCGATGCCAAAGGGGACGGGTTTGGATAAACTTAGGGATAACTTAAGGGCCCAGTATTTTGATGTGGGGATAGCGGAACAGCACGCGGTAACCTTCGCGGGTGGCCTTGCCAGATCCGGCGTAAAACCCTTCGTCGCCATATATTCCACATTCCTCCAAAGGGCTTATGATAGCATTATACACGACATCGCCTTACAAAATCTCCCTGTGAGGTTTTTCCTTGATAGGGGAGGGCTCGTTGGGGATGATGGACCCACACATCATGGTGTATTTGACCTCTCTTACCTAAGGGCTATTCCCAACTGTGTGATCGCTGCCCCAAAGGATGGGGACGAGTTTATAGATCTGATATACACCGCTTGGAAATACGAGGAGGGTCCTATATTCGTGAGGTACCCGAGAGGCACGATCCCAAGACCTCTAACCGGTAAAAATCCCGAAATTTTGGAGATCGGGAAGTGGGAAGTTCTCCTTAAGGGGGAGGATATACTTCTTCTTCCCGTTGGGTACTTCGTTTATCCCGTTTTAGAAATAGCAAATTCCCTATCAGATATGGGTATAAATCCGACGGTTGTAAACGCGAGGTTCGTTAAACCGTTGGATGGAGAACTTTTAAATTCCTTGGTTGAGAAGCATAGGTTTATTTTCACCTTTGAAGATAACGTTTTAAATGGGGGGTTTGGGAGTGCTGTCTTGGAGTTCTTGGCGGATAGGGGGCTTTTGAATGGGAAAACCATCGTAAGGTTCGGAATACCGGATAGGTTTATTACGCACGGGGATAAAGGCTTGCTCCTTAAGGAAATAGGGCTTGACAACGAAAGCTTGAAAGAAAAAATTTTAAAAGTTTTAAAGTTTTCTCACCCTTAAAATACACACCTAAACGGCGGCGGTAGCTCAGGGGTAGAGCACCAGACTGTGGCTCTGGGGGTCGCGGGTTCGAATCCCGTCCGCCGCCCTTTGAAGATAGCTGTAGTAGGGGCGACGGGTTTGGTGGGCAGGAAAATATTGGAGGTTTTAGAGGAAAGGTTGTGGAGGGAAAATCCCGAGATAATACCCCTCGCCTCAAAAAGGTCTGAGGGGAAAGTTGTTGAATTCCTCGGCAAAAAGATTGAGGTAATACCCATAGAGTACGGGATCCCAAATGTGGATTTTGCCATATTTTCCGCGGGTTCCGATGTGGCAAGGACTTATGCTCCCCTCTTTGTGGAAAAAGGGGCGGTGGTTATAGACAACTCAAGTGCCTTCCGTTTGGAGCCGGATGTTCCACTAGTGGTTCCCGAGGTAAACCCAGAGGAAGCGTTTAAACACAGGGGGATAATCTCAAACCCTAACTGCTCCACAATACAGATGGTCGTCTTCCTAAAACCTCTACTTTCCGCCTTCGGCATAGAGGAGGTCTTTGTTGCCACATATCAGGCTGTTTCTGGAGCTGGTATGAGAGGACTTATTGCGTTAAACGAAGAGGAGAAGGGTGGTATATTTGACGAAACCCCATTTCCTACGAGGATATATAGGAACGTCATACCTCAGATAGGGGAGTTCTCGGAAGGCTACTCTACGGAAGAATGGAAGATGATTAGGGAAACAAAGAAGATCCTAAAAAGCGATATCAAGGTTTATCCGACAACGGTTAGGGTTCCCGTTGAAATAGGCCACAGTGAGGCGATAACGGTGATCCTAAGGAGCTCCCCATCTTTAAGCGACGTATACGATGTTCTGGAGAAACAGGAAGGTTTGAAGGTTTTAAGGAATGGGTTTGCGACCCCCATAGACGTTGAGGATAAAGATTTTGTTGTAGCAAGTAGGATAAGGTTCAGCCCGGAAAACCCAAGGGCGTTGAGTGCTTGGGTGGTTGCAGATAATCTTAGGAAAGGCGCGGCAACAAACGCGGTTCAGATTTTACAGCTTTTAATAGGTGGATTGGGATAGCTTACAACCCCATCTTGTTGAGCTCAGAACCAGGTTAATAAGGGTGATAATTGTTTATGTTCTGGTTTCGTTCGTAATGTGGTTCTTTCACGAAAAAATTATTCATTTTATATCCCAACCCGTAGGGAAGCTTTATATTTTCAACGTTCAAGATGCATTTATGGTTAGGTTCAAAGTTTCCTTGCTTTCCGCCCTTTTCCTTTGTTTCCCTTATTTTGTTTGGGAAGTTTGGGGTTTTATATCACCCGCCTTGTACCCCAAGGAAAAGCTTGCGGTAGGACTCATCCTCCTTTCCACCCTTCTCCTTTTCTATACGGGAGCCTTTTTATCGGTTTTCGTGATAGTACCAAGGGCGGTTGAATTCTTGCTATCCTTTGCTGGGAACTTTCAGTTAGTGATAGGGGCGAATCAATATTTGAACTTCATATTCTGGAGTGTGGTTATATTTGGAACACTTTTTGAGATCCCTATAGCAATTGGGATATTGGCAAGGTTTGGGATTTTAAATCATAAAACCCTATCAAGGAGAAGGAGGGAATTCATAGTTTTGATAGTAATCCTCGTTGCGGTTATATCCCCAACCGTAGACGCTATAAGCCTTATTTTGATGTCCTTACCCTTAATAATCCTATATGAGATCGGAATTTGGGTGGCAAGGATCGTTGGGGGTAATAAAAACTAACTTATAATATTCCGACGATGAAGAACCACAGGAGGAGAAAGCCCAAGCCGTTGGGGCAGGTGGAGAGGTTGGAAAGTTATCTAAGTCCAGATTGGTGGAAGAGAATTTTTGATTCCCTTTACTTAAAAACCGACGCTGATGTGGTGTGCGATGAAAGGATCACAAAGGAGGAGGTGGATCTGTTTTTGGATATATTGAAACCCGATAAGGAAAGCAGAATTTTGGATCTATGTTGCGGTCAGGGTAGGCATTCCCTTGAGATGGCGAGGAGGGGATTTGTAAACGTTGAGGGTTTGGATAGGTCAAGGTACCTTATACGGAAAGCGAAAGCAAAGGCTAAGGAAGAAAACTTGCCCGTAAGGTTCAGGGAGGGGGATGCCCGTAATCTACCTTATCCTTCGGATACCTTTGACTTTGTAATTATAGCTGGAAACAGCTTCGGATACTTTGATAACCCAAACGATGATGTTAGGATCTTGCGAGAGGTTTTTAGGGTTTTAAAACCTTACGGTAAGGTTTTACTTGACCTTGCGGATGGGGATTACCTTTCAAAAAATTACCAAAAGATGTCCTGGGAATGGATAGACAAGAAGAGGCTCGTATGTAGAGAGCGGGAGCTATCGTCAGACAAAACCCGCCTAATATCGAGGGAGATAATAATACACGTAGAGAAAGGGGTTATAGCGGATAGGTTTTACGCGGAGAGGTTATACACTAGGGAACTGATCAGGAAAGTACTTGAGGAAGTGGGTTTTATGGAAATTACGTTTCACACCGAAATACTCACAAATTCCCAGAGAAACCAGGATCTCGGTATGATGGAAAGGAGGATAGTTGTAAGTGCAATAGCAAAGAAGGAATCATCAAGGAGGGAAGTAAAAAGGGAAAAAACGGTAGTGGTGCTCCTCGGGGATAGCTCAAAACCCGATCCCGTAAAACCTTATGGTATATTTGATGAGGATGACATTGAGGTTATCGCTGAGCTAAAAAAGGCACTCCGAGATTTAAAGGGCTACGAGTTCATTTTCCTTGAAAATCACGATAACCTGATACAAACCCTTGAAAAACTTAAGGCTAAAACGGATATAGTTTTTAACCTGTGCGATGAAGGTTTCCAAAACGATCCAAAAAAGGAGCTTCATATTCCCGCCCTCCTTGAGATCCTCAATATACCTTATACGGGCTCTCCCCCCCATTGTCTTGCCATATGCTACGATAAATCAATAGTGAGGGCTATAGCTAAGGATATGAGAATACCCGTTCCTAAAGGAATATTGATAAATCCGGAAGATACGAAATTTAAGCTTCCTTTCGGCTTTCCCGTGATTATAAAACCTGCTATGGGGGATGGGGGTTTTGGGATAACCAAGGAAAATGTTGTAAATAGCTTTGAGGAGTTCATAAACGTTATATCAAACTTAAGGGGAAATTTTGGATACGACAAGCCGATCCTTGTTGAAGAGTTCCTTACCGGTAAAGATTTAACCTTTGGGATCATAGGCAACCCTCCAGATCACATATCCCTACCTATAATAGAGGAGGATTACTCCAGCCTTCCCGATGGGTACCCTAAAATATGCGGGTATGAGGCGAAATGGCTATCCGATTCCCCATACTGGGGAATAAATTCTGTACCCGCCGATCTCCCAAGGGAAACTGAAAAATTTATAAAGGAAAGTTCCCTCAAGCTCTTTGAAAGGCTAGGATGTAGAGATTATTGTAGGTTTGATTGGAGACTTGATAAGGACGGGAACCCAAGGCTACTTGAAGTAAATCCCAATCCAGCGTGGTGTTGGGATGGGCACCTTGCGAAGATGGCAAAATTTGCGGGTATTTCATATCAAGAAATGTTAAAATTAATTTTGGAATCCGCCCTCAAAAGGATCTACAAAATCCCAACTAACCCCTTTATTTCATAAACTTTCCTCAAAACCTCCGCCTTAGTCTCAACCACCTCCATTTCCAATTCCAAAACTTCGTTGTATAGCATAAAAACATCGTAAAGGTTGGATCTACCGGATCTGTAATTTTCCCTTTCTAAATTCAAAACCCTTTCCATCTCCTTTAACGAATTCTCCAAACTCTTTAAGGACTCAAGGGAAGAGATGTAATCCCCATACACTCCCCTAATCTGTGCGATTCTCTTTTCCCTCTCAGCCCTATACATATACTCCTCCATCTTATATTCCTCACTGCTTGAATTTAACTCCCCCCAATACCTCAGGATCCATATTGGAAGTTCAATGGATAAGGAAAAGGAAAACTTGCGGTCGTGATAAAGAATACCTGGCGATAAGGTTAAAGGAAGGATCTTTGAGAAATTCTCGTAATTTTTTGATCTTTTTATGTGCTCCCTGTATTTCAAGCTTGGGGAATTTTCCAAAAGTTTCATCAGGCTATCCAAGTTAGGAAGGGTTTCAACCTCTGGGAGAAAAATTTCCCCCACATCATCTCCATAATAGAACTTTACCAGTTCCTCCACACGCCTTAAATCCCCCTCAATTTTTCTTATTTTTGCGTTTATCAATTCCATCTTTGCCCTTATAACTTTAGCTTCCGAAAGCCTTAAGTTTCCCCCCTTATACTGATATTCCGAGAGTTTTATCAAATTATCTAAGTTATCTGAAAGCTTCCCTAATATCCCCCTTTTTTCCCTCAAAACCCCCCATTCAAGGTAAGCCTCCACAGCGGATAAAACGAAAGAATTTTCAAGATCCATACCCTCGTATCTCTTTGCCCTTTTTAATTCCCTCAATGAAAGGAGCTTAAAGGGTTGGGAGATCTTTATCGGTTGCTCAAGGGATATTGCACCATCCATAAACATAGCATTATAGGAAAGCATAGGGTATTCTGGTGAGAGTTCGGAAAGGAAGGCATAAGAATAAACCTTCTCAATTTTTCTATATGCAAGGACCTCGTAGTTCTTTTTGACCCCCTTTATGTAATCCTCCAAAGTTAAACAAATCAAAGTTATCATCTCTTCCTCCCGTAAATCACAGAATAAATTGCGGGGTAAATAACCAAGGTTAATATGAGGGCAAAGAATATTCCCCCCACCATAGGAGCGGTTATCCTCTTTATAACTTCCGAACCTATGCCCGTTTCAAACATCGCGGGTATTAGGGATGTGAAGGTGGTAAGCGTTGTCATAACCTTCGGCCTGAGCCTGTTTAGCGCCCCTTCCCTTATCCCCGCCAAAGGATTGTGCGGGTGATTCTTTAAACCTATATCCATAAATAATAGCATAACTACGCCCATCTCCGCGGAGATCCCCAGTAGGGCGATGATACCCACCCAGCTTGCTATGGACATTTTATAATTTAAGAGATACATCAATCCCAAGGCTCCGAAAAGGGTAAAAGGGATCCCAAGCAGAACTATAACGGATTTTAGGAGGGAGCGGAAGTTTAAATAAAGTAGGAAAAGAATTGCCAGGATTGTTATTGGTAGGATAAACATCAGGCTTTCCCTCACCCTCTTAATATCCTCGTACTGTCCCGAAAATTCAAGGAAATACCCCCTAGGTAAGGTTAATATTTTCAGCTTCTCCTTTGCTTTCTCCACGACCTTTCCCAGATCTGCCCCTTCTTTTGGTATAATATAAACGAAACTTGCAACAAAACCATCCTCGTTCCTTATCTCGGAGGGGGCCTCAGAAACCACAACATCCGCAACATTTCCCAAGGTAGTTATAGCACCGGAAGGTGTTATTATCTCAAGGTTTTTTAAATCTTCTATTTCGTCCCTGAAAGCCCTTGCCAAGCGCACCCTTATAGGATACCTCTCCCTTCCCTCCACCGAAAGATCCAAAGGGGAACCTCCTACGATCTTTTCCAATATCTCCATTATATCCTTCACACTAAGCCCATATTCCGCAAGCTTCTCCCTCTTTGGAATTATATTTATATAAGGGGATCGTGCGGATCTCTCGGCAAAAGCGTTAAGTATTCCCTCCGAATTTTTCAACAATCTCTCAATTTCCAATGCCAGACTTTCCGTCTTAAAGGGATCATCCCCAAGTACCTTAATTCCCAATGGTGTCCTTATCCCGGTCTTAAGCATATCTATCCTCACCCTTATAGGCATACCCCAGGTGTTTATCCAACCGGGAAAGTTAAGCGCAGAGTTAAGTTCCTTTATTAAGCTGTCAAGATCCATTCCCTTTCTCCACTGTTTCTTAGGTTTTAGCAGTATTACCGTTTCTATCATTGATAGGGGAGCGGGGTCCGTTGGTGTTTCCGCCCTGCCTATCTTCCCAAAAACCCTTTCAACTTCCGGAAAGGACCTTATTATGGAATCCTGCTTTCTTAAAACTTCAACCCCTTCGTCTAAGGGTATTCCGGGTACTGTTGATGGCATATACAAAATAGCCCCTTCGTTCAAGTTCGGCATAAATTCGGACGGAATTTTCCTAAGGATCAAAAGGGAAAATATGAGAAGCAAAAAAAGGGAAAGGATAAATGGGTAAGGTTTATTAACCGATAGTTCAAAAATCTTCCCATATGCCCGCTTTAGGAATGTGTTTATTGGGTTATCCTCTTCCCCGATAACCCTGCTTGGAAAGAAAGTAAGGATCAGGGCGGGAACCAAGGTAACCGAAAGAAATGTTGCGAAGAGCATAGTAAGGGTCTTTGTGAAAGCCAAAGGGAAAAAGAGCTTACCTTCCTCCCCCCTTAAATAGAAAACCGGCAAGAAGGAGACCGTTATTATTGCCAAAGAAAAGAATAAAGAAGGTGCAACCTCAGAAACCCCACTATATACGAGCTTAAACCTCTCCTCAAAGCTCCTAGGAGATCTCTCCTCAAGCTTTTTGAAAACATTCTCCACCATAACCACCCCCGCATCTATCATAACACCAACGCTCAGGATCATACCCGCAAGGCTCATTATGTTTGTAGTGATCTTGAATAGGTATATGAAAATGTAAGGTAAAACTAGGGCGATGGGTAAAAAGAGAATTATTGGAATAGAACCCCTTATGTTCATTAGGAATATGGCAACCACAACCAAAACTATCAGGATCTCCTTTATCAGGGTTTTGATGGTGGTTTCTATAGCCTCCTTAACCAAATCGCTCCTGTCGTACGTTATAACCAATTCCACACCTTCAGGAAGTTCAATTTTTCTAATAATTTCCTTCAACTCCTCTATAACCCTCAACACATTCTCCCCATCCCTCATAATAACTATTCCTCCCACCACCTCCCCCTTCCCGTCAAGATCCACCGCCCCCTCCTTTAAAGCGGGACCGATCTGAACAAAAGCAACATCCCCAATTTTTAGGCTAGCTCCTGTTTTCGGATCCACCTTCAATACCGCACTTTTAATATCCTCAACCGACCTTATATATCCGACTCCCCTAACCGTATAATACCTTTCCGAAACCTCCAAAAACCTCCCTCCTCTTTGAAGATTCGCGGACTTAACCGCATTTATAACTTCCCCAAAATTGATCCCGTAAGCTCTAAGTTTATAAGGATCCACATCTATTTGATATTCCTTGACATAACCCCCAACGCTTACCACATCCGCAACACCTTTAGCCTTTAACAACCTGTACCTCAAATAAAAATCGTTGAAAGCCCTTAAACTCGCAAGGTCAAACTTACCCCTTCTATCCACCAGGGCGTACATAAAGATCCAACCCAAAGATGTGGCGGGTGGTCCAAGTTCAACCTTTGCCCCTTCGGGTAGCCCTATGCCCGAGATATACTCCAAAACCCTGCTTCTTGCCCAATATATATCCGCTTCCTCCTCAAAAATCGCATATATCAATGCCTTATTTTGCATAGATATTCCCCTTACATTTTTCACCCTCGGAACGGAAAGTAGCTTCGATACCATAGGGTAAGTTATCTGATCTTCTATCGTTATCGGATCCTGTCCCTCCCAATCAACCTCTATTAAAACCTGCGTGTCGGAAATATCGGGTATCGCATCCAAAGGGGTCCTAATCATCAAAAAAACGGAAAGCGCAACCGTTATAACCGTAGAAAAAAGGATTATCCCCTTATTCCTTAGGCTCCAGAGGATGACCTTTTCCATCATTCATTTCCCCTCAAATTTTCATCCGCGGAGACGAAGAATACCCCCTTATGCACTATCTCTTCCCCCACCTTCAAACCCTCAACTATATAACCCCCATCAACTTCATATAGGATTTTTACAGCTTTCTTTTTAAACCCTTCCCCCTCTTTGGCAAAAACTATATCCCCTTCCCCGGTCCTAATAACCGCATCCTTTGGAACAAATATCCCACTTTTAAAGTCCATAACCTTAGCGGTTAAGACCATACCTGGAAATAAACCCTCCTTTGCTGGGATCACCACCAAAAATCTGACTGTCCTCGTCTCTGGATTTACCCCCGGTAAAATTTCGGCAATTTTTGAACTTATACCCTCAATCTCCACCGGAAGTCCAACCTTCAAAAGCTTTGCCTTTTCCTGTGGCACTTCCCCAACGAAGTACAGTATATTATCCGATAGGATCTCGTACAATGGTTCACCCGCCTCAAACCTTTCTCCCCTTTTCACATTAAGGTCCAATATCCTTCCCGAAACGGGCGATCTAAAGACCGCAAGGGAATCTTTAACATCATTTAAAGAGATCCCCATAAGGGAGAGCCTCTCAAGGGATAGATCCGAACCCCCCTTTAAATATTCCAAATATGTGGAATAAACCTCCGGGGAGTAGAATTCAAAAAGGGCTTCCCCTTTTTTAACGAACTTTCCTTGCCTATCCACAAAAACTTTAGTAATATAACCCGAAAATCTCGGACCTACGGAAAATATTCCATTTCTTGGGCTTTCTAACTTCCCAGCGGAATAAATAACTACGGGAGCCCGTGAACTATCAACCTTGTAAAGGGAAATGTTTAAATTATCAAATTTCGCGCCGTGTTCGTGTCCCTTGAAACCTCCGCCCTTTACGGGAACATTTATATCCTTATATATCATCCTCCCCCCTACCTTTACCCTAACCTGCCAGGACCCCTCCATACTCACCTTTAATTTTCCCTCGTACTTGCCCTTACCCATCTCCTTTAAATCCGCGTACTCCCTCATCTCCGGCATACCCGGCATAGCGGGCATATATAAATAGAACTCATCTATTTTTGCGGGGGGATTAACCTCAACCCTAATCTCGTTTATCCCCACCTTTATTTCCCCATCCGAAGATAGAACCCTTATTTCGTACCCCTCACCCGAGAATTTCAAAACTTCCACATAGCCTTTTCCTGAGCATGATAGGAGCAGAAGCAAAACTAAATATATACTACGCATCATAGTAGGTATTGTAGGTATTATAAGGGTGTATCGACGTTATAATGCAAATGGGATTTTTTGCTTTCGCGCAGATGGACGCCCTTAGGTCCAACCTGAGGGTGGGAGGTACCTATCAGGATCCCGTTCCCGATAAGTTCCACACCCCCATAATATGGTACGCCTTAGAGAACGCCCAGAACGAGGATTACTGGAAGGACGTTGATATAAGCAAAGTCGTGATGATTCTAAGAAGTGGGAAGGATGAAAGATCCGCGGGAATTTCAAGCTTGCTTAGGAAATGGAACATAAACAGGGTGGTGGGGAGGAGCATACAACCCGAAGCCATAAACCTTATAACAGTTGAATTTCCGAACCCCACGAGGGAAAAGGTTTTGAATTTCTTAAGGGAAGCAAAAGAAAATCCCGACGTGATCGTCGCGGAACCCGAGGTGATACACAGGAAGATGGTCTGTCCCCCTAACGACACCTATTGGAACTACCAGTGGGGTCCTTACGTAATTTGGGCGGATTCCGCCTGGTGTTATACGATGGGGGACACGATGGTTATGGTCGCGGTTTTAGATCAGGGCGTGGATTACACGCATTCGGATCTCGGGAACGTCAGGTACGGGTACGATTTTGTAGATAATGACTCGGATCCGAGGCCGGATAATCCCTACACGGAGGAGCACGGCACCCATGTTGCGGGAACCGTAGCTGCTACCCTCAACAACTCCTTGGGTATAGCGGGTATGGCCAACGTGAGAATATTCGCGGGTAGGGTTTTGGACGAAACGGGAGGAGGGACATCAACCTGGGTTGCAAATGGGATCTTGGGTGCCTCTTCTATTTCAAGGGTAAGGGTCATAAATATGAGCCTCGGATCATCTACCCCCTCAAGTCTGATCCAAATGGCATGCGATACCGCATGGAACAGGGGAAAGCTCCTAATAGCGGCATCGGGTAACGACGGGAGTTATGGGATAAGCTACCCCGCTGCCTTCCCCTCGGTTATCGCCGTGGGGGCCATAGGTACGGACGGTTATTACCTTTACTTAGCCCCCTATTCCAACTACGGACCTGAGCAAGAAATAACCGCGCCGGGTGGGGATAACAACACAGGGTTCTGCATCCTCTCAACATTACCGCTTAACTCTTACGGAGACATGGGTTCGGGTTGTAGCTGGGTGGGAACATCAATGGCGACTCCACACGTATCCGGCGTTGCAGCCCTCGTATTCTCGGTAAGGCCGAGCCTGACAAACTCTATGGTGAGAACAATATTGAGAAACTCAACTTTTGATCTCGGTAGTCCCGGGTGGGATATGTATTACGGTTATGGTATGATATGCGCCCACTGCGCTGTCCTGAACGCCATGTCTGGTGTTGAGGAAGGCGCAAAGAACGAAACCAAAAAACCCTTTGAACTTAACGGGAATATCCTTAAGGTATATGAGGAAGCTTCGCTGTTTTACCCAAATGGGGCGAAAGCCCAAGACATAAAAGGTGAAACCCCGATTGCCCTTAAGAAGGGGGTTTGTTTCCTTAAGGTTAAGGGCAGAACCTATAAGATCCTGGTTCTTTAGAACCACCTTATAATATTCCTATGCTCCCAAATTTGAATTTGGCCCTTTGGATGTTTCAAAATGCCCAGATGGAAAACGGAGAATACGTATATACGATGTCGGACGGGAGCAAGGTGTATTTCACGGTTGATCCGAATCTTCAGCAGATAGCCAACACCCTGATATCAACCTACCCTAAGGAAATTGAGGGTATAGTTTTGTTTGATTTGAGAAGTGGGAGGATCCTCGCTATGGCGGGCCTTTATAGGGGAGAAAAAAGCCTTTATCCCTTTAAAATGAACAAGTACCCCGCCGCTTCTATCTTTAAGATTATAACACTAATTTCCTTCCTCGAAAACAATGACGTAAAACCCGAGGATACCTTTAGATTTTGCCCACCCGTTTATAGAAAAAGGCCACAAAAATGGTTAAACTGCGAGAGGGGGTACTTCTCAACTTTATACAACGCCTTCGGTACATCAAATAACCCCCTTTTCGGAAGGCTGGCGGTCATGTTAGGTTTCCCATCTATAATGAATGTGGCAAGGAGGTTTTATTTCAACGATACCGTAGATGGGATACCCTTCGGGATAATCAACCCGCCTAAGAACGATTACGATCTTGCCCTTTTAGGAAGCGGTTTTGATCACTCAACCCTAAACCCAATCCAGGCCATAAGGCTAACAATAATCTCAAGCACGGGTTTGGATGTTGAGCCTTATATAATAAGCAGGGTAGTGTCGAAAAACGGAACGATAATTTACAGGGCAACCCCAAGGGTCCTTGGGAGGGTCATAAAGGAGGATGTGGTGGAAAAGTTCAGGGAGATAGCGGTATCAACGGTTTTGGATGGTACCGCAAAAAAATATTTCAAGGATAGGGATGGGAGGGTTCTAACGGGCGTTAAGGTGGGAGGAAAAACCGGAACCTTAAGTAGTAGAGAGCTTGGGGGTTTAACCGAGTGGTTTGTAGGTTTTGCGCCTGCGGAGAACCCCGAGGTGGGAGTAGTCGCCTTCTCCGTCGGAAATCCTTCCCCCGTTAAGCCCCAATACCTAGCCATGAGGATCCTTCAGGCTTACTTTATGGGTAAATTGGAGGGAGTACCTATCGCTTACAGGAGGTTTAGGAATAACTCTTCGGGACTTTAACTTACCTTAAAGGCAAACTTGACCTTCTCTATACCCTCGACCAATCTATCTATATCCTCGGTTAGGTTGAATACGGATAGGCTTGCCCTGACGCTTTGGTTGTAAGGGATCCTTAGCCTTTGATGTAAAGGATGGGCGCAATGGCCCCCCGATCTAACCATGATCCCCTCCAATCCCAAATACCAAGCTACATCGTGGGGATGAACCCCCTTGACGTTAAAGGATACAAGGGAGGTCCTGAATTTTGGCTCAGGACCGTAAACTTCAACCCCTTTTATACCCTTCAAGGAGAAGTAGAGATATTCCGTAAGTTTCCTTTCGTAATTTTCAATAAAATCGTATCCAATTTCGTTTATAAAATCCACCGCATAACCCAAGCCTATCACCCCGCCTATGTTTGGCGTTCCGGCCTCGTACCTCTGGGGACTTTCCGCCATAATAAAATCGTCAATATAAACCTCTTTTATCATACTACCTCCCAAAATTAATGGTTCCCCATCCTCCAAAATCTCAATTTTCCCCCAAAGTACCCCCGTTCCCGAAGGTCCAAACATCTTATGCCCCGAAAATGCCACAAAATCCGCCCCCAAGCTTCCCACGTTTATGGGATGATGTGGTATATACTGCGCCCCATCCAAAACTACGAAGGCGGAAACTTCTTTCGCCTCCTTGATTACTTCCCTCAAAGGTGGTATTACGCCGAGGACGTTTGATGCCATAGTAATTGCCAAAACTTTCACCCTCTTATCCAGCTTCCTCCGAAAATCCTCCATATCCAAAAACCCATCATCCGTAATATCAATCACTTCAAAATTCGCTCCTTTTTCCCTCGCCAAGTTCATCCAGGGCAAAAAGTTCGCATGGTGTTCAAGTATGCTCACCAAAATTTTATCCCCCGGATTTATATACTTTTCAAGGATCTTTGCGGCGAGGTTTATGGCTTCTGTTGCGTTTTTTGTGAATATAACCTCCTCTGCCTTTGAGTTTATAAGCTTTGCAACCTTCGCGCGAGCTTTCTCGTACTCCTCCGTCGCCCTCTCCGCCCATGGATATGCACCCCTATGGACATTTACGGGGAACTCCTCCTCGTACATCCTCACCGCGGATATTACGGATCTCGGTTTTAGGGAGGTTGCGGCGGAGTCGAAATATACCTCGGAACCTTTTAGGGATGGGAAATTTTCCCTAATCTTCCTGGCAATTGCAATCTCCTCCGCACTCACAGGGTGGCTTTTCATCGCTTACCCCCAAAACTTTTATTTTAAATCTCAAAGTTTCCCCCGCCAGTGGGTGGTTAAAGTCCGCGTAAACAATCCCATCGGAAACATCTATCACGGTAAATTGCAATATTGAACCATCCAAGGTTTGGGCTCTAACAAATTGCCCCGGCTTTATATCCTTATCCTCAAAGTAATCCAAAGGGATTTCCCTCACGAGATCCTTATCAAACTCCCCGAAGGCTTCGGATGGCGGTAATGTAATATCCAAGATTTCCCCTACCTCCGCACCCTCAAGTCTTTTCTCCAATGCCGGTAGGATTTCCCCATTCCCGTGAAGGTACGTTAGTGTCCCAGAATCTAAAACATTATTTTCCCCCTCAAGATAAACTTCATACTCTATCCTAACAAACTTCCCCTTCTCAACCCTCATATCTACCCTCTCAGGATCCTAACCTTAATATTCCCATCAAAACCAACCTCAACCAATCCCAAAATTTCCTTTATGGTCCAACGCGGGGTTAAAAGTGTGAGCCGTATCATTTTGTCCGTTATGAAGTCCACCTCAAGGAGTATATAACCGAGCCTTGAATATATTTTCTCAAGGTTTTCCTTGATGTAATTCCTGCGCATGCAACAAATTATTTTAAGGCTGAGAGGCGACCTTACAATTTCCCAATGAGGGCGGTATACTTAACGAATAGGGGGTTGGAGATAAGGGAGGTTGAGGAACCGAAGCCGGGATACGGTGAATTGGTAATAAGAGTAAAAGTTGCTTTAACTGATGGGACAGATCTGAAGGCCTTTTTAAGGGGTCATCCCATTTTGAGGGAAGGACCTTTCGGGCATGAGTACAGTGGGATAGTTTATAGCTTGGGTGAGGGGGTTGAGGGTTTTCGGGTTGGGGATGAGGTTTTCGGGGTGAATACCGCCCCATGTTTCAAATGCGAGAACTGTATGAGAGGAAAATTCAACCTTTGCGAAAACTTAAAGGAAAATATGGTCATAGGTGCGTACGCGGAGTATTTGCTTATCCCCCAACAGGTGGTTAAAATAAACCTTTTCAAAAAGCCTTCGGAACTTCCCTTCCACATAGCCCCCATAATTGAACCCCTATCCTGCGTATTTCATGCCCTGGAAAAATTACCCATAGATGATGTTGATAGCGTTTTAATTCTTGGGAGTGGTTCAATATCCGCCATGTTCTCCATAATACTTTCTGGGCTCGGTAAGGATGTTTTAGTTAGTGGGAGGAACGAAGAAAAGATGAAAACTATTTCTGAAAATGCTGGGGTAAAATGGGTTAAATTTGAAAATTTGGGTAAGAGATTTGACCTTGTCATAGACACAACCGCAAATTCCGATGTCGTAAAAACAGGCTTAAACCTTGTAAATAAGGGGGGGTACTTATTTTTGTTTGCGGGCTTTAAGGAGGGGGAGAGGATCTTTTTGGATCAACCTTTTATCCATTACAACGAGATCCAAATCCTAACCTCTTTTCATCACACGCCAATTAGCGTAAGAAAAGCTTACAACTTTCTCTTACAAAATTTCCGCAAACTTGAATTCCTTATAAGCGGTTTCTACAAGTTAGAGGATATCAACCTCGCCTTTGAAAATATGGCGAAGGGTAAAGGTTTTAAGTACGCAATTACTTTGGATTAGATGGGGTGCTGGGAGTTTTTTCGCCCCCTTCCCAAACCACATTGTCTCCTTTTAGGATCCTGTCCGCTATAATCGTCGCCCTTTCCCTATGCACCTTACCCTCAACTTTAATTTCCTCACCAAAGAACTTCTGTAGGATATCCTGCGGTACATTGGCTATGTAGAAAAATCCCCTCTTGTGATCCAATATCCCCAAAAGCTCGTACCTTTCGCCTCTTGGGTGGGAGCAAACCTGATGCTTTATCCCACAAACCGCCCCTGTCACTACGCCTACCAGCTCCTTCTCCTTCCTCATTTCCTCCCCCCTCATCCCCCTTTTACCCTTTTTATCAGCAAAGGTTAGAAGAGGAACCAGGAGCAAAAAGACAAATAACAACCTTTTCATAGATTACAATTTTAAAGGGGAAAAAAGAGAAAGAAGGACAAAAGCGAAAGGAAGAATGTGTATAAGGAAAATGCCCAAAAGTACCTTCCCAAAAGTGCTTTCCTTAGGACCTTTAAGGCGAAAACACCAACAACAAAGGTTATGAGCCAGACAAAAACGTCCTCAATTCCAAGATTTACACCTTCAATATGCCTACTTTCAAGGATGAAGGCGCCAATGCTTGCGGGTAAAAATATCCAAAAGGATAAAATGAAGGCTTCCTCCCTATCCATACCCAGAAACAACCCCGTTGATATCGTTGAACCTGACCTTGAGACCCCGGGCAGAAGTGCCAAAGCTTGGGCAAGCCCCATAATTAAAGAGTTTTTAAAATTCGCCCCCTCCTTACCCCCTTTAAAGAAAAGGGTAAGGAAGAGAAATAGTGAGGTTATAAGAAAGGTGAAGGGTAAAATTTTGGGATTTTCAAACGTTCCCTCAAGCTCTTTCAAGAAAAAAACCGCGGGAAAAAGCGGTAATATCCCAACCATGGAAAGGGGGATATACCTCTTGAGGTTGTCAAGGTTAAAGATCCTATCCCTCAAAACGAAAATCACGGATAAAAAAGTTGCTGTGTGTAAAAAGGTCTCGTAAAACGCCCCCTTGAATTCCAAGCCAAAAAGGTGCTTTAAAAGTACAAGATGTCCGGAGCTTGAGACGGGTAAAAACTCCGTTAAAGCCTGAACTATCCCAAGAATTACTTTCTCTACAACCAACCAAAAACCTCCAAAAATAGCTTTCTTATCTCCTCAATCTTCTCCTCAATTATCCTCTCAATCTCGTTTTCACCAATTCCTAGCTCCCCACCCTTGATATACGCGCTCTCCTGAATGTTGCTTTCAAGCTGGAACCTGAAAGCCCTTATTTCTCCAACTCCAAAATTTCCATATCTTCCGTTTTTAATGTCCGACAAGAATTCCTCAAGGGGTACCAATTCCTCCGAAAACCTTTCTATGTATATCTCGTAAAGACTCATAAAAAAAGCGGAGAGGGTGGGATTTGAACCCACGGGGGAGGTTTTACCCTCCCCAACGGCTTAGCAAGCCGCCGCCTTAGACCGCTCGGCCACCTCTCCGCTTAACCCTCTATTTTAAGGTCGTTTAAAATTTCAAAACGATGGAAAGTCTCCAAAAGGCGGGTACCAAGATCCCATTTCCAAAACCCGTAAAGTCTATAACCAACCTCTCAGCCAACGTTAGGGATGCGCCGTAGTAGAAACGGGTATTTGAAAACGAGGATTTTGTTGTTGATATATTCTCGCCGGGAACAGCGATGTCATTGCGGGTTTCTGTGGTTCCGCCTGATGTCTCCGTTATTGTCTTGCTTTCAACCGACCAGTCGTAAGTTCTGTTTTTTGATGTATTTGAAATATGGGAATACATGGCACCGAACCTGAGCTTAAGGTTTTCCCAAGCTGATACGGGTATAACCTCAAACCCAACGGGAATATAATAGTTAAAGGAAGAACCTGATATATTTTGCTTATAGGAGGAAAGGGTATAGGTGGTAGTCCTGAAATCGCCCGGATCTAAGCTTCCGTTCCCATTGTTATCCAAGTGAGTTATATGTTTATTTAAAACCTTTAAGTAGTCCCTGTTTTCCGATCCAAAGATGAACTCCGTACCCAAACCTGCGCCAAACCACATCTGCTCGTGTATTGGGTACTTGCTTCTCAGGAAGAGCAATATATCATGGTTGTTTGAAGAGTACTTATATTCGCTTTGGGTTGTGTCAAACTGTTGGAATACCGGATTTGTCGTTGCGTTGTAGTTTCCCTGCCACCTAAATTCGTTTGATTTCCCATTCCCGTTTGATAAAGACCTAAATATGTAAGCTAAAGTTAGGTTGGATTTCCAGTTTTCTCCACCGAATCCAAAATCCGTCTGAAGTCCAAATATGGGACCTCCCGCCTTGGCGTTTATAACCTTACTTCCGTTCCACCTCGTACCGGTAAATGGCGCTGATGGATTGGTGTTCCTTTCCGCAAAAAACCTTGCGGTATCCCTATTTCCGAGAGTATGGAAACCTCCAAAAACCATTCCTGAAAACTTTCCAAAAGAGAATGATATGGCGCCTATCAAGGGGGAGAAGGTGGTATCCGCAACATAATTGGATATGGCGGTATCCTTGCGGGTCAAATTATTGTTCAGGTTGTTGTACTCGGAGTAGCTGTAAACGTAGTTGCCGTAATAGAAGGGAAATCCGGGTCCCCTGTTAGGGTAAGCCTTGCGACTTTCGTTAGCATACAAAAATAGAAAACCAAAAGACTGATTTCCGAGCGAAAGGAGGAAGCCCTTTTGTCCGTATAGGTTCCCCGAGAGTACGGAATCCTTTACCTCTATCCTATCCCTGTAATTGTTATCCGTACCGCTCCAGTTCTCGTAATATGTTGTATCTTTCTTTTGGGTTAATGTTGAGTTAAAGTCGGTCTGTATGTATAAGGGGGAAAGGTTGTAAAAGAAGTTGGTTTTTGCGCCTAAAACGAGCTGATTGTTGGTCGGGGCGGTCGGATCGAAAAGCCTCTCGTTCCCGAATGGGTTGGAAAGGGCGGTAAATAACCTTCCTCCCTCTATCTCCGCGAGTTTAACTGGATAGAAGAGTTTATCAAGGTCGTCCTCAAAGAGGAAGGCGGTGTGGATGAAGCGGAAGGAGTAGATCCCGAGGAACGACTGGGGGGCGGAATAGAAGGGCTGGGCCCCCAAAGCGGAAACCCAAAGAGCCGAAAATAAAGCAAGCCGTTTCATAAGATGGAATTCTAAGGTTGTTTATTTTCTTCGAAAGAACCTTAAAAGGTTAAGGATCCAACCAAAAATGGGCGAAATTTTTGCGATCCCTTCAATGGGTGCCAATATGTTGTTTAACCTATTGGTAATCTCGTCGGTGTTCTTTAAGACCCTCTCAACATCATCCGCTATCCTCTCCATATTTTTCTCAACATTCTCAAGCGTTTTAACGATCCTCAAAACAAGATACCATATTGCCACGGTGACGGATACAAGGCTTAATATGGCGGTGATTATCAAAAGGGTTAGCAAGATTTCCATTATCCTCATTCTACGGTTGAAGCGGTTTTAAAATATTGCCTTGTACTACCCAGCTTTATGTTCCTTTTTCTTATTCTTGGGTATTGCTTCAAAGTTTTCCGTTTTTGCCTTTCTTCCCCTACTCTTAGTCCCTATTCTCCTCAGGAAACTTTCGCATATCTTGGGGGTCCTTTTAAGTTTCGGTTTGGGATATATTAGGATATGGGAAAGGACCTTAGGAGAAAGGGGAGAATTTTATGAGGTTAGTATATACGATCTGGGAAGGGGTTTTGTTGTAGGGGAGGGATTTAAAACGGTTATGTTTGGGGATAAACCCGCTTATCCTTTGGGGAACATTAGGGCAAAAGGGAAATTTTCCGGCGACACTTTTTATATATACGAATACGAGAGGAAACTTGCCTTTAAACCTTTTGTGGATTTCGTCGATTCCCTCCTTATAAGATCCACGGGTTCAGAAAGGCAATATAAGTTTGCGAAATCCATAATAACTGGGATAAGGGAGATAGACCCTGAAACAAAGAGGAAATTTTACGAATCAGGCGTTGGGCATATCCTTGCCATATCCGGTTTGCATGTGGGCGTAATTTATCTTGGAATTTATTGGCTCATCAGGTTTTTCAATTTGGGGCTTTATTCCCATATAATCCCATCGTTTTTGGTTTGGCTTTATGCATTTTTCGTTGGTTTTATCCCCTCAGTTTTCCGCGCCTCCCTTATGCTAACCTTTTACGCAATTTCAAAAGTTATTTCCCGCCCCGTAAAACCCTTAAATGTTTTTATGCTATCTTTCGCAGTCTCTTTACTCTGGGAACCATTATGGATCTTTTCCGTCTCCTTCTGGTTGTCCTTCTCTGCGGTTTTAGGCTTCATCCTCTTTCCGAAAAATTTATTAACATCCATTTTTGGAGCCCTAATATTCTCCACGCCTATTTCTCTATACTTCTTCGGAAAATCCGCCCTCCTTTATGCCCCCCTAAACCTTATAATAATACCCCTAACAACCCTTTACCTCTACTCCCAAATTTTGGCAATGTTTGTACCCTATCCCTTTGCAAATTCTTCGGAACTTCTTTTTAGCCTACTATATAAAACCGTGGATCTTGCAAGCAATTTAAACTTACCCCCAATAACCCTTAACCCTCCCCTCTGGTTCGTAATATTTTATATTTCCGTCATACTCTTTTCCCTCTCACTCTGGAGGTTCAAGAATGCTGAAAAAACAGGATGAGATAATTTTTCAAAGTTTAGCGGCCTTCCAGTACCCTAAACCCCACCTTGAGCAGTATCCCACCCCTCCCGATCTTGCGGTTAAATTCCTCAATCTAGCCTACGAAGATATAAAAGACAAGGTGGTTTTTGATTTGGGTTGTGGAACCGGGATCTTAAGCATAGGGTCTGCAATTCTAGGAGCGAGGATGGTTGTGGGCGTTGATATAGATATTCTTGCTTTGAAAATAGCGAAGAAGAATTTGGAGGCGGTTAGGGGTATTTACGGAGAACTAAAGGTATATTTTGTAAATGCGGATATAAGGGAACTTAAATTTAGGGCGGATACGGTGGTAATGAACCCACCCTTTGGGATGCAGAGAAAGGGAGCGGACAGGGATTTTATCGTTAAAGCTATTGAGGGCTCAAAGGTGGTTTGGACCTTATTGGGCGTGGATAGCGACCCGTTCCTGGAAAGGCTATCAAAAATTTACGGTTTTAAATTTGAAAAAATGGGAAATTTTATCCTTTCCATCAAGCGTAGTATGAAGTTTCACAAAAGAGAAATTTACAGGACTCGGGTTTCCATATACCGCCTTACAATCCCAACGTGATCCTTGCGAGGAAGTTTGAGTTTGAATCTTCGCACTTTTACAATTGGGGAGGAAAGCTTAGAAATCTACACGGGCACAACTACGAGATTTGGGTTTTAATTGAGGGAGAATTAAACCCCTTTGGTATGGTAAAAAACATCTCCGAGATCAAGGAAAAGGTAATCCCAATTCTGGAAAGGTTTGATCATACATTACTAAATTCTTTGCCGGAGTTTAATGGGAAAAACCCAACGGTTGAAGTGATATCTTCGGTTTTATACGGGGCTATAAAGGGGATCCTAAGAGAGCTTTTTGCAATTAGAGTTTTTGAGGATGAAGATATCTTTGGAGCTTACGCTGGTAAGCATTTTTTGGGATTCGGATGGATAGAAGGGTGTTTAAAGAGGGAAGTTTGGGTGAGGGGTGAGCTTGATGATCTGGGTAGGGTTGAGGATATTGAAAGGGTAAAAGTATCCGAAAGGAAGATATTTGAAAAATTTGAGGATCTTAGGGGTTTTGGGAGGATATCCTTTGGGGGAAAGGAGATGGAATTTAGGACATACAGGTTTTCTTCGGCTCATATAATGGGTCTAAGGGAGCTTTCTTACGAGGAGAACCTAAGGGTATTCGGAAAATGCGCCAGAAGGGAGTCCCACGGGCACAACTATAAACTGATAGTTTTCTCAGATAGGGAGGGGACATTTAGGGAGGCGGAAAGGGTCGTAGGGGAGCTTGACCATAGGTTATTGAACGAAGTAATTGAAAATCCTACCCTTGAAAATATCGCCCTATACATAAATAATAGGGTTGATGCGGAAGCCATAAAAATTTACGAAACACCTAGAACTTACGTTTTGACAACGAATTTAAGGGAAATAGCGGTTTGCCTTTAAGGTATTATCCCTTTTGGCAGGTTGCCCGACAGGATATGGATATGGATGTGGGGGACCCTCTGACCCGCCGAAAAACCGTTTTTGTTTACAACCCTAAAGTGATCCAAATTGAAAGATCTTGCTATTTTTGCCACCGCTTGTAGCAAATAATAGGCGGTTTCTCCATCAAGCTCGTCAAATCTTTCAAAGTGCTCCTTTGGTATCACTAAGACGTGAAAATTCGCTTCCGGAGCTATAGTATAAAAGGCTAAAACCTTCTCATCCTCATAAACCTTCCTTGCGCTCTCTTCTCCCCTAACTATCTTGCAAAATACGCAATTCATACCGTCTTTGCGGGAAATTCCCTGCCCGCCAGGAGGTGTAGATGTAAATGAAAAACCTCCTGACCTGCCCCTTTACCCGCGTTGCTAACAAGCCTATAATGTTGTATGTTTAGGGATTTTACCACACTTTTTACGCAATCCAAAATTGCCATGGCATCCTCCCTATCAATCTCTTCGAAAAGGTTCTCGTAATGTTTCTTGGGGATTATCAGAATGTGTATGGGTGCTTGTGGGTTTATGTCATAAAAAGCCATAGCTTTATCGTTCTCGTATACAACCCTCGCATTTATCTCACCCTTTGCGATCCTACAAAAAATGCAGTTCATTTCCCATCAACTAAGATGTACTTTATGGGATTTACTGTCTCACCGTTCACCTCAACCTCGTAATGGACGTGGGGAGCTACGGATTTGCCCGTGCTACCCACAAGGCCTATTATCTGTCCCCTCCTAACCTTCTGCCCTTCCCTAACTAGGATCTTTGAAAGGTGAGCGTACAGGGTCTTTATCCCCCTTCCATGATTTATTACCACCACATTGCCATACCCTCCCGAGTTCCACTCGGCCTTTTCCACCCTTCCTTCCGCGGTTGCGACCACTGGTGTGCCTGTGGGAGCGGAAAGATCTATACCCTTATGGAATTCAAGCCCACCGGTAAAGGGATCCCTCCTTATGCCAAAACCCGAAGAGAACACTCCCCTTACGGGCGGTATGCTCGGGATACTTTTTATCTCTTCCCCCCAAGCTTTAGCCTTTTCCTCTAACTTATTCAGTAAATCTTCCTGAAATTTGGCATAAGCGGTTATCTTATCTATATCAACGTCCCTGATCTGCCCTCCTATCCCGAGGTTTTCGTAAGATATATCATAAGTGGGAATATTCAGGACCGTCGCCAACTGCCTCTGTCTGAGATACAAACTGTCAAGTTTGTGTGTAAGAAATTTCAAGGTTTCCCTTAGCTCCCTGTTTTCCGCTTGAAGGGTTTCATAAACGGCCTTTGGGCTCATCCTCTTAAAGAACTTTGCGTAAAAATATGTTATTCCACCGACAAGAGAAAATACAAAAACCCCCATCATTGCGAGGAAAGATAGGAGAAATTTCCGAAAATCTTTTATTAAGATAATTATATTCCCAAATCTGAATACTCGCATAGAGGGTATTATAAGGGTGTAAAATTTCTAAAAGAGCCTCCTTATGTTTTCCTCAAGGATGTCGGGGGGAACATACCCCAAAAACCTCCTCACGATCCTCCCGTCTTTGTCAATCAAAAAGCTCGTGGGAAGCCCCAATATTCCCCCAAACATCTCTTCCACTTTTCTGTTGGACATAGCCACAGGGTATGATACTGGGACCTTAGCTAAGAAACTTTTAACCACCTCCTCGTTATCGTCCTTTGAAAATCCTATGACTACAACCTTACCCTCGTATTTTTTGTAAATTTCGTTCAACTCGGGTAGGGATTTTTGGCATGGTTTGCACCATGTAGCCCAAAAATCCACTATCAGGACCTTACCCTTAAGATCCTCCCACCTATAAATTTTCCCGTCTATGGTTTTAAAGCTTAGATCCTTAATCTGACTTCCCTTTTCCTTTGAACAGGACAGAATCCCTATTATCAAAAAGGGTAAAAGTTTTTTCATAAGTGAAAATTCTAACCGCGTTAGAATTTCCAAACTATGCGCAAAAAACTTTTCTTACCAGGTCCCGTGGAAGTTAGAAGGGAAATCCTTGAAGCTCAGGCAAAACCCCTGATAGGGCACAGGTCAAAAGAGTTCTCGGAACTTTATGAGAGGATCATAGAGACCCTAAGGAGGCTATTTGAAACCCGTTATTACGCTTTCGTCTTCACTTCCTCCGCAACCGGCGTAATTGAGGGCTTTATAAGGAACTTCGTTAAGAAAAAAGTTTTGGTTATGCAAAACGGCTCCTTCGCCGAAAGGTGGGTGGAAGCGAGCGCCCTTAACGGTAAGGAAGTTAAATCATACGATATAGAATGGGGGAAGGCGGTAAAACCCGAGATGGTAGCGGACGAGCTAAAGAAGGATCACTACGATGCGGTTATAGTGGTGCATAACGAGTCATCAACGGGGGTTTTGAGCCCTTTGGAGGAGATAGGAAAGGCTATAAAGGAGACATCACCCGATACACTTCTTCTTGTTGATGCAGTAACTTCTATGATGGGAACGGAGATAAGGTTTGAGGAGTGGAATGTGGACGCCGCGGCTGCGGGTGTTCAAAAGGCATTCGGTTTGCCCCCTGGTATCTCGGTTGCCTTCGTAAGTGAGAGGGCTATGGAAGTTTCAAAGGGAATAAAGGATAAGGGCTTGTACTTCAACTTTGAAGAGATGCTGAAGTATTATGAGAAAAACAGACAAACCCCCTTTACACCTAACATCTCCCTTCTGTATGCTTTGGATATTCAGCTTCAAAGGATAGAGGAGGAAGGGTTAAGAAACAGGTATAAGAGGCACGAGCAAATGGCGAAACTCGCGCAGGAATGGGCTTTGAAATACTTTGATATGTTTCCCGAGAGGGGATATTGGTCAAAGACCATAACCTGTATAGCAAACACGAGGAACATCGATGTTCCGACTTTCCTTTCCGAACTTGGAAAGAGGGGATTCGCCATCGCGAACGGATACGGACCCTTAAAAAACAAAACCTTCAGGATAGGGCATATGGGGGATTTCACCTTGCAAGAAATTGAGGAACTTTTGGATGCTATGACGGAAACCTTAAAGGAACTCGGATATATTTGAATGTTACTAGGGGAATTAGAAAAGGAGCAGAGGGAACTCGCCAAGAGACTCATAATAAGGGATGATTTTGGAAGTTTGAGGATCGTTGCGGGTGGAGATCTGACGTTTTTGGATATTTGGAAAAATCCAACGGTTGGTTTAGCGGCTTTCGTCCTTGTAGATATTGAAAGCGGTAGGATTGTTGAAGAGGTGGTAATAGATGGCATCGTGGATTTCCCTTATATCCCCACATTTCTTGCTTACAGGGAGCTACCTCTTTTGATAAAGGCTTTTGAAAATTTAAAAACAAAGGCGGATATATACCTTATTGATGGACAGGGAATAGCGCATCCGAGGAGAATGGGGATAGCATCTCATTTTGGAGTGGTTTTAAACGTCCCAAGCATAGGGGTCGCAAAATCTCTACTTTACGGAAGGTATTCCGAACCCAACCCTAAGAGTTATACACCATTGTATTCCCGAGATTCGGACGAACAATTGGGTTGGGTAATAAGGCGCGGGTATGGTAAGGACCTTCTTTTTATCTCCCCTGGACATAGGGTTTCCCTTGAGACGAGTTTGAGAATTGTAATCAATTTCTTAAGAAACGGGTGGGAAATTCCTACCTTTTTGGCGCACAAAGTGTTGCAAAGGGAAAGGAGGAAAAGAATAAAGCAACCTTAAAATAAACCTTATGAACAGCTTAAAAGAATACATAAAAGGAACTGGATGGGCAAAGCTCATAGCGGTTATGAGTATAGTAGGTGGGGCTTTGAGCATACCCATTGGGATATTGGCGATCATAGCAGGTATAAAGCTTTGGAGCGCTGCAAATAACCTTGAAAATTACAAGAACACCGAGAAAGAAGAAGATCTGAAAGAAGCCTTAAAGAATCTTTCGGATTACTTTACATGGATAGGTTGGATGAACGTTGTGAGTTTGGCAATCTTGGCGCTTGTTCTCATAGCAATTTTAGTCCTTATGATAGTGGGGATCGGAATAATATCTAGTATGTCGGGTCTAGAGTAATATGAAAAGCTTGAAAGAGAACATAAAGGGGATTGAATGGGCAAAATTCATTGCTATCGTTGAGATCGTAAGAGGAGCTCTGAGTATACTTGGCATCTTTACCGTACCTTTGGGAGTTTTAGAAATATTTGCTGGTATAAATCTCTGGAATACCGCAAACTACCTTGAGAAATACAAGAATACCGAAAGTGAAGAAGATCTTAAGGAAGCCTTTAAGAATCTCTCGGAATACTTTAAATGGATGGGTTGGTTAAGTCTCATAAGCCTGATATTGATTGCCCTGTTTCTAATTCTCGCCATCCTACTCATAGGTTTCATCTGGTATATTGTTGGATTAATCATATCCACCTTAGGTTCATCTGGTACTTAAGGAGGTTAGATATAGATACTCAACCTTGAGCTTTGCCATTTTAACATCCGCTAAAGCCTTTTTATACGAAATTTGCGCACTTCTATAGCCCAATTCCACCTGCTTAAAATCAATATAAGACATCCTACCCTTAATGTAAGCTTCTTTAGCAAGATTAAAAGCCTCCTCCATAGTTCTTAGGTTTTTCTCGTAAGCCTTTAGCGCCTCAAGGGCATACTCATAATCCCTTCTTGCCCTCTCTATATCCTCCTTCGCCTGATTTTCCAAAAACTCTATCCTCCTCTTCAAAGCCTCCGCCTGTATTTTGTACTTTTTACTCTTAACTGATGGAGAAAATCCATCGAACAAAGTCCAATCAAGGGTCAGGCCCGCCACCCAGCTTCCCCCCCACTTATCCTCAAATCCGTAGGGTCTCTGAAAATTATAAGAAACAAAACCCACAAGGCTCGGTAAATACCCCTTTAACTCCTCCCTTGAAAGTTCCTCCAGGATCTTCACCTGTTTGCGCAAGTATTCTATATCATACCTCCTTATTTCCCCCTCCTTTATTTCAAGGTCTTTCCCTTTCAGGCTATCCGTTAGGATTATCTCTACGGTATCTGGCAAATTTAGAATTAGGGCAAGCATCCTTATTGAGGATTTATAAGTGTTTTCGGCGTTTATTAAATTCGCATTCGCCATCTCATAATCGCTCACCGCCCTGAGATAATCTATCCTGTTTGCCCTACCCTTCTTGTAAGCCTCATCCAAAAGCTCCATCCTCCTTTTTGAAAATTCCAAGTTTTCCCTCGCTATTTCCACCATATCCCTTGAAAGCAAGGCAAGGGTATAAGCCTGCCTTACGTTGAACTCGTACTGGGCCCTCTTTGATAAGAACTCGGAATATTTTGCCTGATATCCTTCCTTTTGTAAGGTATAACCCTTTTCCAACCTCATCCAAGTCCAAAGGGGCCTTGATAAGGTTAATCCGAGCTTATAGTTGTTATGCCTGCTAAATGCTATATTTACCGTCTCCACCTCTATGGGAAACACTATTCCCTGTCCAGAACCGGGTGGTATTTCCTGAAATCCCCACTTTTTGGGAACTAACTGTTGAAAGTCTATCTGTAAGGAGTTATAGGTGTATCCGAATTGTAAGCTCAGCTTGGGCCAAAGGGATGTTCCAAATTCCTTTGCGATTTGTTGTGCATACAAAACATCCAAGCTATCCGCAATAAAATTGGGGTTGTTTTTCAAAGCTATCTCAACTGCCCTTTCTTCCGTAAGCTCAATTGCAGTAATAAACCATATCATATTACCTCCACCTCCCTTAAAGCAAAAGCCTTAAATGGTTTCACTTTCCTTGAAAATTCCCCCAAAATTTCCTTCAGTTTCCCAACCTTGTCCCCTTCAACAAATATAAGAAAAAGGACGGAAAACCCCGGCCAAACCTCGTCATCCATAACGGGCTCACTTTCCCCACCCCTCCCGAAAACCTTAGGTATTAATGTATATCCCTCTATCCCTTTTTCCAACAAAGACCTTTCAAATTCCTCCCTAAATGGCGCGGAACAAACTACCAAGAAAAGCATAAGGGAATTCTAAAGGCGAATTTGAACGATCGTTCAAAACGAAAAATTAAATACAACCTTATTATTCCCGCCTATGAAAAGGGTAATAATAATGGGTGCGGCGGGAAGGGACTTCCACAATTTTAACGTATTTTTTAGAAGCAATCCGAATTATGAGGTAGTAGCCTTTACTGCGACCCAAATACCAGATATAGAGGGTAGGGTTTATCCGCCAGAACTTGCAGGTCCAAATTACCCAAACGGGATACCCATATACCCCGAGGAAGACCTTGAAATGCTAATAAAGGAAAAGAATGTAGATCTAGTGGTTTTCGCATATTCGGACGTATCCCACGAATACGTTATGAACAGGGCATCAAGGGCATTGTCCGCCGGGGCATCCTTTATGCTCTTAGGTCCAAAGGATACCATGTTAAAATCCAACAAGCCGGTAATAGCAGTGGGGGCAATAAGGACGGGTTCCGGAAAGAGTCAAACCACAAGGAGGGTGGCGGATATACTGAAATCCTTGGGCAAAAAGGTAGCGGTTGTGAGGCACCCTATGCCTTACGGTGATCTGAGGAAACAGGTGGTCCAGAAGTTTGAAACTTATGAAGACCTTGATAAATACAACGTTACCATTGAGGAAAGGGAGGAGTTTGAACCGCATCTTGATAGGGGAAACGTTGTATTTGCGGGGGTTGATTATGAGAAGATATTAAGGGAGGCGGAAAGTATTGCAGATGTGATCCTTTGGGATGGGGGAAATAACGACTTTCCCTTCTTTAAGCCCGATTTGTTTATAGTTGTGACGGATCCACATAGGGTGGGACATGAGCTTAGATATCACCCTGGTGAAACTAACCTTAGGATGGCGGACGTTATCGTGATAAACAAGATTGATACCGCAAGTCTGGAGAACATAAACAACCTTAGGAAAAACATATTCTCCACAAATCCCGATGCCATTGTTATTGAAGCAGCATCCCCAATTTTCGTTGAAAACCACGAGCTAATCAGGGGTAAAAGGGTCCTATGCATAGAGGATGGTCCCACAACAACACACGGAGAGATGAAATTTGGCGCAGCGTACATAGCCGCCTTGAAATTTGGGGCTAAGGAGATAATAAAACCTTATGAGTACGCGGTAGGTAGCATAAAGAATGCTATGGAAACTTGGGGGGTGTATGAGGTTCTACCCGCGTTGGGCTATTCGGACAGGCAAATAAGGGAACTCGAGGAGGTGATAAACTCTTCACCCGCGGAAATAATAATTAGCGCAACCCCCATAAACCTTTCGAGAGTTATTAAAACTAACAAGCCGATATTGAGGGTAAGGTACGAACTTCAAGAGATAGGGAAACCGACCTTGGAGGATGTGATAAGGGAGTTTATCTCTAAGGTTTTCCCTTCTTCCTAATGTACCTAACCTCTATCTCCGAACCCTCAAACCTCAAGACCTCAAAACCATCAATTTCGGATATATCATCAAAAACTTCCTGAACGGTAGAATTTGTTATAATTTCAAAGACTGCGTAATTTTTTCTGATCTCTTTTACGTTTACGCTCCTTACACCCCTAACCTTCCCCGAAATTTCCGCCTTTATGCTTTTCACCTTATTACCGGCATTGTAAACCTTAAGATATACAACCCTTGGGCTACCTTTCCAATTTTTCAGAATCTCATCTGAAAGTAGATTAGCGATTTCCTTTGCAGATTCAACTTTTGCTTTCATCTCGTCAAAGGGTAATTTCCTCGTCAAAACTTTTGAAGAGATTATGTTCCCCGTAGAAGATTCCACAACCTTTGCCCTTATCGCAACCTCATAAACCTTCTTACCCCTATAATCCCCTTCCGTTACTTTTGATGAACCTATGACGAACACTTCCGCCCCATTCCTCAAGGCTATCTCCTTTGCAAGATTTTCATCCCCCTCAAGGACCGCCTTCAGCTTATCCTTCTTCGTGTTTTTCTCTATGGTTTTGAAATCCACAACTGGAAAACCTAAACTTACAAACTGATCTTCTATGGTGCCCCTTATATCCTCATCTTCCAAAAGGACCGCTATCCTCGGCCTTCCCAAATACTCCACGAGGATCCCTATGGCTTTCAGGTCATCTTTTATATCCCCCATCTTAACTTTTGCGGATATCAGAACCCTATACAGGTCCCCTTCCTCCTTCTCCCTTAAAACTTTATATTCCGCAACGTACCCCTCGGCCTTTGAGTATATTCTGTCGCTTAATACCTCGTAGTTTTCAACCACAGTCTCCGAGGATATAAAGGTCCCAACTGCCTGTTCCACAGCCTTCCTTAAAGCATCCTTTATAGCATGATCCCTCGCTATATCCTTTCTTCCCCCCTCAATTGATGAAACCCCCTCAACCATAACTTCCTTGATAGCCGTATCGGAAGATAAAACAAAAACCAAAAACATAAGGTTATATTTTAAAGGTGAAAACATCTATATAATTCACTTTATGAGGACTTTGAAAGTTGGAATTTTATTTTTGGTTGGGTGCGCCTTCTTGACACCGTAAGAACCATTGCGGTTTTTGCCAAGAAAGATATCTTATATGACGCAGCGGTTTTAAACTTGCTAAAGGTTGGGAAGCTTGACGTTGTTGATAGGAAAAGGATAGATGAAATATTAGAAGAGCAGGAATTTGGAAGATCTGGTTTTGTTGATGAGAAAACCGCGGTTGAGGTAGGGAAACTGTTAGGCACCCATCTCAAACAACGCAAATTATTTTTTTGATAGAAACTTTATCAAGATTTTACTTTTGGTTTCCTCCAAAATAGCAATCGCAATATCAAAACTTGCAATACGATATGAAATGACCGCATTTGGTTTATAAGGGATTTGGACTTTTATCCAAAAGCCATCCTGTTTTTCAATAAATCTTTTCAAATTTTCCACGCTTACCACAAGAGCATCACCTTTATCAAGAATCCTAGTTTTTAGCAAATCTGGATCGGCATATATTATACCGAGATCTGAGATAATAAAAATGGTCGCCTCATCCCAGGTAACATTAACATCTCGACCGAGTTTATTTATCAATCTGATTTCTCCTTTGCCTGTAAAGTTTGTCTTAAGTGAAAATTTTAAGCCATCAACTTCAAAATCACCTCTCTTTTCGGATGTTCCTACATGCCCGGCGTTAAATCCAAGAGCCCTGACAAGCGCAACAAAAAGGAATTCCACCGCCCCTCCAACAACGAACCTGTTCTCATATATCGCAGTATCATATTCTGCAACTAATTTATCTATTGCACGAACAAATTCATTCTCGACTTCCCCATTTTTTTCAAACTTTATCTTGAAATTTTTAAACCATTTTCTGTGTTGACTGAACTTTTTATTCATTAACAGCCCCTTTAAAATTGAAAAGGTTGAAATCTAAATTTTTCAGTCTCTCTTTGATAAAATCGCAATATTCAGGGACAATTTCAAAGCCAAGGAAATGTCTTTTCAACGCTTTTGCAACTACCGCAACCTGTCCTGAGCCCAAAAATGGGTCAAAAACGATGTCACCTTCATCAGATGCATAAAGAATTATTTTGCGAACAAGTGCTGTAGGCAACTTCGTCGGCGTTTTTATTTTCCCCGTCCAATATTCCCTGTTTATTATCCAAACATCCTCAGGGTAGTGTTCTATTTTGTTGAACTTATATTTCTCTTCATCTTTGGCAACGAAAAGTATGTGGTAATGACTTGTGACAAACTTACGCTTTGTAAAAACACCAAATTGATATTTCCAAATGATGTGGTTTATGGTTATAAAACCCACCTCATCAAGAGCGTTTAAAATATCCTTCAAATTCGTCCAACCCGAAAAAACGAACATTGAACCTGTTCTTTTTAATATCCTATACGCCTGCCGAATCCAATTAAGTGAAAATTCATAATACTTCTCTTTCGGGATCTCGTTGTATCCTTCAAGGACTTTCGTATTGTCTCTATTGTAGTTTGAGCGCTTGGCTTTGAAATCTATAGCAAAGGGCGGATCGGTGATGATAAGGTCTATACATTCGTCAGGTAATTTCTTCATAAGTTCAAGCGCGTCACCACAATAAATGTTATCGACCTCAAATTCACCAAGTTTCATAATAATTCACCTCCTTATTTCAAGTATCTTATACTTTATAACTCCAGCCGGGACTTTCACCTCAACTATCTCGCCAACCATCCTGCCAATCAAACTTTTACCTATAGGTGACTGAACGGAAATTTTCCTCCCAGCGGAATTTGCCTCTTGCGAAGAGACGATACTATACTCCATCTCCTTAACCCTATCAAGCAAGGGAATTTTTGCGTAATCCGCGGGTACATACATATTCGGTCCCGTTATCATGGCGAAAAACTTCCCCTCGTCAAGGTAAGTATTGTTAGGAATACTTGATGAAACCCCCTCAACCATAACTTCCTTGATAGTTGTGTCGGAAGATAAAACAAAAACCAAAAACATAAGGTTATATTTTAAAGGTGAAAACATCTATATAATTCACTTTATGAGGACTTTGAAAGTTGGAATTTTATTTTTGGTTGGGTGCGCCTCGGTTGAGGAAAAAATGAGGAATTTGTCGGTTGAATACAGTATATCTCCCCAGTTTAACCTTGACACCGTAAGAACTATTGCGGTTTTCGCTAAGAACGATATCTTATATGACGCAGCGGTTTTAAACTTGCTAAAGGTTGGGAAGCTTGACGTTGTTGATAGGAAAAGGATAGATGAAATATTAGAAGAGCAGGAATTTGGAAGATCTGGTTTTGTTGATGAGAAAACCGCGGTTGAGGTAGGGAAACTGTTAGGCGCCCATCTCATTGCCTTTGTTGAGGAAGTCGAGAGTAAAAGGGATATTGAGGTAGCTGGGTACTTTTCAAAGGTGAGCGTTAAAATAATTGAGGTTCAGACGGGTAGGATCCTTTACTCGGCGGTTGCGGAGGGAATATCAAGCACGGAAACAAAGGAGGAATCCTTGAGGGACGCTTGCAAGAGCGCCTTCCATCCCCTTGTAAAAAAATTCTCAAATCAACCATAAAATAGAAAATTATGGTTTGGATGTTTTTGATTTCACAAAAACCTGCGGTGGAGCCTATTAAGGTGGATAGCGCGGTAAAGGAAGAGTACGAAAAGGGTGAGATAGACTGGACGAATGGGTATATAAGGGCGAAAGGGTATGGCTTTGTTGATCCGGAAAAACCCAAAGGGAAAGCCAAGCTCCTTGCGGAAAGGGCTGCGGTTGTTGATGCGCGGAGGAACTTACTTGAGATAATAAAGGGGGTACATATAACTTCCGAAACCGTGGTTGAGGACTATATGGTCTCAAGCGATATAGTTGTTCAGAGGGTTCAGGGTATAGTCAAAAATGCGAGAATAATAGGAAAGCCCAAATACTACGATGACGGTAGGGTGGAGGTTTGGGTTGAGATGAAGTTGGAAAACCTTGTTAAAGCCATACCTACGAAACTACAGGAAAGTGAAGGTGGAGAGAAGGCGGAGGTGAAAGAGGTAATAATAAAGACTCCCGAGGGTATTAAAGCGTGCGTGTATCCAAGAATATTGGACGAAAACGGGAACGTCCTGTTTGATGCTTCCCAATATGTAGATGTAAAGAAGAGGTGGGACGAAGCTATAAAGTACATTAAGGGTAAGGTTTCAAGCTCTCCCGAGGGTTCTATGGTGATTGAGGCAATATCCGCCAAAGGTTGCGATGTTGTGGTCAAGAAGGAGGATGTTGAAAAGGTAAGCAAGCTAAAAAAGTGGGGTTCTTACCTGTTTAAATTTGGAAAGTTGGTGATAAACTTGGTAATGTAAATTTATTTCATCCCCCTATCATCCTCTTAAGCTCGTATATCACAAATAGCGCATCCTTAGGAGAGAGGGCATCTACGTTTAGGTTTTTCAGATATTCCAATATATCCCCACCATCCGAAGAGGATTTTATCAAAAATTCCCTTTCAAATTTTTCTTGCAATTCCTTTGCCCTTTCTATTACGGATTCTGGTATTCCCGCAAGCTTAGCTACATATATCCCATAGCTCTTGTCTGCGCTTCCCGGTATAACCTTATACAAAAACTTAATTCCGCTTTCCGATTCCTCGACCTTAACCGTAAGGTTAAAGGCGTTTTCATGGCTTGAAGCGAGCTTTGAAAGCTCAATATAATGCGTTGCGAAAAGTGTTTTTGCTCTTATGTTGTTTAGGATATACTCCGAAACCGCCCACGCTATTGCCAAACCATCGTGCGTTGATGTTCCCCTCCCTATCTCATCCAATAATATCAGGCTATTTTTCGTTGCGTTCTTTAGGATATTTGAAACCTCTTGCATTTCAGCCATAAAGGTGGATATACCCTTTGTAAGGTCATCCGAAGCCCCTATCCTAGTAAAGATCCTATCAAGCAAGGGAATTTTTGCGTAATCCGCGGGTACATAGCAACCCATATGCGCCATCAAGCATATTAATCCCACCTGCCTAAGATAGGTGGATTTACCCCCCATATTTGGTCCGGTTATCAGGGCGAAAAACTTCCTCTCTTCAAGGTAGGTATTGTTGGGAATAAATGGTGTATCCATAAATCCTTCAACCAGAGGGTGCCTACCGTTCTTTATCTCCAAAGTATAACCTTTATAAACCTCCGGTTTCACATACCTGAACTTTTTCGCCGAGTTTGCAAATGCCAAGCAAAGATCCACCTCCGCTATCTTTGAAGATACAAACTTTATATCCTTTGAAAACTTCAAGATCTCCGAAAGTAAGTTTTGGTAAATTTCCCTTTCAAGCCTGATCGCCCTATCTTTTGATGCCAGAATTTTATCCTCCCAAGCTTGAAGCTCATCCGTTGTAAATCTTTCAGCGTTGGTTAATGTCTGTTTCCTATGGTAGTACTCAGGAACCCTTTTCGCTTGCGCCTTTGATATCTCAATGTAATATCCAAAGACGGAATTGTATCCTATCTTTAAATTGCTTATACCCGTTCTTTTCCTTTCCCTTTCCTCAATCTCCTTCAGCATCCTTTCCGCATTCCTTTGTATCCCCCTAAGCTCGTCAAGGAGCTCATTCACACCGTCCCTTATATATCCCCCCTCCGATAGGGTTGCGGGTGGGTCATTAACCAAAGTTTCCTCTATTCTCCTTACGATCTCTTCCAAGCTCGGGTTGTACTGAACTTTAAGTATATTCAGTACATCAAGGGAATTTTTCAGGGATCTTGAGAACCTAAGGAGGTTTTTGGGGACTATTTTTCTTGTTGCGATCCTTGAAAGGTCCCTCTCAAAATCATAGACTTCCCTCAACTTCCCCTCAATTTCCTCGGATATTTTTTGATTGTTTATAAAGAACTCAACCCTCCTCAACCTTGAATGTATAGGCTCAAGTTTTGCGTAAGGGTGTAATACCGTGAATTTCAATAACCTTTTACCCATGGGGGTCATACAGGAATTTAGGAGGGAGTATAAAGACCTTTCACCCAAAAGCCCTAAGGTTTCAATCGTTCTTTTATCAAGGGGTATGTATTCGTTTATTTGATATTCAACCGGTATTTGCAAGTGCCCTATGTTTTCCCCCTTCTTTTCCCTAAGGTATGATAAAACCGCCCCCAGAACCCCAAGAACCATGGGGGGGTACTCCCTCTCAATACCGTAAATCTCCTTTAAAACCTTATAACCGTGCCTTGAAGAGAAAACCTCTACGCTCCTATAAGTTTTATGGGCGTTTATGTTTAGGTCCATCTTTTCGGGAAGTATTACCTCCCGTATGTTTAGCCTCCCCATTTCCTCTAGTACATCTTCCTTCTTTCCGTAAATGTAATATACATCCCCCGTTGATACATCGACGAGGGCGCAGGCAGATTCCCCCATACCTTCGTTGTACGCGGAAAGGTAATTATTTGTATCCTCCGACAAAAGCCCCTCGGATATTATCGTACCTGGGGTTATAACGTCCGTTATTACCCTCTTCAAAAGGGTTTTCCCTTCCTTCTCCTCCGTCTGATCGCAAATCGCAACCTTATAACCCGCCTCAAGGAGCTTGTTGATGTATATCTCCGCGGATCTTACGGGTATCCCCGCCATGGGAACCCTTATATTTTTACCCATGGGCCTACTCGTTAAAACTATTCCCAAGACCTTTGAAACTATCTCAGCGTCCTCAAAGAAGGTCTCGTAAAAATCCCCGAGGTGAAATAGGACTATCTCCTCGGGATATTGGCTTTTTATCCTCTTATACTGTTCAAGAAGTGGCGTTTCCTTCATAATTTTTCCCCGCTTATCTTCTGACCCCCTTCCCTCAAACCCTCCGGATAGTACCAATTCCTCAAATTCCTAAATCCCACCTCAAACAATACCTTTCCCATCCTGCTTCTCTCCGGTTCCTCTCCCCTCCTTAAGGCGTACAGGGTTTCTCTATCTTCATAATATTCAACGAATATTCTTCCAAGCTTCGGCAAAAATTCGTATATCTTTCGGTATATCTCCCTCTCAATCTCACTCCCGAAAAACCTTAAACCCAAAGGTTCTGGGTTTATTGAGAAAAGTTCAACCCAAGGCCTGTAATAACTATAACCCTCAAACACCTTCGCGAACATAAGGAAGTCCTCCGAACCTTTTCCCTTAAGAACCAAAGTTAAATTCTTCTCCCAAACGGATCTTCCATTATCCACCCTTTTAACCAAAACTTCAAATTCCCCCAGCTTAATATCTAAACCTATCATCTAACCGCGAACTTTAAAACCTCCCTTCCACCCTTTACAAAGTAAATCCCCGCGTTTAAAAATCCCTCAAATTCCTTACCCGAAAACACAAACCTACCGTCCGAAGAGTAGATCTTGAACTCCTCTATGCCCTCAATTACAACCTTCTTTCCGGAAACCTTAACCCTTATGTTTCCTTCCCTTGTATCGCTTGATAATACGGGTGATGGTGTGGCAAGGAGGGCCCTATATACGTTTATAAGCCCATAGCCGTAAAACCAATCCTTTCCCATCTCCCCCATATCTATCGCGGTTCCCGTTATTATAGCCCTTACTTCGGAGGGTGATAGGTTTGGATTCTTTGATAGGATCAATCCCGCAAGCCCGCTTACGTGGGGAGTTGCCATTGATGTACCCTGAAGGAACATGTATCTGTTTGTATATGGAACGGTTGATAGAATATAAACCCCAGGTGCGACAACGTCAAGATTAGAACCGTAATTACTGAAGTAAGCTTTTCGACCCAATGTGTCTATCGCTCCAACGGAAATTACCGCTGGATACGCTGCGGGATAGTTAAGGCTTGAAGCTCCGTCGTTACCCGCCGCCGCTATCACCACCACCCTTGCGGTATCCACAGCGTAATTTACCGCGTTCTCTATTTCCGAGGAGGGAGTTGAGCTTCCGAGGCTCATATTTATGACTTTCGCTCCAGTATCCGCGCACCACCTTATACACTGGGCAACCGCAGTGCTTGTACCGCTACCGCTATCGTTCAAAGCCCTACAGGATATTATTAAATTTTGGGCAACACCAACAACCCCAACCCCATTATCCATAACCCCTGCTATTGTTCCCGCCACATGTGTCCCATGAAGCTCCTCCGCACTAACGGGATAAGGGTCGTTATCGTTATCCACAAAATCCTTCCCGTATCCGTAGTTCGCTTGTAAATCCTCGTGGTTGTAATCCACCCCCTGATCTATAACGCATACCTTTACGCTCCTGCTCCCCTTGGTTATATCCCAACCCTTGTCGGCGTATATAACCCACATACCCCATAGGTACTTACCCATATAAGGGTCGTTGGGCCAGTAGCTTACCCTGTATATCAAATTTGGCTCGGCGAACTCAACGTTTGGATCTTTGTTTAAGTTGTAAAGGAGGCTCTTAACGTAATCTACGCTCCTAAGGCCTTCGGGTATCTCAATCAAATAGGATGGCGAATTTTCAAGTTTCTTTATCCCAAAACCCGAAAGTAGGGGAGGTAAATTCCCACCTTTCTTTAGTCTAACTATTATACTCCTTTTGTCCCAATTCTCCCAATACCAAGAGCTGTCCGCGAATATGGTGTAATAGTTTTTGACGGTGAGGTTTAAATATACGCTATCGTAATGAATTTTAAGCTTTCCTATCCTCTCAAGGTCTATTTTATCATCCACAAAAGGCAAAAAGGAAAACAGGGTCATCATATCTCACCTCCATCCCCTCAAATAAGACCTTATCCAAACGGTTTTTGAGCTTATGTAGGATGAATTTCCAACAACCGCATAATAAACCCCACCTGCAAGGGATGGGGAGAAGGAAACCGAAGGTACCGCCTCAACGTACTCGTTTAGCTGGGCACTTTGTCCGTTCTTCCACTTCTCGTAATTTACACTGTCGGTCCAAAACGCGTAGCTTATGTCCCCATCCCCCGTCTTAACCCTCGCCTCATAATATAGCGTGTCCCCGTCCTTCGCCTCAAACTTTATCCAAAAATACTGCCTTGGACCCAAGGTAACGGTTCCGTGATATAAATCTATGCTTGTTAGTTTTCCCGTTTGGGGAGGTGGTTGTGGCTCTTCCTCTTTACATCCCACCATTACAATTGCCACAACTCCCAAAATTAAAAACCTCATACGAAAAAATTTTAAGGTTGAAACTTTAACGGAATTATAATACCCCTTATGTTTAGGAAAGTGCTAATAGTCGGTGGCACGGGTTTGGTGGGTAGGGCGGTTTTAAGGAAGATATACCAAAAGAGTAGGAAGGTGTTTATAGTAGGTTTAAGGAGGGATGAGGTGGAGGAGACCCTTAAGGAGTTCGGGAAAATTAAGAGGGGCGGGGATGATGTTTTGGGAGAATACCTTTATGCTGGTAAGGTTTTCGGTTTTTGGGGGGATATATTCCTAACCCTTTCCCTAAAGGATAGGCCAAAGGGGGAGATCCTTGAGGACGAAAACCTGAGATTAAAGGCTATAGAGGAAAACCTTGGTTTCTCCGATGTGAAAGAGAACTTCCTTTATAACCTCCTCGTTAGGTTGAAGCCCGAAATAGTGATAGATACGGTAAATACCGCAACCGCGGTGGCTTACAGGGATCAGTTTTCCGCCGTTGAGGATGTTTATAAGTATATCTCCTTGGGGGATGGGAATTATGAAACTTTAAAGGAGAAGGTGGAAAAGCTCCTCCTTTCACTATATACACCTTTATTGATAAGGCATTTCTTCGTTTTGAGGGAAGGGCTTAGGAGGGCGGGAACCAGGCTATATTTGAAGGTTGGTACAACCGGAACTGGGGGTATGGGCTGGGACATACCCTACACCCACGGTGAGGAAAGGCCCTCAAGGGTTCTCCTATCAAAGACCGCCATGGCTGGGGCATCAAGCCTGCTTTATGTGATCCTATCAAGGGCAAACGATTCCCCCATAATAAAGGAGATAAAACCCGCAGCGGCCATAGGTTGGAAAAAGATGGGTGTGGGGGAAATAATGAAAGGTGGAACTCCGATAAAGATAAAAAAGCCTCAGAAGGTAAAACTTTCGGATGGGGGAATACCAATATTGAAATGCGATGAAACTGAAGAGGTTTTAAAAACCGCTTTTATAGATACGGGAGAAAACGGTTTATTTTCCCTTGAGGAATTCAGGAGCATAACCTCCCTTGGTCAGATGGAGATGATCACCGCGGAGGATATTGCCGAGGTGGTGATGTTAGAGATAGAGGGTAAGGGGACGGGGAAGGATGTGGTTGGGGCAATAGAAAGCGCTTTACTTGGACCCTCATATAGGGGCGGTGTGATGGTTAAGGATGCAATAAAGTATTTGGAGGAACTTTCGGAAAAAACCGAATTCCCGAGCGTCGCCTTTGAGATCTTAGGTCCCCCAAGGTTATCAAAGCTCCTATTTGAAGCTTACATACTTTCTCAAACTTTCCGCACGTATGACAAATTGGCGAATTCAGAACCTTCCGAAATCTCCGAAAGGATGTGGTCATACATATCGGAAAACGAAAAGATATTAAACTATATAACTTCCGTAGGTTTGGGAGTACTTTCTCCGGACCTTGAACTTTATTACACCGAGAACCTGAAGGTTCCAAAGCTCCCTGTTGAGAACTTCAAGGAAAGGGATATAAGGCTTTGGGCGAAGGAGGGGTGGGTTGATACAACTTACGAAAACGCAAAACTTTGGAGGAACAGGGCGATTATGATTTTGGAGAATATTGAGGGCAAAAGGAGGAGGATATTGAAGGATAAGGCTTCTTCCGTTGAGGATAGGGAAGGCTTGGATCCATCAACCTTGAAGGCGGATCTGAGGATAATTCCCGGTTATTGCGCATCATTTGTATTCATAAACGAGGACAAAGGCAAAAGGAGCAGGCCATACTGATCTGATTCACCCTTAAAATTCTTTTATGATATGGGTAATATCGCAATTACCAGCGCCTATGGAGTGGGCGGGTTTGAAGAGGGATATGTATGGGAGGGGTAGGGCTTTTGCAACCGCCCGCTTTTCCGGTCCTTCTTCGGTAGTATTAGTGTGGGGTACCACCCTTTCCGCAACTACCGGAACATACTCTGGACCGACGGTGAGGGATATAACTGGGGACGGAACACCCGACATATGTGTGGGGGATAACGCCGGGGTACTCCGTTGCTTCAACGGACCTGATGGGACACTGCATTGGTCCTATTCAACGGGAGGTGCAATATATTCAACGCCGGTCCTTGAGGATGTAAGTTTCTTCAACCCTGGCATGGAAGTGGCCTTTACGTCTACTAACGGATACCTTTATGTCCTCAGGGGAACGAACGGGACATTACTTTGGAGTGCATACGTTGGCTATGCCTATAACGGATCCCCGAGGGTTTATAATATAAACGGGATTCCCGGAAACGAGGTAGTAGTTGCTACGCGAAGTGGAACCTATGCCCTCAACGGGAACACTGGAGCGGTCGTTTGGAGCAATACCTCCGTTGTATCCGATGCGGCTGTGGCCATAGCTGATGTTGATAACGACGGGGAAATAGAGGTGATAGTTGCGGATAATTCGGGGAGTGTTTACGCATTAAGGGGTACAAACGGGAGCGTCAAGTGGGTGGTATCCACGGGCTATGGTTATGGTTCCGCGCCTGCGGTTGAGGATGTTAATGGGGATGGGATAATGGAGATCTTTGTGAATTTTTATAACAATTACACCTGCAGGATAAACGGTACGGGGAGCTTAGCTTGGTGCGTTTATGGATACTCCGACCTATCGTTCGACGGTCGTGAATCCGTTGTTATAGGTCCGGATATAAACGGAAACGGGACAAGAGATATATTCACAGCGGATTATTGGTACAATTTTGCCGCAATAGATGGGGGAACAGGTTCCGTAATATGGTCAAGGACCACGACGTATGAAACGCATTCCCATGCCCCCATTACGGTTGGGGACTTTGATATGACAAACCCGGGCTACGAGATCCTATTTGCAAATCACGATGGATATTTGGACGTATATAGCGCATCAAACGGGAACTTCCTATGGAACATTTCGTATGGGGGTCCTGTGGGTGGATGCTGTGCGTCGGGCTATGCTCTAATTGCTGATGTGAACGGTGATACTTGCGTTGAGCTTGTAGTAAGGGGTGAGGCGGATGCGCCTAATTTGAGGGTATATAGGTCAAACAACGTGGGTTCCTGCTATCTTTCGTATGACGATCCAGTTGCAGTTAGGGAAGAGGAAGGGAAAGAAAGGATATTGGATGTTGTAAGGGGTGGTATAATGTTTTACGGAAAAGGGAAGGTGGAGATCTACTCCGTTGATGGTACAAAAGTTGGTGAGGTTTCAAAACCCGGTCTCATAAGGCTAAAGAATGGCGTGTATATTGTCAAATACAAAAACAAAACGGAGAAGGTGCTGATAAAATAACCAACCTTACAATATACACCTATGGCATTCAAGAAATATACCGCGATAAATTGGGATGAGGCTAATCCTGCTATATTCAAGCTTGATGGTATATCGGAAAGGAGCGTAAGGGAGCACATAAAGCTGTACAATGGTTACGTCGCAAAGTACAACGAGGTTCAGGAGATGATAGAGAACCTATCAAAGGACGAGCTCTCAAAGGCGAACCCGACCTATAGCCTAATAAGGTCGTTGAAGGTGGATCTAACGAGGGCAATAGGTGGAATAAAGAACCACGAGATATATTTCTTCAACCTAGGTGGGAAAGGTGGAAAACCATCCGGCGACTTGTTAAAGAGGATAGAGGAGGATTTCGGTTCTTACGAGAGATTTGAGGATGAGCTTAGGGCAACCGCCATCGCCGCTAGGGGATGGGCTTGGGTAGCGTATGACTTTGACTTTGACCGCCTCTTCATAGCAATAGGAGATGAACAGAACACATATCCCTTCTGGAACGCTTACGTGATCTTGGCTCTGGACGCCTTTGAGCACGCTTTCTTTATGGATTACGGGACGAACAAGGCGGGATACATAGACGCATACTTCAGGAACCTAAATTGGGAAGATGTAGAAAAAAGATACGAAAAAGCCCTGAAGATAAGGGAAAGCCTCAAAAGATAGTTAGATCCCTCAAACTCCCCACCTTAACGAGCTCCAAAAACTTACCACCCGCCGGTGAATAGAGCCTCTTAAAACCGAGCCTTTGCCCCTCCCTCTCCCTCACCTCTAAATTCACAGGTGCCCTAAAGTCTCCCGTTAGGGAGACCTCACCGACAAATAACCCTAAATTATCAAGGGGAATATTCTTTGCGGAAGAAATTATCGCCGCGCAAACCGCCATATCCGCAAACGGGTCATCCACCTTTATCCCACCGCCTACGTTTATATAAACATCCATCTTTGCAAATTTAAAGTTTAGAACCTTCTCAAGTAGCGCCAGTATTATCGCCAACCTCTTCGGATCGTACCCCACCGAATGCCTCGTTGGCACCGGATAATATGAATAATGCACCAAACTTTGGATCTCCAAAACTATGGGTACGTTCCCCTTCATCATCACCGTATATGATAAGCCCACCTTTGGTACCTCTGGGGGTTTATAGAAGTAAAGGGATGGATCCTCAACGGGAAATAAACCCCTCTCCTCCATCGTAAAAAATCCCACCTCATCCGTTGGTCCAAACCTATTCTTCTCCGCCCTCAGCATCCTCAATATCCCCCCCTTATCTCCCTCCAAATAAAGCACAACATCAACCGTATGTTCTAAAGTTTTGGGTCCCGCTATTATTCCACTTTTTGTAATATGCCCGGAAATAAAGATGGAAATTCCCCTTTCTTTCGCAAATTTGAAAAGCTTATCCGCGCAAAACCTCACCTGGGAAATGGAGCCCGGGGGAGAACTTATATCCTCCGTATATACCGCCTGTATTGAATCAACAAATAGCACATCGTAATTTCCCGCGTTTTCCAAAACCGTATCCAAATTTGCCTCTTCCGTTATATCAATATCCGAATCCACCTTCAACCTCTCCGCCCTCTGCCTAACCTGATAAACCGATTCCTCCGCCGATACGAATAGGACCCTATAACCTCTCCTACTAAGATAGTTTGCTATTTGCAGGAATAAAGTGGATTTTCCAACTCCCGGCTTTCCTCCCAAAAGTATTACGCTACCCTTAAAGATCCCTCCTCCAAGAACCGAATTTAAAATTGATATCCCCGTATCTATCCTAAAACCCTCTCCCAATTCAACATCCTTAAGCTTTTTTACCTCAAACTTCCTCTTCCCTTTAAATTCCCCTTCCCTCACGAATGTATCCCATTCCCCACAGTTGGGGCACTTCCCAAGGGGTTTTATCGCCTTATATCCGCATACCGAGCAAACGTAGCTCATAACCTCAACCTCTCAACCCACACACCAAAAAAGGGCAAAGGCTCCCTCTTCCCGTTTATGGCATTCGCCATGCCGAAAACCGTCAAAAAAAACAAAAATACAAATCCGAAGGGTCCTATGACGTACCAACCAACAAAAGGGATAAAATGATAAAGATATAACCATATCAACCAAATGAAGGACAGAATAAAACCCTGCTTTATGTGGAAAACCAAAAATGGAGAAGGCTTTAAAAATAGGACAAAAACGAAAAGGAATGGGATATAACAAAATGCCCCTAGGAATCTCTCAGATTTTCCTATCATCGTCCTCAAAAGCGCTCCCTATCACCACAATATCCGCCCCACTCGAAAAGTACCTCTCCACCTGTTCCCTAAGCCTTATACCACCCCCGACTATCAACGGCAATCCTACCTCTTCTTTGACGAGTTTAACCACCTCATAAGGTACGTTTAAAATTGCCGCAGAGCCCGCTTCAAGGTATATTGCGGAAAATCCAAGATACTTCGCCGCAAGACAGTGCGCCAAAATTAAGTCAAATTTATTCCTTGGAATGGGTTTTGTGTTTGTGATAAACTCCGTTGTGGTGTAAGTTCCACCGTCTATTAGCAAGTACGCGGTAGGTATAACCCTCAGGTTGAACTTCTTTATTAAAGGTGCCGCCTTTACATGTTCCCCTATTAAGTACTCAGGGTTCCTACCCGATATCAGGGAAAGGAAGAGGACATAATCGTAATATGGGCAAAGCTGATACACGGAACCCGGAAAGAGGATCACCGGGTAATCCGATAACTCCCTGAGTTTTTTCACCTTTGGGCAAATATCACCCTCGGAGAAGCTTGTGCCAACCAAAATCGCCCCAACATCATTCAAACCCCTTATATTCCTATAAAATTCCTCAACCTCCAACTTATCGGGATCATAAAGGACCCAAATTTTACCCGACCCAAGCTCCCACATTAGGGATTAAATATCCCCCGAATGAAATCCAGAACGAAACTCGGAGCCAATCCCAAATAAAGGACCCCTACGAAACCCAAAACAAAAGCCAAAGCAATCGCGGGATTTAAAACCCCCTTAACCTCGTACCTTGGCTCAAAACCATAGGCATAAAATATGGGCCTGGAATAGTAAAACAGGGATATCACACCGTTAAGGAAGGCCCAAATTGCGAAGAAAAATTCCCTCTCCCTTACGAGCTCCTGAAAAAGGTAAAACTTTGCGACAAACCCTGCCGTAGGAGGTACCCCCGCTAAGGATACGAAGAATATCAAAAGGAGAAAGGCCTGCAAGCCATTTCGCTTTGAAAGGCCCTTGTAATACTCAAGCGAAGTTTTCCTTTCATCAACGGAATTTACTACCGCAAAGGCACCAAGGGTCATAAGGGTATAAACAAGAAGGTAGAATATAGCTCCCGATATTGCGCCCGTTGTGCCCAATCCAAAGGCCGTCATAATATAACCCGCATGGGCTATGGTTGAAAATCCCAAAAGCCTCTTTATATCCTTCTCGGCTAATGCAGCCAAATTTCCCACGAACATAGTTATGGCACCCATCCACATCAGGATCTCCCCCCAAACGTAAGGGATGTTTCCGAAAAGTAGATAAAGGAGGTTTATCAGAAAACCGAAGGCGGAAGCTTTGGAAACCGTTGAGATAAAACCACCTACCGAGGAATGGGCACCCTGAAAGACTTCGGGTGTCCAGAAGTGAAAGGGAACCGCAGAAAGCTTAAAGGCTAAACCCACAAAAATAAGGGTAAATGCCAAAACGAACAGCAAGGGTTTTGCTTGAAATATGGGGGTAATAAGGGTTTGAATAAATATTCCCTTAAAGTCGAAGGTGCCAAATATGGAATACAAAAGCGCAATCCCCATAATTATTAGGGTGGATGCAAGAACCGAAAGGAAGAAAAACTTTAAACCCGCCTCGGTCCCAAACGTATCCCTTGAAAGGGCTATCTGCCCAACCACAGCGAAGGAGAAAAGCTCCAAGGCGAGGATGAATGATATGAAATTCACGGATTTAACCAAGACCATAGCTCCAAGAACCGCCGAGAGTATCAGGAAGTGATGTTCCCCATCCCTATCCCAAGCCAGGAGGGTCGTGATTATAGCTCCCAAAATTATCACAAGATCAAACATCCTGTTTAATGGAGAAACGAAGAGCATTTCGAAGGGTTCCCCGCCGTTGTAAAGGTTGGTGATAACGTAAAAACCCGTAATAGCCAAAACAATTATAGAAAATATGGGAACAAGCCACTTTACAGGCCTTTGGGTGAGGATCTCAACTATTAGAGAAGCTAGGATACCGACGGACAAGACCACCTCGGGTTGAATTAAGGTTATATCCTTCAAAACATCCATAGGCGGGTATTATACGGGGGTATATAGGTTTTTAAATTTGAACCAGAGCAAAAGGGAGAGGAGGGAGACGAAAGATGCAAACAAAAACGGGAACTTAAAGTTAACGGAGTATAAGAAACCCGCCATCGCAGGTCCAATTATCCTACCCAAAGAAGTTGCGGACTGATAGGCTCCCATAACCTCACCCCTGTTTTCAACCCCCCTTGATAATAGGCTTAATATTGCGGGTTGGGAGAGTCCGGATAGGGAGACCAAAATAACAACAAGAAGGGAGAGGAAAGGGAAGTTAGGGGAAAAGGGGACAATAAGCGATATTAACGCGGAACCAAACAGGGAAATGGCTATAACCCTCCAATAACCCAGCAAATTTATTACCCTGCTTGCACTTGCCTGAAAAACCGCCCCCACCAACCCCGAGATTCCGAGCAGATATCCTACCTCCACGGAACCCAAGGCGAACCTATCCTTTATAAATAGAGCCAATATTGCCTCGAAATTCACCATAACGAGCATAACCAAGAACGAGAGAATTACAAGAATGGTTTTATCCTTGGGAAGCTTTACGCGTACTATACCTTCTTGGAACCTTCCTTTAACGTTTCTGACGAAGGCTAGGGTAAATAAGAAAGCCAAAAACCCCAAAAGCCCGGAAAATAAGAAAGGTAGAGATAGAGAAAATTTGGAAGCGATTCCTCCTATGAAGGGTCCGACTACTATGCCCAAACCCAAGGATGCGCCGTATATACCAAAGTTTTTTGCATAGGTTCTCTCCGAAGAGATGGCACCAATATAGGCGCTTGAGGAAGGTAAAGCTGCTGAAGATATTAGACCGCCCAGGAACCTTATGGCTATTATGTAAATTGGCGAAGGATGGATGGGTATAAGGAGAGAGGTTATGGAAAATCCCAACGAGCCTATGGCGATCCCAACTTTATATCCGAACTTATCGGATAATCTACCCCAAAATCTGGATGATAAAAACTGAGCCAGGGGATAAGCGGAAAACATTAAACCTATTTCAAAGGGGGATGCACCCAAATTTGAAGCCCAAAATGGCAGGATAGGAAAAAGGATGCTGAATCCCGCCATTATGGTAAATACAACTACGGAAACGGAAAGAACCTCCATATCACTTCAAAAATGGATTTATAAACCCAAAAAGTATCAATACCGCTCCTATCAAAAGGTCCTCGTAATGCTCGAGGATACGTAAAGTAGCCAATTTTAAACCCTTCAATGACAAAAGCACCATAGATGGGATAAGTATCACGGAGGTAAGGATGTATATCAAAGAGATTATCACAACCGCATGCCACCCCGAAGACACCGCAATCAAATAAAAGGGCGTTATCTCTATACAAGGGGAAAACAACATGGCTAAAAGCAAGGCGCTTATCGAAAGGACTCCAAAACCGTGATGGTGAGGATTCCCAGTTCTAAAATGCCTCGATAGGTAAAATAATCCGAGTATTATTAGAATAAACGAAGATAAAGTTTTACCAAGGAATTCGTGTTTTTCCGAGATGCTGAAACCCAAAAATGCAACGAATATTCCAAGTAATACCGTACTTAAGGAGTGAGCGAGGGATATCAAAAAAGAAAATATCAAGACCCTCGCCCTATTCCAACCTTCACCCCTTGCTATAAGTGCTAAAGGTAGCCAATGATTTGGCAAAAGGGGATGTAAAACGCTTAAGGTTAAAACCCCCGATATTAAAACTACCAAAGTTTCCCCTTACTTCTCTTCCTTCTTTTCCTTCTTTTTGGAATACTTCTTTATCCACTCCTCAAGTAGCTGTTTTGCCTGCCAATCGGGAACCTGCTTAGGAGGTGTTTTCATAAAGTACATCGAAGGTTCAAGGATGGCTCCCTTCAAACCGTTATCCTTGGCCAGCTTGGCGCATCTTATTGCGTCTATCATCACACCCGCGGAGTTAGGACTGTCCCAAACCTCAAGCTTAGCCTCTATGTTTAGGGGTACATCCCCAAAGGTCCTACCCTCCAACCTTATATAAGCCCACTTCCTGTCCAATAGCCAAGGGATATAATCCGATGGTCCTATGTGTATGTTCTCATCCCCAATGTCGTAAGGTAAAAGAGATTTTACTGCTCCAGTTTTTGAGATCTTCTTTGATTGTAACCTTTCCCTTTCCAGCATATTTAGAAAATCCGTATTCCCGCCGAAGTTTATCTGATAAGTTCTTTCAAGCTTGACACCCCTGTCTATAAAGAGCTGAACTAAGGTTCTATGGAGTATGGTTGCCCCCACCTGGGACTTTATATCGTCGCCTATGACGGGAAGTCCTGCCTCCTCAAACCTCTTGCTCCAATATTCCGAAGATGCTATGAAGACCGGTATCCCGTTTACAAAAGCCGCCCCAGCATCCAGGACCTGTTCAACATACCATTTCGTTGCATCCTCGCTACCCACAGGCAAAAAGTTCACAGCAACATCAACCCCTAGATCCTTAAAGATCTTTGCTATGTTATCCGTGGGCCCAGGAGCTTTTATGATAACATCCGAAAGATATTTCCCTATGCTATCAAGAGTCATTCCCCTATAAACCTTTGCGTTCAGTTTGGGAACGTCGGTGAATTTATACGTATTGTTTGGGGGCATAAATATAGCTTCCGATAGATCCTTACCTACTTTTCTGGCATCTATATCCACCCCAGCAACAAACTCTATGTCGCTTATATGGTATCCCCCAAGCTCAACGTGCATAATTCCGGGTATGAATTCGTCGGGTTTTGCGTCGCGGTAGTAATAAACCCCTTGCACCAATGACGATGCGCAGTTTCCTACACCTATTATAGCGACCCTGATCTTATCCTTTGCCATAAGCGGGTATTATATTGGGGAAACCTCCTCAATAGTTTTATTCACCCCTCATAGTTTTGAACCTATGTGTAGGTAGGGCATTACAAAACCATTTCATTACCCATGAATATATACTTTTGCCTCTTCAATTGTATCTTTTATCAACTCCTCATGATCCGGGCTAAGGTTCAATTCCCCAATTTTCCTATCGACATCTTCAATAATTAACTTTGCCTCATCAATCTTCCCATATTTTGCTAATGCCAGAGCGTAATTGGCTTTCACGATATAATACCTTCCCTCAAAGTTTTTGTCCCTTAAATCAAAGCTTATTAAGGCCTCCTCAAAGCTTTGTATGGCTTTTTCATAATCTCCCATTTTGTAGTAAATATACCCCAATAAGCCTAAAGCGTACGCGTACTCGTTTATATTTGTATCTTTTGATATTTTTAGCATTTCTTCAATTTGTTTTATTGCTTCCTTGAACTCCCCCATTTTCTGCAATACTACCGCAAAATTGTATCTTAACCAAAATTCCCCATTTTTATCTTTTATTTCTCTTGCAAGCCTTAACCCCATGTTAAAATACTTCATAATCTCATTCAGATCTAAAGTTACTTCCTTTTCAAGATCTGGGTAAAGCACAAGAATGTTTCTAATTGCGGTAAATAAAACTGTTTTATCCGTAGATTTTTCTATCAAACTCTTGTAAATCTCATATTCTGCCCTTATGTTCCCTCTCATTCCCTCCAAGAATCCAAGATTTAGTAGAGCCATACCTTTAATTTTACTTTCACCCCTGTTTACAACTTCCCTTAAATAATACTCCGCCTGATTAAGGTTACCCAAATAAAGATTCAAAAGCCCCAAAATGTTGATAATTTTAAGTTCCGTCTCCAAATCCATTTTCCCCCTAAACTTCTCCAAAATATACTCCCCATCCATAATTCCCAACTTTACATTATCATCAAACCCCGAGAATGTTATCCTGTAATACATTAAAATTTCGTAAGGTTCCCAAACTTCGCCCTTTTCCTTTGCTAAATTTACCGCCCAAGTTATTGCAATTTCCAAAGCCTCCTTTATTTTATCGTTCATAACAAGAAAATACTTTACCCTATCGTGTAATCTTTTGGCAAGGAGACAAAATGGTTTATAGTTGTCAGAAAGTCTCTCCATAACCCCCAATATCCTACTTTTGCTCCAGTCTTCGTTAAATATGGCGTACAGTTTTTCAACGTTTGGTAATATTTTTTCTCCTTCCACCTTTGCAAAGCCACCAAAGTTAAAGTTGAGATCCTCTTTTAACCATTCCCTCCTTATCTCATAGTTCCCCTCATATATCCCGTATGTTATCATATCAAACAAAAGCCTGACGTTAAACCGGATATTACGCTTTAGCAAGAAATATTCCCTTTCCGTTTTCTCTATCAAAGACCTATACTCAAACTTAGGATTTACATACTGTATCTCTTTAAAAACCTCAGGAACCTTTAATCCAACCTTATCGAGATCCGCCATCAAAAACCTCAAATCCCTGTTTTGATCCATTATTCCAATTAAAACCGCATTCTCATATTTGAGGGCATTTAGAAAACTTTGAAGGTTGAAGTTTAAAGGCGTTATCACTATATAAACCCTTCCTTTTGAACCTTTAAAGGCATCCAAGAGGACCATATCTTTCAAGTGTTGCTCCAAGTACTTCAAAACCTCAACGTGGGTTATGTATGGTGGGTATAGATATAGTGTATTAATCCCCCTTAAAGGTGGAGATACATCAAGCATCCTTGCAATTTTAAGGTGGTAGGTTTTTCCACTTTATAATATCCACATCGCCACCGTAGCTCAGTAGGCAGAGCGGCGGTTTCGTAAACCGCAGGTCGGCGGTTCGAGTCCGCCCGGTGGCTCTTAGATTTTATATCTAAACGCTGAAAATACAAACGAAAGGGCTAACCATTCAGAAAAGAGGTGACTCCCGCCAAAGCTCAAAAACGGATAAGGAATTCCCGCTGTAGGTAGAACCCCCATAACGGACATAATGTTTGCGAGAGTTTGATATGCGAAGAATGAGGAATAGATTATAGAAATATGTGATAAAAGCCTATCTTCGGAAAATGCAAGGGAAAGTATTCCAAAAGTTAAAATTGCGGAAAGGGTTATAACAAGGAATCCTACAATATATCCGTAAGTTTCCACGAGGGAGGAAAATGCAAAATCCGTATTCCATGCGGGTAAGAAACCGTAGTTTTTTTGTGTTGCCCCCTTTATCCCCTTTCCTAAGATCCCAGAGTTTGCGAGTGCTATCCTCGATTGGTAAGTTTGCCAAACCTTTTCGCTATGTTCTTCCGGATTTATCATAGCCAAGATCCTCTTCCTTTGGTATTCCCTCAAACCCTTTTCCCATATAAAAGGTGTTGCCAATCCCACCAACAAGATAGAAATTATTGATATTAAAAGCCATTCGATCCTTACCCTTAAAATCGCCATAACAAAGGAGAAGAACCATAAAAATAACCCAAATAAGGATTTTGAAAAGGAAAGTATGGCACTAAAAGGTAGGGAAGTGAGGTATATAACCAAAGGTAAGTTCTTGGTTGTAATAAAAACTACTACCCATGTTAGAAAGAGGAGTACCGTTGAGGTTGCAAGATCGGGTTCTATCAAAATTAGTAAAGTTGGGAAAAGACCCAAAAGGATTTTCTTAAGATCTCCGTTTAAATTCAAAAGATAAATGGGTACAATTACCTTTGCAAGTTCGGAGGGTTGAAGATTTACAAAACCCAAATTTATCCATCTTCTAACATCCCCCTTATCCAAGAAGAATACTGCTATCAAAAGTGCTATAGTGATAAGATAAAAAATGTGCGAGCTTTCTAATATGGATCTTATGTTTATTCTGCTTATCCAGAAAAAGACAAAAAGCGAAATAAGGAGATAAACGGATTGCTTTATTACCAAGTCCGTTCTTGGTAAAAGGTTTAGGATTCCAAGGAGGCTTAAAATGAGGGCGGAAAAGAATATTAATCTCGTCCTCAAAGGGGTATATTGTCGTGCTTTTTTGGGGGCAGCGTTTGCCGTTTATTCCTAGTTATTTTTAGAGCCTTTATCAGAACTCTCCTCGTTTTTGAGGGTTCTATTACATCGTCTATGTACCCCAAAGATGCGACATAATATGGGTTTGTGAATTTTTCCTTGTACTGGTTTATCAGGATCTCTAGCGTCTTTTGGGGGTCCTCGCTGTTCTCAATTTCGCGCTTATATATGATTTTTACCGCCCCTTCCGGTCCCATAACCGCGAACTCGGCCGTTGGCCATGCGAAGTTAAAGTCCGCCCTTATTTGTTTTGAAGCCAAAACGCAATAAGCCCCCCCGTAAGATTTTCTTGTTACCACCGTAATTTTCGGGACTGTAGCCTCCGCATAAGCAAACAGGAGTTTTGCCCCATGCCTTATTATTCCCCCATGTTCCTGCTCGGTGCCGGGTAAAAACCCTGGCACATCCTCAAATGTAATTATTGGTATGTTAAAGGCATCGCAAAACCTCACGAACCTCGCCGCTTTAACCGAAGCGTTAATATCAATTGCCCCGGCAAGGTGTAAGGGTTGTTGTGCAACTATTCCAACCACCATCCCACCGAGTCTCGCAAACCCCACTATTATGTTGGGCGCGAAGTGCTCTTGAACCTCAAAGAATTCTCCATTATCAACAACCCTTTTTATCACCTCTTTCATATCATAAGCCTGATAAGGATCCGTTGGTATGATATAGTTAAGATCTTCATCTTCCCTATCCTCTGGATCTCCCGTATCAACAAATGGGGGCTCCTCGGTGTTATTTGATGGAAGGTAAGATAGGAGTTTCCTTATTCCTTCAAATATCTCCGTTTCCGTGTCATAAACAAAGTGGGCGACTCCGGATTTTTCCGCGTGTATATCCGCCCCTCCAAGGCTTTCATGATCCACATCTTCGTGGGTTACAGCCTTTACCACTTCGGGTCCCGTGATATACATATAGCTCTTCCCCCTCCTCATAAAGATGAAGTCCGTTATAGCAGGACTATAAACCGCCCCCCCCGCGCAGGGTCCCAAAATGGCGGAGATCTGGGGAATAACCCCCGATGCCAAAACGTTCCTTAAGAATATCTCCGCATAACCCCCCAAAGAACCTACCCCATCCTGTATCCTGGCTCCACCGGAATCGTTTAAACCTATTACAGGTATTCCCACCCTTAGGGCAGTATCCATTATTTGCACGATCTTTTTCGCGTTGCTTTCCGAGATTGTCCCACCCATCACCGTAAAGTCGTGGGCGAATATTGCAACAGGCCTCCCATCTATCGTCCCAAAACCCGCAATCACCCCATCACCAAGGTATTTCTCTTTAACATCCGGATTTCTATGTGTAACGAACATCCCAATTTCCATAAAAGACCCCTCGTCCAGGAGATATTCTATTCTCTCCCTTGCGGTTAGCTTCCCTTTCTCGTGCTGTCTTTTTATCTTCTCCTCACCTCCACCCTTAAGAGCCTTCTCCCTATACTCCTTAAGTTGCTTAAGTTTTTCCTCTATGCTCATGTTTCAAAGAAGAATTTTAATTCCCTATCCGCGCTCTCTTTAGAATCCGAAGCGTGGACGATGTTTCTCTCTATGCTTTCACCGTACATAAACCTTATCGTTCCGACTCTGGCCTTTTTCGGATCCGTTGCACCTATAAGTTCCCTAACTTTTTCCACCGCATTTTCCCCCTCCACAATTATCCCAACCACCATACCGCCCGTAATATAATCAATCAATCTATTGAAAAACTCCTTGTCCCTGTGAACCTCGTAAAACCTCTCCGCTTCCTCCCTCGTAAAATGTTTGCTCCTTATTCCCAAAATCTTAAAGCCGTTTTCTTCCAAGATCCAAATTATCCTCCCTATAAGTCTTTTCTCAACGCCATCGGGTTTTATCATAAGCAATGTTCTCTCCATAGTCGCAAATTCTACACCCGTATAATTGAGGGTTAAGGAGGAAAAGGGAGATATGGAGATAAGGATAATTGTACCAGAGGAAAAACTTTTGGAGGTTTTTGGTGCTTATGATGAGCGCCTTAAGGAGCTTAAGAGGATGTTTCCATCCGTCAAGATCTCAGCAAGGGGTTCGGAGCTGAGGCTTAGGGGTTCGGAAAGCGACGTGGAGATGGTTAGGGAGAAAATAATGAGGATGATAGAGGGAGGGGACATATACGATGGCGAGGAACCCTACGATGAAGAAGACGATGTGATAGTTACCTTTAAAAAGAAGATAAAGCCCCTTACCGAAAACCAAAAGTTGTACATCCGTATGATAGAGGAAAACGATATAGTTTTTGCCGTAGGTCCCGCGGGAACCGGGAAAACCTTCCTTGCGGTTGCTATGGCGGTGAAGTACCTGAGGGAAGGAAAGATAGAGAGGATTATACTTACGAGACCTGCGGTGGAAGCAGGTGAAAGCTTGGGTTATCTTCCCGGAACTTACGAGGAGAAGGTTTACCCTTACCTTATTCCCCTATACGATGCCTTGTTTTCCATGATACCTTACGATAGGGTTAAAAGGATGATGGAGGCAAGGATAGTGGAGGTGGCACCGCTTGCGTATATGAGGGGTAGGACGTTATCCGATGCCTTCATTATCCTTGATGAGGCACAAAATACAAAGGCGGTCCAGATGAAGATGTTCTTAACCCGCATAGGTCCGAGATCAAAGGTTGTAATAACCGGAGATGTGACGCAAATTGACTTACCGAAGCACGAGAAATCCGGTTTAACGGAGGCAATTAACATACTTCAGGGTATAGAGGGAATCGCGTTTGTATTCTTTGATAAGGAGGACGTTTCTAGGCATAGGATCGTTAAGAGTATAATTGAGGCTTACGAAAGGCACGGTTTGTGAAGGGAAATTTAAAGGCGTGGATACTCTCCATCGTAATATCCGTAGGTGGGCTATTTTACGAAGATAATCTAAACTATAAGAAGGGAGATGTTGTAAAAAAAACCATAATTGCGGATACGGAAATAAGGGTTAAGAAGGCGCCCGAAAGGTTGAGACAGGATAGCCTAGATATAATAAACCTTTCCCCGCCCGTTTACAGGAGGGTAGATTTTTACGAAAGGTTTAACATTTTGGCGGAAAGCCTGTCAAAAGTTTTCCCGAATTCCGACTATCTCCGCAAAAGGGCATTGGCGATCTTACAGCAGGGCATAATTGAACCGAAATTTGAAGGCCAGATCATAATATACGATAGAGGAAACTTTTTTGAGGTGGAAGGCGGAAAGATCCAATCCTTAAGTGAGATTTGCAGGCAAAATGACACCTTATGCCTTTACCTATTTCCCACCCTCATTTACGACTCTTCCCTAACAAAGAAATACATACAATCTAAACTTCAAGCCCTTTCCCTGTATGAATTCGTGCTTAAACCTGGCGATGTAGTGGTATCAAGGGGTGAAATAGTGAGCGATACAACCCTGCGGATTTTACAAGCTTACAAGTTAGAAACCTTAAGGCCCAAAAGGGTGGCCTTCTTTATTTTGGGGGTATTGCTTGGACTATTTACTTTAGTCGGTTTTTATCTTAGAAAATGGGATCTTCCATCCTCCGCTTCCGTTTTTGTATTTTCCGTGGTTTATCTTCTTGAGATTCTCCTCCATTATTTTACCAACTTACCCCCATTCTTCACCATTTCCCCTATTATAGCCCTTGCGGTATCATCTTTGGATACACCCACATTGGGCGTGGTCTTAAGCGCAGTCCTCGCGATAATGAGATCGGCGAGTTACGATTTCTCTTTAAGTTTGCCCCTTTATATTGGTTCAATGGCTTTAGTATCTTCAGCAGGAGTAAAGTTCATAAAAAGTAGGTCTCAAACGGTTTATATAGCAATTTTTATGATAGTTGCGGGAATTACGAGCATTCTGATTTCCTTACCCTTTATGGGCGGATTTGATACTGTTCCCCTTAAAGATATCCTTTATTCGGTTTCATTATCCTCAATAGTTTCAACGGTTGCTTATCTCATGTTCCTCCCGAATATAGAGGCAATTTTCCATAAGGCGACGGAATATACCCTACTTGAACTCGCATCCCCAAACCATCCACTCCTTAAGGAGCTGGCGGAAAAGGCGCCCGGAACTTACGTTCATTCGCTATCTGTGGGAAATCTGGCGGAAGTGGGAGCTAGGGTTGTGGGGGCAAACGCTATACTGGCGAGGGTTGGAGGATATTACCACGACATTGGAAAAATTTATAATCCAGAATTCTTCATAGAAAATATGGTGGAAGGCAATAATCCCCACGACGATCTTGATCCCATAACCAGCGCGAGGATAATAATATCACATGTTAAGAAGGGGGTTGAACTTGCGCGAACATACAACCTACCCGAGGAAGTAATTAGAATAATAGAATCCCATCACGGAACCACGCTTCTTCTCCCATTTTACCTTAAAGCCAAGGCTTCAAAACTTCCTTATTCAGAAGAACAATTCAGATATCCTGGGCCCAAGCCCAGGACCGTTGAGGAGGCGATAGTTATGCTTGCGGATTCGTGTGAGGCAGCTTCGAGGAGCGCGGAGAGCGAGGGAGAAATAAGGGAGATAGTGAATGCGGTATTTGAAGAAAAGATAAAGGATGGACAGTTGGACCTTGTGCCATTATCAAGGTGGGACCTGGAGAAGATAAAGGAAGCCTTTATCCCAATCCTTCTAACGTATAGGCATACCAGGCCAAGATATACAAAGAAAGAGGGAGTGGATGAAGGGTAGGGTAATAGTAGGGCTTTCTGGGGGGGTTGATAGTTCTGTTTCCGCTTACCTTTTGAAATTACAGGGATACGAGGTTATAACAGCATATGTTTTGCTTTATAAGGAAGCCCAAAACCCTTACGCATGCTGTGGTTTGGGTTCCATACAGTTCGCAAGGAGGGTAGCAATAAAGCTGGGTTTGGAATTCTACGAGATCGACTATTCCGAAGGTTTTAAGAGGGATATTATTGGGTATTTCATCCGCGAATATTCAAGGAACAGGACACCTAACCCTTGCCTTTTCTGCAACAGGGATTACAAAATAAGGGCATTATTTGACCTTGCGGAGAAATTGAAGGCGGACTTCGTTGCAACCGGGCACTACATTACGAAGGGAATCATCCAAGGGGTTGAGGTTATGCGTAGGGGAATTGATAAGAAAAAGGATCAATCGTACTTTATGTTTAGGATCCCAAGGGAATGGATCCCAAGGTTGTTATTTCCCGTTGGGGAACTTACGAAGGATGAGGTGAGAAAGATAGCCCTTGAGGCAAACCTCCCCACAGCAAGGAAACCCGAATCTCAGGATTTATGCTTTATAGATGGGGATTATAGGGATTTCTTAATGAAGCACAATGTGGAACCAAAGGGGGGTAAGTTTATCTATAAAGGTAGGGTCGTGGGGGAGCATACGGGTAGCTTCTTTTACACGGTTGGGCAAAGGAGGGGTTTAAACGTATCCTTAGGGAAAAGGGTATATGTAAAGGGGTTTGAAAATGGGGACGTGATCCTTGATGACCTTGAGGGGGTTATGGCCAAGGCGATTTTGGTTGAAGATCTTAACTGGCATTTTTTCCATAGAGAGGAGTTTGAGGCGGATGTGCAAGTCAGGGCGGGAATTCAAACTTACAAGGCTCTCGTTAAGGTGTATAAAAACTCGGCTTATGTTGAATTTTACGAAAGGGCTTTTGCCCCAACGCCCGGTCAGGGTGCAGCGTTTTATTTTGGGGATCTACTGCTGGGTGGCGGAACGATAGAAAAGGTTTTTTATTAAAATATAATTGCGCTTGCAAAACTCACAGCTGAATCTGTCTCCTCCTCGTATGAAATCTTATACGACAAAACCTTACACTTTGCCTTCTCGCCGAAAAATTTCATAAGGGCGTAAACCGCAGGTACCGCGTCTATCCTCGTCGGATTTTGGTACATCTTGTACCAGGATAGCAAGCTTTCCGCTTCAAGACTCTCCAAAATTTCAAGGAACAACCTATCCGAAAAACGGAGGTTTTCCTCATCTATTCCATTATCCCCGAACCTAACACCCACATGGCTCATATCAACGCTTGCTATTATAACAAAATCTTTCCCTTCTAACACCTTTGACAGGGCATCAACAAAATCTTCTATTTTCTCGTAGTCTTTTGGTTCATCCGCCAAGAATATAAACGGTAGGACTCTAATTTCCCTCTCGGGAAAGAGCGCCTTTATAAAAACCGAAGGGAACTCTATGGAGTGTTCATTCCTGAAGGCTATTGGATCGGAGAATAAATCAAAATCCAAGATGGAATTCAGCCTTTCCAACGATTCCTTATCCGTCTCCAAAACCCCGAGCGGGGTTTCAATATCCATAATTAGGGCGTTTATGGGATTTGATATATAGGAATGCGCTATCCCGAAAATCACAAAGGTTTCCGCCGAACTCCTATAAAGTGCCCTCAAACCCTCAAGATAAACCTCCCAACCCCTCCTCGGGTCTATATGGGGTATCACGACACCCTTAGGTTTTGCTAAGATCAGACTTTCCATCCTCTTAGCCGGCGCGACCATATTCAGAAGATCCTCGGCACTTTCGGGATATGCCTCCCCCGCAAAGACCATAGGCCTTATCTTAAAATTTAGAAACTCCTCCGTTATTTCTGAATACCTTTTCCTAAAGTTCTCGTTATCCAATAGGTACCAATCGTTTAGCTTTTCAACAAAAGCCAAGACCTCCGTTGGGCTTATCTCGTACCCGGTTATGTTTTTATATTCGTTTGCTATCTCAAAAATATCCCTTGATCCATCCATAAGGCTCAAGAGCAATGCCGCACCCGAAGATACCATTATAGGCTCTGGAGTTATTCTCAGGGGGTCTATTAGGATCACCCCACCATCAACCACACCAACCTGCAAGGGCCTTAACTTGGGTTTTTCCATAATTTTAAATTCTAACGTCGCTCGGTTTCTATGTCCTTTAAAACCGTATCCCTTTCCGCCTGAAATCCATAAAGGTAAGCATCCACAAAGGCGTCCGCGGAAGTATAACCCCAAATCGCCAGGTTTATTATAATAGCCCCCAAGAATTCTGAAACACTCCTGTTATCCTCCCTTACCCTATATTCGGAATATTTTAGGAACGTGTAAGTTAGGGATACCAAGGATAAACCCCCCAATATTAAACCTTTTATCTTCCTACCGTTATAAAACTGCCCCAAGCCCGGAATTATAGCGGACATAAGGGCGGCTTTTGTTGGTGATCTTAAAAATACGTCCTTCCTTTTGAGGGTATCCGAGGTATCTTGAATTTGTAAAACAATTGATAAGAGCATCAGGGAATTCTAAGGAGGATATCCCTTTTAAAATTCCCGTATGAAAGTTTTTATAGCGGGCGGAAGCGGGCTTGTGGGGTCGCATCTTAGGGAATACTTTAAGGGCAAGTACGAGGTTATAAACATAAGCAGGTATCCAAAAAAGGGAATAACATACGAGGATTTCCCAAAATATTTGGATGATGGGGATGTGGTGATAAACTTAGCGGGGGAGAATATATCAAAGAGGTGGAGTAAGGAATTCAAGGAAAGGTTAGTCTCGTCGAGGGTTCAAGCGGGTAGGAGTTTGGTGGAGGGGATAAGGAAATCGGGGAAGAAACCTGGGGTTTTTATACAGGCTTCTGCTGTAGGATATTACGGTAGGGACAGGGAAGAAACTTTTACGGAAGACAGCCTCCCTAAGAGGGCGGATTTCTTGACGGAAGTGGTTAAAGAATGGGAAAATTCAAGCAGGGAAGTTGAGGATCTTGAAATAAGGAGGGTGATAACAAGGTTGGGGGTGGTTCTATCAAAGGATGCGAAGGCGTTCAAGCTCATGGTTTTACCCGTGAAATTCTTTGTTGGTGGGATTTTGGGGGATGGAAAGCAATGGATGAGCTGGATCCACATAGAAGATGTATGTAGGGCCTTTGAGTATTTCATAGAAAACGAAAAATCCTCGGGGATATACAACCTAACATCACCATATCCGGTTACGAATGCGGATTTTATGAGGGCATTGGCAAGGAAGCTTAAAAGACCCCTAATTTTCAGGGTACCACCTTTTGCTTTAAGGTTAATTATGGGTGAGGTAGCGGATTACATAGCCCTTGAGGGTCAGAGGGTAATTCCCAAGAGGCTTTTGGAAGAGGGTTTTAAGTTTAAATACGCGCTTTTGGATGAAGCCCTGGAAGATCTGTTAAAATAAACACCCTTAAAATACCGCCTTAATGAAGGTGGAAGATTTTATTGTAAAGAAGGCGGATGAACTGGCGGAGAAGCTGGCAAAGAAAATGGGGTATTACCTCGTTGATGTTGATTGGAAGTTTAACGGGAAGAAGGGGTATCTTAGGATATACATAGATAAGCATGGGGGAATTACAATAAGGGATTGCGAGAGGTTTTCAAGGGCTTTCTCGGACATACTCGATGCGGAGGACTTCATCGAAGTTCCCTACGTTTTGGAGGTTTCATCACCCGGTTTGGACAGGAAGCTTGCAAAACCCAGGGAGATAAATTGGGCTTTGGGTAAGAAAGTCAGGGTGATCCTAAAAAACGGCGAAACCTTTAGGGGAAAACTTAACTATTACAATGAGGAAGAAAACGTAATAGGGGTTGATGATAGGTTCTTAAAGTTTGATGAGGTTGCGGTCCTTCAGCTTGATTGGGAAAGGAGGTAAAGATGGATATACGGGAGATAAAACTCGCTTTGGAGGCGTTTGAACACGAGCACAAGGTGGAGTCCGAGAGGGTCGAAAGGGCATTTTACGAAGCTCTAAGGGATGTTTTTACTGAGAAGTACAAATATCATCATCCAAAACCGAAATCCGTAAATCCGGAGGTGGATCTTGATAAAAGTAAAATCCTTGTAAGGGTGGAATTTCCGGAGGATGAAATAAGAGTCATAAAGGCACCCTTAAGGGGGATCTTCAAGCCCAAGAAGAGGGAAGGTGAGGAGGTAAAGTACGGGGATGTTTTGGCGCTAATAAGCGTTGATGGGAAGGATATTGAAGTAAAGTTTGATCTTCCCGGATTCGTGGGAGTTATAGAGCAGGTTAATAAGAGGGCGGGGGAAAATGTTGAGGTTGATGAAGAGATAATAACCCTTAGGCTCGTATCCAGGGAGGTAGTTATAACCCCAGATAGGTTCTCGCATCAGGATGTCCAGAAGCTTAAGGAGAGGTTCCTTTACAGGATAAAGGGGGAGATCCTTAAGGCTAGGATGCCCAAGCTTCAAGCACACATAAACAAGATAATTACGGGTAAGATTCAAAAGGTGGATAAGAAGAGGGGGGTATTCGTCGGGTTTCCGGACCTTGGGCTTGAGGGTATAATTCCGCCGGAGGGCATGATTCCAGATGAAAGCTATAAGGCTGGGCAGGATATTGAGGTTGTGGTTTTGGGAATAGAAGAGAGGGCAAGTTATCCCCTTATCCTTTCAAGATCCGATCCCAGGTTTATTCAATCGCTTCTTGAAAGGAGCATACCCGAAATCTCGGAAGGTACAATACAGATAGTTGGTATAGCGAGGGAAGCGGGCGTAATGACGAAAGTTGCGGTAAAATCAAAGGATCCCATGGTTAACCCGGTTACAGCCCTACTTGGACCAAAGGGTACCAGGCTTTTTGCCATAAAGTCAAGGTTACCGAAAAACGAAATAATAGACGTGATCCCTTACGATCCGGATCCCGTAAGGTTCGCAGTTTTGGCTTTACAACCCGCAAAAGGTGCTTTGGCGGCGTACGATACCAAGGAGGAAGTGGAGGGAGAAATTAAGGAGGTTATTAACGTGTATTTTGATGATGAGGAGGAGATTTTGAAGGCGAAGGGAAGGGATGGGATAAACGTAAAGCTCGTAAGTAGGTTGGTTGGCAAAAAGGTGAATGTCTTGCATATAAGCGAGTTTGTTCCTCCTAAGAGGGGTGTAACTCTTTACGAGCTTAGGGAAAAGGTTCCACCCGATATTTACGAGAAGATGAGGGAAACCGCTTTGGTTTTCTTCACGAAGATCTTACCCTTGGCATATATGCAGAGGATCCTTGGAACTGACGAGGCCACCACAATAAGGCTCCTTGAAATCATAGAGGATGCCATAAGGGAAAAGGAGGGAGGAAATGTCTAACACTAAGAAGGGACCGGTTCAAATTAAGGATTTCGCAAAAGAAATAGGCGTCGATCCAAAGGTAATCATAAACATTTTAAGGAGTAAAGGATACCAGCACGTAAGGAGCGATACCCATAAAATGAACAAGGAGATGGAGGAGATCGTGCGGGCGGAACTCAGCAAGCATATGGAAAGCATAGGTAAGGAACTTCAGGTGAAGAAGCAGATTTACCAGGCTCCTCCCCAAAAACCACCCGTAAAAAAGGTAAAGGAGGTTAAGAAGGAAAGGGAAGTTGAAAAGTTTGAAGAAAAACCGAAAGTTGTAAAGAAGATCTCCAAGAGTATCACAAAGCCTAAAAGAAAAGAGGAAGGGGCACCTACCATAAACGTCGAAAAAATAACCATAACTGGTCCCATGAGCGTTAAGGATTTTGCGGAGGCTTTGGGAATAAAGCCTGAGGATGTAATACAGAAGGCTTTCCAAAATGGAATATTAATCACGATAAATCAAATATTGGACGTCGAAACCCTCGTAGGCTTGGCTGGGGAATTCGGCGTTGAGGTTGAACTGAGCGAGACGGCGGAAGAGGTAGTGGAAGAGGCGGAGGAGGGGAAGGACGTAAGGCCCAGGCCACCAATAGTGACCGTTATGGGACACGTGGATCACGGGAAAACCACTCTACTTGATACGATAAGAAAAACAAACGTTGCGGAGAAGGAAGTGGGCGGAATAACTCAGCATATAGGAGCCTATCAGGTTAAACACGGTGATTATTATATCACCTTTATAGATACTCCGGGGCATGAGGCTTTCACCACCCTTAGAGCTAGGGGTGCCCAGGTTACGGACATAGTAGTTTTGGTTGTAGCGGCGGATGACGGCGTTATGCCCCAAACAGTTGAGGCTATAAACCACGCAAGAACCGCTGGGGTACCCATAATTGTGGCAATAAACAAGATAGACCTTCCAGGTGCGGATCCCCAGAGGGTAAAGAATGAACTTATGAGGTACAACCTTGTACCCGAGGAATACGGGGGTGATACCATAGTCGTCGAAATCTCCGCAAAGAAAGGTATAGGTATTGATGACCTCCTTGATGCAATAATACTCAAAGCTGAAGAGATGGGCCTAAAGGCTCCTTATGATGGAAGGGCAAAAGCGACCATAATAGAGTCCAGGCTTGATAAGGGTTTGGGTCCCGTGGGTAGTGCAATAGTTAGGAGTGGAACATTAAAGGTGGGTGATGCATTTTGGTGCGGGCCTACTTATGGAAGGGTAAGGATGCTCTTAGATGACAAGGGTAGAAGCTTAAAGGAAGCAACACCATCAACACCAGTATTGGTTGTGGGTTTTGAGGAGGTACCAAGGGCGGGAGATACCCTTATAGTGGTTGAAGATCTGAACGAGGCGAGGGAAAAGGCGGAGGAATACAAGGAAACCCTAAGGTACCAAATAGAGCAAAAACAGCATGTTAAAATTGCCCGTATGATCCAAGAAAAGCTCGCGGCGGGTGAAAAGCTAAAATTGCCCATAATAGTCAAGGCGGATACCCAGGGTTCGGCGGAGGCGATAGTGGAGGCCCTTTCAAAGATGAAATTTAAGGAAATAGAGCCGGAGGTCATTCATTACGCGGTCGGAAATATAACCGTTACCGACGTTGAACTTGCCATCGCATCAAACGGGATAATAGTGGGCTTTAACACCAAGGTGGATAGCTCCGCCAAGGATCTTGCGGAAGAAAGGGGTGTACCGATAAGGCTTCATAGGATAATTTATTCCCTTCTTGATGATGTTAGGGATATACTATCGGGACAGCTTGAGCCCGAAATTGTGGAAAGGAAGATTGGGGAAGCGGAGGTTAGGGCGGTATTCCAAACTTCTTCTGGAAACGTCGCGGGTTGCTATGTTTTAAACGGGGTAATAAGGAGGGATGCTAAGATAAGGGTGAAGAGGGAAGGAAACGTGATAGCGGAGACAAGGATAGCTTCCCTTAAGAGGTTTAAAGATGATGTAAGGGAGGTTCAGCAGGGGTACGAATGTGGGATAAAGCTTGAAAACTTTGAGAAGTTTAAAGTTGGAGATATACTTGAGGCTTTCGTTGAGGAGAAGATTAAGAGGGAGCTAACTCCCGAAAGGTGATGGAAAAATTTTATTGCGCTATCCTTGCGGGTGGGCTTTCAAAGAGGATGAACTCAAAGCTCTCAAAGGTCCTTCATAAGGTTTCGGGAAAAACAATGATAGAGTGGGCGGTGGATGCGGTCAAACCTTTAAATCCAAAAAGGATTTTCGTTGTGGGAAACGAAAATAATGCCGAACCCCTGAAGGAAGTTTTAAAGGATTACGAAAACGTTGAGGTGGTTATTCAAAAGTTTCCAATGGGAACGGGGGACGCGGTAAAAACCATAAAAGACCTTGTTGAAACTGAAAGCCTTTTATACGTAGCCCCAGGCGATGCACCCCTAATAAGGACGGAAACCGTTAAAATAATGCTCGAAAAGGTAAAAAACAGGAATGCGGTAATCCTATCCGCGGAACTACCAGACCCTTCGGGATATGGAAGGATAATAAGGGATGAGAAAAAAATAAGGATCGTGGAGCACAAGGATGCAACGGAGGAGGAGAGGAAAATAAGGGAAGTGAATGGTGGCTTTTACATTTTCAAAAGCGAGATCCTATTTGAAACCCTAAACCACATAGATATGAACAATGCGCAAGGAGAATATTACCTCACGGATGTATTTAAATTTATGGGAAACGTTGAGGTTTTAAAGGTAGAAGATTGGAGGGAAATTTTGGGGGTAAATACGAGGGAACAATTGGCAGAAGTGGAGAGGGTGATGCAGGAGAGGATAAAGAGGGGTCATATGGAAAGGGGTGTCACATTTATAATGCCCGATAACGTATACGTTGAGCATTCTGTAAGCATAGGCGAGGATACAACGATATATCCCTTCGTGGTTTTGCTTGGGAAAACTAAAATAGGGAAAAATTGCGTAATAGGACCTTTTAAGGTTCTGAAAGACGTTGAGGTTGAGGACGGGACGATTCTCTTTTAGAATTGTCGGTTATGAGCAGGAGTTGGGATATCGCAATAGTTGGAGGGGGACCTGCGGGATTGGGGGCGGGGATTTATGCAGCAAGGTCCATGAGGAAAACCGTGATATTTGAAAAGGGGGTAATAGGGGGGCAGATAGCAACCACGGCGGATGTTGATAATTATCCGGGTTTAAGGGCCACGGGTCCTGAACTTGCCCAAAGATTTGAAGAGCATGCCAGGGATTTTGGGGCCGAGATAATATTCGCAGAGGTTTTGTCCCTAAGGAAGGAAGGAGAAATCTTTGTTTTGGAAACCACGGATGGGGAACATACCGCTAAGGCGGTAATATGGGCGACGGGAGCGGAGCCCAAGAAGCTAAATGTTCCAGGTGAGAGGGAGCTTACGGGGAGGGGAGTTTCATATTGCGCGGTTTGCGACGGAGCCTTCTTTAAGGGGAAGAGGGTTGCGGTTATAGGGGGTGGAGATTCCGCATTCACTGAGGGTCTGTATCTGTTAAACATGGTGGGGGAGCTATATCTTATACACAGGAGGGACGAGTTCAGGGCGCAGAGGTTTTATGTGGAACAGCTCAAGGCTAATCCAAAAGCAAAGATCATTACGAATACGGTGGTTGAAGAGTTTGTAGGAGATAAATTCCTAAAGGGTTTGAGGTTGAAGAACGTAAAAACTGGGGAGGAGAGATTTCTTGAGGTTGATGGTGCCTTTATATACATAGGATTGAGACCCGTAAACGATCCGATAAAGGATTATGTAGATCTTGATGAGAATGGTTTCGCTTTGGTTGGGGAAGATACAAAAACTAAAACTCCGGGTTTATTCGTGGCGGGTGATGGTAGGGTTAAACCTTTGAGACAGCTAGTGCATGCCCTTGCGGATGGCGCCACCGCAGCCATTATGGCAGATGAATATATAAGGCATCTTGAGAGTGTCGGGGTATAGAAGGGTTTGGCTTATTAGGTACTCTTCGGAGATCTTCACCAAAGGTGAGGGTCTAAAGAGGAATTACATTTTCCTACTACAGAAAAATATAGAAGAGGCCTTGCGGAGGGAGGGGAAAGAATATAAGATCTGGAGGGATAGGGATAGGGTTTATGTTGAATGCAATGAGGATATCTCGGGAATTTTGGGTAGGATTTTTGGTATAAGCTCCTTTTCCCCATCTTACCATGTGGAATTTTTGGATTTAGAAGACCTTAAGGGAAAGGTCGCGGGGCTCTTTGGTGGTGAGGTAAAAGGCAAAAAGTTCGCGGTTAGGGCTAAGGTAAGGGATAAAAATATTTCCGTTAGAAGGTTGGAAAGCGAGATAGGAAGCGCCTTATACCCTTTTTCTTCGGGCGTTGATCTTGAAAACCCAGAAATCCAAGTGAATCTTGAGATCAGGGGAAAAGATGTATTTATATTTACGGAAACCCGTAGGGGGATAGGTGGATTCCCTTCCGGAACTCAGGGTAAGGCGGTTTCCCTAATATCAGGAGGGTTTGATTCCGCTGTTGCCTCTTGGTTAGGTTTAAAAAGGGGACTTAAGTTATACTTCCTCCTTTTTGACATAGGCGGGATAGAGCACGTAAGAGGGACATATAGTGTGGTAAAGAAGCTTTATGAACTTTGGATATTCGGATATAAGCCGGAACTTTTTGTCATGAGCGCAACACCCCTATTGAAGGGTTTGACCTCTGTAAAACCAAAATACAGGCTAATAATCATCAAGAGGTTTATGTACAGGTTGGCGGAGATTTTGGCAAAAAATTTGGGGGCAAATGCGATAATAACTGGGGAATCTTTGGGGCAGGTTTCAACCCAAACAATGAGTATGCTCGGAATAATAGAAGAGGCTATAAATATCCCGGTTTTTAGACCCCTGATCTTTATGGATAAGGAAGAGATAATCGGATTGGCAAGAAAAATAGGAACTTACAGTATATCCGAGAGGATACCCGAGTTTTGCGCCATAGCCCCACCCCCTCCTCCAAAACTCAAACTTTCGGATGTAAAAAGGGAGGAGGAAAAGGTTTTGAACCTGCTTGAGGAAATCGTAAGCACAACCAAAAAACTTGATATATCATCCGAAGCTGTAATAGAGGACGAACTTTTTATAAGCTTTGTACCTCCAAATGCGGAAGTTATAAACCTTGAAGAGGTTGATATATACGAATTAATTGATTCGGTTGAAAGCCTTGATAGGGGTAAAACTTACGTTTTCGTTTGCAAAGAGGGGGTCAAAAGTAGGCAAATGGCAAAGCTCTTTAGGGAAAAGAGATTTAGGGCTTTTTATACTACCTTATCCTCATTACTAGGTACTCCCCTATCGCAAGGGCATCAAGATCGGAATTCAGGAGGGTGAATATCGCTTGTTTTGGGCTATATACTATAGGGTATCCGTGAAGGTTAAAGGAGGTATTTAGAACCGCTCCAACCCCCGTTTTTTCCTTAAACCTCTTTATCAGAGAATAGTATTCGGGATTATCCTCCTTAAAAACCACCTGGGGCCTTCCCGTAAAATCTCCCTGATGTAAGGAGGCTGGTAATTCCCTTTGTGCCCTCGGTTTTGCTGGATAAGCCAAGATCATATACCTTTCGCTCTTGCTTCTTGTGGGAACTATAAAGTAATCCTCAAAATCCTCGTCCAAGACGGAGGGTGCGAAGGGCATCCAAAAATCCCTGTGCTTTATCATCCTGTTTATCCTTGAAACTACGTTTAAGCTTTTTGGATCCGCTAAAATGGACCTGTTTCCCAATGCCCTTGCCCCCCATTCCGACCTTCCGTAAAACCTCGCCACAACAAAACCCTCCACCAAAAGATCCGCAACGTACTCGTGTATATCCTTACCAATTTTCTCAATTTTAAACTTTCTCTCATCTATCTCCGACAAAGCTTCCTCTATCTCCTTTTCGGAAAAATCCCTTCCCAAGTATAACGTGCCTATGGGTTCGGGTTTTATCCCGTTTTGGGCGCTTACGTACGCTGCCGCTCCATATGCTATACTTTCATCACCCGCGGAGGGCATTACAAAAACCCTTTTAAACCTTTCCAAGAACCCATAATTTAACTTGACGTTCATAAACACCCCCCCACCCAGAGCCACCGTATCAAAATCCCCTTTCACATTATCCACCCATTCAAAAACCACATCCTCTAAAACCTTCTGTGCCACGTACCCTATTACATCAAACCTAACCTTATAGAAAACCTTTTGGAAAACCTTAAGGTAATCCCTCTTGTAAACCCCTGCTTTGTTTATGATCCTATCCCCCCTAACCTCAAAGAATTTTCTAACCCTCTTGTAAACCTCCTCCCCATATTTGGGTTCCGCATAAGGTGCCAACCCCATAACCTTGTACTCGTGGGATAAGGGTTTTAAACCCAAATATTCCGTTATCCTCGTATAAAACTCCCCCAACGAATTGTATGCAGAGATCCTACCTTTCAGCTCGAGCTTTAGCCCATCTCCAACATAATAAGTTCCGCTTATCCCATCGCCCGCCCCATCTAAGGTTAAAACGAGGCTCCTTTCAAAGCCAGAACCAAAAAAAGCGGATGAGGCATGCGCCAAATGGTGCTCAACGAAAATTATCTCCCCTTTTATCCCCAGCTCCCTCAACCTCCTTTCTATCTCTTCCCTTCTCCTTGAGATTTTATGCACAAAATTCACTATTGGGTCCACGTAAGAATCACCCCGCAATATGCTTTTAGGAATAAATTTGTAAAGGCTTTGATATAGGTTCCTCGGGAATTTGGGGTCGTTAAAGTGTTCGGGTAAAAGGGGTGGCGTTAATGTTGCCACCGCAACCTTATCTATCTCGGAAGGTTTTATTCCTGATATTGAGAGAACCTCCTTTATTGCCCCTTCCGGAAATCCCCCCTTCTCCTTCTCGTGCCATATCCTCTCCTCCGAAACCATAGCCTTAAGCTTTCCGTTATCTAAAACACAAGCGGTAGCGGTATGCCCATCGTGTATTCCCAAAATTTTCATCCTATCTCCATCTCCTCCAGTTTCCTCATTATTGACCTGAAAACCTTATAAACTTGCCTCCTTACATCCTCCAAAGAACCATAATTTCTTATAACAAAATCCGCATATTTCAATTTCTCCTCCTGGGGGATTTGAGCCTTTAATATTGCCCTCGCCTTTTCCTCCGGCATTCCTCTATCCTTTAGCCTCCTAATCAGTTCCTCCTCGGGTGCCCAAACAACCACGATAAGGTCAAAGGCGTCCTGAACCCCATATTCGTATATCAAAGCCGCATCAACTATAACTATGTTATCCTCTATTTTCTGTATGACCTCTTTTAGCCTTTCCAAAACTAAGGGCCTTACGAGTTTCTCAAACTCTTTCTTAAAGTCCTCATCAAAGAAAACTTTGTTCCCCAAAACATTCCTATCAACCTCCCCATTTTTCACCGCCTCCGGGAGATTTTCCTTCAGGAACTTTATAACCTCCGGATGTTTTAAGACCTCATGGGTTTCCTTGTCCGCATCAACCACCGAAAACCCCATATCCCTTAGTATTTGGGCAACGGTGGTTTTTCCCGATCCCGCATTACCCGTCAAACCTATCAAAATTTTCATACCGCCAAACTCCTAACAATTTTTAAAATCCTATTTACCACTTCATCAACGCTCAGGTAGGTAGTATCTATGTAAAAGGCATCCTTGGGTCTGATTAATGGAGCTGAGGATCTACCTTTATCCCTGTTGTCCCTATCAAGCACCTCCCTCTTTACCTCCTCAAGGCTTACTTTTAAACCCTTTGACCTTAGATATTCGTACCTTCTTTTTGCTCTTACCTCAAGACTTGCATCTAAATATATCTTTATATCCGCGTAAGGTAAAACCACGCTCCCTATATCCCTACCTTCAACCACCGCATCCTCCCCCGCTATCCTCCTCTGCACCTCCAAAAGGGCTTCCCTAACCTCCCTTATCGCTGCGATCTTTGACGCAAGATCCGAGATCTCGGGCTCATCAAGGTACCCGCTTACATCCTCCCCATTTAAATAAGTCCTTATCTCCCCATTTTTGTATTCCTGGTCTATCTTTAAACCCTCAACGAAACTCCTTAAAGCTTCAACATCCTCAAGGCTTACCCCTTCCTTCTTTATTGCGTATGCAACCGCCCTATATATCGCACCCGTACTAACGGCCTTTAAACCCAAAATATCAGCAAGCCTTTTTGTTATCGTAGTTTTCCCAACACCCGAAGGTCCATCTATGGATATAAGCACAAGGTTAGTATTATAAAGTAGAACCTCAAGATGCGAAAACCACCTTACAATTCCCTCCGTAATGAAAAGGGTTGTAAGTTTGATGTTTTTGTTGCTTTCATGCGCGGATGTAAAGGAGAAAACCGATAAAAGAAAGTTGCCTGACTTTTACTTTGTCGGAAGTGTATATATGATGGGGAATAGGGCGGGATGGGAGGAGATTAAAGCCTTTAAGGTTGGCGACATTTACGATTTTAACGAGGAGATGTATATAAAGGTTCTGATGTTGGGGCTTGTAAAGGAAATGAGGACGGTTTTGAAGGCGGAGATTGACAATTCCGGTGGAATCAAAAAGCTTTCCTACAATTTATCAACCCAGGATCAAAATATAAGTGCGGATGGCATTGTTGAAGGGGGTAAATTTAGGGTGACTTACAAACCCCCAAGGGGTTCCCCGCAAACCTTTACTTACAACGTTTCCTATCCTGTTTTAACTCCCCAAACCTTCGTCTTCGCCTCCGCAAAGGGTCTAATAAGAGAAGGCAAATATCATTACTTTGACCCATCGGTTGCTACGTTTATTGACGCGGAAGTTAAAAATGAAGGTGATACCTTGTGGATCTTGAATGCTAAGGGGATAGTAGTTAGATCTCATGTAAGGGATGGGAAGTTGATATTGCAAAATCAACCCTTAAAGATGGACATAATTGCGCAAAGCGAGGAGGAAGCTAAGGCTCCCGTTGAACCCTTCAACGTCCTCGCCCTTTACGCGGTTAAACCAAAGGGAAACTTGGGGGATCCTTCAAGGCTAACTTTCCTAAAGGCTAAAATCTATCCAATTAGGGGGGATCTTAACCCCAACTTTGCGAACCAAAGGGTAATATACGCAAGCGGGGACACCGCAATAATAACGGTTGAATACCCTAAGGATATTAAGGGGAGTACGGAAGTACCTCCACCCCAGCTTTCATATTACCTACAACCCACGCAATTCCTCGAGGTTGATGACCCGGAAATTAAATATCTCGCCCAAGAAATAACAAAGGGAGCAAAAACGGATTTGGATAAGGCAAAGAGGATATTCGAATGGGTTTATAAAAATTTGGAGAAGAGGGGATCCGTCACTATACCCACCGCAAAGCAGGTTCTTAGGGATAGGTATGGGGATTGCAACGAGCATGCCACTTTGTACGCGGCCTTGGCAAGGGCGGCGGGTATCCCAACGGAGATAATGGTTGGGCTTATATTTCAGGGGGACGGTTTCTATTATCATGCTTGGAATGTTTCCTGGATAGGGGGAAGGTGGGTGCCCGTTGATCCAGTATACGGTGAGTTTCCCGCAAGGCCTTACAGAATAACCCTACAGCAGGGGAGCCTTGAGAAGCAAGCTAACATAATGTCCGTCATAGGGGATCTAAACATAGAGATCTTGGAAACCAAGGAGGAGTAAAAAATGATCGTGCTCTTATTCTCTTTAATTTTGAGTGCTTTGAGCGCATTTTCCCTGAAATTTATTCAAGACCCTATATTAACCTCTATATTTGGTGGGCTTGCTATAATGTCCTCGGGTTATATACTTTCAGTTGCGGTTGAGGCCGCCCAGAGGGACGTCTCAAGATCTTTGGCAACCATAGTTTTAGCCCTCCTTGCGGTTTTGCCCGAGTACGCGGTGGATATATATCTCGCTTACAAGGGTGCCCAAGATCCCGCTTATATCCACTATGCCTCCGCAAACATGACGGGTGCAAACAGGCTTCTTTTGGGTACCTTCTGGCCTATTATCGTTTTTGTCGCCGTTTTCCTCTTAAAGGGTAAGGATGTAATAGGCCGTTCCGTGATCTTCAAACCCACCTTGAGGCTTGAGATTTTCTTCCTCTTCATAGTCACCGTTTACTCCTTCAAGATACCAATAATGGGCGAGATCTCCATCCTTGACTCAATTATCCTGATCTCTATTTTCTTACTTTACGCCTATGTTTCCGCAAAATCGCCTGAGAGGGAGGAGGAGTTTGAGGGGGTTGCGGAGGTTATAGTTAAACTGAGGAAAAGCGTTAGGATCCCTATAGTTATATTCCTCTTCGCGTTTGCGGGTTTTGTAATATTTTTATCCGTTAAACCCTTTGTGCATGGGTTAATAGAGACGGGTAAGATGCTCGGAATAAGCGAGTTTTTACTAATACAGTGGGTGGCACCCTTTGCCTCGGAAATGCCGGAACTCGTTGCGGCACTAATGTTGGCCCTTAAGGGGAAATCTTCCGTCGCCTTGGGAGCTTTAATATCAAGCAAGGTAAATCAATGGTCCCTTTTGATAGGCATGCTCCCTTTGGCTTATTCCTTTGGGCTTTTGAGGTTTTCCGACATGCCCCTAGATATAATCCAGAGGGAGGAAATCTTCCTTACCGCCGCCCAATCCCTGTTTGGAACTATAATCATAGCGGACTTGAAACTTTCCGTTTGGGAGGGATTGTGGCTTTTTTCCATGTTCTTCGCCCAGTTTCTGATCCCTATACCGGAAATAAGGTTTGCCCTTGCGATATTGTACCTGATCTTCTCCCTAATTTTGCTGGTTTTGCATAGGGCAAGACTTTGGCAAATTTTACAATTTGCGAGGAACATATTTGAATAAATGCTTCCCAGCGGTTTTATCACCCTAAGGGTTTTGGACTTTTTGAGGGGTAAGAAGGGTTTTTTCCACTTGGATGTAGATAACCTTAAGGTCCTATATGAGCTTAGAACTTTTGGGGTTTTTGCGGGGAGAGCTGATAGTGTACAATTTTTTGCCTTCAGGGAACCGACGGTAATTCTCGGTAAAAGGATCCCCCTTAGGAAGCTGGAACTTGAAAGAAATGGCAAAATTCGGCTAACCGATCTTTCCCAGATCCTAGTAAGTTTGGGTTGGGAGAGGGTTGATTTTGCGGAAGAGGTGGGGCAGTTTGCGATAAGGGGTGGCGTGCTTGACATGGTCTTTGAGAACATGTCCCTTAGGTTTGTCCTCGATGGGGATGTAATTGAGGATGTGAAAGAGTTTTCCCCTTATACGCAAATTAGCATTTCAAGATCCGATGGTATTTTCATCCTTTTGCCGGATCCTGAGGGGGAGATAGGAGAAGAAATTCAAATATCGGCGTCCGGGATCTCTCCAAATCCCCCGTTTCTGGGGGACTTTAAGAGGGCGGTGGATTACGCGAGGGAGATGAGGGAAAGGGGTTATAGGGTGGTCTTTTTTGGAAATCCCGTCAGATCCGCTCTTTTTAAGGATACAAGGGTTGAGGTGAGGGCTGGGAACCTTTACGAGGGTTTCGTTGATATTTTGGATAGAACCGTTTATATCGGTGAATGGGAAGTTTTGGGCGCGGAGCCAACATATTCAAAGCTAAAGGTCCAAAAGGTTCCAATAAAAACCCCCAGGTACCTTGATATTGGGGACTTTGTGGTGCATGAGGATTACGGCGTAGGGGTTTTCGTGGGTTTGGAAAAGAGGATGGGGACGGAGATGATGGCAATACAGTACAAGGATGGGAAGGTATTCGTCCCCGTTTATAAGTCCCACAAGATAAGCAAATATGTGGGTCCGGAGGGGTACGAACCCGAGATTTCTTCCCTATATTCAACTTCCTGGAAGGCCGAAAAAATTAAGGCTTTAGAGGAAGCCTCCGAAATCGCAAGGGAAATAGTTAATATCATATTTGAAAGAAAGACGCCGAGGGGGTTCTCCTATCCTCCGGTTGAGGGGGAAAGGGAGTTTTGGGCAACCTTCCCTTACGAAGAAACCGAAGATCAGAAAAGGGCAATAGGGGATGTCTTAAGGGATCTTGAGGGTCCATATGTTATGGATAGGTTGATTGTTGGGGAGGTTTCTTTTGGGAAAACGGAAGTGGCGCTTAGGGCGGCTTTTAGGGTTTTATCCCACGGAAGGAGCGTGATTTGGCTATGCCCCAGCACCCTATTGGCGTACCAACACTATTTGAACTTTAAGGAAAGGCTTGAAAACTTTGGGATCCCAGTTTATATGGTTTCAAGGTTGAAAAGGGAAATGGGGGATTTCGGACTCTTTGTGGGAACCCAGGCCCTTTTAAACTTAAAGTTGGAAAACTTGGGGCTCGTTATAATAGATGAGGAACAGCATTTTGGAGTGTTACAAAAGGAGAAATTTAAGAAGTTGAACCCAAAGGTGGATTATCTCTACTTATCAGCTACCCCCATCCCCAGGACCTTGGGATTAGGTTTGGAGGGATTAATAGATGTTTCGCACATAAGGACGCCCCCTCCCGGAAGGCTCCCAGTTGAAACCTACGTTGAACCCTGGAACGAGGAAAGGGTCAAGGAAGCAATAGAGAGGGAGCTAAGAAGGGATGGGCAAGTTTTTTATGTTTATAACAGGATAGAGAAATTGGGGGAGATATATGAAAATTTAAGGAAACTCTTGCCCGAGATCCCCATGGCGGTTTTGCACGGAAGGATGAAAAAGTCCGAGATGAGGGAGATAATGGATAGGTTCTCCAAAAACCAAATAAAGGTTTTAATATCAACCGCGATAATAGAGGCGGGAGTAGACTTTAGAAATGCTAACACCATAATAATAGACTCCCCGGAGATCCTGGGTTTAGCCCAGATACACCAGCTTAGGGGGAGGGTGGGCAGGTGGAATAGGCAGGCGTACGCATATCTTTTTTATAGGGATCTAAGAAGCGAAAACGCCAAGAAGAGGCTCGGTTATATCCTTATGTATTCCTCAACGGAGGGATACAAGCTTGCGCTTAGGGACCTTGAGATAAGGGGTATGGGGGAAATTTTAGGGGTTAAACAGCATGGGCAGGTTAAAAGGATGGGTTTCAAGCTCTATTTAAAGCTCATAAAGAGGGCGCTTGGGTTCAGGTTTGATTACGAAGAGGAAATTGAGGGAGCTTATATACCCGAGGATTACATAAAAAGCCCTGACAAGAGGGTTGAATATTACATACGTTTGGCGGAGGCGGAGCTTGAGGAGGAGGTCGAGACTATATACAACGAGATGGTGGATATTTTCGGCGAACCTCCGCATGAGGTTGAGAGGCTAATAGAATACCATATTAGGAGGGTTAGGGGCTTACTTCCACCTTCTCCACATCAAAGTTTCTCCCTTCCACACTCAATATAGCGAAGCTCCTCTTAAAGGAAAAGAACGTATCCGTTGCGGAACCCGGATTTAGCATCTTAACCCCATCCACATCACCATAAAACCACCTGTGGCTATGACCAAAGATTATAAGATCAACCTCCAAGTTCTCCCTCTTAAATTTCTCCCTAACCCTCTTCTCCAAACCTATTGGAGAGCCTACCCCATGAAATATCCCCACCCTCAAGTTTTCTATTATCTCAACCCTTATCTCGGGCAAAATCGAATAAAGCTCCGGTTCATCCATATTCCCAACAACCCCAAGGGTGGGCTTAAAGCTCTCAAGTTCCCTGAAAACCCTTAAAGTTGTAAAATCACCCGCGTGGATTATGAGATCTACCTCATCGACCCTTTCGTAAAACTCTTTGGGTAAAAGGCTCGCCCTGTGGGGTATATGCGTGTCGGAAATTACAAGCACCTTCATCTCTTCGTTATAAGTATCGCGGGAATGGGGAAAACGAGGTACCCAAGAATAAATAGAACAGTCGAAAGTACCTTCTCACCCTGCAAGGTCAAATAAAATCCCCCAAGTATGCAAAGGGCGGATAATCCCCAAAATATCCAGTTTATCTTTCCGTATTTCGGTAACCTTCCCAAACGCCCCCGGAGGGACTTGAACCCCCAGCCTGCGGATTAGAAATCCGCCGCTCTATCCTGTTGAGCTACGGGGGCAAAGAGAATATTATAAAGGCGAAATTTCCACCTTAAAATATCGTATATGGTTACGATCCTATCCGCTTGGTTTTTAATAAGGGAAGGTGAGGTGGACGCTTTGAATCTTGTAAATAGGGGCGTCCAGATATACGAGTATATTCCGGGATACGGGTACATAGCGAAGGTACCTTACGGACATCCGATACCTCCGGAACTAAAGATCGCAAAAGAGATATTTGAAGGGAAGCTTGATGAGGCAAGAATTGGATCCTTCGTTGAGATTTTGGTTGTGGGTTTCCCGGATGCGGATAAGAAAGCTTTGGAGCTTGAGATAAGGAAAAGGGGTTATTCCTTTGAGGGCTTTGAGGATGTACCGAGATTTAAGGTTCTAGTGCCCGAAAGTGATGTCCTATATTTCTCCCAAGAGATGGCCTCTTTACCCTTTGTCGCTAAGGTTGAACCCAACTATAGGAACTACCTTTGGAATAGGAACACGAGATGGTCAGTACAAACGCATGTTTTCGGTGATTCTCTGGTTTGGGCTCACGGAATACACGGGGAAGGGGAGATAGTCGGGGTTATGGATAGTGGATTGGATTACTACTCCTGTTTCTTCAGGGATACGGTTGTGGTAACCCCAGGTCCAACACATAGGAAGGTGGTTAATTACAGGCAGCTTTCTTCAAGTGCGGACAACTTCGCGACTTGCCCCGACGAACACGGGCATCACGTCTCCGGAACTGTTGCGGGAGATCCTGACACCACTGGGATATTCATAGAATACAGGGGGATGGCGTATAGGGCGAGGATAACCTTTGGGGATGCGGGAGGTCCCAGTTGTGGGAGCTGTGGTGGTATATGCTATTCCTATTCCCTTTACAACATTTTCAACTGGTTCTATTCCGATGGGGCGAGGATAATAACCAACTCCTGGGGATCGGCCGTAAACGCTTATACCACGGGCGCGTACGATGCGGATAGGTTCATGTGGGATAGGTTGGATGCGTTGGTTCTATTTGCCGCGGGAAATTCAAGCAATACGGGTAACTTTGAGGATGGGACGGTTGGTTCCCCAGCGGTGGCAAAGAATATAGTCACGGTGGGAGCAACTGGAGCATTTTCTTCCGCTTCAACTCCCCCGGACGAAAATAGGGCTTGGTACTCAAGCCAAGGTCTTACGTACGACGGAAGGTTAAAACCAGACGTTATGGCACCCGGGGGCGATAACAGGTTTTCACCTTCCTATATTACATCCGCAAAGAATAGGACGGATATGACCCCATCCTGCGCGGTGGTTGGTTCAGGTTTTATGGGGACTTCTATGGCTACCCCGGCGGTGGCAGGAGCGGGTGCCCTAATAAGGCAGTACTTCAGGGAGGGTTGGTATCCAACCGGAATGCCCATTTCAACAAACGCCTTTAACCCTAAGGGATCTTTGATAAAGGCTATGCTCATAGCAAGCGCGGAAAGGTTGAGGAACGAGGTTGTGCCTCCAAATGGAGCGGTAGGTTGGGGAAGGATAAACCTAAAGAGGGCATTGTTCTTTGACGATATGCCCGAGAAACATCGCCTTTTTGTGGTTGATGATAGCGTCGGCGTACAATCCGGAGCAACAAAAACCTACAACGTAACCGTTGGATGTTCCAGCCAATTTACAACACCTTACTTTAAAGTCGTCTTAGCTTGGACAGATGCCCCAGGCTCCACGCTCCAAAACGACCTAGATCTTGAAGTAATTGCTCCCAACGGAACCGTTTATAGGGGGAATCAGTTCTCGGGCGGACAGTCCATCCCTAACCCTTCCGGTAGGGATTTCAAGAATAACGTTGAGGTCGTATATGTTGAGAACGCCCAGAGGGGTATTTGGACGGTTAGGGTGATAGGTAGAACATTCAACAATCCAAAACCGGGTGGTTATCAGCCCTACAGCCTCGTTGCGGTGGATGGGGGTCCTTGCGGTAACAACGATCCCTTGGGAGTTGAAGATGAGATGGTGGTTAGGGATGAAAATGTCAAGGCTGGTTTTCCTTACTACGTTAAAGGGAATGTATTGTATTCCCTTGAAAATTTGAAGATCTACGACCCCGCGGGTAAGCTCTTGGGTGAGCTTGATGCGGGTAAGGAGATAAAACTGAAGGGAGGTATATACTTTGTAAGTGCCAAGGGTAAGGTGTATAAGGTTGTAATAAGGTGATAGCATTTTTGGTGGGGGAGAGGGGAGGGGGTGTTGGGAGGTTTTTGGATGAGATAAGGGACGATTTTAGGGTTATAGGTATAGAGGATCTGGAAAGTTTGGAAGATGGTTTTGGGGTGGTTTTTAACGGTTATTTTCCGGATGTGGATGTTGAGAAACTAAAATTCCCGACTTTCTTTTTCTTTCACGGACTTAGGGCCCTTTCAAGGAGGAAGATCTTAACGGGCTTTGATATAAACCCCATAAACATAATGAAATTGGAAAGATTTAAAGTTTGGGTGAGGAAATTTAGGGGTTGGCTTGCACCGAGCTTCTCAATGGCGTATGCATGTAAGAAATTTTACGGGATAGAACCCTTAGTGGTTCATTTGGGTTTGGATTTTCTTAAGCTAAAAAAAATTGAAAATTCAAAGAGGGAAAGGGCGCTCCTGTGGGTAGGTAGGAGGGCTTGGATAAAGGGACTTGATAGATTTATAAAGCTTGTTGATATGACGGGTTTTGAGGGTTGGGTGGTGGGAGTTGAGGGTATTGATAGGAAAAATTTGAAGTTTTTTGGGCGGGTTGAGGATTTAGCGGGATTTTATTCAAGGGCTTATGCAGTCGTATTATCCTCTTACTTTGAATCCTTTTCAATTACAACCCTTGAGGCTCTTTATTATAAAACCCCCGTCCTAACCTTAAAGAGCTCGGGAGGTCCCTGGGAGATATTGCAAATGTTGGGTCTTTACCATTATGGTTTTGAAAACCTTGAGGATATGGCAAAAGCGATAAAGAGGGGAATAGAAGAAGTTGAGGCAAACCTTGATTACTTTTCCATCGAAAGGGCTAAGGAAAGGTTGAAGCAAGCCCTTAGAACCCTCCTTACCAATTTATGAAAATCTCAAGGGATGGGAAGAGGGGAAGCTGGGGAATTACGAGCAATTGTGGTGGATCCTTTGAGTAGTCGTAAAAGTACGTGAAGACGTTCTCCCGGTTGTAAATGTTTATAACCGAAAGCGAAAATCTACCCTTCAGTGCCCTGATCTTAAAGTCCTTCGAGAGATAAACATCCGCCCTGTGATATGGGGGATACCTGAGGGAATATGGATAGCTGTATATCTCCTGCGTCCTTAACCTTGCGGGCAAACCCGTGCCCGGATCGTATATGGAGTATATATCGTACCTTGCCAAAACGCCAGTGTATGGTAATCCGCTTTGATATGCGAACCTAAACCCCATCTCCAAACCTCCACTGAACTTCCTTGATATGTTGAATATCAGGGCGTTTCTCCTGTCGTACGGGGAGTTCATAAGGGAATCCCCAATTTTCACCCTTCCAACGAGGAAAGAATACGAGATCATACCCGTGATATCCCCTATCTCCTTCCTTATATAACCGTCAAACCCGTACGCCCAACCCTTCCCTCTTCTAAGTAGGGTTCCGAATATGTCCTTTGGATCCACGTTGGGATTTTCAAGAAGTATGTTGGGATAATCCTTGTAAAAAGCCTCTATCTCCCAATCTCCCCAGGATGTTATACCCGAAATTCCCAAGGAGTACTGGAATGATTTTTGGGGTTCAAATCCCCTATAAACGGGAAGCCAATAATAGAAGGAAGATAAAACCTCGCCGAGCCTTCCACCCCCACCCGACAAACCCGCATAATACTGATGATAAACCCCAAAACCTCCCTTTATAGCAAGATCGGGACCTATAAAGTACTTCGCGCTTAATCTAGGTTCGGGATTTACGAAAACTATATCCCTATTTTTATCCTGAAAAAGCCTCCTTAAAAATCCGTTGACCCTCAAACCCAGGGAGAGGTTGTAATTCCCGCGCTTAAATAAATACTCCCCGTAAAGGGATAAAGTGTAAGAAAGCCCCGAAAATTCAAATCTTGATGCGAAAAAATCCTGTTCAAATTTCCCCCAACCCCTATGCGCCTCAAATCCGAAGTTCTTCTCAAGATCTTCATATATCCTTAAAAATTCCGTCCTAAAATTCACCAAATTCATTGGGGCGTTAAACGAAGCTATTGTTTGATCGTTAAAGCCGAAGGAGAAGCCGTTAGTAAAGTTCGTGGCGCTTATAGATGTAAAGTTCAGCCAATTCCCCATAACGTACCTTGAGTTAATTGAAATTACATCGTTTCCCCAAATCATCCTCAAAAACCCATCACCCAAACTAAAATTGAAAATATCCCTTCCGTGCATAAATGTTGCGGAAAGTGTCCAATTTTCGTTAAAGTCCCTATAAACCTTCCCGAGGATATCGTAGAAGTAATATGGGAAGTCATAATCAAAGAGCTTTAAGGTGTAGTCAAAGTATGATCTTCTCGCGGAGATGAATGCCCCGTAATTTTTCCCCTTGTATGTTTGAAAGATCTTTGAAGCCAAAAGGCTTACGGAGAGGTTGCCGTAGGTACTATCGGGATCTATGGTTTTCATTTCTAGAATGGAGGAGGTGAAATTTCCGAATTTTGCGGGAAAGATAGACCTGTAAAAGCTGAAGCTTTCAAGGGCATCCGCGTCAAATATGGAGAAAAACCCCCCCAAATGGTAAGGGTTGAATATTACCGCGTTATCAAGCAATACACCATTCTCGCTTGGGCTACCGCTCCTTACAGAAAACTTACCGGAAAAGTCCGCAAGCGCTAGAACTCCCGGGAGATCCTGAATGGTTTTAAAGATATCCGCAGTTATAAAGGAAGGGGCACTTCTTATCACCTCCGCCTTAAACCTCAAGACCTGACCAGTCTCCTTCTTGAACTCCTCCCTTTTGGCGGTTATCACTATCTCCGTAGTTTGTAGGGGTTTTTCCCTCAAGAATATATCATACCTTATGGTGGTATCTTTACCTTCAACTGTGAATTTGTATGTTTCCTTTCCCAAGGCGCTGACCGTTATTGTCCATCTCCCGTTCGGAAGCTTAAGGTAGTACTTTCCGTTTTCATCCGAGTACGTACCCTTCTTTAGTTCCTCAACCCTGATGACCGCAAAAGGTACCCTCTGGTTCAGGCTATCTCTAATTTCCCCCTCAACCACTATGTATGAGATTATGAACATACACAACAATTTTAAACCCGCATAAAATTTTCCAATGTTTCCTATACTCAAATTTTACACATACGAAAGCTCACATTTTTTCATATACTATCACAAGGAGGTTGAGGAGATAGTTGTAACCGTCTCGGAGATCGCCGATAGTGTCTATGAGGATCTTGTTAAGTTTTTTGGATTCGACGTTGGTAAGATAAACTTGGTGATACTTGATGCTTACGACTTTTCAAACGGCTTTTCCACGCCCTTTTACGAAAGAACAATTTACATATTCCTACAGAACCCTCACGCGGACTTTAACTTTGGCTCTATGAAAAGCTGGCTTGAGCTCGTTATAACCCACGAACTCGCACATATCTTCCACCTTGAGTATCCCCACAAATTCTGGAATATACCCATTTCGGAGGGTTTTAGGAAGAACTTTGGAAGGTTGCCATCGCCTGTTGCCTTTCCCAATATCCTTGATCCGGGATGGCAAATGGAGGGTTTGGCGGTTTATCTTGAATCAAAGGGGGGATACGGCAGGCTTAATTCCGGGCATTACAGGAATATGCTTCTTGCTTATATCAGAGGGAACAGGTTTTCACCCGATTTAATGTCCGCTTCTCCTCCTAACTGGATGGGTGGCAACTCCCCATACCTCTTTGGCTCATTTTTTACCAAGCACCTTGCCGATAAATACGGAGAAAACTATGTTATTGAACGTTTTGTAAAATCTTCTTATTTTGAGGATCCGGGATGTTTGACGACACTGGGCATAATATCCGGGCAATATCTATCAAGGGACGAGGAAGATTTCAGAATTTGGTATAAGTCCCTTTTGAGGGAAAGCGAAGGATTTCTTCTCCCAGAAACCGTATTTAAGGTGGATGGTGATATACAGCTTTCCCCCGCAATATCCCCATCGGGAAATTTCCTAGCCTTCCTTGAAGATCCTTCTTACGATTACCCATCCCTAATTATTTTTGATTTAATGAAAGGTAAAGTGGTTGCGAGGCTGAAGGGTGCGATACTTCCCGGAATACGGTTTGATGGGGATAGCGCGGTGATATTTGCGAAGTATGAGAACTTTAGGAATTTCTTCGTATTTTCCGACATATACAGGTGGGAGTTTTTTAGGGGGAAAGTTGAGAGGATCACAAAAGGTGAAAGGGCGTTTTCACCCTATAAAAATGGGGATAGCCTCTTTTTCGTAAGGAGAAGGGGTTTATATCAGGAGATCGTTTTAAGAGTTGGGAAAGAGGAAAGGGTTTTATATAGGGGGGATATATACGAGGGTTTCAACAATTTGGAGTATTTCAACGGTAAGATTTTCTTTAGCATAAACGAGGACGGTAGGTACGATATCGCTTCCCTTGACATTGAAAGTGGAAAACTTGAAAGGCTCACGGAAGACGATGCGGTTGATATACTTTCTTTTGTCGATAGTTCGGGGATTTACTTCTCGAGGGATGAGGGGGATGGTTATAGGGTCTTCTTGTACAGGGAAGGAAAGTTTTTTAGGGGTAAGGAGAGGTTCTTCTCCGCAATTTATCCTACCCCTTTTAAAGGGAAGATCTTGGCATCCTTTTTGACCCCAAAGGGATATAGGATAGGCCTTTCAAAAGTTTCCTTTGAGGAGACCGAAATCCAAAAGGGTAGAAAAAAGGAGAAAACATTTTACCACCTCAAGCCCATATCAAAACCCTACAGTCCCATCCCACACCTCTTACCAAAATATTGGTACCCAGAAATTTACGCGAAATTTGACACAACAAAGTTTATCAGCATTTCCATACTCTCATCCGGCGGTGATGTTTTATACAGACACCTCTGGGAAGGTTCCCTAAACTTTTCCCTCAAGCTTGACAAGGATACGCTTTTCAAATTCCACCCATTCATTTCCTGGATATATAGGGGGGTTTATCCCTTTATATCCCTATCCCTTTCGGGTGAAAAACTTTCTTCCTCCCTTATCTTCCCGTTTTACGGTACAAGGAGTAGGAAGGGTTTCTTGATTTTGGGCAGGTTTTCAAAAGATTCCTTGAAAGGTGGCATAGGGGGATATTACTCCAGCGCATTTTCTTACAAGAAAACCTCTTTCCTTGCGGAGGGATTTGCGCTTTACGCAGAAGTTATTTACGGGAAAGGTGGATGGGAGAGATATTTATCTGGAAAATGGGCTTTTCAAATCAACCCATTTCTTGTAAATTTTCAGGGTTATCACTGGGATGGGGAAAATCGTTACGAAGCCTTCCTCCTTCCGAACCTTTTTAACCCAAACTTCCCGGACATAAATATTGGCATTTTGCCCCCTCCAAGTAGGCACTTTGTTTCCATCCTTTACCTCTTAAGAATTTATCCCTCCCTGTTTTACGATGGAAACGTCGGATTTATGCTCTTTGGGGACCTTCAATTTCTTGGAAATTTAGTGTTCTCTTTGGGTTTTGGTTATTCGGTTTATCCAACGAAAGGTTTTAGGCTCTTGGTTATGTGAGCAACCTTATAATATCTTCTCCGGGCGCGTAGCTCAGGCGGTTAGAGCGCTCGTTTGACATGCGAGAGGTCGGAGGTTCGACTCCTCCCGCGCCCACTTGAACCTCCTCCTTTCCAACGAATATCTCTTATGGTCAATAAAGGTTGGTGTGATCCTTTTCGTGGTTCTGACTGTCGCTGCGTATATGGTTTGGGCGGAGAGGAGGGTATCCGCTTGGATGCAGGACAGGATAGGTCCGAACTTAGTGGGTCCCTTCGGGTTATTGCAACCCTTGGCGGACGTAATAAAACTCGCCTTCAAGGAGGATATAGTACCATATACCGCGGATAAACTTTTACACTTTTTGGCTCCCGGCATAATAATGATAGCTCCCATCCTCGCCCTATCCGTGATTCCCTTTGCCCCCGGAATATGGATAGCAAATCCCGACTTTGGTTTGCTCTGGCTTTTGGGATCAACCTCTATAGCCGCCTATGCGGTGATACTGGGAGGGATAGCTGGGGGAAGCAAATATCCATTGCTGGGCAGTCTTAGGTCAATGTCCCAAATAGTCTCTTACGAGCTACCAATGGCCATATCCGCCTTGGGTCCAGCGGTTATGGCGGGTTCCCTATCCCTAGTTGATATAGTTGAGGCTCAGAGGGATCTTTGGTTTGTTGTTCCCCAGTTTATCGGATTTATAGTTTTTCTTATAACCACATATGCGGAGACAAACAGGTTACCCTTTGATCTGCCCGAGGCGGAGGCGGAGCTGGTAGGGGGATATCACACCGAGTTCTCCTCAATGAAGTTCGCCTGGTTTTTCGCCGGCGAATACGCAAATATGGTTATAGCCTCTTCCGCCGTTAGCGTACTTTTCCTTGGGGGTTGGCACGGCCCCTTTATGGATGGCCTCCATTGGACGGTAATAAAGATCCTTTTCTTCCTTTTCCTGTTCCTTTGGGTTAGGTGGACCCTACCCAGGTTCAGGTTTGACCAGCTTATGTTCTTCAGTTGGAAGGTTCTCCTTCCTTTGTCCCTTATAAACCTTGCCATTGCGGTTATTCTGAAAGTTCTGTGGTAAAGGGTATAGGGATTGATGTAGTGAATCTTGGAAGGTTTGAAAGGATCTTAAAAAGAACACCCAAGTTAAAACTTAGGCTTTTTACGGAAAGGGAGATTGTTTCTTCTTATTCCTTATGGAACTTGGCTGGAAAGTTTGCGGGAAAGGAGGCGGTTTTAAAGTCTGTTGGCTTGGGCTTAAGTGGTGGTATAAGATGGAAGGATATAGAGATACTCGGGGATTCTCAATCTCCACCCAAGGTTTTTTTAAGCGGTAAGGCAAAGGAACTATTGGGCAACTATAATTTCCTCCTATCAATCTCCCATGATGAGGATCTCGTAATAGCGGTATGCGTGGCTGTATATCAAGGTACTTAAAGTTCGTAAAATCCCAAATTGAGCCATCCTCCTCGGAACTTAAAGGACTATTTATCTTGATTTTTATAGCGTTATTGGGAATAGGGTACGACTACTATCAAAAAATCACCTCTCCCGTAGCGAATATAAAAGAAGCCGGCGAATCGGAGGTTTTAAGGGATACATTAAGGGAAAGCGAAATCTTCGTTGTTGAGAGGAGGAATTTTTATAAAAGGAAACCCTTAAGGGAGGGGGAGAAGATAAACATAAATAAAGCGAGTATTTCCGAGCTTACAAGGCTTCCGGGTGTAGGTCCCAGGATTGCGGAAAGGATATACGAGTATAGAAAACAGGTTGGTAAATTCAAATCCGTTGAAGAACTTCTAAATGTAAAGGGTATAGGTCCAACCAAGCTCGAAAAAATGAGACCCTATATTACCCTTTAAGGTTTTCCGAGATAACCTCCGAAATATCCTTTACCTTCTCCGGAGAAAGTCCCTTCGCCTTCACCCCATCCGTTATCATAACGAGGCAAAATGGACATCCCACCACTATCTCGTCGGGCTCCTTGCTCAAAAGTTCCTCTGTTCTTTCAAGATTTATCTTTTTCCCTATCTTTTCTTCCAACCACATCCTACCTCCACCCGCCCCACAGCAGAAGGAATTTCCCTTTGATCTTTCCGCCTCAACGGTATCCCCAAGGGATTTTAATATAAACCTCGGTTCCTCATAAACGCCGTTGTGCTTACCGAGGTAACAAGGATCGTGGAATATGTATTTTTTCCCATCCTTTTCAACCTTCAGCTTCCCCTCCCTTATTAGCATGGCAAGGTATTCCGTATGATGATATACCCTTATTTCCGGATCCAGACCAAAATCCGGGTATTCGTTTTTTATTGTGTGATAGCAGTGGGGGCAGGAAGTTACTATCACCTTCGGCTTGTAAGAATTTAGAATTTCAACATTTTGAATTGCGAGCATTTCAAATAGGTATTCGTTCCCGGTTCTCCTCGCAGAATCCCCAGTACACCTTTCTTCCTTTCCGAGAACCGCAACCTTTATCCCCGCGAGTTTTAATAGGTTTATAAAATTCCTAGCCACCTTTGAGTACCTTTGATCGTAAGCCGCGGCGCACCCAGCCCAATAAAGCACATCAAAATCCCCACCCTCATAAGCCTTAACAACATCCAAACCTTCCAACCACTTCTCCCTATCGGAATGAGGCATATTCCAAGGGTTCCCCTGATTTTCCATACCCTTGTAAGCGTTTGAAAGTCCCGCTTCCTTTCCCTCCATTAAAACCTGTCCCCTCCTAATTTGCAATATTGTATATAACTGTTCGTTCCCAACCGGGCAGATCTCCACGCATGCTCCACAGGTGGTGCAAGCCCAAAGGGCATCCTCATTTATGGCAAAATCCATAAGGGTCCTTGCTTTTGAAGTGTCAAAAGATTTCCCGTTAAGCTCGTATCTAAGGTTTATTATCAATGCAGATGGTGAAAGGGGTTTTCCTGTAAAGTTCGCCGGGCATACGTCCTGACACCTATTGCACATTATACATGCGAAGGCATCCATTATGCTCACCCAAGGTAAATCCTTGATATTTATCGCACCAAAGGTTTCCTCCTCACCCCCTTCCTCCTGCATCTTCTCCATAAGATTTAGGGGTTCAAGGTACGCGTAAGGCTTTTCCCTCCTAAAAGACCAACGCACAGGCGCAAAGAACAGGTGTATGTGCTTTGAATATGGAAAATACGGGAAAAATGCCAAAATTGAACCAATAGCCAACCACCAAAAAATATGCTCAAAGAAGGCTTTTAAGCTTTCAGGCATAGGGGATAGTAGGATAAACAAAGAGGATGAGAAGGGTTGATAAGGATCGAAGCTTTCAAGGGAAAGTGCCTGATGCAGGACCCTGGAGAATACGTGCGTGAATATAAATAGCAAGACGATCATGGAATCCCTCAATATCCCGTTTTTGACGTTTTCATGTAATGGGACGTTTTCGGGAAAGTAAAGCCTTTTATCCCTATAAACGAACCTCCTTATCCCAAAATATATTACGCCAATTAGAGCCAAAAAACTCAGGACATCCGCAACGAGATTAAAAAACACCTGTAAAGGGGTTTCGCCAAATAGTTTAAATTCCCTAAAATATCCCCTAACGACATCCTGAAGATTTACGAAAGCGTATATTATAAATGCCCAAACCACAAAAAAGTGGAAAACTGAGGTTATGAACCTTGCTTTAAATACAGGCCTTTGAAGGAAGAAAGCCTGAATCCCCCTCCAAAGGTTAAATTTCCTCTTTTCATCTCTCCCACTTTTTATCGCCTCTAAGACGGCTGAAAAATTCCTGTAAGAGAAATACGCGGAGAGCAAAAGGGCTATGATAAACAAGATCCTTTCTGGAAGGGTTAGCATACGGAGAATTTTAAGGTGGCTTTCTATCCTTCAACTTTAAAATTCCCGCTCAATGTTTGAAGGTATAGGGAAGTTTATTATCCTTACGGGTTTCATACTAATTTTGGTAGGTTTTGCTTTTCTTCTTTTTGAAAAGTTCCAGATTCCTCAAAACCCATTGGATTTTCACCTTAAAGGGAAAAACTTTGAATTCTACTTCCCTTTGGGTACATCTTTGCTGTTGTCCATAATATTAACGGTTTTGCTCAATTTGGCAATTTGGATTTTCCTATGGCTTACGAGAAAGTAATAACCGAAAACCGTAAGGCTTACCATGACTTTGAAATAGAGGAAACCTTTGAGGCGGGTATAGAGCTAAAGGGCAGTGAAGTGAAGTCGGTGAAGGTGGGAAAGGTTAGCATATCGGAAGCTTTCGTACATCCGAAGGATGGGGAACTTTATATATACAACATGCACATAGCCCCATACTCAAAATCCTCAATTTTCACTCCAGATCCGAAGAGACCCAGAAAGTTGCTCCTACACAGGCACGAAATAGACAGGATAATAGGTAAGATAACGATAAGGGGTTATACCGCAATACCCCTGAAGGTTATAGTGAAGAGGGGATGGGTGAAGGTGATAATAGCCTTGGCGAAGGGTAGAAAGAAGTACGAAAAGAAGGAGCTAATAAAGGAAAGGGATATTGAAAGGGCTATGAGGAGGGGAGAACTATGAAAAAGTTATGGGCACCTTGGCGTTTCAAGTTTATCCTGCATGTTGATAAAGGGGAGTGTATATTTTGCACGAAACCCAAGGAGGAGGATGAAAAGGCATACATCCTTTATAGGGGAAAGCATAATTTTGTTATCCTAAACATATTTCCTTACAACTCCGGTCATCTGATGATAGCCCCTTACTCCCACAAGGCGAGCCCCGAACTTTTGAATGAGGAGGAATATACGGAGATGTTTAAGCTTTTGCAGATTTCAATCAGGGTAATTAGGGAAGCTTACAAACCGGACGGATTTAACATAGGTTTTAACATAGGTAGGGTTGCGGGCGCCGGTTACGATGGTCATATACATTTACACGTCGTACCAAGGTGGAACGGGGATACAAACTTTATGCCCATAATAGGAGATGTAAAAGTTGTCTCGGAAGGGATAGATGAAACTTATAAGAGGCTGAGACCCCTTTTCCTCAAAGAACTGCTTTAAAATACAAACTTATGAAAGTTTTGGGAATAAATGGATCTGCGCGACGAAATGGTTGGACAGCGAAGTTCTTAAAGAGGGCTCTATTATTTTCAAAAAAAGCTGGGGCGGAAATCAAGATGGTAAATTTGGCGGATTACCCTATAAATTACTGTACGGGGAGCTATAGTGAGCATCCTGCCCTTTGCAATCTTGAGAATTGCATTAGGGGTAAAATTGGGGATGCATTTGGTAGCTTGGTTTGGAATATATTGGAGGCGGATGCTATAATCTTTGCTTCCCCCGTCTATTGGTACTCACCTTCCGCTTTACTTAAAACCCTTTTTGAGAGGATGACCTCCCTTGAAAATCAGGATGCATTTATGCTTAAAGGTAAGGTGGCGGGTGTGATAGTAGTGGGTGAAGAGGAGGGAGCTATGCTTGCGGGGTCCCAAATTATAGCCGCTTTGAACCAGATGGGTTTTGTGATACCCCCCTTGGGTATTATTTACGCACATAGATCTTGGAGGAGAGAGAGGATCCACGAGGCGCTTGAAGATGCCGGAATGCTGGGCGTTAACGTAGTAAAGTTGGCTGAGATGTTGCGGGAGTGGGATTGGATAAATGGTTGGAAGAATTATCAAGATAGCGCCATCAATAATCGCGGCAAGGTGGTCTGATATTTACTCGGAAATAGAAAGGGCGAAGGGTGGGGATTTCATACACGTAGATGTGATGGATGGTCATTTTGTTCCAAATATCACTTTGGGATCCGACATAGCAAAGGCTATATACGAACTTTCGGAAAAACCTTTGGATATACACCTTATGCTTGAATTTCCCGATAGGTACATAAAAAACTTTGCCTTTGAAGGGGTTTTCAGAATAACATTCCATTATGAAAGTTCCGCCTTTTTAAGTGCAACCATAAACCTTATAAAATCATTGGGGAAAAAGGTGGGGATAGCAATATCGCCGGATACGCCTGTGGAAAGAATCCTGAAGGTTCTAGATAGGATTGATCAGGTTCTTGTTATGACCGTTTATCCGGGCTTTTCTGGTCAAAGGTTAATAGAAAATGTAATCCCAAAAATATATAAACTTGCGGAGATAAGGGAGAAGTTGGGTTTGGGTTTTGTTATAACCGCGGATGGGGGGGTAAATTGGGAAAATATTTATAAAATAGGTCCGATAGACGAAGCGGTGATGGGATCCGCTTTTTTTATGAAAAAATAGGGGATGGGGAATACCCCCACCCCCTAAAACCTTAGGATATCGGTATCTCCTTTGCTTTTGCCTTCTCGGTCTTCGGTATCTCTATGGTTAAGACGCCGTTTTCAAGCTTAGCGGTGATCTTTTCGGGATCCACGTTTGGAGGAAGTTGAATGCTCCTATAGAAGGAACCGTAGACGATTTCCCTCCTGTAATATTGGGCTTCCTTCTCCTCCTTCTCCTCTTTCCTCTCTCCCGATATTGTCAGGATGTTGTCGGAGACTTCAAGCTTTAGGTCCTCTTTCTTGATGCCCGGAAGATCCACCTTTAGGACGAACTTGTCGGGAAGCTCCTTAACCTCCACCGCGGGAGCCCAAGTAAATTCCCTCTCAAACCTCTTCTCGCTTAGGAACGTATCAAACAACCTCTCCATCTCCCTTCTCAGGCTCTCAAGCTCCCTAAAAGGATCCCATCTTACAATATCCCTTGCCATAGCCCACCTCCTTTTTAACTTATGTTAACCAAACCACTCAATAATGCCAAAATTTTACCCTTTTGTCAAGTTTTTGGGCTCAACATCTCCTCCACCACCTTTCTTATTTTATCCGAGGTAGGATAAGCCAAATTAAAGAGTTCTTGGGAGAAGGGAATTGGAACATCCGGAACCGCCAACCTTTTTGGGGCTATTTTTAGGCTCTCAAATGTTTCCTCCACAACCCTTGAAACTATTTCCGCCCCAAAACCGCAAGTTAAAGAATCTTCGTGTACTACAAGGAGTCTCCCCGTCTTTTTTACCGATTCAAAAACCAATTCCTCATCCCAAGGTTTTAAAGTTCTCAGATCTATAACCTCCACATCTATATCCTTAACCCCCTCCAAAGCCTCATAAAGCGTATATCCCCAACTTACTATAGTTAAGGAATTCCCACTCTTTACTACTCTACCTCTTCCAAAAGGTAAAAATTCGGAAATTTCCTTTTCCGCGAGCTTTGAAAAGTAAAGATCCCTATGCTCTAAGAAGATCACTGGGTCGTTCATAGATAGGGCTTCCTTGAGGAGGTAGTAGGCATCCTCCGCGTTTGATGGGTACGCTATCTTCCAACCGAACATATGCAAAAACTCCTGCTCCGCGGAAAAGCTATGCCAAGGGTCGGATATTCCCCTTAGAAATCCAACAGGTATCCTTAAAATTATTGGGGCGGAAAAAGTGTTGTTCGTACGCCACCTTACAAACCCTATATTGTGTATTGCCTGCCTAGCCTCATCCGCGTACTTTCTGAATTGGATCTCCGCTATAGGTTTTAAGCCAGCATAAGCCATACCCTCCGCCCTTCCCACAATACCTAATTCGTTTAAAGATGTGTCAAAAACCCTCCTTTCCCCGAATCTTTCCATAAATCCCCTCGTAATACCGTATATCCCCCCCTTCAAACCCACATCCTCACCGAAAATTAGAACATCCTCATTCTCCTCAAGTGCCTCCTCCATAGCCTTCCTTATAGCAAGGGCCATCTTCATCTTTGGATTCTTGTTCATCTTAAATTCCCTAACCTTATCCCCCTGTGCAAATTCTCCCTCAAAGAATATATACTTCTTCAAATTTCCCCTTTCCCCCTCCCTATTTTTCGCTTCCTCCCACGCCCTCTCAACATCCGCCTTTGCCCTACTTTCCACTTCCTCCCAGTTTTCAACCAAATTTCTCAAATAAACGATAGGATCTTTTTCCCTACTTTTTTCTATTTCCTCCCTTGACCTGTACTCTTGCCTATCGCTTATGCTATGGCCTTCAATCCTAGCAACTTCAAACCTAATTAGAACAGCCCTGTTTTTCCTAGCAATTTTAAACCCCTCTTTTAACACACCGTAAGTTTCCTCCGGTATATAACCCCTGCCCTCAAAGACCGTTAAGTTTTTGAATGATATTAGATTTTCAGCTATGTTTCCTCCTGGAGTTTGTAAATAAGAAGGTACCCCTATGCCCCATCCGTTATCCTCTATTACAAAGACCATAGGCAAATTTAGGGTTGTTGCTATATTCAAGGCGCTCCAAAAACCACTTGAAGCTACGCTACCATCCCCACCCATTGCAACCGCCACCGCACCATCCCATCCTTTGTACCTTATGGCCTGAGCCCAACCCACCGCCTTGGGAAACTGCCCACCAACATCCCCCACCGTTGGAAGGATTTTCCCTCTTAAGTAATACATCATACCAACATCCCTTCCCTTCCCCATATTTGCATAAAATATATCCTCGGGCTTCATACCAAGGGCTAAGGCTAAAGGCCTTGACCTATAATATACGCTTGCGGAATCCTTCTCGTGCTCCATGAGAAAAGCGGTTAAAACCTGAACCAGTTCATGCCCCATAGCGGGAAAGCTCATAGGTAACCTTTCGCTTCTCTCCTTAAGATCCATAAACCTTGAAAGTAAGCAAAAATAAGCAACCTTTCCCCAATCCATACCCGAATATTCTACCTTAAAATCCTTTCGTGTTGGGGAGGCTTTATGTTATTTTGGATAGTTTGTACGTTGATGAGGGGGATATGTTGAAAGTTTGCGAGAAAATTCTAAAAGGTGGCGCGGATATCCTTCAGCTTAGGGCTAAGGATTGGGAGAAGGGTAGAATAAAAAAGGTTGCACAAGAGCTTTTTAAGCTCTGCTCCGATCACAATGTTCCCTTGATAATAAACGACCATCCCGATATAGGTGTCCTATTCAGCGGTGCCCATATAGGAAAGGAAGATATGCCATTTGAAAAAGCAAAGGAAATTTTAAAAGAAAAGATCCTTGGTGTATCCTGCTATGATAACCTTGAACTTGCCTTAAACCTTCAAGAAAAGGGGGTAAGCTACGTTGCCTTTTCAAGCCCATACCCCTCACCAACCAAAGAAAAGGAACTTTCTGGCTTTGAACTCTTTGAGAGGGCAAGGGAAGTTTTGAGGATCCCATTTTATGCGATAGGGGGGATAGATGAGGAAAGGGCGAGGGAGATGATAAGGCATGGTGCTTACGGCGTAGCTGTGGTAAGCGCAATATTAAAGGCCAAAGATGTGGAAGGCGCTACGAGAAGGATCAGGGATGCGATATATTCTTCCATTTAGCCTTATCCTAATTTCCTGCGCATCGGTTCTGAAGAGGGAAGGAAAAGAACCTGAAAATATTCTGATAATACTTTCAAAAGATGGGGATGGAATATGCGCGGTTAGGGGAGATAGTCCAGATAGTTTTAGGGTCTCCATAATTTCAAAGGGGAGAGAAGGGGAAATATCCTTCCAAAGCAAGGTTTTCATGGGGGAACAGGGAAGTTTAGGTTGGACGATCATGGATACAACGCCTATATATATTTTCAGGGCGAATTTTGAAAGTTCCGATTTTGTAGAATTAAGACTTTTTGATAAAAAAATCCTCATGACTTTCCCCGAATGTGCTCAAATTTCCGAACCTGAGAGTGATAATTTCCCGGATTGGGGAAGCTTAAAGTTTTCTTGGATATGCAATGCGAGGGAGTATATTGTAAGGCTTTACGCCTTCACCATGATGGAACAAAGGGATATAGTAAAGTTTGTGAAGGGAAACAGTATAAGTTTTGACCTTTCTGGGATGTACGGAGATGGGTTCTTTGCCATACAAGTTTGCCCAATAAATTCCTATAAAAAGGGTTTAAAAGTTTTTGCGGTGGGAGGTTGTGCGGAAAAAGTATTTTTGGTTGGGGATACAACGGTTTGGGAAGGTGAGAAACCTACGCCCCCTTGGAGGAAGGATGCAATTATGTGGCATCTTTTGGAGTTTTAGTTTTTCTTCCGAAGGAATAAAATAGCGTGTGGCCCCTCATCTCGTGCTCGGGCCTACAACCCACATCCCTAATCTGCCACTCCCTCATAAGGATCTCCACCGTTTTCATAGCAACAAAGCCAAATTTAGCCATAACCTCCCTCGTCTCCTTAACCTGTTCAATATTTGGGGATGCAAAAACTAGAAACCCCCCATCTTTCAAGGATTTATAAGCATGAGGTACAACCTTCCAGGGCTCAGGTACGTCTATAATAACAATATCAACATCCCTCTCTACAAAACCACAAACATATACATCCCTCAACCTAAAAATTACGTTCTCGGGTTTTCCGAAATTCTTGAGGTTCTCCCTTGCTGTCCTTTGATGCTCGGGGTTGTTATCGTAAGAAAAGAGTTTTCCGGGGGGAACTAATAAGTTGCTTAGGAAAACCGTCATAGCTCCGCTCCCACTACCAACCTCAATTACCCTTGAGAAAGGCGAAAAATTCGTATAAAGGAGTACAAGCCCTATATCCTTAGGATAGAAGATGTTGGTTTTCCTCTTTAACCTTAAAATGAAATCCGCATTTGAAGGTCTTATTACATAAAACACCCTACCCGTGCTTGAAACCAAACCCTCCCCCCATCTAAGTTCCTCCGGAAGATATAATATACCCCTGTGTGAATGTACAGCCTTCCCCACCCTATACTCCGTTAGAAAGTTCGCATCCGGTCCCCCCCAAAGTAATATCTTTTCCCCTTCTTTAACAAGGTCATCACGCATCTTTTACAAACTTCAATATCCTTATAACATCAACCGTCTCCCTAACATCGTGCACCCTCAGGATATGTACCCCCTTCAGGTATAAGTAAGCGTGTACGCCTAAGGTAGCGTAAAGTCTCTCCTCGGGCTCCTCGTATCCCAAAGCCATCCTTATAAAGCTCTTCCTTGATACGCCGTACATAACCACATAACCCGTATTTACAAATTCGTTAGCATATTTTATGAGTTTCAAATTATCCTCAAGCCTTTTACCGAAACCTATTCCCGGGTCTATGCATATCCTATCCTCCTCTATCCCCGCCTTTTTTGCCCTCTCAACCCTCTCAAGAAGTTCCCCCTTCACCTCCTTAACCGCATCCTCATAATATGGGTTTGCCTGCATGGTTTTAGGATTTCCCCTTATATGGTTGAGGATCAAACCCGTACCATATTCCCTTGCAACCTCCAATATCTTGGGATCAAAGTATCCACCAGAAATATCGTTTATTATCCTTGCACCCGCCTCTACAGCTTCCCTTGCAACCGAAGATTTGTAAGTATCCACCGAAATTATTGCTTCTGGAAATTTTTCGGATATTGCAAGGATCACGGGTATTACCCTTTTTTTCTCCTCATCTTCGCTCACTGGATCCGAACCCGGCCTCGTACTTTCCCCACCCACATCTATTATCTTTGCCCCTTCCTTCAACATCTTCTCAGTCCTCCTTAGTGCCTCATCCACACTTCCAACCCTGCTTCCCGAATAAAAGCTGTCGGGTGTTACGTTCAATATTCCCATAACCACCGTTTCCGAAACATCTATCTCGCCATCCCTTATCTTCCACTTAACCCTTCTTTCCATTTTCTATCTCCCTCCCGTTTAGCAAAACCTTGTAAAATATCGGACAAGATTTGCTTATCATAGCGGAAACCGAGCAGTACTTATTTAGGGAAAGGGAAACCGCCCTCAGTGCCTCCTTCTCGCTCACATCTCCGGAGATCTCATATGTTAGAAATATCTCAGTATAAACCTTGGGGTGCTCCTCTGCCCTCTTACCCCTCACCTCAACCTTCAGGTCAAAATGTTTTTTTAACTTTTTCAAAATTGATGCAACATCCATTGCGGTGCATCCCCCCAAAGAAACCAAAAGCAAAGACATTGGAGAAAGGGAAGCGTCCCCCACCTTAATGTTGCCAGTATCCGTCTCCACATCAAAGTTTTCCCCATTGAAAACCATTCTCGCCCATTTTTCCATAGATGAGATTCTACCCCAGTAAAATTTCTAATATGGAGAAGATCTCTTTGCCATTTGAAGAAAGGATAACTTTAAGAAATTGGAATTTTGTGTCCCCGGAGGATTATCTAAAGGAGCATGAGAAAACTTTAAGCCCAGATTTCTGGTTGAAGTTAGCCGAAGAGATTGAATGGTTTAAAAAACCGACAAAGTCCTTAGGGGGAGAGCATCCGTTTTATAGGTGGTTTGAAGATGGAACCCTGAATATGTCCTACCTATGCCTTGACAGGAACATAAAAGGCGGAAGGAAAAATAAGGTTGCTTTTTTCTGGCTCGGGGAGGATGGGAAAGAGAGGGTCCTGACATACGATCGGATGTACAGGGAGGTGAATAAGTGGGCTTATGTTTTCAAGGAAAAGCTCGGTTTGAAGAAGGGGGATAGGGTCGCGATATATCTCCCTATGATCCCGGAACTTCCCATAGTTATGTTAGCCCTGGCGAGGATAGGTGTAATATTTACCGTGGTCTTCTCCGGTTTCTCGGGGAGCGCCCTAGCCCAAAGGATAGAAGACAGTTCCGCTAAGATCCTTATAACCGCCGATGGATATTACAGGAGGGGTAAGAAGATATATCTACAGCCAAACGTAAGGGAAGCCCTATCAAAGGTTTCCGTGGATAGAGTGATAGTTTTTAGGAGGTTAGATGAGGGTTGGGAGAGAGAAGAAAGGGACTTATTTGCGGAAGAACTCTTATTGGATGTTCCCAAGAACGTATTTGTTGAACCCTTGGAGGTAGAATCCTTTCATCCCCTATTCATCCTTTACACCTCCGGAACTACCGGGAAACCAAAGGGGATTGTCCATGATACGGGCGGTTATGCGGTTATCCTTTATGCAACAATGAAGTGGGTCTTTGATATAAGGGACGATGATGTTTATTGGTGCACCGCGGATATAGGCTGGATAACCGGGCATTCTTATATTGTTTTCGGTCCCCTTATGATGGGGGTGACAAGTGTTATGTATGAGGGCGTACCAAACTGGCCCGATCCGGGCGTATGGTGGAGGATCGTTGAAAGATACAATGTTAGCATATTCTACACCTCTCCCACCGCAATAAGGCTCCTTATGAGGTACCCGGATGATTTCGTAAAGAATTACGATCTTTCAAGTTTGAGGATCCTACATTCCGTTGGGGAACCCATAAACCCGGAAGCTTGGGAATGGTACTTTAGGGTTGTTGGAAATGAGAGATGCCCCGTTGGATCCACTTGGTGGATGACTGAGACTGGGGGAATTATGGTTTCCCATACTCCCGGTTGGAAGCTTGTCCCATTAAAACCCGGAACGAATGCCCTGCCCATTCCGGGTGTAAATGTTGAGGTTTTAAACCAAGATGGAACGCCCACACCCAGGGGAGAAAGGGGCTATTTCGTTATCTCAAACCCCTGGCCCGGTATGCCCTTAACCATATGGGGAGATGACGAAAGGTACGTAGAAACGTACTGGAAGAAATTTCCAGGAAAGTTTTATACGGGGGACTTTGCGGTTATAGATGAGGATGGGTATGTTTGGGTTTTAGGTAGAGCGGATGAGGCCATGAACGTCGCGGGGCATAGGATAGGGACATACGAGATAGAATCAGCCCTCGTTGAACATGAAAAGGTGGCGGAAGCGGCGGTTGTTAGCGTTCCAGACGAAATTAAGGGTGAGGTACCCGTAGCATTTGTAGTACTTAAGGAAGGGGTTGAACGTTATAAAGGTCTTGAAGAGGAGCTAAAGGAGCAAGTGAAGAGCGTAATAGGTCCTATTGCGGTTCCTAAGGCGGTCTTGATCGTTGATAAGTTGCCGAAAACAAGGAGCGGGAAGATTATGAGGAGGCTTTTGAGGGCGATATTTATGGGGCTACCTTTGGGCGATATAACCACGCTTGAAGATGAGGCGAGCGTTGAGGAAATAAGGAAGGCATACGAGGAGTTAAGGGCGCAAATATAGTTTAAAATTCAACTTTAAAATACCCACCTAATGAAGATTTTCGTTGATAGCGCGGATGTTGAAGAGATAAAGAAGATCGTTAGGCTCGGTTTTGTATCTGGCGTAACCACGAACCCTTCCCTAATTGCTAAGACAGGCAGGGATCCAAGGGAGGTTTATTATGAGTTGGCTCAAATGGTGGAACATGTCTCCGCCGAGGTGGTTTCGGAGGATCCCGAATCTATGGTGAGGGAAGGGTTGGAGTACGCTTCTATTCACCCGAACATAGTGATCAAGCTACCTATGACACCCAACGGTCTAATAGCATTAAAGGATCTAAAGGAGAAGGGTGTTAGGGTTAATATAACCTTGATCTTCTCACCTTCCCAAGCCTTGTTAGCGGCGAGGGCGGGGGCGGATTTTGTTTCCCCCTTCATAGGTAGGATAGACGATATAGGATATTATGGTACGGATCTTATAAGGCAGGTTTCCCAAATTTTCGCCTTACACGGTATAGAAACAAAGATAATTGCCGCGAGCATAAGGAATCCTATACACTTTATAGAGGCAGCCCTTGCTGGGGCACATATAGCAACCGTCCCACCTGATGTTATTTGGAAGCTCCTACAACATCCATTAACTGATATAGGGCTTGAAAAGTTCCTATCCGACTGGAAGAAGAGTATGGGGGTTAATGTATAAGGTAAAGGTCGGGCTATTTTTCTTGCTATTTTTATCCCTGTTTATTTTCGGGGTCTTTTGGATTAAGGATGCCCTTTCCCTAAAGAGGAGGTACCATTACAGGGTATCCCTTAGAACCGCAAGCTGGCTCGGGAACGGAGACCCGGTGAATATCAACGGTGTAAAGAAAGGAAAGGTTAAGTTTATAGAGATATATACGGACAGCGTTGTAGTAAATTTTTATCTTGAGGGGGTTAGGTTGAGGGATGGAGCCTTTGCAAGGGTGGAGAATGAAGGTTTTATGGGGGGAAGGACCTTATCGGTACATCAAGGTCAAGGGGAATTTTTACCCGAGGGATCCTTAATAAAAGGTGAGGATACACCGACATTAACCGATATGCTCTTTACCATAAACTCCATACTTAAGAACCTTGATAGCATTACAAGGAAAACCTCAACAACCGTATCAAATGCCAACGATTTTATACTATCAACCCGCAAGGATCTTGAGGTTATATCCTCAGACCTAAAGGAGCTAATAGCATACATGAAGATCCTCGCCCAGAACACAGATAATAGGCTCGGTGGAACATACGAGGAAATCCTCAGAATTTCAAATAAGGCAGATAGAACTCTTTCAAGGATAGATTCCCTAATTTCTTCAAACGGAAGCGTTCAAAGGCTCCTTACGGAGGATTCCCTGTATTTTGAACTTAAGGGGGTTTTGGGTGAGGTCAAAGGTTTGGTTGAAGACATAAAGAAGGACCCTTCAAGGTACCTAAGGGTAAATGTCAAACTCTTCTGAAAGACTAATAAGGTTCCTGAAAATTTTGGAAAAAATTTACGACCAACTTTCCGAAGAAGAAGCTCCCGTAAAAATGATGAGGAAGATTAAGGGAAAGGACCCATATAGAGCCTTAATAACCACAATGTTATCTCCTAGGGTAAAGGACGAAATAACTTATAGGGTTGCGGATGAGCTTTTTAAGAGGGCTCCAACACCCGAAAAACTGGCAAAAATGGAGATAGAAGAAATAGAGAGTATTCTGAAACCTTTGGGGCTCTACAAACAAAAGGCAAGAAACATACAAATTGCTGCGGAAAAAATAGTTAACGAGTACAAAGGAAGGGTGCCTGATACATTGGAAGAACTTTTGAAATTCAGGGGGGTAGGTAGGAAAATAGCAAACATAGTTTTATCAATTATGGGAAAACCTGCCATAGCGGTGGATACCCATGTTTATAGAATAATAAAAGATAGATGGAAACTCTTGGAGAACGCAAAGGGTCCCCTTGATGTTGAACGATTTCTTATGGAAAATCTACCTCAAGAAACTTGGGGAAAGGTGAATCTACTCCTCGTAGCATTTGGGCAAGCCATATGCAAACCTCAAAAACCGAGGTGCGAAATTTGTCCTTTAACGGATGAGTGCCCTTATTATTCCTCTAAGGGCAAAGGTGTCAGGAAAGGGAAACAACCCCCTTAAAGAGTAAAGGATCGCCTCTTTTTTCTTTTTTATTTTTGCAAGCTTATATCCCGCAACCCCATAAGCATAGTTTAAAAACCTTATCCTATCAAGCCCACTTAAACCTTCCGAAATTATCCTTCCAGCCCTCAAAAATTTTTCCGGATTTCTAGCATTCACATTCAACCCATCTGTCCTGTACATATAATGCACCGCTCCCAAAAAGTTGTCAAACTTTACCCTCCCGTTTTTAAATACCCTAACCCCAAACTCCCAATCCTCCTCGAAATCTAACCTTTCATCAAATCCGCCTATCCTTAAGAAAAAATCTTTTCTCATCATCCACGCATTTACATGAACCAAAACCCCGAACTTCTTGTGTATATACAAAAAATTCTCAAACTTTAATTCCACCTTATTGTATGCCGGTCCCACATATTTCCCAATTCTCATATTATAAACCAAAATATTGCAAAACACCGCATCAAAATCCCCAATTGACCTGACTTGTCTCCCAATTTTCCCGGGCAAATACTCATCGTCATCATCCAAGAATGTTATTAACTCTCCACTTGCAAGCTCCACCAACCTGTTCCTTATAAAGCTCGGATTTCCCGTATGTTTAAATAAAAAAGTTTTAACCCTCTCATCCTTAAATTCCCCGTACTTTTCCCCATCGTATCCAATTAAAACTTCAACATCCTCATAACCGTTATTTAGGACACTATTGACCGCCCTTTCCAATTCTTTGGGCCTTTTGTATGTAGGTATAACAACAGAAACCCTCACTTTAAAACTTGATACACAACCATCCCGTTCCTTGATGCGGCAAAAACGTAATCCCCGCTTACCATTATGTCAAAAACATAATCACCCCCGTACTTTGGGGGCTTATACCTCGCAACCTCAAACTTGTTTATAGGATCCACAACGCTAACCCCACCGAATCCAAAGGCGACATATATAAGCCCATTTATTGTTCTCGCATTTAAAGCATCACCCGGACCCTTTGCCAACCTAAACCTCTTTATATTCGTAGGATCCGATATATCCACTATATCTATTCCCTCCCTACCCAACGTTATATAAGCAAAGTTCCCTTCAACGTCTACTCCTATTGCAAACCCTTCCGTCTTATAGCTTCCAACTAAGCGAGGTTTAGAAGGGTTTGATACATCAAATACCTTCAATCCTCCCCTTCCCGATGCTACATAAGCGTATTTCCCTCTAACGGCAATTCCCCTCACGAACCCATCCGTCTTCGTAATGCTAAGGAGCCTAGGTCTTGCAGGGTTCTCTATGCTAACTATCGCAAAACCGGAATCCCCTAAGGTTAGATATAGATAGTTCCCCACCTTCTTTACTTCCATTGTCGTGTCGGGCATAGGTAAATTGTAAATTTCCTGAGCGATATTCGGATCTGAAATATCAAAAACCGAAAGACCCTTGTATCCGTGCCCCACATAAAGATATTTGCCATGAACTGCCAATCCCAAGGGAATATTGGTAGTGTTTATTGTTGCATATAAATAAAGGCTATCGGGTTTGCTGATATCCACTACGTATATCTTCCTTAGGGAGGATAGGTAAGCGTAATTCCCGGAAATTGCTATTCCGAAGCAGGGGGTGGGGAGCTTCAATCTCCTTGATATTCGCATATTCATAGAATCTGGTTTATAAACATCTTCCTGCGCCTCTTGACCCAAAATTAAAAAGAGCATAGAAGAAATTTTACGGTCGTAAAATATACACTTGGATGCGGGTTCTCATAGCAAATAGGGGTGAGATAGCGGTTAGGATAGAGAGGACGTTGCGAGATATAGGGTTTGAATCCGTAGCAATATTTTCCGAACCCGATAGAAATGCCCCCCATGTTTTAAACGCGGATTATGCGGTAGAGATAGGGGGAAATACGCCACAGACAAGCTACCTTGATATAGGCAAGATCCTTTGGGCAATAAGGAAATCTAAAGCTGAAATGGTGCATCCGGGATATGGCTTCCTTTCCGAGAGGCCCGAGTTTGCATACGAGATTGAAAAACACGGGATAATCTTTATAGGTCCGGATTCCGAGGCTATGAGATTGGCTGGAGATAAGGTAGAGGCAAGGAAAATAGCGGCAAAAGCGGGCATCCCACTCCTTGAAGGCACAGACGCTCTGGATGACCTAAAAACCGCCATTGAATTAGCAAAAAGTATAGGATATCCCATAATGATAAAGGCAGCGGCGGGTGGTGGAGGAAAGGGGATGAGGGTTGTGAGGAACGAGGAGGAGCTTAGGGAGTTGTTCCCCTTGGCTTCCGCGGAGGCCTTATCCGCCTTTGGGGACGGCAGGGTTTATTTGGAAAGGTTAGTATTAAACCCACACCATATAGAAGTTCAAATAATAGCAGACAAATATGGAAACGTGTATGCCTTGGGTGAGAGGGAGTGTTCCCTTCAAAGGAGGCATCAGAAGTTCATAGAGGAGTCCCCATCCCCCACCGTGGATGATAAAACTAGGAAGGAAATTATGGAGGCGGCAATAACCTTCGCTAAGGAGATAGGATACACAAACGCGGGAACGGTTGAATTCCTTTACGACGAGGATAGAGGAAAGTTTTACTTCTTGGAGATGAACGCAAGGTTGCAAGTTGAACATCCCGTTACGGAGATGCGTACAAATTTGGATCTCGTGGAGCTTCAAGTAAGGGTGGCGCTGGGGGAAAAGCTTAAGCTTGAGAATATTTCCTTTAACGGGTATTCCATAGAGGCGAGGATAAATGCGGAGGATCCTTACGAAGATTTTGCCCCATCAAGCGGAAAAATTGAATTCTTGAGGGAACCTTCGGGACCCTTTATAAGGGTTGATAGCGGTATATACGAAGGGTATGAGGTTCCCATATTTTATGATCCCATACTTTCAAAGGTGATATCCTTCGGTAGAACTAGGGAGGAGGCAAGAAGGAGACTAATAAGGGCATTGAAAGAGTATATAATCTTCGGTATAAGGACAAACATACCTTACCTCATAGAGGTTCTTGAAAGCGAAGCCTTCATCTCGGGCAAATACACTACCAACTTTGCCAAAAACTTTGATTTTGTTCCCCAATATCCTGAATATCTTGCAAAGCTTTCCGCCTTATACGAACCTCCAAAAAGGTTTCACGACGGTTCCCCAAATCGCGCAAACGTTTGGAAACTTTTTAAGGATTATTCGGAGTTTTGAAAGTCGTATATCTTCTTTTGGGTTTCTTTTTTGTATTTCTTGGAGTTTTGGGTGCAATTTTGCCCGTTATGCCCTCAACGGTTTTCTTTATTATCGCCTCTTACTTTTTTGCTAGAAGTTCCAAAAAATTCCATAGTTTGTTGCTTTCAATCCCTTACGTTGGAAGGCAAATAGAGTTTTGGGAGAAACATAAGGCGGTTCCAAGAAGGATAAAAAATCTGGCGGTTCTGTCTTCCGCTTCTGGGATCCTGATAAGTTCATTAATTTCCGCCATATTCGGAAAATTCCTGGCTTCATTTATGATCTTGCTTGTGGGTGTTCCGATGTTTTTGGCGGTTTTGAAGTTAAGGGTCTATGGAGATTAGGATACCTGCCCCCGCAAAAGTAAATCTTTCCCTCTGGATAACCGGGAAATTACCAAAAGGTTATCACAGGATCCTCACCCTATTTTATAAGATCCCCATATACGACGAAATTTGGGTTGAGGAGTGGGATGATATAAGGGTTAAATGCGAAGGTATAAAGAGCGAATCAACGAACACCGTATATAAAGCCTTGAAGTATCTAAGCGAATATGTGGGTAGGGAAATTTGCCTGAAGGTTAGAATAAAGAAAAGGATACCCGTAGGTGGTGGGTTAGGTGGGGGTTCAAGCGATGCCGCGGCGGTTTTAAAGGTGGCAAACGAGCTTTTTAAGCTTGGATTGAGTTTAAAGGAACTCTCCGAAATAGCGGTTAAGGTTGGTGCGGACGTACCTTTTTTCCTCCTTCCCCATAGAGCAGCGATAGGTAGGGGAATAGGCGAGGAGCTTGAACCCATAGATCTAACGGTTAGGGGAAAATGGGTCCTTGTTTTTCCCGCGTTTCCGGTTCCCACAAAGCTAGCTTATTCTTTAATAGAAAGTAGGGGGATCTACACAAACGAGAAAGATGCGGAAGAGAAGCTTGGGGAGCTTATAAAAAGCCTAAAAGAAGGGAAAAAAGTAAAACTTGAAAACGATTTTGAAAATGTGGTATTTGAAAGGTTTCCCGAGATAGGGGAGATAAAAAGTACCCTCGTGAGAAACGGTTGGAGTTCGGTTATGAGCGGTTCGGGTTCTTCGGTCTTTGGCTTGAACGGTGAAGGGTTTGAAAATCTTAAAGGTTCGTATAAGATATGGTTTTGGGAAGAGTAAGGCTATATTGGTAAATTTGCCCGAGATGTGAGTTATATCCTGTCAAGTATTAACCTATGGGATAAAAAGATTTCGTCGTAAGGTATCGGTGGTTTCCCTTCCCTCAAACCATCAAAAAATGCCCTTATCAAATTCGCTTGACCCTTATCTATAAACAGAGTTTTAAATTTTTCTTTATCCGAATACGAAACCCTAAAATCATCAATTTTTACGGTCTTACCCCCGCACATAAGTGTGATCTCCTCCTTCTTAAGCTTATTACCGAAAGTGCCATATGTTATCGTTGCCACACTGTTGTTCATCCACTTTAGAACTATTACCCCCCCATCTCCGCTTTCAGATATAAATATCTTTGGTTCCTCATCTCTGGCTAAAAATATCGCATAATCAACAAAGTGTATAGCTTCCCCTATTATTCTCCCCCCTTCCCTACGTATCCAATGCCTTTCGTCTATTTTTCCCGCATCCACTAGGTAGCTCAACTGAAAGGGCTTAGTTAAAAATTTCATTAAGAACCCCGTATGAGGAGAGAACCTCCTATTAAAACCAACTGTAAGGAAACCTCCATTCTCCGAAAGGAACTTTTCTATCTCATCAAGCTCGTTTGGGTATATTGTTAAAGGTTTTTCAACGAAGACAGCCTTGCCCGCCTTTAAAGCTTCTAAAGTTATTTTCCCATGTGTTGCATGCGTTGTTGCGATGAATACAACATCGATCTCTTCCATTTTCAATATCTCGGAGTAATCCGTGGTATATTTTGAAAAACCGAAAATTTGGGCACTCGATTTTGCGCTTTCCCCTCTTGAAGTTGCAACCGCAATTAGATTTACGCCCTTTATTTTTTTAACCTCCGGAATTAAAAAGTTTTTTGCATAACTCCCCGCCCCTATGAACGCTACACCAATCTCCCCCTTTTTCTTCAAAGGTTTTAAAATGTAGACCCTCTTTTCCTCAACTTCACCCTGAGGATATCTTAAAACAATCCCCAAAAATTTCTCCTTCCTTTCCGTAATAATATCGTAGGCCCTTGGAGCTTCTTCTATGGGAAATTCGTGGGTTATAAGGTCGTGAATTTTTAGCTTCTCTTCCTCAACGAGCCTAACCGCATACTCCAAATTCCTTTTCTCCGTCCACCTTACATACCCTATCGGGTAATCCCTACCTTCAACCTCATACTCAGGATCATACCTACCCGGTCCGTAAGATCTGCTAATTAGAACCTCGAGTTCCTTGTAATAGTAAGTCTTCCAATCGAACGAAAAATTAGCATCCGCCACCGCCACAACCCTACCCCTATCCCTCAAAGACTTACCCGCTATATTGACCACCTCACCACTTTTATCCGGAGCACAAACGAAGGCCACATCAAAGTAATTCTGCGGAGGATCCTTTGAGATCACCTTTATACCATCCTCCGCAAACTTTAGCCTATATTCGTCCCTGTCCAAGCCCCAAACCTCAACATCCCAAACCTTCAAGATCCTTGAAATTATATGCCCTATTATCCCCATCCCTATAACTAACGCCCTTTCCCCTCCCGATATTCCCGACCTCCTTATTGCGTGAAGGGATATGGATATTAAGGCTCCAAAGCTTAACTCCTTAGCTTTATCCCTTCTCCTTGCTTTAACTACCAAGTTTTCCGGAACCCATACCACTTCCATATGGTTCGCAAATTCCCCACCCATTGCAACCACCAAATCCCCCTTCTCAAATTCTCCCCAACCTTCCAAAACCTCCCCACACAGGCTATAACCTAAGGGTGTTAAGGCATTTGCCCTTGACTTTATTACGTTCATTAAGAAAAATGGCCCATAATCGTTGAAAACCCTCAAAATATCAGCTACTTGTTCCCTCCTCTCTTTAAGTATTTTTAACGGACCGCCTTTAACTAAGGAAATCGTGGAACCCTCCGTTCCTGGACTTATCGCGGAATATAATGTCTTTATTAAAACTCCACCCTTCCTATGTTTGGGTGGTGGCACATCCTCAACTACCACCTTCCTATCCGAAATTCTATAAAATACGCCTTTCAAGGTAAGTATTTTAAGGGATCCACGGGGGTAGTTCCCTCCCTAACCTCAAAGTATAAAGGTTTCCCTCCCACCGTACCTATCTTACTCCCCGCCTTCACCACCTCATCAAGTCCCACAAGTATGTCCATTAAATTCCCATAAATCAGATACAATCCCTTGCTTTCAATTATCACCACGTTCCCATAACCTTCCAGATATCCGGAATATACCACCTTCCCATCCGCAGATGAATATACTTCACTCCCTATAGGCGCGGATATACTTATTCCGTTGCTTTTGATCCTAACGCCGTACTTCGGATCCGTATAATAACCGAATTCCCTCACTATCCTACCCCTTACAGGCCAAATGAGACCACCCCTTGATGGTAATTTTTCCTCAACTTTTTCCTTTCTTTTCTTTTGTGCAAGCTGTTTTATTATCCTTTCAAGCTCCTCCTGTCTTGCCCTTAAGGATTTAAGGTATTCCTCCTTCTCCTTTTTGTTTTTTCTTATCCTTTCCACCTCCCTCTCAAGTTCCTCCCGCGTTTTTTGCAGATCCGCCAAAGTCTTTTCTTGTTCCTCTATGTTTTCCCTTATTTCTATGAGCAAGTTTTCCCTCCTTTCCTTCAAAATCTTGTATTCCTCTTCAAAATTCTGAATTTCCACAGCGGAATTTTTATAAGCCTGAATCAGAGCCTCGGTTATTACCGCCCTCTCATAATATACATAAGCCCTATGGGGATTGAATATAAACTCCCAAACGGTGGGTTTTGGCAACAAATAAAGTAAGTTTATCCCCTTTTTTAACCTTTCAAGTGTCCTGCCCTTCTCACCCTGGAGTTGCCTTATTCTTCTTTCGGTTATATACAACCTATTTTTAACATCCGCTTCCCTCAACTTGAGCTTATACAAATAGCTTTCAAGTAGGAAAATCTTGTTGTCCAACATTTCCATCCTCTTTATCCGATCCTGCTCTCTATTTTTTAGCTCCTCTATCTCCGCCGAAATCTGATCGATTTTCCTCTTTATCCTTTGAAGCTCCGCCTGATAATCGGTTTCAAAAATAAACAGGATAATCATATATACCCCTCTCTCACCTCCTTATTACCTTCTCCACTTTTCCGTTCCTTACCACAAAATAAACACCCCTTCCGAGATTTTCCACTTTCCTACCCAAAACATCGTAATACTCTTCTCTCTCACTTTCAACGTTTTTATTCTCCGAAATCTCTGTTGATGGAGACACAAGGATCTTCTTTGGCATACTCCAATCACCCCAACCCTTATATGTGTTGTATCCCCTTGCGGATAAGTAGTATTCCCCGTTTGGTAAGGAAAGGGTATAAGGGAGTGATGTTATTGATGTATCGACAACAATTTCGGATGAGAACCTTGGAACGGGATATATATCGTCTATAAAGAATCCGTTTGCGGTTACGCCTCCATCCGTTGAAAACCTGAACCTTATGTATATCCATTTACCAACCCAAGGTGCCAAAGAGTACGCTTTCCTTATCCATCCCCCGGAGTTTCCCGTAAACTTTTCAAGGGGTTGGAAGTACCTACCGTCCGTTGATATTTCAACAAAACCTGCATCGTAGTTGGTTTCTATATCGTACCAAGTCCAGAAAATGAGGCTATCACCCGGGTTTACGAAGTAAGGATATTTTGTGGTAAGGTGATATGAGGCGTTGTTGTTGTAATTTGCCATAAAGGAGTAGGTTCCGGAGTGTGCCCTCGCGGAAGATGTTGTAAATCCGTTATAATTCCAAAGCCCCAATCCCCCTTCCGCACCATCGGTTATCCTTGAGTATCCCGTGTAATATTTTAGGGCATATTTCGTGGGGGAAGATATGGGATTTTTAAGGGATAAATTAACCGAAAATGTGGAAGAAACGGTTTCGGGAACGATGATTTGAGAAATTATGGGGTATGGTCTCATGTTGTTTCTTATGTTCGGAGCCTCCTGGAGTATCACCTTAAAGCCCTTATAGTTTTCCCTGATTATCTGATCCAACAACGAAGCGGAAGGTTGAAAACTCTCGCATGCCTCAACGGTTAAAGCCAAAGTTGGGTATCCCTTAACGAACAGGGAATAACCGTATATCCAATCGTCCGAATCACCTGTTGCGGTGTATCCTATTGATGGAGACTGGATCGCTACATAAGGATTTCCGTTTTCCGTAACCATTTGGGAAGCCATAAGGGATGCGATGTTGGATAGGTAAGTATTGTCGGGAGCTGGCGATGTTGTGTGTCCCCAAGGGTAAAGGACTGCTCCGGTGTATGTATGATAAGAAATGGATGCCACTATATCAACGGAATCGAGTAATCTCAAAACCGCCCTTATCTCGTTCTCACTGAAAACATCGGGACCGCAGTAAGTGTCAGAACTGGGATAGTTTGAGGTACCGGCGGTGGGGGTGCACCATTCCCCCCTAGGATCCCCATCCGCGGATCCTCCATAGTTCCTATTGGGATCCACCCCGTAAGTTCCAAAGCTCGGAAAGTACCTCCTGTTTTTTCTCCACATTGAATAAACCGTCCTTGAGTAGTTATGCCCGTCAGGATTAACCAAAGGGATAACCCATATATCAAGATTGTTTATTGCATTTGTTATAAATGGGTCGCTACCGTATCCCCTAAGAAGGGTGTCTATAAAAAATAGGGGAATCTCTAACGCTGGCCATTCCCTCGCATGGTGCAAACCCATAACTAAAACCCCGGGTTCCCCTTCGTTCATATTTGGATTATCCGTTATCCTGATGGCTACTATAGGCCTCCCTTCATAAGTAAAACCCAAGGTGTCAAGCTTGGTTATCGTTGGATAGCTGTTCTTATAATTTACCAAAAGGTTATAGACGTCGTTTGTATTGTGGTAAGCCCAAGCTACGGTTGATATATACCCCTCAACGTCTTCTATCAGAACCTCATATCTATAATCCGTTTCCCTCAGAAACTTTAGTTCTCCAAGATCCCTTACGTGTATATCCGTCCACTCCCCCCTTGCGGAGAATCCAACAACATCCAGATCTTTAATTGGAAGCCTTTCAACCTCCTTTAAGGGTGCGTGTATCCTCACCAAGGATGATGCTATCAAAAAGCCAAGCATATAGATATTTTATAGCTGGAGCTGTTTTGCCTCTCCGAAGTACTTTACCGCCTTCCTTATATGCGGTATCGTTATTGATCCTCCAACTACCATGGCTATGTTCAAAATCTCGTAAAACTCCTCCTTTGTTATCCCCATCTCCACGCACTTGACGATATGATACATTATGCAACCATCACACCTTAAAACTATAGAAGCAACTAATCCCATCATCTCCTTATATTTCCTCGGTATCGCTCCATCCTTATATACATCATTGTCCAGGGCAAAAAATCTCTTGGTGTAAAGATTCCCCTCCCTTAGGATCTCTTCGTTTAATTTTTCCCTTTCCTCCCAAAACTCCTTAAGTTCCATAATGGAATTCTACCGTTGTATAATTCGCATCAATGGTTGAAGAAGAAATCTTTCTTTTAGCATTCCATCTCGTTGATGGGATAGGTCCGGTAAAGATCCGCAGGATTTTAGAAGATTTTGGAAGTTTGGAGGAGGCTTATAAAAACCGTGATAAGATCTCCCCAAAAGTTCCCAATATAAGAACCGTTGAAAATTACCTGAAAGAATTGAAAAAATTTGGCGTAAACGTTCTGACTTTCCTAAACCCAAAATTCCCAAAGAGGTTAATGGATTTTGAGAATCTTCCAAAAGTGATATACTACAAAGGCAACATCAATACCTTGGAAAATCCTACGGTTTCCATCGTAGGGACGAGATACCCTTCTTTGCCAGCAAAAAATTTCGTTTATAAGCTTTCAAGTGCGTTATTTGAGAACGGGTTTACCGTTGTTTCGGGAGGGGCCCTTGGAATAGATAGCTCGGCGCACAAAGGAGCAATAGGTAGGACGGTTGTGGTTATGGGTTGTGGGCTTTCAAGACTTTACCCCAAGGAAAACCGTCCATTATTTGATGAGATTTTGGATAAAGGGGGCTTAATAATCAGCGAGTTTCCACTGTATATTCCACCGAATAAAGGGAATTTCCCTGCAAGGAACAGGGTTATAGCTGCTCTTGGAGATTTTATCGTTATAGGACAATCTCCCGCAAAGTCAGGCGCACTTATAACCGCAAGATGGGCTTTGGATTATGGTAAAGAGGTATGGGCTATCCCCGGTGATCCCGAAGATATAAGGAATTACGGCTCAAACAAACTAATATACGATGGCGCAAAACCCTTGTACGATATTGGGGATTTTTTGAAGGAGATTAAGGGGGAAAGTTTTGTTTATTCATCAAAAAGACCAGAATTGAACGAAAAGGAAAGCGCCCTAATTGAATTTTTGAGGGAAGAAAAGAGTTTAGATGAAATCATTGAAAATTTTGGAAACGATGTTTTTCCCCTTTTGTTCAACTTACAAATTAAAGGTTATGTTTCGGAACTGCCGGGAAAGCTTTTCAGATCCAACATTTAAATTCCTATAAGGGCATAATATAATATGTTTATCCCCATTCTTATAGCCTTTTCCCTTATTTCCGGTGGGTCGTTATATCTGTCCGTCCAACCATCAGAAACGTTCGAATTCCAAGTATAGAAAACCGCAAGCCTTCCCCTAATGAAAATTCCATAAGCCTTTGGAGGACCCGTATAATGTTCGTGAACTTTCGGCAAACTTATTTCGTAAAAAGCCTTAAATATGGGGTGATCGTTAGGTATCTCCACAAGCTCGTACTCGGGAAAAACCTCTTTTATCTCCCTCCTGAAAGCGCTATCCAACCCATAGTCATCATCAACGTAAAGGAATCCCCCGTTTTCAAGGTATTTCCTCAAATTCTTCCTCTCATCTTCGGAAAGTCTTATGCTTCCGTGCCCCGTTATAAAAAGCATAACAAACTCGTATATTGCGGGTGAGCTTAACCTTACAGAATAAGCGTTTGTATCAAATATGGGATAAACCCTGGAATTAAACTCCTTGGTTATGTTTGGTAAAATTTCCGGGTCGTTATACCAATCTCCACCTTCGTATTCCACCCTTGCTATCTTTAATAGGGAAATTAAGAATATCAATACAACTCCTCCATCGCTTTCCTATAAAGATCCTCCGTTAATATTGCGCTATGCCATTTATAATCGTTTTCCATGAAGGATACACCTTTCCCCTTAACTGTATGTGCTATCACAAGTTGAGGTCTATCCTGTTCCTTACACCAATTCAAAACCTCATAAAGTTCCTCCAAATTGTGCCCATCTACTTCTCTAACCACCCACTTAAAAGCTATAAATTTATCCTTTATGGGTTCTGGATCGTTTATCTCGTTGACGTTTCCCTCTATTTGTAGGTGGTTATAATCCAAGATGAAAGTTAAATTGTTTAACCTTCTATTTCCCGCGAACATCACCGCCTCCCAAGTTTGTCCCTCTTGAAGCTCCGCGTCGCTTATAACCGTCCAAACCCTTGAATTTTTCCCCAAGATTTTCAAACCCAAAGCCATACCAACGGATACGGAGGTCCCTTGGGATAGGGAACCCGTTGATGTCTCCGCAAATGGTGTTCTCCTCCTTGAAGGATGCCCCTGTAAAGAACCGTTGATGTTCCTAAAAAGCATCAATTCTTCCCTACTTATCCAACCCATAAGTGACCAGATTGAATATAGGGTGGCGCAACCATGTCCCTTTGAAAGTACAAACCTATCCCTATCCTCCCAAAAAGGATCCTCCTTTTTTATCTTCATCACCTTGAAAAAGAGCACAAGTCCTATTTCAACCCAAGATAGCGCACCACCCTGATGCCCCGATTGTGCCCTATAGGTCATTTCTATTATATCCCTCCTAACGATCTTAGCGTAATCCCTTAGGGTATCAAAATCCATAGTAAGATAATATATGGCGGATAAAGATCAAACCCTCCCCTTTATCTCACCCTCAAAAACACCCATAAAGAAGTATAGGGTCAAATTTAGAACCGCGGTATCAAAGTTGGTTTCAAAAAACCCAACGAGGGAATATACGATCCAAGCCAAAGATAGGATCAAAGGAAATATACTCCCAGATTTCCTGTAAAGATTTATGTACTTCAGGGAGAAAAAGATAGTTATTACGCAAATCAAAAGAAAACCCACTATTCCAGTCTCCGCAAGGGCGTTTAAGTACGAATTGTGAACATGGGCGTAGTTATCCAAAATCCCTTTCTCAAAGTAAGGTTTTAAAAAATCAGATATATAGCGATATCCAACCCCAAAAATTGGGTTTTCTTTCCAAACCTCCAAACTTATCTTCCAAAATTCTACCCTTTTGGAAAACGACCATATTAACTTTGGCGACAAGGCACTATGGGAGTATAAGGTTAGAATTATTGGAAAGGTGGCAAGGGAGATGTATAAAAAACCCCTTAGGAAGTTGATCCTCTTGAGGAGTAAAAAAAGCAGGGCAAGGGATGTGAAGTATATATAAACGTATGCTTTTGTCAACAAGAGAGCGTAGAAGGAGAATAGAAAAGGAAAAGCAAAGAGAGGGTTTTTAAAGAGGGTTATGGTAAAAAATGCGATTGAAGAGAAGGAGAAAAGAGAGGCGGCGTGGTGCTTGTGTCCATAAAAACCCTTGAAATCCCCGAAATCTCCATATAAACCGTTAACAAAGAAGCTTAAGATTACCAAAACCGATACCGAAAAAGCAAAGGAAGCTAAAACCTTATAAGGGGAGACCCTTAAACTTGAAAAAATAGGATATCCTAATTTTTCGTAAACGTCCTTAATTTCAAAAAGCTCCCTCCCGTTGAAGATCAAACTAAAAAGTCTCCATAGGTAAAGCAAAATTATCAGTAAGAAATCCTTAGGAAAGTAAAAGCCCTTTCGTATGGCAAGGAAAAAGGATAATGTTAAAGGGATGTAGGTTCCAGTAATAGAAAATGGCAAAATCAGAATGGTTAAAATCGCCAAGATCTCAGCTACTCTTTCCCTTTTCATAGAGGAGTACATACTTTTGCGTATGGTACCAAGCTTGAGAGAGGGAAAATATCAAACCCTCAACTCCATCAAGTATCCCAAGGTTGAGAATGTAATACTTTAGGAAGTTTAAGGGAAACCTTAAAGCTATGTCAAGGAAATTTGCCCTTTTGTTGTATATGGAAAAAAGTTCTGCATATCGGGTATTTTTCTCCCAATGGTGAAGGACATTTTTATATGGGTGATGCAACAAAGGATTCTTTAACGTTAAAACCTTACCTTCTACCTCAAGCTTTTCGTGTACCGGTACCTTTGTTATCCTTATCTTATCCCTCCTTGCCAACCTTAATACCTTAGTAGGCTTTGACCTTTGAAGTTTTCCCAAATAGTAGTTCTTCCTTTTAATGTAAAATCCTTCCGCCTTGCCTTCCAATATTACCCTTGAAATTTCCTCGCCCAATTCGGGAGTAAGTTCCTCATCTGCATCCAAAAAAAGCACCCAAGGGTTTCTTGAACATTTCAACGCCTTCTCCCTCTGATAAGAATATCCCTTCCAGGGGCTTAAGAATACTTCTGCTCCCATTTTTCTTGAAACTTTTACGGTATTGTCATCCGAAAAGCTATCAAAAACTATAACCCTATATGGTACTTTTAAAAATTTCAAGCTTTCAAATAACCTAGGCAAATTATCCCCTTCGTTCTTTGTGATAACTATAACATCAAGCAAGATGAGAATTTTAAGGAAGTTCCCCCATAAACTTATTTCTTGAGGATCTCCGAAATCGTAAAGACACTTCTTTACGGTGAAAATGGCTATTATATGAGGCATGTAAAGATAGGGAAGAGGGGAGACTTCTTTACAGCTCCTCATACATCCCCCCTTTTCGGATATACAGTCGCGAGTTTTCTAAAGAGGGAGGGGGTAAGGTTATTCGTTGAGGTAGGAGGGGGTGAAGGGTATTTGATGGAGGACATATTAAACTTTAGCGATCTTGTTGGGGCGATCTATGAGATTAGCCCAAAACTTAAAGAAATCCAAAGGGGGCGGTTGTCAAAGTTTAAAGATAGGTTCTTACAGATAGACGATTTAATTGAAGCGGACGCATACGTTTTAAATGAAGTAATTGATGCCTTACCCTTCAATAGGTTTATTTTTAAGGACGGGAGGTGGTGGGAGGTAATATTTGAAAACGGCAAATGGGAGCTTGTGGAGGGAGAGCCAAAAATTAGGATAACACCTTTTGAAGGCTTTATTTACGACGAAACGGAAGGTTTGGAGGAATTTTTGGAAGGTATATTAAGGAAAACGGACAGGGTTTTAATTTTTGACTATGGGTACGATGAGGAGGAATTCCCTATATTTGCCCCTGAAGGTACGATGTCGGGTTATAAGGAGCACAGGGTATATTACGGTTTAGATGCGTTAAGGGAGGGAGCGGATATTACACATTTCCCAAATTTTACTAGGATAAAGGAGTTTGCTGAAAGTAAGGGTTTCTATGTAAAGGAGTACTTACCACAATCCGAATTTTTGCTGAAGTATGGTATTTTGGAAATTTTCTCTTCTTTGCCGGACGAAGAAAAGGTAAGGTTAGCTGGGGGTTTAAAAACCCTTCTATTTCTCTTTAAGAATCATAGGGTTATGTACTTAGAGAAAACGCGACTTTAAAATCTAATGTTGAGTTTGGGAATTGTTGCCTCTTTTTTTGACGATAAGCCCAGGGGTATAGGTAAGTCTTCCGGATATTTGATAAGGGAACTTTCAAAGTTTGAAGGGGACTTTGAAATTCTATCACCTTTAATTCCCGAGGGGGCAAATGTTGAAAAGTTCCGAAAAATTCCTTTACTCTTGGCACCCGCGAGGGGTAGGTGGGGAAATATAAGGAGGTTCTTTTGGCAGAACTTCAAACTTGTAGGAAGATACAAGTATCTCTTCTCAACCTCATACGAGTCTTCTTTACTTTATTTTGGAAATCAGGGGCTAATAATTCACGATGTGATAAATCTAAGGTTCAGGGAATTCAGGTACCCCCCTCTTGTGAATTATTATTACCGTTTTCAGAATCCTTTTATTTTAAAACTCGGCGCCAAAGTTGTTGTCCCAAGCAATTTCGTAAAAGGGGAAGTGATGGATATCTATAAAGTGAAAGAAGAGAATATTGGGGTGGTTTATTGGGGTGTAGATCGGCAAGTATATAAACCCACAAGGGATCCCGAGATATTAAAGAAGTTTCACTTGGAAGATATGGGCTATATCCTGTATGTAGGTGATTTAATGAGGAGGAAAAATATCACACTAATAATCAGGGCTCTACCCATGATAAAGGGGTTGGATTTTGTTATTGCGGGAACCGTGTTTGAGAAGGTTAAGTTTGAAATCCTTGATCTTGCCGAAAAGTTAGGAGTTAGGGATAGGGTAAAATTTTTGGGTTATGTATCCGAAGATGAGCTGAAGGTGCTTTACTCACATTGCTATGTCTTCGTTTATCCGTCTTTGATGGAGGGTTTTGGCATGCCCCCCCTTGAGGCTGCATCTTGTGGAGCTCCCGTGATAGTTTCCGATATTCCAGTTTTCAGGGAGCTTTACTCGGGATACTTCATTTTTGTTGACCCTAACGATCCCGAAGATCTTGCGGTAAAAATTGAAAAAATAGAAAGGAAGGATTATTCCGAGCTTTTTAGGAGATTCAGTTGGGAAAACTCTGCAAAAGCATTATATGGACTTTTAAAAAATTGGGGATTCTTATGAAGGCTTTGGTCTTAGCTCCCAACAGGTGGGATGGGATCCTTGAAGTGGGTATATTCAAATTTGCCAAGTTCTTAAAGGTGATGGGATTTGATGTGAGGTTTTCAAACTTGGAGGGGTTTAGGTACATTTTTTCCGAAAAATTTGCGTGGTTTTTACCAAAAAGTTTCGGGTGGAGCAATAAGATCTTCTGGGAAATAACATATAAATTGAATTCCCATAAATTCGGTAAGGATTGGGATCTTATTATTACGGATGCAAGCCATATGATATTTTTCGCAAATAGGCTCAATGCGAAATTTAAGGTTTATAGGCTAAACGACCTCCTTGAGGGTTTCAATTTGCCCACTTTTTTCGTTGAGGAGGAGAAAAGATTTATAGAAAGGGCGGATGTGGTACTATCCGCCCACTCAACCCTTTCCTATAAGGTAAAAGACAAAAACAAATTTTTCCTTTTACCCAACCCTATCAACCTTAATCTATTCCCGACAGAAAACATCGTAGAACCCGAAGATTTAATGGAGATCCCAAGACCTAGGGTTATATATATTGGGGCGATGTTTGATTGGTTTGATTGGGAGGCCGTGGTTTTTAGCGCGGAGAATTTACGAAATTTTTCCTACATCTTAATAGGACCCTATAAAAATCCTCCAAAGAACCTTCCCCCTAACGTTTATCTTTTAGGGAAAAGGGCACATAGTGAAATACATAGATATTTGTACTATTGCGATGTTGGCTTTATACCCTTTAAACTCTCCCCCCTAATTACCCATATGGATCATCCGAACAAGGTTCTGGAGTATTTTGCGATGGGTTTACCCGTCGTAAGCGTATATTGGGAAGCGTTTTACAGGAACTTCCCCGAAGTATTTTTTTATAATAGCCTTGAGGAAATTACGCAAAAAATAGAACTTGCAATAAGAAAAGGTAGAAGTTGGAAACTGAGGGAAAGGGCAAAGGAATACGATGAGGAAAGGATTTTCCAAAGGTTTAAGGATATAATTTCCCAACTTTTCCAGCGATAAAATCCACACTTATGCTTGACTTGAAGTATCTAAGGGAAGAAAGGGAGAAGCTTGAAAGGGCGCTAAAAAACAGGGGATACTCCTTGGATATATTGGAAGAGATTGATGCGTTGGACAAAGCCCGTAGGGAGTATATTAAGAGGGCGAACGAACTTAGGGCAAGGAAAAACGAGATATCAAAGGAGATCGGTTTAAGAAAAAAGGCGGGTGAGGATATAAGCGATCTTTTGGAAGAGGCAAAGAGGGTGGAGGAGGAGCTTAGGGAGGTTGAAGAAAAGGAAAAGGAGGCGGATAAAAAGTTTTGGGAACTTTGGGCATATGTACCCAATATACCCCACGAAAGTGTTCCCGTTGGTAAGGATTCTAACGATAATGTTATTGTTAGGCAATGGGGTGAGATAAGGGAGTTTGATTTTGAGCCAAAGCCCCATTGGGAAATAGGAGAAATGTTGGGAATTTTGGACTTTGAATCCGCGGGTAAGATGTCTGGGTCAAGGTTTGCGGTGTATAAAGGTTTGGGTGCGATCCTTGAAAGGGCGCTTATAAATTTCTTCTTGGATACCCACAGGAAAAATGGATACATAGAGGTTTTTCCCCCAATCCTTGTTAAACCAGAATCTTTGTTTGCTTCTGGACACCTTCCAAAATTTGAGGAGGAGATGTATAGGATGGAGAGGGACGATATGTACCTGATACCCACCGCGGAAGTATCCCTTGCGAACCTCCATAGGGACGAAGTGATACCCGAAGAGAAATTGCCCTTTTATTACGTCGCCTATACACCTTGCTTTAGGAGGGAAGCGGGTTCATATGGTAGGGATGTTAGGGGGATAATAAGGGTTCATCAGTTTAACAAGGTGGAGCTCTTTAAATATACAAAGCCGGAGGAATCTTATATTGAGCACGAAAAGATGGTCCAGGATGCAGAAAGGATACTGCAAATGTTGGGGATCCCTTATAGGGTGGTTCTTCTATGTACGGGGGATATGGGATTTGCCGCTGCAAAAACATACGACATAGAGGTTTGGGCACCAGGTCTTAATAGATGGTTAGAGGCTTCATCCGTTTCAAACGTTGAGGATTTCCAAGCAAGAAGGGCGAATATTAGGTTGAGAAGAAAAGATGGAAGGAAGGAGTACGTACATATGTTGAACGGTTCGGGTTTGGCGACACCCAGGGTGTTTATAGCAATATTGGAAAATTATCAACAAAAGGACGGTAACGTTGTAATACCGGAGGTTTTGAGGGATTACGTGGGAGTTGATGTGATAAGGCCATGAAGGTTTATATTTCAGCAGATATGGAGGGAATATGCGGGATATCCTCCGAGGAGGATGTAAATCCCTCTTCACCGAGGTTTAATAGGGCTTTGACTCTTATGGAAAGGGGGGTCTCGTGGGTTTGTAATATTCTCTTTGAAAGGGGAGTAAAGGATATACTGATCAACGACGCACATTGGAATATGTCAAATTTGAGAGTAGAGAACTTACCAAAAGGGGTTAGGCTTATATCAGGCTCGCCAAAACCCTTATCAATGATGGAGGGAATCCAGGAAGGTTTTGATTTTGCAATATTTTTAGGCTATCACTCATCCTCTTCAAAACTCTATGGTCATTTGGCTCATACATACAGCTCAAAGACGGTAAAAGAAATTAGGATAAACGGCAAAAACGCCTCCGAAACAGATATAAACATCTTAATTGCCTCATATTTTGGCGTTCCCGTTGGTATAATAAGCGGGGATAAGAGACTTTTTGAGGAGTTGGAAAACTTTGATGGTGAGTTTGTTATTACAAAGGAAGGGATATCTTATTCTTCCGCCTTACTTTATCATCCCGAGGATGTCTTTGTAAAGTACGAGGATGCTATTAGGAAGGTTCTTTCAAAAAATTTAAAGGCTAAACCTTTACCTGAAAAATTCTCCGTGGAAATCGAATTTAGGAATATAAAAATGGCGGACCTTGCAAGCATTGATCCATCCGTTAAAAGGGTTGATGCCTACACTTTAAGATTTGATGAAAACGACTTTATTGGGGCTTTCAGGAGGTTAAGGGTACTTATCACATTAGCTTCATCTTTTTAATTTCCGTGTTTGGATAATAGTGTCCTATTATCTCCCGGTAGTTGTACCCCTTAATAGCCATCCCTATGGCTCCCATTTGACACATACCCACACCATGCCCCCATCCCATCCCCTTCAAAACGACATTATCCCTGCTTTCAACGATCTTAAAGGCGCTTGAAGGTAAGAAGGGTTTTCCAAGCACCAACCTTATAAAATATTCCCCATTTAACCAAATTGAACCCTTATCCGTTAAGATCTCCATAGAGTATATCCTTCCCGAGAATCCCCTTTTCAACTTTCCTATACCCAAGAACTTCCCAAATTCAAAAAACCTCCCGATTAACCCTTCAAACTCATCCCTTCGGTAGGAAACCTCCCACCTATAAAGGTTTTGGATCCCAGGAAATTCTATATTACAGAAAGCCCCTTTTTCCTCTAAAAATTCCTCAAACTTTTCCTCATCCGAAAGATCCATCATCCCATTCCCTTCACCATCCATAAGGTTAAGGTTGTAAGGTTTATCCTCACCCCCCCAAACTACCGAAAACCTCTCCATAACACCACCGCAAGATTTTGAATACCTCGCCTCTATGGGTTCCCCCCCGTAAGTAATAACCTCACCTTCCGTTTCCCGTGAAACCTTTAATGTTTCATGTGAAACCTTATCCAAACCTAAGTAAACCTGGCAGTGATCTTCGGAACATATATCAAAAGGTTCGTTGGGATGGTGGGAGCCCGCGGTTCTATACAGGTTTGTTCTTGCGGCTAAAGCCTGAGCTTTTAGGGCTTCCATAGGAGCCCTTGGATGAAGTTCTGAACCTATAACCGATGCTATATAATCAACCTCTTCTATGATATTAACCGCCTTAACCTTTTTGCCCCAGGCGTAAATATCAAAATCCCCTACAAATTCAAGATCCCTCTTATGCTCCCAATGGAACCCTCTACCAACCCAAACGTTTTTTATCTTTATCTTTCCACCGTTTTTTATCCTTAACGGTGAATCCACAAACCAAGTTCCCCTTTCCGTTTCCACCCTCAAATCTCCTCCCCACCCCTCAACCCAAACCCTATATTCTCCGTTTATACATTGTGCTCTTTCGTGTGCGGTAGATATATTATCCACAAGATCAACGATTTCCCATCTTCTCTTAAAAAACCTCCCGAAAACTTTTCCCGTAGTTGAATCCTTAAATACCGCAAACTTAACCACCAATTCCTTTTCGGAATCCGAATATACCTTGATCCATGAGTATTTTCTTCCCCCTAATATAATATCACCCTCAAGTTCCAAAAATTCATCTTCAGGCAAACCTACCCTTATTAGCATCTAAACGCCTCTATACCCGTTATTGCCTCGCCTAATATTAAGGTATGTATCTCGTAAGTTCCCTCGTAAGTTTCCACCGCCTCCAAGTTTGCAAGGTGTCTCATTGAATGGTACTCTGCCATAATCCCGTTCGCTCCCAATATTGCCCTTGCCCTCCTTGCCACCTCAATGGCCGTCCTTACGTTGTTTCTCTTCGCCAAAGATACGTGCCTAAAGTTTGCCCTACCACTATCCATAAGATCTGCCAACCTCCATGCTATAAGCTGAGCTTCCGTTATTTCCGTAAGCATATCCGCGAGCTTTTCCTGAATTAGTTGAAAGGAGGCTATGGGTTTTCCAAAGGCGATCCTACTTTTTGCATAGTTTAGGGCTTCTTCAAAGGTTGCCAAAGCGCTCCCCACCGCCCCCCATGCTATTCCGTATCTTGCCTGTGTTAAACAGCTTAATGGTGCCTTTAAACCCTCCGCGTAAGGTAATACGTTTTCCTCGGGTACAAATACATCGTTAAATATAAGTTCGGAAGTTACCGAAGCCCTAAGGGAGATTTTGGTTTTTAGATCTTGTGTAGAAAACCCTTCAAATCCCTTTTCAACTATGAAACCCCTTATCACACCCTGCTCATCTTTTGCCCATACTACCGATATATCCGCTATTGAACCGTTGGTGATCCACATCTTAGAACCATTTAGGATATACCCACCTTTTGTCTTTCTAGCATGGGTCTTCATAGATCCCGGGTCGGATCCTGCGTCCGGCTCAGTAAGCCCAAAGCATCCTATATACTCCCCAGATATTAACTTTGGCAAAAACCTCCTCTTCTGCTCAGCGCTCCCGTATGTGAGTATTGGGTATATAACTAAGGAGTTTTGAACGGATACAAAACTCCTTATACCCGAATCCGCGTACTCCAATTCCCTCGCAACTAAGCCGTAAACCCTCTTGCTTAAATTCAACCCCCCATACTCTTCTGGTGCAGTTATCCCAAGAAGTCCAAGTTCCGCAAACCTTTTGACCAAATGAAGCGGAAACTCCCCCTTTAACCACCACTCACCGATAAATGGGAGAATTTCCCTCTTTACAAACTCCCTAACCGTATCCCTTATCTGCCTTTCCTCCTCGCTTAGTTCATCATCCAAAAGGTAAAAATCCATCATCATATGAATTCTAAAGTGGGAACTTATGCTATGAGGAATTTCAAGATTTCAAGAATCAAAAATCTTACCGCTCGGATCTTTGATTCCTCCCTGTTGCCCTCCACCTCAATTTTCCCGATTGTATACTTCTCTTCGCTCTCGTAAATGCAATAGTAAAAGTACCCTTTTCCGTTAAATTCCCCAGTTGTTGAAATTCCCAAGGTGGATCCGGATAGCTCCTTCACCCTCCTTGCCATCTCGTAAGCAGTTTGAGGAGAATAAACCGAGAATCTCCTTATTGTTTCACGGGAAACTTTAAGTATTTCTTCTTTCATCTCCGTTTGGTATGCTACCACTCCCAAGATAAAGTATTTTGAGGATCCGGGTATTGAAGTTAGAACGCTTGCGAGCTCCCCACCCGTACAGGATTCCGATACGGAAACTGTGATCCCGGATTTAACCAGAAGGCCCTTTAAGCACCTTAAATTATAGCTCCTCAAGGTCTTTGAACCTTCCCAGTACATGTAAACGGATAGGGTTCCTTAACTTTTCCAAAGCCTGTACCTCAAGCTGTCTCACCCTCTCCCTCGTGAGGTTCATCTCCTGCGCAACTTCCTCCAATGTTCTGGGTTTCTTCCCATCTAAACCAAATCTTAGCTCAATTACCTTCCTCTCCCTAGGTGATAGCATCTTTAAAGCCATATTCAACCTCTCCCTAAGGCTCTGGATCTTTAACTCTTCCTCCGCGGATAGGGTACTCTCGTCATAGATTATTTCACCGAGGGAAGTGTCGCCATCCGATCCTATGGGTTTGTCCATAGATAATGGTTCCTTTGCCACGCTTAAAGCTTTCTCCACCCTACTTATCGGCATCTCTAGATATTCCGCTATCTCCTCTATGGAGGGTTGTCTACCCTTCTCCTGCAAAAGTGCCTTTTGAGCCCTATTGATCTTTGTTATAGTCTCTATCATATGTATGGGTATCCTTATCGTCCTTGAGTGATCGGCTACTGCCCTTGTTATCGCCTGCCTTATCCACCAGGTAGCATAGGTGGAGAACTTAAACCCCTTCTTGTAATCGTACTTGTCTATAGCCTTCAAAAGACCGAGATTTCCCTCCTGAACCAGATCCCCAAAGTCCAACCCCCTGTTCATATATCTTTTCGCTTCGCTTATTACTAACCTTACGTTCCCTTCCGCAAGTTTGTTCCTCGCATACTCGTACTTCTTGTAAAGTTTTATAAGCTCGTCCGCGGTTTTCCTAGCTTCCTCGTAGCTCTGCTTGAGTTCCTCCTCTATTTTGCTTATCCTTGATGTATAACCCTTGTCTATGGCGTCATATTCCCATATGAAGTTCTCCGCCCCTATCTCCTTGAAAACCTCCCTTTCCCCCCTTAGCCTCTCGCGCTCCTCGTACAGGGCGGTGAGTTTATCCACCTTCTTGATGTACTCGTTATAGATCTCCATGATCTTGGTGAATACGGGTCCCATCTCTAGGATCTTATCCACTATCTCCCTATAAGCGTTTTCCGCTTCTATGATTTCGCTTTCGGAAAGCTTTTCCCTCTCTAAGAATAATCTCCTCGCCACGGGCCACCTCGCAAGGAGGTACTCTATCCCCTTTGATAACCTTTTCCTCTCCTTTTGGTTTTTTACCCTGTTTGTCCAGTAGCCGGGATCAACCTGGAAAATTTCTTCCGCCTGTATTAACCCCTTTTGGGCAAGCTGTACAAGGTGCATAAACTTGCTGATCCCAAAATAGGTTCCTAAGAGGATCCTCGTTATTTCCATCCTTGAGTTATCTATGGTTTTGGCATATTCCAGCTCTTCGTTCCTTGAAAGTAGCCTCATTTCCGCAACCTCTTTAAGGTAAGTTCTGACAGGGTCATCCTTGTACTCCCTTTCTATCTTTTCCTCCTCAGATCTTATTATCCTCTCCACCTCCTGCTTTCTCTTGGTCTTCTTCTTCTTATAAGTAGAACTTGTTAGATCCCCCTCTATCTCTACCCCCTTCTCCATAAGAGCTATCATAACCTGTTCCATAAGGGTATCGTTTTCTACCACATCGCTTGGGAGTTTCTCCAGAAGTTTGTCAAAAGTGATCATCATCTTGTTCTCCTTCGCCTCCTCTACTATCTCGTTTAAGATTTCCACCAAATCCCTCTCTTCTTTCCTTGTCATACTCCCACCTCCTTTTTGAGGTTATAAATTTCCATAAGTGTTTTCATATCAAAACTATTGCTTTTTATTGCCCTTTCCACCCTTAACCTTTTCAAAACCTCCTCAAGAACCCTCTCCACCTCCTCCTTTGATATTTTTTTATCAAAAATTACCGATAGCTCCCTACCGCCTATGGTTCCCGCAAACTCCGCAAAATCCTTACCCCCCTTTATGAAGAACTCCAACCTATGCTCAAACGAATTTTTCGTATCAATAAGTTCTAAAATCCCCAGAACCTTATCCTTTAAGCCATAAGCATACCCAAGAAGTAGCCACTTTTCCAAGCCCTTTATACCCTCTTCCTTTCCTTTTCCAGCTTCCATATTACCTTTGGTTATATTTATCTCGGTACCTGCCCACTTCTCTAACTTCACCTTATAAAACGCCGAAAGGTTTTCATCCGATTGTGATATTAGGGAAACAAAGGTTTTACCCCTCTCCAACCTCCTTGAGAACTCGAGCGGATCTTCTACCCTTTCCCCCAGCAGAAAGTCAAGGGCATCAACGGGTTCAGGAAACTTTAGACCCTTCAATACATAATCCGCGGGATCCAAATTCTCATCCAAACGTATGACCTGAACGTTTAAGCCACCCTTTGCTAAGGTAAATATGTGCTTCTCGGCGGACCTTATACCCGCCTCATCCCCGTCTGGGATCAATATAACCCTCTTTACGAACCTGTAAATACTTTTTACATGATCTTCGCTTATGGAAGTTCCCATTACCGCCACAGTATTCTTATAACCAGCCTGATGCATAAGGATGGCATCTACGTAACCCTCAACTATATAAATGAAACCCTCTTTTCTTGCGTGAGTTTTCGCCTTATCAAGGCCGAATAATACCTCAGATTTCTTAAAAACTTTCGTATCTGGACCGTTTAAGTACTTGGGCTCACCCTTCCCCAAAACTCTGCCGGAAAAGGAAACTATCCTCCCCGTAATATCCTTTATTGGGAATATCAACCTACCATGAAACCTATCAAAAATTTCCTTACCTGTGTTTATTGCTATCCCGCTTGATAGGATTTCTTCCGTTGAAAATCCCTTTTCTATCAAATACCTTATTACCCCGTACTTATCCGGCGAAAAACCAAGCTCCCATTCTGCTATACTACTTATTTCCAAGCCCCTACCCTTCAGGTAATCCACAACACCATTGCTCTTCATAAGGTTTATTTTGTAGTACTTCGCGGCTTCCTGTAAAACTTTGTAAGTTGTTAACTCTTCCTCATATTGGTGGATTTTTATCTCTATTCCAAACTCTTCCGCTAACAAGGATAAGGCTTCCGCCTTTGAAATACCCTCAATCTCCGCAAGAAAGGTTATCGCATTCCCGGATGCACCGCATCCAAAGCAGTGATATACCCCTTTATCCGGATCAACATAGAAACTTGGATTTTTCTCCTTGTGGAAGGGGCACAGACCAACGTATTGCGAACCCCTCCTCTTAAGATTTACATATCTCCCTATAACCCTAACGATATCAACCTTCTCCAGCACTCAACCCAATAATGCCAAAAAACACCTCCTCCGTCAAGAAAAACTACCTAAACCCTTTATTTTCCGTTCTTGTTCAGCCTTTTCTTCAGATCTACTACCACCTCGTTAAATGCATCCTCAAACTTCATCACGTCCTCCTCAAAGACTATCACCCTCGTCCTCTTAACCGACCCGTCCTTCTCCTTCCTTTTTTCCGATATTGCGAGATACAGGTTCCCCTTCTTGTTCCTCTTGACGTCTATGAAGTATATTCTCCTTCCAGCCTTAACCCTCTTGCTAAATAGGGAATCATCTTTCCTCTGTTCCATAACTTACCCCCTTTTTAACCTCCTCCATAATTTTTTGCTCAATTTCGGATAAAATTTTAGGATTCTCTTTCAGAAATTCCAACGCCCTATCCCTACCCTGCCCAAGCTGTATATCGTTATAGGAAAACCAAGAACCCGACTTTCCTATGATCCCAAACTTGATCCCCAAGTCCAAGATCTCCCCAAGCCTATTTACCCCTTTACCGTATATAAGCTCAAACTGGGCCTCCTTGTACGGAGGAGCAACCTTGTTTTTTACTACCTTTGCCTTTATGATATGCCCTATAACCTCGTTATCCTTATCCTTTATAGTATCACCCTTCCTCACCTCAACCCTGACGGAAGCGTAAAACTTCAGCGCCCTACCTCCAGGTGTGGTTTCCGGATTACCGAACATAACACCGATCTTCTCCCTAACCTGATTTATGAATATTACCACCGCTTTACTTTTTGAAATATCGGATGCGAGCATCCTTAGACCCTTTGACATCATCCTCGCCTGGAGCCCCATTTGCTGATCCTCAATATCTCCCTCCAGCTCCGCTTTTGGAACCAACGCGGCCACTGAATCAACAACCGCTATATCTATGGCACCTGACCTTATGAACCTCGCCACTATATCAAGTGCCTGCTCTCCGTAATCCGGTTGGCTTATTATAAAGTTCTTTCTCGTGTCTATCCCCAAAGATCTTGCATAGCTTTCGCTAAATGCGTGTTCTGCATCTACGAAAAGGGCAGATCCCCCGAGTTTTTGCGCCTCCGCTATAGCCAAAAGTGCCAGAGTGGTCTTACCCGAGGATTCTGCCCCATAAATCTCAATTATCCTTCCCCTTGGATAACCACCGACACCAAGCGCAATATCAAGGCTTAGAGAACCAGATGGTATAACCTCAATTTGAGTCTTTGATGAATCGTCCAAAGTCATTATGGCTCCCGGACCGTATGCTTTCGTTATCTCATTTATCGTCGCCTCCAAAAGCTTCTCCTTTGTTTTCTCTATGTTTTCCCCCTTTCCCTTTGCCATTTTATCCTCCCCAAATAAAGTGAATATTTTAAGGTAGAAATTTACTTACCACTTTACCCCTTCGGATTTTGTTATCGCATTAAATATTGATTTAGATGATCGTATAAAAGTATAAAATATTATATAATGAATTTTACGATAAATCAGTGTTATTATCAAAATTAACAAAATTACTAACTGAATGATTTATGCACTTATGCGACAACTTTTATGAAAATTTTTTGCGGTTATAAACCGCTGAAAAAAGGCTAACTCAACCGTATAATATTCCACCAATGAGGGTTTTTGAGAATGTGCCCTTAAGTCTTTATACCACCTTCCGTCTGGGTGGACCTGCTAGGTATTTGATAGAATGCTATACCATTGATGATGTAAAGAATGCAATAAAATTTGCCCTTGAAAGAAACTTACCTATATTACCGTTGGGTGCTGGGTCGGACGTTTTGGTTTCAGACAGAGGTTTTAACGGAGTCGTTATAAGGTTGATGAATTTGAGGGGATATAAATTTGTTGATAATTACGCTTACATAATGGCGGGGGAACCCCTTCCAAAAATAGCCAATTTAACTGCAGATATGGGGCTTTCTGGATTTGAATACTTGGTTGGGGTACCAGGTACGGTGGGGGGTGGAATAGCCAAGAATGCTGGGGCACATGGACACGAAATAGCTGAAATTCTGGAAGAAGTATATGTTGTAAGTAAGGAAGGGGAAATTTTAACTTTAAGCCCAAAGGATATAAACATAAGGTACAGGGAATCCGATTTGCTGAAGTTTGGGATAGCGGTTGAGGGTAAGTTCAAACTGAATTACGAAGATCCAAAAGTAATAAAAGAAAAGATAAGGGAATTTACGGAATATAGGGAGAGGACACAACCCTGGAAAACCAAAACCGCGGGATGTATGTTTAAAAACCCTCCGGGGAACTATGCTGGGAAACTCATAGAACAAGCGGGATTAAAGGGTTTTAGGATAGGGGGGGTAAGGGTATCGGAAAAGCACGCGAACTTCTTTGAAAATATCGGGGGGACTGCGGAAGATGCTCTAAGACTCATAGATTTTGTTAGGAAACGCGTTTATGAGGTTTTTGGGATAGAACTGGAGGTGGAAATTGTTATCATCTAAGGGGCAAGGAAACGGTAAGTTTTTGATAGTGGATATTGGGGCATATTCCATTAAGGGTACGGTGTTTGAGGAGAGCGTCCATCCAGTTGAGATAAGGAGCGGGGGATTTGACAAGGGGTACGTAACCGACGCCAAAAAGTTAAAAGAAAAGCTTGGGGAACTTATAGAAGGCATATCAAGGGTTTATTCGGGCGGTATTGAGGGCTTACCCGTTATTTTCGTGGTATCCTTTGGGGGCACCGAGGTTATATCCCACGAAGAAACCATAACATCATCGCCCAGAGTAACGAGGGAGCATATATCTAGGATAAAAAACCTTTTGGAAAACAGCGTAAAGAACGTTCATCAAAAGGAGATCCTATGGTTTGAGGTGGTTGAATACAAGATTTTAAACTTGGATAATCAGAAAATAGAGGTTGAAAATCCGGAGGGGCTGAGCGCCAAATCCCTAACCGCAAGGGGATTTTTCCTATTAGTTCCAAAGGGTACATTTTCCGATTTTGTGAGCATCCTTCAAGACGTAAAGGCTAAATATAGGTTGGGAAAAATGTACGTATTTGATTCTTCCATCTCCCTTGCTTACGGTTTAAAGGAGGATTTTGAGGATTTTGACCTTCTGGATATTGGACATACCTCAACGAGAGTGGTAGGAATAAGGTCCGGGAAAGTTTCATTTTACCAAATTCTTAACCTGGGTGGTATCCACATACACAACGCCTTAAAATCCGCAGGGATTTTAAATCCGGATCAGGCTTTACAGACAATATTCTCAAGGGATAACTTAAAGGTTGCCAATATTGACCCAACGGTTTTGGAGAGTAATATATCCCTTAGATTGGCGGAAATTTCTGGCAAAATCTCGAACATGTTTCCCGTGATATTTGCTGGAGGTTTTGCGAGATTGGGAGGCAGGTTTAAGATCCTACTTGAGAGCGCCTTAGGTTCCCGTATTAGTCATGTTGTGGAAAGTCCGATGGTTTGTATAGGTAGGGGTGTCTCAAGGATGGTTTCTGAAGAGGTTAAAAACGGTTATAAATCTCAAGGTTTATCGGTGCCAAGGTCCTTTTCGGGTATCATAGAGTTCATAAAGAGGGAGATTATGGGAAAGGAGGAGTGATATGGAAACAAAGGTAATGATAGTGGGGGTTGGAGGGGCGGGGTGCAACATAGCGGATAGGGTGGATGCGGGAATAAATCCATATCCATACAAAAATAACGTAAGGACTGTGGCTATAAATACGGACAGACAATCTTTGATAAATCTTAAGTCGGTAAAGGATCATATAACCTTAGGAAAAAGGGGGAGGGGTGCGGGCTCGGACCCGGAAAAGGGTAGGGAACTTGCACTGAAGGCTTGGGAGAATGGGGATCTTGATATGCTAAAATTTACGGATGAAATAGATTATGACTTAATAATAGTTATTGCGGGTTTGGGGGGAGGGACGGGGACGGGTGCAGGTCCTGTAATAGTTAATTACCTAAAGGAAGCTTTCCCGGAATCAACGATACTTTCCGTTCTTATACTTCCCGATGCGGATGAGTACGGTGAGAAAACCGAAATGGTAAATCGTGGTCTGGTGGAATTTTACAAGTTGAGCGACTCCATCCTCCTAATAGACAACTCAAAAATCGTTGATAGAACCAAACCCTTAGCTCAGGCTTATGATTACGCGAACGAATTTACAAAGGAGGTGGTTATAACCATATTGGATATTTGCGAGAGGTATGGAAATCCGAACATAGACTTTGCGGATATACAAACGGTTTTTAGAAGATCGAGGGAATCATCAAGGTTTGCCTTCATTTCCTCCCTTGAGTTTCCCACCGAGGATATGATAACCGAAGATGAGATACGCAAGAAATTGTTGGATCTCAAGCAGAAAACCGCAATCCATACATTTATGGAGGCTACGAGCTTGATAGTGGCTTCCTTCCATTCAGGTAACTTACCATCCCAAAAGGTTATGGAACTTGTTGAAACCTTGAAGAGTGAGATAACAAGAGGGGGTAAGGCTCCCTATGTCAAGAGGGGAGATTACATAGATCCCAATCAGAAAACCGTGAAGTTCGGGATCATAATAGGTGGGGTTCAGGTTGATCCGAAAATAGCTGATGTGATAAGCAGGAGTTTAGAAAGGTTTTTGGGGGAGGAGAATGAGGGAAACCTGGAGGGCAATAAAGGTAGGCTCGTATAGAAGCGTATTTGCGGTTATTGGGATCTCCCTTTCCCTGATATCCCTCTTTATCTTAACCAACCTCCTTGCTCTTTCCTTCAAGATATATAGGGAGGTTTGGGAAAACGTAAGATTTGAAGTTTTTCCCGAAGAGGATCCGCGGGGAATAATTAACGATTTGGGGCTATTGGGGGGAATAGATAAAATTGAATTAATTGATGGAAAAAGGGCTAAGGAGGAATTCCTAAAACTATATCCGAATTTTAAAAGCATAGTTGAGGAGCTGGGGGAGGATGTTTTTTACACCGTAATAAGGGTTTATCCCAAGGAGCACTGGAAGGATGAAGGGCTCTTAAAGTTGATGCATTCAAAGATTTCGGCTTTGAAAGGGGTTTCCAACGTATATTATGGGGAAAGTTGGATAGCCTCCGCCGGCGTCTTCTTTAAGACGGTGCTGGGTCTAACCTTGGGGGTGATTTTTATAACTATAATGGCGGGGATCCTTATATCTTTCTACACCGTAAGGTTTGCGGTTTCCCATAGGAAAACCTATATTGACATTTTGAGGCTTTATGGTGTCTCCCCTTTCAAACTCAGGTATCCCTATATTTTGCTCTCAATAATTTACGCGTTTGTTTCCTGGCTCTTCGCGGTCGGTATATCTTTATATTTACTTGATGCATTCAACATTTTCCGTGAGAACCTTTATGCGAACCTGACCGTATTTTTATTATCTCTCATTATGGTGATCTTAAGCTCCCTTTTTGGTTCCATCGCCGCCCTCAAGGATATTGAAACCCTCCAAGCTTAAAAGAAATTTCTTAACTTCCAAGCCTGCGGAAAATCCCCCAAGATTTCTCCTTGAGATTATCCTGTGGCAAGGGATCAGGATCAGATGTCGGTTCCTTGATAAGGCATAACCCACAAAGCGAGGGTTTAAATTTAGGCTCTTTGCAATATCACCGTAGGTCCTCGTCTCCCCATACTTAACATTTTTATATACGTACTCCAAAACCCTCCTTACCTCCCCTTCGTAAATTGAGAAATCGGGTTCGAAGGAGAATTCCTTCCTACGTCTCATAAGATACTCTTCCAACTCCGAGAGAAGCTCCTTTGAAATTTCTCCCTTTACCTTATCAAAACCTATATAAATCGCCTTCCTTCCACGCGCGAGGGCGTAAATTTTTCTGTTTAATATCTTTAACAAATTCTTGGCATCTTTATCCCAAACTTTTTAGCCGTTTCAATCGCCTTTTCGTATCCGGCATCCGCATGCCTCACCACTCCCAAACCCACGTCGTTTGTTAAAACCCTCTCAAGCCTCTTATAAGTTTCCCTCTCCCCATCCGCAACTATCACTACCCCCGCATGCAGGGAATACCCTATCCCAACTCCTCCACCGTGATGGAAGGATACCCAGGAGGCTCCAGAAGCGGTGTTTAATAGGGCGTTCAGTATGGGCCAGTCCGCAATCGCATCGGAGCCGTCTTTCATAGCCTCAGTCTCCCTGTAAGGTGAGGCTACAGAACCCGTATCGTGATGATCCCTACCTATTACGACTGGTGCCTTCACTTCCCCCTTCTCCACCAACCTGTTTATCGCCTCTCCCATCTTTGCCCTCTCCCCCATACCAAGCCAGCATATCCTCGCGGGCAAACCTTGGAACTTCACCTTTTCCCTCGCCATCCTTATCCACCTATGAAGATGCGGGTCATCAAATAACCTTAAAACCTCTTCGTCTATCCGGTATATATCCTCAGGTTCTCCCGAAAGGACCGCCCATCTGAAGGGCCCCTTACCCTCGCTAAAAAGGTCCCTTATAAAGGCTGGAACATATCCGGGTATCTCAAAGGCCCTCTCCGCGCCGTACTCGTAAGCCAGCCTTCGTAAGTTATTCCCATATTCAAAGGTTATTGCCCCAGCTTCCTTCATTTTTACCAAATAATCTACATGCTCCGCCGCGCTCTCCCCCGCAGCCTTTATATAACCCTTCGGGTCCTTCCTCCTCCACTCCTCGGCTTCTTTTATCCCATCCTCACCCCAAAGTCCCTTGGGGATATAGCCGTTTAGAGGGTCGTGGGCGGCGGTCTGATCCGTCAAGAGATCCGGCACAAAACCCCTCCTATAAAGCTCCTTTATAACATCCACGATATTGCCAAGTAGAGCAACGGATAGGGGCTGTTTCCTTTTTCTTGCATCCTCAACTAACCTTAATGCTTCATCAAGGCTCGTGGTCCAGGTATCAAGGTAACCCGTCTTTAACCTCCTTTCTATAGCCTTCGGATTTGCCTCCACCGCCAACATCACCGCCCCCGCCATGGTTGCGGCTAAGGGTTGGGCTCCCCCCATTTCTCCGAGCCCCGCGGTAAGTATCACCCTACCCGAAAGGTCCCCGTTAAAGTGCTTCCTACCCGCCGCGACGAAGGTTTCGTAAGTTCCCTGCAATATTCCCTGCGTACCTATATATATCCAGCTTCCCGCGGTCATCTGCCCGTACATAATCAACCCCCTCTCCTCCAATTCGTTGAAGTATTCCCAAGTAGCCCACTTTGGAACCAGGTTTGAGTTGGCTATTAAGACCCTGGGTGCCCATTCGTGCGTCCTAAATACCGCAACTGGCTTTCCGCTTTGAACGAGTAAAGTCTCGTCCGGTTCAAGTTCATCAAGGGTTTTAACTATTGCCCAGAAATCCTCCCAACTCCTCGCCGCCTTTCCCTTGCCACCGTAAACGATCAAATTCGCGGGATCCTTTGCCACCTCTGGATCCAAGTTGTTCATAAGCATCCTCTTTGCCGCCTCTGCTGCCCAAGTCTTTGCAGTCCTTTGATTCCCCCTCGGTGCCCTAATAACCCTATACTCCAACATATCCATTATTTTAAGGCGGATCTCTTTTTTATTTTTCTCACCTCGTCGTAAATTGATGCTACAACCTCACCAAGGAGTCCCAAAACCCAAAAAATGCTTCCAAGAATTAAAAGGAGTGTTACCAAAAAGAGCAATGGCCTATATCCATGCCCCATCAACCTTAATACCAACGCTATTATCCCTACCAAAATTCCGAGGGAAAATATGATGCTCCCAATTCCCCCAAAGGTCAAAAGGGGTTTCTGTATGAAGAGGGTATAAAGCTTTACGGATAAAAGGTCAGCAACACCAACAAAGACCCTACCTACACCCCTATACTTTGAAATCCCGTAAATTCTTGGCCTTAGGGTTATATCAATCTCACCGACCGAATAACCGTATGTCCAAGCAAGGGCAACTATGTACCTATGCCAATCCTTCCTTAATGGAATATCCTCAAGTATTTCCCTCCTTAATACCTTCAGGGAGTTCATATCGGAAACCGGTACCCCAAAGAGCCACCTGTTCATAAAGTTATAAACCCTTGAAACGAAAGCCTTCTCGTACTTTCCCACTTTCCTCCCAGTGACAAGATCGTACCCCTTCTCCTCCATATACTTGACCATCCTATATACATCCTCCATTCTAAACTGTAGATCTGCGTCCATGATGGCGATTATTTCGCCCGAGGAGATATAAAACCCCGTCAATATCGCTGCGGTTTTCCCCATATTCCTTGAGTGCCTTGATACCTTCAAAAAGGGATATTTATCCAAATATTTGCTTACCTCCTCGTAAGTCCCGTCCTTTGACCCGTCATCCACGTATATTACCTCCCAATCCTTAATGTCGTATTTCCTAAAAACCTCCTCGCACTCTTCCAAAAAAGGCTTTACGTTTTCCCTTTCGTTGTAAGCTGGAACAATCACCGATACCTTCAAGTTGAAAATTTTATCCCCGTTTGGAATTTCGCCCTTAGAATACCCAAGTCTATGAGGAACCAAAACGGCACTATCCTAACACAAGAAGAGATGGAAAGGCTCCTTTATATCATGGCTAAGGAGGAGGATTGGGACGAGGAAGAGGAGGACTGGGAGGAAGAGGAGGATTGGGAGGAGGAAGAAGACTGGGAGGATGAGGAAGATTGGGACGAGGAGGAAGAGGACTGGGACGAAGACTGGGATGAGGATGAGGAGTGGGAAGAGGAGGAATGGGACGAGGAGGAAGAGGAGGAGTAAGCTTTACCCTTAAACGTTGGAGTTTTTACCCTTCGTAGGGGTAATATTTGGTTTGTTTATATCCTTTGTAGCTTCGGGTTTTGAGATGGCGTATGTGAGGATTTTCCCGTTTTTTACGAAGTTTTCGGGGTATTTGCATGACAGGAGCGGAGTTTTAACCGCGGTGCTCATCTGGAATACTTTCGCCTTAACCCTCGGGACGATATACTTATACGAGATCATAAAAGATTTCCATTTTCCCTATGAGGTTTTTATCTCGGGAATATTGGGAGGACTCCTCTTTGCGATTCTTGGTGATCTCCTTCCCAAAACCCTCTCCGTAATATGGACGGATGTAATGTTCAATATCCTCGTTTATCCCTTCATCTTGATGTACCTCCTTTTAAGGTTTCTGGGGATTACGAAACTTGCCTCTATAGTGGTGGAGTCTAAATACTCGAGGGACGAAGTTTTAGATCTTACATTGTTAGGATTTAAGGATCATCTTGACGAGAAGGATCTAAGGTTCATAAAATCGGTGATCTCCGCCTTACATGCGCCCGCAAAGCACTTCGCGATACCCGGAGCGGATGCTCCAGAAAAGATTAATGAGAATTCAACCTGTTTGGATGCGCTAATTTTTATGAGGGAAAGGGGGATAAATAGGGTTAAATTAGGGGAAGGGAAGGTGTTCGATCTACACGAATTTATAAGGAGGATAAGCGAATCCCACCTTTAAAATTTTCGGTATGGAGGTTATAATACCCGCGGCGGGTCATGCTACCAGAATGAGGCCCCTATCCCACACGAGACCCAAGGCTATGATGCCCGTTGCCGGAAAACCCATAATAGGTCATATCCTTGACGAGATTGAAACACTAAAGCCGGATGTGATCCATCTTATCATAGGGGAGAACGGATTTTCCATTTATGAGTACGTTAAAAATAGAGGCTTTAAGGTGGATTATGTAATACAGAGGGAGATGTTAGGCCTTGGGTATGCAATCCATTTAGCGGAGGGATTAGTAAATTCCGATAAGATCCTGATAATATTGGGGGATACGCCCTTTAAAATGGCGAATTTGGGTGAGGAGATTAAGAGGGGGGATTTCATAGCGGTAAAGGGCGTTTCGGATCCGAGGAGGTTTGGGATCGTTAAGGTTGAGGGGGGAAGGATCGTGGATATGGTGGAAAAACCGCAAAATCCCCCTTCAAACTTAGCCATAGTGGGAATATATTACATCACCAACCCTAAATTACTTTTTGAATCCCTGAAGTACATAATCTCCAAGGATATAAAGACGAAGGGAGAATACCAACTTACGGATGCCCTCAGGGAGATGATAAGGAAGAATTGGAGCTTTAGGCCCGTGGAGGTTGATGAGTGGCTGGATTGCGGGACTTTAGATCAGACCATAATATCCCAGAGGGAGCTTTTAAAATACAACCAACATTACGTTTCCCGTGAAACGGTTAAAATAATAGAGCCAGTTTGGATATCGGATCAGGCGGACCTTGAAAACTGCGTGATAGGACCGAATGTGCATATAGATTCCGGCTGTAAGATAAGGAACAGCATAATATCCAACAGCATAATATATCCGAACTGCACTATTGAAGACTCCATCATAAACGATTCCATAATTGGAGAAAACTGCGAGGTTAAGGGATTCATCGGTAGGATAAGGATAGGGGATCACTCAAATGTTGGTTAAGGTCGCCTTTTCCCTGATCTCAATGTGGCTGGGGATCTCGCTATTTTACACCGCCTTTATAACTCCCTCCGCTTTCAGAGCCATCCCTCAGGATAAGGTGGGGGAATTTTTGGGTTTAACCTTTCCCATATTTTACAGGCTCGGAATTTCCATATTTTTTGCCTCCGCCATCCTTTTCTTTTTTTCTGGTTCCTTCGTTTCCGCCTTCCTATCGTTTATAGGTTTGCTTTTTCTCGTATTTGCCGAATTCTTAAGGGTACAAATAAGGAAGGTAAGATCCAAACTCCTTGAGGATCCATCAAACAAGGAGCTTAGGGAAACGTTTTTTAACCTTCATAGGTTCTCCGCATATTCAAACTTCACATCCATAACCTCCGCACTACTTATCATCCTCTTTCAAATATTCGGTTGATGGTCCTTGCGTTTTATTATATCTGGTACAGGCCCGAAAGGTGGCAATCCGCCACATTTACCCCCCTTGAATTTTACAACTCAACGGATCCGAAGACGGTTAGAAGACATTGCGAGGAAGCGAAAGGAGCGGGTATAGACGGGTTCATAATATCCTTCTGGGGGATACACGAGTTGGGAAAGCTGGATTCTGTCGTTAGGGTCCTTGATGAATGTGGCTTGAAATATACGGTTTATATTGAGGTTTCAAGGTCTGCAAACGATCTGATAAGTCAGATAGATACGGTTTTAAAGTTTTTCGGGGGGAGGAGGAACTTTTTGAGGATCAACAAAAAACCCGCAATTTTCATATACGGGAGGGTGATAAATTCCCTAAGCGTTTTCCAAATGGATAGCGCCCTGAAATCTTTCCCGGGAATATTGATGTTTGCGGATGGAGGGAGGCAAACCTTAAACATTCTCTTCAAAAACCTGCACAGATACATAGTTCTTGATGCGGATGAGGGATTCTACGAAAACTTTTGCGATGGGGTTTTCGGATACTGCGCGGTTCCCGTATTTCCGGGCTTTAAGTACAAGGAAAAGAAAGAGCCATACGTTCCCCACGAAAATGGGAAGTTTTACGAGCACTTGTTAAATTTGGCTATAAAGTCAAAGGCGGATATTCTACTTATCACATCCTTTAACGAGTGGTGGGAGGGGACAAACGTTGAACCATCAAGGGAGTTTGGGGATCTGTTCTTGAGGATAACGAGGGAATACGCGGAAATGTTTAAGAAAACGAGGAAAAAGAGGGGTAGGGAAAATTTGAAATTGCCGAAGTTCAATGCTAAAGCTTGCTATATCCAAAACCCAACGGATTTTACACCTTTTCTGTTTAGGGAATTTATGATCCTTGGAAGTCCGCAGAAAATAGAGGGTTGCGACCTTGTTGTATACGGTGGGAACGAGAGGTACGATACCGCCTGGAATCCCTACCTTATGGATTACTTAAGGAAGGGTAAGATGCTCATTAGTGGGGGTCCCTTCCCGTTTTATTACGATAAGGATGGTAAATACGTGAATTTTGCGCATAAGTTCGGGTTAAAGATGAGGGTGGTGGATGATAACACTTTAAGGGGGAAGTTCTCTGCGGTTTTTATAGATGGGAGGGATACCTTGAGGTTTTACCCATGGGGTGAGGATAGGATAAGGGACATTTTGGAGTGGGATGAGGATTTTTACAGGCTCAGGGTTTGTAAAGATAAGTGCGAGGATTTTGTAATTGGTGGTAGGGTTGGGAACATATATTATGTTTGGAGGGGTTTGGTGGAGAGTAAGTACGGCATAAATGCGGTTAGTAAGGTTTTAAGGAGAATGGGATTTTAGCCTTAACCTTTTTATCGCCCCTTGCCTCAACCACGAGGAAATAAAATCCCCTCCATAGGTTATCCGTTCCCAAGGCAACTTGCCCGACATTTGAATTTACTTTAAAGACCTTCCTATCCAAGAGCCTCCCCATATCGTCGTAGATCCTCACCTCAAGTTCCTTAGCCTTGAATTCCAAAGAAAACGAAATTATTATCCTCTCCCCAACCCTATATACCTTCTTTGAAATTGAAATCCCACCGCTTAAACCCCCCACGGATATGCTGTTCATCCTTCCGGGCGTCCCACCCCTAGGATCCTGCGTTGTACCCCAGTTTGTCTGCTCGTTTGTCTCCAAATAAGGTGAAACCCTCTCAAGGGACCTGTTATAATCTCCCCCAAACTTGGAGGTGTAATATAGGCTATCTATGGTGAAGTTGCCGGACTTTATTAAAACCCCATCTTTCGTGTCGTTGAATCTTGGGGATCTCTCCGCCAAGATGAAATCCACATCCGGAAAGAGATTTCTAAAGTTCGTATCACCCGAGATTACCAAAAATTCCCCGGGTTTTAGGGATCTCTTTATGGACCTTGAGCAGGAGGAGAGGTCGCAAACTTTCAGCTCCGTAAGGTTCAAATTCCATTCGGATACGTTGTAGATCTCCAACCATTCCGTTCCCTTGTAATTTATCTCGTTTATTACGAGGGTGGGCTTTTGGTATGTGTAATGCAGGAAAATGGAGTTATTTGATGTGTCGCAATCTAAGCTGTCAAGCTTAAAACCCATCTCTTGGGTTCCTTCTTTTGAAAACCTGAAGGTGTAAGTATAGCTCCTTGTGGATTCCGCCATCAAGAAATCCTCAATCTCATCAACCATTACGCCATTCAGATATATCCCGAGTTTGAAGTTTGAATTTTCCGTCCCTTCGTTTTTCACAATGAGGAAAACCCTAACCGAATCCTTAAAATCAAAGGTATCGGATAACCTTATCAAAAACTCGTATGGGCAGGATACGGAATTTCCATAACCCAATGTGTGCCCGTACGGTGAATTTGATGGTAGGAATACCTTTATGTTCGGTGCCTTCCTTTCGGCGGATATACCATCTCCGGTTGTGGGGAAGGCTCCAACAATATCAACGGTATCACCCGAGTTGTTTATGAGGTAGAGGGTATCGTTCTGGGAGAGGCCGTTCCCTATCTGTGCGTCGTTTACGGACATAAGGACGGTTCCGGAGGGGAAGGAATAGGGCATTGGGTCGGGGGAAGAAGGATTCGTATAATCCCTATCAAGGATCACACCAAAACCCATTGGGGGAATGCAAGTGGAGAGGACACAAAGGGGACAGGAGGATAATATTGATGTATCGGGGAAAGGGATAATTAGATCTTCGTCGTATCTGTCTTTAATCCTCCAAGATGTTAAGCAAATGGTTGTATCCGTTGGATTATATATCTCCACCGCTTCGTTGTATAAACCCGCGGAGGATTCCGGTCCCCTTGGGTCGTACATAACCTCGTTTATAACGACGGATGAAATTATTAAACTAAACATCCAGATTCTTCACAAAACCCGCATTCTCAAGGATGAATTTCTTCCTTGTCTCCACCACCTCACCCATAAGTATTGAGAATAGGTGATCTGCTTCCAAGGCATCCTCAACGGTTACCCTCTTCAAAGCCCTGGTTTTCGGGTTCATCGTAGTTTCCCAAAGCTGTTCTGGGTTCATCTCTCCCAGACCCTTGTACCTCTGTATTATCACGTTATCTCCCCACTCCTCAAGTACTTTCTTTAGTTCCTCGTCGGAATATAGATATCTTACCTCCTTCCCTTTCTGAACCCTATAAAGGGGTGGCATGGCAATGTAAATATAACCTTCCTCAACGAGGGGCCTCATATACCTCCAGAATAGGGTTAAGAGCAATGTTCTAATGTGCGCCCCATCCACATCCGCATCGCTCATTATTATGATTTTCCCGTACCTTGCCTTCTTCGGATCGCAATCCTCCTTTATCCCGCATCCTATTGCGGATATAATGGCTTTAACCTCGTTGTTTGACAAGATCTTCACCTCGTTTGCCTTCTCAACGTTTAGTATCTTTCCCCTAATGGGTAATATCGCCTGCGTTCTTCTGTCCCTAGCCTGCTTTGCGCTTCCGCCCGCGGAATCCCCCTCCACTATGAAGAGCTCCGCATACCTTTGATCCTCAACTATGCAATCCGCCAGCTTTCCGGGTAGGGTATCCGACTCAAGGAAGTTCTTTCTTTTTACCAGTTCCCTAGCTTTTTTCGCTGCAAGCCTTGACTTTGCGGTGGTTATTGCCTTCTGAACTATAACCTGGGCTATTTTTGGATTTTCCTCAAGAAATCTCTTTAAAGCCTCATAAACCTCGCTCCTTACAAAGCTCTCCGCCTGGGGGGAACCCAACTTCGCCTTTGTTTGCCCTTCAAACTGGGGTTCCGGCATCTTCAGGTGGATTATAGCAACGAGACCCTCCCTAACATCCTCACCCGTAAGGTTCTTTCCCTTAAGCTCCTTCAAGAGGTTGTTCTTTTGGGCGTACTCGTTTATAGCCCTCGTTAAGGCGCTCCTAAGACCGCTTACGTGCGTCCCCCCATCCTCCGTGGGTATTGTATTTACGAAGGATAGGATCTCCTCGTTATCGGAATCGTTATAATGTAGGGCAACTTCCAACTCGTAATCCCCGTTAGTTTTCCTTAGGTAAAAGGGTGGGGAAAATAGAGGTTTGTTCCCCTCATCTATGTAGAGAAGGAAATCCACTATCCCACCGCTCTTGAAACTTTCCACCTCTCCCGTGTTCTCATCCTCAAAGATAAACTCAACGGAAGGTACCAAAAAGGAAAGCTCCCTCAACCTCTTCCTTATTATGTTTTTGTCCCAAGTTTTCTCTGGATAATCCGTGAAGATCTCGGGATCGGGTTTAAAGGTAACCTTTGTCCCTGTACCCACCGCCTTCCCAACCTCCCTTAGAGGTTCCACGATCTCACCCCTTGAGAATTTCGCCCTATATAGTTTCCCGTTCCTCTTAACCTCCACCTCTAACCATTCCGAAAGGGCGTTCACGACCGACGCGCCTACACCGTGCAACCCGCCGGAAACCTTATAGGCTTTCCTATCAAACTTGCCACCCGCATGCAAAACCGTAAAAACAACCTCCACCCCGCTTATCCCCATCTCCGGGTGCTTATCAACGGGTATCCCCCTACCGTCATCCTCAACGGAGATTGAACCATCCTTATGTAGTGTCACCTTTATCCTCTTGGCGTACCCTGCGAGGGCTTCATCCACGGAGTTATCAAGGATCTCCATTAAAAGGTGGTGGAAACCTTTCTTCCCCTTGTCCCCTATATACATCGCGGGCCTCTTTCTCACTCCCTCAAGACCCTTTAAAACCTTAATATCCTGTGCGGAATATTGCGAATGCATGAGTTGAAATTTTAAAGTGGCTTTATTACTTCCGAAAGTCTCTGCTTTATCTCAAGTGTCCTTTTTGATAGGGTTATGAGCTTTCGGGTTAAACTTATAAACTCCCCAACCTTAATTTTCGGATCCCAAACTATACCGCTCTCCTTATCTTCGTTCCTTTTCAGGTAATCGCATATCCAACGGATCGGTGGATAACCCCCCACCCTGTACTCAAAGGCAAAATCCGGTATTCCATAAACCTTAAACTTCCTGTTTATAACCATCACCTTATTCTTCTCGTCAAGTTTAGCATCCACCACAAACTCCTCGGGATCCCAATCCCCCTCCACCCTCAAGTTTTCATCCTCGTATTCGGGAAGGTTTTGATAATTTAGTTGTAGTTTCGCCAGCTCCTCACCCAAATATGCAATATCCCAAAAACTTTGCAAAATTGGAACCCTCGGCAAATCCTTCTTAAGGTTGTTTTCGTACCTCTTCACATATTCGGGCGTTGATAGTACCCCAAAGACATAATAGAAAATGTGCTCCTTCTCTATCCTACGATCCTTAAGCTCATCCCTAAACTTGTTTAAAGCCTCGTCCGTTATGTTGTAAAGCCTAACCAACCTTTTCTCCCCCATCATCTGCTGTTCCTCATAAACGTAAAGGGGAAAGAGCTGGGTAGGAGACAAAAAAGCAATACTAACAATTCTATCCGTAATAAACGCGTCAAAACTATCGGAACCTTTACCGCTTACCACGATCGCCAAATTTTGGTGTGATGGGGTGGGGAAAATTGAGGGGAGCTGGTAAACTCGGACGTTAAAAACTCTGTCAAAATAAACATACATTGGAATAAAGGGCCTATAAAACGCCGGGAAAACCCTATCGTTCCTAAACTCCTGTCGATTGTTTATTTTGAATAACAGCTCTTTTAATCTCCCATCCCACTTTATTTTTCTTACGTCCTTCTCAATCTTTTCCTCCCAGTTATCATCTTTCTTTATATCCCCCCTCCAAACCCTCTCAAGGTGCTCGTTGAAGGTTTCTATTAGCCTTCCCATATTCTTTTTAAGTTCCTCAGGGGAAAAGTTGTATGCGTAAGAGTCTCTAGCAGTATTCAAGCCTTGCGAATAATTCCCAAATACCGTGATTTCCTTTTCGTTCCTTTTATCCCCAAGCTTTAACAGATTCTCAAACTCCTCTTCCCCTTGCTCCAACCAATCGTGATATTTGTTTGGCACTATCTCCTCCCAAGGGATCTGGTCGGGTTTTTCTTTCCATTCTTCTAACTCCGCAAACTTTTCTTCCTTTTTGGCATAATCTTTAACCGCTTTGTAGTAAATTTTCGCAGGTCCGTTTTTGTCCTTCTTTTTAACCAAAAACAGCAAGCACACGCCCGCGCGGGATTGGTTGTCAAATATCTTATCTCCTTGTTTTTTCCATTCCTCCCCCCTCTTCCTTGCATCTCCCTTTAGGTCATAAACATAAACCTCCGCAAACTCCTCGCTTAGGGCTTTCCTTATCCCCCTTCCCGAAAGCCCATATAACCACCCGTTGTTTAGAACCAATCCTATTACCCCCTCCTCTATCCTATCCGTCGCCATCCTTAATGCCTGTACGTATGTATCGTATAGGCTATTTACAAGGGTAGCTCCCAATTCCTTGGCATACTTTGCGTAAGTTTCCCCTATCCTCCTTCTGAGGTTGGGATATACAACGTTCTTCCTACCCACATTCTCGTTCTCTCTTCTCGCTCTCCAAGGGGGGTTTGAGATTATTACATTTACCTTTGCGTTAAGCTGGGCTTCTACCATTTCCTTAAATTTTTGAGGGAATCCGATTAGGTCTTTGGGTTTTCGCTCATAGAGTTTTTCCATAAGGTTGAAGCTGTCTGTCCAAAGGGCGGTCGTGAAGGGCGTGTATTCCCCCAAGTTTTTGAGTAGGGCACTTTCCACATTTTTTAGCATAATCAGATAAGGAAGTAATAAAATTTCGTTAGCCCAAATTTCCTTCCTCTTTAGCTTTCCCTCAACCTTCCCTTTGTCTTCCTTTGCTATGTGATCTATCAGAATGGATAGAAAGGTTCCCATACCCGCGAAAGGTTCAAGGATCACTACGCCCTCATCCCCCAAACCCTTACCAAAGTGCTTTTTTGTTAAGAAATCAACGAATTTGACTATAAAAGAGACTAAGGGTACGGGTGTATAGGCAATACCCATCTCGTCGGTGATATCCTTGAAGGCTTTACTGAAGAATCCAGTATATAGAAACCTTAAAAGTTCCTGCCTGTCCTCCTCCTTAAGGATCCCTTCCGCCCGAGTTCTAACCTTATCGTAAAACCTCTCCAGATCCCCAACATTACTCTCAAGGAATTTCTTGAAGTATTCAAACATCTCGTCAAGGATGAGGTCGAGTTCGGATTTTTGGGTGAATATCGCATCTAAGATGGGTTTGGTTAGAAGGTATTGGACTATTAGGCTAACGCAATCGTTGGTTGATATGGATTCGTTTAGGATTTTTGAGAGGGAATTTTTAAGGTTTTCAAACTTTTCCCTAAAATCCCCGTCATTCTTGTAAGCTATGAGGATCTGATCCCTCAGAATTTGAGCCAATTTTGCTGTTTCTTCCGCCCAATCCGAGAGGAAAACCCTATCTCCTATCCTAAAAGTCTTTATCACCTTTGCGGTTAAATTCTTCCTTATACCATCAAAGAGGTCTATGGAAAAGCTCGGGGATCTTACGATCTGGAAAACTTCCTCATCAAAATCCGGTTGGTTATCGCGTCTCACCCTATCCAGTCCTTCACTAACTTTCCTTTTTGATAGAAGGGCTTTCCTGATCTTTACCCTGTATGTTTCATCGTAAGCTATTACCGCGTTTATCACCTGCCATATCGTTTTGTAATTGGTTCTATCTATCTGCTCATCAATGTTTCCCTTTTCCGTATCTATCACCACAGGGATGAATATTAATCCTTGTTCTTTGCACCTGCTCCTTCTTACAACCCTACCCAAGGCTTGGACTATATCTATCTCGCTCTTCTTTGGCCTGAAGAATGCAACGAAATCAAGGGAAGGGACGTCTATCCCCTCCGTTAAAACCTTCGCGTTCGTCAATATTACGGGTTTTGAAAAGGAAGCCTTCCTTAAACTTTCTATTTTTAAACGTTTCTCCTCTGCGGTCATGTTCCCATCAATATGCTCTATCCTTATCTTCGGCTCCTCCTTGAAATATCCCCTATAGACCTCCACAAACTCCCTGGCTATCCTCTTTGATTCTTCCACGCGATTTACGAATATGATCCCGCTTTTTATTGGGAACCTAACCTTGCGGTTATCCTCATCCAAGGTTTCACCTTTTATAAACTTCATAAGCCCGATAAGTTTTGTGGTGTCGTCAACGCTAAGGGGTTTGGCTTCTCCCTCCTTTCCATATCCCATAAGGTACTCCCTCAAGTCCTCCTGTATCTCCTTTCTCGGCACCGTAAAGGCTATTATCTTGAAACCCGTTATATACCCCTGTTTCACCGCCTTAACAAAGGTGTATTCGTAAAAAACGGGTCCGAAGGTCTCTTCGTCATCCATACTGTAAATCTTTGAAAACTCATTTTCGTCTTCCTTAAATGTGTAAATTTTTGGAGTTGCGGTCATATATAGGCGCTTCTTACCCTTTATGTGTTCGTTTGAGTGTACCAACTTGAAGGAGCTTTCCTCCTCCTTCTCTATGATCCCGGCGGTTTTGTGAGCCTCGTCGCATATTATTAGGTCAAACTCCGGAAGTCCCATTTTCTGGGCTTCCTTTATCACATCAAGGGATTGATATGTGGAGAAAATAACGTTAAGCTTGTCTTCCTTTCGCCTGAACATTTCCACAAGCTCCTCCGGATCGGTTGTAGGGGGAAGGCTCAAAAGCCTGATATCGTTTAGGTCGTCCTCATCCTCCTTTCCCCTCCCCACATTCTTATCCGACACCACCGCATAAGCGTTTATATCAATTTCCGAATCCCTAAGCCACGCCCATATGGTCTGATCCAATAGGGCTATTGAAGGGCATAAGAAAAGGATCGTTTTTCCTTTCCCTAAGCTTTCCGCAACCTTCAAAGCAACCAGGGTTTTACCCGTCCCGGGAGGCATCAAAAGTTGCCCCCTGTCCTTCTCCTTAAACCCCTCTATGATCCTCCTTATCGCCTCTTTTTGATATTGCCTTAGCTCCTTGGTCCTTTTTTCTATCTTCTTCCCCTGTAATAAAGCCTCCGCTTCTTCAAGGTACTCCTGAAATTCCTTACTCTCAATTGAAATGAAAATAACGTTCTTGGGCAGGTTTTTGTAGGCATCGGATGTTATTCCCCTCGCAAATATATACCCCCCGTCAAAATTGTACCTATGCAATAACCCTATAAAACTTCCCAAATCGTTCCATCCCACCCTCCTTTCCCAATTCTTACACTGAACCAGATATATTTCCCCGTCCTTTTCCGCCACGAGGTCTCCCCCAATATCTTTCGCACTTATTTCATTCTTCCTTGCCCATTCTTCCCAACTGTAAACCCTAAAGCCCATATCCCTTAAAAAGAGTTCCACCGCCTTTTCCAAAACCTTACCTTTTTCGTAGGGGGTCATAGACGGAATTTTAAGCCCGCCCTAAAATTTTATCTTATGCCCGTCCCGAAGGAGGTAATTGAGGAAGTTGAAAAATTGAGGGAGCTCATAAGGAAATACGATTACTACTATTATGTCCTGAACAACCCCTTAGTTTCCGATGCGGAGTACGACGAACTGAAGAGGCGCTTAATTGAGCTTGAAAGGAAATATCCGGAGTTAATAACCCCCGATAGCCCAACCCAGAGGGTGGGTGCTCCACCGAGGAAGGAATTCCCAAACGTCCAGCATTCCATCCCTATGCTTTCCCTTGAGGATGCTAGGAACGAGGAGGAGATAAGGGAGATATACGAGAGGATAATTAAGCTTGTGGGTAGAAATGTGGAGTTTTGTATAGAACCTAAGTTTGACGGTACATCCCTTGAACTAATTTATGAGAATGGGGTTTTGGTGAGGGCGGTAACGAGGGGGGATGGATACGTGGGGGAAGATGTAACTCCGAACGCAAGGACCATAAGGACCGTACCTTTGAGGCTTTTTGAGGATGTTAGCATAGAGATAAGGGGGGAGGTGGTAATATCAAAGGAGAATTTTAGGAAGCTTAACGAGGAGCTTATAAACAGGGGGGAAAAGCCTTTTGCAAACCCAAGAAACGCGGCGGCGGGCTCTTTAATGCAGTTGGATAGCAGGATAACCGCGCAAAGGCCCTTGGATTTCATAGTTTGGGGTTTTGGCAAAAGTGAGATAAAATTTGCAAAACAGTCGGAGTTTTTGAAGAAGGCGGAGGAGCTGGGATTTAAGGTCCCAAAACCCAAAGTCGTAAAAACCTTAGAGGAGATCGTAGAGACTTACAGGGAATGGGAGAAGGAGAGGGATAGGTATATTTACGAGCTTGATGGGATGGTGGTGAAGGTGAATGAGATTGAACTTTGGGAGAAATTGGGTTATACCGCGAGGGCACCGAGGTGGGCTTTTGCGGCGAAGTTTAAGCCGAGGGAAAAGACAACAAAGATCTTGGGTGTGGTTTGGCAGGTGGGTAGAACTGGGATAATAACTCCCGTTGCGGAACTTCAACCCGTTGAAATTGGAGGGGCTATCGTCTCAAGGGCAACCCTACACAACGTGGATATCCTTAAAAAGTTGGGGGTGAAGATAGGGGATACGGTTGTGGTATCCAGGGCGGGGGATGTGATACCACAGATAATAAAACCAATAGAGGAGCTAAGGACAGGACAAGAAAGGGAAATAGAAATCCCGAATAAGTGCCCAGTGTGTGGGGGTGAGGTGGCAATGGAAGGTCCATTCTTAAAGTGCCTTAATCTGTCCTGCCCGGCAAAGCTTTCCGCGAGTATAAGACACCTTGCAAGGAGGGAAGCATTTGACATAGAGGGACTTGGAGAGAAGACATCAAAGCTCTTAGTGGAAAGGGGGTTGGTTAAGGATGTAGCGGATGTTTTCAACCTACGAAAGGAAGATCTTAAGAGGCTTCCGGGATTCTCGGATGTATCCGCGGAACAATTGGTTTTGGCTATAGAGAGGGCAAAGAAGATTAGGCTGGATAGGTTTATACACGCATTGGGAATCCCGGGTGTGGGAGAGGCTACCGCAAGGCTTTTGGCTGAAAAATTTAAAACCCTTTCCGCCCTTATGAACGCCTCAAAATTTGAGCTGATGAGAATAAGGGGAATAGGTCCGGAAACCGCTGATGCCATAGTGAAGTTCTTCTCCGATGAAAGGAACAGGAATTCAATAAAGAAGATGTTGGAATATGGGGTTGAGGTATATTGGGGTGAGGAAAAAAAGGGTCCCCTTTCGGGTAAGGTTTTCGTATTCACTGGTGAGCTTGATTGTTGTCCGAGAAGTAAGGCAAAGGAGATGGTGGAGGAACTTGGGGGACAAACCGCCGATACCGTATCAAAGAGGGTGCATTATTTGGTTGTTGGGAAAAATCCCGGTTCAAAGCTTCAAAAGGCACAAAAGCTTGGGATAAGGATCATCAGCGAAGAGGAGTTTTTGAAAATGATAGAGGAGGCAAAAAAGTCTATTTAACCTTAACGATCTTAGCCCCCTTATAGTAAAATCCCAAAATTTCCTTATAACTCCAACCCCTCCGCGCCTTTAAGATCGCCCCCCTCTGACATAAACCGGTTCCATGTCCCTTTCCCGTACCTACGAATATAACACCACTTGGGGAACACCAGTATGCAAAAACCGCACTTGGAAGGTTAAATCTTTTCCTAAAGTCGTTAGCATAAAGGGTATCGTTTTCAATTACCATCATATATGCCCTTAAAGTCCCAGGGATCCTCTTAACCGTTGGGCAAACCTTTAAGGGTACGAAAACTTTCCAAGCCGAATTATCATCCGAGAAGCAGTCCGAATCTTCCCCAGTCCAAAAGTAAGGTAATTCCCTCGCCCCTTTCCATACGTACTTAGGCTCGCAAACCCAACCCCCACAGGAAGAATGAAAGAGCACCTCCACCGGCTTATCCCCATAAAAGAGAACTTCCCCCTCCGTCTCCTTCACCGCCCTGTAATGCTCATAACTCACTAAGTCCGTACCCTTATAAACCTGACAATGATCGCCATCGCACGCGTGGGCGTACCCATGCCTCAACCCCCACCTTAACAAAAACGTCCTAGCCAAAACCGCCTGAGCCTTCAGGGCCTCTATGGGCGCGTTCCCCATCTCCGAAGCTATTACGGATGCCAAATAATCCACTATATGAACCCTGTTTATAACCCTTATCCCCCCCTTATCCGATTCCAAAACTATAACTCCCTTGAAGGATGCGGAAATAGGTTCCAAGATCTTTGCGTTTGATAGCGAGAATGTCCCCCTCTTTTCTCCATTCACAATTAGGGTTGAGCCCTTATGTTCAACGGTAAATTTTCCAATTTTTGAGGTTAAAACTATTTTATCCACCGGGTTTCCCCCAAATAGGGCTACCGCTACGGTTTCTGGAAGCAAAACTCAGTCTTCCCGCCTCAACCCTTCTATCTTTAAACCATCTGTTGTGCTTTGTATAAGAACGGAAACCCTCGTATCCTGAGAATATAACCCCAAGTACCCATGCTCGTCTATCACCATGACCCCCAGGAGATTGTTGGATATCTTTCCAAGCTCGCCCTTCACCAAAATCAGAACGTTCAATCCCAACTGCCCCATCTTGTAAAGGTCCTTGAAGAACTTTTCATCAACCTCATCTATCTTAACGATAAGGTCGGCGGATTTCTCAAAGTAATCTATCTCTCCCAATTCTGAGAAATAGGAATCAAGTTCCTCAACCAAGCTCGGTAAAAACGCTTCATCCATTGAAAAGCCGGATGCGAGCTTATGTCCACCGTAATCTATCAACATCCAGGATAGGTAATTTAGAAGGTTTATCGTATCAAACCCCTTGGGAGCCCTTATTTCCCCTATTACCTTCCCGTCCGTCCTCCTACCCAAAACTATCGCGGGTAGCCTGAACCTATCCTTTAACCTGCTTGCCAAGAAACCCAAGTACGGCGTCCCTCGTTTTCCAGCATCAACGAGTATGTAAGGTCTTGCGGTGGAAACCTTGCTTAAAATCCTTTCAAGCTCAGCCTCGCTCTCCTTAAACCAAAGATCCGAAAGGGTTATAAGCCTTGAGGTGATCTCCTCCGCAAAGTTTATATCCTCGGTCATCAAAAGCTCAACCCCCTCATGCCTTCTTCCCTCCGTTTTTGACGAGTTTATGACGTTTATAATATCGTAAAGTGTAGGTTTTCTTCCCTTGATGTTTTCGTAAGCCTTCATAAATGGGAAGGTGTAAGAGAGGAAGATCTCCTCCGCCTTTAAGAAGATCGCCCTGTTCTCGCTGAAAATGGGGACCCTATCCGCTATTATTCCCAAGGCTGTCCATACGAAATATTGGGGTTTCTCGTTGATTATATCCTCCAAAGTCCAATGTTTCATAAGCTTGAGCAGGTACCATGCGAACTTGAAGGCTACCGCGGAACCCGACAGATAAGGGTAAGCTCCTCCCCTCTTGGGATTTATCAGGGGATAATTCGGTTCCCTTACGAAGATCTCGTGATGGTCGGTAACTATAACCTCAATTCCCTTAGAGTGGGCGTTTTCTATTTCCTCCGTTGCGTTTGAACAGCAATCCACGGTTATTATGAGCTTCACATCGTTTGAAATAGCGTAATTTAAGCCCTCATCGTTTATGGTATGTCCCCCTTCGGTCTTTTTATCGGGTATGTAATAGAAGACCCTTCCCCCGCATTCTTTGATGGCATCCACCAGAACCGCTACCCCCCCTATCCCATCCATATCGTCGTGCCCCCAAACGAGGATATTCTCCTTCCTACCTATAACCTTTGCCACGAGTTTTGCCGAGTTCTCAACGTCCGGTATGAGCTCGGGAGGCACGAGGTTTTCAACCGAAGGATTGAACGTAACTTCAAGGAGAACCTCGTCGTTTATACCGTTCTCAACCAAAAGCCTTGCAACCAAAGGATGCACATCCCTCTCAATTATTGCAGATAAAATATCACCCTTCGTCAAATCTCACCTCCTTTTTGCGGAAGCAATTATATCTCCCAGCTTTACCCCCTTAACCTCGTGCTTATGAGGTTCCCCAACCATTTTCTCCCCACAAAGGGGGCAGATCCCCAAACAATCTTCTGAACAAATCGGGTTTATCGGAAGTGCAACTATAAAAATATCCCTAATTATCGGGATTACATCCACCTCATCGCTATCTATAACCCAAGTTTCAACATCCAGATCCCCCAGCCTTTCCACCTCTTCCACCCCCTTCCTCAGGATGTTCTCATCGGAAAAGTAAAAGTCCCTATCAAACCTATCCAAACAGCGGGAGCATACGAACCTCATCGGCACCTTTCCCTCTACCCTTATTTTGTGTCCAACGTCGGTTTTTTGAACGGTTAAAATGATCTCGTACTCCCCTAAAACCTCATACTCCCCCGAGTAATCTATCTCCTCGGGTGGAATTTTTATCTCGAATTTCCTCGGTTCGTACCCTATCTCCCTTAAGGGTATTATAACTTTCATTTTTTAACCTCCTTGTAGCTTTTTAGGACCCCCATCACGAAGGATGGGGACCTTTCACCCGAAAAAACGCGGGCAAAAGTCCCATAATCGTATATCACCGCCTCGGGATCCTCCCCGAGTAGCATCTCACATATCCCAGCAAGAATAGCGGCTCTATCCAAATTCAAAAGCCTCTCCACCTTCCAACCCACCAAAACACTCTCAAGCTCCCCCATCACCTCCCTTTTGTTTCTTAGATAAAAATCTATCAGCCTCTCTAATCTCTCCCTATCTGCACCCTCCAACTCCTCCTCCGGCAAATTGAACAGATCCTCCTTTGTTGTTCCTATCAGGTCGTTCATATAAATAAACTTTGCGAACAGCTCCCGGGTTTTATCCATCAAAATCCTCCACTATTTCCACTGCCCTTACGAAGAAAGATGGGGAAACCGAGAAGCTCCTATATCCCAGCTTTAGAAGGAACTTTAAACCCTCTTCATCCGAAACCAAGGCACCGCAAACGCTCACCGGTACCTTACTTTTTTGCAGGATCTCTTTCAGCACTTCACCGAACCTTTCATTCACCTGCTCCCTTATATCGCTACTTCCTCTGGACTTTCCCGTGTATAAGGACCAAAGGTCGTTGGTGCCAACGCTGAGGAATTTCGCATAATTTTGTATCTCCTCCAAATACCTAACCGACATCGGCGTTTCCACCATGAAACCTAAATTTTCTATTCCCTTTTTCACCACAACGTAATCGTAAAATTCCTTTGCCTGTTCGGGAAAGGAGATCATCGGTATCATAATGTGGAAGTTTTTGCTTGATTTTACGGTATCCAAAAGCCTGTCAAATTTGGGTAACATATCCCCCAAAAGCCTCAAAGGGTCCCTATCCCCCCCGAACTTATCACCCCCAACATCAAAAGCCCTTATTATCACCTTTGGCTCCACGTCCGAGAAGTTTTTTAGCCTCTCTATCTCCTCCTCAAAGAAAAATATATACTCTGTCCTAAATAGCCCTACGCCCGTGGAAAACCTTTTTACCCAATATATATCATCCGGAAAGTCCAAGTTCAACAAAATTTCAACCTCCTCCCCCCTCTTTGTTCTGAAGTTATAACCCCTCCTTTGCTTTTCTTCCCCTTCCGAGCTTATAGGCTCCCTCGATACGATACCAAGATCCCCATCCAGATAAACGTATTCCCCTTCTTTAAGGTTTTCAGGGTCTATCCCAACTATAGTTGGTATGCCCGCGTTTGATAATATAAGAGCAGAATGGGAATCCCTTTTGAGGTGTTTTACTATACATCCCTTAAAGCCCTCCTTTTTAAGCTTTAGGGCAAGTGCCACGGATACCGTTTCCCCGACAAAAACATAATTTTTCCCGCCTTCAAAGTTGAGGAGAGATAAGTACCCGAGTTGTGAAAAGATCTCTTCAATTTCCTGAGCCCTATATGCAAATTGCGGATTTTCACTCTTCAATCTATCTATTAGGGGTTTTATGGCAAGCTTAATCGAGGTCTCAACATCAAACCCCAAATCCAAAACCTTCCTTAACCTTTCCTTAAACAGGTTATCCTCCAAGAGCCCAGCCACAAATTGAGATATGATATCATCCCCCGATTTTAACTCTCTTGAGATCTTTTCAAGATGGGAGAATATATCCCCATTTATTTTTACATCCTTAAGCTTTACAACGTACCCTTCCCCCTTTCCGCCAACTATGGATTTACCGAACAGGTATCCCTCAGTCTTCATCAAACCCCCTATTTATGAGTTCCACTAATGCCTTCACCGCCTCCTCCGCATCTTCCCCCTCCGCCTCTATTTTTAATACCGTACCTTTTGGAGCTGCAAGCATCATAACCCCAAATACGCTCTTCGCATTTGCCCTCATCCCATCCGAAATCCTCTCAATAAAAATCTCGCTCTTAAAGTTGCTCGCCAAGTTTGCGATCATTGTACTCGGTCGGGCGTGCAATCCCAATCTATTTTTCAATTCCACTTCGGCTACAACTTTCTTCACCACCGGGAATTTTAAAGTTGAGGGTTAAGCCCAACCAAATCAAGTCAAATATTGATCACCCAAATATTCCCCTCAGTACCAAAATTGCATTTGATGGCTTCTCCGCAAGGCGCCTCATAAAGTAAGGATACCAATAATCTCCATAAGGCAGGTATATCCTAACCCTATATCCCTTATCCAATATCTCCCTCTGAAGCTTTTGTCTTACGCCGTACAACATTTGAAACTCATAAGAAGTTTTGTCCTTCCCGATCCTATCCCCAAATTCCATTATGTACCTTATGAGCTTATCGTCGTGCGTTCCAAACTCGGGATATATCCCTTCAATCCTCAACATTTTCTCCGCCAAAACCTTAAACCTTTCATCTATATCCTCCTTCCTTTGATATGCAACCCTTGGGGATTCCTTATATGCCCCCTTAACTAATCTCAAGTTTATCCTGAATTTTGCCAACCTTTCAAGGATCTTATCAGCATCAAAGAGGTAAGCCTGTATCACCGTTCCCACCTTAAAACCTTCCCCGTTCAACCTCTCAACAACCTCAACCGTATCCCAAACCGTCCTGTATTCTTCAGCATCCACGTTTATGTAAATGCCCATGTTATTCGCCTCTTTACAAATCTCCTTCAAGTTTTCGTAAAAAACCTCCCTTCCAAGCTCCATTCCCAACTGCGATGGTTTTAAAGAGATTTCCGCCCTTGAATTGAAATTTCTCAAAACCTCCGCCAATTTCAAATATTCCTCCTTGTGTCTCTTTACGGTTTCAAGGTCCTTAAAATGCTCCCCCAAATATGCGACGGTCAAGAGAAAACCGTCTTCTATAAGTTTCCTTGCCACCCCCTCCAGTTCCCCCAGACTTTCTCCGGCGACAAACCTCCTTGATATTTTTCTACCAAACGAATTCCCCGTCAAAAACCTTTCAAGGGTTTTGTTATGGGAAAGGTATATGAACAGGTTCCTAAGGATTGGCATACTCCGTTAATTTTACCGTTGCATTAAACCTTGCTACTTTAGAATTTTCGGAAATGGAGCTTATATTTGAGAAACATAAGGAAGGGAGGGGAAATTACACATTCCCCGAGTTTGAGGAAGATATGGAAATACCCGAAGAATACAAAAGGAAAGCACCCTTAAATCTCGTTGAAGTTCCAGAAAACGAAGTGGTTAGGCATTATGTAAGACTCTCACAACTTAACTATGCGGTTGATATAGGTTTTTACCCGTTGGGATCCTGCACCATGAAATACAACCCAAAACTCAACGAGGAGGTATCAAGGTTTCCTGGATTTACGAACATACACCCTTTAACCCCCGACCATCTCGTTCAAGGAGCGTTGGAGGTTATATACGAAACCATAGAGATACTAAAGAAACTTACGGGTATGGATGGGGGAACTTTACAGCCCAGCGCGGGTGCCCATGGAGAGCTTACTGGGATACTGATAATAAAGGCGTATTTGAAGGATAAAGGGGAAGGGAACAGGGACGAAGTTTTAATACCTGATTCCGCGCACGGCACGAACCCCGCGACCGCATCTATGGCGGGGTTCAAGGCCGTTGAGGTAAAGTCCGATAAGGATGGCTTACTATCAATAGATGATCTAAAGTCCAAGCTCTCGGAAAGGACGGTGGGGCTTATGATAACCAATCCCAACACCTTAGGATTATACGAAAGGAGGATAAGGGAGATATGCGATCTCGTTCATAAAGCTGGTGGATTGGTTTATATGGATGGGGCGAACTATAATGCCCTCATGGGGTGGATAAAACCCGGGGATACGGGGGTAGACGTGATGCATTTAAATCTGCATAAGACCTTTTCGGTGCCCCATGGGGGAGGGGGACCGGGGGGTGGGGTTTTGCTCGTTAAGGAACACCTGAAAGAGTTCTTACCTGTTCCCGTTGTTGAAAGATCCGAAAACGGTTATTATTTTAATTGGAACTTACCAAAGAGCATAGGAAAAGTTCATACGTTTTACGGGCATTTCCTCGCCGTAGTTAGGGCTTACGCCTATATCCTTTCCATGGGCTTTGAGGGGTTGAAAAGGGCATCCGCGGATGCGGTTTTAAACGCCAACTACCTTAAGAAGCTCTTGGAGGATGAATTCAAGGTGGAGTATCCATCAACCTGTATGCACGAGTTTGTGATAAGTGCGAAGCCCATAAAGGATGATACTGGGGTTAAGGCGGTTGATATAGCAAAGAGACTCTTGGATTACGGTTTCCACGCCCCTACGGTTTATTTCCCCCTTATAGTCCCCGAGGCTTTAATGATAGAACCTACGGAAACCGAAACAAAAGAAACCCTTGAAAGATTTGCTGAGGTTATGAAGAGGATAAAGGAGGAAGCTTACAAGGAGCCAGAGAAAGTTAAGAACGCACCATATAATACGCCCGTGGGGAGACTGGACGAGGTGAAGGCGGCAAAGGAATTAAAGGTTTCTTTCTTTGAGGGATGAAAATAGCAATAGGTTGCGACCATAGGGGATTTAAACTTAAAGAGTTTTTGAAGGAAAAGTTAAGGGAAGATTTTGAAGTTGTGGATTTTGGGACATTTTCGGAAGAAAGCACGCACTATCCCATTTACGCAAGGAAGGTAGCCCTTGCGGTATCAAGAAAGGAGGCGGATTTTGGGGTTTTAATATGTGCAACTGGCATAGGTATGAGTATAGCGGCGAACAAGATTAAGGGTGTAAGGGCAGCACATGTGTGTAGCGACGAGCTTGTTGAACTTTCAAGGAGACACAATAACGCGAACATAATCTGCTTTGGGAGTATATACACGGACGAGGAAACAGCCCTCAGGTGGGTCAAAAATTTTATATCAACACCATTTGAGGGCGGTAGGCATTCAATAAGGGTGGATATGATAGAAGATGTTTCCGATAGGTGACGATATCCCATCAAAGAGAAGCCCGATTTTAATGTGGGTTTTCATAATTCTAAGTTCTATAATTTTCCTAATTCAGGACGAGTATATAACCCGGAACTTCGGATTTGTGCCCGTTAGGTTTTGGTTTTCCGGGGAATGGGTCCAAACCTTAACATACATGTTCCTTCATGGAAACCTGATCCATATCATCGGAAATATGTACTACCTTTACATCTTTGGGGATAATGTAGAGGATGAGCTTGGGAGGTTTGGTTTTCTCTTACTTTACATAACCGCTGGGGTGATGGGGGCGCTCTTCCACGCCATTTTTTATCCGTACTCTCATATACCCCTAGTTGGGGCATCCGGGGCAATATCAGGTATCCTCGCGGCTTATATGATAATGTTTCCAAATGCTGGGATCTACACTTATATATTTTGGTATCTGGTTAAGGTCCCCGCTTACTTTTTCATAGGATTTTGGATCTTGATGAATTACATATATGCCATTTCCGGAATTGAGACGGGCATAGCCTGGTGGGCTCATATAGGTGGCTTCGTAGCTGGGGTTCCTTTTGGGATTTTTGGTAGGATAAAGAGGCTCTTTTCCTCAAACGGAGATTATATATGAGGATTTACGACTCCATACTTGAGCTTGTTGGGAAAACCCCCTTGGTTAAAACGAGGCTATTTAAAGAATTTAAAGCGGAGGTGGTATTAAAGCTTGAATCCTTCAACCCTATGGGTAGCGTTAAGGACAGGATAGCGATACATATGATAGAGGATGCGGAGAAGAGGGGTATATTAAAACCCGGCATGACGGTGGTTGAATCAACCTCGGGGAATACGGGAGCTGGGGTCGCCTTGGTTTGCCTTTTAAAAGGGTATAAGGGCGTTTTAACGGTTCCTGACAAGGTTTCAAAGGAGAAGATAGACCTTTTAAGGGCTTTAGGTGCAGAAGTTATAATATGTCCTACCAATGTTCCTCCCGAATCACCCGAAAGCTATTATTCGGTTGCTAAAAGGATAGCGGAGGAAAGGGGAGGAATATACCTAAATCAATATGAGAACCCAGCAAATCCTTTGGCTCATTACTTAACCACAGGACCGGAAATATGGGAGGATACGGAAGGTAAAGTGGATGTTGTTGTGGCGGGAATAGGGACTGGGGGAACTCTAACGGGGGTTGGCAAGTTCATAAAGGAGAGGAAGAATGTTGAAACTGTGGCGGTGGATCCCGTGGGATCCGTTTATTACGATTACTTTTATAAGGGAAAGTGGGAGGAGGCACATCAGTATCTCATAGAGGGCATAGGGGAGGATTTCATACCATCCACCATAGATTTTAATTACATCGATAGGATATACAAGGTGGAGGATAAGGAGGCTTACGAATGGGCGAGGAAACTTGCGGTTGTTGATGGGATACTCTCGGGAAGCTCCGCGGGTGCCGCCCTTGCGGGAACTTATAAGTACTTAAAGGAAAACGACGGATATAAGCTCGTGGTTGTAATAATACCTGACAGTGGTTTCAGGTACCTTTCAAAGGTATTCAACGAGGATTGGTTGAGGGAGAAGGGGCTAATATGATAATAAAAGTGAGGGTAAAACCGAAATCAAAAGTTGAATATGTTAGGGAGATAAGCTCGGGCTTTTACGAGGTTGCGGTTAGGGAACCGCCGGAAAATGGAAAGGCAAATAAAAGGGTTGTGGAAGTTTTGTCGGAGTTTTTCAAAATCCCTAAGGAAAGGATAAAACTAATTTCGGGCGAAACATCAAGGTTAAAAACCTTTGATATAAAGATCACCTTATAAACTCATCAAAGCCCAAACTTTTAAGGGTTTTTATCAAACTTTCGGTTTTTTTATCCGATGGATAACCACTGAAATATGGGATTGTTTCGTAAAATCCCAAAAGGGTACTTAAGGCTTTCATCTCCAACTCCCTAAAGTATTTGGCAAAAATGGAGGCAAGGGCAACCTCCCCAAAATTCTTATCCGCCGAAACTTCAAACCTCAAAATTTTCCCTCCTTTCCTAAAAAATTTCCCATCCAATTCCCAACCCTTCAAAAATCTCCCATAATCTCTAAATCCCCCCGCTATTCCAGCGATAATTTCCCTCCCCTCCAAACTTTCCGCAATTTCGCATATCGCCTTCGCATCCTCCAAAAACCTATTTTTCCTTAAGTTTTTGGCTGGGATCCTCCTCGCCGAAATTCTTATGACCCTAAAGGGAAGATCCATGTATTTCCCCCCAAAGGTTGGTATTTCAAGTTCATAAAGGAATCCTTCCGCCCATCCGAAAAGGTTATAAAAAAGTTCCCCGGCGGTCCTATGCGGAATCCCCAAACCATAAAGGGAACTTATAACGATCCCCTCACCAATGCTATATCCCCTCAAATTCCTCCTAAAGACCTCCTTACTTTCCTTTATCCCGCCCAAATCCCCCTCCACATCAACCCCAACCACGAATAATGATCCCACCTTGGGACCCAGACCCGCCTCGTCTATCCCCGACCTCATCTCTTAAAGAAATCCTCAAACTTCGGGTTCATAAAATTTTCCACCGCCCTTGAATACTCCTCCAAAAGCTCCCTCCACCTCTCCCTATTTACCACCTTCGCAAATACATAAGAACCGTATATCTGCCCAGCATGGAATGCCAAACCTGCCCCGAAGGAAGCGTAAGCGGGAATATCCCTCTTCTCCTTGAACTTGTAATAAAATCCCAAGGTATAAAAGCCCGTCACGGTAAAGAACCCCATAAGGGCGGTTCCCCTATCCCCAAGCCAGTACCTTCCCAATCCGGGAACTATAGATAACAAAGCCGCTTTTCTCGGAGATTTAAGCTGTGGATCCTTAACGTACCTCTCCAAAATCGTACCTTCCACCGCCCTTTTCGCCTCCACCCAATTCCCATCTTGAAGTTTCATCCAAGCTACCAGGGATTTTCTTTGCAACGAATTTTCCGGCATTTCTGAGAGTTGCTCGTAAAACTTGAAGGTATCACCCTTATAAAGGTATATCTTTGCTAACTCGTAATGTGCCCAAACCGTTCCCCTCCTCTTCTCCCTTATATGCCTCTTAAAAATCTCCTCCGCAAAATCTAATAATTTTGCCATTTTATAAGAATATCCCGCCATAAAGTGGGCGTAATCCGCGGAGTCGCTTTGGGGGAATAGGGAGAAGAACCTTATGTATTCCAAAGCCGCTTCCCTATATTTCCCCTCCGAATATAACTCCTCCGCGAAGGAAAATATTTGTTCCGGATAAACCTGTACTTGCGAAAGAATGAGGATCATAACCTGAAATTTTACGGGCAGGATTTACCTTTACAAACTAAACCCTTTGTTGGAAAGTAAAACCTGAAGGATGTACTATCCGCGGATGGACTCTCAAAACCCAACCCTTTACCTGATATTGAGGTTTTCATATTCCCATCAAGATCCCAAAATATACCTACGCCCTGAGCGCTCCCACTACCCAAACATAGGTTTCCGCATTTATAAATATCGTTCCCACCTCCATCGACGAGGATACCGTAAGAAAAGTCGTGTCCAACCCCTTGAGATGTTGATAAACTTGCGTAATAAACGTCATCACCGCTTAGATCGTACAGGACTCCTATCCCAAAGTGCGCGCTTGCCCCCTGCGAGTACCAAACTCCCGAATACGCATCGTTTCCACCCCCATCGTAAAGAACCCCGATTCCAAGCCAATAACCGGAACCCTGAGAAAAAACGTGCGAGAAGTACTTATCATCCCCGCTTATATCCAGTAAGATCCCCAAACCCCCTCCAAGGGATGCTCCGTTAAGGAAGTCCCTCCTCTCTCCAAAACCCATACCCTGCCCCAAGCTCGTATTATGCTTTGGACTTTGTGGGGAAGGGAAATATAGAACGGAATCTTCAAGCCTATACACATCGTTTCCTTGAACGTCTGCCAAAATCCCAACCCCACCAACCCACCCGAAACCCTGCGCCTTCGATATGGAATAATAACCATCGTTTCCGGAAAGATCTATACTTATGCTACCACCGTTATAACCCGCTCCCAAGCAAAACACCTTACATTTATAGTTGTCATCCCCCTCAAAATCCATCAAAATGCTATATCCGAAAAATGCGCTTCCCACAAATTCTCCATCATAACTATCGTTTCCACCAAGATCAAGAAAGGCGCTTACATCAAAAAGGGTAAAGGCTATATTTCCATTATATACATCGTTTCCCGCGAAGTCCAAACCAATCTTAACCCCATTGTAATAATCATCCCCTCCAGCATCCACAACTATAAAGGAGTTTGGAAAGGTATCCGTTTTGGTTGAGCCGAAGGAGATATAACCTATAGGCGTAGGAAGGTAAAAGCTTTTGATCTCCGCCCCCCTCCTTTTTACCTCTTCCTTTAAGGAATCCATTAAAACACAAAGGAGTTGAAAGGCGTAAGATACCCTCTCCCTATTAAACCTCTTAAGGCCCTCCTCCTCAAAGGCTATCTTCCTATCAATCTCTAAGCTGTCCCAAATATAACCCCTCCAACCTTCCGGGGGATTTACCTTTGAGGATAAATAAACCTTCAAAATTGCGGTGGTTAAAAGATTTATTCTCCTCGGGATGAAGGAGGGTAGCATTTGGAGGGAATCTATGGTGCTTTTTGGGAGCTTTGGATAGTTGTCAAATATGAACTTCCCAAGGGGATTATCGCCGGAAATGTCCTTAATTGCCTCAAGGTAAGGGTCGGATATTAAACCCACACGTAGATTTGAACCGGAGAGTTTTGTAAGCGTGGCGCAAACATCCGTGAGCTTCAAGTTCGGAGATGATAACCTGTTTGATAAGGAGCTGGAGAGATAAAATAGGGTGTTGGGGTTTGAAAAAGCCATCTCGAATATTGGTAAAGATGGATTTGTGCCACCGAAGAATTTAAGGGAATAAAAAGGGATCAAAAATGCTCCGCTTCCTATCGTCATAATCCAGCCTTTACTTTACCCTTTATATGTTCAAGCCCTCTAAGGGTCAATACCCTACCCCTCGGCGTCCTCTCTATCAACCCCTCCCTTAATAGGTAAGGTTCTATTACCTCTTCTATGGTTCCTTCATCCTCCGACAGTGCCGCGGAAAGGGTCTTCAACCCCACCGGTCCCCCTCCGAACTTCAGGTAAAGTACCCTCAAATACCTAATATCCTCATCCGTTAAACCGAGTTCATCTATCCCGAGTTTCTCCAAAGCCATGAGGGTCTTTTCCGTTGTCAATAAGCTTTCTCCCATACTTTGTAAGAAGTCCCTCACCCTCTTTAAGAGATTGTTAGCAACCCTAGGTGTTCCCCTTGACCTCCTTGCTATCTCCATAAGCGCCCCTTCCTCCGCTTCAATCCCCAAAGCTTTTGCATTTCTTTTTAAGATCTCCAAAATTTCATCCGGAGAGTAATAATCAAGGCGGAAGACTATCCCAAATCTCATAAGGAGGGGTTTCGATAAGAGTCCCATCCTAGTTGTGGCGCCTATTAGGGTGAATTTTTGAAGGTAAAGCCTTAAAGTTTTTGCCCCTGGACCCTTATCAACCACAACGTCAATGTAAAAGTCCTCCATGGCGGTGTACAGGAACTCTTCAACCGGTTTGGGGATCCTATGTATTTCGTCAATAAATAGGATACCGTTTTTTGGTAGGGAGGTTAAGATCCCCGCAAGGTCCGCGGGTCTCTCAAGGGAAGGTCCTGATGCGGCTTTTAAAGGTACATCCATCTCCTTAGCTATTATGTGCGCCAAGGTTGTCTTACCAAGCCCTGGAGGTCCTATAAGAAGTACGTGCTCAAGGGGTTCTCCCCTTCCCTTAGCAGCCGAAATATAAACCTTTAAGTTTTCAATTATATGTTTTTGCCCTACGAATTCCTCAAGCCTCTGCGGCCTTATTTTATCTCCTCCCTCGTCTCCTTAATCGCCTCCGCCAAGACGTCCACCGCAATATCCACGTGCTCCTTAGTTATTATCAATGGAGGCGCTATCCTCAAAGCGGAAGGACCGCAACCCAAGAAAAGTACGCCCTTTTGAAAACTCTTCAGCACCACCTTATCCCTGAACTCGGGATAATACTCCTTTGTCTCCCTATCCTTCACGAACTCTATGCCTATCATCAATCCCTTACCCCTAACATCCCCTATTTCCTCAAAATCCTTTTGAAGCTCCTTAAGTTTTTCCAGATAATACTCCCCCACCACCCTAGCGTTCTCCATAAGCTCGTTTTCTATTAGCTCAAGGGTGGCAAGGGCAGCAGCGGCTGCTACCGGATTTCCTCCGAAAGTATTCGCGTGGGCTCCCATAGGCCATTTATCCATCAAACCTTCCCTGGCTATGAAAGCACCCATGGGAATCCCGGATGCTATACCCTTGGCTATGGTAATAATGTCGGGCTGTGTATTATAGTGCTCTATGGCAAACCACTTGCCAGTCCTACCCAATCCCGCCTGAACCTCATCGTCTATTAGGAGGAACCCGTATTTGTCCGCAAGTTTTCTGAGCTTTGGGAAGAAATCCTCAAGGGGAAATACGTACCCGCCTTCCCCTTGTATCGGCTCAAAGATAAACGCCGCTACTTCCTCGGGTGGCACAATCCTAGCAAAAAGGGTATTCTCTATGTAATCTATGATCTGATCGGATGCTTTATCCGCTGGGGCGTTGAAGGGGGGCCTGTATGCGTTCGGATAAGGTACAAAAAATACGCCGGGCATAAGGGGTCCAAAATACCTCTTGTGGGTGGTTTTAGAAGCACTTACGGACATTGAAGCGTAAGTTCTACCGTGAAATGCCCCCTCAAACGATAAAATGTATATCCTCCTTGTGTTGAATTTTGCAAGCTTTATAGCACCCTCGTTTGATTCCGTCCCAGAGTTCGTGAAGAATACCATATTATTTCCCTTTGATGGAAATATTGAGGAGAGTTTTTCGGCAAGCTTGACTTCCAATTCGTGATAAAAGTCCGTACTTATATGTATGAGCTTTTCCACCTGTTCCTTTATCGCCTTAACCACCTTAGGGTGGGAATGTCCCGTTGAATTCACCGCAACCCCCGCTACCATATCCAAGAACTTGTTTCCATCCACATCCCAAACCCACACACCCTCCGCCCTCTCGGCTACAAGGTCATAACCCCTCGGGTAAGAGGGGGATATGTACTTCCTATGCCTCTCCAAAATTTGCCTTGCCTTTGGTCCGGGCAATTCCGTTTTTATCTCGGGTTTTTCAATGTTAATCATAGGTTGATATTTTATGGTGGATTTTACCAACCGTAGAATTTAAACTATGGTTGTTACGAGGTTTGCGCCAAGTCCCACAGGTTTCTTACACGTAGGGGGGGCAAGAACTTGTATATACAATTACCTTTATGCCAGAGCAAAGGGTGGAAAGTTCCTTTTGAGGATAGAGGATACGGATAGGAGTAGGTATAAGGAGGAGTGGGTTGAGGGGATAATAAGGGGTTTAAGGTGGCTTGGGATAGAGTGGGATGAGCCGGAGGTTTATCAGAGTCAAAGGCTTGAAATATACAGGGATTATGCAAACAAGCTTATAGAGATGGGTTATGCTTACAGGTGTTTCTGTACGGAGGAAGAGCTTGAGGAGGAGAGGAAGCTTGCGGAGCTTTTGAAAAAACCTTATAGGTATTCAAGGAAGTGCCTCCTTTTAAGCAAGGAGGAGATAGAAAAAAATTTAAAGGAAGGAAAACCTTATTCCATAAGGTTCAAGGTTCCCGACGATACGGATATAACCTTTGAGGATCTCGTACACGGGAGCATCACTTACAACACAAGAGATCTTGGCGGGGATTTTGTGATAATCAGGTCGGATGGCTTCCCAACTTATAACTTCGCGGTCGTAATAGATGACCATCTTATGGGAATAACGCATGTAATTAGGGGGGACGATCATATAGCAAATACGCCCAAGCAGATCTTGATATATAGAGCCTTTGGTTGGGAGATACCGAAGTTCGCCCACCTATCAATGATCCTAGGTCCTGATAGGCAGAAGCTCTCAAAAAGGCATGGCGCTACATCCCTTGAGGAATTTAGGAGGATGGGGATCCTACCCGAAGCCCTATTTAATTACTTAGTCCTCCTTGGTTGGTCTCCGGGAGATAACAGGGAGATCGTAAGCAAGGAGGAGATGATAAAACTATTTGATATTACGAGGGTTAATAAAAACCCGGCGGTCTTTGATTACCAAAAGCTCCTTTGGATGAACTCGGAATACATAAGGATGATGGAGGATGAGAGGCTTTTTGAGGTCCTGAAGGAATATAACGAATATCTCAAGGATTTGGGGGAGGGTTACGAGGTTGGGGAGGAATATTTACCTTTACTGATAAAGCTATTCAAGGACAGGGTAAAAACTTTAAGGGATTTCTTTGATTACGGGGTTTTCGTTTATAGGGAAGATTTCCCTTACGATCCAGAGGCGGTTAAAAGCAGGCTTTCCCAAGAAGGAATATTTGATCATCTGAGGGAGCTCGGAAGGAGGTTTGAGAATATTGAAGTGTGGAAGGCGGAGGAAATAGAGAGGGTTTTAAGGGGTTATGCGGACGAAGTGGGGGTAAAGCATGCGGTTTTTATACACGCGGTAAGGGTGGCAGTTTCCGGAACTTCTGTAGGTCCAAGCCTCTTCCATATGCTGGAATATCTCGGAAAGGAAAGGGTGGTAAGGAGGTTAAAGGAGGCGGAAAAGAGGATCACCTCTCTAAAATAAAGCCCCACTTCCCCTTTACGGAAAATCCCTTATCTATTTTGCATTTGTATTCATCATCACCTTCCCCATCTATGAAGATCCCAATTCCCCCGAACTCCCTCTCAAAATTCACACCCCCATGTGAGTTTTCACAGCTTTGGAAGTAATACGAATCCCTCCCCTTAACATCCAAAAATATACCTACGGAATTCGTCCAACCCATACCCGCCCCACTGTGGCTTATATAAATATCGTTTCCATCTCCCTCGTAAAGGATCCCAACGGCTAAATCGTGCCCCGCCCCCAAAGATGGACCCGCAAAGGAGAAATACACATCGTTTCCCCCATCATCCCTAAGGTAAGCGGTGGAGATGTGTATTCCCGCCCCTTGACAGTATTGCGTGCATAAATATTTGTCATCCCCGTTGCGGTCATATAGAAATCCAAAAGAGTACCAATAAGATGAACCTTGTGCGTAAGTTCCCGCGTTATACACATCGTTCCCCGAAAAGTCCATAAGTATCCCGAACCCACCTCCCAAATCCTCCCTCCTCCCAAAACCAAAACCCTGCCCGAATCCCTGCCTCTGGGTTTTATACAAAGGCTCATGTATGGGCCCATAACCTAGGGTATATAAGTCATCCCCTTCCCCATCGTATAGAAAACCCACCCCATATGGACCACCAAAACCCTGCGAATATAAAACCCCTTTATATATGTCGTTCCCCTTAAGGTCTATCAAAAATCCACCTCCAAATGTTCCCGCCCCCAAAGAGTGGTTCCCTCCCGAATAGAAATCATCCCCTTCCGCGTCAAAAATCATACCAAAACCCAAAAGCCCACCTCCGCAAGAATAATCCGAGCAATAATAAGTATCATCCCCCGAAAAGTCGTAAATAACCGAAGATCCGAGATATCCACTCCCCACTTTACCATAATATACGTCATTTCCCGAAAAATCAACGATCAGGGCGGTTTTCTCTATGTAATATTCGTCATCCCCGCCAAAATCTACAATTGCTACAAAGTCCCCCCTATAAACATTGTTCCCCTTACCTCCCAACGCTATCTTACCGTAGGCGGTATTGTAAATATAAATTCCCGTGTCTGATATGGGCTTAAGTTTTGACGTATCAAGTTTAAGAAGACAATAAAAGGAATTTGCAAGGAGGTTCCAAGGGACATTTTTAGCCAAATACATATAATCTTCCTTTGACAAAGTATCCTTCCTATCAACCGTATCCCATACGTAAGTTATCTTCTCCGCGATCTTCGGATCCAAACCCTTAAGTGATCTAGCAAGGAAGTATTGTCTACACACCAAGATATCAACTATATGCCCTACTGTGCTATCCCTGTAAGATATCCTATCCGAGACCTTGATAGGATAAAACTTTTCCCACCATATTAACCCCATAAGCTTTTCCCTATCAAAGTTCCTAAAAACCTCCACGATGGAATCCCCAAATTTCTTCATATAAATCGGATCCTTCAGGAATTTTAAAACCTGAGGGGGTTTTAGGGAGGTTTCCGTTGATAGATCCTTCTCGAAACCCAGATCTTTGGCGCTTATACCCGCAATCAAAAACAAGGAATCAAGGAGGTTCATTTCACGATCTTCCTCCAAACCTTCCCACACCTCACAAAATAAACACCCCTTGAAATTGCCCTAACCCTCCTGCCACTTACGGAATATATCTCACCGTAATTGCAAGTTTTTTCTATATAAGGACTTTCATAAGTTTCCATAGGTGGAGCGCTCGTATCCGCTTCCATCCACCTTTTATACCAGTATTGGAAAAATTGGTCCGCAAGTAAAGAGCTTTGGGCTATCACTATAACCTCATCGTTTCTCGTAAATCCGTTATAGCTCCAGTTTGCGGAGCCGAACTCCACCGAGCTCCTATCCCTTATCGCGAACTTATCATGAAAAGTTAGGGAGCTAAGATAGGGAATTATCCTGGGTCTGGGCGTCCATGTTCTCATTTCGTTGCTCTTCGATGATGGATTGTTCCAATCCGACCAATCAAATATTCCCGCCAAGAGTTTCCCGGAAAAATGCACATCCCTAAATGCGTTTAATATAGTGTCATGTGTAAATGCATTTATCCCGAAGTGAATTTGGGTGCCTGTACCCCTTATCCAGGCCTTAAAGGCTCCCAAACCCGTATCCGCCGGTAAGAACCATATACTTAACGAATCCTCGGGGATAAGGTTTGTGGTGTTTTGGGTTTTTTGTGTCCCAAATTTTGCGTTTGAAGGGTTGGGTACATCCGTATTGCTTCCCCACATCTCGTTAAACTCCTTCAAAAATTCTCCAGCAACCCTATGGGATCTTATAGCAACAATACTATTTACTTGCAAGGTATCCGCAGATGTGGTAAAGTTGTATGAACCCAAGAGTACGATATCGTTTGTTGTATCAGCATCCCTGTTATCTATCGCCACTACCTTCAAGTGCATCAAACCACCATCCACCCTCGTAGTGTCGGTATGAGTGGGTATTCCTGCCATTTCAAGCTGTTGAACGTAAGTGTTGTAGTTGCTTGATTCGTATATAAACCTTACCCTCAAACCCCTATTTTTAGCGGATCTTAAAGAATCCACTATTACCTGCAAAGAAAGATTATAAACCGCAACATCGATGTTATACCTCGCCTTTCCTATTAAATTTGCGACGACAAATCTAAGGGTATCATTCCCCGGATTCTTTATGAACCTCGCAACCGTAGTATCCGTAGCTCTATTAAAGTAAGCGGTATATTTTACAAGCCTTATAGGATGAATATCCATATCCTCCCTCGGTGCAACTTTGTACCCTATGTTATCCTGATGGACTATACCCGTGATCCCTAAGCTATCCCCCAAAAAGGCCAAATATCTATACCTCGAGAAGTTCATCACCCTTACGTTTCCGCCGTTGCCCTTTAATTTGAAATCCCCGTACCTATTTATCCAGTGATCGGAAACCTTACCTTCAAAACTAACCAATACCCCTTCAAGGCTCTCCGCTATGTCTGAAACCGTTATTATCAGAGGGTTTATTGGGCTCCCCGATCCCAAAACGGTTATGGAAGATGCTGCGATCTCAGTCGCGTTTTGATATTCCTGAACAGTTCCAGAAACCCTAACGCTATCCCAAAGGTTAAGTGAAGGCATTGAGGAACCCGCATACACGAATATACCACACCAGGCGCACATTCCATCCTGTATAAAGAAACCCCTAAGTTCCGGGAATACACCCGTAACCTTCCCGTAAAGCGTCACACTTGAACCCACAAGGGGAGACCTGCCCGAAGGATCCGTAGTATATTGCACATCCCTTATGGTTAGCGAAAGGAGGAAAAGCATAGAGAATTTTAAGGGTGTTTTCCGCCTTATAATTTTTTCCGAATGTTAAAGGAGGCAATTGTGGAGTTTAAGGTTTATTTGATTTCAAAGAATATGTCGCCAAACACGATAATTTCCTACGAACACGATCTGAAAATCTTTGAAGAGTATTTAAATTCAAGGGAAATAAATTTTTTGGATTTTGGGGAAAGGGATTATGATGATTTTATTGCTAGCTTAAGCGGATTTTCACCCTCAAGTATCAACAGGATAGCCTCTTCCATTAAATCCTTCTACAAGTTCTTGCATATGGCCGATTACATAAAGAGAAACCCCCTTGAGGAGAAACCTTTACCCCCGAACCCAAAACCCCTGCCAAAGGCCTTATCTTACGAGGAGATTCAAAGGCTTTTAAACGCGATAGAGGTTAAAGAGGAAATAACGTTTAGGGATAGGGTTTTCCTTGAGTTTATGTACGCTACGGGCTTGAGGATCTCTGAAGCCTTAAATTTAAGGGTTTTGGACATATCCTTGGAGAACAACTTCGTAAGGGTTATTGGGAAGGGAAACAAGGAAAGGATAGTACCTTTCTATACTAGGGTAAAAAACCTATTAAAGGGATACCTTGAAGAGGTTCATCCCAACCTATCAAAGGGAAAGCCTTACCTCTTCCCGAACTATAAAGGAGAAAAGATGAGCAGGATAGGGGGATGGAAGATAATTAAAGGTTATGCGAAGAAGGTAGGACTTGAATATAAGGTGCATCCCCACGTTTTGAGGCATACCTTTGCAACGCATATGTTACTTGGGGGGTGCGATATAAGGACTCTTCAGGAACTCCTGGGACATTCCTCAATAACCACAACCGAAAGGTATCTAAAGGTGAGTCTTGGCAGGATATACGAAGTTTATCTCGCATCCCATCCCCTCGCGAAACTCTAATGGAAATCAAACTGTTTTCTGGTTTTTCAAACACATATTTGATCTTTTATGATGGGGAGGGTATAATAGTGGATCCAGGAAATCCCATCTCTCACGTAAAAGAATATGCAAGGAACCTTGAAATAACAGCAATTCTCATTACGCATGGACACTTTGACCATTACATCTACCTTGAGGAATATAAAAGGGAGTTCAATTGTCCCACCTATATGAACCCAAAGGACAGGTTTTTGGTTGATGATCCCTCCTGGATATTTGAAAAGTTCGGAATACATCTGGATTACATTCCAAGAATTGAGGGGGAATTAAGGGAGGGGGACGAGTTGGTTATTGGGGGTAAAACCCTAAGGATAATTGAGATACCGGGACATTCGCCTGGAAGCTTGGGGATCGTAGGGGAAAAATTTGTTATAGTGGGGGATCTCATTTTTGAAGGTGGGGGGGTGGGGAGGACGGATATACCGGGAGGGGATGAAAGTTTGCTAAAGGAAAGTATCAGAAGGATATTGGAATTTCCAGAGGATTTTTGGGTTTATCCCGGACATGGGAAACCGTTTAAAATAGGAGAAGCAAAAAAATGGATAAGGTGGTTGTTGTTCTGAAAGATGAAAATTTAAAAGGTTATGTTGAAGAGGTAAGAAAGGTATTCAAGGTGGTGGATGTAGTTTATTATGGCAAAGAGACGGAAACAGATGCGGATCTCTTTGTTGCCATAGGCGGGGATGGGACCTTCCTTTGGGCGTGCCACATAGCTGGGGAAAGGCCCGTTATAGGTTTTAAGGGGGGAAGAATAGGTTTTCTGGCAACATTCAAGTTGGAGGAGATGGGGGAAACCCTATTAAAAGTCAAGGCTGGAGAAATAAAACCCGAGAGCAGGATAAGGTTGAAGGTTTGGGATATCTTGGCGCTTAACGATATTACCATAAACGCTCAAGAGGCGAGGATGATAGAGATAAGCTTAAAGATAGGGAAGCATAGGGAGATAGGGTTTAGGGGGGATGGTGTGATAATTTCAACCCCCACGGGTTCCACCGCCTATAACCTTGCGGCGGGAGGACCCATCGTTTTACCCGATATCCCCGCCTTCGTTATAACCCCTATTTCTCCGCATACCCTAACCCTTCGCCCCATCGTCGTATCCGCAAACGAGAAGATAAAATTAAAGGTTTTTTATAGGGAAAGTAAGCCCCTACTTTCCGCCGACGGAAGGGCGATAAAGAAATTGGAAAACGGTGAGAAGATAGAAATTACGTATGGAAAACCCGCCCTCATATATTCCGGGAAGGATTTCTTTGAGAGCCTATTTCAGAACCTCGTTTCATCCACTTTATAATATACACCTACGCGGGCGTAGCTCAAAGGTAGAGCACCAGCCTTCCAAGCTGGGGGTTGCGGGTTCGAGTCCCGTCGCCCGCTCTTTATGGCGAGAGTTTGTGAGATATGCGGTAAAGGTGTAATGACGGGTTATCATGTGAGCCACTCAAATAAGCGCACTAAGAGAAAATTTTATCCGAATTTGCATAAGGCAAAGGTCAGGATAGGCTCCTCGGTAAGGGTTGCTAGGGTTTGTACAAAGTGTTATAGAAAATACAGGGCATAAAAGGTAATTGGCCTTTAAAGATAATTTTTTCCTTCGTAGTATTCTCTATAGTCTTATGGTTTGTTTTAAATTGGGTATCCGTTTTAAGGCTCATTATCTCGGCTCTTCTTAATGTTCCAGTTAAGGGGGAAGTTGAATATATTTCCCCAGGCTTAATTTATATCAAAAACTTTGAGTTAGGCAGGGGGCTTAAAATTGGGGAAATTCACCTGAGCTTTTTTTTAGATAGGCTTATACTAAGCGGTGAAATCGAGAAAGTTGAATTTTACCACGTTTATTTTGACTCGAAGAGATTTATGGAGGATTTTGAAAGCGAAAAGGGGGGTGAAGGAGGAAAACATAATCTTCCGAAATTTTCGATAAGAAAGGTTTTGATTGAAGATTTAAATATCAAAACTGATGAGGGTTCGGATATATGGGTTATGAGGTCTACATTTTCATTCTCTATGGGTGGAAAGCACATAAATCTGAAGGGGATCAACCTAAATTCCATGGATGTTCCACCCGAAGTATTTGTAGGTGAGGCTATAGGAAATCTAGATTTTGACTTTGATACATTAAGGCTTTTCTTCCTGAATTTGAGTGGGAACGTAGATACATTCAATTTAAAGCTTGAGGATCTTTCCATAAGGATACCCACGCCTTCCGATCCACTTACACTTTTTATCAATGTTTCAAGGGGGGATATGGGGGGTATGGGGGCAAAGGGTTTGGGTTTAAAGTGGGTTTTTACCGAAAAATTGGGTAAAATGGAGTTTGGGGCGGATTCCCTTTGGTATTATGAAACCTTCTCAAAAAACACTTCCGGAACTTTAGATCTACAAGGATATCCCGAGATATTCGTAAATGCAGAAGGTAAGATTTTTGGTGGCGATTTTGAAGTCTCGGTTTTTGTTGATAGTTTACAGAACGTTTTAGGTTCCGCAAAGTTTTTTGATGTATCTCCTATTCCCAACGTTGAGCTTACAGGTAGGGCAAACTTTGAGGTCAAAGAGGGTATAAGAGTTTTCGGCTACATTTCAAAATTTTTCAATCAAGAGCCCGATATTGTTTTGGAGAACTTTGATTTTGATGTAAAAAGCTCAGACTTCAAGGTTTATTCTTACAGGGTTTATAACGATTTTATGAGAATAGATGGATGGTATAACCTATCAAAGGAGGATTTTTATGCAAAATTTTCCCTATCAAAACCCACGAAACTAGTAAAGTTCCAAAACATAAGGGTATTTACCTTTGAGGGGGAAGGTGAGGTTATAAAAGAAGGTGAGGAAATAAATCTGAAGGTTACTAAGGGGAAAGCCTGGTACGTGGTGTTTGATACGTTTAGAATAGACGAGATTGAAGCGGAAAACCTATACTTAAAGTCTAACATTTACAAGCCGACTTTAACCAATACCCATCTCGCGGGTAAGGTATACCTAAGAACTACCCATCCAGACACATTTTCCCTTATGGGGAATCTTTCCTTTGAAGGTGGTAAGGTTTTGTCAAACCTGTACTTTGAGAGCATAAAGTTCGGAAGGGCTTATGCGAAGATAAGGGGAAACATTCCTGATACCAGCTCAATTGATCTTACTTTTGATACCTTAAATTACCGCTTTAACGACCTTTCCTTCAGATTACTCAATTTGAGGTTTTTCCTTGACTCCTTGAGGATGGGTATATCCATCCCACAAAACAAAATTTGGGGGGGTTCTATTGAAGGTGAAGCCTTTATAAACAGAAAAACGGATTCCCTTTATGGGAGATTCATTGGTAGAAATTTGTCAATAATAAAACTCTTGCCTTACATAAACCCGAATGGGGATCTGTACTTGGATACGGTGGATCTTGTAGTAAATTTTGGGGGAAGCTTATCGGATCCAAATATTTACGGAAAATTTAAAACCCAATCCCTTATGTACCTACAGTACCCTTTTGATTCTTCGGAGTTCAACTTTGAAATAACCAAGGACAGGATAACCCTTGAGAATTCAAGGATATGGTCAAAAAATACACCATTAAACGTTGAGGTTTTTAAGTTTTTCTTTGAAAATTCAATAATTTACGGACATATAACCGCCAAGGGTTGGAACACGGATGAGATTTTACTTTTCCTTGCACCAGACTCCAGTAGGGCGGATATTGAGCTTTGGCTATCCGGTAAGGTAGAAAAGCCCAATATTCTAGGTAGCATCCTTTGGTACGCTAGGAAGGTGGAGATCAACGGAAACGAAATATACAACCCTAGGATTACGTTGCTGTTTGACGGGGAAAGGATGGTGATAAACGATGTTTTAAAGATAGGTGGGGGTTATATAGATATCTCTGGGAAGATCAAGACCAATGGTGATATTGATTCTCTTAGTATCTTACTCAGGGAGGCTTACTTAAGCTTTGATCCCGATATTTCCGCAAGGTTAAGTGGGAACATAGAAATAAGCGGAAACATCTTTAATGTGATTACCGTAAAGGGGGATATATTCTCGCACGAGCTTTACTTCTCAAAACCCCTATCCTACTTTGCCTCTCCTCCCTCCCCTTCGGATCAAAAACCAATTATTTTATACGATATACACTTTTACGCCCCGAGGAGGCTCTTTGTGAATTCACCAATATATTCGCAGTTTTTCACGGGAGCGGTGCTGGAGCTTGATGCGGAAATGTCCGCGGATATAACCCTACAGAAGCTTTCCCCAACCTCAGCAATAAATTACGGTTATTTAGAGGTCCTTAGAGGAAACGTTTTCGTTCTTGATAAAGTGTTTAACATTGAAAGCGGTAGGATAGAGCTTTATGGGGTAGACGGAAATTTAAATTTAAGCTCTTCATCAACCATTTTCAGGTCGGATACCTTGCATGGGTACGATAGTGTTAGGGTTTTTGTGAATATTAGCGGTAGCTTGTTTAATCCGAAGGTGGAATTCTGGAGCCAACCGTATATGGGAACATCGGAGATATTATCATTGCTATTGGGGGGTCAGGCGGGACTGGTAAGCGCTTTAATAGGAACCGGTCTAAGGAAAAGCTTAAGGATACAGGAGTTGAACGTAAAGAACGCGGGCGATGTTTCCCAAATGGTTTTTGGAACGTACCTTGGTAGGAACATATACGTTCGCTATTTCTCCAATAGAATAGGGCAATCCGAGTATAACAGCATAAGAACGCAGTACTTTCTAAAAGACAACGTATCAATATATGGGGAGAGGGTGGAGGAGAATGGAGAAACGAAGTTTGGCGTAGGTGTTAACCTAAGGTTTAGGTTTTAGACGTCCCTGAAGATCTCCCCCCTACTCTCCTTAAGGCTCGCTTGCGCCGCGGCCAACCTCGCAACGGGTACCCTATAGGGCGACGCGCTAACGTAATCAACGCCCGCAGAATAAAACTTATAAATACTTGCTGGATCTCCCCCATGCTCACCGCATACTCCCACCTCCAAGTTTGCCTTAACCTTTTTGCCCAATTTTGTGCCCCATTCCACAAGCTTTACGACGCTATCATCCACCGTTTGGAATGGATCATCCTTTAATAGCTTTTTCTCCAAATATACGTGGAGGAATTTCCCCACATCGTCCCTGGAAAACCCCAATGTAGTTTGGGTGAGGTCGTTTGTCCCGTATGAGAAGAAGTCCGCAAACTGTGCGATCCTGTCCGCCATTAGCGCCGCCCTCGGGAGCTCTATCATGGTTCCCACCTCTATCATCCCCTTAAGTCCGTACCTGTCAAGGGTGTTCTCTATTATATCCCTCATATGGCTCATCTCCGTTTCAAAGGCAACGATGGGTAGCATGATCTTGGGTTTTGGGTTCATCCCCTTGTTCTTAAGATCCAAATATGCCTCCGCTATAGCTTCGGTTTGCAGAATATAAATGTCCGGGAAAGTGATTGCTAACCTTACCCCCCTATGCCCGAGCATTGGGTTTTGCTCCTTCGTATTCTCAACGAGTGACCTAATCTTTTCAGCGGATACATTTAACCTCCTAGCCATCTCCTCTACTTGGTTTTCATCCTTGGGTAGGAACTCGTGCAAGGGTGGATCCAATAGCCTTATTATTACAGGTAGTCCATCCATAGCGGAAAGGATCCCTTTGAAATCCTCCCTTTGGTAAGATTTTATCCTCTCTTTTGCCCTCTCGTAAATTTCTCCCTTTTCCTCCGCAAACAAGATCATGGTTCTGAAATCCCATATCCTATCCTCACCGAAGAACATGTGCTCCGTCCTTGCGAGCCCTATCCCTTCTGCTCCGAATTTTCTAGCAATTTCCGCATCCTTCGGTGTATCCGCATTAGCCCTAACCCCGATTTTCCTGAATTCGTCCGCCCAGGAAAGTAAATCCGCAACTTCCCCCGATATTTCCGGCATCACCTTAGGAACATCACCCAAGTACACCTTTCCTGTCCCCCCATCTATGGTTATCACATCCCCCTTGAAAACCTTTAGATTTCCAACGGAGAAATAACCCTCCTTCTCGTTTATCTCTATCATCTCCGCACCTACGACCGCGGGCTTCCCCATACCCCTAGCTACGACCGCAGCATGTGAAGTTTTCCCACCCCTTGAGGTTAGTATTCCCACCGCCGAAGCCATCCCCTTTATATCCTCCGGCGATGTTTCGCTCCTCACCAGAATCACGTTTTCTCCCTTTTCCTTCATCTCATAAGCTTCCTCGGGATCAAATACCACCTTGCCAGTTGCTGCGCCTGGGGATGCTGGTATTCCAAGGGCTATGGGTTTAGGAGCTTTACTCTCGTCTATATAAGGGTGCAAGACCTTTTCAAGGTTGTAAGGATCCACCCTCAAAATTGCCTCCTCCTTAGTAATTAACCCCTCTTTCGCCATATCCACCGCTATCTTTATCTCCGCCTTCGGCGTTCTCTTACCTTTCCTCGTTTGCAAAAGCCAAACCTTTCCCCTCTCTATAGTAAACTCTATATCCTGCATCTCCCTATAGTATTTCTCCAACTTTTCTGCAAGCTCCACAAGTTGAGCATAGGCGGAAGGATTCCAATTTTTAAGCTCCGATAGGGGCATAGGTGTCCTGATTCCCGCGACTATATCTTCCCCTTGGGCGTTAGGTAGAAATTCTCCAAAAATTACCTTCTCTCCCGTGGATGGATCCCTCGTGAACATCACCCCCGTTCCGCTATCATCCCCAAGATTTCCAAAAACCATAGCAACGACGTTACAGGCAGTCCCCCAATCCTCCGGGATCTTATAGATCTTCCTATACTCTATAGCCCTAGGGTTCATCCAAGAATCGAACACCGCCCTTATAGCCATCCAGAGCTGTTCATAAGGATCCTCTGGTATCTCCTTACCATGCTCCCTTAAAACCCTCTTAAATCTTTCTACTAATTCCTTAAGGTCATCCGCAGTCAGATCCGTATCTTTCTGCTTACCTTTTTCCCTTTTTAGTTCCTCCAATTCCCTCTCAAAGTGTTCCTTATCAACCTTCAGGACCACATCCCCAAACATCTGGATAAACCTTCTGTAGGCATCGTAAGCGAACCTCTCACCCCCAAGATTTGAGAGTCCCTTTACCGTCTCATCGTTTAATCCAAGATTTAGGATCGTGTCCATCATCCCGGGCATTGAAACAGGAGCACCCGACCTTACCGAAACGAGGAGAGGATTTTTGGGATCCCCAAACCTCTGACCCTTAGCTTCCTCTATCTTTCTGAGATTTTCCAAAACTTCTTCCCTCAAACCCTCTGGGAAGGTTTTATTATTTTTGTAATAGTAAGAGCAAACTTCCGTAGTTATCGTAAACCCTGGGGGAACAGGTAATCCCGCCTTTGCCATCTCGTGTAATCCAGCACCTTTTCCCCCAAGTAGCATCCTATCCACCTTTTCCGCTTCCGAGAAACCGTTCCCGAAGAAGTAGACGTACCTTGCCATAGTGGTTTATTCTATAATTGAAACTTCAACGGTATAATATCGGATTATGCCAAAAATGGAACTTAACGGCAGGGAGGTGGAGTTTAGGGAGGGGGAAACCATATTGCAGGTAGCATGGAGGGAGGGGGAAATTATTCCCGTCTTCTGCTATCATCCCAAGCTACCCATTTTTGCAGGTTGTAGGATGTGTTTGGTTGAGGTTGAATTGAGGGGTAGGAAGGGGCTTATGCCCGCCTGTGGAACCGCAGCGGTGGAAGGCATGAAAGTCTGGACAAACTCGGAAGGAACGAGATCCGCCCAAAAGTCCGTACTTGAGCTTCTCCTCTTAAATCATCCCCTTGATTGTCCGAACTGTGATGCCGGAGGGGAGTGCGACCTGCAAGAGATAACTTTTGCCCATGGAAATACTACAAGCAGATACACCTTTCCAAAGAGGAAATACGAGATAAAGAAAGTTGGGCCTTTCATAGACCTATATCCCACGAGATGCATACAGTGCTATAGGTGTTCCACATTTTATTGGACGATTGGGGGAGGTAGGGATTGGGCGACGTTTGACAGGGGTTGGTACACGCTCTTCGGTCCGGAAAAGGATAAGTTCTTGAAAAACGAGTTTTCTGGAAACTTAATAGAGGTTTGCCCCTTGGGGGCTATAACGGGGAGGGATTATAAGTTCTTTACCAGACCTTGGGAGATAGAGAGTGTTCCCGCAATTAGTCCCGAAGATTCCCTAGGTTCAAACGTGTATGTGGATGTAAGGAAGAGAAAACCTTTCAGTAGGGGTCCATTTGTAAAGGCGGGGAGGAGGGAGGATCTTCATAAGATAATCAGGATAAACGGTAGGGAAAACCCCGATGTAAACGAGTTCTGGATCACGGATAGGGACAGGTTCTCGCATGAGTACAACAACATAAACAGGGTGGATTACCCACATCTTAGGTTGAAAGATGGAGGGTGGTTTAAGGTAAACTGGAAGGTTGCTATTGATTGGGTGGCGGAAAACCTTAAAAACGCAAAAAACCCGGCAATAATATCGGGGGCAAGGGGAACAAACGAAAGTGCCTATGCCGCAAGGAAACTTTTTAAGGATATCCTTTTCTCGGACAACCTTGACTTTAGAAAGCCTCACGTATCCTTCAGAGAAGATCCCATAAAATCCATCCTCGGTTATTCCGCCTCCACCGGAAAGATAACGGACATTGATAGGGCGGAAGTTATAGTTATAGTTGGGAATCTTAGGGAGACTGTCCCGGGTTTGGGAATAAGGTTGATAAGGGCGGTGAGGAGGGGAGCAAAGCTCTTCGTTTTGAATTATTACAAGGAAAGGTATGTGAAGGAGGGGTGGGCAAGCTGGGTTCCGCTTTCTCCTGGTTCCGAAAACCTTCAAAGTGCGAACTTCATAAAGGAAACCCTAAGAAACTTTGAAAACAAGAGGGTATTGATCCTCCTCCAGGACGATATGCCAGAAGGCCTTCAGAGAAACTTTGCCACTTTCTCCGCCATAAACGAGAACGTTAAGATCCTTATCCTTAGGACCTTACCCAACGCCCAGGGTTTCATAGATGTTGGATTTACACCCGAACCCAACGGGATGAATACGAAAGAGATTTTAGGAGCTGCGAGTAAGGGGGAGATAGATTTCCTTATTCTTTGGGAGGTTGAGCCCCTTTGGGAATATCCCGATAAGGATCTCATAGTTTCCGCCCTTGAAAACGTAAAATTCTTGGTGGTTTTAAGCTCATTCTGGGACCCTTCGGTAGAGTTTGCCTCCGCACTGCTTCCAATAACAACACCTTATGAGGAGGAAGGAACGAGGACGAACCTTGAGGGTAGGGTGCAGTATGGGAAAGATGCCCTTTGGCCCTTTGAGGGAAGCAAGCCCGCATGGTGGATCTTTAAGAACTTAATAAAGTCTATTGGAGGTAAAGCCGATTGGAAGTGCGCCAAGGATGTATTTACGGAAATCTCGGAGAGGGTAAAATCCTACTCAAACATAGACCCTTACAACCTTGAATACGAGGAGCTCCCCTACCCCGATTATATACCTTCTATAAGGAAGCTGAAGAAGGTTTATAGGACGCCAAAGGTGGAATATAACTTTGCCTTTGAAGGTATGGAATATTCCGAAGATTCGGAAAAGGTTGAGGGAAGGGTGCTTTTATGGGCTCCGCATATATACAAGGGAAGCTATTGGGCTTTCAGGAACCCCCTACAGAAGCCCTATATAGACGAGGGTGTTGTTTTTGCTCCATATTCCGATATGAAAAAGCTGGGGGTAAAGGAAAACGACGAGGTGATCATAAAACTTAACGGAAAGGAGTTTGAGGTAAGGATTAAAGGGGAAGATCTACCCGAGAACCTCTGGCTCTTTAGAGGGCTGTTTTACGATAAGGAGATAAATTACGCCTTAAAAAACGGTTATACGGTGATAGAAGATGTTCTTGTTCCTCATAAGCACTCCATTTAACAAGGAGATAGATAGCTTAATTAAGCTTTCGCTTGAATTTACTTACAGGGAAAATTATGGTGCAGCCTTGGCAATAGCGGATGAAATAATTCAAAAGTATCCCCAAGAACCGGATGGATATTTCTTCAAAGCTGCCATTTACGACTACTACATGGAGGATTACCACACGGACAAATACTCCGACAAGTTCTTCTCAAATATGGAAATAGCTGAGGAAAAGGCAAAAGCCAAGTTAAATTCCTTAATAGATCCTAAGGAGAGGGCATGGATGAACTTTTATATAGCGGGCGCGGCGGGTTATAGGGCCATGAGGGCTGGAAGGGAGGGGAATTACATAGTTGCCCTTAAATACGCAATAGAGGGTTTAAAACCGCTCAAAAGTGCCCTTGAAGAAGATTCCACCCTCTATGATGCATATTTCCCTCTAGGAATATACCATTATGCCCTATCAAAGGCTCCAAATAGAATAGGGTTCATCCCGTCTTTTGTGCTCTCAAGAAATAGGGAAGAGGATAAGGAAAGGGGTATAAATTATCTAACACTCGCCTGGCAAAGGGGGAGGTACACATCCGTGATCTCGGCCCTCACCCTCGCCTGGGTGCTTTCCCAGGAAGGTAGAAGCAAGGATGCTATACCCATTCTAAAGGGTTACGTTGAAAAATATCCTGAAAGCAGGTATTTCAAATGGGTTTATGGATACCTCTTGATCAAGGAAGGTAGATTTCAGGAAGCGGAAGAGATATACGAAAAGCTCCTTTACCTCGTTTTAAGGGATCAGCCGGATTCCCCATACAATGCGGTTTATGTTAGCTATTCCCTCGGATATGTTAAATACTTTTTGGGGAAATTTGAGGACGCTTTACGTTTATTTATCTTGGCGGAGGAGTACTATGAAAAGGCTCCCCAGAAGGTAAAGGGAGAACTGAAAGAAGTAATTTCGCAAGTTCAAAAGATGAAAAAGAGGACGTTGGATAGGTTAGGGAGGTAAATGAGGGGGACAGATCTAAACGAGATCTACAAGAGAATAAGGGCCATATTTAACAGGGAATGGAGAACTATATTGTTCGTTGGGATCCTTGGAGGTTTGTTTTCTGCGATTCTAAATTTCTTCTTTAGGGGTGCCCCGATATATCAGGCAACCCAGTTTATTTTCATCTCCTCAGAGAAGACTGAAATTTCGGTTGTACCAACATTACAACAACCGGCTCAGCAAAGCTCCGAAACCGACATAATACTGGCGAAAATAAAATTCCCATCGTTTTATAAAGGATTTTGGGATACATCCCTATCCTATGAGGTTTTAAAGGGTAAAATAAGCGGGATAAAAAGGTTCAAACCCGGTAAATATAATGAAAAAACAGGCAAGGATATAGTTCTGTGCCCATGTTCAAAGGATTATGAGTTAATAATTTATGACTCCATTTCCCTGCAGAGGAGACTTGCAAGGATAGACGCTAAAAAGATTGAAAACAAAAGTAATCCTTTATCAACATCTTCGGCGGATTTCGTTGAGATTTCTTACGTTTCCCCGGATAAAAGGTGGGCTCAAAAGGCGGCGGAATTAATATCCCGATGGATAGCGAAAAAACAGGTGGAGGTGAAGAAGGAAAAGCTACTAAATCAGAAGGAAGCTATATTAAGGCTTATGGAAACTTACAAGAGGCAGATAGACCTTTACGCGGAGGAGCTTAAGAACATAAAGAAGACCTTGAAGTATCCCGAATATGGGGAGGAGGATATAAGGAAGTTTTTAGTGGAGATAACCAACCAGAGGAATGCCCTGATAAATTTAAGTAGAAAGATATCGGACGGCAAAATGGACACCTTCGTGATACTTACAGGTGATCCCAACATAGACGAACTTCAAAAGGAAAGGGTGAAGATAATATCCGAATATATTTCCCTTAGGTCCCTTTTGGGGGATTCTCACCCAGAGGTTAGGGGGTTGAAGGAAAGGCTTAAAAAGATAGATGCCCTCACGAAAAAGAGCTTAGAGGAGAGGATCGCTTTTCTAAACGGCAGGGAAAAATTTTTCAGGAATATATTGCCCGTAGTTATAGAGGAAAGGGCGAGCTTACTTACAACACAGAGAAATCTTGAGAATGCGGAGGACTTTTATATATTATTGGGTCAAAATTTAAATGATGTTGAGGTTAAGTTATCAAGTATGTCGTCGGGTATAGAAATAGTCGGAGAACCCAAGGTTTCCCTTTACAATAAGTATTCAAAAACGAGAAATGTAATACTTTTGGGATTTCTTGCTGGGATAATATTGGGGATCATGTTTGCGGTTTTTAGGGATTTAACCACCGCTTACGTCTTAGATGAAAGCTACCTTCCCTTTGATAAGGAAATGATCTTTCCCCTACCTAGGTTCTCGGAAGGGGAAGTTCTACCCATAAGGATGATCTTAGATGGATTTTATGATCCGAACTCGTCAGCATTAAACGAGTTCAGGAAGCTTGCCTTTAAGCTCGGTGCCTTTGAAAACTTAAAGGAGATGCTGGTAATAACCAGCACGCAAAGCGGTGAAGGGAAAACTTTTATAAGCGCAAATTTGTCGGCAACCTTGGCTATATCCGGCGTTAAAACCCTTTTGGTGGATGGGGATGTAAGGGCAAGGAGCCTTTCGGAATATCTCGGTTTTAAAGATAAAAGTGGGTACGCTGATGGGTATTTTGAACCCTACAGGCTCTCCGAAAACCTATATTTTCTACCCGTAGGAAAGGCGGAAACCGATGTATTTGTCGCATTTAAAAATCTCGTTGAAGCTTTGGGTTATCTTGCAGGTGACCATCTTGTGGTGATAGATATGGCACCAGTAGGCGTATCACCCGAAATAAAGCTCCTTGAGAAGTTCGCGGTAAAGTTTGTTCTCGTCACCAGGTATAACTATACCCTCAGGGATGCCCTTGAGAGCATAGAAATTGAGCCAAGCTTGGTGATTTTCAACTTCGTAGGATCAAGGGTGAGGTATTACTCAAAGTATTACAAGCCTAAGAAGAGTGGTTTTTGGAGGTTTCTTAAGAAATGAAATGGGAATTTTTAAGCACCTTTGATGATTTCCCTTCAAGGGTTTTCTTTCCCGTTGGGACTGTGGAACCTCACGGTCCCCTACCTGTTGGAACGGACAATATAATAGCGGAGTATCTCGCCAATTCCTTGGCTGAAAGGTTTCAAGCTGGGGTTTTACCCTTGTTCCCTTTCGGGATAAACAGGTCCCTTTACGGTTATAAGGGTGGGATATCAATTTTTCCGGAAACTTTCAAAAACGTGATCTACGAGGTATGCTATTCCTTGAAGTTTAGCGGTGTAAGGGAAGTCGTAATTTTCAACGGCCATGGGGGGAATACACAACACCTTAGGGAGGTTCTCTTTAGGGTATATTCTGAGCTTGGGATAAGGTGCGCTTCAATAGATTGGTGGGTTTTAGAGAAAGAACTTCCCATAAAGGTTTTCGGTAGAATTGGAGGACATGGGGGAATAGAGGAGCTCGCCTTGGTTTATATGGCATATCCCAATGTGAAAGTTTCCGGAAAATACCCAGCATATCACCCCAAAGATGGGGTTTTCGCTTACCCCTCTCCCAGATCCATACTCCTTTATCGGGAAGGTAATTACGAAGACTATGATGTTGATAAGGGGAAGTTGAAGGAGTTTGCGGATATAATTATTAAGAAGGTGGAGGAGGTTTTATGGGAGATCTTTAAGGGTTGGGAGGATTTATCGGGGAAGTAGTATATCCAGAAATCCCCTCCTTATTGCTATCTCAGGTATTGCCTTTACATATATTCTTACATCATATACCGAAATTCCGCCGAACCAAGACCACCTACCCTCCAAAACCCAACAGTGCAAATCCCTCCTTAAATTAATGCTCTGATCCAAAAACCTTTTGCTTAATAAGTCGTAGGTGAAGTTATAAGATATTGACCAATTCTTTGTTGGATTTCCAGAGATGTAAAACCTTAAAATGCTCTGGGATTTTGATATAGAATCTCCGAAGGAATAAGTATAGGTAAAACCGAAGCTCCATGGTTGTATTTGGGGTTGATTTATCGTGTCTTTAAGCGTATCCCGTTGAGGTTTTATTCCAAAGATCTCGTTGAGGTTAAAACTTCCAAAATTTAAAATTATCTGCGTTCCGAAAAATCTTTTGGAGTAATGGCTGTAGTTTGAAATTATGGAGGCGCTTACCCTACTTATAGGTGTGAAGTTTGAGTTTAACCTTATCGGGGAAATTCTCGCGCTATCAAATATGTAGTTTGTGCTTGCCCCCCACTGGAGGAATGTCCCCTTTCTAACCAAAGTATCCCTTTGGATCTTGTATTCGTAAGTATTATCAAGGGATATGTTCAGACCTTTACTTTCCTGTCCCAAAATTGTCCTGTTTCCCCCGATTATTATGCTATCCCCCCTAGCCTGATAGAAGAAGGAAATACTGGGTCTTAATATATGCCTGAACCTCTTTATGGGCCCTATCCCAAAAAGGGATACGCCATACAGGGTGGTTGATAAAGGTAAATTTACCCCCCAAACTTTTGCAAAATTTATTGAATCCGTGGTGGCGGTGTTTAAATAGGCGGAGGGAGAAAAGGATAAAAAGATAAGATTGTAGGATGTAGATATATTATGCGAAGAGCTTAGAAGTTTGTACCCCTTTTTACCCGAAGAGTCTATATTCTCCGTGTTTAAAAAATTAAAGGAGCTTGAAAGGGAAAATCCTAAGAGGTTTAGGGGTAAAAGGCTTAGGGAAGCTTCGGGTATTCTCCTTTCTGTCCTGTTCCTTAACGGATCAAACCTATTGTAAAGGTTTATCCCAAGAAGGCCAAATCTTAATCTCCTCCTTGCGGTTAGGAAGGATACGAGCTCGCTTTGAACCCAGTTATCCTTAACCTCCGCGTAATCCTGAACGTAATAAGCATCCGATATAAAGTCCCCTTTAGCCGAGATATCAAATCCAAATAAGCTTTGCTCGTGCCCGCCCTTCAAGCTCCAACGCCTCCTATAACCCTTGTCCCCCACGAGGTCATAAGCGTACGAGATATTTATATTCCCTTTGAGGGTTTTATAAATGTGATAAACGTAATCCGAGGAGAACCTTACCCCCCTCCTCTCTATTATGTCTGCCGAGAAGGTAACATCCTGATAGTTGTTTATCACAAGGTAAAAGGATAGGCCCCTTATATATTTCCCGTCCTGACTGCTTACACCAACCGATGGGGGTAGAAATCCGCTAGACCTTTCCTTCCCAACGGGTAAAAACCAAAATGGTAAGGCAATTATTGGAAGATCCATGATGTAAAAGATTAGAGGGCGAACAACCGCCAGATCCTTCCTCAAAACCCTCATCCGATGGGATACGAATCTATAGTGGGGGCTTTCAAGCTCGCAAGTTGTGAAGGATCCATCCTCAACGTAAACGGAGTTTTCGGATGTCTTATAAACGACCTCCCCCTCCACCCAACCCTTCTCAATAAAAGTCCTGCTTTTCTTTGCTATTCCCGTTCCCGTGTTTATATTATACTTAAGGTATCCCCCCGTTGTTTGGGATTCCCTGTCCTTTAACAAAAATTTTCCCTTTGCCTCAATAACGTTAAGTTCCTTCCAGTACCTCACCGTATCCGCGTAAAGCTCAACACCCTCCGATGTTCTTATATATGCGCTATCGTACAAAACTATCAAACCCTCTTGTGGAAAATATTCGAGATATCCACCCTTAAAGAATATTTCTGCCAAAAGTAGGTTTATCATTTTTCCCTTTCCACCTTTACCACGGTTTTTACGTTCCCCCTAGGGTTCCAATCTCCTATCACTATAAGCTTCCTAGGTTTTAACAGGTTCCAAAGGGCATCAAAGATCTCGTTCGTTGCCGCCTCGTGGGATATGTATCTATTTCTAAATTTGTTGAGCCATAGTTTTAAAGATCTGAGTTCAACTATGTACTTGTCTGGGATGTATTTTATGTGTATGGTTGCAAAATCTGGATATCCGGATCTCGGGCATAGGCAAGTGAATTCGGGGAACGTGATCTCTATCCAATAATCCCTGTCCGGATAAGGGTTATCCCAAGCTTCAAGCTCCGCTTCCTCAATAGCCTTTTCTCCGTACTTCTTCTCCATAAGGTGAAAATTATAAAATCGCCAGCCTTATAATACCCGCAAATGGCACTTAGGGTTGGTTCCGTAATAAGGTATGAGGGTGAAGAGTATATAATCCTTGAGTATCAGCATTCGCACAGGGGAAGGGGTGGAGCGACCATAAGCCTCAAAGTTAAAAACCTAAGGACAGGGCAAGTTCAAACCTTTACCCTAAGGGATACGGATGAGATCGAGGACGTGATGGTTGAAAAGAAACCCGCAGTATTTTCTTACGTTGATGGGGATTACTATCACTTTTTGGATAGCGAATCCTACGAAGATATCACATTCCACAAGGGTGATTTGGGAGATATGATATATTACCTGAAGGAAGGTTTGGAGGTTTTAATACTCTACGCCGATAACAGGCCCGTAAGCATAGAGCTTCCAACTTACGTGGAGCTAAAGGTCGTTGAGGCTCCGCCAGGGGTTAGGGGAAATACGGTTCAGGGGGGTTCAAAGCCCGTAAAGCTTGAGACGGGACTTGTGGTAAACGTTCCCCTGTTTATAGAGGAGGGTGATGTAATAAAGGTTGATACCCGGACAGGTGAATACATAGGGAGGGCATGATGGAGAAAAAACTTGACCTTGAGATCATAAGCGAAATTATAAGGATCTTTAAGGAGAGCGATATAGCAAAACTTGAGCTCTCAACAAAGGACTTTAAGATAAAGTTATCAAAATTTGGGGAATTTCAGGCGGTACCAACAATTTCCTTAAATAACCTCCAACCGACTCAAGCAACCCAACCACCCCAAGAAGCTCTGAAAGTTGAAGTTAAAGAGGAGAAAAATATACACATAGTTAAATCCCCCATAGTTGGCACTTTTTACAGGGCTCCCGCTCCAGGTGCGAAACCATTTGTTGAAGTTGGGAGTAAGGTCAAAAAAGGAGATGTTCTTTGCATAATTGAGGCTATGAAGATTATGAACGAGATAAAGTCGGATGTCAATGGGGTCGTTGAGGAGATATTGGTGGAAAACGGACAACCCGTTGAGTACGGGCAACCCTTGTTTAAGATCAGGCTTGAGTAAGGATGTTCTTTAAAAAAGACGAAGTTTCGAAGATATTGGAGGATTTTAAAAATTACGCTTACAAGGATAAAGAATTCCTGCAGTTCATGAAGGGTCTAAGATCCCTTTACGAGAAGAGTATTGAGGAGGTTATGAAACCCATGGTGGATGTGATTGTGGTATCTGAGGATGATAGTTTGGAGGAGATGGTGGAAAGGTTCGTTAAATACAGGTACTCAAAGTATCCCGTGATATCATACGAGGGGGATAAGATCGTGGGAATAGCGCACATAAAGGATGTTATAAGGTATTTGGATAGAATAAAAGACCTCACGGTGAAGGAAATTTCAAGGAAGCCCGTTTATCTTCCCCACTCTATGAGCTGTATGAAGGCGCTGAGGATCCTTCAAAAAAACCGCATGTCCATGGGATTGGTTGTGGATGAGTTTGGAAATGTTATTGGAATAATAACCATTGAGGATCTTTTGGAGGAGGTGGCGGGTGAAATTTACGAGGAGCATGACGTTGAGGAGTTTAGATATGAGGTCCTTGAGGATGGGTGGGTGAGGTTGAGCGCAAAGTTATCGATCTCTGAGGTTGAGGAGATTCTCGGAGTAAGCTTGGGTGAGGTTGAAAGCTCCACCATAGGTGGGTACCTAATAGAGAAGCTCGGGAGGATCCCAGAGAAGGGGGAGGAGATAGATATACCCCCATTGAAGTTTTTCGTTGAGGAGGTGGAACCTCAGAGGGTAAAAACTATAAGGGTCAAAAAAGTGGGATATGAGGTTTATTGAGGTTTCAAAGTTTTATGAGGATTTTTTGGGGGGTTTTTGCGAGGTTTTGGGTGGGGAAAAAGGGTTTTGGAGGAGGATCACCACGCCGGACATAAGCAGGCCGGGATTACTTTTGGCTGGCTTTGAGGAAGAATTTCCTTCTGAAAGGGTTCAAATAATAGGCATAACCGAGAGGGCATATTTAATTGCCAACAGGGAAAAGGATGAGGACTCCATAAGGAGGCTATATGCAAAGGAACCACCTTTGGTTATTTTAACCGCATATAAGGAGAGGATAAACGATAGGCTTGAGGGTTTATTTAAATTTTATGCGGATAAGTTCTCCGTGCCAACTTTGAAGAGTAATCTCGGAAGTACTAGGGTTATATCCCTAATTATGGACAGGCTTCAGTATGAGCTTGCGCCTACGGTTTACGAACATGGGGTGATGGTGGATGTATTTGGGGTTGGGATCCTATTAAAGGGGAAATCCGCCATAGGAAAGAGCGAATGCGCCATAGAGCTAATAAGGAGGGGACACAGGTTTATAGCGGACGATTTGGTTGCCATAAAGCTTTACCCCCCAGATAGTCTCCGCGTGGAACCTCCCAGAAAGGATCTAAAATTTTACCTTGAAATAAAGGGGGTTGGTGTGGTGCATATACCTTCAATTTATGGGGTTCAGGCGGTTAAGGACAACGCGGTTCTTGATTGCGTAGTTGAGTTTGTCCCATCTGAGGAATTCACCTACGATCCCGTGGGTGAAGTGGAAAAGGTGGAATATCTTGGTATATCCGTTCCGAAATTCAAGCTCCCCATAACCCCGGGAAAAAATATGGCGGTTTTGGTTGAGTCCGTAGCCTTGGTATATAAGACCGGACATCTATCATCCGAAAAATTTAAGGAGGAGCTTAAAAAGGTTATTTTGAAGGGGGGTTAGCTTCCAAATGTTTCTTTATTATTTCGTCCAATATTGCCAAAGCCTCTTCCCTACTTCTTATTTTCCCCTCTGCCCTAAGTTCTTCTATTTCCTGTAATACCGCCTTGTAAATTGGCCCGGGCTTTAATCCTTTCTCCATCAAGTCGTAACCCGTTATCAACCTCGGCGCTTTCTTTTGCTCCTCCTCCTGCCGTTTTAGAAAATCTTCAAGCTTTTTTGCAAGTCTGAGCTGACCCGCAACCCCTTCCGCTTTAAGGGATGTGGCCAAAGCATCAACGTAAGCCACCAAAATTATAGGGAAAGCCCAATCACCAGTCCTCTTGTGATACCTATAAAGTGCCCTTCTCGTTACGTTGGGGGTTGCCAATAGGTGCGGGTGCATATGTTCCGCAACTATAAGGGATATAGTTTTGTAAATTTCATTTGCCATCCTCATCCTTCTTCCTATGGAATTCACTATCTTTGAACCCACATAATCGTGCCCATGAAATGTTACCTCACCATTTTCAAACTTGTAGGTTGCGGGTTTTCCAACATCATGGAACATAACCCCCATCACCATTATAAATCTTCCCCTCTCGTTCGTTATTGCGCCCAACCTGTGAAGGTAGTAAGTGAATGGTCCATCCTCTAAGGTATTTAACGCAACCTCCAACCTCCTAAGGGCTAAGGAAGTGTGAGACCAAACGTCTACATCAAGGCCCTTAAGGGGTTTCTTCAATTCTTCAAGCTCGGGGAATATGTTGAATAAAAGCCCTGTCTCCTCAAGTCCTTGAATTTGGCGGTAAAACTTTTTTGATGAAAAGATCCTTTCAATCTCGAACATTATCCTTTCTGGAGAAACCATTGAAATAAGGTGAGATTTAGAGGATATCTCAATTAAAGTTCTACCTTCAATTTCAAAATCTAGTTCTGCGGAAAGCCTAAAAGCCCTGAGCATCCTGAGTGGATCCTCCTCAAGATTTTTTGGATCCGTTACCCTTATTATTCTTCCTTCTATATCCTTTAAACCCCCAAACATATCAAAAATTTCCCAACTATCAAGCGAAATTGCTATGGCGTTTATCGTAAAATCCCTCTTGAAAAGGTCATCGTATATTGAACCGTAAATGGGAGTTAGATCCACCTGCTCTTCCCCCAAAACCACCCTGTATATCTCCCTCTCTTCGTCAAGGGGTACCACAACTCCTTTCAGGTTCTTTGCTATATTTTTGGCAACCTCTTCAGGTTTTCTGACCGATATATCCCAGTCCTTGGGTATTCTCCCCAACAAAATATCCCTTATAGCACCTCCAACGAGATAAGAACCCTTAGGTAATAATGAATACCAGTCTTTTCTCTCTACGATCCACCTTATTACCTCAACCATACTATCCTTCTCGTTATCGTGTAACCGTTTATGTTTGCCTTAACGAAATATACCCCGCTCTTCAAGTTCTCGCCATTGTCCGTATCCCCGTACCAATAAAACCTCGATTTCCCGTTCAAAAATCCCCTATAAATCGTCTTTACAATCTTCCCCGTTGAGCTTAGTATAAAGACCTCAACATTTGAAGGTCCTGCTAGCTTCAGGGAGATCTCCGCACCTTCCCTACCCGTCCTTACGGATAAAACCCCATCTTCCCTGAAGATCTCATCAAGATTGTAATTCTCAAGATTTTCAATGTTTATTTCCATAACCTTTCCCCCCATACCTACCCTATACATACCCATTTTTAAAGGGAAAACCCCGTAAGATGAGGAGTTATACAAGTTTAGGTCGGAGATTAAGATCCCCATTCCCTCAACGTAAAGGTAGAAGGGTCTGGTATAGGACATTACGGGCAAGTTTATTGGTCTCTTTAATATCCTTCCCTTCCCAAATGCCACATACGGTTTGCCCATATATATCGCCAAGGTGATAAAGTTTTCACTCAAGGGTTTTACGGAGAAGATCTCGGGATTTTCCGTTTTAACAAACTCGTACTTACCATCCTTGAGAAGCATTATACCCTTTGAAGTTAAAACGCTTGAACCCAAGCAAACTATAAATTCCCCCCCACCTTTAAACCTCTCTATGGAAGAACCTATTACCACGATCCCCCTCTCTCCGACCGCAAATACCTCCCTTTCCCCCCTCAAGCCACAAACGGTTATATCATATACTTTCTCCTCCAAGACCTCAAGGTTTGAACCGTCAAATCTCAAAAGTCCCGCATCGGATAATATATAGAATTTCCCCTTTGAGTAAAACGCCTTCCTGTAAGTCCCTGTAATGGGCAGGGAGCTATCCTTCAGGTCTGGCAACCTAAAAATTCTTATTGGGGAAGATGGATCATCCACAACCGCTATTATCCTAAAATTCTCCGGATCGTATGAAAGGTGCTTTATGGGAGAATTTAACAGGGTGCTTATGGGCTCCTCCGATAGGATGTTTCGGTAAAGGTACAAACCTTTTTCCGTACCTACCAAAAGCTCGCTGTTCCCATCCCCATCGATATCCAAACTTACAACCGAATTTATAGAGAAAATCAAAATGCTTAACATTTCACTCCCCCAACTGTTTAATTATATCGTCTAGTTGTTGGGCATCCTTCGTTTTTCCTACCCTCTTATAATGTGATGACGCCATCTTAAAGCTTTGAACCGCTAACTTCTTGGCGGAACTATCCCCACCCTCATACTTTTTGTAATATATCAAGCCCATGAACTTATAAACATCTCCGAGCTTTTCGGATGATGGGAACCTTTGGACAAATTGGTTAAAGACGTTTAAAGCATTCTCGTAATCGTTTTTTGCGTAAAGGGATAACCCATAAAGGTAAAGGGCGTTTTCTGCATCTTCCCCATTCGGATACTTTTGAAGATATTGGGAGAAGTAGCTTATAGCTTTGTCGTAATCCTTTGAAATGTATGCTATATAACCCACGCTGAAGGTAGCCTTTGATGCCCTCGGATCGTTGGGGAAATATTGGAGAAAATCTTCAAACATCTTTGAAGCCTTGGGATAGGCGCCTTGATTGTAAAGGGCAAGAGCGTTATTAAAAACCGCCTCCGCGCCCACACCCGATCTTAGATATTGGGCAACCTCGGGCCTTTCCGATACTAAAGCCTGCAATAGCTTTTTGATATTTTCCGCGTTCGGGTGCCCCGGATACTCTAAAAGGAACCTGTCCCAAGCCTCCGCCGCCCCCCTGTAATCACCCACCTTGTACTTCGCTTTACCCAGAAGTTCCAAAACCGCGGGCATATCCTCACCGTTTGGGTATTTTTTAATGTAAAATTCAAGCTTTTCTATTGCCTTATCGTAGCTTCCATTTTGGAACATAAGCTGGCCCATATATGCGACTATCTTCGCCGATCTAGGATCGTCTGGGAAGAAGGTTATAAATTTTTCAAACCTCGTTTGGGCCTTCGTCATATTTCCCGAGTTATATGCGGACATGCCGGGTTTGTATAGCAAAACCTCACCTACTATGGGGTTGGTTATCCTTAAGTTTGGATGTGATACTATCGCATCCCCATACTTACTTTCAACATAAGCCAAAGATGAAAGGATGGTGTCCTTTAGAAATGGATAATTTGCCAGAACTTTCTCGTACTGAACAATTGAAGAATCGTAGTTTCCATTCTCTGCGTACCACTCCGCCAATATTATCTCCAATCTGGGTTTTTCGGGATGTCCAGAGTTTATAGCTTCCTTAAGAGCCTGAATTGCCTTGAAGGTCTCCCCTTTGTTCTTGAAAGCGAAAACCTTTAAGATTTTCGCCTTCAGGGTAACATCATCACCCGGAAACCTCTTTTCTAAGGTATCAACCAAAGATATTACATCAGAATATGAGGAGTTCATGTAGGCGGATATTGTGGCAAAATAAAGCGCATCCTTATAAACTTCCCTCCACTCGGGAAATTGGTATGCAACCTTTGAGAAATACGTATAGGCATCTAAGTACCTTTTCCTGTTGTAATACGCCACCCCCAAACCCATATATACGGGGATTATGAACTTTGGGTTTCTTGCGCCCCTAACCTCGGCCTTTTTTAGTGTATCTATCGCTTCCGAATACCTCTTAAGGTGTATCAAGCACCAACCGTTCCCTATGAAGCCTATGGTTATATAGTCGGGAATGTTGGTATTCCTTATAAGATCCTCGTATATACTCTTTGCCCTCTCGTATTGACCCGAGTAATAAAGCCTCTCTGCCCTTGCGACCACCTCACCGTAATCGTTCACGTAAGCATCGGGCAACGGCCTTTTGTAATCCTCTATTGTAGTAGGTATTAAACTCTGTCCAACGAAAAGCAAAACCATATACCCGAAAATTCTAAGGTTGATTTCCGCCCTTATAATATCAAGTAATAATGCCTTTAGATAAGGGGGTAGTTTTAGCCAAGAAGTACGAGATTCAAGAGCTCATAGGTAGGGGTTTGATATTTGAGGTTTACAGGGCTATACATACAAAGCTCTCTAAGGAGGTTGCCTTAAAGGTCCTTATACCTGAAATTGCCAGTGACTTGGAATTTACGAGGTTCGTAATACAGGCGGTTAGAAAGGTGGTATCCCTTGAGGAACATCCACACATCGCCTGGATCCACGACATAGATAAGGACGGGGTCTATATATTTTTCGTTATGGACTATCTGCCCCAAAGCCTAAAGGACATAATAGATGACGTTTCCATAGATAGGGCTGTTGAAATAACCCTTGACGTTCTTGATGCCTTAAATTATACACATTCAAAGGGTTTGATCCATAAGGACATAAGGCCTTCAAATATCAGGTTAAGTGAAACAGGATCCGCTATTCTCTCGGATTTCGGTATGGCGGAAATAGCATCAAAGGCCGCCATGAAGTTCAAGAAAACCGCCTTCATACCCCCTCCCCATTACACCGCACCCGAGCAGATAAAGTCCTTTGATCTTGCGGACGAGAGATCCGACATATACTCTGTCGGCGCGGTTTTGTATCATATGATAACTAAGAAGGTTCCCTTCGGGGGTGATATAAGGCAGATATATTACCAGAAGCTTTCCGGGTACAACATCCAACCCCCAAGGATGCTAAATCCGGAGGTTCCTCAGGAGCTTGAGAAGGTGGTTTTAAAAGCCTTGAGCCAGGATCCTAAGGATAGGTTTCAATCCGCCCAGGAAATGATGGAAGCCCTCAAAGGTGTTAAATCAAGGTTTTTGGGTAAGTTCATCCTTTTGGAGTTCGAGGAAAGGAGGTCGGAGGGAACCTTTAAGAGGAAAATAGAATTTAGGGAGAGCTCCCCCTTTCGTTTGGAAAGCGTCGAAATTCCCAGTGTTATTTCCTTAGGACAACCTTTTAATATAAAGCTGGTTTTCTCCGGTAAAGGAGAAGGGAGGGTTGAATTAAAGGTTCCCGACTTTCTAACCTTATCGGAGTCCCCTATCCAAAACTTCTTATCCCCCTGCGAGGTTTCTTGGCACCTGATAACCACAAAGGAAGTTTATGGAGCTTACGAGTTAGAAATTTCAATATTTTCCAACGGGTTAAACGTCCTTAAGGAGCCTTTAAGATTTCCCGTTCTATTCTTGCCCGTATATTACGAGATAAAGGAAGAGGGTAAAACGAAAAGGACGATCTTTAGGATTTTTGGGATAGGTGAATGAAAGAAAGGGCTCTCCTCGTTGCGTTGGTTAAACCTGGGGAAAGTGAGAGGGTATATAGAAGCCTTGAGGAGCTTAAGGAACTGGTGAAAACCGCGGGTGGAGAGGTGGTAGATATGGTGATACAAAGGAGGCAAAAGGTAGATCCTGGATACTACGTAGGAAAGGGTAAAGCAAAGGAGATAGCGGAGCTTTGCCAGAGCATGAAAATTGATATGGTGGTCTTTAATACGAGGCTTTCCCCCGCGCAACTCAGAAACCTATCGGAAATAATTCCATGCAAGGTCCTAGACAGGGTCGATATTGTACTTGATATTTTTGCCCAACACGCCGCCACCGCGGAGGCGAAGATCCAGGTGGAGCTTGCGCAACTGCAATACAGATTAGCGAGGTTGAGGGCGGCGCCCGGGTATTTCTCAAGGCTTGGAGGTGGGATAGGGACAAGGGGTCCGGGAGAGACAAAGCTTGAAATAGATAGACGGAGAATACTGCAAAGGATAGCTTTTTTGAGGAGAAAGTTAAAAGAGGTTGAAAAGGCTAGACTTGAGAGAATGAAGAGGCACAGGGATTTCTTCCGCGTTGCCCTTGTTGGATACACAAGCGCGGGGAAGACAACTCTACTGAACGTATTAACGAAATCCAAATTAAAGGAAAGCCCCGAGCTTTTCACAACTCTGGACACTTACACGAGAGGCATGTACATAGATGGAAAAACCATTTTGATTTATGATACCGTTGGTTTCATATCCGAGCTTCCCACCCAACTTATAGCGGCTTTTAAATCTACCCTTGCGGTGGCAAGGGAGGCGGACTTACTCTTGGTGGTTGTAGATATATCAAAGCCAGATTTCAGGGATAACTTGACGGTGGTTGAAGAGACCCTTAAAGAAATAGGGGCGGGAGAAAAGCCAAAAATTTACGTTTTTAATAAAATAGACCTTATACCTTCAAAAAATATGCTTGAGAGGTTGATGGAAGAGTTCGGCGAGGATGCGGTTTTCATAAGCGCAAAGACGGGCGAAAACCTTGATTTATTAAAAGAAAAGATTCTTAATGCTCTAACCTCTAATAAAGGGAATTAGGGCCATAAAGAAGTTTGCCACCGTCCACAGGGTGAAGGGGAAGTTTGATGGAAACCCGGCGATAAATAAGGCATCTGCAAAGAGGAAGGAAAATATAATTATGCTACCTATTGCCCACCTTTTCCCGATCTCCGTGCCCCAAAGGAGTAAAAGGTGGTATAAAACTATGAAAACCATACCCCAATCCAGGATAATAAAAGAAACTAAGGGTGAAACTTTTAGAAAGTGGTCTGGAAGATTCGGTACAAAGAAAGTGGAAGTGAAAATCAATGAGAATGCTACGAGGAGGATCATAAGCCTAACAAATGTAAGGTAATAACCCGATGTTTGGAAGAACCAAATATACCTTGCGTTTGCTGCAAAGAAGAAGAACCTCGCAAGGGTCATAAAAATCAATCCAAAGATATCAAACTTTACAGTTTCGCCAAAATCCGCAAAAAAGAAACCCAAGCCTTGGAAAAGGAAACCTGTTCCGAGAATTACGTAAAACTGTCCCCTCACACTTTCGACCCCTAGCTCCAATGTACCCTTCAATATCCAAAGGATAAAGGTTATTATACACGCAAGGGCGAGGGAGTACTTTGATAGGGGATTGCCGGAAAATTGCAAGTAAAGGGAGATTATGGTAAGCAATAAAACAACCAAAAATCCAAGCAATCTCATATGCGTATTATAAAGTCGGTGGGAAACCTATATCTTTCCTGTAATGCATACCCTCAAAGGAGATCCTGGAAACCCCCTTATAAGCCTTTGACTTTGCTTCCACCCTGCTTTTGCCCAAACCTACAACCGATAGCACCCTTCCACCCGCAGTGTAAAGCTTCCCATCCCTTTCCTCAACCCCGGAAAGGAAAACTAAGGAAACTTCTTCCGCCTCCTTTATTCCAAAGATCTCCTTCCCCCTTTCTGGCTCTTCAGGATATCCCCTTGATGCGATTACCACGCAACAGGAGTAAAGGTTTTCCTTTAATCTTAGGCTTCCCAATTTGTATCTACCTTCCGAAGCTGAAATTACCGCTTCCAAAAGATCGCCTTCCAATATGGGAAGTAGGGCTTGGGTTTCCGGATCTCCAAGCCTTACGTTATATTCAAGCACAAAAGGACCCCCTTCCGTGATCATCAAGCCAAAGTACAGGATCCCTCTATATCTAAGTCCCTCCTTTGCCAAACCCTCAAAGGTCCTATTTATAATAGTCTCATTAATTAAACTTTCCGTTTCTTTATCCAAAACTATGGGAGCCACGGAACCCATACCCCCCGTATTTGGTCCCTCATCGTTATCGTAAAGCCTCTTAAAATCCCTAACATAACCGAGCTTCTCCCATCTATTCCCATCCGAAATAACGAACAGCGAAACCTCCTCACCTCTTAAGAACTTTTCTATCACAACCTTTTCCGAAGCTTTTCCAAACTTTGATTTAATTAAAAATTCCTCAAGGATTTTTACCGCCTCCTTGAAATTTCTCACTATAACGGAACCCTTACCCCCAGCAAGCCCATCCGCCTTAATTACCAAAGGATATTTGGAAGCCTCGCAAAACCTTACCGCTTCATCAAAATTTTCCTTGTCGAAATACTCAAAATCCGCGGTGGGGATGGCGTATTTTTTCATAAACTCCTTAGCCCAAACCTTACTACCCTCAAGCTTAGCAGTGTAGGCTCTTGGTGCAAAAACTCTTATTCCCTCCTCCTCCAGCCTATCCGCCACTCCCAAAACTATGGATGTCTCCCCTCCCGGAAAAACTAAATCTATCTTCTTTTCCTTCGCAAATCTTAATATCCCCTCGATGTCCTCCTCGTTTATGTTTATATTCTTTCCTAATTTCGCGGTGAAGGGATTTCCGGGTGCGGTATAAATCTCCTTTTCTATGCTTGATTGGAAAAGTTTCCAAACTATGGCGCTCTCCCTTCCCCCCTTTCCCAAAACCAGAACCCTCATCTTCCAATCCCTATCTTCAATCCTAACGAAAACCTAAAACCGCTTATATTCTCCTCCCCCCAGATCTCCTTCTTTGAAGGATCTGGGTATCTGTCTTTAACTTTTATCTCGTTGTTATCGAGGTCAAAGACAAAAAAGGCGACATTCTTCCTGTAAGTTCCATCCGAATATCTTTCCTCTTCTTCCCCCTCGTACCTCTTAAAGTTTATTGCGTCATAACCGAACCTAAGGGCGAGAGAAACCGACCTAGAAAAGGAAAAATCACCACCCATCTCAAAACCCAAACCGAAGGATGTGGAACTTAAGGAGGCATCCGAAACTTGCCAAATGCGGGTTATTATCCTTGAATCCGTTGAATCGTACAATCTAAGCCTTGAATATCCAAATATCGGTTTAAATGCTACAAGAACCGAAAACTGATCGGAAAGGGGATAATTTAAACCTACAGGTACGTTCATTAGGAAGTTTAATAGGGAGTGCGTCCTTTCCGAATAAACTCCGTTTATTGGGTTCCAACCCGATGTTGATGAGGAATATAAGATAGCAAAGGAAACCCCCACGTCTACGAGATTAACCTTATAGCCTAATCCTAGACCCGTACCAAAGGCGGATTTTTGGTTTTTCACGGGATATCCATCCGCTCTCATTTTATCCGCCCAGAGGTTGTAATGATTAAGATCTACCGTTGCAAAGGAGATATAGGGGTATAGGTAAAGCATAGCTGGGGATTTTAAGGTTGCACCGCAACTTTAAAATTTCCAAAGATGAAATTTGAGGATTTAATGAGATTTTTGGAGGTTGAGACTGGGGGTAAGGTTATGGAAATTTCCGGAAATACTTTTGAGGTGGGAAATTTAAGAGTTGAAACAGAAAACGGGAATATCCTTATAACCGTTTTACCTTTTGCAAACGTCCTACCCAACATTTCCTTTTCAAAGGGCTCTTGGCATCTCAGATTTTTCTCTCCAAACTTTTCTTCTGTTCCCCAAAAGCCAATATTGAGGGAACTTAAAGATGAAGAACTTGTTGGGATCTTTTCGCCTTTCTTTGATGGGAAGTTTTCGGTAAAGTTTTTGAAAGAGAATAGAAAAGTTTTTGATGTTGAGGATCTCATAAGGAAGGTTAAGTATTCCACCTTGGAGGTAGGAGCTTATGCTTATCTTGAGATCTCTGTTAGGGAACTGCCAGAAATTTTCATAAGGACACTCCAAAGGTTTGCAAACTATTATCTTCGGGTTTTTCCCGAAAGGAAGGCGAAACTTGATGGGATAATAAGGTCCTTGGGGATAAGGGTTTTTAACGCGGTGGGTGCGGAGTGGGTTGAAGCTAAGGGGGATTTTGGAAAGATCTTAATATCAAGGGAAATAGGTGGGAACTCTTACGGGATATTCCTGAATTCCAGAAAGGGTAGGAACCTATTTAAGGTCTCCAAGGATTTTGGAAATTCACCGTTCACTTGTGGTGCTTTTCCGGACAGCTTGGGGGATCACACCTTCCTTGGATACGATTCGGATCTGGAGGATATAAGGGAAAAACTGAAAGAACCTTCCGAGCAGGTTTATATCTCTTTTGAGAGTCTTAGCGAAAAGGAAGAGGAAATAATCGATGTTTTGAACAGGTACGGAAATGTCTTACTCGTTGGACCTCCGGGAACTGGGAAAACATACACCGCCCGACGCATAGCAAGATACATAGCGGGTAAAGAGGGGGAAGGTTGGATCCTTATTCAGGCTTCCCCATCCTTTGAGTACGAAAACTTCGTAGAAGGTTTGAAACCCGTTGAAGCCGGTGGAATAATAAACTTCAAAGTGGTTGAAGGACCATTTTTAAGGATGGTAAATAGGGCTTTGAACGACAGGAGTAGGAAGTTTGTGGTAATAATAGATGAGATAAACAGAGGAAATGTATCCGCGCTTTTGAGTGAGCTTATTTATGCCCTTGAGTACAGGGAAAGCCCCGTTATAATGCCTTACTCCTCAAGGCCCTTAGTAGTTCCAAGAAATTTATACATCATAGCAACCCTAAACGAAAGGGATGTTAGCACTGTAAAGATAGATCAGGCGATATTGAGGAGGTTTCCCGTAATATTCTTTGAACCTTCAAGGGAGGATCTTGAGAATTTTCTAAGGAGCAAAGGTTGGGAGGATGAGGATATAAATGAGGTTTTGGAAATCTTTGATAAATTAAACGAACTCACGAACAACTCCTTGGGGCATACTTACTTTTTTGCGGAGAATATAGAGGAATTCCGCAGGAAGCTCGAATATTTCATTAAGCCTCTCCTTCGCCTCCATTTTGGAATAAAGGAACTACATTAAAATACGGGGATAATGTGGTATTTATGGATGAATACGGAAAGTTTGCTTGATGCCTGCTTTTCCTCTGATACCTCTTATCTTGCTACGCCGGGGGGTTTGGTGCTCCTTGTAAATGGCTCCGTTAATAAAACGATCACTAAGCTTGACGGTTTGAAGGGTACGGATGTTCTTTCCATATCCTGCAAAAATGGGCTTTGGGTTTTAAGCGGAGGTGCCCTACAGCATTACAAAAACGGGAAGTTTTACACGGTTGACTTAATAGCCTTTGAGGATCCGGATGAGGTTTTAAACGCTAGAAGGATAAGGTCGGTGGGGGATTTCCTGTATATTTTAGGGAAATCTAAGGTTATAGTTTATAAGATATCGGAATCAACGGAGGTTGTTCTAAACTTTAGGTTCTCAAAGCCCAAGTTTCTCGAGATCTTTGGGGATTCCGTTTTTGTGGGGGATACATTGGGGCTATATAAAGCGAAGTATGACGACTTTTTAAGGTGGGATACCCTCTTTTATGGAAGGCCGGTTTTCTCCGCGGTTAAACATCCGACCTTAGGTTGGCTAATTGGGACGGATGATGGTGTTAAAAACCTTTCGGGAAGCACTTTATGGCTTTCAGGAAAAGTTATAAGGTTCTTAAGCTTGAGGGGTGATACGGTTTATTTGGCAACGGATTCTTCCCTATATAGATTCTCGCCACCTTCATATTCCCCCTTTAAACTCCTTGACGGTTATGTATCCTACTTATCCGAAAACTTATTCGGTTTGGGGAAGATAAATTCTCCATACTATATGTTCGGGTACGGAATTTATACCCTCCCAAACTTGCAAAGGATAAGAACAGGTGGGCTACCCTATACCACAATAACGGGTATGGTACTCTTGGGTGATAGCTTGATAGCCTGTGGTAGGGGGGGATATTATGCCTGCGCGGTTTGGCCTTCCGGAAACACATTTGGGTTTGGAATAACGAATTTCATCAGGAAATTTAACGATAGGGTCCTTATTTTGGGCTTAAATGGTGGGGGTTTGGTTCTTTTACTCGTTGGTGAAAACTCCTTTAAAGATACCGTAATTTTTACCCCCTCAAGGTTGGGTGGATTCTCATACGTCTTTGATATGGCGGTATTTAGGGATACCGTATATTTCGTTGCTTGGGAACCCTCGGGTAGTTCAAAACTTTTTAAACTAAGCTTTAAGGTGGGAGATAATATATCTGATACGCTCTTGACGGATGTTTTAACCGATTACGCAATGGATATTTTGTACTCTGTGGATGATAAGCTGATAATGTGTGGGCAGGGAAACTGCAAGTTTTACTCTCCAAATTTAAACCAATACGCCAGTATAAACGTCAAGGCAAACGTGATTTACAATTTTGGAGATACTTTGCTTTTTGGGACGGACGATGGTGTGGAGATGTATTCTTTGAGGTCCTTGGGATACTTGGGTAAAGTTTTGGCGGGAAATGTAATAACGGGTTTGTGGGTGGGTTTGGATGGATCCATTTGGGCTTCGGGAAGTATGGGACTTGCAAGGCTTAAGGGGAATTCCTTAAAGATATACTCCCCCGAAAACTCCCCTATTCCCGGAATATCCCTTTCCCCTTCGGTTTTATATCCGATAAGGTTCTCCCTATTGTCCGATCTAAAAAACGGTAGGATATTCGTTGCCACGGAAAAGGGTATTGGAATATTTAGTGACAGCTCCGTCCTCTCAGGTTGGTGGGAGAATGCTAAAGTTTATCCAAACCCCGCCCTTAAAGGAAAGGAGGTGAAGATCCTAAACTGCCCCCCAAATTCCACATTAAGGATCTTTACCCCTTCAGGATTTGAAGTTAAGAGTGAGAAGGGTTGCTCCTTTAAAAATGACCTTGCACCCGGATTTTACCTTATCGGTTTGGAGAGTATAGGAAGGAGGACAACAATAAAGTTCGTTTCGGTTGAGAGGTGATCCTGAAATCTTATTTATTTATCGTTTTGTATGCTTTTGGGTTTGCCTTTGCATTTCTAACCTTTTACGATAGGATAACCGATACATCTCTAAGGGGAAAGGATGTTGAAAACTACCGTAGGGTGGTAAGCATGGGGAAGGTGAGGGGTAGGTTTGTGGATCCGAGTGGAAAATACCTAACGGATATTGAGGTCGGTTATTCTGTAATTCAGCTAATGACAAAGGGGGATGAATATTTGCGGGAAAGGGAAAGGATGGAAAAACTCCTAGGAAAACCCATAAATTTCAGGGAATATAGGTATATGGGCTTTTCGGAGATAATGGGGCTCTCGGAGGAGGACGTATACCTGCTTATGCGGAATAAATATAGGTTTAGGACCCTCCTATTTATTCCCAAAGTAAAAAGGAAGCTCGTTTGTAAGGAATGCTGGCACATAATAGGTAACGTCTCTGCGGATGGCGTTGGGCTTGGGGGTTTGGAGGCGCTTTATGACAACGTAATAGGGGGGAAGATGGGGAACATAATGTTTGAGAGCGACGCCTTGGGTAGGGTTTTATCCGAACCTGAAATTTACTTAAACGTTATGCCGAGCGATATAACCCTTTCCCTCAGATACGACCTATATCTCTTGGCGGATAGTTTGTTTAGGGATGAAAGGGGGGCAATTTTTGCCTTCAATCCTCAAAACGGATTCGTATATATATCCTATTCAAAACCCTCCCCCCTCGACACAAACGATCCCACCCTTTCTCCCTTGTTAAACAGGGTGCTAAGCGGACTTTATCCCCCAGGCTCCACCCTAAAACCCCTAATTGCACTTCTGGCTTTAAGGGACGGGATAATAGATACGAGCTTCGCGGTAAGTTGTAAGGGAGCAATATACTTAGGTAGGAGGGTTTTTAGGTGTTGGAGCATTCACGGATATACCAAACTTGAAAAGGCGATAGCACAATCTTGCAACGTATATTTTTACAACATCGGTGGAAGGTATGGAGCGAAAGAAATTTTAAATTCCCTTAAGGGTACGGGTTTGTTTGGTAGAAAATTTACGAATTTGAAGGAGGAGGTTCCCTCAAGGATACCAGTTAGGGCGATTTACCTAGGAACTGCCCTAAACCTTGCCATAGGACAGGGGGAAATATTAACAACCCCTGTTTTCCTTGCGGTCCTTGCGGGGCTTGTCGGAAATAAGGGTTGGGTTGTATTGCCAAGATTCTCCGAATATGAAAAGCCCGAAACCTTACGGTTGTATGCTCCGGATTGGGCTTTCGATGCGGTTAAAAGGGGTATGCTGAAGGTAATTGAGGAGGGAACAGCTCAAAACTCAAGGATCCCAGGGTTAAAATTTGGGGGAAAAACGGGAACCGCCCAAAATCCCCATGGTGAGGACCATTCCCTCTTCATAGCCTTCGCGCCTTACGACGATCCACAAATCGCCATTGCGGTGGTGGTTGAAAACGCGGGGGCTGGAAGCGCGAAGGCGGCACCTATCGCCTCGGAAATTATAAAGCACCTCTTTCCAGGCGACCTTAAAATAACCAATGCGCAAACTTTTAATAACACTGTTTCTTTTAATTTCTTGCGGTAAAGGTAACGTTGAGGTTTGGTATTCCCTCGGGGAAATACACGATTATCACTTCAAAAGGGTTATAAACACGGTTTGGAAGGATTTCGGATTTGGGATAGTTTTGAAAAGTTTTTCTTCACAGGAAGAAATGGATGAATCTTTAAGGGTGCGCCAGCCAGATTTAGCCTTGGTTTATCCGCAAACTTTAAAAAACCTCATAAAATCCGGGAAATTGATGGAATTTGCGGAAAAGGAGGAACTACCAAATTACTGTGGAAGATATTGCTACCCTATGTTTAAGAGCCTCTTGGGTTTTTATGTAAACGAGGAATTGGCAAAACAGGTAGGCTTTCCAACGAGGTTTAAGGTTCAAGACCTTCTAAACCTTCAAAGCGATTACATAGTTTTGGGTGTATATCCCTCCGCAACCTTCTATACGGGCTTGATCTTTGTATTCCTTTCGGAAGGCAAGGATACTTTGAATGCTTGTATCTCTTCCTACGAATTCCTGAAGGGCCTTTCGCGAAAGGGATATGTGAGGATATACCCAAACCCTAGGATAGCGCAAAATGATATGGTAACTTACAAGATCGTCTCTATAGTAGGGACAAGCGCTTACAAACCCTACATTGAAAGGGAAGGGATTCGCTTAAAGTTCGTTCCCTTAGTAAACTCTAAAGGTGAAGAGGTCTATTTCCTTTCAGGTCCAGATTTTGTGGTTTTTAAGGGTGCGGATTTGAGACTCGCGAAAAGGTTTATAAACACTCTAGGCAGGGCGATAGAAAAGGATACATTATGGGAAAACTTCGGATATATCCCCCTAGAAAAGCTAAAGGGTCTTAAACATCTGTACTCGGATGTGAATTGGGATATTGATAGGGAAAAACTAAGGGAGATATCCATCAGGGCGCTAAACCCCAAAGACTCAATACCCAACGACTCTATCCCCTTACTCTGCAAGGAGGCTCTAAATATATAAGAACCTCACTTGCAATTTATCTCTACGGTCATGGTCATTATGCTGAAATTCCCAAGTACCGCATTTATAAGTATATCTTCTATCCCATAGTAGCTTTGGACCTTAACCATTTCTTTGCAAAGCCCCACCATATCTGCGGTTGAGTTTGAAGTTATGGGAACCAGACCCCAAAGGACGTACCAAACTTTCTTCTTTATCTTTATGGGTGGTGCATCCACCTGGGTGGCCATCTTGAGGTTCTTATCGGCGGGAGCTTCGTACACTATCGTCGCACAGCTTCCAAAAAGTAAGGATGCAAGCAAAAGCGCAAAAATTCCCCTTTTCATAGTTTGGATATTTTAAGGGGGTTTTTAAAAAATACCTTAGGCGAAAATTCAGATTCGGAAAAGCTGGGGACTCCCGTTCTCACTCTGGATAAATCTCCTATCAATGATTGGTTAAAAACTCAATCAGCTCTTCATCCGAGATCTGTCTAAAATCTTCATAAAACATTCCAACGGCAAAAAATATGCTCCTTACCACCTCCAAACATATAATCTTATCAAAGAATTCCTTTACCAAGTTATAAGCAAATTCCGAACAGACGGGTATTGCAAGGATCAAACCCTTCGGTTTTCTCTCCCTTACGAACTTCGCCCCCGCTATTACCGTATATCCGGTTGCCATACCATCATCAATCAGGATAACATTCTTCCCCTCAAAATTTTTGGGAATAAAGTTTTTGTATTTTTCGTACAAAACCTTAGCTTCAGAAACCTTAACTTTTAATATTTCTTTAATTTCCTCCTCGTCAAGGCCCAGTAGCCGAGCATATTCCTCATCGTAGACGTTTGTATCATCATATACCACCGCACCAAATCCGGATTCAGGCGATTCCGGGGGAGATATCTTCTTTACGGGCAACACTCCCCATTCCATACCCAAGCACTCCCCCACAATCTTCGCCATATAACCCCCACCCCTTAATATCCCAACTATCAGATCACCCGAAATACCTTCTTCCTTCAACCTCTCGCAAAGCTTTAAAGCTGCATCCTTTCTATCCTCAAACGTTGGCACCCTCTATTAACCTCATATATTCCTTATACATACACCTATCCTGGACCACTATTATGCCACGATCCAAAAGGGGTTTTACCGCCTCATCGTTCCTTATCCCCTCCTGTAGCCAAAAAACTTTAACATCCCCCCTCTCCTCAATCCTTTTCAAAACATCTTTAACCACCTCGGGTATAGCCTCACTTGGCCTGAAAACATCCACCCAATCTATCGGTTCGGGTATCTCGCTTACGGTTTTATAAGCCTTCCTACCTAAAATCTCATCAACCGTCGGATTTACGGGGATTATATTGTACCTCTTTCCTATAAAGAACCTTGGGACCTTGTGGGCAGGTTTGTTCGGATCCTTTGAAAACCCCACAACCGCTATATTCCTGTATTTCAAAAAAAGCTCCTTTATTACCTCATCGCTCGGGTTCTGAATCATAAGGTGGTATTATAACCTTGCCAAAATGTCTGCTACTTTTCCATCTAAACCTTTGGATATAAGCTCAACCCTGATTCCATCTGGATGTATGCATATAAAATTACTTGAGAAACCCAGTGGATAATTTAATGCCCTTGCGAGATCCTCCGCAAACCTTCCACTCTCCGCACTCGTATGGTAAAACCTCACGTATGGCTCCCCGTATCTTAGAAATATTATTTTTTTATAATTTGTCCTTGAAATTTTCATTGCGGTGTGAAATTGGGAAGGCTGGACGCTCATACCAAAGTGATAAAGCCTCCCCCCTATCCTGTTAATTATTTCCACCGCATCCCAAAATAGCCTCCCGTCCCCCAAAACCACCGCCCAATCTCCCTTTTTAGGGTTTTTTATCACCTTGTAGAAATTCGTCGTCAAGTACCCCCTCGGTTGCGAATACTTCCCGAAGGACCTATATATATCCCTATCCTTTGCGAAGGTTTTCTTAGAAATTTCAAATATCGCATTTTTTAAAATTTCAGCCTCCTCAATTATCAAATTTTCATCCATCTCTTCCGCAAAAAATAGTTCGGTAAGGAGCTTTATTTTCGCCTTACCCTTCAAAACCGTGAATTTTGATGGCAAAACCCTAAATTCCCTATTGGGGAACCTCCTCAAGAGCTCTCCTATGATCTCGTAAGCAAGATCGTAAGAGGGTGATACTGTTGTCCAAGATGTATATATCTCCGAATAAAACGGCGTTTCTTCCTCACTCGCGTTGTGGTGCAAACTTAAGAAAATTTCGGGCTTAAGCTTATCTACGATTTTTAACCTATCTTTCAGGGAAAGATAAATATCGTTGTAACGCGTTAGAAATACCTCAAGGTTTCCCTTCAGGTTTTCGTATAAAATTAGGGCGAGTTTCAAATTTATATCCTTCTCTGAAAATCTACCTTTCGTGGTTCCTAGGCTTTCCCCCCCATGCCCCGGATCTATCAGGATCCTCACCTCTCCTCCAAGATCTTCCTTATCCTTTCCACCGCTTTAAGCGCCTTCTCGTTTTTTGGATCAAGCTTTAGGACCTCTTGGAAAAAGAAGAGCGCTTCCGCATAATTCCCCTTTTGATATGCCTCAAGCCCCTTTAAATAAAGGTTTTCAACCACCCTTGGATCCGCTTTGGGAGTTTGTAATGTATCTGTTTCCTTCCTTGTAACCTCTCCCCTTCTATCCCTAGAATAAACCGTATCCCTCACCATCACGGGTACCTGAATGTAAATTGGCACCTCTATCCTAACCGTGTCCTTCTTATTTTCCGGTTTCAGAATTAGGGATAGTGCTAATTCAAATTTGGGACTCTCCGAAAACTCCAAATGGGAAAAAATATAAAGGTTTCTCCACCTGTATCCAAGAAAGGTACCCGGAAGGGTATCAAAGGTTAAACCCAAATCAAAACCCTTAACGGAATACCCTCCAGCAAGTTTAAGGTAATAATCTGAGTTCTTTCCGAAGAAGAAACCCATTCCACCAAGAAAACTTTTATATCTTAAATTCCCGTTTAGATAAAACCCTTTTGTGCTTACCGCGGAAAATATCCATAAGTTTTCCGAGTATCCCCCCAAACCCATGAACGGGTCCAAATTATCCACCCCCAACCCAATTAATCCCTGATAAATTTTGAAATTTACAGCGTAAAACCTCTGGGAAGAGTTTAAGTAAAAGAATGTGTTTATTCTTTCCGTGTTGTATTGAAAAAAGGCACCAGGTTTTGGATTAAAAAATCCCGTTATTAGATTTAGGGATGGGAAAAGGTTAAAAGCCGCGAAAGGGAACATTACGTATATTTTAAGGCCTTACCAGAACCTTTTTTGTTACCCTACTCATGAACCTGAACTCACCGAAGGCATAACCCCAATCAAATACTACCCTGTTCACATTCACAACCTCCAAATTTATAGATCCCACATCGTAATAACAATCACCAGAGCTTTCCGGGATCCTAAACGAGACCTTAGGTGTGGTGTCAAGGATCTCCTTATAACAGTAATAGTATCCCGCTGAGGTATCCCTTCCTACCAGTCTTACCATATAGTAGTTCGCCCTGAACCCTCTATCCCACACTATGGTGTATGTTCTCCCAATATACAACGTATCTGGTAGTTGGTCTATCCGAAAGGTGTCGGAATTTGGGAAATAGAGAGTGTCTCGGATTAAGTTAAATCTAGGTTTTGACGGGAATACACCATTCAGTTTTAAAGTTTCACTTGCCACCCCGTTTATTAAATTCGCGGCGCAAAATTTATATACCCTTCCCTCCTTAAATACCCTATCGTTGAGGCTATCGTCCCAGTTGAAGAATGTGTATCTGTACTGTTTATCAAACTCCTCACTTTGATTGAACTGATAAACCTTGCTATCCCTAAAGTCCCTTGAGCATGCGGTATCGGAAGTATCTCCAACCACGAACCATACCACACCCCCTCTCATACCGTATCCGAGCTTATCCGAACCCGAATAAACCGTATCAAAATAAACAATTGAAGTATCCAAGGTATCCGTCCAGATTTCCCCAAACCAAACGTAATCCCCAATCCTACTTTCAGGTAATTTGTATTTGCAGGAAAGCAGAAGGAAAATTAATAAAATCCGCCTCAATATTCCTCCTCCACCAGCTCTATCAAAACCCCTCCCGCGTACTTTGGATGAATGAAAGCTACCTTTCCCCTCACCCCCTCCATATCCTCCACCGCAAACACAAAACCCTCATTCTTCAACCTCTCAACCTCCTCCCTTACCTCATCAACCTGCAAGGCTATATGGTGCAAACCTCCTCCCCTCTTTTCTAAAAATTTATCAACCGTTGAACCCTTTTCTATAGGGGTTATTATCTCTACGGAGGAGTTCTCTATCCTAAAAATCGCGGTTTTTATCTTCTGATCTTCCAAAACCTTCTCGTAAAAGCTTGTTTTTAGGATCTTCTTGAACTTATCAAGGGTTTGTTCATAATCCTCGCGTTTTACCACGATGGCTATATGCGATATTTTCATCCATAAATTTTAAGCTTGAAGAGGCTCATTGATTGGGCGGTGGAACATCCAGTAAGCGTCGGAGTTTTGTTTTTTGCCCTGATCTCAACGAGCATTTATTCCATTGGAAGGCTAAAATTTGAGCTTTTCCCAAGAATATCCCTCCCCACATTTACTGTAATAACCGCATATCCCGGAGCATCGGTTTACGAGGTTGAAACAAACGTAACAAAACCTCTGGAAAAGGTTCTAAAAAATTTGAGCGGTGTAAGGGAAATATATTCCAGAAGCATTGACGAGTACTCACAAATAACCGTATATTTCAATCCTAATACCAACCTATCAAAAGCCTTTGTGGATATGACGGATAAGATAAGGAGTGTTAAACTCCCCGAAGGAACCCTCCCCCCATCCATCATACCCTTTGATCCCTCCGTGTTTCCCGTTATGACGGTTACCTTCTTGGAAGATGAACTTGTAAAAAGCCTATGGGTGGATAGGGTATCCACCCTTCAGGGTGTAGCCCTCGTTCCCCTATTGAAAACTTACGAGAATGTAATCTCCATAAGGGTTTATCCGGAAAAATTGGCATTCTTTGGTATAAGGCCCACCCAAATTTTTGGAGCCCTTTATGAAAAGAGGTTTTCTTTCCCTTTGGGAAAATCGGAGGTTTTGGGAAGTGGGAAGGTCGATCTCAGGGATATAGAAAACACTATAGTAGGCGCGAAGGGAAATAGGGGGGTATTTTTATACGAAGTTGCCGAAGTAAAGATTGAAAGGGAAAATTACGAGGTTCTACAGTTAAACAACGGTTTTTCCGTTATGGTTTCCCCGATTTTTAAAACTTCGGATGCAAACGCTTATGAAGTTTCAAAAAGTCTTAAAAAGATCCTTGAGGAAATAAGGAGGGATGGGAGGTTAAAGTTTTGGATAGCGATGGATCAGGGTTTCATAATAGAAAAGGTGATTAAGGAGGCTATAAACTCCGCCGTAATAGGTGGGATTTTGGCTATAATTGTTGTGATATTATTCACAAAAAGCATAAGATTGTCCCTAATAATAGCCCTATCTGTGCCCCTATCCCTCTCTATAGCTCTCGTTATTATGGATTTCGCCGGATATGGTTTAAATGCTATGACATTGGCGGGTATAGCCCTTGCGGTGGGTATGCTCGTGGATAACGCGGTAGTAGTAAGCGAAAACATATTTAGGTACGTATCCTTAGGCTACGATCCAAGAACCGCCTCAAAGGAGGCGACAAAGGAGGTGATAGGTCCGATAATTTCTTCTACAATAACCAGTATTATAGTATTTGCTCCGGTCGTATATCTCTCGGGCTCAATAGGGGAAATATCAAGGAACGTCGCAATAGCCTTCGTTTCATCCCTTGCAGCTACCATATTGATCTCTACGATGATAACCCCAGCCTATGCCCAGTACATCCTGGCGGGTGTGAGGGGTTCCGCATTTGCGTTTGGAGAAAATTACAAAAAACTGTTGATTTTTCTTAAAAAAAGGAAACTTCACCTCCCCATCTTTGTTCTTTTACTTTTGCCATTAAGTTTGCTCTTCAAAATAGGGGGAGAGTTTATCCCGAGCCTGGATACGAATTTTATATTTTTGGACATAGAGCTCCCATCAAATACCCCATTTGAAAAGACCGCCCTTTATATGAGAAACGTAAGCAATTTATTATCAAAGATCCCCGAGATAGAAAACTACGCGGTTTTTGTAAGCGCTCCAAAGGATGTCCCCAAAGGAATAGTTGCATACGGGGGTGGGATAACGGAAACCTATAAGGGCCAGGCCTTTATAAGGCTAAAAGAGAGAACAAAGAGGAAAAGGGCTCAATGGGAGATTGAAGAGATAATAAGGGAAAATCTCCCGGAATTTCCGGGTGCAAAAGTTCGTTTTCTTCCCGTTGAAAGGATCACTTTGTTTGGTTTAAAGGGGAAATCGGTTTATATAACCTTTTGGGGGGATGATAGGGAGATCTTGGAAAATATAGCAAGGAGATTCGCCGAAGATCTTAAAAAAGTTAAGGGTTTGACAAACGTGGTAGTCGAGGTTCCCCCGAAAAAGGAAGTAGTACTTTACAAGTTTGACGAGCTCGCCAAGCTTTCATCCCTTCCCATATTGGAAATAGAAAAGGATATATTTATCTTAAAGTCAGATATTTCCGCACTTGAGGTAGGAAATTTACCCGTAAAGCTAAGGTACGATGGAGATATAAATTATCTCCCCGTATCTGGAAAAATAAGGTTTTATGCGGGGGATTTTTTAAAGGCGGAAACCCTGAAGGTACCTTCCGTTATGACTGGATACAACGGACTACCATCCATAACCGTATCCGCGGATAGAACTTCACCAAACCTCCTAAGGATATCTCTTGAAATTCAGGATATCCTAAAGGACTATAGGCTTCCAAAGGGCTTTGGTTACACCCTTTCCGGGGAGATATACGAGCTGTTTGAAATGATAAAGCAACTTACCTTGGCTGGAATTCTTGCGCTAATTTTGATCTTTTCCGTTATGGTTTTGCAATTTGAATCCTTAAGGGAACCATACTATATTTTTTTCAGCACCATATTTTCCCTTTCGGGCTCCGTTCTATTCCTCTACATTTTTAACGTGACGCTTTCCATAGTTTCCCTTCTGGGAATTTTGATATCCTTCGGTGTCGTGGTAAATAACGGGATAGTTATGCTCAGCTTGGCAAAAAGGGTCGGTATTCTGGAAGCTGCGAAAATAAGGCTTAGACCCATACTTATAACCAACATAACATCCCTGATAGGGTTATTACCCCTAATATTCTTGAAAAGCGAGGGTTTTGAGTATAGGCAACCTGTGGCAGTTGCCCTCATGGGCGGTATGATCTTTGGGCTATTATACTCAACTTTAATCCTCCCCTTAATATACAAATTACCCCCTTATAATATCCGATATGGTCGAGACCCTTCTTGATTACTTCCAGCGTGGTGGAGGCGTAATGTGGGGCATCCTCTTAATAGCCCTAATAGCCCTCGCTATATCCCTTGAGAGGATATATTCCCTCTTTATAAAGCTTAGGGCGAACCCTGTGAAGCTCGTTGAAAACACGATAAAGATCATAGAGGAAAAGGGAGTAAAGGAGGCGATAGATTACCTAAACAAGCAGAAAAACCCAGTTGCCAACGTTTTAGCCGCGGGACTTGAAAAGGCGGGCAAATCAAAGGTGGTAGTGGAAGAGGCTATGGAGAGGAGGGCGTCAAAGGAGCTCGCCTTCCTGGATCAAGGTATGATATACATATCCGCGGCGGTGACCCTCGCACCCATACTGGGTTTCTTGGGAACCGTAACGGGTATGATAAGGGCATTTGACGCTATAGCAAAGGCTGGGGAGGTGGAACCCACGGTGGTTTCCGCGGGTATTTCGGAGGCCCTATTAACGACCGCTTTCGGTCTGATCGTTGCAGCTCCGTTTTCCCTGCTTTACAGCGCCTTTATGAGTAGAATAAACGACTTCCAAAAGAAGATGGAGGAGGCATCAAACTATCTCCTGGAATACCTACTTGAGAGTGGGGTGATAAGGGAAATGTAATATGGCGATATTTAAGAAGGTCCGATTGGAGGAAGAGGCGGAGATCCCAACCGCCTCCATGGCGGATATCGCTTTTCTATTAATAATCTTCTTCATGACAACCACGAACTTTGCCAGGGAAAGGGGTTTGAAGTTCGTCCTACCAGAAAAGAAGGATCAACCTCAAGAGGTCAAGATAAAAAGCGAAAATCTCCTTAAAATATCCATAAACGATAAGGGGGAACTGTTCCTAAACGATGAGGAGGCAAGGTGGGAGAATTTGGAGAGGGAAGTGAAGCTCAGGCTGGAAAAGAATCCAAACCTAATAATAATTATAAGGACACATGGGGACGCCCCTTACGACTATATGATAAGGGCCTTTGATGCGGTAAAGGCCGCGGGAGGCAAAAAGGTGAGTTTAGGGATAATAGGAGGTGGGGGTTGAGAATAAAAAGGAGGAGAACCCTTAAGGCGGTGATACCCACCGCCTCTATGTCGGATATAGCCTTTCTCCTTATTATCTTCTTTATGACCGTAACGGTTTTCAGGAAAGCTAAAGGTTTGCCCGTTCAACTTCCTTACGCTAAAACCACCGAGAGGATCCTAAAGCAGAGGGACCTTGCGTATATATGGATCTCAAAGGATGGAAAGGTGAGCGTTGATGACAATATAGTATCGCCCAAGAAGGTAGCTTTAATATTCAGAACAAAGGTATCGGAGAACCCAGCCCTTATAACTTCCATAAAAGCAGACAAGAATGTTCCCTATAAGTACGTTCACGAGGTGATGGAGGCGCTTAGGGAGGCAAACGCCCTACGGGTGTTATTCTCCGCAAGGAGGGGAGGATAATGTCCATAAAGTTCCTTGAAAAAATGAAGGCGCAAAACGCCCTCGAAGAGGAATACCCCAGGGATCTAAATCTCGCATTCACGGTGTCACTAATATTCTTTATCCTATTGTTCCTCTTCGGTAGGGGGTGCGCCGTTGAAGCTTATAAACCCAAAACACAACAGGAAGTTATGGGGGAGGAGATAAACATACAAGCCCAGCTTGAGGAACCACCCCCTCCCCCACCAAAACTCCAAATATCCCTACCCGAAGAAATAGTTGAAACCAAGGAAGAAACCGCTGATACGATCCAAATAAAGGAAACCGTGAGCTTTGATGAGTTCGCACCTCCTCCACCTGCACCCACACAAACCGTATTTGAGGTTTACGAGGTTGACGAACCACCCCAACCGGTAGTTCAAGTACAGCCCGAGTATCCAGAGGTGGCAAGGAAAGCTGGGCTGGAGGGTAGGGTCATAGTAGCGGCGGTCGTAGATGAAAATGGAAACGTCATTCAGGCTTCCATACACAGCAGTACCAACCCAATATTTAACGAAGCAGCCCTTGAGGCGGCAAAGAAGATGAAGTTTAAACCCGCAAGGCAAAAGGATATAGCGGTTAAGGTGAAGGTTTTGATACCCTTTGTGTTCAAGCTGACGAAATGAGGGGTTTGACATCCTTATAATATACAGAATGGGGGGTATGAAAATGAAGAGATTATTGCTCATTTTCTCCGCAATCTGGGCGGTTCCTTTGTTCGCCCAGTACGGTAAGATAGTGGGTAGGGTAACTAACGAAAAGGGAGAACCCCTACCCGCCGCTACGGTCAGGATAGTGGAAGGTCCTTCCAAGGGAGGGGCTTACGCGGATGAAAAAGGGTACTTCGTTATCCTCAGGCTTACCCCTGGAACATATACCCTAGAGGCTAGCTATATAGGTTATAAACCCCAGAGGATAACGAATGTCGTAGTTGAAAGCGACAGGACGACGGAGATCAATTTCCGCCTCGTAGAAGAAGGTGTTGTCGTTAAGGAGGTTGTTGTCGAGGCGAAGGAACCACCCGTAAAGAAAGATGTAACCGAGAGCAAGAGTACTATAAGGGGCGAGAATATAAGCAAGATCCCCGTTGCAACCCTTGAGCAGGCAATATCTTTAAGCTCGGGCATTAGGGTTTCCGGAGGTGTGATCCAGGTTAGGGGAGGCCGTCCCGGGGAGGTATCGTACGTAGTGGATGGGGTTGAGGTTGTGAACCCTTATACTGGCGTTCAGAACATAAGCCTTCCCTTGAACGCCATTCAGGAGGCTAGCGTAAGTAAAGGTGGGTTTGGAGCGGAGTACGGAACCGCATCCTCGGGCGTGGTGGCGGTCTCAACGAAGGAGGGCTCAAACAAGTACGAGTTTTCCCTTCAAACCTTCTCAAGCCTGGGCATGGGTGGATTCTTCAATACGAATGTGGGCGATCCTTACCTGAAGTACTTCACGAGGAAATACATGTTCGGTGGCTCAAAGTATGTGATCAGGGTTAAGGAGACGGGTGAGCTAATAAAGGGTGAGGAATATTACGGTAGGCTTATGGCGTTTGATAGCGCGAGGGCGGAGATCTACAGGAGAAACTTTGCGGAATTTTCAAAGAAAGACCCTTTATTTAAAGATCTGGGTTATCCCAATGCAGTTAGAAACTTCTATACCTTCCCCTGGAGGGAGAACTACTTTAGGCCTATAATCGGGTTCGGTGGTCCCTTACTTCCCTTCTACGACAACCTGAGGTTTTATTTCTCCTACGATTATACCAACACTCAAGGGACTTACCCAACGCAAGGCACGAATCAGGGTTCCTATCAGGCTAAGATATCATGGTTTGTTACGCCCCAGCTAAAGTTTTTCGTTGGAGCCGTTGGGACAAAGTCCGGATTCAGCGTCCTGGGTTATCCACCAACTTATAGGCTAATTCTGAACAGGATCCCTTATGCGGTTAGGGATGCTAAGCAGTACTCCTTCGGTATAAACTACGCTCCATCTACTAAAAATTATTTGGAGTTTAGATTAGGGTATTTCTCAACCAAGACCCGTTCCGCTTCTTTTGTTGATGTCAACCAAAACGGTATAGCGGATTTTGCCGATAGGGATAACGACTTTTTGCCCGAAGTAGATACGGGAATGCTCAGGCTTATAGGTCGCGCCCTAAACCCAATGTATATCCACGAGGTTAATCCGAACGGTTGGATCGAGCTCAACGCCTTCTGGTGGGAAGGGGTGCCCCAGGGTTATTATCCGACTTTTGTAAAGGGGACAAAGAGCCAGAACTACTATCTGGGCGTTGTAAAGGGTACTAACGATACCGTCCTCCTAGTTGTGGGAGATACGCTCTTTGACGGGAACGGGAATGTGGTGGATGTTGATACGGTGAAGGTCCAGAGGAGGTGCTATGTGCCATATTCCCAAAAAGATACCATCTGTGAAACCAAGTACGTATTTTCCAACATATACACACCTACGCCATACACCTGGTATAGCAGGATACTGGATTTCGTTGATAACAACACCGTTTGGAGCGGAAGGGTAGATCTTCTCTCTCAGGATCCCTTCGGGCTTAGGGGGCACGAATTTAAGACAGGCTTTGAATATTATAGGTATTACATATACCGCAGGAGCGTTGATTACGCTTCCGGCGGAAACATATATATGAACTATGTGGATGTATCACCTACAAGGTTCGCGTATTACATAAGGGACAAGATGGAGTTTGAGGGCTTCATAGCGAACGTCGGTTTCAGGTTTGACTACTTTGACCCCAACGCTTGGTTCCCAAAGAACATAGAGGACCCCCTAAAATCCGTCACACTTGCCAAGCAGAGCTACATTTTCACGAGAGATTCTGCAATGTTTTACAACAGGGCGATTAGGGACACGTTCTTCCTTAAGGATCCCCAGAGGGCTCCCACAAGCTGGTACATAAGCCCGAGGATCGGCATATCCCATCCCATATCCGAAAATCAGGTCCTTTACTTCACTTACGGGCACTACTTCCAGGTTCCAAACATGAGGTGGCTATACCAGAACCAGTTCTGGCTTATGACGGGCGTATTCAACGTGATAGGTAATCCCACCCTAAAACCCGAAAAAACTATATCCTACGAGGTGGGTATAAAGACCGCAATAACCCCATGGCTGATATTTGACGTGACCGCCTTCTACAAGGACATAGCCGACCTCGTACAAAGCAAGTGGATATACATAGGGAACACGGGACAGCAATATACCACCTTCGTTAATCAGGACTTTGGTTCAGTAAGGGGCATAGAATTTAATCTAACCAAGACCTTCGGTGGAGGAGGAGGACTCCTTTCCCTCCTCACCCTGAACCTTTCTTATACCCTCCAATTCGCAAAGGCGAGCTTCTCAAGCCAGACCTCATCTTACGTCCTAACCTGGTCCGGCATAGCCCCCGAATACTCCCAAGAGCAGTACGTGGATTGGGATGAGAGGCATGTTATAAACGCAGTTGCAAGCTTTGATCTACCCATTGTAAATTCCCAGATAACTCAAGGTTATGGGTTTGCATTTATATTCAACTATGGAAGTGGTACCCCTTGGTCTCCTCCTTTCAGGGATGCGAGGGACGTCCTTGAGAAGACCAACAGTCTGAGGTTCCCCGCAAGGCCTAACTTAGACTTCAGGGCTTATAAGTCCTTCAATTTAGTGGGTGCCGATATTAGGTTCTTCGCGGATATCTTCAACCTACTCGACCTAAGATACGAAACGGATTATGACGATCAAAACTATTATTACTACTTCGGAGATCCGGAGGGGCCTTCAAAGAACCCGACGGTTTGGAACAGGGGACGTCTTACGAGGTACGGGGTTCAGATCACGTGGAAACAAAAATAAGGGGGTAGAAAATGAAGAGGTTATTACCTTTATTGTTTCTAATATCCTTGCCCCTATTGGGTAAGAGCAGGTTTCCCCAAAGGGCGGGGGACTTTAGGGCTCTGGCTGTATCGGATGCCTGGAAGGTTTTGACCACGAATGAGGTTTGGACAACACTGTCAAACTTCGGGGAACATGGAGATGCAAACACAGTCCTACCCGGCTACTCTTGGCCCGGTAACGCTCCCGGTCAAAATGTATATTATCTGTGGGACGGTAGGATATGGCTTGCAGCCTTTGTAAACGGTGTAAAGTACGTCACCCATTACGATTACGGACAAAAAGAATGGGCACCGAGCACGGATAACCTAGGTACAGGTTTCGCCTGGATAGGTCCCGATAAATCCTTTATGGACGTTGAGGCAAGGTACGATGACTGGGGAAGCAACCCAGGATACAGAAATGGATCAAACGGCTTGGGTGTAAAAATAATAGAGAGGATAATGGGGTGGCCCCAATATCCTTACTCGCAGATATACGTATACGAGATGGGTGTAGTTTATAATAAAGCCGAGGCGAGGGTTTCCCCCGCTCCCGATACCTTGGAATTCTTCCTCGGTTGGCAATATGACTGCGATGTATGCGGTGCGGATAACAGTACCCCTCACATAGACGACCTCGTTTATTACGATGGTGCCCCGGAAGAATGCGCGATATACTTCACCAAAAACTATAAGATGGGTTGGGAGGATAGTTTAACTGTTCTATCCGATACCACCATAAGCGGTCCGGATGGGATACCCGACGGATACATAATCTGGGGAGATGACCCTTGGGAAAAGGCAATAACCCATGCATATTATTCCTCTAAAGGGATACCGGGACCGGATAGCTTTCCCCTTACGAGGAAGAAGAGGGATGGAAGCGGTGATACAACCGTTTATTACTATTATCTGATACCAAGGAACACATCCTTTATTTACGACAGCGATAACCCTGCGGAACCCGGGGACGACACTGGTGATAACGGCCTATGCCCGGGATACATAGGCCTGATGCTCATATATGCCCCGCCCACATCAAACGATCTTACAGGTACAAACATCTCTTCCTCCTGCTCCGGTATAACCTTGGCAAGGGCAATAGATCCAAGCGATAACATGAGGATAATCTATCCGAGGGCGCATCAGTGGTGGAACTGGGAGAACGATCCAGGTGATGACGCCGCAAGGTTTGACTATATGGTGGGAGATCACCCGGCAACCAGGCCCTATAGATTCGCCCCTCATCCTTACGATATGGGTGCCACTGAGTTTGACTATAGGTTCCTACTTACAACCGGACCACATAAGATAGCGGACGGGGATACCCTTTGGTTCGTGGTTGCGGGCGCGGTAGGACAGGGACTGAACGGCGGTAAAAACGACGTATGGTTTGGTGGAAGCTGGAAGATGGGATTGAGGCAGGCTATGGAGCAAGCTTTGAGGGCTTATTATACGGGGTCCGAGGGTAATTGCGACCCTGCTCACCCTTGTGATCCTAAGTCTGCTCCCCACTGGCGCATTCCCGTCCCCCCATCATCCCCATCTCTATCCTATAGTGCGGCAGGGGATTCCGTCATCTTGATATGGGATAAATCCCCAGAATACACGCCGGATCCAATAAAGAAAGAGATAGACTTCGCGGGGTACGCCATATACAGGGCCCTTTATGGTCCAAGCTTCAAGGATAAGCCCTTGAAAATTTTGGTGGATGCAACAAAACCTTATAAGAACTCCGTTAAGAATTTCTGGCAGAATGTATATCCCGATGTACAAATAGAGGAGGTTAGCTTTGCGGGAACCCAAAACTTTTATGTAGATAAAAGTGCCCCCAAAGGTTTCCCGCTCTACTATGCGGTAACCGCATTTGACTGGGAGCCTTCAATAAACGCTAGCCTTGAAAGTTCAAAGGATAACTACTTGAAGTATCCGACGGGTGCCCCGAGGCCCATATTCGTTGGAGGTGCCCCAGGTGGGGATGATTGGAAGAATAAGATAGTCGTAGCTCCCAACCCGCTCAAGGGATGGTCAAAGTGGTCCGCAACTAGGCAGACCCCCGAAATAAAGTTCTTCAATGTACCCGCGGGTGCCAAGATAGACATATACTCCGCAACTGGCGATCACATAATAACCCTCTACAATACCTCCCCATCATCGGGTATGGTCTCCTGGAACTTGCTGACAAACCAAAAGATGATGGTTTCGCCGGGTATATACTACTTCCGCGTTGTTGATAGTAAGGGAAACGATTACGTGGGTAAGTTTGTGATTTTGAGGTAGGAGGTGGAATATGATCCTGTTGATTTTGTCCCAAAGCGATAACCCCTTCGCGAAGGTGGGGGTTGTGGGTTCAAAGATATTGACGGTATATACCTCACCAAAGGTGGCATCCTTAGGTGAGGCGGCGGTGGTCCTCAAGTCCAACGACCCATTACTTATGATAAACAATCCCGCATCCGTAATATTTGCGAACAACAGGGCGGTGGGTATAGGCTTCCTCCCATACTGGGTCCAAACCTACGTCTCAAGCGTGGGATATGTCCATCCTATGAAGAGATATACTTTGGGCTTTTACCTGCACGGGGTATATTCGGGAGGATTTAAATATACGGAGATAGACGAGAGCGGGGGATACAGGGAGCTTGGTACATTCAACTATACCGGTATGGTATTTGCGGGAGTTATAGGAGGGAGGCTAACGGATAAATTCTCTGTTGCCTTAGCACCCAAGCTTATGTATGAGGGTTTTGGGAGTTTTACGAGCGTCTTGGCTGTCGCCATGGATGTAGGAACATTATACGAGACGGGATTTAGGGGGATAAACATAGGGATGAGCGTCCAGAACTTCGGATTTGACCCCAGACTCAGGGGCGATTACATAAGGTATACATATCAGGGAGGGGATATAGCTGCGGACACCTTACCCTATTCCCCTTATAAGCTCCCACTGACATTTAAAGCCGGGATATCCCTTGATGTATTCAAAACCGCATACCATTCTCTCGTCGGACTTTTTGAGGTGAATCACCCAAGCGATAACGCGGAATCCTTCAACGTGGGCTTTAAATATTCCTATGCTGGGGACCTTGTTTATTTAGCTCTAGGAAAGAAGTTCAGGGGTGGATGGTGGGTCTCCCCTACGCACGACGAGCTATTCTCCGCGGGTTTCGGTATAAGCATCCTTGGTATCTCCTTTGACTATTCATACACGGTATATTACAGGATGCCCGATGTTAGCAGGTTTGGCTTTGTTTATACATTTTAGGGGGTAGAAAATGAAAAGGTGGTTGTTTGTTTTGCCGTTTTTGGTACCTGTATGGGGCTTTTCCGCCCCACCTACGGAGTACTATCTCCCCCAAATGAGGTACTCCTTCGCATGGGATATTTACAAAACTTCGGTTGATATAATAGATTCCACGGACGGAGCGTACATTGTGGTGTTTAGAAAGAACCTATATCCTTACAGGATCATAGATGTTGCAAACTTTAGGGACTTCCCCCCTACGGGTTGGAGCGCGGATCCCGAGTGGTCTAAGAAGCTTGAGATCTCCGGAAGCGAGGTTCTATTCCCTGCGGTTGTTTATACTTATTCAACCTCCACGGGCACTTATTCTATAACGTCTTCAAGTTTTAACCTCAATGCTACACAAACGGGCGACACCATAGTATTCTCCTACAAACTCACAGGATTACAAGCTTCCGATACAATAAAGTTCCTCGTGAGTAAAGATGGGAGCTGCTGGGATGTCGCAGGGGTTCTAACATCATCGGATGTTGCGACGGAGAGGAGGGAGGGGAAGTTCGCAATACCATTGGGAGGTTCCTGCTCAATATCCGACAACGATCAGGTATATTTGAGGATCTCGTTTGTTGATAACTCAAACGTATCTTCGGATACATCCAAGTATTTTGCCCTGTATAACCTTTACGTATGGGGAAGGGCTTACAGGCCAAGAACGCAGGATACCCTCAGCGTTTCCCAGGCGAACGATATTATTAATGATATTAAAAACGCTTGGGTGGGGGTAAAGAACGCAATAGAAAGCTTTATGGGTGTAAGCTCAAGCGAGAAGGTCATAATCCTCGTGGGTCCGATCCATTCCTCCGATCCGGGAGATGGACAATTCCCGGATACGAGGATTCGCCCCCTTTTGGGCTTTTACGATCCCCTTGACATAAACGGAAAGCCGATAATATACCTAAATACCGCATGGAATTTATATTACTCTAACTTCCCAACGGGCGACCCTGATCGGATAGCCAAGCTCAGAAAATACTTAGCTTTCCAGTACGCGAGGTACATAGCTTACCTTGCGGATCCCTCAGAGGCGGATACCTCAAGATATCCCCTCTACCTCATAAATATGAACATTGCCGCTAAGGCGAGCTGGATAGCCCACAAGGCTATGATTGCCAACTTTGACCCGGATGATTTCTATTCTTTCGCCCGCGGTATTTTCAACGATAAGTATTATTCTTTTGCTGTCGGTACGGATGCAACTTACCTCTTCTCCACCGCGACACTTTATGACGGGAGGGTGCCAAGGGGTGAAGATATAGCGAAATTCTCACTTTGGCTATCCTACCTTGAGGAACTTACGAGCGAGAATGAGGTTAAAAACGCGATAAAGGAGCAGAATGTTCTCTTTATGTATCTTCCTAATTTATCAACCTCCGTATTAAACCTCATATCCTCAAGGGGTAAAAAGTTCTATCAGGCTTATGAAGAGTTCGTGATGAAGGTTTTCTCCGCGGGAAGACCGGATGTTCAGAGCATAAGCGGTTTCCCAACCTTTTCCAACTCCCTCCTTAAAAACACCCCCCTCACATCACCTTTGCCAACCCTCTCTCTAAGATCCGCCACCTTAAGCCTATTCTCCTCAACCGCATATCTTGTATCCTTGGGAACTTGGATAACCTTTGACGGTAGCGATGGGAATAAGGCGTTCGGCGATACCATAACCGGTTGGAAGGTATATCTGATAGATACCGTCGCCAAGAGTTACAATTCTTTAACCCTTGATCCAAGAAACAGGGGGTATTCCACGAGTTTGCCTACGTACGTCCTCATTATAAACTACGGCTCAACAAGTGGGAGTTATGTAATAGGAAACAGGGACACTACGGATCCTCAGGTTAAATCCCCAACTTTGACCTTCTTCGCGGTTCAACCTAACTATGCCTTTAACAGGTACGTTGATGTATACGCTATGACCAGTACCGCTGCGTATTACGATGCGGCAAGCGAGGGGGTTAGGGTGATCTTCTATCCGGATGATTCCGCAAGGTTTGGTTTCTCGGTTCTAACACTAAACAAGCTCGCCACAAACTTCTACGGTGCCAGCGCCTATCTAAACTTCAAGGACTATATGGATAACCCATATTATGGGCCGATAAGGTACAAGATCTATCGCCTCCAAAGCTTTGCTGGGTTTGACTACGTTTTGGGAACCGGTGTGGTTGATACGGGTACAATACAGAGCGTACGCCTGAGTAGGGAACTTGTTGAAGCTTATCCTTCGGTCCTGTTTATGAGGTCTTTAGCGGGAGAAAAGGAGATACTCGTGTTTAGGAACGGTGAAACTTTCAATTTCTCCTCACCGGTTGATGCGGAGGTGAAGGTTAAGGCGGATCTTGGAGATAAGGTTTTCGTATATAACGGCTTTGATTGGAAGGAGGTTGAGGGTTATTATAATCCAGAGAGGAAAGAGATCACAGCTTACATCTCATCCGCTTATGGAATTTACGTGGGGAAGGATAAACCTTCCTCCACTCCTTCCTCCTTTAAGGCTTTTGCGGACGGAAGCAGGATAAGGGTAATACTTCCAGCACCCTCGGATATCAACCTTACAATATACGGAATGTCTGGAAGGAAGGTTAAGGAGATCGCTTACAAAGATCTCCCGTCGGGTTCTTACGAGTTTGAACTGAACTTCTTACCCAAGGGCGTCTATATAGCTAGGGTAAAGGTGGGTAAAAACTTCGCAACGGTAAAGGTAATAAGGGGAGGTGAGAGATGAAAAGGATAATTCCCCTTATCCTCCTGATCGGGTTTATAGCGATATCGTGCAAGGATACCACAAAGGCGCCAAATGCTTTGGAAAAAGAATCCATGCTTGATAGGGCTTGGAATTATTACAAGGCAAACAAATGCGATTCCGCCTCCACCATCTTTGACAGCGTCGTCACGGAGATAGACCCAGCTGACTTTGAAGCCCATCTTGGTCTCGGACTTTCCTATACTTGCTTGGGGTACTATGCGCAGGCCCATAGCGAATTTTCCCTGATATACTCTCCATATGTTGCCCCCCAAGCTTGGGACCTAAACCTTTATGTGGATGCAATCTACAGGGATACAATAGGGAATACGTACGTCGCATCACCAACTGCGCAATTTGTAAGCAGATATACTATTACCTTCACTTCACCGAGCCTTTTGATAATAGGTGGGCAGTGGAGGTTGGGTAAAATCTTAAGGGAAAACAATGTATTTCCATCTGACACCACGGATTACCTGTACTTGATAACCGAGTACAACGAGATAAGGGTGAAACCGAAGGGGAGCTATGAAAGGCTTATAACGGGTGACGATATATACGGATATACGGACGGTTTGGCTTACATAGATAGCTTCATCGCGGTGGTGGGTGGAAAGCTAACTTTGATAGATACCATAGGTCCCGTCCTATTTGTAAGTAGCAAAAATTCGGCGGCAGGCAGGGCTCAGGATACGCCATACGTACATTCCTGGCTAAAACACAACGACAGCGTACGCGTAGAGATGAAAGTAACCGCCTTTAAGGTTCCCAGGGGAGGTCTTGATGTTATACCTTGGTTGGCATTGGCTGCGGATGCCTATGCTTACTACGTTGAAGGTACTAACCTTGAAAGGGCGGCATCTTTGGCTCTTATAGCTTACTGGACGAGGAACCTTATATCTTCCTTCCCCTCAAGGCTTCAGAATATTCCCGGCTTGAGCGATGGAAATGAGAAGAAAGGTTTGGCGGCGGTTTATGCGCAGGCTAACTATAAGAGGGGTATGTTGGCGGGCTCGGTTTCTATGATAAGGGTGTTTGATCCGACATGGCCTGCGGGTTGGACTTATACCGCAAGGAGCAGGGCGGAGATAGATACCGCGGTTAGGTGGATGAGGCATGAGCCAAAATTTAGAGCTTTGGGCATTAAGATTGATTCGGTGTTTTATAGGAGATAAAAGGAGGTATGGCTATGATTGGGGTAATTTTAAGCGCCGCGCCTGTGGTACAGGTGCATAACTATAGGATAACGGGGAGGGTATCGCTAAGGGAAGCGGTACCCGACCTGAAGAGGGTGGACGTCGCGGAGTCCCCCTCACGCGGTTCGGGCTGGGTCCCCTTCCTCTTCACAGAGATATATCAAGACAGCGCCCCGAACCAGTACACTCACTGGGGTAACTCCCACAGGCCCCTCTTCCGCAACGGGGATTCAATATGCATAGCCTTCCGTAGGGTGGAATCCTCTCCCGGAACGGGTCGTATAGGTGTCGCATGGTCCTTCAACGGGGGTTCGACATGGAACGTCAGGGGCAACATAAACTTCGACGCGGGTTTGGCGGAAGCGGGAGGAAGGTACCCCAACTGTGCAGGGTTTAACTCCGCCGGTGAGCCCGTGGTTGCATGGCCAGAGTTGAAAACAGGAACAGTTTGGGGTAAGAACTGCGTGGCTGTGGTTAAGTCCTCAGGTCCCGTAGGCGCCTGCCAGACCGTAGATCCGGACTACGATTCCGTTTTCCACAACATCGCGTGGAGGGTTTCAGGGGATATTTATGCGGTCGTAGGATTTACAACGAACGATGCTATTGTAGGCTTCCTATTTGATGCATCCACGGGAAACAAAGTGCCGGGTAGCGAGGTCCTACTCAGGGATCCTAACCTTGCCGAAGATGTAAGCCTCCTTGACCTCTCCATCAAGGGGGATACCCTTTATGTTGTTGGAAGCAACAGTGCGGAGGGAGATGGGATAGTTAAGATCTATTACGATGGCTCCTCCCTTGCAACCGATCCCGTTCCTCCTTCAGAGGGTGGTTCTTCGGTAGTTGAAAGCCACCTTGTATGCTGTTGGACCCTGAGTATAGGCTCAAACAACTTTAACGCCCTTGGCTATGGCGCTTACAGCTTCACGATTGACAGGTTCGGAAGGGGATGGTCAGTATATGCGCTGAAAGATGACGCCGTTCTTTCGGGCAACAACCCCGGGCACATAATAGTGCATCATGCTTGGGATGACAGCTCCCTTGTAATCTTTGCGCCTTGGACGGGAAGCAGTGTTGATATTAGCCAACCCGTATATAACCCCAGGGTCACGGTGGATGAAACGAGCCCGAGCAAGAGGGTCGTAAGCTGGATACAGTACGATAACAACCCCGCAGGTTGCGGAGGTTCCAACTTTGATAAGTCCATCTTCTACGCCGCCACATCCGATGGCGGTTCCACTTGGGGTATAAATAGCGCCACAAACCCCACCCACAGGGTAGACTTCCACTTCCCCGCAATAGACAGGGGTGCGGATTACACCTACTCCGGTGACGTTCTTACCGTAACTTACCTCAAGCCAAGGGACGGGGTAACCGACCTGTACTGCAGCCTCATAGGAAATGGTACCGCCTCATCTTACGTATATGTAGCCACGGAGATGGTTTCATACTCCAGCGGTTCTTCCGAGGATACCGTGATAGTTAGCGTGGACGAGAGGGGCAACCTCTCCATAAGGGGCGAGGCGGAGATATACGACATAAAGGGATCCTTGGTTGCGAAGACAAAGGGTGATGGCATCCTAAATCTCAGGAAGGGTATCTACTTCATAAAAGCGAACGGTCGCGTGTATAAGGTCATAGTAAGGTAAGAAAGTCTTAAATAACCTACGAGGGCCCCACCCGAAAGGGTGGGGCTTTTTTGTTATATTTCAACTACGCCCAAGGAAGGATATACGGAAAGGTCTTGCCAATCCTCACCGAATATTAAAAATTTTGCTATACCGGCTGCCCCTATCATAGCCCCGTTATCCGTGCAGTACTCGGGAAGGGAAAAGGAAACCCTTTCCCCGAGTTTCTCCTTGAGAACTTCCCTCAACCTTGAATTTAAAGCCACTCCCCCAACCACCGCAAGTTTATCCACGCCCAGATCCTCCAAAGCCCTTAACGTGGTTTCCACTATGTTTTCCACTATAGCCTCTTGATAAGATGCTGCAATGTGTTTCAAGTTTTCGCTTATCCAAGTTTCCCCCTTTTCTCTAAGCAAATTCATAAGGGATGTCTTTAAACCGCTGAAGCTGAAGAAGTACCCCTTCCTCTTTATTTTCACTTTTGGGAATTTATGGAAATTTCTATCCCCTTCCCTCGCGAGAACATCTATCTTTGCCCCTCCAGGATAGCCCAAGCCTAACATCCTTGCCCCCTTATCAAAAGCCTCCCCCGCCGCATCATCCAGCGTCCAACCAATATGTTCGTAATTATACCAACCTTTCACCAAAACCAAATCCGTATGCCCACCGGAAACTATCAAGCATAAAAAGGGATGAGAGATCTCGGAGGATAGGTATGTGGAAAATATATGCCCTATCATATGGTTCACGCCTACGAAGGGTTTTTTGTGGATTAACGCGAGGGTTTTTGCGAACTGTATCCCCACTATTAAAGATGCCGCAAGTCCGGGACCCTTCGTAGCGGAAAAAATGTCTATTTCATCAAGGCTTATATTTGCTTCCTTCAACGCCTTTTCAACGACCGGGTATATATACTCTATATGCGCCCTCGCTGCTATCTCCGGAACTACCCCCCCAAATCTCCCGTGCTCCACCTGGGATTTTACCACTAAAGATAAAACCCTGAATTTTCCATCTTTGTACTCCACAACGCTTGCGGAGGTTTCATCGCATGAGGTTTCTATCGCCAACGTCTTCATCTTAGCTTATATTCAAGGTCGGGTTTTATTGGGATTTCTCCGTGTGCGGTGATTATAACGTTCCTCCCCTTCAAAATTTCCGAGAGTGTTAGCCTGGATCTTTCGTCTAAAGGTGAAAAGGGTTCATCAAGGAGTAGTAAAGGTTTTTCCCTCGAAAGCTCTATACCCACGGAGAGTTTCACCCTTTCCCCCCTTGAATATGTCCTGACGGGCCTTTTCAGGATGTGTGAAATTCCCAAAATTTCCGCAAGATCCACATTAAAGTTCCCAAAGAACCTCCAGTTATCGTACCCAGATAGATCCTCAAACAGAAACGTCTTATGCCCCACAAAACCAATTAAGCCCTTTATATTTTCCCTATAAGGGTCCTTCCCAAAAACCTTAACCTCCCCAACGGATGGTTTTATCAGTCCCGATAAGATGCCCAAAAAGGTTGATTTTCCAGAACCGTTTGGTCCCCTTATCACACAAATTCCACCATCAAAATCAAAATGTTCTATCTCGAGCGCCAAAATCTTCCCGTAATATTTCCTTAAGTTTCTTACCCTTACGATTTCGGCAGGTACTTTTCTATAAACTCTTTCTTTATCCTTGTAAGCTCGCTCGTTGGGAACATTGCCAATAGCCTCCAACCTATCTCCAGTGTTTCCTCTATGCTCCTTGCCTTATTTCCCTGATTTAACATCTCCTTCTCAAACCTTTCCGCAAACCTAAGGTATATCCTGTCTATTTCGCTAACCGCATCCTCCCCCACAATGGATACGAGCCTCCTTATCTCCTTTCCCCTAGCATAAGCTGCGAATAGCTGATCCGCCCAGTTCCTATGATCCTCCCTGGTTTTACCCGGACCTATACCTAGGTTCATCAACCTTGAGAGGCTAGGTAAGGGGTCTATGGGTGGGAATATACCCGCTGAATGCAACTCCCTTGATAGTACTATCTGTCCCTCCGTTATATAACCCGTAAGGTCGGGTATGGGGTGGGTAATATCATCATCGGGCATAGTTAGGATGGGTATTTGGGTTACGGATCCTTTCCTGCCCTTTATCCTACCTGCCCTTTCATATATAGTGGCAAGGTCTGTGTACATATAGCCGGGATATCCCCTCCTTCCGGGTACCTCCTCCCTCGCGGCCCCTATCTCCCTTAAAGCCTCCGCGTAGTTGGTCATATCGGTCAATATAACGAGGACGTGATAATCAAGCTCAAAGGCGAAGTACTCCGCAACGGTTAAGGCGAACCTGGGTGTTAAAATCCTTTCTATAGTTGGGTCGCTTGCTAAGTTTATGAAGGCTATCAACCTACTGCTTGCCCCCATCTCTTCAAACTGCTGTTGGAAGTATGCATACTCCCTCTGCGTTATACCCATAGCTCCGAATACCACGAGGAACTGCTCCCCCTCACCCCTTACCTGCGCATTTCTCATTATGAAAGCGGCGATTTCGTTTGCGGGAAGCCCGGCACCCGAGAATATGGGCAACTTCTGCCCCCTAACTAAGGTGTTGAACCCATCTATGGCGGATATACCGGTTTGTATGAAATCGGAGGGTTTGTTCCTCGCAACGGGATTTATTGCGGAACCCACTATAGGAAGCCTCTTTTCGGGAACTATGGGGGGTAATCCGTCTATGGGTTCTCCCCTTCCGTTAAATATCCTACCCACCATATCCCTGGATACCCCTATCCTCACCACGTTATCCACCAACCTGATCTTTATATTTGCCCTATCAAGCCCGAGTGTACCCTCAAGGACCTGAATTACCGCAAGATCCTCCGAAACCTCCAAAACCTGTCCGCTCCTCCTTGAACCGTCTGGAAGCTCTATCTCAACCAAACTCGCATACGGAAGCTCCCTCGCCTTCTCAACTATTATCAAGGGTCCCGATATATATTTTGCCCCCAAATACTCCTTTACCGAAAGTTCCATAGGCTGGGAATTATACAACCGTATAATACCCTTTATGCGTGAGATAACGGAAAGGGTGAAATTTAGGAAGGAGGGAGATATAGGGCTTTTCAGATTACTGGGAGACTTTGACATAGAAGATAGGGAGCCCCTGATAGTATATTTTGATGACAAGCTAAGGGAAGGTATCCGGAAGTTCATAATAGACCTTTCCGAAACCACCTACATACCTTCTGCGGTTTGGGGAGCCTTGATAACCATCCTCAAGCACGCCCGGGAAAACAATGGGGATGTTTACATAACGGGCCTCAACGGACAACCGGCGAAGGTCTTTCAAGTTATGTCCTTTGACAAGGTTTTCAAGACTTTTCCGGATATAAACGAGGCTTTAAAAAACATAAGGTAAAAATATGCCCCTTATCATCAAAGAGGAGAAGATCAACGAAAGGGAGGATTCCCTCATCATCCACCTTGAGGGGGAGCTTGATACGTACAGCACCCCGGAATTCGTTGATTTCTTCAACAAAAAGGTGGAACAGGGGGTAAAGAGCTTCGTCATAGATCTATCCAACGTAAATTTTGTTAGTTCATCTGGCTGGGGGGCTTTATCTTACGCACTAAAGAAATGTAAAGAGAAGTCCGGAAATTTGGCCCTTTGCAATCTTAAAGGGCAGGTGAAGAGGGTTTATAAGATAATGGGGTTTATTGCGATCCTCAGGGCATTTGATGATATAGATGAGGCTGTTAAGTTCGTCCTAAAGGGCATATGAACGTATGTTTTTTTGATCTTTCGTCGGGTGGGAAATTAGATTGGGATAGCGTACTTTCAAGGGTGGAAAAGCATAGGGTGATATACGTGGGGGAGATCCACGACCTTAAAGCGTCCCATGAGCTCCAGATGAAAGTAATAGATGCCCTTGTTAGTAGGGGGTATAAGGTTGCGGTTGCCCTTGAGATGTTCCAGCAAAACTATCAAAAATTCCTTGACGAATACACCGCAGGTAAGCTATCGGAGGTTGAAATGCTTTACTTGACCGAGTGGCACAAGAATTGGGGGATGGATATTTCCCTTTATAGGGATATATGGAAGTATGCGAGGGAGAAGAATTTGAAACTTCTCGCGATAAACATCCCTACAGAGTTTAGGAAAAAGGTGAGGGATATGACATATTCCCAGATGAGGAAAACTCAATATTTGCCCCCGGATCTTCAGGAGCCGGATGAGGAATACCTAAAATATTTCCGTAAGGCGTTGGGGGACCATAAGGGCTTGGATAAAGACTTTGATAGGATGCTTAGGGTTATGATCGCATGGGATGAGGGTATGGCATTCTCCATATCAAAATTTTTAAAGGAAAACCCAGAATATAAGGTGGTGGTCGTTGTGGGGTACGGGCATATATACGGTAGGTTCGGGATACCAAGTAGGGTGGAGAGGATGACGGGTGAGAGGGGTTTTGTTTTCATACCCCTATTAAACATAAAGGAGGACTTGGGAAATGGAGATGTTGGATATTGTTTCTAAACCTTCAAAGTTTTTAAAGCACTTTAAGGTTGATGTGGAGGGGGAACTTGAAGGTTATGAGGATTGGTGGTTTGAGGAGGGTTTGAAGATTTCCGAAAATATTGACAGGTTGGGAACCCCACACCTTAGAATGTTTGACAGGTTCGGAAACAGGATAGACGAGATCCTTTACCCTACGGAGTATTGGGATATGCTTTACAGGGGGTACAAGCTTGGGGTAGTGGCGTACCCAATAGAATCAAGAAATTTCCTCAAATTCTTCAAGATAGGTTATATAACCTCCTTCTTTGATCCGGGGCTTTATTGTCCATATACCGTATCCCTTTCGACCGCTATACCCATATACAAGTACGCACCCGAAGGGATAAGGGAAAAATACTTAGAGAGGATGTTGAGGAGGGATGAGGAGGTTTGGCAGGGGGCGACTTGGATGACGGAGGCGAAGGGAGGATCGGACCTTGGGAATACAGTTGAGACCTTAGCGGAATTCGATGGAAAATTCTGGATATTGAATGGGGAAAAGTACTTTGCGAGTAACGTTGGGGCACAGCTTGCGGTGGTGGCCGCGAGGTTTAAGGGTGAGGGGAAGGGAGTTAGGAGCTTAGGCCTTTTCTTGCTTCCGAGATATAGGGAAGATGGGGAATTAAACTATTTCATAAGAAGGGTTAAGGATAAAATAGGGACGAGATCGGTACCTACGGGGGAGGTTGAACTCAAAAATTCCCAAGCTTACCTTTTGGGCGATAAAAACAACGGTATCTATATTATCTTTGAAGTTTTGAACATATCGAGGGTTGCGAACGCGGTAGGTAGCGTAGCCTTGGCCCAAAGGGCAATTTACGAAGCTTACATTTTCGCAAAGGAAAGGTTCGCCTTTGGAAGGAAAGTTTTAGAACATCCCTTAATGAAGAGGCAGTTTTATGATAGGATCTCCCTCGTAATGAAGGCTTTTGCCCTGGCTTGGGAGAGCGCGATAATGCTAAATGGGGTCTTCTTGGAGAAACCGCCGTATTCAAACTTTTACCATGCCTTCAGGCTTTTGGCACATCTTGCAAAATTCTGGACCGCGGAAATCTCTGTTCAAACTTCAAAGTGGTCCATGGAGGTGAATGCAGGAATGGGGGTGCTTGGGGAATATGGGGTTGAGAGGCTCCTTAGGGAGGCTATGATATTGCCCATTTGGGAGGGAACTCCCCACAGGCAGGTCCTTGATGCGGTGGAGGTTATAGTAAAAAAGGACGCACACAAGCATCTTTACGAATACCTTAAAGATTATGACCCAGAGGGGGAAATTTTAAAAATCGGGGAGGAGATAAAGTCCCTTGAAGAAGAAAAGAGGGAAACTTTGGCGGATATTTACATATCCCAACTTGCAGAGAGGGTTTCCAACATCCTAATCAAAAAGTACCTTTCCTAAGGCTTTCCAGATATTCCGCCACCGCCTTGGGAACAAAGGGCCTTATATCCCCACCTAAGGAAAAGATTTCCTTTACGAAGGAGGATGAAAGGTAGGCAAATTGCTCCGAAGAAAGCAAAAATATGGTTTCCATCTCATCATAGAGTTTCTTATTTATCCAAGCCATTTTAAGCTCATAATCGTAATCCGATACCGCCCTTAGACCCCTTATAACCGTCCTTATCCCCAGTTTCTTCAAAAAATCCACCAAAAGCCCCTCAAACTCCATTACACTTACGTTTTTTAGATGACTTACGCTTTCAATTATTAGATTTTTCCTCACATCAATTGGTAAAAGGGGTTCCTTATGCCTCGGATTTGCAACCGCTATTATCACATCATCAAATATCTTTACCGCCCTTTCAACGATATCAAGGTGCCCGAGGGTGAATGGGTCAAAAGTTCCAGGATATACCGCCCTCTTTAACATCAGAAAACCTCCCCTCCGAGAGGTACATCCCTATCCGGACCTATCAAAACCACCCTTCCTTCTTCATCCGGAACTCCCAAAACCAAAACCTCGGATATTACCCCCGCTATGTTTTTGGGTTCAAGGTTAGTGGCGCATATCACCAGCCTTCCAATGAGATCCTCAACTTTGTAAAGGTCGGTGATTTGTGCGGAGGAAGTCTTTATCCCATAAGGGCCGAAGTCTATCTTTAAAACGTAGGCTGGCTTACGGGCTTTTGGGTGGGGTTTTGCCTCCACTATCCTCCCCACCCTCATTTCCAGTCCCTTTATCATCCTTAACCTCCTTTTGGGGCGGTTTCCTCCTCGTAAATACCTCAACTTTCAAAGAATTCTCGTTATCCCACCTATCAAAAACCTTAATTTGAATGGTGTCGGGAAGATAAACCTCACCTTCCTCTGTTAGGTTAATTAAAGTATCCAAAACCACCTTCTTTCCCCTCAAATTGTACACCCCCATCAAATTTCCCCCTCTAAAAATCTCAACTTTATAAACCCCAGAATTATCTTGAGCTTCAAGACGTAATCTAAATCTCCCCTTTAAAGTATCACCAAAACCAGGAGAGAAAACTACCACCCTTGGTGGATCAAATTCACCTTTACCGGGGGGTGGAACCTTTTTTGCGCATCCAATCAAGAGAAAAATAATTATACTAAACCTTAGCCTCAATTTTCCATCTCAGAATTGCCCCAACGGACCCCGCTATCGCCTTTCTTAGCCTCTCCGTATTTGCCACCTCCACCCTACCGTTCAAACTCAAAACGTGATCTATGAGCTTGTTTACTATGTCGGGGGTTAAAACCTTTTTGTCGGAGGGTGTAGGACAATCCCCCAATCTCCCGTAAAACCCCGAAGGGTGGCATATAAAGCCTTCTTCGTGATAGTCCGGATCCACTATAAGGATCTCCACGTTTCCCAAAAGTGCCATATCTATGGTGGGTTGCAGTCCCCTTACCGCCATCTCCAAGGCGAGGCTTTCCTCAAACCTATTCGCAATTTCATTCTCTTCCTCAAGGTCTATTTCCCTTATTTTGTCAAGAAGAATCTCAAAAACCTGATTCTTGTTTGGGGGATGGGGTATTTCAAGGGTACCTTTGAACGTCCTAGCGACATATGGGTGAAGGTAAGAGCGTACCAAGGGGATAAGCTTTTTATCCGGTGAAGATAGAAACAGGTTATCAAACTTTTCCTTCTTGTAAATCTCAAATATTTCGTTTGCCACGAATTTTGCGAGCCTACTGTCCTCTTCCGCCTTAAGCATCTCAAAGTGTTTTGTTCCCGTGGTCCTGTAAGCCGCTACATTTCCCGCCGCATACCTAAATGTTGAGGGCCTTTCCGACCAAAGGGTAAAATCTTCCTTTTCCTGGAGCGCAATAAAATTCTTGGTATCCACCAAGAAAATGTTCAAATGTTTCTTGCCAAAATCAACTATGAGGTTTTTCCCGAAGTCCGTCTCTATGGCGTACATCTCCCTTTTGTATGGCTCAATATCCACGACAAGGGCATCTCTATATACGAAGGGCAATTTATGGACTTCCCAGATCCCCTCTTGTCCGTTTGAGAATATCGCTATACCCCTTCCCCCCTCAAGGTTCTTCGGATAGGATATAAAATCCTCTATCCTATCAAAATCCGAAAAAACCCCCTCATAATCCCTTTCATCCAACCCCTTTTCTTTTACGAATTCCTTAAATCCCCTAACGAGGTTTTTGAACCTCAGAATATATCTCGGTGGCCTATCCGCCCTATCCTCGGGAAGAAGCCTCAAATAAACGCTAACGTAAAACATAGTGTGTATTCTAAGGTGGATAGGCTTCAATATATGATTTCTATCTCCTCGACATTCAAAATTACGCTTGCCCCCATATAACGTATGATCCATTTTCTTGGAAATTTTACGGGTTCCATGGAGTAGTTTAGAAGTTTGGCATTGATCCCTTCCCCCCTAAACTCCTCTATCCTATCCCCCACAACCTTCAGGTAATACCCATCCTTTCCCGATATTTCAAATGTGTCCCCGACAAGGCGCATTCTCCGATCTTGGAAATTCCCTTGCTTGAACATACTAATAGAAATTAGAAAAGAGGCTCCATCGTCCAACCTCACAAACATACTATCCCCAGCCTTGTATATTTTAAATTTCCCGCTTTTTGCGTTTATAAAAAACCTCATCTCGTAAGTTCCCGAAGCTACAAAGTCTGGCATATTCTTTATCCTATCTGCAAGTCCGTTTATCTCTATTTCCGTTAATAATATATTTCCCCTGTTTTTGGGGCAGGAGAATGCGCTAAAAAGTAATATAAAGACTAAAATTCGCGTTAAAGTAATCATATTTTCCAATACCAGCATTGATGGGTTCCCCAGTCGCGGAAATTAACGAATTCCCATCATTTATCTGCCTTTTGTACCTCAATTTAAGCCTCAAATAGAAGTTTTGGGAAACAGCCTTAGATAGGCTTATATAAACCTTTGAACCCCTGCTGTAAAGGAAATCTATCCCATCGTCCTCAAAGATCCATAAAGAAGGTCCCGAGCTTGTCCATGTTGCCAAGCCTGTATTTATTTTCGTCCCACTTGTAAATGGAAATTCGTAAAAGGTACTCAAAAATGTCCCGGATGAAGGATTTAAGGTGCCCGCTTTGAACTCGGAATACCTGACTTCTATCCCAGCAATTGAGGACGCGTCGGTAATAAAGAAGAACCTCACCGCACTTTCTGTGGATCTTGAAAGATAAGGGGATCCGTACCTTATATCCACCCTATCCAGATACCTCCTCCATAATCTAACCCTGAAGGACCAAAGTACCCTCCATTCAATCTCCGCATGCAACCTTACGTTTATTTGCCCGTCGGTTTTATCCCTCCAATAATCCAAATATACCCTTGGAAGTATTATGTTCTGGAATAGCCTATCTCTAACTTGGACAAATATCCCTTCCTCGGGTTTGGGTAAGGGAAGGTCCGCTAAATTTGTTGCCAAGGGATCCAGAACCCTATAGGAATACCTAAAATCCGTCCTCTCAAATCTGTTGTCCTCTTTGAAGGGCCTCGCGTACGGGTTTGAATAGGAGGTAGAGTAATTCCTGTAAACAACATCCACAGTTTTACTACCCCTGCTCCACTTCGCTATAAAGAGATAAGAGGGTTTAAGGTTTTCGAGATTTCCCGCAATATCACCTCTAAATTCAAGATCCCCTAAAAGGCCCATATAAGTAAAACCTAAATACCTCTGCCTCCTTGAAGTGTCCATTTTAAATGATGGATCATATTGCCAGCCGTTGTTGAAGGTGTAGGAGTAATAGGGTATTGTTAAGCTACCCCAATCCCCGCTGAAAGGCTCGTCATATTCTATCTGGAAGTACATTACTCCAAAGCCAAAACCAAGAGGATTTATATAATTGAACCCACCTCCCAAGATCCTTTCCCCTATCACCTTTGAATAAATTCTTGGGACAAACTCGCTTGAGTAGTAAAACAAAGGTCTTCCCGCGGTATCAACCAACCCATCCTTTTTATTCCTTGAATAAATAAGGAACGGAGAGAAATTGAAAAAGTTCCCCCAAACTCCAACCCCCCTAAGATTAAAAGTATTCCCGTAGATTACATCAGGCATAAGCCCCATAACCTTCTCGTAAACCCTATCCCCAAGGTTTTCGGAAGATTCAAATATTAACCCGTTCCCAAAGGAAAACCTGTAATCTCCCACCAAAACCCTAAGGTTTTGTGAATTATACCCAAAAAAGAACTTGTTGTAAATTTGATAATTCTCCCACCTATAAAACCCAAAATCAAACCTTTCGTAAAGCCTGAAGATCCCCCTGACGCTATATCCGAGCCTCGGTTCAAGCTTCAGATCGTTATACTCAAGTCTTAGCCTTTCTATGAGTTTATTTATGCTTTCATCCGACCATCCCCCCTGCATTAGCAGGTCCCTATTCCTCGAACTTATTCCAGTATCGGAAAGTTGGTTTATGGCTGAAGCAAAGAAGGAAGAGGGGTCATAAGGGTAATTGTTTATGAGGGTATAAAATGATACGAATCCCCTAAAAGGTTTAAATTCTTCCCTAAAAGTTACAAAATTTCGGAGGTTTCTATAGGCAAAATAAGAGAGACCTGGGGTGGACCTTAAATCCCTCAAGGAGTTTATTTTCGTGATCTCCCTCCACTTGATCACCGCCAACGCATCCTTAAAGGAGACCCCGTATATGTTCATAAGTTCATAAACGCTAGCTTTATTCGGATTTATCGGGTTTCCACCTAAGAAAATCCAATATTCTCTGCTTAGATCCGATGGACTTTCCTCCCTAACGCTCTGGGATATTACATCCGATATCCTTCCCCCTAGATTCACCGTATCCATCTCATCGGGGGAGTTTAAGACGAGAGAATCCACCACCTTTGCGAAAATTTCATCCGTAACCCCCGGAACATTCCTAAGTTCATATATACTTTCAAACTCCCCCCTTAACTGCCTGTATTTATAGACGCTATCCGCAATATCCGGGGGAAATATCCTTCTAAGATCTTCAAGGCTTGCAGTGTTCAAAGAGATATAAGAAAACACGAAAAACATAAGAGAATATTCTAAAGTCGGAAACCCCTCACCCGTATAATACCCGCACTATGGAAGAGCTTATAAGGAAGGTTGAGGAGGATGGAATTAGAAAGGATTTGCCGGAAATAAAGGTTGGGGATACGGTAAAAGTTCATTGGAAAATCTTGGAGGTGAAAGAAGATCCGAAAAAGAAGACGAAGGAAGTTAAAACCAGAACGCAGGTTTTTGAAGGTGTGGTTTTGGCTATACAGGGTAAAGGTATAAGCAAAAAGATAGTAGTGAGAAAAATTAGCTATGGGGTTCCCGTTGAAAGGATCTTTCCTATACACTCCCCTTACCTTGAGAAAATAGAGATAGTTTCCAGGGCAAAGGTTAGGAGGGCGAAGCTTTACTATCTTAGGGAGAAGATAGGTAAGGAAGCGAAGCTCAAAACCCTCCGTGAGGAAAATCAAGGGTAAAGGTTCGGAGGATAGGGTAGAGGTATTTTTGAGGGAAAAGGGGTTTAGGATCCTCGCGAGGAATTATAGAAAGATATTTGGAGAAATTGATATAATAGCCGAAAAAGAAGGGGAGGTGTGGTTTTTTGAAGTTAAGACCGTGAATGAGAATTTTCCACCGATTGACAAGATTGATAAGAGGAAAATTTTGAGAATGTTGAAAGTTGCGGAAACTTTTATGACAGAAAAAGAGCTAAACCTTCCATCAAGGTTTTTCTTGGTTGAGGTGGGCGAGGATATAAAACTTACGGAGATAGATGCTTGGTGAGATCTTAAGGTGGAGACCCAAAAGGTTAATCTTGTTTCCCGAAAGGGGTCTGCTTCAGGTGGAGTTTGAGGACGAAAAGTTCCATAGGGATATCCCCGAAAAGCTTGAAGATTACGAAAACATATTGATCCTAAGATATTCTGGGAACATATATTCCTTTAAGATCTATGCCCTACTTTGGGAGGAGGTAGAGTTCTATATAAAGAGGGGGATAAAGGTTGAGGAGTTCAGGGGGAGTTTGGAGGAAAGGTGGGAGAGGTATTTGAAAGGTTGGGATTTTGAAGAGGTGGATAATATTGTCGGGAAGGTGTATATTGCACATAGGGATGCGGAGAGAGGAAACGTACGGTTTGTTAGGATAGGGGAAGAAATAAAGAAACTCAAGTTCCCCCCGAGAAAGAACTTCTTGGCCGTTTTTAAGGGGGAACAAGGTTTTCAAAGTGCTATTAAGTTCTTGAAAGGATTCTTTGAGGGGGTAAAGGCTCAATTTAGATCCCCTGAGAATGTGAGGCTCCTTGAGAATTACGCGATAAGGGTCATAGGTTATTCGGTGGTGATAGTCGATCTCAATAGGGCGGCCTTTAGGGTAATATTTGATAAGCTTATGGGTGGAAGGTTCTCCACGAGGAACTTATCTATCCCCTTAGAAGTAAAATTACCCGAAAAGGTGAGGGAAATTTTGCAAAAATTTGGATTTGGATTCTCCGGCGAAAGGCTCGTTTCCGTGCCAGACCTTCCTGTTAACATTTCCATTGAAAGCCTTGAAAATTTTGCCAAGTTTTCACAAAACTTGGAAGATGAAGAAGTAATAGTAAGAAACTTGGCAAGGTTCCTTTCAGGAGGCAGGCTGAAAGATGAGGAGGTTCTCCTTTCCGAACTCTTTATGTGCAACAACCCATATTATGACCCTGAGGGTAAGGTTATAACGATGATGATCCCCTTGGAAGAAATAAGGGAATACTTTGGTGGGTAATTTTTATCCGCTTTAGAATAGAGAAATCGTATGGAAAAGGGAAACAACTCTTTTATTGTTAGTTTGTTGATATGGGGGGGGTTGCTCCTTTTGGGTTTCCTTGCCTTGCAATTTCTTACGATTCAAAACGTCCAATTTGCTGAAATTTCTTATAACACCTTCGTGGAGCAAGCGAATGTGGGGAACTTGGATAGCTTGGTGGTTATGGATGGTGAGGCAACGGGTACTTTCAAGCAATCCGTGAATATTGGAAATAGGCAAGTTAGGAACTTCCGAATATATTTGCCTTTCAAAGATGAGAGATTGTTTAGGGATCTGGTTGAAAGCGGGGTTGTGGTTAAGTTTAAGCCACGCCAAATATGGATGGATGTAATAATAAGCTACCTACCATGGATATTAATCCTTGTTTTCCTATGGTTTCTGATGTTTCGTCAGGTAAATGGAAACGTAAATAGGGCTTTTGATTTTGGAAAAAGTAGGGCAAAGATATATACGGAGGACAAACCCAAGGTAACCTTTGATGATGTTGCGGATGCCAAGGAGGCAAAGGAAGAACTCAAGGAAATCGTGGATTATTTAAAAAATCCGCAAAAGTACGCGTCAATAGGGGCTAGGGTACCCAAGGGTGTTCTACTTGTTGGACCTCCGGGAACGGGTAAGACCCTCCTTGCCAGGGCTATAGCGGGGGAAGCGGGCGTACCTTTTATCTCTATCTCGGGCTCGGAATTCGTTGAGATGTTCGTGGGTGTTGGAGCAGCAAGGGTTAGGGACCTATTTGAAAAGGCTAAAAAGCTTGCCCCAGCGATAGTGTTCATTGATGAGATAGATGCGGTGGGAAGAGTGAGGGGGGCGGGGATAGGTGGGGGGCATGACGAGAGGGAACAAACCCTTAACCAGCTCTTGGTTGAGATGGACGGTTTTGAACCCGGAACGGGGATAATAGTTTTGGCGGCTACAAATAGACCCGATATTTTGGACCCCGCCCTTTTAAGGCCCGGAAGGTTTGACAGGATTGTGGTTGTAGACAGGCCGGATGTTGAAGGTAGGTATGAAATACTAAAAGTTCATGCAAGGAAAGTTAAGCTTGCGGAAAATGTTGATCTTAAAAAGATAGCGAAAATTACGCCGGGATTTTCTGGTGCGGATTTAGCAAACGTCATAAACGAGGCGGCGCTTTTGGCGGCAAGGAAAAACAAGAAATTCGTTGAGCAGGAAGATCTCGAGGAGGCTGTGGATAAGGTGATGATAGGGATCGCAAGGGAGGGGGCTTTAAGCCCTGAGGAGAAGAAAAGGGTGGCGTATCACGAGGCAGGACATGCAATACTCTCAAAGCTTTTGCCCAACGCGGATCCCGTCCATAAGGTCTCCGTAATACCCAGGGGTATGGCGCTGGGGGTTACGGTCGCGATCCCGGAAGAAGATAAAAGGCTTATGACTAAGGAATACCTTGAGGATATGATCACGGTGCTTATGGGGGGAAGGGTTGCGGAGAAGCTTGTATTTGGAAACCTATCAACTGGAGCGGCTAACGACCTGGAAAGGGTAACCGAGATAGCAAGGAAAATGGTAACGGAGTGGGGGATGTCGGAAAGGCTTGGACCGGCAACATTCGGGAAGACGCAGAGGGAGGTTTTTCTCGGCAGGGATTTGGGACTTAAAACCCCGATATCCGAAGAAACCTTAAGGATCATAGACGAAGAGATAAAGAGGATAGTTGAGTGGGCAGAAAGGAGGGCGGAGGAGATCCTAAAAGAAAACATAGACAAACTACACAGGCTTGCCCAGGTTTTGCTGGAAAAGGAAACGATAAGCGGTGAAGAGCTTGATAAAATAATTAAAGATGGTAAAGAAGACCTTCCAGAGAATAGTAAATCCGAAGAGCCAGAACATAAGGATTGACCAATACCTCTTTATAAGTGGGTGCGGGCTTTCGAGGACAAAAATCAGGGAAATAATAGAGGAAGGTAAGGTTTTGGTAAATGGTAGGAAGGTTAGACCGAGCTATAGGGTGAAGGCGGGGGATGTAATAATTGCGGAGCTTGAGGTTGAGGAGAAGCCCGACATTATAATCCCCGAGGAGAGGGATGTGAGCATAATATACGAGGATGAAGATGTTATAGTGATAAATAAACCGGCGGGGGAGGTGGTTCATCCTGCAAAGGGGCATTTCACTGGGACAATAGTAAACGCCCTATATCATAAACTCTTAAACGCACCTGGGGCTGAAAGGAAAAGACCCGGTATTGTTCATAGGTTGGATAAGGACACCTCCGGGGTTATGGTTATAGGAAAGAGTGAAAAGGCGGTTAGGGAACTTGCGAGGCAAATGGCCCTTAAGGTTGCCAAGAGGATATACCTTGCGGTTGTTTGGGGAAACCTTGAAAAAGGCGGAACGATAACCGCCCCCATAGGTAGGCATCCAATACATAGGGAAAGGATGGCAGTAACCGTCATAAATTCAAAACCTGCCATAACGGATTATGAGCCCTTGGTCGTTTTTGATTTTGCTACACTGTTAAGGGTTAGCTTAAAGACGGGTAGGACACACCAGATAAGGGTGCATATGGAATATTTGGGTTATCCTATAATTGGGGATCCCGTATATTCGGGAAGGGATATGGGGAAGATAAAGGAGGTTTTGAAGGGGAAAAAAGCGCCAGTTGAGGATGTACTTAGAATTATGAACAGGCAAGCCCTACACGCATGGAAGCTCAGGTTTATACATCCCAGAACGGGAAAGGAGATGGAGTTTATTGCACCAGTCCCAAAAGATATAGCTGAATTATTCGCGTTTTTAAAAAAAGCATCTAAAAAGTGATCAAACGCCCTTATAATACCCTACCTTGATTGCCCCGCTAGCTCAGCCCGGTAGAGCAGCGGATTCTTAATCCGTGGGTCGGGGGTTCAAATCCCTCGCGGGGCACTTATGATAGCGGTAATATCATACCTATCAAACACGGGCGCAGGGGGATACTTTGACATGTTTGACTGGAGGGCCTCCACCGAGAAGCTCGTCTCCGGGGGATACCTAAACTACCTTCAGACCACGATATACGCGGACAAGATCTGGAGCAACCCGTATGGTATAGAGGAGTTCCTCTTCGGTTGGGGTTCTATAAACGCGGTTCCTATAAGAAGGCTGGAGATCTTCACGACATTAAAGGGTATGAACTGGCTCCCCGATACCGCGATATCCCCAGAGAGAAGGTGGTTCGGAGGAGTAAGGGACTTTGATTTCGGCTTTAAGTATCAGTTTGTTGAAAGGAGAAGTTGGGGCATATCTTTCCTTTTGAATGGGACGATAGCAACGGGTGAGAGGCAGGCTACGAACCTATGCGTACCCGCCGATTGTAGCATGTACCAAGATTCAATAAAGGTTCGTGAGGGTTTGCATGGGGCGCGTGTAGGCTTGGCGGGCGGATACGATTTTGTAAGGGAGCTTTGGTCTCTGAGGCTGTTATTTAACGGTGCCCTTGGATTTGGATATAACGTCGATAGTAGGAGTTTTGGTTTAACGAGCACCCCGCTTTTCTTGGGCTTTGGATTGTTCACAACATATTACGACCTTGAGTCCGGCTTTGAGATCAAATATTACGGTCCAATATCCTTCAATCCCGATTTTGTCTTCGTCACACCTATGGCGAGGTATAAATTCTTCAATGGGGGACTTGTCCTTTCCGCGGGAACCAACCTAACTTGGAACTATTATACCAACAGGTACTACCTTACTCCCAAAGATCCCACGAAGTGGGAGTGGAACTGGGAGCTGTTTGTAGGGATGCACGTATCCCCCGCGAGGATAGCTGAGAGGATATATCAGCCCTTCCCTGGAGGTGGGATCGGTGGTCCCGGTATGGGTGTTTTGGTTCCCCAAGAGGAAGCCAGAGCTGCAACCCTACTCGTTATAGTTGTTGATTCCCTTACGGGTAAGCCTATAAGCGGGGCGGATATAAAAGTCGTGGGTAAAATAAGCAAGGAGGCGAAAACCGATCAGGCGGGAACCTATAGGGACGATTCCCTCCCAAGGTCCAACTACCTCCTAAGCATATCAAAGTCTGATGAAGGTTATCAACCTGTTGATGTAGGAGTTGCCCTACAAACCGACGCGGTTGTGAAGGTTAAGCTTGCGAAGAAGCTTTCAAGGAAACCCCAACTTGTTGCAACGGTTTACTTTGATACGGACAAAACCATCATAAAGTCACAGTATCAAAAGGACCTTGATAAGGTAGGGCAGATGCTGGTGGAAGAGCCTTACGCCAAGGTTGTAATAAGGGGCCATGCGGACAGGAGGGGTGGTGCGTTCTACAACGAGCTCCTATCCAGGAAGAGGGCGGCGGCGGTTAAGGAGTACCTGATGAGGCAGTTTGACCTTTCTGAAGATAGGTTCATCATAGAGAACTACACGATTTTTGAGCCTACGGGTAAGGGACTTGCGAGCGACAGGAGGGTTGAGGTTTACATACTCCTACCCGAAGGAAAAGAGAATAAATAGTTGATTGGGGTAGTAGCATCAAAGTTTAACGAACTTATAACCGCGAGGCTGGTAGAGGGATGCGTTAGGGAGCTGGAAAGGGAAGGGTTAGAATATAGGGTATTCTGGGTACCCGGCACATTTGAGATCCCATACCTTATATCGAAGCTTTACTCGCAAGGTACGTATAAGGGTTTTGTCGCCATAGGTTGTATAATTAAGGGAGAGACGGAACATTGGAAATTTCTTTCAAGCGCCGTGATATCCAGCCTCGCGGTTTTCTCTATGGAAAAAGTTATACCAATAACACACGCCATACTTACGGTGGAGAACCTTGAGCAGGCATTGCATAGGTCTGGTGGGAAGTTGGGAAACAAAGGGAAGGAAGCGGCAAGGGCCCTAATTGAGCTTTTAAGATTACCTTAATTTTATTTTTTTGACATTTCTAAGGTGTTCGGAATAGCTCCTACTAAAATAATGATACCTACCGTCTTTTGAGGAGAAAAACAGGTAATCCGTTTTCGCTGGGTTTAGAACCGCGGATATTGAGGATGCGGTGGGTGAGCATATGGGAGTGGGTGGAAGCCCAGGATACCTATACGTGTTATACGGGTTATCAACTTTTATTTCATTGTAGGATAGGATCTTTGGGGGATTTTCAAGGATGTACTTTACGGTGGGATCCGCGGCCAAATTCATACCCTTTTTCAACCTGTTTAGGAATACGGAGGCTATCAGGGGTTTTTCTTCTTCAACCACCGCTTCCTTTTCAACTATTGAGGCTAAAATCAGAACCTCGTAAGGGTTTAAACCAACATTTTTAGCGTTTTCTTCAACTTTCAAGGAATCCCAAACTTTTTTAAACTTTTTCAGGGGTTCAATAAATACTTCCTCTTCCGTTATTCCGTAATCCAAAAAGTAGGTCTCAGGATACAAGAACCCTTCAAGGGACTTTTTACCCCTTAAAAAATCAAATCCCATTTCCGCCAACTTTGATATAAAGGTGCTATCTTTAGAAAGGGATAAAAACCTCGATGGATCCAAAGAAGCATCCTCAAGTTTTTTGGCTATATCCCTAAGGCTTTCTCCCTCCCTTATGGTTAGGCGGAAGTGGGAAACTTGTGGCCCTTCCCTTAAGCTCAGGAGTACCCCTATTTCCCCCTGCCCCTTAAAGAACCTGTACTTACCCGGTTTTATGGATCTTTCCACCCCCGAGATCTTCATAAGGGCTTTGAGCAAAGTAGGGTACCTGATAACCCCCTTTTCTCTCATCTCCTCAAGAATTGAGCTTAAGCTTTGTCCCCTTTTTATCACAATAAAAACCTCCCCCCCTTTTTCCCTTGAGCATGAGAAGAATAATATGGGCAAAAGGAAAGTTATCATAATATCAGCATTGCATCCCCATAAGAGAAGAACATATAATCCCTTTTAAGGGCCTCCTCATATGCAATTTTCACCTTATCCCAACCCATAAATGCTGCTACGAGGAGTATGGGGGTTCCATCCGGTAGATGAAAGTTCGTTAAAAGGGCATCAACCATTTTAAACTCAAAGGGGGGTTTTATGAAAAGGTCGGTATAACCCACGCTTTTCCCCGTCCTCGCCCAACTCTCAAGTGTCCTTACGCTCGTGGTTCCCACCGCAAGGATTTTACCCCCTTCTCCTTTATGTTTTAATATCTCTTCAAGGGTTTGCTCTGGTATCTCGTAATATTCCTCCTCCATTTTATGTTTCTCAGGATCCTCCACGGGTTTGAAAGTTCCGGGTCCGACGTGAAGTGTAATAAAGACAGTCTTAATACCTTTTTCGTTTAGGGTTTTTAATATTTCTTCTGTGAAGTGTAAGCCTGCGGTAGGTGCGGCTATGGATCCGGGTTTTTGGGCATATACGGTTTGATAATATCTCTCGTCTTCGGGAAGGCTCTCCCTTTTTATGTAGGGTGGAAGTGGTATCTCCCCCTCATCCTCCAAAACGGAAAATATATTTTCTTCACTTCTCAAAACTACGTAACCCTTATCATCCCTACCCAAAACCTCAAATTTCCTACCCTTTTTACTTTCCAAGATCCACCCCTCCCTCGCCCTACCCTTCATCAAACCCTTCACAAGGTTTCCATCCAAAGAAACGAATAAAAAATCCGCCAATTTTCCGGAAGGTTTTTTTAACTTTATTTTCGCCTTTATGACCTTTGAGTTGTTTAAAACCAAGAGATAATCTGGTGTTAAAATATCCACTATTTCGTAAAATATCCTGTGCTCTATCTTGAAAGGTTCCCTCCTCACCACCATCAAGAGGGATTTACCCTTTTCCCGTGGGAACTTCGCTATCCTTTCTTCAGGGACCTTGATGTTTAAATTCATCGTAAAATTCCAGAATCTTATAATCCTCCGGTATATCCGTTATGTTTATGTACTTGTCCGAAACCCTTATGAGGTCTATCGCCACGGACCCCTTTCTCGTACCTATCACCCAAACCCTCTTCCCCATCTTGCTTAAGAGATCTATTATTGGAACAAAATCACCATCCCCCGTTATAAGGACAATTTCTTCAAGATACGGAGATGTTTGTAAGATCTCTATCGCCATATCAAGGTCCATATTTGCCTTAATGGAACCATCGGGTAAAGTTCTAACGGGTTTTGTTATAACCCTCCAACCCTGAAAGGATAAGGCGTTTATTAGGTTTTCGTGGCTCTCCTTTTTTGGAACGAATGCCACCGCCTTCCAAAGGATCTTCCCTTCCCTTTCACTTTCTTCCTTGACGAAGTTTAAAAGCCTCTCAAATCTAACTTTCTGTTTTATCAAAGCAAAAGTTGATACGACATTTTCAACATCGCAGAAAACCCCCACCCTTATCATGGTCCCGATTTTGGATAAACTCTATCGTCATTTTGCAAGTTTATAGGGCTTTCCCTGACAAAAGCATCTTCAAAACCTATCTTATGTATAATTTCCAGATATTTTTCCGCTTCCTCCTTTGTCCTAAAGTCCCCAACCAAAACCTTATACCAGGGATTCTCAACCACTATATATACGGGTAGGTCTATCTTTTTATCTAGGATTGAGGCGGTTTTCTCCGCGTTCTGCTTGTATATAAAGGCACCTACCTGTATCCTCCAACCCTTAGCGTTTCCCGAAGGCTTATCGGGATCCACGAAAACCCAACCCGAAATCTGCGCAAACAAAATGCTACTTAGAACCATACCTTTCCTTAAACCTCCTCACCCTACCCCCCGTATCCACAACCTGCCTCAACTGTCCGGTGTAAAAGGGATGGCAGGCACTGCAAATTTCAACATGGATCTCCTTTTTTGTAGAACCCGTAATCACCACATTCCCACAAGCGCACTTTATAACCGCATCCGTATAATACTCAGGATGTATCCCCTTCTTCATGCCATAACCTCCTTTTTTGCGCATTCATCGCATAAGCCGTATATATAAACTTCAACCTTTTCCACCTTGAAACCGATAAGTTTAAGGGGGAAAAGGATCTCTATATCGAAGATCCTTCCGCAATTTCTACACCTAAAGTGAGCGTGGTTCCCAGTATTTATATCGTACCTCGCCTTTGTCTCCCCATCCATACGGATCTCAATTACCTCGCCCCTATCTACCATCTCCTTGAGGGTACGATATACGGTTGATAGACTTATTTCCGGAAAGAGGTTCTTGGCGTGCTCGTAAATCTCAAAAGCGGTGGGATGATCCCTCCTCTCCGCCAAAATTTTTAAAATTACTTCCCTTTGTTTCGTGATCCTCATAAGGGAAAATTATAAAGGGGAAACTCACGATAAATCAAATTTATAAGCTTCATACACTAAACCTTACAACACGATTTGATTATCCGAATATTATAAGGTTGGAAAACATAAGGTTATGATGGTTTCAAAGAAGGGGTCGCTCTTTTCTATAAAAGCGCTTCCCTTATGTAGATCCGCTATCCTCTTTACGAGAAGGAGTCCCACACCCCACCCTTTCTGCTTGGTAGAAAATGAAGTTTTAAATGCCATCTTAATTTCTTTTTTAGTAAACCCCTTTCCATTGTCTATAATGGATAAACAGGTTCTGTTCCCTTTCTGATGGAGCCTAACTTTTATCTTGTCCGCGCCCGCTTCAACCGAGTTCTTTATTAAATTTTCAATCGCCCACTCAAGAAGTTCCGCATCCCCCATTATATAAAATCTTTCCCCCTCAAGCGTTATATTTGTGGAGCTTTTGTACTTTTCAGACATATATCTCAAAACCCTTTCCACAACCTCAAACAGATCCACCTTTTCAAGGGATATGTTCCCCCCCAGCTTTGAAAACCTCCTCAAAACGGAGGATAGTCTGTCTAAATCCCTCTTTATGCCTTCCCTTGCATCCTCGGGTAAGCCTTCCTTCACCACCTCGTACCAGCCGTAAAGGGAGGATACGGGCGTTGCAAGTTGATGCGCCAAACCCTTAGCGAACCCCATCCAGAACTCCGCCCTCTCGTATTTTATGGAAAAGTAAAGGGAGTAAAATATCAGGGCACTTAGCACAACCATACCCCCATAAAGTAGGAAAGTTATTACCCTTAACAGTTTAACGTAACCCGGATAATCATATTTCAGGACCCCGACCCTTTCGTTGTAATATGTTATATCTTCCGAGAATCTTAAGTTTCCGACATCGTCCGGTGAGACGTTCTTGTATGCAACGAGGTTCCCATTTTTGTCAATTACCGCAACTGGAAAATCTATACCCTCTATTACCTTTCCAAGTTTTAAATAAACTTCCTCGTAGGTTAGGGAGGAAACTATCAAGGCGGAGATCAGGGCGGATAAGGATCTTGAGGTTTCCTTTGATTTCCTCTCAAGCTTTGATACCGACCACAGGGACAAGAACATACCTAGTATTAAGAATACTCCGAGAACGGAAATTCCCAAGAGCCTCAAGTTCATTCAAACACCCCCCACTCCTTCAGCTTCAATATAATCTCGGCATTACTTAGATAAGCGTCCGCTATCCCCTTCACGGCCGCTGGCATCCCCCAAACCACCGCATCCTTCTTATCCTGCGCTAAAACCTTTCCCCCCATCCTCTTTATTTCTTTGCTTCCCTCCATCCCATCCTTACCCATACCGCTCAAGATTATCCCAAGGGTTCTATTACCGTAAAACTTTGCGGCGGAAGAAAATAGAAGGTCAACGGAAGGGTAAAATGTGCTCTCGATTTCGGTATCTTTAATAAGGTTTTTGGATGCAAAAATAAAATTCTTTGAGGGGTAAAGTAGGTACTTTCCCACCGATATAACTTTCCCACCCGGGTATACTACCTCCGCGAAGATCCTTTGGGCGAAAGATTCCGCGAATTGCTCGTGTATGTGCAGGCAAATGATTATGGGGACTTTGGGTTTCCTATCCGCAAAGATCTCTATTATTGACTTTGGAGAACCACTTGAAGCCCCCACCAAAACAATTTCTGGCAGAAAGACCTCTTCAACCTTCTCTTTACCCTTTAATATCCCTCTGAAAATTTCGACAACCTTCCTAAGGTCTTCGGGAGAAGAGGGTTTGGGTATAGAATCTAAAACCCCCATCTCAAGCGCCCTCAAAACCGCGGATCTATCCGATGAAAATACTATAACCTTTTCGGGTGGGTAAATCCTTAAAATTTCAAAACCACTCCCATCCGGCAAGTTTATATCAAGGATAACAAAATCTGGGTTTTCCTTTATCCCCTCCATCCCCTCTTTAAGGTTCCCCGCGCTTAATATCTCAATTCCAAGTTTACCCAAAACGTTCCTTATAACCCCCCTAACAAAAGGGGAATCCTCTATCACAAGTACCTTCACTTGGATTTGGAATCCTCTGTGCTTTCCTCCTTTTTCTCCTCTTTACCCGTTTCCTTCTTGGGCTTTTTCTTAGGATCCTCCGTTGGAGTGGAGTACGCTCCAAGCATCCATGCATATGCCAAAGCTCCTATATAACAGCATTGAGGATTTTGGGCTGTATATCCTATAAGTCCGGCCGCCAAACCCCCCGTCAAACCTATGCCGAGGTTTATGAATGGGTAATACTTTCCATCCGGTCCATAAAAGTAAGATCCGCCTATTTCAAGCCTCAAACCCAAGGGAACTGGGCTCCTTTGCCCTTTGACCTTTCCTGTAAGATCGACACCAAACCCTACATACTGGTGAATACCCCTCAACCTCCTTATCTCACCGGGTATCCTAAAGGTGTCCGTCCCTATTATCTTCCCACCTTCGCCCGAATATAGAACTTGATAAAAGAAGTACCATGAAAACACCTTGTTTGCCCTTGCTCCCCAAATTACATCAAGTTGTGGTGTTACGGTTGTCGTAAAGAATACATCAATATAGAGCTTGGGAACCAAGGAAAGGTAAGCTTCATATTTCCTATGTTTATAAACCGTCCATTTGGCGTAGGGTCCTATACCGAGGAGGGAACCTGTAACACCCAAGCTCAGGTTATCAAGGGCACCCATACCTATGAAACCGCCGAAGTAGGGGTATATTGATTGTTGAGCGTATATGGCCTGGTTTTTGTGTTCCCCACTTAAGTATGCTGGTATGTTCATATATATCGCTCCGTCTATCTCCCCCTGTTTTACGGGTTCGGCGGTCTGGAAGGTCCCAAAAAAGCACCCCCCGAAGGCTATGGATATTATAGGAATAAACCTCTTCATAGTATGAAAATTTTATGGTTGTGGGGGAAAATTTTCAACGGGTTTCCGAGGGCTTTTCCTCCCTTATCCCTTTACCCGTATCCTTTTTGGGCAAAGGTTTGGGTTTCTTCGTGGTACCTTTCCTTATCACCTTGGGTTTTTTCGGTACCTTAACCGTGGTATCCTTTTTAACAGTATCCTGAACCGCTGGTTGCTTATTTTCCACTTTTGTGCTATCCTCCTTAAGTTCTTCCCCTTTCTTCTCCATTTCATCTATCCTGATAATAACCTCTTTGTTTTCCTTACCCTTTTCAACCCTCCTACCCTTACCCGTCGTATCCTTAGGCGGTTTTTGCTCTCCCGATGTAGGTTGTTGTGCCGAGGTGCTTTTGCTTTGATTGTTATCAAACATTGAAGATAAGGCTATTGCGAGCATAGGCAAGCAAACATAATTAAATGTCATATCAATAAGCCATAAGGCGGAGGCATTTGTTAGCGCAAAACCAAAGTTTATGACAGGTTCGTATCTTCCGTTATGCCTAAAATAAGAGCCTCCTATCTCTATCCTGAAGCCGTAAGGGGTCTTTTGGTTTAAACCCCTGAATACGGCGGTTATGTCAAACCCTAAGCCCGCATAGTGATATAATGGAAGGTCTTTTATTCTTCCAGGGATCCTAAAGGTATCCCCCTCATAAACCTTCATCTCCCTTTGGGAATATAGGACCTGATAGAATACATACCAAGAAAAGAACCTATTAGCCCTCGCACCAAAAATAAAATCCATTTGCGGGAACGCCGTAGTTGGAGAGGAGAATACATCCAAATAGATCCTTGGAACTAGGGAAAAGTAGAGGTAATAATTCGGATGTCTGTAAGCGGTCCATTTTGCGTATGGTCCTATTCCTGTACCCCCTGCTCCTAATCCAAGGCTTAAATTATCCGTAACTCCAAACCCGAGAAATCCCCCTCCGTAAGTTGTAGTTTTTGCCCTCGGATCAGATGAGAAGTTTAAATATAAACCCGCGTCCATCTCCCCCTGTTTTACGGGTTCGGCGGTCTGGAAGGTCCCAAAAAAGCACCCCCCGAAGGCTATGGATATTATAGGAATAAACCTCTTCATAGTATGAAAATTTTATGGTTGTGGGGGAAAATTTTCAACTACGCTCGCCCACATAAAATGATTTTCAAATATACATATTTTTTTATCAATAAGTCAGCCTTATAATATCCGTGCCATGAAACCAAGAATACTTATACTAGGAGGTGGAAGCGGGGGTTTGGTCTCCGCCAACAAGTTAGCAAAAATATTTAAGGATCAGGCGGAGATCACCCTAATTGATAGAAACCCTTACCACGAGTTTATGCCCAGCTACCCCTGGGTGGCGATGGGTTATAAGGATCCCGACGATATAAGGAGACCTTTGAATCTTCTTGAGAGGAAAGGCGTAAAATTCATAAACGACAACGTAAAGGAAATTATACCCTCGCAAAACAAGGTTGTTCTTGAAAAAGCAGGCGAAATTTCTTACGATTACCTTATTGTATCCTTGGGAGCCGAGATAGATGAGGAGGCTATGCCAAACTTCAAGGAAGAGGCTTATCATCCCTGGACGATGGAGGGCTCCCTTAGACTAAGGGAAGCCTTAAAGAACTTCAAAGGAGGAAAGATATTGATCGGAATATCGGGGATGTACTACAGGTGCCCACCCGCTCCTTTTGAGGTTGCGGGACAATTGGATCTCATGCTTAAGGCAAAGAAGCTAAGGGAAAAGAGCGAAATAACCGTATTTCATATAACTCCCGGTCCCCTATCAAATATGGGACCTGCTATAAGCTCAATAATCTCCGAGATTCTCACGAACAAAGGGGTAAAGTTCGTTGGAAACTTTGAACCTGTTAAAATAGACAAGGATGCTAAGAAGGTCGTCTCTAAAGACGGAAGGGAGCTGGAATACGACCTGTTGATAATGACTCCTCCCCACAAACCAAGCACGGTGGTTGCAAAAAGTGAGCTTGCGGGTCCGAAGGGCTTCCCTCCCGTTGATCCCCTTACCTTCCGCTCAAAGAAGTTTGACAACGTATTCATAATAGGAGATGTTGTAAACCCAGCCATAAACCTTCCTCCCGCGGGTGTTGTTGCGCACTTTCAGGCGGAGTTCGTATCCACCGAGATAGCGTCGGAGATAAAGGGGGCTTACGTGGGTGAGAGTTTCTCTCCGGTAGCTATGTGTATTATGGACTTCGGGGATGATGCGGTTCTTCCAATGTGCGAATTCTCAAAGTTTTATGTGGATCTTTCCGGTCCCCCGAGTTGTGGAATATTGGGACGCGGAAAGGGTGTTAGGTTGTTAAAGATGGCCTTCGAGGCCATGTGGTTTGGAAGTTATTTGACAAAATAAAGGAGGTGAAAAATGATGGAGGCAAAAAGGGCGGAAGCATTAGAAAGGCTGTTGGATGTTGCGGTTAGGCTTCATGAGAATGGAACGTTGGATCTCCTTGAGAATCTAAGCGAAGTTTCCTCAGAGGCTCTATCCTATTTAACCGACCCAAAGGTCCTTAGAATCTGGGCAAACATCGCTTACTTTTTACATTTCCTTGAGCTTATGGATCCCACAATAATTTCCGTTATGGGGAACAACTTCATAAAGGCTACGGGAGAAATTATGACACCAGAAACCTTCAAAAACCCTCCAAAGGTTGGGATCTCGGGCATAATAAGGGAACTTGGGGATCCCGATGTTCAGAGGGCGCTCGGTTTCATTTTCCTTATGTTAAAAGCTTTGGGGAGAAGTATAGATACCTCCGGTAAACAACTCACCGCCCTTATGGAACAAATGGAGAAACAGTTTGAGATGATGAGGAAACAACGCGAGGAAATGGGAATATAAAAGAAGGGGGGCCTCAAGGCCCCCCTATTTTTTATTTCTCCAGCTTTATTATGTCTTGGATTTTTAAGCCGGGTTTTGCATCCTTAAAGGCGGAACCCGTTATTTTCTTTTCAAGTCTCTTTTTCACGAGATCATAAGCCTCATCGGGCAAAGGCACATAACCTACCTCTTTTACGCTCTCCTTAGCTACCTTGAGGTAATAATCTACGAACTTCTTAACATAGGGCTTCTTTTCGTAGGACTCCTTGTTTACGTATATGAAAAGGGGCCTCGAGAGGGGTTGATATGTTCCGTTTATGACGTTTTCGTATGAGGGTGCAACGGGTCCGTTTCCGTTATCTATGGGAACCGCCTTGAGCTTATCTTTGTTTGCCTCGTAATACGCAAAACCGAAATAACCCAACGCGTACTTGTCGTTCGCCACCCCCTGAACCAGGACGTTATCATCCTCGGAAGAGACGTAATCACCCCTACTTGCCTTTTCCTTTCCCACTATCGCTTCCGTGAAGTAATCAAAGGTTCCGGAATCCACACCCGCGCCGTAGAGGTTTAAGGGGGCGTCGGGCCAGTTAGGCCTTATCTGGTTCCACTTTGTTATCTTACCCTGAGCTTCCGGCTCCCATATCTTTTTTAGCTCCTGTACGGTTAAATAATCCACCCAGTTATTCTGGGGATTAACTACCACCGTCAAAGCATCATAAGCTATGGGAAGCTCTATAAACTCTATACCGTTTTCCTTGCAAACCTCTATCTCTTTGTCCTTTATGGGCCTTGAAGCGTCGTTTATGTCCGTTTCACCCCTGCAGAACTTCTTGAAACCCCCACCCGTTCCGGATATTCCCACGGTTACCTTTATGTTCGGGTTTTCCTTTTGGAATTTGTCCGCGATCGCCTCGGTTATGGGATATACCGTTGATGATCCATCCACGATCACCGTCCCCCCTTCCTTCTTGGGGGCGCAGGAAACCATCAAAACAAGGAGCGCAAAAATTCCCCTTTTCATATTCCCACCCCTTAAAACCTATAAAATAAAGTAAGCCTTGAAATTACCGTGGGTTTCACGTTCGGTTGGTCAGATTTTATTACCTCTACGTTCGGGGAAACTATTATGTTTTTTGCTGGATAATACTCAAGGGCAACGAGCCCGAAGTGGAAGGATGTATCGGAAGGAAAATATACGTAACTCTGCCTTAAAACATCCTTATTTTTGTCAAGGCTCCTGTCGTACCTAAGAACGAGCCCAAAATTATCCATAAACTTCGATCTGAGAAAAACGCCCGCAACCCTTATACTATCCCACCTATTGGGATCCCTCAATCCACCTTGTATGAGCTGATGGGCGTATAGGACACCGAAACCCAAATCCTTGCCGTCGTACCCAAGGAATATATGCCCCAGAATCTTATCCTTTGAGCTGTCCCTATCCCACCAATCTCCATAAAGTTCAATCACAAAATCGCCATAAGGCTTTACCGAGAGGCTCGCCATACCCTTCTTGTTCCTGTTGTACTCCGACTTTTCTCCTTCGCCGTTCCCAAAGGATAGGTAGTACTTCAAGATCCCGAATCCCCCCTCCAATCCTACCCCTATCTCCCTCGTTGGTGCAAGCCTGTAAAGGTCCTCAGGTGTCTTCTCAAGGTACCTCTTTCCCCAAACCTTCTCAACCACCGAATACGTGGGAGCGGGAATTATCCCCATAAGGAGCGCCTGATCGTAAAACTTATATTTCAGATACGCGTCCTTTACGAAAGGTACCAAAGTGGCGGATTTACTCTGATCAAAACCGTAGGGGGAGTTCATCTCAAAGTTTATTACACTCGAGAAGTTATCCGCTATGTCCGCCTTGAAGGTTAGGTATATTCGCCTGATCCAGAAACCGCTTTGGTATTGGACGTTTATGGTGTCTTGCGCGGAGGTGAAGTGGTAGTAATCCCCAAACATTAACCCTTCCACCTTTACCTCTCCCCCTAAGAGGAGCCCTGGGAGAACAGCGAGGGCGCCGATATAAACGTACCTTTTCACAGGCGAGTATTCTAAATGGGTCAAAAGTCATAAAGCCTTTGAGAAACCCGTGAAACTTTGAGAAACCTGTGAAACATCAGCCTTAAAATTTCCGAAAATGTGGAAGGTTTTGTTGTTTCTTCTTTTATTTTTATCCTGCGGTGAAAAGGGGGAAATTAGGGAGAAGGTGAAGCCTGGGGCGGATAGCATTGAGGTTGTATCAACGGATAACGGCAGAAAGATGTGGATAATGAAGGCGAAAAAGGTGGTGGAAAGGGGGGATACATTGGTGGGTTTTGGCGTTAGCATAACATTCTTTTCGGGTGATAAACCATCTTCCCAGCTATGGGCGGACAGCGGAAAGTACGATCAGGTTTCCGGGAACGTGAGCGCATACGGGGAGGTGTATGTTATATCCTCCGACAGCACGGAGCTTTGGACTGGGTCTTTACATTGGGATAAAAAGAGGAAGGTTATATGGACGGACGATCCCGTGAAGATAAGGCAGAGGGATAGGGTTCTTTATGGAAGGGGGCTTGAAACGGATGAGGAAATATCCTACATCAAGTTCAAATCCCCCGTTAGGGGAGAGGGTGAGAGATTGGAATGATTTTCAATGTTATAATTCTAAACTTGTACCTGCCCATAATAAAGTTAAGCGATGTTTGGAAATCTTATAAAATTGGGGAAACAAAAATTGATGTTCTTAAGGGGGTGAATTTGAGGGTTGTGCCGGGGGAGATGGTGGGGATTTTTGGACCCTCAGGTTCGGGAAAAACTACCCTTTTAAACATAATTTCAACTTTAGATTTTGCGGACAAGGGTTTCGTCGAGATTATGGAGAACGAAATATCACCCGAAAAATTCACTTACAATAAGCTTGCGGAATTTCGCAGAAAACATATAGCTATTATCTTCCAGTCCCATAACCTTATGCCCGAGATGAATGCCTTTGAAAACGTATATTTCCCCCTGCTATTGAAGGGGTACTCACCGAAAAGGGCGAAGAAAAGAGCGGAGGATGTCCTAGAGGTGGTGGAAATAGGTAAAGATAGGATGTTCAAGAATATCCAGCTCCTTTCGGGAGGGGAGAGGCAGAGGGTAGCGGTCGCAAGGGCCTTAGCTATGGATGTGGATATATTCGTTTGCGATGAACCCACATCCGAGCTTGATAGAAAAAATGCCATGAATTTGATGCACATAATGAACAATCTTAGGGCGATAGGGAAGACATTTGTAATAGCAACGCATGATGAGAGGCTTTTGGAGTTCTTTACATCCGTTTATAGGCTTGAGGATGGGGTTTTGATAAAGATGGAAAAAAAGGAGGTATGAGATGGAAAAGCTTATAAATATTTTGGCGTCTATGTCTTCGGAGGTACAGGGTTTCGTCGCAGGCGCGGTGGTGGATAAGGAGGAGGGATTGACGATAGCAGAGTATAAGGCGGATCAGAACTTCGAGGTTGCGATAACAGCGGCTTACAGCGTTGAGCTTTTAAGGGCTCAAAGGAGGGCAATGGAGGCCATGGGAGAATCCGAGGATAAGGTTGAGATCTTCTCCTTCACCCCAAAGTACATCTTTATATCAAAGATCATAAACAACACGCCCTTCTATATGCACATAGTCCTAAGGAGGGAGAAGGCGATTTTGGGGTTGGTTTTCGCATACATAAAGAAATACGAAAACCTTTTGGATAAGGCTATAAAGGAGTGGCAATCCTCATAAGACGTGCGCGGAAAGTTTTACGGGATAACGGATATAGGAAGGGTAAGGAACAAAAACGAAGATGCCTACGTAATAAATCCATTTACGGGTTTATTTGCCATAGCGGACGGGCTTGGGGGTAGAAAGGCGGGGGATTTTGCCTCAAATTACGCGCTGGAAATTTTGGATTTGGAGCTTCAGAAAACCCTAAAAACCGAAAGGAATCCCAAGATAGCACTTTTAAAAGCTTTTTTAAACACCTCTTCCGCCGTTTTCCAAAAAACAACCTCCTCCTTAGAACTGAAAGGGGCTATGACCACATTAACCGCCCTGCTTCTTGCAGGATCAAAGTGGTATATAGCCCACGTCGGAGATACGAGGGCTTACCTTTTGAGGGGGAAACACCTTTATCTATTAACCGAAGATGACACAAAAGCCCAACTTATGGTTAAACAAAAGCTTATAAAACCCCATGAGGCATTAAATCACCCAGCAAGGAACATTCTAGTTAGGGCTTTGGGCTCAAAACCCTTAGTAAAGCCTCATATGTACGAAGGGTACATATCAAAGGGGGACAAGTTCCTCTTAGCATCCGACGGACTTTACTCCTATTTTTCCTTCCGCGAGCTATTTGATTACATGAGAAAATATGAGCCAAAGCCCCTCCTTGAGAAGCTTAGAGATATTGCCAACGAGAGGGGAGGGGAGGACAACCTCACAGCGGTAGCGGTCGAAATAACTGATGCACCATTATATTCTACCCTTTTGGCGCACTTTCAGTCCTTTACCTTTAGGAGGTTAATATGAACCTTTTAGGGAAAACCATAGGGGGGAAATATAAAGTTCTGGAACAGATAGGCTCCGGCGGTATGGCGGTAGTTTATAGGGGGGAACACATATACCTTAAAAAACCCGTAGCAATAAAGGTGATGCTACCTTCATTTTCCGAAAAGCCTGAGTTGGTTCAGAGATTTTTACAAGAGGCGGAGATGGCATCAAAACTTGACCACCCGAACATAGTTAAGATATTTGACTTTGGGGATGAGGATGGTTTGCTTTACCTTGTTATGCAGTTTATTGATGGTAATACCCTTGAGAGGATCTTAAGACATAGGGGTAAGCTTTCCTTACGGGAAGCCATAAATATAACCCTTCAAGTTCTCTCCGCCCTTCAGTACGCCCATGAGAAGGGTTTAGTGCACAGGGATATAAAACCCGGAAATGTAATGATCAACAAAGAGGGGAGGGCATACCTTTTGGATTTCGGTATAGCGGTTTTAGGTGGGGGTGGTGGGGAAAAAACCGCAGCGGGAACACCGGAATATATGGCACCCGAGCAGTTCAGGGGAAGGGCGGACAGGAGGTCTGACCTTTACTCCGTGGGGGTTATGCTTTACGAGATGTTGACGGGGAAAACCCCCTTTCAGGACGCGAAGGATATATACGAATTACAACACAGGATCTTACGCGATCCCATACCCCCCACAGGAATAGATCCAGAAATAGATGCCATTCTTGAAAAGGCCCTTTCCAAACTCCCTTCCCAAAGATTTCAAAGTGCCAAAGAATTCACCGATGCCCTTTTGTCCATAGAAGAAGCTAAAGGTATGGAGTACAATACATCCATACCCGTTGAAAATACGGAAGGGAAGGTGGAGGATAAGGAGTCTGGGATGAGGAAAATAACACAATTTGTCCCTCTTCCCGAGGAGGAGGAGTTTGAGATAGAGGATAAGGGTTTTCCTTGGAGGCTCTTTATAATTTTGGTGGTTTTGGGAATCCTGATATTTGGTGGGGCGCTTGGTATCCTATGGTACATTTTACATAAATGAAGTGTTTGGGGTACGATGTTTGGGAGTGGGCGGAGTTAGTTTCGGGGCTTTTGGGAATATCAAAGGCAAAGGTGTTGGTTGGGGATGTTAAAGTAAAGGAGCTTTGGAAGGTTTTTGAGGAGGTTTTGAAATACCCTAGAGGGTACCCTGTGCAGTATATATTGAGGAGAGCGGTTTTTTACGGTTTTGAATTTTATGTTGAGGAAGGTGTGTTTATCCCAAGATCCGATACGGAAAAGATAGTTGATATAGTATTAAAATTGGCTCCAAGAAACGGAAAGGTACTTGATTTATGTACGGGTAGCGGTGTTATAGGTATAACATTAAAACTCTTGAGGCCAGATCTTAAAGTTTTTCTGAGCGATAAAGATAAGAAGGCTTTGAAAGTGGCGAAATTAAACTCCGAAAGGTTAGGGGTGGATGTTTTTATAGTTGGATGTGACCTTTTGGACTGCTTTAAAGGGAAGTTTGATATTGTGGTATCAAACCCACCCTATATCCCAGTTAAGGATGTGGGGAAATATGATAAGAAGGTCATTTTTGAGGCTAAGGAGGCTTTGGTTGGTGGAGATACGGGGTTTGAGATAACACGTAGGATAATTGAGAATGCGATTAAGGTTTTGGGAGATGGTGGTTATCTTATTTTGGAAACGGATCCCCAACATTTCCCTAAATTCCCACCAAAAACGAAGTTTATTGACAGGTTCGCGATATTAAACTACGAAACCCTTAGAATGCGTAATCAACACCTAAGATAATTTTCGCCCATCCGTTAAACGCATCACCATTAACTTCAAAGAAGGTTTTCGCGTTCCTGAGGATGTAATAGGAGATTCTTCCCGCGGGTCTTAGCATTCTTTGAGAATAATAGTAAGAATCCTTCGGCGAATCCACATAGTTGAAAAGGATTGATAAAACGACCTTTTCACTTATTGGGTTATCTATCCCTAAAAATCCGCCATAAAAGATATTCTTCCTGTCCTTAATGTCTTTACCATCCCATCCGGTCATAACTTGGGCGAATGGGTAGAAGGAGCCGAACTCACCCCTCCAGTCAAACCCAAACCTGTAAATCTGCGTATATGGCTCACCCTCTTCCCCCCATAGGAAGAAAATCCCACTTTCAAAGGGTAAAGGTACCCTACCAAAATACCACTTTTGGGTGTTATTATCAAAGAAACCCCCTTCCGCAGGTCCTATACCGTTTCCATTTACAATACCCAGGTCAAAGAATGGAGTACCTAAAATCATACCCCTATGGTAGGTTAGAGGATAGGGATTTAGTTTGAAGATATAAAAGTCCGCATCCGTTAGCCTCGTCTCCCTCAAAAACATCAGGTCCGCTATCTGAAATTGCCCTATGGTAATGGAAATGGGTGAGTCAAAAATGTTATGGAGATCCACCCACGCGTCCTCGAAGGACGGTGCCTCACCCTCTTCAAATATTATGTAAGAATAGAAGCTTAGATTTTTCCCAAGTGCTCCCCCGAAAAAGAGCTTTGCAAAGGAGGGGCTTTGGAAATCGGGGAAAACTTTTTTATCATCCTTGTTGTATTGGGCGACGAGGTTTTGAACCAACCTAAATGCAAGGGGAGGTTGTTTGAAAAGCTTTAAATTCTCGTCAGGAACCTCGATATTTACCTCCTCCTGTTTCCCCTGGAAGTAATAACCGTTTTCCGCGAATAGATTACCAAATCGGTTGAGCTTGGGGTACGCGATGTGGCACAGATTGCACGAAACGTTATACATGCGCGCAAAAGCGGGAATTGATATTAAATAGAGCATCATATCAAGAATTCTATATCTGACTCACCTCCTGAATTATAAAATTCGCTTTCTCTTCAACCGTTATAAAACCTCCAGGAAAGCCTTTACAGTTTTGAGCTAGGTTATCCATCAGGATAGGATTCGTTGATAGGACCCTAAGTTTTTCCGCAAAGGTTTTAATATCAAAGTTATCAACCAAAAAACCGTTCCAACCGCTTTTAATTACCCTATCCGCTGAATGCCCTACGAAGCTAACGATGGGGATCCCGAGGGAAAGTAGAGTTATAGTTATGCTTGAATTTCCCCCGAATCTGTAGGGGAACATGGCTATATCTATGGCGCTTAAGAGATCCTCAAATGAATCCACCACAAAAACCCCTTCTTTAAAATTCTTTGCAAAATTTATAAACTTATCCCTACCCCCAAAAGGGTACAGAAGGAGCTTGAAGGTCTTTCCCGAAAGAAGGTATATTTTTCCCAAGAGATCAAACCCAAATTCCTCGGTGGGATAACCCGCATAGCCCACATAAATTCCATTTAAAGGAACATTTAATTTTTCCCTCGCAAAGACCTTGTTCCCCCTTGAAAGTATAAACCTTGATGGGGGTAAAATAGAGTAATTCACCTTAAATTTTTCAGCCAAAACATCGCCACCCGAACCATCGCTCCCTACAAAATAAAGATCCGCCTTTTCTTTAAATATCAGATCGAGAACGATATACCTTAACCTCCTTAATAATCCCACCTTTCTTAAGGGAAACCTCTCGTATGCGCTCTCCAGAATTACAACCCTCTTCTTGCCCTTCAACCTTTTTAAGGTACTTAAATCCTTCAAAAATTCAACACCTACCCTTATAAATACTATCTCAAGATCTCCAATTTTCCTCTCCAATATCCCCTTCAAAACCACCCATTCCGGGTCCTCAAAATTATAAAATTGAACTCTCACCTTGAAAGTCCAAATATCGCTCCTATTAAAGCCCCGATTGTTACCACACCACAACCAAAACCTATAGTTGCGATCTCAAGAAGGTTTTCCCTTGTAAGCCCTTCCATTTCCATCCTTGAGATTATCATTTTGTCCATATCTTTTGGGCTGTTGTCGGGAAGCCTTATTAGAACAGGCGTTTTGTAAAATATCTTATATCCCGAAGGTGTGGTGTATATAAAGCGTCTGTAATAAAAGAGGTATTTACCAGTTGAATCTTCCAAAAACCTAATATCATAAATGGCATCCTTTCCACCTTCCCTCAGGATCATCTTTGCTATCCTCTCCGCATAGTTTTCCCAGGCGCTATCTTGAAGCTGAAGGGTAAAAATTATAAACATAACGCGGAATTTTAAAGTAGGGAAGAAAGGAAGGAGGAAATTTCCCTTGCGGTTTTATCCCAAGAGAAATTTTTTACCCTTTCAAAGCCCTTCCTTACAAGATCTTCCCTGCCCTTTAAAACTTTATTTATCGCGGAGACCCAACTCTCAAAATCGTCAGGATCAGCATAGATTATAGCATCTCCCCCCGCCTCCTTCACAGCATAAGTACCTATTACGGGTGTTCCCACCGCCATAGCCTCCAAGACCGGTATCCCAAAACCCTCGTACTTCGAAGGAAAAGCTAAAGCAAGGGCACCCGCATAAAGATACACCAGATCCTCCTGCGGAACATACTTCAAAGTTTTTACCCTGTCCGACAAGCCTAACTCTGTTGCGGTTTTTAAAAGGGTGCTTTCGTAGGGTTCTCTTGTTCCCGTTATAACTAACTGTAATGGTTCAAGGTATTTGATAGCCTTCATTACAACCTCAACGTTTTTGTGGGAATACTGGGCGCCCACCACTAAGATATAATCAAATAGCCCAAACCTACCCTTAATCTTCAGAATCCTATCCTTATCCTCAACGGGCTTGAAGACCTCCTCGTTATAGCCTTGATAAAAAACCCTTACTCTATCCTCTTCTATTTTGAAAAATTCGACAATATCTTCCTTTGACCTATGTGAAACGGTTATTACGAAATCCACAAAATTTATGAACCTTTTGAGGAAGTACTTAAAAAAGTAATACTGCTCTCTATACCTTTCGGGGAAGAGGATAGGCAATAGATCATGAACGGTTATAATCTGTTTTCCCCTCCAAAATAGGGATATGTGGTGGTATGGGCGGTATAGTATTCCCTTACCTGTAAGGGTTTGAAGGTAAAAAGTTCTAAGGATAGCTCCATTTTTCCCCCTAGAAGGGGAAACAAAACTTGGAGCCTTTACGGTTCTTAAGCCGGGAAATAGATCGGGATTATGCGTTAAAACTTCAAAATCAAGGTATTTTATTAGGTTTTTTACGAGGTTGAAAGTATAAACCCCTATACCGGTAGGTTTTTCATCTGCAAGGATCGCATCCACAAGAATCATCCCTTGAAGAATTCTCTAAATTTCTCAATTACATAATTTATCTGCCAATCCTCCATCTCGGGAAATATTGGGAGGCTTAAAACTTCCCTTGATATTTTTTCCGAAACCGGGAATTGTCCAACCTTGTATCCAAGATCAAGAAGGGGTTTTTGCAAGTGTAAGGGCTTGGGATAGTATATTGATGCGTATATCCCGTTTTTCCTTAAAAACTCAAAGAGCTCATCCCTCCTTTCCGTCCTTATTGTGTATTGGTGGTATATATGATAATTTCCCTCAAGGACCTTAGGTATGACTACCAAGTCCTTCAAAGCCTCATCATAAATTTTTGCTATTTCGTTTCTCCTTTTGTTCCACTCGTCTATCTTTTTAAGTTTTATTAACAAAAAGGATGCCTGGATCTCGTCTAACCTACTGTTATAACCCACCATTTCGTTTGAGTACCTATCCCCGAACGAACCGTGTATCCTTAAAGCCTTTGCTATCTCATAAAATCTTTCATTGTTGGTTGTTATAAGACCCCCATCCCCCAAGGCGGACAAATTCTTTGTAGGATAAAAGCTGAAGGCGGATATATCCCCCCAGCTTCCCGCTTTTTTTCCAAACCTACTCGCCCCAAAAGCCTGCGCGGAATCCTCAAGGATAAATACACCTTCAAATTTTAATTTTTCAACCTCCGCCATCTGACCAAAAAGATGAACCGGTATAATACACCTAAATTTTCCATCTAAAGCTTTTACCGCTTCGGGATCTATGTTGAAGGTATCCTCCCTTATATCCACAATTATGGGTTCCGCCCCCACCAAAAGCACCGCTTCAACCGTAGCAAAGAAGGAAAAGGCGGGAACCACCACTTTATCCCCCTTCCCAATTCCCAAAGCCCTGAGGGATATAACTAAGGCATCCGTTCCGCTATTTACACCTAAGGAATATTTTACCCCCAAATACTTGGCGCTCTCCTCTTCAAATTTTCGTAAATTTTCCCCCAAAACGAACTGCCCGCTTCTTATTATCTCTGAGAATGCTTTCAAGAATTCTTCTTCAAACTGCAAATTTTGCTTTGCAAGGTCTATAGGGGGAACGTTCAAAAAGCCACCCGGGGGACTCGAACCCCCAACCTGCTGATTACAAATCAGCCGCTCTGCCAATTGAGCTAGGGTGGCGAAGAAGATATTTTAAAGCCGTTAAAACCTCTTTATTGCTTGCACCAACTTTGAGAGGACATCCCTTGCATCCCCAAATAGCATAAAGGTTTTATCCAGATAGAATAGCTCGTTATCTATACCCGCAAAACCCCTACCTCTACCCCTCTTTATCACGAAAACGTTTTTAGCATTGTAAGCCTTGAGTATTGGCATTCCGTATATCGGGCTATTTGGGTCGTTTTCCGCTGCGGGATTTACAACATCGTTAGCTCCCACTATCAGGGCAACGTCCGCGGTTGAAAACTCCTCGTTTATCTCCTCAAGGTCATAGAGTTTCTCGTAGGGTATATCCGCCTCTGCTAAAAGCACGTTCATATGTCCGGGCATCCTACCCGCAACAGGATGTATGGCGAACTTAACCTCAACCCCCCTACTTTCAAGCTCGTCCATAAGCTCCTTTATTTTATGCTGGGCTTGTGCCGCTGCAAGTCCAAAACCCGGAACTATAATAACCTTATTGGCATACGCCAAGGTTGCGGCCGCATCCTCCACACTTATTTCCTTCATCACCCTATCCTTTGCCTCACCCCCCACTATCTTCCCCACCGCTCCAAATAGGATGTTGGTTATTGACCTATTCATCGCCTTAGCCATAAGGAAGGTGAGTAAGGTACCCGAGGCACCAACTATCGTACCGCTTACAATTAGGGTATAGTTCTGTATGGCAAAGCCATCAAAAGCTACAGCCAAGCCTGTCATGGCGTTGAATAGGGATATTACCACAGGCATATCCGCCCCACCTATTGGTAAGGTTATCAGGAAACCCAAGATCAAGGGTAAAACCGTGAAAAGGTTCAGATAGGAGATATCCCTGAGGGTTAGGAAAGCCAAGATTAATATTGCCAAAAGGAGGATGGCATTGAGAATCTGCTGACCGGGGAATGTTATGGGCCTGTCCCCTATCCAACCCTGAAGTTTCAAAAATGCCCCTATGCTACCGCTGAAGGATATAGTACCGATTATAAGGGCCAAAGCTGCGAGGACTTTAAGGGAAAACTCCCCATGCCCTCTCAAGATTTCCAAGTAACCTATCACCCCAGCCGCCCCTCCACCCATGCCGTTGAAAAGGGCGACCATCTGGGGCATATCGGTTAGGGGGACTTTCTTTGCGGAAACCCAACCTATTACGGAACCCAAGAGGATCATCAAAACCATCACGAGGATCTTCGTGGTAAATAGAGGATCCTGGTTGTATTGGAGGTATATTAGGGGGAAGGTTATGAGGATGGCAAAAAGCATTCCAACCCCCGCTATCAGGTTCCCCCTTCTCGCGGTAGTTGGGGAAGATAGGAGTTTTAAGCCGAAAATAAATAAGAGAACCGCCAAAAAGTAAGTTCCCGTAATAATATGATTCATTTTTTCCTTCCTTTAAACATCTCCAACATCCTATCCGTAACCGCGAAACCACCCACGACGTTTAAGGCTCCGAGAAAGACGCCAAAAGCTCCGACCACCACCTCAAAGGGTGTCTGGGCATTCATCATAACGATCATAGAACCTACCAAAACTATGCCGTGTATAAAGTTGGTGCCGGACATAAGGGGTGTGTGGAGGATCACGGGGACCCTTGAGATCACCTCAAAACCCGTAAATGCTGAAAGCATAAAGATGTAAAGCGCAATCCAAACCTCATTCATTTTTCACCCCCGGTTTTATTAAAAGGCTCTTTTCAAGGATCTCTTCCCCAAAATCCAATTTTATTTGACCATCCCTTATGATAAGTTCAAGGAAGTTCGCCATATTCTTTGAAAACATTTCGCTTGCGGGCCTTGGAACGCTTGAAGGGACGTTTAAAGGACCCGCTATCTTTACGCCGTTATATTCTACAACCTCGCCGGGTTTTGTAAGCTCGCAGTTACCACCATTATCCGCCGCTATATCAACTATAACCGAACCTGGTTTCATCCTCTCCACCATATCCTTTGTGATTATCAAAGGTGCCCTCTTACCGGGAACCTGAGCGGTAGTTATTACCACATCGGAGTTTCCAATATGCTTTGCCAAAAACTCGTGCTGTATTCTCCTTTCTTCCTCCGTTAGCTCCCTCGCATAACCCCCCACACCCTCCGCCCAAACCGGCGACTCAAGGAACTTTGCTCCCACGCTTTGTGCATCATGTTTTGCCGCGGGCCTTATGTCGTAAGCGAAGGTTAGGGCTCCAAGCCTCTTAGCGGTTGCCAAAGCTTGCAAACCAGCCACCCCAACCCCAATTACCAAAACCTTCGCGGGTTTTAATGTTCCCGCCGCCGTGGTTAGCATGGGGAAGAGGTGGGGGGAAAGATCCGCAGCCAATATAACCGCCTTATAACCCGCTATTGTAGCCTGAGAGGATAATACATCCACAAACTGAGCCTTCGTTGTCCTCGGAATCTTCTCAAGGGCAAAGGCGGTTATACCCCTTTCGGAAAACACATTCAAATATTCTGGATTTTCCCAATACCTCGTAAAACCTATATATATTGCCCCCTCCTTTAGGGCTTTCGCTTCTTCAAGGCTTGGAGGTTGAACCTTTATTAGGATATCGACGGTTGATAGTACTTCCTTTGCATCATTCAATACCCTCGCCCCCGCCTCCTCATACTCCCCATCCAAGAAATATGCCCCTTCCCCGCTTCCCCTCTCCACCAAAACCTCAAAACCTTTACTTACGAGCTTTTTTATATCCGCAGGCACAAGGGAAACCCTCCTTTCGTTTTCCCTTCTTTCCTTTATTATTCCCACTCTAACCATAAAGCGGATATTTTAACCTTGTTTTGATAAAACGAAGGCGAGAAAATAGGAAATCAAGAGAAGATTTGAAAATGCGAAGAGCCTTTTCAGATCTATTTGAAAGTACAGGGATAAAATATTTAAGCCAATAAATCCCAAGAGAAGCGGTAAGGTTAAAAGTAGAAAAATAGGTTTTACGAACCCCCAAAATACTGGAATCAGAACCGCCGGCAAAAGCAAAACGGAATGTATTATTGATTGCACCTTCGTGAATTTTTCACCATGAATTAAGGGCAAAACGGGGAGATTTGCCTTAGCGTAATCCTCCTTGTATTTTATTGCCAATGCCCAAAAATGTGGTGGTTGCCAAAAGAACATAAAGTAGAAGAGTATTAAGGGTAGAACATCGAGCCTTCCTGCGGTGGAGTAATAACCTATCAAGGTAGGTAAAGAGCCCGGTAATCCACCCAGTATTACCCCAAACGGACTTTTCCTTTTTAGGATAAGCGTATATAAAAGGTCGTATAGGATAACCGCCAAAAAGTTTAAAAGGAAGGGAACAACCCCACCAAATGAAAATACCAAGGTGAGACCCAAAATTATTAAAAACACCGCTACCACTATACCTTCATTTGGTGAAATTTCCCCCGTTGCGGTGGGCCTTTTTGATGTTCTCGTCATAAGTTTATCTAACCCCCTATCCAAAACGTTGTTTATTATGGCGGAGCCCCCGGCGGAAAGAACCACCCCTAAACCAACAAATATAATCTTAAGTATATCCCTTTTTGGATCCGGGCTTCCCAAGTATGCGGATGCAAGGGCGGTTATCCCCACGAATATCGCTATCCCTGGTTTTGATGATATAAAAAACTTCTTAAATTTTTCCACACCTCAATGCCCTAAGGACGTAAATATATTTCCCGAAATCCTCGTTTCTGTAAATTACCACCGTATCCCCCTTAACAGATAGGTTATCCACTTTCAATACCCTACCCATCCTCCCCCCAAAGTAAGCCCATAGGGTGTTCTCCTTATCCAAGAGTAGATATATTTGCCCTACCTTCCATATCCTCAAGAATTCCCTTTCAAAGTTCAGTACAATTTCGGATTTACCGTTATAAAACCGCTTTAACAAGTTATCCTCGAGGATGTAGAGGGTATCCCTAAAGGCGAATATGTCGGAGAAAACCCCTTTCGTTATCACCCTCGGTGCCTCCCCCTCCCTTGAAAGGAGAATATTCTCCGACGTTAATATAAACACGCCCCCCCTTGAGCAGGAAATGTTCTTTATTGGTTGTGGTATCCTAAAGGTATGGAAATTTCCCCCGTTCGCCTCGTAAATCTTGAATATCCCCCCCGCATAGATCTTCCCACCTCTCTTACATATTGAAGTTATTGGCTCTTCCGTTCTTAAAACCTGATTAAGATTTGCAAAGACCGAGCCATCCAAGCTTCCCCAGTACACAACCCCCCCTTCAAACCATAAGGAGGAAAGTTCAAGGGTGTCTGGTATGTGCAATGTGTAGATCGGTAAAAAGCCCAACATTATACCTTTGTGAGAAGGTGCCCGAGCTTTAGCTTTTTTGTCCTCAAGTAATTTATGTTATGGGGGTTTGGTTCAACCTCAAGGGCTACCCTCTCCACCACCTCTATACCGAATTCCCCAAGATCCGCGATCTTTTTGGGGTTGTTCGTCATAAGCCTTACCCTTTTTATTCCCAAAAATTTTAGGATCTTCCCCGCGATTTCGTACCTCCTAACATCCGCCTCGAAACCAAGTTGATGGTTTGCCTGGACGGTATCAAAACCCTCGTCCTGCAATGAGTAGGCATTTATCTTATTAAACAACCCTATCCCCCTACCTTCCTGCCTTAAATATATCAATACCCCACCTTCTTGTGATATTCTCTCAAGGGCAATCTCAAGCTGATACCCACAATCACACCTTAGGGAACCCAATACATCCCCCGTAAAACACTCCGAATGGATCCTCAAAAGTACGGGTTCATTCAAGGGCTCTTTAATTATCGCCACGTGCTCCCCATCCCCATCCTTAAAAACCCTTATCCTGAAATTCCCATAAACGGTAGGAAGAAAAGCTTCCCTAGAAATTTCCATTAGAGGAGTATCTTACCAGTTTCCCTTTGAACTTTCCTTGCAAGCATAAGGATACCGTAAATTAAACTTTCGGGCCTCGGTGGGCAACCGGGAACATAAACCGATACGGGAACTATCTGATCTACCCCCTGCAAAACCGCGTAGTTATGATACTTCCCCCCGCTGTTCGCACATGTACCCATAGATATCACCCATTTTGGTTCCGCCATTTGGTCGTATATCTGCCTTAAGACGGGAGCCATTTTAACAGTAACCGTCCCAGCAACTATCATAAGGTCCGCCTGCCTAGGGGAAGCCCTAAATACCTCATACCCAAACCTCGCCATATCGTACCTTGGCATATTTGCGGCCATCATCTCTATGGCACAGCATGCCAAACCGAAAGCCGCGGGCCATATGGATTTGCTCCTACTCCAATTTACCGCCCAAGCCAAAGCCTTTTCCAACGTGGTAAGGAGAAGCGCCCTTTCTAACTGTGCCCTTATAAATTTCTCCTCCTCGGGCGCAAGCTTAATGTCGTAATAAATTTTGGACATATTGGGAATTCTAAGCCCGTTTACCCTACGCTTCCCTCCATTTCAAGCTCTATCAGCCTGTTAAGCTCAACAGCATACTCCATAGGTAATGTCTTTGTGAAGGGTTCTATGAACCCCAAAATTATTAGGGAATAAGCCTCCGCCTCCGTTAAACCCCTGCTCATAAGGTAAAATATCTGATCTTCCCCTACCCTTCCCACCGTCGCCTCATGCCCTATATGTACATCGCTCTCCTCTATTTCTATGTAAGGATAAGTATCGGATCTTGAGATGGGATCAAGCAGAAGGGCATCGCAGCGGACGTTTGACTTTACTCCCTTCGCCCCCTTTACCACTTTCAATATTCCCCTATAGCTCGTCCTTCCCCCGTCCTTTGATACGGATTTTGAGGTTATTGTTGATGTTGTGTAAGGTGCAAGGTGTATAGCCTTGGCACCGCTGTCTTGTATTTGCCCCTTACCCGCATAAGAGACCGTCAATATATCCGTCCTCGCCCCGGGTTCCTTGAGTATCACACCGGGGTACTTCATGGTGACCTTACTTCCGAGCTCACCGTTAACCCACTCAACGAACGCATCCCTGTAAGCTATCGCCCTCTTCGTAACGAGGTTATATATGTGCTTTGCCCAGTTTTGTATCGTTGTATATCTCACATGAGCCCCGGGTTTGGCGATTATCTCAACCACCGCGGAATGTAAGGATCCTGTTGAATAGATAGGAGCGGTACATCCCTCAATGTAATGCACCTTTGAACCCTCCTCGGCTATTATCAAGGTCCTCTCAAACTGCCCGAAATTTTCAAGATTTATGCGGAAGTAGGTTTGCAAGGGTATATCCACCTCAACCCCTTTGGGTACATAAACGAAGGAGCCCCCGGACCAAACCGCTGTGTTCAAAGCCGCAAATTTGTTATCAGAATAGGGAACAACCGTCCCAAAATATTCCCTAACGAGATCCGGGTACTCCCTCACTGCTGTGTCCATATCCGTAAATATAACACCCTTCCTTGCCAGATCCTCCCTTATTTTATGATAAACAACCTCCGAGTCGTACTGTGCGGTGATACCCGCTAAGTACTTCCTTTCTGCCTCGGGAATTCCTAACCTCTCAAATGTCCTCTTTATCGCCTCCGGAACCTCATCCCAGCTCTTTGCCTTCCTGCCCGGATCCGTAGGGGAGGCATAATAAACTATCTTATCAAACATCTCCTCCACTTCCGAAAGGTCCGGTCCCCAGGTTGGCATGGGCCTTCTTATAAAGTGTTCGTAAGCCTTTAGCCTTATCTCCCTCATCCAGTCGGGCTCACCCTTTATATGGGATATCTCCTCTATCAGTTCCCTTGACAAACCTGGTTTTCCGATGTACTTGTACTCTATCTCGTCCCTAAAAGCATACTTTGAATAATCAAACTCAAGCTCGTACTCCTTCATGCTTCCACCTCCTTTAATAGGCTTTCATAACCCTTCTCCTCAAGCTCAAGCGAGAGCTCAAACCCCCCGCTCTTCACGATCCTCCCATCCACCATAACGTGCACGAAATCGGGCTTTATGAAGTTTAGGATCCTCTGATAGTGGGTTATAATAAGCAGGGATAACTTGGGATTTTCCTTCTTAGCCCTCGTAAGCTCCTCACCCACAAGCTTAACCGCGTCTATATCCAAACCCGAATCTATCTCGTCCAAAATGGCAAGCTTGGGCTTTAACGTCAAAAGTTGGGCGACTTCCGACCTCTTCTTTTCTCCCCCAGAAAATCCCACGTTTAGGTATCTGTCTATGAATTCCTCCATCTTCAACCTTCCGTAGTTTTCCTTTAGGATCCTCCTGAATTCCATGGGAGAAACCTTCCAACCCCTTTCCTGCACCGCCTTCCAGAGCATCTGCGAAACCTTTACCCCATCTATTTCAAAAGGATGCTGGAAAGCCAAAAATATACCCTTCTTCGCCCTCTCATCCGCCTTTAAGGGTAAAATGCTTTCCCCCTCAAATATTATATCCCCCTCCTCAACCGTGTAAGCGGTGTGCCCCATAATGACGAGCGCTAAGGTGCTCTTGCCTGAGCCGTTGGGACCCATTATCGCGTGGATCTCCCCCTCCCCTATGGTGAGGTTTACGCCCTTAAGTATTCTATTCCCATCTATGGATACGACCAAATTCTTTATCTCAAGGGTTGCCATATTGGGTATTCTAAGGCTGAAATTTGACCAAAAAAGTCAGAATATTACACCCTTACAATTATTCGTATGTCCGCCAGGAAGCACCTTAAAAAGATCGACAATTACACTTACCTTTTGCCTCAGGATTATAAGGAAGGGATGAGGGTCCCGGGCTTAATATTTACCGACGAGAGCATAATGCCCGAGGATGAAGCCTTAGAGCAGGTGGCAAACGTAGCCACATTACCCGGAATATTGAAATTTTCCCTGGGTATGCCCGATATACATTGGGGTTATGGTTTTCCCGTTGGGGGCGTTGCTGCTTTCAGGGTTGAGGATGGCATAGTTTCACCCGGCGGTATAGGTTTTGATATAAACTGCGGGGTCAGGCTCGTAAAGACGAACTTGCACATATCCCAACTCGACGAAAGGACATTGGAAAAACTCGCGGACAAGCTTTATGAATACGTACCTTCTGGGGTTGGGGTTGGTGGATTTTTCAAGGCTTCCGACAAAGATCTTGAGAGGATCTCCCACGAGGGGGCAAGGTACGCCATTGAGCTCGGGTATGGATTTGAGGATGACTATAAGTTCATAGAGGAGGAGGGAAGGCTTCCGAACGCCGATTTTTCTTATGTATCAAAGAAGGCGAGGGAGAGGGGAAGGGATCAGCTTGGGACCTTAGGTTCCGGAAACCATTTTTTGGAGGTTCAGGTAATTGATAAAATTTATAACGACAAGATAGCGAAGGAATTCGGGTTATTTAAGGGCCAGGTGGTGATAATGATACACTGCGGGAGTAGGGGGTTTGGGCACCAGATAGCGGACGATTACATAGACGTTATGCTTGATGTAATGGAAAGGAAGTATAAAATAAGGGTTCCGGATAAGCAACTTGCCTGTGCCCCCATTACAAGTAGGGAAGGTAGCAACTATTTGAAAGCCATGGCATGCGCCGCAAACTTCGCCTTTGCAAACCGGCAAATGATAACCCACAACGTAAGGAGGGCATTTGAGGAGGTCCTAAAGAAAAGCGCGGACGAGCTTGGAATGCATATTCTTTATGATGTAGCGCATAACATAGCAAAGTTTGAAAAGTATAATATAGACGGTGAAGAAGTTGAGGTTTTGGTTCATAGGAAGGGGGCAACGAGGGCCTTTCCAGCCGGCAGACCCGAGATACCGGAGGTTTATAGGAATGTGGGGCAACCCGTGATAATCCCTGGAGATATGGGTAGGTATTCCTTTGTTCTCGTTGGTGCGGAAGGCTCAATAGAAAAGAGCTTCGGTTCAACCTGCCATGGTGCGGGTAGGGTCCTTTCAAGGAGCAAGGCAAAAAAGATGTTTTCCGTCTCCGAGGTCGTAAATAAACTATCCCAAAAAGGTATAAAGTTAAGGGCTAGTAGTAAGGGAACGATCCTTGAGGAAATCCCTGAAGCTTACAAGGATGCGGAGGCGGTGGTTAGGATAGTGCAGGGGGTGGGAATATCAAGGATCGTAAGTAGAAACAAACCCGTTATAGTGGTTAAGGGCTAATGCGCGTGCCCATGCTCTAATTCGTCTGGAGTCGCGTCCCTAACCTTAAGTACCTCAACCTCAAATATTAGAGTTTTCCCCGCAAGGGGATGGTTAAGATCTACTATAACGTTTTGGTCGTCAAAATCCACCACTCTTAGATCTATTATCTGTCCATCGGGGGTTTGCGCCCTCAGGGTCATACCCCTCTCAAGTTTTATATCCCCGAAATATTCCCTCGGGACTTTCTGGATGAGCTCGGGATCCACCTCACCGTAACCTTCTTCGGGTTTAACCTCTATCGTCCTCCTTTCCCCCTCCTCCATACCCATCATACCCTTCTCCAAGCCCTCTAGTAGGAGGTTTCTACCGAATAGCACCTTTGCGGGTTCTCCGTGCTCCTTGCTGTCCTCTATCACCTCTCCCGTCTCCTTATCCTTTATCACATAATGGAAAGTCACAACCTTGTCCTTTGAAACTTGCATAATGGGTATTATAAGGTAGGTTTAACTTCCGTAGAATTTTCGCATAAATGATAAGGGCGGTTTTATACTCACACAAAGACATTCAATTGGTGGAAGAGGAGATCCCAAAAATCGGAGAAAATGATATTTTAGTAAAGGTTTTAAAATGCGGTATATGTACGGGTGAGTTGATGGATTGGTACGTTGATTTAAAGGCTCCATATACCCCGGGACACGAGATCGTAGGGGTGGTACATGAAGTGGGGGAAAAAGTTAAGAATTTCAAGGTCGGGGAGAGGGTTGTGGTGCATCACCATGCGCCTTGTATGGTATGCGATTATTGCATAAAAGGGGATTACGTTCATTGCAAGACTTGGAGAAAAAGTAAGATATTCCCTGGGGGATTTTCGGAATTCGTTTTGGTACCGGAGGAGATACATAGGGTGGATGTTCTTAAAGTTCCGGAGGAAATATCCGACGACGATGCGGCTTTGGTGGAACCTTTGGCTACGTCCGTAAAGGCAATTAGGAGGGCGAATATAAGGGTGGGGGAAAGGGTCCTAGGCATAGGCTTGGGTTTTATGGGTTTGCTAAACCTTGAAGTGGCAAAGATTTTCGGCGCGGAGGTTTTTGGAGTTGATGTTTTACAAGAAAGGATAAATTTGGCGAAGAAGTTTTTTGAGAACGTGGGAAGCTATGAGGATATAAAGGATGATATGTTTGATGTGGTTATAGTTGCACCGGGAAACAAGGAGGCAATAATTTCCGCCCTTAGGTATGTGAGGAACGGGGGTAGGGTGGTCCTTTTCGCGCCCTTACCCCCCAATAGCCCAATCGAGCTTGACATAAACGATATATACTTCAGGGAGATAACGTTGATACCGTCCTATTCCGCAGGTCCGGATGATATGAGGATCTCCCTAAGCATAATAAACAAGGTTTTGCCCTCAAGGTTTATAACGCATAGGGTAAAACTGAGTAATATAGCGGAGGGGTTTGAAATCGCAAGGAAACCCGAAGCATTAAAGGTTATGGTTGAGATTTCCCAGGCTGTACCGACCTTATAATAACCTCTATGTTCAACCCGATTTTTATACACTTAATAACGAACCATTTTCCCATTTTTGGTTTCCTGTTTGGGGCAGTTTTCCTCTTTTACGGTTTAAGGAAAGATGATAGGGATATAAGGAATTTTTCCCTTTTCATCCTCATCCTTTCCACCATCCTAACCGCGATGGCTTACTTCAGCGGACACAATTCCGAAGAAATAATCGAAAAAATAAGCGGAATATCCCACGAGGCTTTGGAAACCCACGAAAGTATAGCGCTTATACCCTTTTCCCTCGCTATAATTGTCGGGATCTTGTCAATACTTCATTTCTTTAAATCCGCCAAGTTTATATCTTGGATAATTTTAGTCCTTTCCCTCCTTACATCAGCTACCGCAGTTGCAACCTCCTATTTCGGAGGCGAGATAAGGCACCACGAGGAACTAAAGTTAAATCATAGCATAGAATAATAGGTTTCTATTTCGTAGTCCGTAACCCTTATCCTAAACCTGTCCCATTCTAATATTTTGTTTTCCACGATCTTTTCGAATAGGCTCTTTCCAAGCACATCCTCTAAGATCCTATTTTCAAGCGCCATATCTACCGCCTCCTTTAATGATGATGGCAGGGAGTCTATCCTTAATTTTTTCCTGGTCTCTTCGTCCATATGATATATGTCCATCTCCACGGGTTCAGGTGGTTCTATTCCCTCCTCTATACCTTTTAGTCCCACATGCAAAATAGATGCGAAAGCAAGATATGGGTTGGTTGCGGGATCGGGGGACCTAAGCTCTATCCTTGCGGAAGAGGGTTTTTTGAAAGCAGGTACCCTCACTAAAGCGGACCTGTTCGCCCTACCCCAGGATATATAAACGGGAGCCTCATACCCAACAACCAAACGCTTGTAAGAATTCACCCATTGGTTTAAAACCAGCGTAATATTCTTTATGTACCTTAATATCCCTCCCAAAAACTTTCTAGCGGTTTCCGAAAGCTGGTAGTTGTCCTTCTCGTCATAAAATGTGTTCTGCCCATCCTTCCAAAGGGACATATGTAGGTGTAATCCGCTACCGTTTATTCCGAATATGGGCTTTGGCATGAAGGATGCATAGAGCCCATGTTTTCTTCCTATCTCTTTTACTATCATCTTTGAAATTTGTAAAACATCCGCCATCCTAAGGGCATCGGAATACCTGAAGTCTATCTCGTGCTGGCTATATGCAACTTCGTGGTGGGATGCCTCCACCTCTATTCCCATCTCCTTCAAAACCTTCACGGTTTCCTCCCTGGCGATGGTAGGTTTGTAGCTGGGGAGTACATCAAAATACCCGCCATGATCCAAAAGCTCGGGGCTTTTATCCGAGCCAAAATAGAAGTACTCAAGCTCCGCACCTATATAGTAGTTATACCCCTTTTCCTTCAGGGATTTTAACTTTTCCTTCAAAACCCTCCTCGGGTCCCTCTCAAAAGGTTCTCCGTTGGGTTTTAAGATATCGCAAACTATATATGCGGTTTTGAACCCGCTTATTTCCCTTGGGGCTATGAATATCCCTTCCGGATCCGGCTTTGCTATTAGGTCAGATTCCTCTATCCTCACAAACCCTTCAACGGAAGAACCATCAAAGACTATACCCTCCCTAAATGCCCTCTCCACCTCCCCCAAGCTTAAATTAAAACCCTTCAACCTCCCCAAAATATCCGTAAAAACCAACGTGATAACCTCAACATCGCTATTTTCAAGAAACTCTAAAACTTCATCTATCCTCTCCATATAGGTATTTTATGGACGCTTAGGACAATCCAAACAACCTTTTTGGGTTTTCGTAAAAAACTTTTTCCAAGATTATATCTTCGTACCCCAAAAGTTTCAGATCCAAAACCGCCTTTGGAAGGAGGAGGGGGTCCTTCGCGTACGGGTCGAAGTTTGAGGATATGAGGATCCTGTCAAGGGGCAAATCTCCCTTTAGTATGTTTTCCGTAAGGTTTTTTGGGGGATTTGGGTGTAAATTAAAACAAAACCATACGGGTAAATCCTGCACGTCCAAAGCTGTCCAAACATCAATCCCGTTTAAAACCACCAAATTCGTTGGAATATCCGCTTCCTCGGCCAACTTTAAAACCTTTTTTATCGCATTTCTCTTTCCCTCTTCGGGTAAATCCACGAAAACAGGTTTTTTAAATCTCCTCCCAAGCTCAAACATAACCTTTAGGGTTTCAAGCTCCACAACATCGTACATATCCTCTATCCCACATTCCCCTATGGCTACCACAACGTCAAGCTTTAGGTAATTTTCAAGACTTTCCAGAATTATTAGTGGATCCCTCATCTTTGCCTTTGGCGATATTCCCATGGCCAAATATGTTTTTATTCCCACACTTTCCGCCCTAGCTTTTTCAAACCTTAAAAGCCTCTCGTAATGATCCAAATAGGTCTCCGGATGGAAGAATCTATAGGCGGGTTGCGAAAAACCCACTATAAACTTAACTCCCGAAAGGGACATAAGCTCAAGGTCATATAAAGAAGCGGATTGAAAGTGTATGTGAGGATCAAATATTTGCATAGGGGTATTATAACGGTGTTAGAATTGCCAATGCGGGCAAAGTGGTTTGATAAGTTGGTTGAACTTCTTCTTTTGGGAATATCAAGCATAACGGTTCTTACGACGTTGGGAATAGTAGCCATACTTCTTTACGAATCTTTCCAGTTTTTCCTTAAGGTTCCCCTTAAGGATTTCTTCCTTGATACCCAATGGACACCCCTGTTTTACGAAAAGCGTTTTGGAATTTGGCCCCTTGTTGCGGGAACCTTCTTAACATCCCTCATAGCAATGTCCGTTTCAATACCCTCCGGCCTCTTTATAGCGATATATCTGAGCGAATATGCAAGAGAAAAAACGCGAAGGATCCTAAAACCCCTTGTGGAGATCCTGGCGGGTGTTCCAACGGTTGTGTATGGATATTTTGCCCTTTTGACCGTAACCCCTTTCCTAAAAACCTTTATACCGAACCTTTCGGGTTTTAACGCCCTTTCCGCAGGAATCGTAATGGGTATTATGATAATACCGATAATATCCTCCCTTTCCGATGACGCTATGAGGGCGGTTCCCAACACCTTAAGGGAAGCATCCTACGCCCTTGGGGCGTCAAAGTTCCAAACTATATTTAATGTGGTGATTCCCACCGCCTTTTCGGGCATAGCCTCCTCCTTTATTTTGGGAATATCAAGGGCTTTAGGTGAGACCATGATAGTCGCAATAGCGGCAGGACAAAAGCCCAACCTAACATTGAATCCTTTGGAACCCATAGAGACTATGACCGCCTATATTGTTCAGGTTAGCCTCGGGGATGTGCCACATGGAACTTTGGAATTTAGCACAATATTTGCGGTGGGTTTTATGCTCTTTTTAATGACCCTCTTCTTTAACCTCCTGGCTTACTTTTTAAGGAAAAGGTCGGTTTTATAATATTCGGTGTGAATCCCTCGGTTATTTTGTATTTCGCATCAAAAAAGAGGGAGACCGCCAAGTTGCACTTTATACCCCCTCCAGATAAGGGTTATGGGGTGGTAATTGTCTATTTGAAGGATGGGGATGTTGTGGGTTTGGAGAGCACTTGGGGTTCCTCCCTTGAAAATTTGGAAAGGATATTTGATTGGCCTAAAAGTATTGTGAGAAAGTACGAATTCTCGGATACACCCGCCAAAATTTTCATCCCGAACGAGGAGCTTATAAGGAAGATAGTCTTTAGTGATCTAAAGAAATTGGAAGGCTTGGGAAGGAGGGTACCATCAAGGGAGGAAGTTGAGGTACTCCTTAGGATGCCAGTTGGAATTCCAAAAACCTTGGATCCCGAAGGTGTCAAAAAAATAAAATCCTCCCTACCCCCTTCCACATTCTTCCTTCAGGTGGAAAATTATGCAATTTCGGTAATTTTGGGGAAATTGGTTTTGGCGTTCTCTTATGAAGGGGATGTGAGGGAAATTGATATTAAGGACTTCCCTGAAAGTGAAGCGAAACTCGTACCCGTAGATCCAATAGTTGCCCTTTCCGTGAATTTACCGTTTTTTGTAAAACCTTACGAGAAGGTGGGAAAGGATGGTGTTGAGGAGATAAGGAGGATCTCAAAGAAAGAGACAAACATTTGGCTTGGAATATTTTATACGAAGGGAGGGGTTTTTATTCCCGCGTTCGGGTACAAGGGGGTCTTTTTGGGGATGGTGGCGAAAATAAAGGGAGAAATAAAGGTTTTGGGGGAGAATTTTTTGGAAAACTTATCTCAGCTTGGGGATTTCTCCGTTAGGATATACGAATATGACCCGTATATGTATAGCACTTAACACTAAAAGTTGGGATGAGGCAAGGAAAATTATAAACCTTTTAAAGGGGGAAGTTGATCTCTTCAAGGTGGGACTACCCTTATATTTGGGAAAGGGGAAGGAGGAGGTATCCGCCCTTATACGGGACGGCATAAAGGTCTTCCTTGACTTAAAGCTCAACGATATACCATCGGTTGTATCCTTATCCCTTGAGGAGATCCCTAAGGTTGAGATCTTAACGGTTCATGGGATAGGAGGGTACGAGATGGTTAAATGGGCGGTTAAGAAGAGGGAGGACATAAAGATAGCGGTAGTTAGCCTTATGACTAGCATAAGCGAGGATTGGGCGCTTGGTGTTTTCAAGAGGGGAGTAAAGGGTTTAATTTCGAACATAGCAAGGATCTCATCCGAGGCTGGTGCATGGGGCTTGGTTGTTCCAGGAAACTTTGCAAGGTTCGTAAGGAAAAACTTTAAGAGCTTGAAATTGGTAATTCCCGGTGTTAGAATTGAGAGGAGTAAAGATGACCACATATTTGCGACGGATATATTTGAAGTAAAGAGATGGTTGGATAAGGATGATGTGCTGGTTTTGGGAAGGGAGATAACGGAAAGCCCCGACCCCTTGGGAAAGCTAAGGAGGGTAAAGGAAGAAATTGGATAGGTTGGTATTTTTATCGGATTTCCATCCTAACGACGAAAGCGCCTTTATAACGGGTTCCCACCTTCAGGTTTATCAAATTGCCAAACTTCTCTCCGAATACAGAGAATCTCACCTTTTAGTTTCAACCAACGATCAAAACAAGGTGGGGAAAGTAATAAAGGAGGGTGCGCTTTTCGTCCATTATTTGAGAAACCCACGCTATGAGATCCTAAAGATTCCAATATTCTTTAAAAAGGTTTTGGAGATTGAACCAACTTTAGTATTTCAGAGGGGAAGGAGCGCATTAACGGTTGTGGGTTTCCTATCAAAGGTTCTCCTTTCATCAACTTTCATATGGAGCTCAAATGCGCAGGAGGGCATTGATTTTTTGAAATATACGAGATTTTTATCAAGAAAAGGGAAAATTCGGGCGATTTTTGGATTTTTGCTGGATCTTCTAATAAACATTTCCCTTGAAGGTGCGGATCTCGTGGTAGCCCAAAATAAGGAACAGAGGGGAAAGGCGGAGGAAAGGTTTTGGTGGAAGGAGGTTAGGATGTGCAAAAACTTACAGGAAATTCCGGAAAAGTTAGAAAAGTTTGAAAAACCCACGGTAATATGGGTGGGTAGATTGGACGAAAACAAAAACCCAAAAATTTTTATTGATCTTGCGAGGGAATTTCCCGAATGCGAATTCCTTATGGTGGGATACGGCAATGAGGAACTTATAAGGGACAGGCCGGGAAACTTGAAATTTTTTGGTAAGCTCCCCAGAAAAGAAACCTTAAAGTTAATATCAAGTTCTTGGGTTTTGGTGAATACTTCAAATTCGGAATCCGAAGGGATCCCAAACGTAATTTTGGAGTCAATGCTCTGTGGGACGTCCGTTTTATCCCTGAATGTAAGGGTAGAAGGGATAGCTTACAACGTCTTCTGTGGGGACATTAAAGTTTTGATTGAAAGGTTAAGAGATCTGTTGTCCTCAAGGGAGAAGGTTTTAAATTTGGGGGAGAATCTTAGGAGGGAGGCGATTAGGGTTTTTGTTGAAGAGTCAAGGGAATGTTGGTTAAGGGTAATTTTACCCAAAAATTAAGTTTTACTCCCTTATAATATCACTCGAGGAGGTTATATATGAAACGTGTTATCTTAACAGCACTAAGCATAGGCTTACTGCCCGTATTTGGGTACGGGCAAAGCTTTCCGCCCGTTAATGCCGCTGTAGGTACCTGGATGATGCATCATGGATCGACTTCGCTGAGTGGGTTACAGCTTCTAAGAGGTGCTGTGACGGGACCGCATGTTAAGTGTTCCTATTCTTTTGGTTCTGGTAGCGAGGGCGATCCTGTAATTGCGGATATAAATGGTGATGGCTTAAACGAGATAGTGATACCCGATTGGTCAAACGGGGGCGTATGGGCTTTTAGGGGTACAGATTGTTCCCTCTTGTGGAGTACATCTCTCGGCGGTTCTTATGCAGGTGTTGTTACGCCGGCAGTTGGTGAATTAAATCCATCAATTCCTGGTTTAGAGATAGCGGTTACGCATACTAATACCGCAAGTGTGTATGCTTTAAGTGGAATTGATGGGGCAATATTGTGGAGCCTATATATAGGTGGAGGTCATAATATGTCTCCCCCTACGATTTTTGATGCTGACGGTAATGGTGTTGGCGAGGTATATGTTGTAGGAGACTATATATACGCTCTTAGGGGCACAGATGGTTCAATAATATGGTCATATCCTGCGTCTAGTCACTTTGGATCTATAGCCATAGATGATATAAACAACGATGGGCAATATGAGGTTGTAACGGTTGGCTACTCAGGAGGCAGGTGGAGAGTTATAGTTTTGAGGGCTACCGATGGATCTTTCTTGTGGAGTTATACCGTTGGTTCTCAAGGAAATCCAGCGATTGCGGACCTTGATAACGACGGATATAAAGAGATAGTTGTTGCTACTGCCGATGGTTGGCTTTACGCTTTAAGACACAATGGAACCTTATATTGGAGTATATATATGGGTTATGGAGCCTATGGGCTCCCTGAGGGTCTTATGAACTCACCCACAATAGCGGACCTAAATGGGGATGGATGGAAGGAAATCGTGTATGGGCATTATGATTGGGGTGGTGATAATCCTCCATATGTTCACGTCTTGAGGGGTACAAACGGTAGTACAATATGGAGTTATTCTGGTCCTTTAAGCGGTTATCAGGTTCATGCAAGGAAAATAGCGGACATAGACAACGATGGGCAGATAGAGATAATATTAACGGGTGCGGGTTATGGTCCAGAACCGTACATACAAGTGCTAAATGGAGCAACGGGTGCCGTTGAATGGACATATTCAGATTTCTCCTTTGAGGGTTTAGCGATAGGTGATGTTGATAACGACGGATGTATGGAGTTTGTATCTACACCGGACTGTTGTTTTTCTGCATCGTTTGTGGTTTTTGACTCTCCCACTCCAGTTTCCGATTGTGGGGTTCTTGGATACGATGATCCTGTAAAGGTTGGAGAAGAGGGGAACATAGGAGGCGTATATCTTCTTGTTTATCCTGTGAAGGGAGGGGTAAATGTTGAGACTGGAAGGAGAGCGTTTATAGAAATATACACACCCGATGGTAGGAAGGTGAAATGGTTAGAGGTAGATAGGAGCGCCTTTGTTGAGTTGAAGAAAGGGACATACGTTTTCAGGGTTAAGGGGCATAACCTTTACAGGACGGTGATAGTTAGGTAAAAAACTTGGGTGGGGGGATGAAAACATTCCCTCCACCCCCTTCTCAAAGTCTTCCATACAATTCCCCCTTATGCATAGAACCCACACTTGCGGTGAGATAGATTCATCTTTGGTTGGAAGAAGGGTTGCGGTTGCGGGTTGGGTGGTATCGCTTAGGGAAATTGGTAAGTTGAATTTTGTGGTGTTGAGGGATAGGTACGGTGAAGTTCAGGTGGTTTTTGAAGGGAAGGATGTTGATTTTGCCTTGGGTTATGTTTTGAAGGTTGAGGGGGAAGTTAGGAAAAGGCCCCCCGAGGGAATAAATCCAAAAATGAAGAGTGGGGAGGTTGAGATATATGCGGAAAGATGGGAAATTTTAAACGAGAGCAAACCCTTACCATTTCTACCAGAGGATAAAATAGATGTTCAGGAGGAGACGAGGCTTAGGCACAGGGTTATAGACCTCAGAAGGCCCAAGATGCAAAAGAACATGATCTTAAGGCACGAGATAACACTATTCATAAGGAACTATATGTCAAATTTGGGTTTTTTGGAGATGGAGACGCCGATATTGACAAAAAGTACACCGGAAGGAGCCCGGGACTTTTTGGTACCCTCAAGGCTTCATAAGGGGAAGTTTTATGCCCTACCACAATCCCCCCAGCTTTACAAGCAGGTACTTATGGCAAGTGGTTTTGATAAATACTTTCAGATAGCGAGGTGTTTTAGGGATGAGGATCTAAGGGCGGATAGGCAGTTTGAATTTACCCAGCTTGACGTTGAAATGTCCTTTGTTTCCGAAATTTGGGATGTGATAAACACTATAGAGCCTTTGGTTTTGGAGATCTTCAATAGGTTTGGGGGAGCAAATATAAAGGGTCCCTTAATTGCAATATCCTACTTTGAGGCTATGGAAAGGTTCGGATCCGATAAGCCAGACCTTAGGTATGACGTAGAGTTTGAGGATTGGACGGAGAAGGTGAAGAATTGGGGTGTTAGGGTTTTTGAAGGGGTTTCAAAGGTTAAGGCTTTAAGGCTTCCCGTACTACTTTCAAGGGGGCAGATAGAAAAACTTATGGAAAACTACAAGTTTATGTATTTCAAAGTAGAAAATAGGAAACCATCGGGGAACTTGGCAAAGTTTTTAGGCGAAGAGGATATTAAGGAGAATGAGGGCAAGACGGTTTTCGTTTTTGGGGGGGATGGGATCGGATTTTTGGAGAATTTGGGGGAGTTTAGGGCTTTGGTTTGTAAGAATTTTTTGGAGAAGGATAGGGATTGGGCAGGGCTTTGGGTGGTGGATTTCCCGCTATTTTATTGGAACGAGGAGGAAAAGAGGCTTGAAAGTGCCCACCACATCTTCACATCACCCTACGAAGAAGATATAAAATACCTAGACGACATAGAGAAATCTTTAAAAGAAAGGGATGAGAATGCCTTAAGGGAGCTCTCCCTAAAAGTTAGGGGGAAGCAGTACGACCTTGTGATAAACGGGATAGAGCTCGGTTCGGGTTCAATAAGGGTGCATAAGGCGGAACTTCAGAGGAGGCTTTTAAGGATCATAGGTTTAAGCGATTCAGAAATTGAGGATAGGTTTGGCTTTTTGATGTATGCGTTGGAGATGGGAGCTCCACCCCACGGGGGCATAGCCTTGGGTTTGGATAGGATGGTGGCGATGTGCGCCGGTGAGGATTCCATAAGGGATGTTATTCTATTCCCTAAAACCGCAGGTGGTGTTGCCCTATTTGAAAATGCCCCAAGTGAGGTAAGCGAGGAACAACTTAAGGAACTTGGAATAAGAATTTATGAATAAGAAAAACTTGGTTATCCTTGGAGCATCGGGTTCCATAGGTAGGCAAACCTTGGATGTTGTAAGGCATTTGGGTTTAAATGTCGTAGCAATTTCCGTTCATGACAACACGGAATTTTTGCATAAGGTGGTTGAAGAGTTTAAAATAAAGAAGGTGGCAATAACGGGAAAGGCGGAACCACCGAAGGGGGTTGATGTTTATTACGGGAAGGATGGCTTAATTGAGATTTCAACACTTCCCGAGGTTGATATAGTTGTTGTTGCAACCAACGGAATTATAGGGGTTTTCCCAACCATAGAAGCTTTAAAGAAGGGTAAGAGGGTTGCTTTGGCAAACAAAGAAACTTTGGTATCCTTCGGACCCTTCGTAAAGGAAGTTTTAAAGTTTGGGGAGCTTATACCCGTGGATTCTGAACACTCTTCGGTTTTTCAGATTTTTCAGGGGACGAAAAGGGAAGAAGTGAAGAAACTCGTACTGACCGCATCCGGAGGACCGTTTAGGAATTGGAGGAAGGAGGAGATTGAAAGGGCAAGGGTTGAGGATGCATTGAAGCATCCCACCTGGAAGATGGGAAAGAAGATAACCGTTGATTCCGCAACTTTGATGAATAAGGGGCTTGAGGTAATAGAGGCGCATTTTCTTTTTGATATTCCCCCAGATATGATAGAGGTTAAAATACACCCTCAATCCGTAATACATGCCATGCTCGTTTTAAAGGACAATTCAATAAAGATCCACGCAAGCAAGCCAGATATGAGGATCCCCATACAGTACGCCATAACATACCCAGAGAGATTTGATTCCCTGGTGGAAGAGTTTGAATTTGGCAACCTTGAAATTTTACCCGTTGATCGCGAAAAGTTCCCCGCATTAGATCTCGCATATAGGGCCCTAAGGTTGGGGGGCACTTACCCTGCGGTTTTAAATGCGGCGAACGAGGTGGCGGTTTATGCCTTTTTGGAAGGGAAATTATCTTTTTATGGGATAACGGATATTGTGGAGAGGGTACTTGAGGAAAACCCGTTTAAAAACGCTAAAAGATTTGAGGATTATTTGGAGGCGGATACTTGGGCAAGGGAAAGGGCGAAAGCACTTTTACCCCAAAATTAAGTTTTACCCCCATACAATTCCCCCTTGATAAGAATAAAATTCTACGGTGCGGCGGGTTGTGTTACGGGTTCTATGCATTTTGTTGAAATTGATGGGTTGAAATTTTTGGTGGATGCAGGGTACTTTCAGGGAAAGAATGAGGAAAAAAACCAAGAATTTCCCGAAGAAGTAAGAGAAATTCCTTATATCTTCCTAACCCACGCCCACCTTGACCACGTTGGGAGACTGCCGGTTTTGGTAAAGAACGGATTTAAGGGAACCGTGATAACACACAGGGCTACATGGAGTTTGGCTGAGCATATATTAAAGGACGCCTTTCACCTTATGGACGAAAAGAACCCTTTATACACCGAAAGGGACCTTATAGAAACCCTGAATTTACCCGTAAAGTTGGTATCTTATAACCTTGAGTACGAGATAGGGGATCTCAAATTTACCTTTAAGGATGCAGGGCATATATTGGGTTCGGCTTTCATAGAGTTTGAGTACAAGGGAAGGAGGCTAACCTTTTCGGGTGATCTTGGGAACAAGGATAAGCCCATAATCAGGGATCCTCAAAACCCCCAAAAAACCGAAATATTAGTTTGCGAATCCACTTACGGCGATAGGAACCACAAACCAATAAAGGAATCCATTGAGGAGCTAAAAAAGGCGATATTTGATACTTTACCAATGGGGAAGGTTTTGATCCCAACTTTTGCCCTTGAAAGGGCGCAGGAGCTACTTTATATATTCAAGAAATGGGAGGATGAGGGGATCTGGCCCTCCGAGTGGAAGGTTGTTTTGGATAGTCCCTTAAGCGAGAGGATATTGGAAGAATACACCAAGTTCCCCGAATGCTACGATGAAGAGACCCTACGGGAATTTTTCAAAGGGAACCCCTTTAAGATGAGGAATCTGATAATATCCGAAACCGTTGAAGAATCGAAAAGGTTTAACAATATACATTCGGGAGTGGTGATATTGGCAGGCTCAGGTATGCTTACGGGTGGAAGGGCAATCCATCACCTAAAGCATATGGTTGAAAACCCAAATAATGCGGTTATTTTCGTTGGATTCCAGGCGGAGGGTACATTAGGCAGGAGAATCGTAGATGGTAGCGAGAAGGTTTATATCTTGGGAAGTTGGTACGATGTAAATTTAAAGGTATATACCATAAACGGCTTCTCGTCGCATGCGGGTAGGGATGACCTAATAGAATGGATCAACAAGGCGGATCCCGAAATCCTAATTTTGGTTCATGGGGAAAACGATAAGAGGGAAAAATTGAAATCTGCCTTTCCAAGCAAGACCGTTATACTTCCGAACCTATACGACGAGTTTAAAATCCCCACTTGAAGATCTTACTTGTCGCCGGTGCAAGGCCAAACTTCGTAAAACTTTATCCCCTATACAATGCCTTAAAATCAAATGGCATAAATCCCATAATCCTGCATACGGGGCAGCATTACGATTACGAACTTTCTCAGGCTTTCTTTGAGGATTTTAACCTACCCCAACCCGATATATATCTTGGCGTAGGATCTGACACTAACGTTCAACAAATCTCAAAAATCATATCCCTTTCCGAAGGGGTTTTGAAGGATATAAAGCCGGACTTGGTGGTTGTCTTTGGGGATGTGAATTCCACCTTAGCCCTTGCGGTTTCAACAAAACACCTAAATTTAAAGCTTGCGCATGTCGAGGCGGGTTTAAGGAGTAGGGATTGGACTATGCCCGAGGAGATAAACAGGATAACCACCGACGCTTTATCGGATTACCTCTTTTCCCCTTCGTACGACGCTACGGAAAACCTCCTTCGGGAAGGTAAAGATCCAAGAAACATATTTACGGTGGGAAACATTATGATAGATAGCCTTCTGGATGTCCTACCCAAGGCAAAGAAAATAAAGATTTGGGAAAGGTTGGGTTTAAGGGAAGGTTCTTACATAGCAGTTACCTTACACAGGCCTTCAAATGTTGACGAACGCGAAAGGTTAAGGAGGATCATATCCGCACTGAACGAAATTTCAAGGAAAATTCCCGTTGTTTTCCCTATACACCCCAGGACAAGAAAAAATCTTGATTCCAACGGTATAAAGGTGGAATTTTTGGCTCTTCAACCTTTAAGGTATTCGGAGTTTTTATCCCTTATGCTCGGTTCGGGCCTTGTGATCACCGATTCCGGTGGGGTTCAGGAAGAAACCTCCTTTCTGGGTATCCCCTGCATAACCCTTAGACCTAACACCGAAAGGCCTATAACCCTTAAGCTGGGAACCAACGAACTTCTGGATGATGTCGAAAAACTTCCCCACCTTGCTATGGAAAAGTTAGGGAAGTTTAAGGAGACGAAGATTCCCCTTTGGGATGGGAAGACCGCCCAAAGGATCTTGAAGGTTTTAACAAAACTACTTTAGAATACCCAACTATGAGGGTTAAAACTGGTATATACAGACAAAAGAGGCACAAATTTTGGCTTGAGCTTGCAAAAGGTTATTGGGGTGTAAATTCAAGGAGATTTAAGAGCGCCAAGGAAACCGTCCTTAAAGCTTTGAGGCATGCTTACATTGACAGGAAGAGGAGGAAGAGGGAATTTAGGAGGCTTTGGATAGCAAGGATCAACGCTGCGGTAAGAGAGCACGGTTTAAACTATTCAACCTTTATATATGGCTTAAAGAAGGCGGGAATTGAGCTTGACAGGAAAGTCCTCGCATATATAGCTTATCATGAACCCGAAACCTTCGCCCAAATAGTGGAAAAGGTTAAACAGCACATATGAATGGGATTTACGAGGAGGTTTTAGAGAGGTTAAAAGGGGTAAAAAATTTAGCTGATCTTGATGCCCTGAAGGCGGAATATCTCGGTAGAAAGGGAAAGATAAAGGTACTTTTTGATGAACTGAAAAATTTGCCGATAGAGGAGAGGAAGGAAAGGGGAAGGATCTTAAACGAGATAAGGGAGAAGGTGGAGAGGGCATTTGAGGAGAAGAGAGAAGAGCTTTTGGATGTTGTGGAAATTTTTGATCCCACGGTCCCCGGAAAACCTTACTTTGGAGTTGGGGTAAAACACCCGATCTTTATAGTTGCGGAAAAGATTTTGAATATCCTTGAGAGTATGGGGTTTGATATACAGGATGCCCCTGAGGTTGAGGAGGAACTTTATAACTTTGAAATGCTAAACATCCCCAAGTACCATCCCGCAAGGGATATGCAACAAACACTATACTTAAACAAAGGAAAACTTTTAAGGACGCACACTTCACCCTTCCAAATTAGATATATGCTCAAGAACAAACCACCCCTAAAAGCAGCGACTTTTGGCAAGGTATTTAGGGCGGACGATTTTGATGCTACGCATTCGCCCGTATTCCACCAGATAGAAGGTTTAGCGGTCGATAGAAACATAGGGATAGGGGACCTTAAATGGGTAGTAGAAAAAATTGTAGAAAAACTCTTCGGTGAGGGAACAAAAGTTAAATTTACACCCTCTTATTTCCCTTTTACCGAACCCTCAATGGAAGTCCATGTTTTTTACAAGGGTAGATGGTTGGAGATGTTGGGCTGTGGTATGATACACCCAAACGTTTTAAGGAACGTAGGTATAGATCCGGATGAATGGACGGGATATGCTTTTGGTATAGGGGTTGAAAGGTTTGCAATGGTGAAGTATGGGATTGAGGATATAAGGATGTTTTACGAAAACGACAAGAGGTTCTTGGAAACCTTTAAGGGGATCCTATAACTTGACGCGAGAGGGTATTTTAGGCATTATTGAGTGCCTAAAGGAGGGGGCCACTTGACACGACCCCCAAATTTAGGCATTATTGAGTGCTCAACCTGAATGATAGGCGGGTGAAGGGGTGGAGGAGTGAGGCGACGAAATTACTAAGGGCCACAGGTGGATGGCTCGGCAGGGGGAGGCGATGAAGGGCGTGTTAAGCTGCGAAAAGCCCGGGGGAGGCGCATAAAGCCTGCGATCCCGGGATGCCCGAATGGGGAAACCCGGCCCACCGATGAGGTGGGTCATCGCATGGGGAAGGGTTTATACCCGAGTACCCATGCGAGGCGAACCCGGGGAAGTGAAACATCTCAGTACCCGGAGGAAAAGAAAGAGAAATCGATTCCCTGAGTAGCGGCGAGCGAAAGGGGAACAGCCTAAACCGTTTCCACCGTTAAAGCCCGGGGGCGTTGGTGGGAACGGGGTAGTGGGGCGTAGCCGGAGGGGGCCCCGGACCCCTCGGGGAGTTACAAAACCGTTCTCTAGCCGAAGTCGGTGGAATACCGACGCCATAGAGGGTGACAGCCCCGTAGGCGAAAGGGAACGGTCTCCCTGGGCTACGGCCCCGAGTACCGCGGGACACGTGGAATCCTGCGGGAATCTGGGCGGACCACCGCCTAAGGCTAAATACTACCCCCTGACCGATAGCGGACGAGTACCGTGAGGGAAAGCTGAAAAGCACCCCAGGTAGGGGGGTGAAACAGAACCTGAAACCTGTGGCCTACAACAACTCGGAGCCCCCATTTGGGGGTGACGGGGTGCCTATTGAAAAATGAGCCCGGGAGTTGCCGTCGTCGGCGAGGCTAACCCTGCGGTGGGGAGCCGTGGGGGGAGCCGTAGGGAAACCGAGTCCGAATAGGGCGCTAAGTCGGCGGCGGCAGACCCGAATCCGGGTGAGCTACCCATGGGCAGGGTGAAGGCGGGGTAACACCCGCTGGAGGCCCGAACCGGTGGACGGTGAAAAGTCCTCGGATGACCTGTGGGTAGGAGTGAAAAGCTAATCGAACCCGGTGATAGCTGGTTCTCCCCGAAATGCATCTAGGTGCAGCCTCGGGTGGTCCCTGCGGGGGGTAGAGCACTGTTGGGGCTAGGGCAACCGAACCCCGACAAACTCCGAATACCCGCAGGGTAGGGGCTTTTGCCCCGACAACCCGGGAGTGAGGGCGTGGGGGAGAAGCTCCACGTCCGAGGAGGGAAACAACCCAGACCACCCGCTAAGGCCCCAAAGTGCCGGCTAAGTTGGAAAGGATGTGGGGACGCTAAGACAGCTGGGATGTTGGCTTAGAAGCAGCCATCATTTAAAGAGTGCGTAATAGCTCACCAGCCGAGCGTCCCCGCGCCGAAAATTTATCGGGGATCAAGCCGGCCGCCGAAGCGGTGGGTCGTCGGCACCTCCGGGTGCCGGCGGCGGTAGGGGAGCGTTCCCAGGGGTGGCCCTGGGAAGTGAGAATCCGGGCATTAGTAGCGATAAGGAGGGTGAGAATCCCTCCCGCCGTAAGCCCAAGGTTTCCACCGGCAGGTTCGTCCGCGGTGGGTTAGCCGGTACCCTAAGGTGAGGCCGAAAGGCGTAGCCGATGGGAAGTGGGGTCAACATTCCCCCGCCACCCGCGTGGAGCCCGAGGGGTGACGCGGGAGCGAAGGGCCCGGGGGCTGGTGGCTTAGCCCCTCCAAACCCGTAGGGCGATGACGGGCCGAGGCAAATCCCGGCCCCGAGCCTGAGGGGGAGTAAGGAACCCAGGGGAAACCCTGGGGGAAGGGCCCGGAGCACACCGACGAGAAATAACCTCGCGGGCGATGAAGCGCGGGTGACCGTACCGCAAACCGACACAGGTGGGCGGGCATAAATGTGCTAAGGTGCGCGGGATAACCCCCCCTAAGGAACTCGGCAAGTTGCCCCCGTAACTTCGGGAGAAGGGGGGCCCTAGTAGGGTGAGGCTCCTCCGCGGGCCGAGCCCGAACGGGTCGCAGAGAATAGGGCCTGGCGACTGTTTACCAAAAACACAAGTCCCTGCATAACCCGTAAGGGGATGTATAGGGGCTGACGCCTGTCCGGTGCCGGAAGGTCAAGGCGGGGGGTGATGAGCTCCCTGCCGAAGCCCCGGTAAACGACGGCCGTAACCCTAACGGTCCTAAGGTAGCGCACTGCTGCCTGAACTCGGCTATATGCGGGAAAGCCCTTAGAGCCCAACCTACGCTTTCAGCCCTTTGGGGCTGACGTAAAAATGGTTGGGATTGGGCAACCCGCAGGAAACCTTCCGGTGTTAATGCCGGAAGGGTTCCTCAGAGGCCGTACGCCGAGCAGCCTGGCCTCCGGGAAGCCGTAAAAGGAGGTTTGGATATGGACTTATCTCCCGACTGGGTCGTGGGATTCACGGATGGTGAAGGGTGTTTCCACGTTTCGGTTGTAAGAAGCCCCAAAACCACCCTCGGATATCAGGTAATACCGGAGTTCGTGATCGTACAGCATAAAAGGGACATACAAATCCTGTATGCGTTGAAGAGGTTCTTCAAATGCGGTGTTGTTAGGAAAAATCATGGGGACAGGTGGGCTTTAAGGATCAGGAAGATCTCTTGCCTGAAGGAGATATGCGAGTTCTTTACCAAACATCCGCTAAAAACCAAAAAGAATGTGGATTTCATAAGGTTCAGGAGGATAATTCATAAAATGGAGGAGGGTAGGCATCTGACGCCGGAAGGATTGCTTGAGATCATAGATATAGCCCTCCAGATGAATACCGAAAAGAGGGCATCCTTGATGGAGATAAAGAGGGAAATAATTGAGCGCTTCCCGGAAATGGGCCGTGGGCCAGGCTGAAGATATGGCCCACCCCACGGTGAAAACCGTGGATAAAGGTGAGCGAAGTTCCTTGTCACGTAAGTTGTGACCCGCATGAATGGCGTAACGACTGGGCCACTGTCTCAGGGGGGGACCCGGCGAAGTTTCAGTACCAGTGAAGATGCTGGTTACCCGCGGCGGGACAGAAAGACCCCGTGGACCCTTACTGCAGCCTGGCGTTGGACTCTGGCAGGGCATGTGCAGAATAGGTGGGAGGCTGTGAAGCCGGGGCGCCAGCTCCGGTGGAGCCGCCAGTGAGATACCACCCTTGTCCTGTTGGGGTTCTAACCTACACCCCTGAATCGGGGTGGGGGACAGCGCTTGGCGGGCAGTCTCGCTGGGGCGGCGTCCTCCTAAAAGGTAACGGAGGAGCCCAAAGGTCCCCTCAGGGCGGACGGTACCGCCCGTTGAGTGCAAGGGCATAAGGGGGCCTGACTGCGAGGCCGACAGGCCGAGCAGGGGCGAAAGCCGGGCCTAGTGATCAGGTGGTCCCGTGTGGAAGGGCCATCGCTCAGCGGATAAAGGGTACCCCGGGGATAACAGGCTCGTCGGGCCCGAGAGTCCACTTCGACGGCCCGGTTCGGCACCTCGATGTCGGCTCAGCCCATCCTGGGGGTGCACAAGCTCCCAAGGGTTGGTCTGTTCGCCCATTAAAGGGCTACGTGAGCTGGGTTCAGACCGTCGTAAGACAGGTCGGTCCCTATCCGCCGTGGGCGTAGGGCGCTTGAGGGGGTCTGCCCACAGTACGAGAGGACCTGGGTTGGGGGCACCTCTGGTGTACCGGCTGTCGCGCCAGCGGCAGAAGCCGGGTAGCCATGTGCCTAACCGATAACCGCTGAAAGCATCTAAGCGGGAAGCGGGCCCCAAGATAAGGCGCCCCACCCGAGGATTTCCTCGGGGTAAGGGCCGGGGGAGACTACCCCGTAGATGGGCCGCAGGTGTAAGCCCCGCAAGGGGTTGAGCCGAGCGGTTCCAATAGCCCGAGGATTTCGTCGCCTCACTCCTCCACCCCAAATCACCCTTCATTCATCATCCTTATAATTCTCACATCGTGATAGAAAGCATTCTAAAATTTGCAGTAGGGACAAGAAATCAAAGGGAAATTAGGAAGAGGTGGAAGATCGTTGAAAAGATCAACTCTATTTACGAGAAACTCAACTTAAGTTCCGAAGATATCCTAAAGAGAACTGAATATTTTGAAACCGCGTTAAGACAAGGGGCAAAACCGGAGGAATTACTACCCGAGGCTTTTGCTGTTGCAAAATACGCCTCAAAGCTCCTTCTGGGTAAAACCTGGACCGTTACCGGGATCCCGTACACTTGGGATATGGTTTATTTTGATGTTCAGCTTTTGGGAGGTATCGTACTTTTTGAGGGGAAGATCGCGGAGATGGCAACCGGAGAAGGTAAAACTCTCGTTGCCACCTTACCCCTATACCTTCACGGACTCATCGGCAGGATAAAGGGAACGGGGGTACATATATCCACCGTGAACGATTATCTTGCTAGGAGGGATAAGGAATGGATGGGACCCCTTTATGAAACCCTCGGATTAAGCGTTGGTGTTATACAATCCCTTATGCCCACCGAGGAAAGGAAAAAGGCTTACCTTGCGGATATTACCTACGGAACAGCCCAGGAATTCGGTTTTGACTATCTCAGGGATCATATGGTATATTCAAGGGAGGAGAGGGTACAGAGGGGACACTATTACGCAATAGTGGATGAAGTGGATTCAATTTTGATAGATGAAGCAAGGACACCGTTAATAATCTCGGGACCCGCCCAGCACTCAAACGTGGAGAGATTTAGGGAGATGAAGCCGATAGTTGAGGCTATGTATAAGGAGCAGCAGAAGCTCGTAGCCCATTTCTTAGACGAGGCGGAAAGGTACCTTAAAGAAGGAAATATAAAAGAGGCGGCGAGGAGATTGCTACAGGTAAAGAGGGGAGCTCCTAAAAACAAGAGGCTTTTCAAGATCCTTCAGGAACCCGGCTTAATGTCCGCGGTTGATAAGATGGAATCGGAAGGTTTAAAGGATAAAAAGATAAGGTTGTGGGATGGGGAACTTTATTTTGTTGTGGATGAGAAGTTTCACACAGTGGATATAACCGAAAAGGGTAGAGAATTTATACACAGATACTATCCCGACCTGTTTAAGATCCCAGACCTATCCTCCGAGATCCACGTTATAGATTCCAACCCCAAACTTTCCCCGAAGGAGAAGTTTGCCCTAAAGGAAAAACTTTACAGGGAATTTCAGGATAAAACCGAGAAGATCCACGCAATACAGCAGTTGATAAAGGCTTATACCCTCTTTGAGAAAGAGGTGGATTATGTGGTGATGGATGGGAAGGTTATAATAGTGGATGAGAAGACGGGTAGGTTGATGCCGGGTAGAAGATGGTCGGACGGTTTGCACGAGGCGGTTGAAGCCAAAGAGGGGGTTCCAATACAGCAGGAAAGCCAAACCTTCGCAACCATAACATTACAGAATTATTTCAGGATGTACGAGAAGCTTGCGGGTATGACGGGAACCGCATCAACCGAAGCCCAAGAGTTTTGGGAGATATACAAGCTTGACGTAATAACCATACCCACAAACAAGCCTGTCAGGAGGGTTGATAAGCCGGATATAATCTACAGGACTAAGAAGGACAAGTACAACGCCATAGTTAGGGAGATTGAGGTATGGCATAAACTCGGAAGGCCGATATTGGTGGGGACAACTTCTATCGAGGAATCCGAGCTTCTTTCAAGGTACCTGAGATTACGGGGAATACCCCATCAGGTTTTAAATGCCAAGCATCACGAGAGGGAGGCGCAGATCGTTGCCTTGGCTGGACAAAAGGGGGCGGTTACCATAGCCACAAATATGGCGGGTAGGGGAACGGATATAAAGCTCGGGAAGGGGGTTTTGGATCCTTACGACCCGGAGCTAGTAAAGAAGTTAATAGAAGAGATGAAGGATGACCCAATACCCACTTGGAAGGAGATAGTGAAAAAGGGGTATATACCTCCATACAACGAAAACGATAAGAGTACTTGGGAGTATTACGGGCTATATGTTATAGGTGCGCAAAGGCATGATGCAAGGAGGATAGATAATCAGCTTAGGGGAAGGGCGGGGAGGCAGGGAGATCCCGGAATGTCCAAGTTCTTCCTATCCCTTGAGGATGACCTCTTGAGACTCTTTGGTGCGGATAAGGCGGTGGAGATGGCGGAGAGGTTCAGGTACAAGGAGAAGTGGCCCCAGGAATCAAAAATGGTAACGAAAGCTATAGAGAATGCACAAAAGAGGGTTGAGTATATGCATTTCCAGATGAGAAAAAGGCTCTTGGAGTACGATGAGGTTTTGAACCGCCAAAGGAAGAAGGTTTATGCCCTTAGGGATAGGATAATAGATGGGGAAGATGTTTCGGATGTTATAAAGGAGTTTATAGAGGAGCTTGTGGATGAGGCGGTGGATAAATTCGCAAGCTCCCCCAATCCGGAATTTTGGGATAGGAGAGGATTGATAGATAGGTTAAGCATCATTTTCTTGGGGGACTTCTTCTTTATTGAAGAGATAAGGGACAAAAGGGAGCTGAAAGAAAGGATTTTGGAGTACATCTTAAATATGTATGCCCAAAGGGAAGGGGAATTTGGGAGCGAACAGATGAGGGAGATAGAGAGGGTTGTGCTACTTACAACCCTTGATGAGCTCTGGAGGGATCACCTATACAGGCTTGACCATCTAAAGGAGGAGACAAACCTCAGGGCTTACGGACAAAAGGATCCCCTCGTTGAGTACAAGAAGGAAGCATTCGCCCTATTTGACGATATGCTCACAAGGCTTAGGGATCTAACCCTTGAGAGGATATTCAGGGTCCAGATCGTTCCATCTATGCCTCAGATATTCGTTCCTGTTCCTCAAAGGGAAAAGCCCGAGGGACGTAAGAGAAGGGGAGTAATACTGGAGGACTAAAATTGAGGGAGCCCATAATTGTAACTGGGGGTTTGGGTTTTTTGGGTAGTTGGGTGGTGGATGAAGCCATAAGGAGAGGGTATAAGGTTATAGTGATAGACGCCCTGACGTACGCGGCAAACCCCGAATATCTAAAAGGTCATAGGATCAGAATATTACAACCAGAGGACAGGATCCTTTGGGGGAAGATCGTATTAAGGGACGGAAATATAAAACCCCTTTGGGAATTCAAGGATCAAAACTTTGAGAGGTGTAAGGATATAGAAGGCGCTATAAGGGATTTCCTTGAAAGCGAGCTTGAGGTTCTGGTAATAATTGATTCGGTTGAAGATCACGAGATGATGTTAAGGATCCTGAAGTTTTCGCCTTATATCATACACCTTGCGGCGGAAACCCATGTTGATAAATCCATAGAATCCGCTTGGGATTTTGTGAGGTCGGAGATAATAGGATTTTACAGTATAATAGAAGCTTTTAGAAGAGTTTGGGGTAAAGAGGGTTTCTTTGTTTTGGTATCAACGGATGAGGTTTTGGGGGAGATTATGGAGGGAGAGGCGGATGAAAGCTACCCACTGAAGCCCAGAAATCCATATGCTGCCGCGAAAGCCTCACAAGAACACTTTGCCCAAAGCTACATAAACACATACGGGACACCTATAACCATCGTAAGGCCCACCAATGCCTTCGGACCAAGACAGCACGACGAAAAGTTCGTACCCACGATCATAAGGAACGCCCTTATGGGAACACCTATACCAGTTTATGGAGATGGAAAGCAGAGAAGGGTTTGGATATACGCGGAGGATGTGGCAAGGGGTATTATGGAGGTTTTTGAAGAGGGGGAGAAATTCGAGATATACCACATAGGGAGCGATTACGAGCTTGAGAACATAGAACTTGTTAAAATGATCTTGAGGATGATGGGAAAGGGTGAAGATCTTATATCTTTTGTGAAGGATAGGCCTGGACATGACAGGAGATACCGGCTCTCTTACAATAAAATCCTAAAGTTGGGTTGGAAGGTTGAAACAACCCTTGAGGAAGGTTTAAAGGCAACGATAGAATATTACACCAAAAAATATGTATCTGGCGGATCTTCTGTTCGAAGATAATCCCTGGTGGCTTGGGAATTTTGAGGGAAAAGGCTGGTTTCCGAGAATAAAAAAGGGGGGAATTTTAAGGATCTGGGCCCCTTACGGTAGGCTCGGAAGGGAAGATATAATGTGGTTTTGTCAAAGTTGGGCAAACGAGAATGGGGAATTTTCTACATTCTTTTTTGACCTTTCAAGACTTGAGGTTATCCCAGATATGCTTGAAGAGGCATTAAGGTTTTATTACACTAGGATCTCCTTTATGGAGGGTAAGAAACTTATAGTGATAAACTCCGCCCATTTGATAAAGGAGGTGGAATTCATAAAGGACTATATGGACGAAGATACCACCGTAATTTTGATATATCCAATCCTTGTTGTAGATGTAGATTTAAGGATCTTGAGGTTCAACAGAGAGGAATTTGGTGAGATTTCGGAAGCATTCTGGGATGGAGATCTTGAGGGATTTGCTCTATCTTTAAGGAAGATTTCCGCAAAGGTTGAGAGGGCGTTTTGGAAGTACCTCGTTAATTTCCCCCAAATTTGGAGGTTCGCAAGGGCAATTTACGATTCCATAAATTCCATCAATGAATTTTACGATATCAGGGAGAAGGAATTTTTGAGAAAGTTCCTGAACTTTGTTATAACAAACCATTCAAAACCCTTCGTTTATAGGGATTTAGCGGAGGGTATGGATGTGCGCTTCGAAACGATAAAATCCTTTATGGAATATTTCTTTTCGGGGGGTATCTCCTTTGAGATCTCCGAAATAGGCTCATCTCCCAGATCCCACAGGAGGATATACCTATTTTCGGGGGGATCTTACGCATCCTTAACGCATATGGACAAGAGGAGAATCCTTTCAATGTCCCAGGAGGAGCTGGTTTCGTTTTTTTCAATACCCGAGCTTGTCTCCTCCGCAATTGAAAGGGGCTTTTCCGTAAGCTTCAAGGATGAAAGCGCCAAGGTTTTGATCCTTTCGAAGGGGGAAAAGGCCATAAGCGTAAATCCCTATGAGCTTCCTTATTATTTCGTTTGTGCTATCTAACTTATTGGTTTATTACGAACTTGTAGATCAATAACGTTAGGATTATGTAAAAGTAGTTTGCCCACCACATGCCAAGCTCTGGGGGTATTATCCCCCTCTTCCCCAGATCCTCACCGCTTATGAGGAATATGTAGTATATTACAAAAACGAAAAAGGAAACGCCAAAGGCGGGCCCGTATCCTCCCCTCCTGAGGATGAAACCTATGTACATAGCAAGGAAAACAAAGATTATTGATGCAGAGGGCATAGAAAACTTCTTGTGAAGCTCCACCTTAATGGAGTTTATCCTCCTCTTTATCCCCTCGTCTTTACTATTCCTATAATTTCTCTCAAGCTCCTTTAACTCCTTTAAAAACATCCCCACGGTTTTCTCCCTATCCGACCTCCACTCCCTCTGCTTCCTTATAAGCTCATCGTTCAAGGGTATTGAGATCCTGTACTCTGAAAACTTTACCCTCTTGTAAGTCCCACTTCTCCTATCGTAATCGTGTATATAGCCGTTTCCCAAAACGAAGTTTAAGTTCCTGGCCTGGTCTATAAACATAACCCCTTCCCCTGATACCACGGTTTGCATTTCCCTCTCATCCAGCTTTTGAATTATTACATCCCATATTTCCCCACTCTTATCATCCTTCTTCCCCACGTATATCCAAAAATTCCCCACCTGGGAAAACGTCCCAACCCTAATTTGGGAGGTAGGCCTCTTTTCCGCTATATCAAGGATGAGGTTCTTTAGCTTATAGTTACTCTCAGGAACTATCCTGTCGTTGAACCAAAACATAAAGAGGGTTATAAAAATGGAGACAAAGGCAACTGGGAAAGCTATCCTATTAAGGCTTACCCCGGAAGATAAAAGGGCTAAAATCTCAAGGTCTTGGGCTAATCTACCGAAGGCAACCAATGAACCGACAAAAACCGACATGGGTATTGTCATTGAGAGGATGAAGGGTAAAGAGTAAAGCATCACCTGAAAAACCACATCAAGGGGGATCCCCTTTTTGATAATTAAATCCATCAGGTCAAAAACCCTATCAAGGATCAAAATAGAGGTTGTTACAAGGAGGGCTCCAAAAAAAGGTTTTATCGTACTTCCAATAATGTAAAGATCCAACCTTTTCAAGGTGGTAATTTTACCATAGTTTAACGGTCTTAAAATTACCACCCGTGAAGGAGCTTTTAATTGAAATAGGTTGTGAGGAAATACCCGCCTTTGTCCAGGAAGGCTTAGGGAAGTATTTACACGACTTCTTAGTTCAAAGGCTTAGGGAGCTTAACTTTGAGGTTGAGGAGGGTAAGCATTTTGCGACACCAACAAGGGTCGCTTCCCTAATAAGGGTTGAACCTTATAGTAAGGAGGTTTTTGTTGAAAGAAAAGGTCCCCCCTTAAAGGTGGCATATGATGAAAAGGGAAATCCAACCCCTTCCCTCCTTTCCTTCCTAAAATCCCTAAACGCAAACCTTGAAGACACTTTTATAATAAAAGAAGGGGAAAAGGAATATGTAGGTGTTAAATTAAAAAAAGGGGGAGAGTTTGTTGGGGAGCATATAGGCAATATCGTCCTTGAGTTTGTAAACACCGCACCCCTACCGAAAAGGATGAGGTGGGATAATAGCGGTTTAATGTTCATAAGGCCTATCAGGTGGATACTATGCTTACTTGAGGATGAGGTTATTAAGTTCAAGGTGGGAAATATAGAATCCTCAAATTTTACCTACACCCCAAGGGTTCCAGAAAGGAGGAAGATTTATTTGGAGAGGGCGGGAGATTACGAAAAGGTTTTGGAGGAAAACGGGATAATTCCGGATTTTGAGAAGAGGAAGGAAAGGATCAAGGGGGAAACGGAGAAATTCTTTAAAATCTCGCCTGAGGATTTTGAAAATTTTAACGTTGATGTTGAAAATTTGATTTATGAGATCGCGGGGCTCGTGGAAAAGGGTTATGCCATTTATGGTAGGTTTGATGAGAAATTTTTGAAGGAGCTATATCCGGAGGTTATAACCACCGCTATGGTAACCCACCAAAGGTATATACCGCATATAGAAAATGGTGATCTTAAGGCGGGTTTCGTCGTATTCTCAAATAACCCTAAGGGTTTGGAGAAGCAAGTAAGAGGGTTTGAGAACGTTTTGAGGGCGAGGCTTGATGATGCCTTGTTTTACAAAACCGAAGACCTTAAAAAGAGCCCGGATCATTTCGTTGAGAACCTAAAGGGTATTACTTGGTTAAAGGGTGTGGGAAGTCTTTACGATAAGGTGGAGAGAGTTGAAGTGGTATCATCAAGGATTTCAGAGCTTGCAGGTGTGGAAGCTTCCAAGGTAACCAAGGTTGCACGTTATTACCTTTTTGACATATCAACCTCAATGATAAGCGAAGGTAAGGAATTTACTAAGCTTGAGGGGAAGATAGGGTATTACTATTGGAGGGAAATTTATGGGGAGGAGGATTTCGCAAGGGCTATTTACGATTCCCATCTTCCAAAAGGTAGGGATTTTCCTAAGACTAAGGAGGGACATATAGTTGCATTATCCGACAGCTTAGTTCAAATTAAGGGACTGCTTGATATGGGTTATAAATGGACATCTTCAAGGGATCCTTTGGGAATAAGGGCATCCGCCAGAAGGTTCGTTTCCCTTCTACTTTACGATAACGAAAACTTTGTTTTGGGAAAGATCCCATTTTCCGAGTTCTTAAACCTAATTTCCCCCCATTCCGCAATTTTCCTTTCTCTCGTTGAGGATATCTTACCTTCCGCATTGGAATTCTTACAAAACAGGTTCAACTATCCTTATTATCCAAAATCCGGCGATTTTGCGGTTCTAACCTTCAGGGCAAAAAATTTGTTCCTTGAGATGGTAAAGGCAAGGGTTTTGGAGGATTTAGTTTCCGAAAGGTTTATTACAATAACTAAGAGGGTAAAAAATATCCTTGAAAGTAAGCCGGGAAGATTCTTGGATGATAGCGGGAACGAATATTACGAAAAGAAGTTGGAGGAATACCTCTTGCATCTTGAAGGTAAGCTGAAAAGGGCTAAAGAGACGGAAAAGGTAATTTGGAACCTTGAGGGAGAAAAGGTTTTTGAGGTTTGGATGGGGTATGGAAAGGAAATTTTGGGGCTTTATGAGGTTTTGGATGAGTTCTTCGCAAACGTACCTGTGATGGTCTTGGATGAGAAAAAGAGGGAAAGGAGGCTAAATTTAATAAGGAGAGCATATGATTTTATAAGCGAGATAATTAGGGAGGATAAAATGGGGGAGATCACAACCTTATTATCCCCTCCACCCTCTCCTCAATGAACTTTTGAACTATTTCCCACTCCTCATAAAGGGAAAGATTTTTCCTGTATTGGGGGAAATATTCTTCAAGCTCGTCAAAGGTTTCATCCCTCAAACCTCTCAATTTAAAGGCTTTATATGCGCAGAGAAGTTCTGCGGATAGAGACATAAGCATAAATTCCGCCAACTTTAGAAGCCTTAAGGTACCTCCGAAGCTCATAGGGACCCAATCCTCCTGATCGTTCCCCGTTGGGACGGATTGATAGGAATAAGGTGTTGATAGAACCTTACTTTCAGCAAATATTGAAGCTAATGCGGTTTGGAGCATCATCAAACCCGGATCCTTCCCCGGATTTTCCGAGAGCATATACGGTAAATCCGATTTATCGCTCAAGATATAAAAGACCCTCCTCTCAATAGAACCCAGAAAAGCGGTTATACCAATTGCCAAAATGTCGCTTGCAAAGGAGATACTTTGCCCATGAAAGTTCCCCGTTGAGAAAATTTCCCCGTCAGAAAAATTTGGGTTATCCGAGCATCCGGAGGAAAGCTCCCCAAATATCCCTTCTGAAACTTCCAAAGCCCTTAAAAGTGGAGATGTTATCTGAGGGAAGCATCTAAAGGAATAAGGATCCTGAACTCTTTTACCATCCTCCTCCTTCTCTATAAATTTCCAAATCCTCTCCGCAATTTTTAATGCATAACTATCCCCCATCATCTTTACCGCCCTTGGATCAAATGGCGCCTTCCTCCCCCCTATAGCCCTCCAAGAAAGGGAAAATACTTTATACGAAAATTCTAAGAGGTTCCTTATCTCGTAAATTGCCAAACCCAGGTTTGAAAGGGAAAAGGAATAACCGTTTATCAGGGCAAGGGCCTCCCTCGGCTCAAAGGAAATCGGTTCTAAATTATACATTCTATGTGCTACTATTGAGGGTACCTTGTTGCGGTTTTTAAGATAAACCCAACCCTCACCCATCATAGATAAGGCTATATGAGAAAGCGGTGATAAATCACCGCTTGCCCCAACAGAACCATAAGTATAAACCACGGGCGTAATACCCAAATTCAAGAATTCCTCCAACCTTTTCAAAACCAAAGGCCTTATCCCCACACCCCCGTTAATTAAATGTTTTAACCTCAAATACATCGCCCCCCTAACGAGGGGAATGGGTAAAGGTTTTCCCGTTGAGGTTGAATGGGTCCTTAGGGTTAAGATCTGAAAATCCCTTAAATCTTCTTCCGAAAGTCTTATTTCCGCCATAGGTCCAAGTCCCGTATTAAAGCCGTATATCACCTTCTCCTTTGCAAGCTCATAAAACTCCCCGTTCCTCTTTTCCAGATTCTCCAGATCTTCTTCCTTAATTTCCACCTTTTTTCCAAAAGAAACCTCCCAAACTTCCCTCAAAATTCCCATATTTTGTATTCTAAGTCCGAAGCCCACCTTATAATACTTTCTTTGCCGGGGTGGCGGAATGGCAGACGCGGCGGATTCAAAATCCGCTGGGCTTCAACGCCCGTGCGGGTTCAAGTCCCGCCCCCGGCACTATCCGAAAATTCCTAAAATATTCCCTTGCGATATTGGGTTTGATCTTTGCTTTATACCCGATCTTTAAAAACGGCCTTCCGGATATTAAATTTTCCCCTTCAAGTTTCCTCTTATCGGTTTTGATAATGCTCCTAGCTTACACCCTCTTACCCGTCATATGGTTCTTCGTAGCTCAAATCTTCGGAATGTTCATCTCCTTCCCGGATGCGGTATTTTCTTGGTACCTATCTTCCATAGGGAGGTACATACCGGGTAAGGTTTGGCAATTTGTGGGTAGGGTGACGATCCTAAACCATCCTTCCGGATCCGTATTTTCCGCAACGTTATACGAGCACCTAATCTTAATGGTGGGCGCAGGGCTCTTTTCCCTGATCTTCCCAAAATTTTTATACATCCAGCTGGGTATAATATTTGTTTTGCTTTTGGTTCTCTTCACTTGGAAATTCTCCATTAAAACCCTAATTCCCCTAATTTTGTCGGTTGTTTATTGGTCTCTTGCCGGCCTTTCCGCGTACTTCACCTCAAGGGCTCTAAATCTCAAATTCGGTTATCCGGAGATCTCCTTCGTTTATTCCTTCTCTTTCGTGGCTTCTTATGTTCTGCCATTAACCCCCGCGGGTTTGGGGATAAGGGAGGGAATAATCTCCCTCCTTATGGGTTATAACCCAACCTCTTCATCCTTTGCGATTCTAACAAGGCTAATAATTTTGATTGTTGATATAATTATGCTTGTCTTTGGTTTCCTTTATAAGAGGTTCGCAAGGTAAAGTCCCCCGTAAAGGGAAGGATTTTCAAGCTTTGCCTTTACGATGGGAACCTCGAACCTGTACCCCACCTTCCTTCTTAAAATCTCTTCCATCATACTATCCTTAAAAAGTTCAAAGGCGTTTGATATTCCACCTCCCAAGACTACGATATCCGGATCAAAGGCGGAGATCAGGTTTGAAATTAAAACCCCCAAGTACCTCCCGTACTCTTCCCAAAGGGATCTTGCCAAATCTAAACCCATCTTTGCCATATCCTCCAAAACCTTCATATCGGAAGGGGGATTTTGCCCATGTCTTAAAAACGCCCTCCTAACCCTCTCCAAAAAATAATATTCCCCCAAGAAGCTCTCCGCGCATCCGAAGGAACCGCAATTGCATGGGGGACCGTTTATGTCTATCACCATATGCCCGAATTCCCCAGCAAAGTTGTTTTTACCCCTTAATAGTTTCCCATTTATTATCGCCCCTCCACCTACGCCGGTTCCAAGAGTTATTCCCACCGCGTTTTTATAACCCTTTGCGGAACCATAATGGTATTCACCAAGGATAAAAAGGTTCGCGTCGTTCTCAACTATGGGGTAAAAATCTTTAAACTCCTCGTAAAGGTTTAAACCCTCCCAATTCGGTAAATTGGGAGCGTGTATAACCACCCCGTCCTTAACCATACCCGCAAATCCCAAAACCAACCTATCAAAAGAAAAACCCCTTAAAAATTCCTTAAAGTCCCCGACGGAATAAACAACTTGGGAGCTTAATACCCCTTTCCTCTCAAGTTCCTCGCTCGAATAAAGCCCCCACTTTAACCTTGTCCCTCCAAAATCTACTACGAAAACCCTCACATTATAAATTCTAACCTTGAGATCTCCGCAGCGTCCCCCCTCCTGAAACCTATCCTAACAAACCTCACTCCCTTAACTTTTGGCGCCACCTCCTTAAAGAGCTTATTGACGTATTTTCTGTCCGCCAAGATCCTGAAAGCCAACCTACGGTTGTGTAAAGTATCTTCCTTTGCGAGGTGAAGGAGCTTCTCAACGACAGCCTTAGCAGCCTTCGCTTTTACCGTGGTTGTGGTTATATAGCCATGTTCCACCATCTCCCTCGCCAAGTTCCTCAAAAGTGCCCTCCTATGCTCCCTTTCCCTTCCAAGCTTAACCCTTTTATCCCTATGCCTCATCTTTTAACTCCTCCAGTTCCTTCCAATAATCCCTACCCATCTCAAAACCCAACCTCTTAACCGCGGCCTCTATTAGGGCGATGTCATCCTCCGAAAGTTTAAATTCTTCCTTCAGATCCTCGGGTTTATACTTTAAGAGCTCGCCGAATATCGTTATCCCAGCCTTTTCAAGGGTTTTAACGAGCTTTGATGGTATCTCGCTCTTTAGGATGGCGGCGATGGGATCCTGCAACCTCCTCCTCTTGAACTCCAGCTCTTCTTTCGGTAGGAGGACCCTTATGGGTTTTATGGGTTTTTCAAGGACATTCTTCAAGACGCCAAACTGATCAAGCAGGATATCTATAGCCTCAAAGAATACCTCTGAAGGCTTTTTGGATCCATCCGTCCATATTTCAACGAAGAGCTTTTCCTTATCAAACTTTCCTCCGTAAAGGAAGCTTTCGGTATAAAAGTTCGCCTTTACTACGGGAGAAAACAGGGCATCGGTGTATATTATACCCTCAAGGTTTCCCAATGTTTCCGCCAAAACTTCCCTCGTTTCGTCTTCAAGCATATAACCCCTACCGTACGCGATATATATTTCTCCGAGAAGTTGTGAGGTTGGATCGGATAAGGTTGCTATGGTTTGTTCCCCATTTACCACCTCTATCCCCGCGGGTAGATCAAGGTCCTTTGCTTTAACCTCCTTCTCCCCCAAGAACTTCAACTTTACGTTTATGACGTTTTTGAAGGGTTTCTTTACCCTGAAGCGGATCTTCTTTAGGTTCAATATTATGGTGGGGACATCCTCAACTATACCAGGTATTCCGCTGAACTCGTGCTTTATACCCTCAAACCTCGCCGCTACTACCGCGGCTCCGGATGAAGATAAAAGGACCGTTCTCCTTATGGAGTTTCCCAAGGTTGTCCCAAAACCCTTGGGAAGGGGTGCTATTTCAAATCTCCCGTAATCCCCTTCCTCCTCATAGTAAACACCTTTGCTTTTAACAACATCGTTGAGCATATTCCCCTCCTACCTTGAATAGAACTCCACTATCAACCTCTCGTTTATAGGCGCGGTTATATCTTCCCTCTGGGGCAACCTTACCACTTGAGCCTTTAGGGTATTCCTATCGATGCTAAGCCAGGATGGCGATGGCCTGTTCATCTTAAGCGCCGCTTGAAGCTCCGCGTTATTCTTAAAGTGATCCGCCACCTGTATTACATCCCCCACCTTTACGATGTACGAGGGTATATCCACCTTTTCGCCGTTTACGAGTATATGACCGTGCCTTACAAATTGCCTCGCCTGCCTTCTATTCTTCGCAAATCCCGCCCTGAATACGACGTTATCAAGCCTTCTCTCAAGTAAGGAAAGGAAGTTCTCCCCGGTGTTTCCAGGCATATGTTGGGCTATACGGAAAAACTTCTTAAACTGGGCCTCAAGCATCCCGTACATCCACTTAACCTTCTGCTTTTCCCTCAACTGCTGTCCGTATATTGAAAGCTTAACCTTCCTCTGTAAGGGGCCATGCTGGCCCGGTGGATACGGCCTTTTCTCAAAGGGGCATTTGTTGGTAAAGCACTTTTCCCCCTTCAGATAAAGCTTTTCTCCACTTCTCCTGCAAAGCCTACAAACCGGACCCGTATACCTAGCCATTATACCGCCCTCCTCTTTGGAGCCCTAACTCCATTATGTGGCACGGGAGTCACGTCTTTTATTGCTATAACTTCAAGGCCCGAGGCGGCAACAGACCTTATGGCCGCCTCCCTTCCCGGACCCGCTCCCTTAACCCTTATCTCCACCCTCTGCATACCCAAAGCCTTTGCTTGTTTGCAAGCGGTTTCCGCCGCTTTTGATGCCGCGAATGGTGTGCTCTTCCTGGTTCCCTTAAACCCAACGGAACCCCCAGACGCCCAAGTGATGACGTTCCCCTGAAGGTCCGTAACGGTCACGATGGTGTTGTTAAAGGTCGCCTGAATATGTACTATTCCCTCCGCAGGTGCCTTCTTGATCTTCTTTTTACCCTTTGTCGCCATAATTAAACCCCCTTATCCTTGCTTTTTCTTTAGCCTTGCAAAGATATTACCCCTTGGACCCTTGCGCGTTCTTGCGTTATGCCTTGTCCTCTGCCCGCGAACGGGAAGCCCAAGCTTATGCCTTATACCCCTGTAAGAATTTATGTCTATGAGCCTCTTGATGTTCCTTTGGATCTCCGCCCTCAAAGCTCCCTCAACCCTGTAATTTTCCACTTCTTGCCTGATCTTCTGGATCTCCTCGTCCGTTAGCTCCCTCGTCCTCTTGCGGTAGTTTATCCCAGTTTTTGCCAATATATTCATTGCCAAACTTGGCCCTATCCCATAAATATAGGAAAGGGCTATCCAGATGGGTTTATCCCTTGGAATATCTACGCCCGCTATCCTTGCCATCTTCCCTCCTTATTTTAACCTTGCCTCTGCTTATGCTTTGGGTTGCGCGTACAAATCACATAAACCCTTCCCCTTCTCCTTACGACTTTACAATATGCGCACCTCTTTTTAACCGAAGATTGAACCTTCATAAGCGGGTATTATAATGTGGTTTTATTTCCCTCCGAGAAGATTTTTGAATAAAGGCGGATAAAACTAAAACAAAACGGATAATCTGATATAAAGGTGGTATTTGACGTAAAAAATTTTTCCCCCTTAAAATTACCCACGAGGAGGTGAATGATGATATGGATCCTGATATCAGAAATCGCGAATCCCTTCTCCACCACCAAGCCCGTCGATATTCTCAGAATAAACATAATTGACGGGTGCGGTGGTGGATGCGTAAGGGAGGTGATGGAGGAGATAATGTCTAACTTTAGGGGTAGCATATCGGATATAGCGTACTCCGATCTAAAGAGGGCGATATACATAAAGTATTCCTCTCCGATAGATACCGCGAGACTGGGGGAAATTTTGAGGAATAGGGGGGTGAAGTATGAGATACGTTATTAAGGTTTTGCCGTTTGTCCTTGCTTTACCCGTTTGGGGTCAAACTTGGGCGGGGTTGAGCACGTTCGGCGGAACTAATTACGATATAATGTGGTCCATAGATTTCAGGGGAACTTCAACCATATCGGTTTTAGGGCTCTTTACCATATCTTACTCCATCTCGGGTAGCGATGAGGACTTTGTGCTTATAACGCCAAGCTGGCAGAGGGTGATAGGTCAGACGGGGGGAAAGGACGACTGGATATATAAGACCCAATGGTTAAACAGCGGAAACATAGTGGTGGGTGGGACTTGGTGCAGAGATACTATTGGGAGTCCCGGTTCATGCCAAGCTCCCCTTTACGGTTTATTGGTTGGGCTTGACGGTTCCGGAAACCCCCTTTGGGGAAGGCATGCGGATTTCTCGGATCAATGGGGATGCTCGGGAAATCCCAACAGGGAAACCCGTATCCTTTATGTTTCTCCAACGAGCGATGGGGGATTTTTGGCGGCCGGGTACTTAGGATATAATGCACTCAATATCTTTAATCAATGTGTCTCTCTTGATCTTGACGGTTTCATAGCAAAGTTCAATTCTTCCGGAAACTTGTCTTGGATAAGGGTAGTGGATGCGGGAAGCGATGAAATAGCCACCACCGCATTTGAGACGAGCGACGGGAATTACGTCTTGGTTGCCCCGAGCTTTAACGAAATCGGTGTTCTCAAGTTCAACCCAAATGGAGACACTCTTTGGCAGAGGAGGTACCCCAGGGACATAGCATCAACATCAAGTGCAACAATATACTTCTCTTGGGCGAAACCCACGAGCGATGGGGGAATAATCGTAGCAAGCCAAATAAAGATAGGCCCGAATGACAATGATGTACTCTTCGTAAAGTTTAACTCCTCCGGAGACTTTGTATGCGCAGCGAGAATAAGAACGAGTGGGCATGATTACGGTATAGATGTTGCCGAAAGCAACAACTATTATTGGGTGACGGGTAGCTTAGGGGTTGGTGGGAACGACCTATTCATAGCAAAAATTAGGAAAACGGACTGTAATGTTCTACAAGTTAGAAGGATCCTGTCGGGTGCGGATGAGCAGGGAAGGAGCATAGATATAAATCCATCAAGCCAGATCCCTTATGTTGCTGGATACACCAACAACTCCGCTTGGTCCGCCGGAAACTATGACGGTTTGGTTGCGGCGGATACGGGAGGGATTGATACCTGTTATTGGAGAACCTATACACCTACCATCTCATATCCCACCCTTTCCCCTTCCGGAAGCTACACCATTTATTCCCCATCTATGTCCGTAAGTTCAATAAGCGTAAATGTCCAACCCGTGAGCTTAGGCAGGAGGATCCAGTGCGGGCTTGATCCCCTTGGTGATGATAGCGAGCTGGGTACGGACGAGAAATTCTTAAGTTGCGAGGTAAATTATGCGGTGATAGGAAACAATTTGAGGATAAGGGTGAAGTCGGAGAAAGAGACGAAAATTGAACTTTACGATCCGAGCGGTAAGATGGTGTTTGGTAAAAGCGCAAAGGGGGAGGTTATAAACGTGCCCTTAAGGCGGGGGGTTTACTTCCTGAAGGTTGGGAGGAAAATTGATAGGGTGGTTATAAACTGAAATTACCACCTTAAAATCCCCGCCTTATGAAGGTTTTGGTTTTTATAAAGAGGGTTCCTGATACCGCGGCGGTAATAAAACCTTCACAAGATGGTAAGGATATAAATAGGTCCGATATCCCCTTCATAATAAACCCATACGACGAGTTTGCCATAGAAGAGGCGATAAGGTTGAAGGAAAGTAAGGGGGCGGAGACAGTTGTCCTTTCGGTGGGAGACGAAGACGTTAAGGAAAACCTTAGAAGGGCTTTGGCTATGGGTATAGATAGGGCGATACTCGTTAAGCACCCTTCATATTGGAACCTGAACCCAGCCCAAATCGGGTATATAGTAAGTGAGGTTGCAAAGAGGGAAAAGGCAGACATAATTTTCACGGGGAAACTTACGATAGACGATTACACTTACGCTATTGCCCCTTACATAGCGGAGGCATTGGGTTATAGTCTCGTAACTTATGCCACGAAGATTGATTACCTAAATGGGAAGGTAAGGGTGGAAAGGGAGACGGACTTGGGAAGTGAAGTTTGGGAGGCGGATTTGCCGGTGGTTATAAGCGCGGAGAGGGGCTTAAACGAGCCGAGGCTTCCAAACATGAAGGGTATAATGATGGCGAAAAAGAAGGAGATAGAAGAAATTGAGATTGAGATTCCAAACTTTAATTATTCCATTGAAACCTTCACACCGCCACCGCCAAGGAAGGGTGTGAAATTCTTAAACTCTGTGGATGAGATAATAAAGGTACTAAAGGAGGAGGTAAAGATACTATGAAAGCTTTGGTTTTCGTTGAGACCATAAAGGGACAGGTTAGGGAATCGAGCCTTGAGGCTATAAGCTTTGCCAGGACCCTTGCGGACGAGGTGATAGGGGTCGTCGTTGGAAAGGATGTAGATGTTAAGGGTTTAAACAGGCTTTACGTATATGAGGATGAGAGGCTGAACATACCCATCTCAAAACCCATAACGGAGGTTATCTCGGAGGTTCAATCAAGGGAGAGGGCAAAGTATATAATCCTATCGGCCACTTCTTTTGGGAAGGAGGTTGGAGGGAGGCTTTCCGCTAAGTTCTCCGCCCCAATATTGGACGATATTATGGGATACGAGGATGGCCTTTTCATAAAGGGGTTTTATTCAAACAAGGTATTCGCCAGGATAAGGATTGACGGGGATCCCATCGTTCTTTCCGTAAGACCTAGGGCATTCAAACCTTACGATGGGGACCTTTTGGGGGAGAAAATAAGGCTTGATATAAATTTGGATGAAAGCGTTTTCTCCTCAAGACCCGTTGAGATAAAGGAGAAGGAGGCGGGGGAAGTTGATGTGACGGAGGCGGATATAGTGGTTTCGGGTGGAAGGGGTATGGGAAGCCCGGAGAACTATCATAAATGGATAATAGCCCTTAGGGATGCCTTCGCCAAAGCTACGAAGATGAAGGTGGCAAATGGGGCATCGAGGGCGGTCGTTGATGCGGGTTGGATAGATCACTCCCATCAGGTTGGGCAAACGGGAAAAACCGTATCCCCCATTTTGTACGTTGCGGTTGGGATTTCGGGGGCTATACAGCATCAGGCGGGTATGAGGACATCAAAGAACATCCTTGCGATAAACAAGGACAAGGAAGCCCCAATATTCACCATAGCGGACTATGGGGTGGTTTCAAAGTGGGAGGATGTTCTGCCTGAACTTATTGAGAAGTTGAATAAAATAGCGCAAGAGAAAGTATGATCGAGAAAACTTACGATTACAAAAATTGGGAGAGGGTTCTTTACGAGAAGTGGTTATCCTCAAAAGTTTTCAGGGCAACCGTTGAGGAGGCTAAGGGTAAGAGAGTTTTCGTAATAATGATGCCTCCTCCGAACGTAACCGGGAACATACATATGGGACACGTTTTGGACAATACGATACAGGACGTCGTCGCCAGATACAAGAGGATGTCCGGATATTACGTCCTTTGGCAACCCGGAACGGATCACGCAGGGATAGCTACGCAGAACGTTGTAGAGAGGGAGCTAAAGAAAGAGGGGAAAACGAGGTGGGATCTGGGCAGGGAGGAGTTCATAAAGAGGGTATGGGAGTGGAAGGAAAAGTATGGAAATTTGATAATAGAATCCCTAAAGAAGCTGGGTATTTCGCCGGATTGGGATAGGCTAAGATTTACCCTTGATGAGGGGTACAGTAAGGCGGTCATAACCGCATTTGTAAGGCTTTACGAGGAGGGTTTAATATATAGGGGGTACAGGCTTATAAACTGGTGCCCGAGGTGTGGAACCGCCTTGGCAGACGATGAGGTTGAAAGGGAGGAGGAGGAAGGTTATATATACTATTTAAGGTACCCTTTGGTGGATGGGGGGTACGTGGTTGTTGCCACCACAAGGCCCGAGACTTACCTTGGGGATACCGCGGTAGCGGTGAATCCCGAGGATGAGAGGTACAAACACTTAATAGGGAAAAGGGTAAGATTACCCTTCATAAACAGGGAAATTCCGATAATAGCGGATAGGAGCGTGGATATGGATTTTGGGACTGGGGTGGTTAAGATAACTCCCGCCCACGATTTCAACGACTGGGAAGTTTCCGAGAGGCATAACCTCCCAAAGATCCAAGTGATAGATTTTGATGGAAAGATAAACGAGAATGGGGGACCTTGGGCTAACCTTGATAGGTTCTCCGCGAGGGAGCAAATAGTTAAAGCTTTTGCGGAGGCGGGTTTGTTGGAAAAGGTTGAAAAACACAGGTACTCTCCCGGAAGATGTTATCGCTGTTCAACCGTAATAGAGCCTCTACCTTCAATGCAGTGGTTTGTAAAGATGAAACCCTTAGCGGAAAAGGCGCTTGAAGCTTACGAAAAGGGGGAGTTTGTAATAATACCCGAGATGTTCGGGAAGATTTACAGAAATTGGCTTGAAAACGTAAAGGACTGGTGTATATCGAGGCAGATATGGTGGGGGCATAGGATACCCGCATATTACGGTCCGGATGGTGAAGTTTTCGTTGCGGAAAGTTACGAAAAGGCTTTGGAAAAGGCGGAAAAGTTTTACGGTCAAAGGGTGGAACTTAAACAAGACGAGGATGTATTGGATACTTGGTTTTCTTCTTGGCTTTGGCCCTTTGCCACCTTGGGTTGGCCCGAGGAAACGGAGGATTACAAGGTATTCTATCCCACGCACTTCCTACAGTCGGGTTGGGATATACTCTTCTTCTGGGATGCTAGGATGATCATGGCGGGCATATTTTTCACGGGTAAGGTTCCCTTTAAGGTCCTCTATTTACACGGGCTTTTGAGGGATAAATTTGGGAGGAAATTCTCAAAGAGTTTAGGGAATTCACCCGATGTATTTGAACTTTTGGATAAATATGGAGCGGATGGCCTGAGATTCGGGGTTATGAGCCTGACGCCGGAGGGAAGGGATATAAGGTTTGACGAAAATCAGCTCCTCGTAGGAAGGAATTTTGCCAACAAGATGTGGAACATAAACAGGTTCATAATAAGCAACATAGAAGGGGAAATGGATCTCGAAAGGCCCGAACCCGGCAGGTTATATCAAAAATGGGCTTTACACATGCTCGGGGAGTATATAGAAAAGATCACGCAGAACCTTGAAAGCTATTCCTTTGACGATTATGCAAAAAACGTTTATCACCTTATATGGTCAAACATAGCGGATTGGTTGGTCGAGGCATCAAAACCCTATCTGAAGGATGGGGATGAAAATGCAAAGAGGGTTTTGCTTTACGTGTGGATAAGCTCCCTCAAGCTCGCCCATCCCCTTATGCCTTTCATAACGGACGCTATTTACGAGACCTTACCAATAAAGAACAAAGAAATAACCCTTATGAGAACCGAATGGCCGAAAAGGGAATTTGAATTTCCCGAGGAATACAGGCTTTACGAGGATGTTAGGGATGCTATTGTCAATTTTAGAGCCATAAAGGACCTTGTGGGTTTAAAGGTTGCCCCTTATAAGGGAGAAATAGACGAGACCTTTGAATTCCTGGCAGGTGCGGAGAAAAAGGAGGCGGAAATTTGGGTGAGAATTCCATCAAAGCTTGAAGTTTATATTGGCCTTACTAAGGAACAAAGGGAAAAGGTAATTTCAAGGCTCAGAAGAGAAAAGGAACAGCTGGAAAAGGTGATAGCAAAGATAGAGGAAAGATTGGCTTCGGACTTTGTTAATAAGGCTCCGGAAGATGTTGTGAGAAACGAAAGGGAAAAGTACCAATCCCTGAAGGCGAAGCTTTCGGATATAAATAGGCAGTTGGAGGTATTAAGCTAATCAACCCTATAATTCCCGCTTATGGCGTTATACGAAAAATACAAGAACGAGATAAGGAAGAAGTTGGCCGAGGAATTAAACTTAAACATTACGGAGGTTCCGAGGATAGAAAAGATAGTTGTCCATGTGGGTTGGGGGAAGGAAGCGGTTGAGGATCCGAAGTCCCTTGAAATAGTCGCCCAAGATCTCGCCTTAATAACCGGACAGAAACCTGTAATAACTAGGGCGAGGAAATCCGTCGCGCAATTTAAGCTCAGAAAAGGGACGCCAATAGGACTAAAAGTCACCCTAAGGAAAAGGAGGGCTTACGATTTCCTTGAGAGGCTTATAAACTTCGCCTTACCCAGGGTTAGGGATTTTAGGGGTCTGCCAAAGAGCGGGTTTGATGGGAGGGGTAGCTATAATTTCGGTTTGGATGAGCATACCGCCTTCCCGGAGATAGATATAGATAAAGTTCAGAGGGTTTTCGGTATGGATATCACAATAGTTACAAGCGCAAAAAACGACGAGCTTGCGTATAGGCTACTCTCCGCCTTGGGCTTCCCATTTGAAAGGGCATGAAAAGGCTCCTTCCCATTCTAATTTTTTTATCCTGCGCAACTACGGAAAAAAAGGAAGAGGAAGTTATGGTAAAGGAAACAAAGCCTATAACAGTTTCCGAGATTAAGGTTGTTGAGAAAACCTTGCCTAACGGATTACACATCTTAGCTGCGAAAAAGGATAAGCTCCCCATCTTCCATATGGAGCTCGTTATAAGGGTTGGTTCCGTTTTGGATCCAGAGGGAAAGGAAGGTTTGGCGAACTTAGTGGGCTCTTTGGTAGACGAGGGCACAAAAACGAAAAATTCAACCCAAATAGCGGAATACCTTGAGAGCCTGGGTGCGAACTTTGAAGTTTCGGTTGGAAAAACCCAAACCACCATAACCGCAAGGTCCTTAACCTCGGATGCGGACAACCTCCTAGATATAGTTTCCGAAATAATCATTTCCCCCACCTTCCCCGAAAAGGAATTTCAAAGGGAAAAATCCAGGCAAATAGCAAGCATAAAAAACGATCTCAGCAACCCCAATTACGTTACCTCCATCAAACTTGACGCCCTAATTTACGAGGGAACACCCTTAGCTCATCCTACGGATGGCTATGTTGAGAGCGTGGAAAAGATCACAAGGGAGGATGTCGTAAATTTCCATAAAAATTACTGGCTTCCCAATTTATCTTATATCGTCGTTGTTTCCGACCTTGAGCCGGAGGAGGCGATTGGTAAGGTTGAAAAATACTTTTCAGGGTGGCAAAGGAAGGATGTTTCCCTTCCCGATATACCCCAAATAAGCGCAAAGAAAAAGGTTGAGATCTTCCATATGGATGGTATAAATCAGGCTTATATAAGGCTCGCATTTCCCGTAAATATAACGAGGAATTCTCCGGATTACAACAAGGTTAGGGTTGCGAACTATATTTTGGGAGGTTCGGGTTTCTCAAGTAGGATCCTGAAGAAAATAAGGGTGGAGAAGGGATACGCATATTCCGCTTACTCTTATGTTATGCCCAATATTGTTTGGAAGGACGGAAAATACCCATCCATCTTTATCGCGGGGCTACAGACGAGGGTGGAAACTTCCGAAGATGCTACAAACACCCTTATAGAACTGATAAAAGAAGCGAAGGAGAAGGGATTCACGCAAGAAGAACTGGATGCGGCAAAGGGTTTTTATAACGGGTATATAGCCCGCCTTTCCGAGACATACTCCCAGGTTGCAAGCCTCCTATCCACCCGTTATCTCTATGGTCTTCCCAATATGTTCTGGATAAAGGACATAGAGGAGATAAGAAATTTAAGCCTTGAGGATATAAACGAGGTTGCGAAGAAATACATTGAGACGGAAAATTTTGTTTTGCTCATAGTCACGGATACAACAAAGGCGAAGATCAAGAATTTGAAAATTTGAGGGTTTTTATATCAACGGGGGAGCTTTCAGGGGATAAGAACGCATCTTATTTGATTAGAAAACTTAAGGTTTTTGGCTGGGAATTTTACGCCCTTGGCGGGGAAAACCTTAAAAAAGAGGGAGTTAAGGTGGTTGAGGATCCCGAAAGGATCTCGGTTGTGGGGCTTCAGGAGGCTTTGCTAAAACTTAAAGAAATAAACCGAATAAAGAGAAGAGTAATATCCGAGGCGATTGAGGCTGATATTATAGTTGGTGTGGATTTTCCCGGTTTCAACCTACCCCTGCTAAAAATCCTTAAGTCTCTGGGGAAAAAAGTTATTTATTATATCTCACCACAAGTTTGGGCTTGGGGAAGATGGAGGGTGAGGGACTTAGCTATTATGGATGGGGTTTTATGTGTTCTACCCTTTGAGGAGGAATTTTTGAGATCCTACGGGGTTAGAGCTTACTTTGTTGGACATCCTATGGCAAAGGAAGGTTTTATATCTGAAGTTATAGAAATCGATGGACCTGTTTTCGGTTTTCTTCCGGGTTCAAGAAAAGACGAGGTAAGGAGGCTTTTACCGAGAATGATAAGAATTTCTCAGGAGATCAAGAAAATCCTACCATCCTCCAAGTTCCTCTTTTCCCTACCCAAGGACTATTCCCTTAACCTCCCAGACGCATTCTTTGTGCATGGAAGGGGTAGGGATGTTATAAGATCAAGTGATGTTGTGATCTCTTCCTCGGGAACCGCCACCCTTGAATCCGCCCTTGAGGGAAAACCCACGATAGTCCTTTATATGGTATCCGAGATCACATATTGGGTTGGTAGGTTAATATTGAAGGTCCCTTACATAAGCTTACCAAACATCATTTTGAGAAGGAAAATTTTCCCCGAGTTTGTCCAGCATATAGATCCTCGCAATGTGGCTAGGCTTGCGGTGGAGATGTTGGAAAAAAGGGAGGAGTACAAAAACCTATCGGAAAGTTTCTCTAATCTCTTGAAGGGAAAATACGACGAGGGTGAGGTTTTTAAGGAGATATTGGATCTGCCTTAAAATTGGGGCTTTGAAAAGGATAACCGTTGTTGGGGCTGGGCTTGCGGGGAGTGAAGCGGCTTTGGTTGCAGCAAGTTTTGGTGTTAGGGTTTTCCTGTACGAGATGAGGCCAAAAAAGATGACGCCAGCGCATGCATCCGGAAAACCAGCCGAGCTTGTATGTTCAAACAGTTTGAAGGCTAAGGACCTATATTCCGCCCCCGGCCTCCTTAAGGAGGAGTTAAAGATTTTGGGTTCATTTTTGATAAGGTTCGCCCTTGAGTGCGAGATACCTGGGGGGAAAGCCTTAACGGTGGATAGGTGGTGTTTCTCACAAAAGGTTGAAGATGCTATAAAAAATCACCCGAACATAGTATATATAAACGAGGAGGTTAGGGAAATTCCAGATGGTATCGTCGTAATAGCCTCCGGTCCCTTAACCTCCGAACCCTTAGCGGAGGCGATATCAAAGCTCATAGGTCAGGATTATCTTTACTTTTACGATGCCCAATCCCCAATAGTGGATGGCGACTCTTTGAATTACGATAAGCTATACTTTAAGGATCGCTTTGGATACGATGACTCCGCCTATCTGAACGCGCCCATGACGGAGGAGGAATACAGGAGGTTTTGGGAAGAACTTATAAAGGCGGAGATACATGAGCCTAAGGAGTTTGAAAGGGAAGTTTGCTACTTTGAGGCTTGCCTACCCATAGAGGTTATGGCGAAGAGGGGATTTGAAACCCTACTATATGGGCCTTTGAGGCCCGTTGGTCTTGAGGATCCAAGAACGGGGAAGCTACCATTTGCGGTGGTCCAGTTAAGGAGGGAGGATACGGAGGGTAAAGCCTGGAATTTGGTGGGATTCCAAACCCAGCTTAAGATCTCGGAACAAATTAGGGTTTTCAGGTTGATACCGGGATTGGAGAATGCCGAATTTTTAAGGTTTGGGGCGGTTCATAGGAATACTTACATAAATAGCCCCGAACTCTTACTTCCCACCCTTCAGCTAAAAAAAGAGCCAAGGATCCTGTTTGCGGGTCAGATCACGGGAACGGAGGGTTATGTACCCGCCATCGCGGGTGGGCATATAGCTGGGTTAAACGCCGCGCTCCTTGCGTTGGGTTATGAGCCAGTGGTGGTACCAAGGCATACCATGCTCGGCGCCCTAATAGAGTACATAACAACACCGAAGAAGGATTTTCAACCTATGAACGCCAATTTTGGGATAATACCAGATGTTCCGAAGATGAAGAAGGATCAAAGGATAAGGTTCATAGTGGAGAGGGCTTTGAGGGAAATGGAAAATTTCGCAGAAAAAATTTCGACCTTAAAATAGAAGCATGCTCTGGGTAATTTCAAGTACAAGCTTGGCAGGTTTTTGGAATGCGGAACCTTTAAGCACCATTCAAAGGGTTCCGCACGCAAAAGAAATTAGCGCATCTCTGAGGGACGTCTCCCTAAACCTCTATCCCAAACCTCTACCCCAATCAAACTTCTCCTTCAGGGCACCCGTAAACTGGTTGAATAACGAGGTTAGCGCAGGAAGGAACAGTGGGTTTGAGCACAAAGTGGGGATAGCGATAAACTCCTACGGGGATCTTTGGTACGTTTATTCTTCATCCGACGGTGTTTCAAATAACGATACCCTGCACATCTTCTGCTCCTCCGATGGGGGGAATACATGGTTATACGTCGGGAACCTCGCATCCGCGAACCCAGCAAAGGGCATATTTGAACCTTACATAAACATTAACCCCACCGACAACTACCTTTACGTGATCTTCACCTTTGGAAAGAAATCCTCCCTTGGAAACTACCTTGATGATACCGTCGCGGTCTTGAGGTTCCAAACGAACACGGGATGCACGACGGTTTCAGGGACATCCGGAATATTCCAGGTTAGCTTTTCTGACTGGACCTATCACACCGCCGTAATAGCATCCGAACCAACAACGAGTTACGTCTTCGCAATGTTAAGCGATCCAACGGGATGGATAGACTTCTACGTTTCCTCAGATAGGGGTTCAAGTTGGACTTACAGGAGGAGCTGGCAGTCCGGACCTTCCTTTACCAGATTCTTTTCGGCATCCTCAAAGGTTGGGGCAACAAGGGGAACAATGTTCTCCTTTGTTGAGATAAACGACGCCACGGATCCTCTTACAGGCGCGGATAACAAGTATTATATCCTTTATGCGGAATGGGGTAGCTCGCCTGACACGTTTAGGCTACGGTGGTTCGGCTCCACAAGCGGTTATGATTCCCTAACCGGTCCAATAAGCAACGCCTTCTATTGCAGGGGAGCCTGTTCATCTTCAAGGGATAGCGTTTATTTAATGGCATTCAGTAGGAAAACCGCTGGGCCAAATTCCTACGTGGTTATAATGAACAAGGGCATAGATACAACGATATGGGTTTCGGTGGTGTTTGATAGTATTAACCTTAGAGCTTACCGCTCGCCGTCCGTCGCCTTCGCCCCCCTTGAGGGTAGGACAATAATAAGCGGGGTTTACGACTCCCTAAATACGGGATATGGAGTCCTGAGGGTTTGGGTTTCCGAACCAAACAATACCATTAACTGGACGAATTGGTTGGGTGCTTCCCTTGACGCATGGGATTCGAGGGACCTTAGGGTTAATATGGGCAGCATCCTTGAACCCTACGCCCTAAGCTCAACAATCAGGTATCCAGCCCCGGGGGACTTTAGGGTGCATATAGCCTGGAGGAAGGTGCAGGGTGCAACCGGAGGAGGGGATGCATGGCATGCGACTCCCAACGTAGCATTTACGGAGGTTAAGGAAAGATCCTCAACATCTTTCCAAACGGATGCGGTATTTTACGATGTACTTGGTAGGAGGGTTGAAAAACCAAACAAGGGTGTCTTCTTCAAGGTATCGGGCGGAAAGGTTGAAAAGGTGATATTAAGATAAGTACCCCTTCAGCTTCTCAAATACCCTTTCGGGCGTATGATGGTTTATGAAAACCCCCGTTCCGAACTCAAAACCCGCCAAATACCCCCTCCTCGGTATAACCTCAATATGCCAATGGTAATCAAGGTCCCTCGGTGCGGAATGTATTATCAAATTGTAATCCCCTATCCCCAAGATCCCCTTAACAAACCTCACCGCTTTTATAAGGATTTCCGCCAGATCCCTAATCCCTTCAAATTCATAAAAGTTCCTAATATGCTCCCTCGGGAAAATCCAAAACTCCCTTGGATGTGAAGGTACCTTCGGAACCCCTATAATGATATCCCCCCCAACATGTAAAAAGTTTTCCTCAAAATTGCAAAGCATACAGTTCCCAAACTTCAAAACTTCGGCTTCCCTCCTCGGTATATCTGGGACGAAATTCAGGGAAACGAGCTGACTGTGGGGATGCAATATTGATGCCCCCGAAATCTTCCCATAATTCCTAAAAACTATCGTATATTCCCTTTCCCCGTAAAACCTCATCCTATCCATCCAAACCCTTATAATTTCCCCCATATGTTCAACGGAGAATTCGTCTATATCCGAAAGGTGATCCGGGCTTTCGACTATTACCTCGTGGATCTCCGCAAAGGGGTACTTGTTTGGAAAGACCCTTATCCTCCAATTTTCATCCCCCACCCTTAATACTTCCGGGGGAGTTAAGTTTTCGTTTCCCGGGCAAAAGGGGCAAATAAAATCTTTATCACCCTCGTGCGGTCTCTTTACCCTCTCGGGGGCGAAGATCACCCTTATACCCCTAAAGGGATCCCTACGATCTTCCAAGTTCTTCCAAGAGTTTATCTATATCTTCCTTCGCATGCTTTTCGGTAAAAGCAAAGATCAGGTAGTCCTCCCCCAACTCCTCCACTATAGGACCCACCAGGAAACCCTTTTCTATAAGACGATCCCTAACTTCCTTGGCCTTTACGGGCGTTTTAACGACCACCTCCCTGAAGTGGAAACCATCAAAGGCAACTTTATATCCCTTGGGCAAATTCTCAATGAAATACTTCGTTTTTGCCAATGTCTTCTTTGCGTTCTCAATAAGTCCCCTCTTACCTATAAGGGCCAAATACACCGTAACCGCAAGGGCGACAAGCTGGTTGTTTGTACATATGTTGCTCGTTGCCTTTTCCCTCCTTATAAATTGCTCCCTTGTCTGTAAGGTAGTCACATACCCCCTCCTCCCATTTGCATCAACGGTTTCTGCCACGATCCTTCCCGGCATCTGCCTTATATGTTTTTTCAAAGAAGAGAAAAGTCCCACGTAAGGTCCCCCAAAGCTCAACGGTATTCCCAAAACTTGCCCTTCGGCTGTCGCTATATCCGCACCCGCCTCTCCGGGTGGGGTCAATATGACCACCGCAACTGGGTCGTAATGTACTATGTAAATTAAGTTTTTCTCCTTAGCCAAAGAACCTAAAATTTTTGTATTCTCAACTATGCCAAAATAATTGGGGCTCTGAACAACCAAAGAGGCGGTCTCACCATCTATTTTGGATGAAATTTCCACCACATCCGCGGAACCCGAGGGGGTGAATGAGTATTCTTCAACCTCCGCAAAGTTGGGAAGGTAAGTTTTTATAACCATCTTGTATAGAGGACTGAGGGATTTTGGGATCAAGACTTTATATTTCCTCGTTAGCCTGAAGGACATAAGTATTGCCTCCGCAAGGGATGTTCCACCGTCGTACATGGATGCGTTCGTCACCTCCATACGCGTTAAATCGGATATAAAACTCTGGAATTCAAACATGGACTGTAGGGTTCCTTGCGAAACCTCGGGTTGGTATGGGGTATATGCGGTGTAAAACTCCGACCTTAAGAGTATATGGTTTACCACCGCGGGAGTATATACATCGTAAGCTCCACCCCCCGCAAAAACTTTCAAATTAAAGGCGTTCTTTAAAGACAGATTGAATAGCCTGTTATAAACCTCAACCTCGGATAGTGATGGTAAATCTATGCTTTCTGCAAACTTCTCCTCCCCCGTCGCATCCTTGAAAAGCTCCTCCTCGCTTTTGTACCCAAGTTTTTCTAAAATTTCCTTCCTGTCCTCATCCGAAAGGGAAAGGTATCTCATTGCCCCTCCAGGAACTTCTCGTATTCTTCCGCGCTCATGAGATCGGACTTTTCCTCAGGGTTTTCCATCCTTATCTTGAATATCCAACCCCTACCATAAGGATCCTGGTTTATCAGCTCCGGCTTCTCCTTAAGCTCGGTATTAACTTCCACCACCTCTCCCGAAAGTGGGGAATATACATCTGCTGCGGTCTTTACCGCCTCTATGGTCGCAACCGCATCCATCTTCTTCACCTTTTTCCCCACCTCCGGAAGCTCAACGTAAACTATATCCCCCAACTGCTCCTGCGCGTAGTCGGTTATCCCAACTATCGCAAATTGTCCCTCTATTTTTGCCCACTCGTGCTCCTTCGTGTAAAATAGCCCTTCCTTAACTTTCATAGAGAACTGTATTCTAACTCTGAAAAGACCTCCCCTTTTATCCTCTTTAGTACTTTCGTCCGTAGTAGATTTTGACAAAATGACAAGGTTATAATATTAACCTATGGTATGGATTCTTGCAGCGGACACGCTCCTTCCAACGGTAAGGATAAGGCCCATAGTGGTGCTGGGCCAGTACGAGGGGCTAACGGTGGACGGTGAAGAGGGTAAGGTAGGTATAATGAGGGCCCTATCGCGAGTCGGCATCACCCCTATCACCCGCGGAACTCCCATAGCCTCCGACATAAATCTCTTCGGGTTTAAGGGTCAAACCATCGCAGTTTCCGTTGATGGGGAGAAGTTCTCAAACGCCTGTCCAAACAGGATGGACGTCCCCATAGTCAGGTTGAACCCGATGGAGGTGGATAGGATAGCGGTGTATCCCCAAGCCACTATAGGTTCCCTACTGGGGGGCGAGATAAGGGCATTCAGGAGGACCCCTTCTTCCGATCTCAACCTTCTGGGTTTCCTCAATCTTAACGCCCTATCATCAACCGGAGGGGAGGCGGGTTTGGGCTTTGAAGGCTTGAACCAAGGTGCTTACGTAAGGTATTCGCGCCTTACAACCTACAAGAACGGTGAAGGTAAGGATTTCAACGAGCTTTACGGCTATCAAGATACCGTAAAGTTTGCGCAGACGTATTACGAGGGCGGATTCATGGGCAAATTCAACGATTTCTCTTATAATGCGAACGTTTGGCTCTTCAAAGACGTCCTCTTCCCATACCTTATGATGGACGAAAGGGAAAGTAAAACTTACGCTTTTGGTCTCTCTTGGAAGGGGAACAGGCTTTACGCAAACCTCACGGATCACATAATGGACAACGGACTTAGGAAAACTACGATGCATTATATGAGAAGCGACGCAAAGAGGATTAGGGCGGGGCTTACCGGCGAGATCTACGACCTGTACTACGACCATTGGAATATTGAGAATATCATGAGGGTGGGGAGTACGGAAAATAGGCAGATCCCTATGCCAAACTATAGGATGTTCGGGACAACCCTCGGGAAGTCTTTACCCTTAGAAAATCTTTCCCTGTTCTCCAAGCTCGGCATCGAATATGCCCTTACGGATAGCGCAAAGGCGAGGGTTTTTGTACCATTCGCCCTGAGGCTTTCCCTTGATGCGAACTACTCCTTAGAGGGCCTACTTCCCTTCGCCCCGGTACCCAAATACTCCAAGATCTCTTTTGAAATTTCCTCCTCCTCTCCCGATCCCAAGGAAGTCTTCTTCAGGTTCCGTGGCATGCATAAAAACTTTCTTGGAAACTATTCCCTCAAGCAACCCATAAAATTCTCCTTAACGTTTGAAAGAAGCTGTAATTTCCTTGGCTCCTCCGTTATAAATATGTACTTTTTCTCGCACTTCGTGAAGGATTACGTTGAGCTCTCGGGCAAGACGGAGGGGATGACGAAGATCGTAACCTTTGAAAATACGGATGCATTACTCCTCGGCTATCTCTTTGGGATTTCCTCCGAATACCTCATTCTAAACTCCTCCTACACCTTCGGGAAGAACTTAAAGGTAAACGATTACCTCTCCGAAATTCCCCCCTTCTCCCTATCCTTAACTTTACAAACTCCAACATTCTATTACACTAAAGCCTTCTTGAGGTTTAACTATAACGACGCACAAACCAGGGTTTCAAAGACCGCAAATGAAACTCCCGTAACCTCCTTTAGGACATTTGATGCGGGAATAAGGTTCAACTTTGGGAATCTGAACGCCGAAATTTCCGTAAACAACCTCTTAAGCGAGAACTATTACACCTATCTGAGCTATACGAGGGATCCCTTTGCTTCGGGTGTGAGGGTTTACGAGCCGGGTAGGACGCTCACATTCTACCTATCATCAAGCTTGAGGTAGTTGAAAAATTTTTGGGTTTAGGATTTAAAAGGTTAAAATTGGGGGGTTGGGGGAAAGGAGCGGTGGGGTAAAAGGGCCTCCCCGCCACCCCATCCCCCTTTTTTCTTCCAAATAATACCCGGTGCGGTGGAAAAACCTTTACCATCAACAACCTCTTCGTTGCCCTTCCCCGAAAGCTTTGATAACTTTTATTACGAAAGGGAGAACGAATTCACGGTTTCCGCATTAAGGAGCATTATTTTAAATCCATCGCATTACAGGATCGCGGTTATATTTGCGCCCGCGGGCATGGGCAAGACCCACTTACTTAAAGCCTGCGCAAACGAATCTTTAAGCTTGGGCGAAAAGGCCGTTTATATTTCATCCTTAAGGATCCTTGAGGAGCTGATATCTGCGTATAGGGAGAGGAGAAAACCCAACTTTGAGTTTTTAAGGGGTAATAAGGTGATCCTCATAGATGATATACACATGCTTAAGGGTAGGGGGTTTGCCCTTGAATTTTTGGCAAGACTCATGGATAAGGTGGAAAGCTCGGGAAAGATATTAATTATTGCGGGGCAAGGTAATCCCTCCCAGTTTTCGGATTCCCCTTCCTTTAAAACCCGACTTATGTCGGCCCTTAAGCTTGGCATAAACCCTCCCTCAAGGAAAGTTAGGGAAAAAATATTCATTTCCGCATGCAAGAGATTGGGGATAGATCCGCCCAGGAGGTTAAGGGATTTTGTCGTGGAGAACGTTATAAACCCCAGGGGTATAATCGGTTCCGCAAACAGGCTCGGCGCATATTTTGAAGTATTCCGATCCTTTCCCGATGACCCAAGCGAGATCCTCGGAGATCTCGTTGAAAGGGAAGATCCTTTTAAGATCTTTGGTAGGGGGAAAGTTGGGAAATACCTTACCGCATATTACCTGAAGATGAAGGGTAAAAGTGCGGAAGAGATAGCAGGAATATTAAACTGCTCAAGGGCTTCGGTTTATAACTACATGAAAAGGGCAAGGGAGATATTGCAAAAGGATGAGAAGTTGAGGGAAAAAATGGAGGGGAGGAGGCTCCTTTAAACACTCCCTACCTTGACCTTCACGAATACCGCCGGGGAACTTCCATGACCCGTATGCATGGTTTGACCAGGTTCTCCTTTCCCACAATTTAATAGCCCCCAAAGTTTCCATTCCTCTTCCCCACCTACCGCAACCAAGGAATTCCAGAATTCCGGAGTTATCCCAAAATAGACCACGTTTCTCAATGGTTCCGCAATTTTTCCGTTCCTTATCCTGTATGCCACCTCAGTTGAAAACTGGAAGTTCAACCTCCTTTGATCTATGGACCAGGATTTGTTGTAATCCACAAAGATCCCATCCTTAACCTCGGATATTAGATCCTCAAGGGAACCTTTATCGGGAAGTAAATTTATATTCGTCATCCTCACCATGGGCATCCTATTGTATGAGGAAGCCCTCGCGGTTCCCCCCGCCCTTTTTAACCCTATCGCCCAGGCGCTATCCCTTGAAGACAAATAACCCGTTAATATCCCACCTGTTATAAGTTCTATCCTTTGTGCAGGAACACCCTCGTCATCCCAACCAAATGTCCCTAAACCCCTTGGCGTCTTAGCATCCGCAACTATATTCATAAGGCTTGAGCCGTACTTTAATTTCCCAAGTTGATCTATTGTTGCAAAGCTAGTACCCGCATACGATGCCTCGTATCCTATCACCCTATCAAGTTCCAAAGGATGCCCAACGCTTTCGTGGATTTGTAAAGCCATCTGATGCGTCCCCACCACCAACGTGGTTTCCATCTCATTTATCCTTCCCGCCTTAGCAAACATCACCGCCTCCTCGCTTATCCTCTCCGCATTCCCAACAAAGTCCATCTCCTCGACTATTTCATAGCCCCCCTGAAGGTGATTCCCACCGTGAGGGGCGGGGTAAGACCTGCTCTGCAAATTCCCATCCACCAAAACCCATATTACATATCCCCCTCCGCTCTCGTATATGGTTTGTTTTATCCTAGAACCTTCGGTGTTTAGAAAGTATTTTTCCGTCTTAAAGAAGTTTAGAAAGGCCCTTCTTGAGACCGCGAATTTGTTTTTCGAAAGGATCTCGTCCGTCCTCACGAGGAGGTCTATCTTCTCCTCTAAAGGAACCGCAAAGGAATCCTTCTCAATTTGGGTTATATACTCACCGATATGTTGCCCCTCGGATAAAAATGGGTACTCCTTTCCCGAGAACCTATAAGATGCCTTTGCGAACTCTATCGCTCTTTCCGCCGTTTTCACAATATCATCTATAAAAGTGGAACTCGTGGAGGCGAATCCAACGCAACCCTTATAAACCGCCCTTATCCCTATCCCCTCCTCAACATCCTCACCTATGGATGATATTATTCCGTTTTCAAGGTTTATGCTTTGCCTCTTTATCCTCACAAATCTTACCTCACCGTAATCCACTTCCTTCAATCTCTCAAGGGCAACCTCAAGAACTTTCTCCATATCGGAATTCTAACGGGGTTTTAGCCTGTAAACCCTTCCCGTCCTGTCCGCACTAACCACCGCAAAAAGTCCATCAAACCAAACCCCATCCATAACCCAATGGAAAAACTCCTCCGACTCAAAGATCAAGTTTCTCTTTATATCCCAAAGATAAACCCTCTTCCCCTTACCTCCAAATATCACCTCGTCTCCACTCTGAGAAACCGAAAGGAACATAAAGCCACCCCCCCTAAATTCCCTTAAAACCTTCCAATCTTTATCGTCGTAAATTTTCAAACCCTCATCCGCAAGGACGAAAACCCTTCCAGACGGGGACCATTTTATATCCTTGACTTCGGACTGAAACCTATCCAAAACCCTATAAGGCTTCATCAGTTCCACGCTCCAAACCTCTACCTTTCCATCGCAAGATCCGGTTATAAAAAATCTCCCATCGGGCGATACATCACCCGCAACTAAGGGACATCCCGTCCTCGCCTGAGCTTCAACGACAGAATCGCTAAAAATCCTTATCAGGGCAACCCCCTTATTTTGGATAGCCAAGAGCCTCTTTCCATCCTGGAACCATATAACCTTATTCGTAAAGGATTCGTTTTTAAAAGAAAACACTTCATTTCCCGATGGTGTCAAAACCGCGACCCTATCCCCACCCACAGCTATATATGTACCGCTTGGGGAAACCCTTACATCAACCGCTTTAAAATCCAACTTAAAACTGTTCTTGAGGGAAGGACCAGTATCCGACCAGATATAAACGTAACTCTTTTCGTCCAAGGATACTATTCCTATTTTCCCCGCATCAACCGAGAGAACCGGGAAGCGATGGGTAAATGTCCAGAGGATCTCCAAGGGGGAATTATAACCCTTACTTTCATCCTTTATAATACCCGCTATGCGATTTTTCCCATTAGTGGTGGTGGGATTCCTCTCATGCGCCTCCCTGCCTCCTAAAGGGGCGGTGCCGGATGTAATAGAGGTTAGGTTCAAATCAAGTAAGGATTCAATAATTAGCAAGTTCAAGTCCGTAATTTACGATAACGGATATACCGTGGCAACTTATTCCGTTGATGAGGGGATAATAGAGACGGATTGGAAAGAGCTTAAAAGAGGTGCTTTCTCGTCCTTAGGCTCTTATATCTTTCAGGGGGTTAAGGCGTCATGGATAAAGGTCATTGCCTACGTTGGACAGGTCCCGGGTGACACATTAAACTACATTAAAATACAGGGGTTGATCAGGATAGTGGGAACCAGGCCTTGGGACAACGAGATACAAGTAAGGCCGATAAAGAAGGGGACGCCGTATTATAAGGAGCTTGAAAGGTTGATAGTTAGCTTGGAGGAGAGGCTTGGGGAGAAAGGAAATTACGAGGCTATGAAAAGGGAGGTTTTGCTAAAATGAAAATGAAGGGGCTATTTTCCTTAATTTTTGTTTTTGTGCCTTTGTATATTTTCGCCGCCTGTCCCGACCCACCTAAGGGTATCCCCAATAACCCCCTCGGTGAAGGTTTTGCCTTTGCATTTCCGAGCGTGGTTGCTTTGGAAGGAAACGAAACCAGACCGGCTGTTTTCTATAAGGTGCATCAGACGGATATTGTGGAGATTTACGATCCTTTTGGGGTACTCGTGAAGAGGTTTGAACCGGGGGATAGGAACGAGGTCACAAGTGGAAAGTACGCAGGATGTGCCTACAAATGGTATGGGGAAAGCGGAACTGGTAAGCCCGTATCCCCGGGAATATATCTTGCGGTTCTGCGGTTTCAGGCGGGTGGAGCTCTCGGCGGAAGCTCGCGTAGGCAATACGTGCTTGTTAAGGTTCCACCAAAATTGAGGTAAGAATATGATAACCTTAATCGTTTCCCAGTTAGGAACGGGTGGGATACCCGGATATATCTTCGCGTACGCCGTAGGGGCTAGGCCTTACGGTTTTGGTAGGGCCTTTACTGGTCTTGCGGATGATGCGGAGGCGGTTTACTTCAACCCAGGTGCCTTAGCCTTTTTACAGAGGGTGAATGCCACCGCTGGGTACTTCCAGCTTCCAATTTCGGATTTTACCTACTATTACGCCGCCTTCACTTTCCCCACCGCAACCTTCGGGAGTTTTGGAATAACGGTCATTCAGCTTCAAAACCCGACGAGGGATCAGGGGGCGATATTCTACGATTCCCTAATTTGTAACAGATATGAGGATGGGATATGCGTTGATAGCGTTATAGCTTACGCGGACTTTCCAAATCCCGGCAACAACGATAGAACACCTTTCAACGCCGGGCTCTTGGCTTACTCAAAATCTTTCTCAAGGTACATCTCCATAGGTGCCGCCTTGGAGCTTGCCTACCATAGGGTCTATCAATCCTCCCCATCGAGCGCTGGGATAATGGTGGGCATGATGTTTGTCCCAAACCAGTACTTCTCCTTCGGCGTGGTGGGACAGCACTTTATTCCCCCCAAAGAAAGTTACCTTATAACCTCGCAGACTTATCCCCAGATCTGGAGATTTGGCATAGGCTTAAGGCCCTTCAACTGGATAAACCTCGTGGTTGATGGAGCTTACTCAACTTACTATAACGGGTTCAAGTTTTACGGTGGAGGGGAGGCAAGGTTATTATCTTTCCTGTACGTAAGGGGAGGGATAAATTACGAGGAGGTTTCCGGCGGTGGTAGTTTTGAGTTCACAATCAGGGATATAATATTCAGGTTGGACGGTTCTTATACATTTAATTACGCATCAAACGGGGTTTATAAAGATTATTTGCAGTTTTCTGGGACGATTAAGTTTGGAGGGTATAGGGTTTGGGCGGATGCAGATCCAAAACTTATATCCCCCACCGAAGGGGAAGCGAACATAGCCTTCATATATATCCACACCTTCCCAAGGCAGAACGTTGAAAGCTGGGAATTTATAATAAAGAAGCAGACAGGGGAGGTGGTGAGGACGTTTTATGGGGAGGGGGAACCTCCCGTCAGGATAGAATGGGACGGAAGGGACGACTCGGGTAGGATCGTGCCCCCCGGAAATTATAATTATCACTATAGGGTCGTGGATTCGGGGGGGGAGATTTACGAGCGCTCGGGGTACCTTTTAACGGTTAAAAGGGTGGAGGTTTGGTAAGATGGTAACCTTAATTTTTGCTATGTCTTATCAGGATTTTTACAGGGCATATAAGGATGCGGAGGAGCTCTTCAGGAAAGGGGATTATTCCAAATCCGAAAAGATATACAGGAAAATCCTAAGGGACTCTTACAAGTACGGCTTTGGGAACGAGACGAGGTACAGGATAGCGGAAGCCCTATTCAATCAGGGGAAGTTTGACGATGCAATAAGGGAGTGGGATAAGCTTTCAAAAGAGAAGGACGTAAAGGGAACGTACCTTGATCAGGAGATAGCATATGCTGTCGCTCTCGCTTACGCCATAAAGGGCGATGTGAATATAGCAAAGCAAAAGCTTTTGGCTTTGCAAAACTACCCTTATTACAAAAACTCCGATAGGACAAAGTTCCTTGATGGTGTAATAGCGTACAGGGAAGGAAAGTTTGTAGAAGCATCCGAGAAGCTTGCAAGAGCCCAAAGTGTCCCAGAGGCGAGGTTCTATTATGCCAGAACCTTAGCGATCTTAGGAAGGCCCCTTGATGCGGTGGCAATTTACAAAGGGCTCCTTGAGGATTATTCCGGGACACCGCAGGAGGCACTCATAAATTATGGGATAGTTGAGGCTAACTTCATTTATGGAGACTACAAGGCCACATCGGAGCTTGCGGACGCCTTCACAAATAGGTTTCACGGGCACAAGCTTTCGGATTATGTGCAGTACTTCTGGGGAATATCCCTTTACAGGATGGGGATGGGGGAAGGAGGTAAGAGGGACAGCACCCTCCTACCCAAGGCCCTTGAAAAACTAACTTTGCTTACTAAAAAGAGGAATTTTGAGCTTGCGGGTCTTGCGGCATACTTTGTCGGTAACATACAGCTTGCCCTCAAGCAGTACGACGAAGCTTTAACATACTATCAAACCGCCCGTTCAAGGGCAAACGATCAGGTGGTGTCCTTTATTTCTGTCTTAAGGCTCGCTCAAACTTATTATTACAAAGGGGATACAAACAACGCTTATCTACTTGCCAATCAGGTGGGTTCTTTCCCTCTATCTCTGGAGGAGCAGGGTATAAGCGAATATCTAACGGGAGCCATACACTACCTTTTAAGGAAATACCCTCAGGCTATGGAGCAGTTCCAGTTCCTAATAGAGAACTATCAGAAGTCCTATTTCAGGAGACCCGCCATGGCAATGATGATCTTCGCTCTCATAAACCAGAAGGAGTTTGAGGCCGCGATGGCCAGGGGAAATCTTTACAACGAGGAAGTGTCGAGGGATACGGTGTTTAGCATTTGGAACTCTTGGTTCGTTCATGCGCTGGCGGAGGCGCACTATTACAATAAGGATTATGCCACAGCGGAGAAGCTATATAACCTAAACCTAAAATACGGTCTATCAAAGGACCTCATAATTCTTTCCAGGCTTGGACTTGGTTGGGTTTATATACATCAGGACCGCCTCGATGATGCCTTAGCCCAGCTAAACGCTATAGCGGGTCAATCCCCCGATACCTCCGTGGTTATGGCGACCTTCCTCGGTATAGGTGTTGCGGAATTCAATAAGGGTAGGTACGTAGATGCTTTCGGTAGGTTCTACGCGGTTTACAACTTTGCTCCCGAGAGGGAGGAGGTTGCCTCAGAAGCCCTTTACTATTCCGGGTTTGCGGCAAAGGCGGCGAAATCTTATGGGGATGCGGTGAGGAACTGGGACCTGACGATGCAAAAATATCCCAGACAACCCAAATCCTGCGATGCGGCTTTCTCATCGGGTGAACTTTACAAAATGGCGGGACAATTTGACGACGCCATATCCCGTTTCCGTTGGTTCTTGGAGCATTGCCCGGATCATCCTCAGGTTCCAAGGGCCCAGTTTTGGATAGCAGAGTCCTATGAGGGTAAGAAGGATTGGGAGGCGGCAAGGCAGGAGTACGAAACCTTCCTTAATAAATTCCCCAACCATGATCTCGCGCCCAAAGCCAAAAATGGACTTGAAAGGGTATATTTCAGGCTAACCGAGCAGGATCCCTCTTACCTTGAGAAGTTCCTCGAGAGGTTCCCAACGAGCAACATAGCCGCCCTGGCGCTTTTCAAGGCTGCCGCGGATGCCATGAATGCGGGGGATGAGATAAAGGCCGCCGACCTCTTCTTCCGTTTGGGTAACGAATACCCCAAGAGCGATAAAGCCGCAGAGGCGCTCTATTATGCGGGTACCCTTTACCTTAAGAACAAGAAGTTCAGGGAAGCACTTGAGGCCTTTAAGAAGTACAGGGATTTCTATCCCGATGGTCCGCAGGCGGAGGATGTATTCTATTACACCGCAACAGCCCACCTTTCCCTTCAGGAATATGATCAGGCTATAAAGGCCGCCCAAGAGTTTGTCAAAAGGTTCCCGAACAGCCAAAGAGTTCCGGATGCCTATAGAATAATGGGTGTGGCTTATAACGAGATGGGGGACACGAGGAACGCGGTCAGGGCCTTCAGGCAGGCCGCGGATCTATATAGACAGCAGGGTAGGGCCGCGGAGGCCCAACAAATGGAAGATATTATTAAACAGCTTCCGCAATAAAAAGGAGGTGGAATATGGAAATGCTATTTTCGGTTTTGCCGGCACTTCAGGAGGGGTTTAATCCCCTAAATGCATTCCGCCTATATGCGGTGGTGGACGGGGTGGTGACGTTCGGGGGTTTCTTCGATAACCTTACAATGCTCTTACTACTATTGCTCTTCATAGGTGTCCTCGTCCTATCGGGTGAGAGGCTCTTTTACATCCTTACAAGGAAGAACTTTAACCCTAACAAAGTTCTGGCGGATGTTCAATCCTACCTTGAGAACGGGGATGTGGAAGGGGCAATATCGTACCTTAAGAGGACGGATCACCCCCTTCACAATACTCTAAGGGCTGGTCTTGAAAATATCCACCTTCCCGCCGATCAGATGTACGATATGATGGATTCTGTCTTGTCCTTTGAAAGGACGAAGCTCCTAAAGTTCACCACGGGATTGGCAACCTTAATAGCGGTGGCGCCCCTTATGGGTCTCTTTGGAACCGTAGACGGTTTGATAGACTCCTTCCACCAGATAGCGGCTACGGGAACAGGAGGTCCGGAGGTCGTGGGTAAGGGTATATCCACCGCTCTCGTAACTACATGGTGGGGGTTGATAATTGCTATGATAGGTACTGCGGTTTATAACTATGTTACCAACATAGCGGATCAGATAACTACAAGGATAGACAGCGCGGCGAGGAGGCTGATAATCATGGTATCCCAGCTGCAGAAGGCATAATATGGCAAGAAAAAGGGAGTTTTCAAAGCCTAAGGGACCTTCCATAAACCTGGGTCCCTTTTCCGATGTGGTAACTTCGCTTGTAATAATGTTTATGCTTACGATACCCTTCTTGGTGGAATCCGGAATATACATAAGCAGGTCCCTTCCCGCAAGGCTTAACCTCCCCACCCCCCAGCAACCCCAAAAGAGCGACATAAAGGTGAATATCCATATGAAGGCGGATGGAACAATACTTTTGAACGAAGAACCTGTGGACCCGGCCATACTTCCCGATTTGATACCAAAGCTCCTGGCAAGGAGCATCAAGAAGCAAGCACTATTATCCGCGGACGAAGAGGTTATATACGAAAACGTGATTTCAATGATAGACTTGCTAAAAGAGAAGGGGGCTTCGGACGTGTTGATAATGAAAAGGGTAAAGAAGCAATAGGGGGTTCTTATGGCAAAAAAGCTTGAAAGGAGGGAACCTCCGGATGTTGGGCAGTACCTCTTTCCAATGGCGGGAGTTATGATATTGGTTTTGGCAACGATGATAGCGAACGCCCAATCCCTCTTTCAAGGCACGAGCATAAAGGTGGATATACCGAAGGCGAACGTTATAGAGGTGGATCTTGAACAGAGTATTCCAATATCGGTGACAAAGGAAGGTAAGATATACGTTGGAGATAGAGAAATGCCTACTCTGGATGCCCTTAGGGAAAGGGTAAAGGAGATGCAAAAGAAGTACGCCATGGATGCGGGGGATCCAACCCTTGAGGGTACGCAACTTACGGTGATAAGGGCGGACAAGGAGCTGAACTGGGGTAAAGTTTTGGAGGTTATAGACGAGACGAAAAAGGCGGGTTGTAAGAGAACCGCACTGGCGGTGATAAAGAGGAGGAGATAAATTTTTCTGCCTTATAATATACAGGAGGAGGTGAAATATGGCACAGGTAAAAACAATAAATTTGCCGGAGGAGAAGGAGGATAGACCCCAGAGGAGGTTAGCGGTTTTCTTCCTCTGGTCCCTCGTGATCCTCGCGGGGTTGGCTTGGGTGATGAGGGGTAAGATAGCTGAGGCGCTTGAGGAGGCGAGGCTTAGGGAGATCCAGCTTCTCGAACAAAAGCTTGCCCAGAAAAAGAATTTGCCACCTAAACTTATGAAAAAGCTTGAGGAGGAAAAGAAGAAGGCGGAAGAAAAGAAGGAGGATAAAAAGGAAGGGGAGAAAAAGCCCGAGCAACAGAAGGTGGACCTTCAGGCTAAACTCTCCCAAACTATGAACCCTACTATAAAGCTCGGGGGTCCTAAGTTAAACGTTGATGTACCTCAAGAAATTAAGGTTCAAATAGCAAGCACCGCTATGCTACCTGAACAAGTCCAGGTGAAAAACATTGATCTAAACGTCGCTATGGAAACCTCTGCGAAGATAGATATATCTTCCCTTGATCAATCTTTATCCGCGGAGGCGGCGGATGTGGTGGTTGCGGTTCCAACCAAGGGGGTAAGGACCGCGGATATACTTGCCCAGGAGGCGGTTCCCGCGGTATCCCTCGGGGGTGCCGGATTTGAGGGTTCCTTGGGTGGAGGCCTTGGGCTCGGAGGTGAAGGTGGAGGCGGTGGAATAAAGCTAAGTAGCGGAGGAGGTGGATTAGCGGCAGCCGCCCCATCGGTGGATGTTGCGGTTCCAAAACCAGCTGCAAAGGCGGAGATAACTGCACCTGCGGAGCCCGTACAGGTTAAGGGTGGAGGAGCAATAGAGGTGGAGGGTTGTATAGCGGGTAAGGTGGTAAGGAGGGTAAAGCCGGAATATCCTGTGAGGGCTAGGAGGGAAGGCTGGCAGGGGGTGGTGGTGGTCCAAGTGGTCCTTTCTTCCAACGGAACCATCAAGAGCCTTAATGTACTGAAATCCAGCGGATACGACATCCTTGATAGGGCGGCGGTGGAGGCGATAAGGGGTTGGCAGTTCTCTTCAAACGTACCCGAGGGTTGTGAGGGTAAGATTACCATGAGGTTCGTGTTGGAGTAAAATGAAAAGGTTTTTAATTTCCTTGATTCCTGTTTTACTTTTTGCGCAGCAAGCTCAGCAAGGTGGCGAGATCCAAGAAGAGGAGACTGTGGTGGGTGTTGCGGAGTATAAGATAGAGGACGCTGTCAAACCCGTAGTGGATCTTCAGCTTAAACCCTTTGAACCCATAGACAGCTTCATACTCCTAAAGGAGAAGGGGCTTGAGAAGAGATTACCCGCCGAGGTGGATAAGGAGCTCTCCGAGGTGGTAAAGCTGAGCAACCCCTTCCTCAGGAGGCCCGTCTATCCCCAGATGGTGGTAGATAAAATAATCATTCAACCTGGCAAGCTTCCAAAACCCGACAACTGGAAGATCGAGATCTACAACTCCGCGGGGGTACCCGTTAAGACCTTTGAGGGTAGGGGTGGGGTTCCGGAGAAGATAGAGTGGGACGGAATATCAGATAAGGGGACACCCGCCATAAAGCCCGGTGAGAGGTTCACATATAGGGTATACCTTGAGAGAAAAACCGGAGCAAAGAGAAGGGAGGTTAAAGAGATCCCAGAAATCGTTGGGTTCGCTATTTCAAACCCCAAGGGTGACAATCTAATATACCTCAACACAGATTATATCTTTCAACCGGGAAGGGCAAATCTACAGCCCGACGGCGAGGAAAGGATAGTGGAAATGTTGAATTTCCTAAAGGCTAAGTACAAGGGTAATGGACCCGTTGAGGTTTATCTTTATGCTACTAACAATTTCCTTTACGAGGATAGGGCTAAAGTTTTGAGGGAACTTATACTCAAAAATGCGCCTATAGATCCAGAAAAGCTTGTGATAAAGCAGGGTTATTTTGGCCCCGGGGCAAAGTACGAAAGGATAGAAATGCAGTTTAGGGATTAATATGCCCCGCACTGAAATCCAAATTAAGGAACTCTTAACGTTTGATGATGTTTTGCTTGTTCCAAGGTACAGTGAGGTTTTGCCCACTCAGGTTGATGTAAGGAGCAAGTTCAGCAGGAACATACCCCTTGGTATTCCCATAGTTTCCGCCGCGATGGATACGGTTACCGAACATAGGATGGCGGTGGCGATGGCTTTGAACGGAGGGATAGGGGTAATACATAGAAATTTGTCCCCAGAGGCTCAGGCGGAGGAGGTTAAGAGGGTAAAGAGGTTCAGGGCTTGGATGGTCGTAAATCCCTACACCCTATCCCCAAACGCCAGCGTAAGAGAAGCGAAAAACTTGATGAACTCTTTGGGTATATCTGGGGTTCCCGTGGTTGATGAAAGGGGTAGGCTTTTGGGCTTGATAACAAAGAGGGATATATACTATTCCCAGAACGACCTTGAACCCGTGACAAAATACATGACGCCAAAAGAGAGGTTGATAGTTGCAAGATATCCAATAACCTTGGAGGAGGCAAAAGAGATTTTGAGGAAACACAGGATAGAGAAGCTCCCGGTGATAAACGAAGACTGGGAGCTTATGGGGTTAATAAACGCAAAGGATGTTTTCGGGCATACGGAAGAAACGGATGCTAATGTGGATGAATTGGGGAGGCTTAGGGTTGCTGCCGCCATAGGACCTTCGAAGGATTTTGAAAGGAGGGCTCAGCTTTTGTACGAGGCTGGGGTTGATGCTTTCGTCGTTGATACCGCCCACGGACATAGCAAGAGGGTTGGGGATTTGGTTGAATATTTAAAGGGGAACTATCCAAAGGTTGATGTGGTTGCTGGGAACGTTGCCACTTACGATGGCGCGATGTTTTTGATAGATAAGGGGGCGGATGCTATAAAGGTCGGGGTTGGTCCGGGTTCCATATGCACCACTAGGGTGGTTGCGGGTGTGGGTGTTCCCCAGCTGAGTGCCATAATGGATTGCTATAGGGCGACATCAAGAAACGGGGTTCCATTGATAGCTGATGGTGGAATAAGGTACTCAGGGGATATTGTTAAGGCAATAGCCGCAGGTGCGGATGCGGTGATGGTGGGAAGCCTTTTGGCGGGGACGGATGAAAGCCCAGGTGAGGATGTATTCTACGAGGGTAGAAGGTACAAAACTTATAGGGGTATGGGTTCCTTAGGGGCGATGATGGAAGGTGGGGCGAGTAGGTACGGGTGGGAAGGAGCGTTAAAGTTCGTTCCGGAAGGGGTTGAGGGAATGGTGCCGTATAGGGGAAGTGTTAAGGATGTAATTTTTCAACTTGTGGGTGGGTTGAAGGCGGGGATGGGATACTTGGGTGCGTCAAATATAGAGGAATTGAGGGAAAGGGCCGAATTTGTGAAAATTACCAATGCGGGGATAAGGGAAAGCCATCCCCATGATGTTTTTATAACAAAAGAGGCGCCCAATTATAACAAGGGGGTATAAAATGACCATAGAGTACGCCTACGCGAGGATAAGGGGAAGAAGGGCGAAGATGCTAAAACCTTTGCAGATAGAGGCGATAATAAAAGAAAACCTTGAGAATCTTGAAAATTTGCTAAAAGAGACGAGGTACGGCAAATACCTACAGAAATTCCCCGAAAAGACGGGCTTGGAGAGGCTCATAAGGGTAATAAACTCCTCCTTCATTGATGAGGTAAATAAGGTAAAGGCACTCCTCTCGGATGAGCAAACCCTACTTTATTCCCTTGAAACCTACCTGTCTCGGTGGGATCTCCAAAATTTCATATCCGTAGTTAGGGGGAAGTTCTATTCCCACCCAAGCGAGGAAATCCTCTATTCTATCTTCCCCGTTGGGATCCTTGACGATGTGAGGATAAAAACACTGTTAAAGGAAGAAAGCGCATATTCCGTAGCGGAGAGGGTAAAGACCGTCATAAAGGGCCTACCGTTTGATATAACGCGGGAGGCTCTAAAGTACCTCAAGGAAGGGGATCTCGCGCGTTTTGAATACGAAGTTTATACTTCCTTCTATTCAAACATCCTTTCCAGAAATGTTCATCCCACGGTTATAGAGTTTTACAAGTACTCAATTGACGCCAAGAACATATCCCTAGCTATTATCTCCCTTCAGAATGGCGAAAAACCTAACCTTTGGTTGGAAGGGGGACACTTTGAAGGTTTGAAAGCGAAAGTTTTGAGGTGCGAGAGTTTGGAGGAGCTTCAGAAGGTCCTTTTGGAATCTTTGAAGATCAGGGCGGTTAAGCTTGAGGGGGTTGATATACTGTTTGAGAAGAAGTTTTTCGAGGATGTTAGGAGGGGATTTAGGGTGGATCCCGTGAGCTTTTACTCTGTGATGAATTACATCAACGATCTTGAGAGGGAAAGTGCAACCTTAAGGGTAATAGCTTACGCAAAGTCCTTTGGTTTAACGCCGGAGCAAATAAGGGAGGTGTTGTATGTCTGAGCTTTATATGATAGTTTTGCAGGGAAAGGAGGAGCTTGGAAACGATCCCGACGCCATAAGGCTTTGGGCTGAGCTTTCGGGTGTGGATATAAATTCAATAAAGGAGGATACCCCCTTTGATATAGATATAGCGGATAGGCTCCTAAGAACCCTTCCCGAGGTGATAGAGAGGATAAAAGAGAAGAAGAGGAGCGAAATAGAAGGGCTCTCCAAAAGCCTTGAAACAATAATTGGCGAAAAGAAAGGTGTGCCAAGGGTGGAAGAGGTATTTGAGGTGATAAAACAGGAAGTGGAGAAACCGGCGATTTTTGAAGAGATATTGAGCGAGGAGAAAAAAGATTTTCCCGAGCAAACCAGATTCGTTTTCATATTCTCAGATGGAAAGATCCAAAGGATCTTCGGTTCTTGGGATGAGATTGGGGAAATACTTTTCATCCTGCAAAAGAACTTAAAGAGTTTCCATCTTGAATATCCGGGGGAGCTCATTGTGTATGGCGAAAGGGTAGATAAGAGATGGATAGTGGCGGGCTTTGAGGAGAGGAATTTGGGAGTTGCTAAGATCCTATTCTCCATAGTGACAAAGAAGCTATAATGTTCCTTTTTCTGATTTCCGCGGATTCGGTTTATGTAAAAATTTTTAATAGAACGCTTGGGAGGTTTGTTTCGGATAGCTTAAGGATTGAAGTTGCGGGATTTTTTACTGATGGTAGGGAGGTATTTGATACGGTGGAGATTAAGGGGGAGGGATGGATAAGGATCCCAAAGGATCCGCATGTCGTTGGGCTAACCGTAATCTATAAAGGGGAAAGGTTTCCCTCCCAACCCATAATATTAAACGATACTTCGAGGTCCATCACCGTTGAGGTTTATGATGTTTCAGGGGATAGGTCGGATATATCGGTGGTTTCGCATAATTTAGGAATTTTCAAGGAGAGGGGAGTTTATCATATAGTGGAACTCGTTGAGTTTAAAAATTCTTCCAACAGGGCTTTCCGAGGTCCCATATTGGAGGTAAAATTGCCAAAAAAGTCGGAGGGTTTTAATATCACGGGGGATCAATCCGATTACTTCAGGTCCGGCCAGAATATAACCTTAACCCCATTACTTTTACCAGGGGAGGGAAACTTTGGTTTTGATTATTTCGTGCTTTCGGATTACTTCAGCTTGAAGAGGGAGGGGGCGGAAAACTATAGGGTATTTGCGGACACTTCAATAAGGGTTAAGGTTAAAAATGCGGTTTTTGATGGTAGGAGGGAGTTTGAGGGACAAATTTTCAACGTATGGAAGGCAAAGGGAAAGGTTGAGGTGGAGGTGGGGACGCCTCCCCTCGTTAGGGAAGCGGTTATGTTCCTCTGGGCATCCCTGCTTTTCGTTTTCCTTGTTGCAATCGTATTTTTTGTATTAAGGCGACCTTAAAATAACGGTATGTTCTTTGAGGCTTTGAGAAAGACGGATCCTGAGATATTTGAAGCTATATACCTTGAGGTGAAGAGACAGAACAAAACCCTTGAGTTAATAGCATCTGAGAACTTTACAAGCCTTGCGGTCCTAACCGCCTTGGGAAGTCCCCTTACAAACAAGTACGCTGAGGGTTACCCATCAAAGAGGTATTATGGAGGTTGTGAGTTTGTGGATATTGCCGAGCAACTTGCTATAGAGAGGGCAAAGAAACTTTTTAACGCGGAGCATGCAAATGTGCAACCCCATTCCGGAACACAGGCGAACATGGCGGTATATTTTTCAGTTTTACAGCCCGGCGATACTATACTTGCAATGAGGTTGGATCACGGAGGGCACCTATCCCATGGTTCTCCAGTTAACTTTGCCGGCAAGTTCTTTAAGGTGGTATATTATGGCGTAAGCCCGGAAACCGAAACCTTGGATTACGATCAAATAAGGGAGCTTGCAAGGGAACATAGACCAAAAATAATAGTTTGTGGTTATTCCGCTTACCCAAGGAGGATAGACTTTAAAGCCTTTAGGGAGATAGCAGATGAGGTTGGCGCATATTTACTTGCGGATATAGCCCATATAGCGGGTCTTGTGGTCTCAAACGAGCACCCATCCCCCATACCTTACGCTCACTTTACCACAACCACAACCCATAAAACCCTTAGGGGACCAAGGGGAGCGATTATATTAACATCAAACGAATTTGCCCAAATTATAGATAAAACCGTTTTCCCTGGGATACAGGGAGGTCCCCTGATGCACGTAATTGCCGCAAAGGCGGTGGCATTCAAGGAGGCGATGAGCGAAGAATTTAAAGAATATCAAAGGCAAATAAGGAGGAACGCGGATGCCCTAGCTCAAACCTTGCTTGAGGAGGGTTTTAAACTTGTATCAAACGGAACGGATACGCACTTAATGCTGGTGGATCTGAGGAATTTAGAAATAACAGGTAAGCAAGCGCAGGAGTGGTTGGAGATGGCGCACATAACCGTAAATAAGAACACTATACCCTTTGACCCTCAAAAGCCATGGATAACGAGCGGGATAAGGATAGGGACACCGGCGGTTACCACGAGGGGTATGAAGGAGAAGGAGATGAGGGAAATAGGGAAGATAATAGCGGAGGTTTTAAAGAGTAAAGGAAACGAGGATGTTATAAAGAAGGTGAGAAATAATGTGAAGGAGCTAACTTCCGCCTTCCCTTTATACGAGGAGTATATAAGGGAGATGGAGAGGGTTAGGGGGTTACTTGACGGTGGGGTGGAAATGAGGCATTATTGAGTGCTTGGGATGGTAGGAGAGGGTGGGGGTGAGGGGATGAGAGAGAGTAAAAAATTAGCTTTGGAGGGTTTGATCCTGGCTCAGGGCT